>Ga0209612_1000002_pt1 | contig 449491 bp, 372 predicted proteins | sample BioC12SIPDNA_FD_185746 | JGI IMG/M metagenome (GOLD analysis project Ga0209612, IMG submission 185746) | Anaerobic biogas reactor microbial communites from Washington, USA - Biogas_R1_B C12 SIP DNA (SPAdes) (version 2) | ecosystem: Engineered > Bioreactor > Anaerobic > Unclassified | place...
TACGATATCCTCGGAATGATACTGAGACACCCGCCGCCACACGCGCACTTCGCATCCATAAAGTGGATGATATCGGTACCAGATCTTGCCTGTGAACGAATCATGAGCAGTGTGTGACCTGTTCGCCGGGGACAGGTAAGAGTCATCTCTGTCAGGCCATCGGCTATCAGGCGATCAAGCTGGGCTTCCTGGTGCTCTATCGTTCGATCTTCGACGTGGTCCGGGACTTCCTGGAAGACGAGGCCTTCGCGGGCCAGAACCAGGTGCTGAGCAAATACTTGAAGCCGGACCTGTTGATTATCGACGACATGGGCATCAAGCAACTGCCCAAGCGGTCCGGCGAATGCCTCTTCGAGATCATCCTGCGACGGTATGAAACCAAGTCCACCATGATGACCTCGAACCGTCCGCTGGAGGACTGGGGCAAACTGCTCGGGGACGTGCCGGCGGCCACGGCCATCCAGGACCGGTTCCTGCACCATGCCGAGATCATCACGATCACCGGCCGCAGCTACCGCTTGAAGGACAAAGCCGCCAAAGACCCCGAAAGAACCAAGGAACAGACAAAAGATGAACCGGATAAAGACTCAAAATCATAGTGTGGGCCGCGTCCGACCGGCCTGGCCCGCTCGGCGTGCGGCGGCCCGGCTCCGACGAGCTCAGGTAAGACCCATTCTCGCCCGGCCGCCGATCCGAGCGATCCAGCCCTGCGCCCGTCAACCATCGGAGGATTCGACCATCGCCAATTCCCTTGCGTGGCGAAGGCCGAACGGGTACGAACTGACAAAGGACACTGGCTGGTTTTGACCCGATCCCCGGTGGCGGTTTTGACCCGATCCGTGACATCTCTCAGATTCGATCACCATCGGCACCTTTTCCCCTCCAGTTGCTTTCTACACTCCTGAAGTTGCGGCCGTACACGCGGCATTTGTGGTAAGGGATGGGAATGTGGGAACTGTCGTAAGTAGGACAGTCCTGGGAGCTGCCGTGCGGACAGCGGACGCGGCCCCAGAGGACAGCGTCTGGGTCAGACCGTTTCGCGGGCCGTTTGCTAGTACTACAACGCTACAACCTGTCACTCAGCTTGACGTAAGTTACTCTTAAAAAAGAGGTTATGAAGATGTCCCCCTGTAGCCTTATTGGCGTTAAGACGCAGAAGTGACATTCTCATATCTCATTATCTCGTAACGCCTTATGACTATTGCGGTTCCACGCGATAGCGTTGTGGTACTAGGGTGGTATCAGTATCTTGTCGTTAGGCCGTTCGGGTATTTCCTTGTAGTCCCCGAGTGGATAGATGGGCACTTCCCCGCCGAGGCGCATGCTCAAAGGCTTGAGGCCGGAGCGAGTTCTGCCTCCCGTTCGGCTTCAGGCTCAGGGCTGGCTGCGATGTCCCCGCGCGGCGCCAGGAAGACCGTTCCGGCGTATGCGCCGGCGCTGAGCACCGTGATGACGATCGCGCGGATCAGCGTGAGATAGCTGATCTTGCCGGCGGCGCTGCTAAAGCAGCCGCAACTGATATCGAGCCGGCGGTACAACGCCGAGGCCAAAACGAACGTGAACATCATGCCCAAACCGCTGCTGGCCAGCAGCGCTCCGCCGACGAAGATGCCGCCAACCAGACAGACACCTACGAGTAACTCCAGCCAGGGCAGCACCATCGCCACGAGCACGCCCATCTTGGGTCCGACCAATTCATAGCCATACACATCGGATAGGAACGCATACGGCAGGCGGATCTTGGGCAAGCTACTGGCAATGAACATCACACCAAGACCCAGCCGCACCACCAGGGCAAAACCCGCCAGCACCTGTTCTTTGCTCGGTCGAGACAATCGCATAACAACCTCCTGTCATTACTTGTCTGTTTCTGTGTCCCCATTCTCAGAGGTGCCAGCAGCCGTTTCCACTTTCCCTTTCTTGGCTTTGGCGACGAGCCGATCAAGTTGCATGCGCGGTGCCTCCCAGTAGGGCAAGCTCATACTGTAGAGCCGTAACCGCTCCTGGATATCAGTCACCAGTTCATCGTCACTTCGATGGAATCGTTTCGCAATGGTCAGTGCCTCTTGCGCCATCTCGACAGCCTTGTCGTACTGCCCGTTGGATGCGTACGCCGCCGCCAGAATGTCAAGCACGCGAGCGTTCCGGTTGCCTGCCATGTCGCGGATCTTCTCGGCTAACGTGACAGCTTCGTTCGAGTCACGAACCGCCTCGTTCGGATGCGTTGCCAGGAACCAAGCCAAGTCGTCTCGTGCCGAGAAGAAGCCGGCATTGATACGAAGTGCTTCGCGCAGGTGTTTGAGCCCTTCAGCAGGCTGGCCTGAGAAGGTCAACGCTCGGCCCAGGTTATAATGCGCTGGGACGAAATTGACGCGGTCTTTGATGATTGTCCGATACTGCGCGATCGCCTCGTTACAGTCACCGGTGGCGAGGAAGAGATTGCCCAGGTTCAAACGTGCCAAAGTGAAGTCCGGTTCAATCTCAAGTGCCTTCTGGTAGTGCTTGATCGCCTCGGTTGTATGCTCGGGCCCCCACCTGCTCAGGACGAGGGCGAGGTTGTATCGCGAGATGTTATCGTCGGGCGAGGACTCCAGAGCACGATGATAGTGCTCCACCGCCTTTTCGATTTGGCCACGAGCGGCAAGCTCGACGCCGAGACTTGAGTTGAGTTTCGTGGCATTCGGTTCGGTCGCGAGTAGATACTCATGCAGTTTCACGGTATCGCACCACTGACTCTGGTAGCGGCGCAGCGCGATCGTCTCGGCACCGGTGGTGATGAGCAGAACGGCAACAAGCCCTGTGTGCAGCATGACCTTGCGGTGTTCGTCAGTGACCACGCCGAGCCATTTGAGCGTGGCAGTCAGCACCATGAGGAAACCCAGTGACGGCAGATAGAGATACCGATTGGCCGCGATGGTGGGGGTTACGCCAACGATGCCCATCGCCGGGAAGATCATCACAAAGAAGATCAGCCAACCGGTCAGGGGCGCTCGCGTTCGTCGATGTGAGAAGACCAACAGGGGAATGAGCACGCAGGTCCCGACCACACCAATCAATATGGCCGGACTCTTCAGGCTCATGGGAGAGGGAAAGCCGTAATACGCTGACAGCGATGCTGGCCAGAAGAACTTGTGCAGATAGAAAATGATATTGTGGCACAAGATGAGCGGAATGTGCCACGGATTGTAGTCTCCCGGCAGGTGGACTTCTGCGTTCCGCGTTTGCGACAGGAATATGACGATGGCGGCGACTGCGCCGATAGCGAACAGAGGCAGCTTCTCTGTGACGGCCTTGCGGCTGAGACGATTCAAGGGCCAATGGTCGATCAACAGCATTATCGCAGGCAACGGTACGGCGATGGGTTTAGAAAGCAAGGCCAGAGCGTACGCCATGAGACAAGCGGTGAACTGCCCGCGCCTGTGGTATTGACTGAACCGGATATAGAAGATCAGCGACCACAAGGCGAAGAAAGCCGCCAGGACCGTCTTGCGTTCGCTGATCCAGCAGACCGATTCAACCGACAGGGGGTGCACACCGAACAGTAGCGCCAGGCTGGCCGCGATGAAAGGTCGGCCGAAGAGCAGGTAGAGAAACACGCCTATCAAAATCGCATTGGCGACGTGCAACATAAGGCTGGTACGGTGGTAGGCGCGTATACTGTCATACCGGCCTGCCATAAGACGATCTACCATGAGCGAAACCATCGTCAGCGGCATGGGAAACCCGGGCACGGTAGATGGCTCGATCAACTCGGTCGCGAATCGCTTCACCGAATCCCAGGAAGGGTTTTGCACGAGCGGGTTTTGCAGGGCGAAGAGATGGTCGTCCAGGTAAGTAGCACGGGCTGAAAGGCTGGGCGCGTGAACCAGAAACACCAAAACCGAGACAGCAATCAGCAGAAAGGTAAGGAGCTGTTTCTGCGTTGCCGATCCGCCCACCAAGACAGTCATTTTGTTGTGCAGGTCAGACGTCCTCATGGCTTCGCGGTCAGACGTTAGGATCGTGGTCTGCATCCTCTTTGACCTCCTTCCCCGTCACTTGGGCTCGGCCATATTTCTTCTCCCATTCGACCCAGCCGCCCCTGAATACCGCGATATCATCGAAGCCTTCGTCTAGTAGTCTGACACTAATCTTCTCGGCGAACTTGCAGGCAGCGCTTTGGCAATAGGCGATGATAGGCCGTCCGTGAGGGATCTTGGGGATTGTCGCTTCCCATACCGCATCGTTGGCATCAACCGGCAGGTTAATCGCTCCTTCGAGATGGCCTCGTTCATAGTCCGGCGTCAACCGGGCGTCGATCACGACGGCGTCTTCGCCGAGCAATTCGCGGGCCTTCTTCGCCGAGATCTTCGGGATGAAGGCCCCCGCGTGGGCCTTTTGCACACCTTTGACGCCGACGGGATTCGCCAGGAGTCCGTCGTAACGGACAAAATGGCAGAATCCGCCGACCAATAGAGCGATCACCGCCAAAGCCGTGGCCTGGCCTACCGTTAGGCCCAGCGCCCATCGGCGCGATAGCGCCGGCATCCATAGCAGCCAGAACCGTCGAATGACGTGGGCGATCAGAACCAGGAGTACGGCGCTCATCCCATAGAAGTACAGTCGTTGCCGGTCGGGCTGGAACAGGGTATCGATATCGAATGGCCGCTCCGAGACAAACAGAGCATACCCGTCCCACAAGGGTGCCATATCCGCGAAGTCCACCAACTTAGGCTCTTCCGGTGGGCTGAACACTCTAGCCTTACCCTTCTCGATGCCCAGGTACAGTGTGTAGTGGTCGTAGTCCTTGGCTTCGGGGTCCGCCTTGATGTGCAGAATCGCCTGATAAGGAGACTGCCGTAGCGCCCGCGTACTGAGCCGCGCAGCCACGCCTGCGTGAAGGCCATAGTCGTGCGCCGCTTGATTCAACTCAGCCATCGAACTGCCCAGTAACCGCCCAAAGTATTCCGGAACGACCAGATCGCGAAAGTCTAACTCACGACCCGCTAGTCTCAGTAGGCTGTACATGCAATAGAGCCCACAATGGGCACGCGGTTTCAGCCAGGGATTGGTGTTTCGCGCCAAGGCGGACGTGTCATTCGTGTCCTCCGTGACGGGGACTTGTATGTTCTCCGCTATCGCCTCGGTTTCGGAGGATGCGGTATCATCATCGGGCTCGACCATTGTCGCGAGGATCGCATCAATCCGAGCGACGACATCGTCGTCGACGTGTTTGATCAGTTCCCCATCATGCCACACATAGCGAATATGTGTGATCGGTACGAGAAAGACCAGGGTCCCGTTGGGTATGTCAAATTCGAAAGAGCGCAACTCATCGTGGTTGGGATTGAGGACGAACTCGGTGATGCTTATCCGTGCATCTTCTGTGAAACGATCGCCTCGACTTTCGTACTGCCGGTGCCGTGTTGCTTCGACTCCAACCCAGACGCCGTCTATGCATTCGAACCGTGTCACTTCACAACTCTCGCTGGCATTTTCCCTTCGCATAAGCCGCCCAAATTGCAGATGTCCTGCGGCCCGATGTGCCTCAATCCGGTGTTTGGCGACGGCATAGCCATGTTTGGGATCGAGCCAGACGCTGAGATCGCCATACGGGGTCCGGGCGTCGATCACATGGCAGGCCACGCCACTGACTGGCTCGGTACTGTGTCGGAGTGAGACGGTCTCGGCTTCGCGAAGGAGCTTATCAATCCGGATGAACGAATTGAAGCAGTATCCAGTTGCATAACAAGCCTCATGGGCGTACCGGAGAGATCTGACCTCATAGTCCTTGGCGTCCGGTGAGCCGGAGGCAAAATCATCGAGGTATGCCATGCCTGAATCTTCCGTGCCTCCTTTGGTGTATTTCTTGTACATCTGCCCATCCCAGAGGAGTCGCAGGCAGTTCTCCTCAGCTCTCTCATATTCAGCGGAAGCTTCGTTGTAGGTTGCCCATAGCCGCCGTTCTGAGGATGCGCGCTGCCCATCACAGCGCAAATCGAAATGCCTCACCATACTCAGGTCGGGCTGTGGATCCCTTTGTACTGCGGAGATCACTTCACACTTGATCGCCCAGGAATCGAACCGGTCAAGGTGGGCCGTGCAGTAATCGAGTATATCTGCCACGTCGCTATGGATGGTGCCTTGTGCCGTCGTAGCGATGAGCACGATAGCTAACAGTCTCACTGGCCGGATCATCGTTTACCTCACACATGACAGGTATTGCTGAGGGCCCCGAAGGCTCATAGCGAGGCGCACTCTCGGCAGTTGGTTGAACCTATCGAACGCCCCGAAAGGGGCGTTCGATAGGTTCAAATGAAGTGGACGAGCCTCTCGCTTAGTAGCATGTCCCATTTTGTATCCCGAAGCATGAACCACCGCAAGGTGACCCACCTCCCGGGTATGCGTACAGTGAGCCGCCTCCTGGCCCGCAGCTCGTCACCGCGATGTACCCACCAGGGCAAACATCGTAGTTGTAATTACTACAGCTCGTGAGCGTGACCCCGTGGCATGGCTGAGTTTCGCAGGAGGTCGACGCGCAGGCAAACGAGTCACCCCAGTAGCACCATGTCCATCCACCAGTAATGAGATCGCCGCTGCTACCAACGGGAGAGGCGACAGCCCACATGGCCATCAATCCCAACATCAGGCTGATCAGCAACAATCCGGGATGAGATGTCTGTGTTCGCATTGTGCAGTCCTTTCGGTAAGTACTTCTCTTGAGGCTTCGACGGTTTCGCTCGTTCTCGTTATGGTCCGCGAGTCATAGCGTTCACCTCCTTGTCTTCCGCTCTTGCGGTCTTATCAAGACTCCTATCGATATTTCATGCGCGCATACATTCCCCCTTTGTGTGCCGGGGAGTCTTCACACAGTGATGTCATTCCCGCATCATCCCTGGTGCACTTACCTCTGCATGGCTGCGACGTTCATCCTTGAGTGTCTCCCTCTGCTGCTTGGTATCTGAATAGTGCCTTGCCGCATTATGTGATCCCGCACGGCGCTTGAGCGGGGTCCTCAGTAATCCTTGAACTTGCGCATCCAGGCGGGCCAGTCCTCGGGTTTGACACCGCCGGCCTGGGTCCATGGTCCGGATGTATCAAAGTCGCGGTGCCACTTCAGCGTCCAGAGTTGCTTGAGGCCCACCTTACGCACCGACCAATCCATGAACAGGGCATTGACCCCGCCCTCGTGGCGGTTGATGCACGAAGGGTTCTGACAATCCGGGGCACCGATCGGCACCGCGTCCTGCGAGGGTGGGGCTCCATCATGGAAGGTATAGGTGAAGGGATCGATGCTGTCGAGCAGGACGGGGGCACGGGCCGCACCGCGAGCGTCGGCTGTTCGCCACGGCGTGCCAGGACTTCGCCCAGGCGCACCGTAGCGCCCCACGAAAATCCACATGTTCAGGCCAAAACTACTGTAGTGGTCCCAGGGAGTCCCTTCAAGCCAGCGGCCCCAGGCCAGGAAGGTGCCACCACCCCATCTCTCCGGAGCCTCATCGACGCCCAGCGCCTCGTATTCCTCTGTGGTAAGTGTATCGGTCGCCGGCTTGCTGGCCATCGGACAAAGGCGCATCTTCTGCGTCACGCTGGATGCCAACGGATCCGCGATGACCGCATGCCCCCAATAGAGCCAAGACCCGTTCCGCCTGTCTTCGTCATAGGGATTGCCATCCTCGGTTTCTACCCGTTTCCAGAACTCTCCCTCGTTCTCGCTGGCAAACGCGGCAAAGTGCAACCCCCATTGCTTTAGGTTGGCCTGGCAAACCACCGCTCGCGCTTGCTTCCGCGCTCGCGACAGCGCCGGCATCGCCAAGGCGATCAGCAACGCGATGATGGAGATCACGACCAGCAGTTCGATCAGCGTAAATGCTCGCTCATGTCCGCTTTGCTTTCCGGCGCTCACGGCTGCCACTCCCATTCCCGACGGAACCTCTCAGCCTGGTGTGCTCCACAAACCCCACCATGGCCGAATTCTCGCCGCATTCTGCTGTCGGGGCGCCAACCCTCAATTCTCAACTCCTTATTAAATTTTCTCAAGACGCCCCCTTCCTGTCAAGAACAAAATCTCAAGAATACGAAGCACATTTCAGCATTTCCCTTCATCGGCTTCTGAAAATCCAGCCAATGATCTTCAACTCTGCAAGACGGCCCCGGAGCGAGAGCAGGCGCAGCCGCCACAATCCCCAGAAAGCCTCCCAGATGATGTGGCGATCCAGCTTGGATTGCCCGGCCACCCGGTCGGCAAACACAATGGGAATCTCGCATATGTAGAGCCCCAGTTTCCAGACACGAAACGCCACTTCGATCTGGAACGCGTAGCCGTCGGAGGCGATACGGTCAAAATCGAGTTGTTCCAGGAGCTCTCGCCGAAAACACCGATAGCCGCTGGTCGCATCTTTGACCGACATGCCCGTGGCGATATGAGCGTAGAGGTTTCCCAATTGAGAAAGGACCCGACGGCGGAGCGGCCAGTTTTGCGTGTCTCCCTGGGCAATATACCTCGACCCGATGACCAAGTCGGCTTCCTTTGCAGCTTCGATGAAGTTTGAGATCTCGCGTGGATCATGGGAGAAATCGGCGTCCATTTCAAAGACAAGGTCATAACCTCGCTCCAGGGCAAAGCGAAATCCCGCGATGTAGGCGGTTCCGAGGCCAAGTTTACGCGGCCGCTTAATCAAGTGCACTCTCCCCGTCTCTTTGGCAGATTCTTCGACGGATGCGGCCGTGCCGTCGGGAGAGTTGTCGTCGACGACGAGTATCTCCAGTCCCGGCGTCTGCTCAAGTATCAGAGGAATGAGGCGGTTGATATTCTCCCGCTCGTTGTATGTTGGAATGATTACGAGAACTCGTTTCTGTGCTGTTTCTCGCCGTTTGGGAACGACCGGGTCCTTCCGTCGCAGGGGCACAATGCTGGATGATTCGTGGACAGCAGGAATTACTCCTTCCTCTGAGATCATGCCGACTACCTCCCAATCCCTTTGGTCCAGGTGGTACTCTAACCACCGAAAGTGGCATCAACCGCGCGTACACTCTCCGCATCCGTGTCAGAGCACCTCAGGTGGGATTGTCAAAGCAGTCTCATCCCTGACGCATGCAGCACCGCGTTGCCGGCGCGTTCAACCCTGATTGTCTCGTTACGCTACTGCTTCCTCAATTCTCCGCGTTCACTACATCACAGGCCGCAACTATGAGAAGCCACGGTCGGCTTTGAATCCTCCCAGTTAGTCCGCCCAGTCTTCAGGATGCATGCCGTCGGCCTCGGTCCACGGACTGCCCGAAACATCGCGAGCCCACTTCAATGTCCACAACGCCTTCAGTCCAACCTTCCGCACGGCCCCGTTTGTGAAGATCAGGTTGATGCCCCCCTGGTAGCGGTTAATGCATGCGGTATACATCGCGGCCCGGGTAAACGCTCTTTTGTAGTCGGGTGGCTCTAACCAAGTCGATGGGCACGCGGTGCATGTCGCGCAATCGAAGAAGGCAGGGACACGTCCGGCGCATTTGGCGCGCCAGTTGTCCCAGCGGCCAAGCCCAGACGTGTTTTCCCCGTCTCGCTCAACTATGTTCTCAAATACCCGGTAGTTCAAGCCATAGCTGCCTCGAAGGTCACGACGACCCATCGGGTACGAGTAGGCATGAAACGTATCACCCGTCGGGCTGGGCACGCCGGGCAGGTGCCTGGCGGCCGAAGAGCGCAAGGCCATGTCGGGAGGCGCGATGGGCTTGACGACGCACCGCCACGCAGTGCCAATCCCACCCCACGCCAGCCCCATGTCATTCTGGCCCATCCACACGGACAAACCTATACCCAACTGGCGCAAGCGTTCCTGACACACGACCGCCTGCGCCTGCTTCCGCACCCGCGAGAGCGGCGGCAGAAGCAGAGCCCTCAGCATCACGAGCATGGAGATCACCGCGAGCAGTCCGATCGGTGTGAATGCCCGCTCGTGTTCGCTTCGCTTTCGCGCGCCCATGACCTTCGCACTCCTTCTCGCAACCAGGAGCCCACACCACCCGCTCAAGCAATCCTCAGGCACCACCACTCAGTTCACATTTTCGCAACGCCCTCCATCCCCGTCAAACAAAAAACCCAAGAAAAAGAACTATACGCACACGTGACCAGTCAAGCGAAGGACAGACGCGCCCTCCGGCCGCGGCTCGGCCCCCGCCCCATGGTCGCAAGGTCCTCAGATCATATCTCTCGTCTCCTTCATGCCGCACATCGTAGATCTTACGTTCCTCAATTGGTGTCCAGCGCGCATACACTCTCTGCTCATGACTCATGGAGACTTCGAGAAGGCATGTCACTGAGACATCATCCCTGACGCACACCACGCCGCCACGCGGTGGCATTCATCCCTGATTGTCCGCTGCATTACTTGCTTCCCCTCACTGCTTCCAGGCAACCCCGATGTCCCACCCGGACTACGGGGTACGAGGCCACGACGGAGGATTTCATCGAGGACGTCGGCGACAAGGACTTCCAGAGGGTCACGTTGGCGGATGGGAAGTTCTTTCGCCAGCACTGCCTGGACCAGGGCAACAGTCCCGCCACAGTCAGCAAGAAGCTCACCGAGATCAGGGCCATGTTCCAGCTCGCCGTCAGACGCCGGCAGTTGGAGACCAACCCACTGGCCTACATCGCCAAGCCCAAGTGTCCCAAGACAGAGATCCACACCTATACGGATGAGGAATGCCGGCGCTTGGTCAAGGCGGCCAGGGAGCTCACCCCAAAGACCAACATGTGCCGCAACGCCCAGTGGGATCTGCTGATCCTGGTGGACCTGTGTACGGGTCTACGCCGAGGAGAATTGTGCAACTGCCTCTGGTCGGATATCGACTTTGGGGGGCAGACGATCAAGGTCACTCCCAAGCCCGACACCGCGGGGACCTGGAAATGGCTCATCAAAGATAGCGACAGCCGCACCGTCCCGCTCACGGGGGAACTGGTGCAAATGCTGGCGGAACATCAGGGCTGCCAGCCGGAGGGGTATCCCTACGTGTTCATCCCGCCAGCCCGGTACGACCACATCCAGCAGCTTCGGGCCAAGGGGCTCTGGAAGTACCGCGACGCGACCATCAGGGCCGTAGCCCGCTTCAACAAGGTGTTCAGCGCCATCCTCGAACGGGCCGGAATTGCCCGAGGCGAGTTCCACGACTTGCGGCGGACCGCTATCTGCAACTGGTTCCGGGAAGGGCTTAGCGAACTGGAAGTGATGAAGCTGGCCGGCCACACGAGCTTTGAGACGACCCACAGGTATTACCTCAAAGTTCGTGATGATTCGGTCGCCCGGGCCCGGAAAGCCAGTACCCAAGCGATGAGCCGTGTTGGCACACTTTGGCACGCGCCCCTGTCACCCGATAATACCCCGCAAGTGCTGCCGGCTGCGAATGCCTATGAATCAGGCACTTACGATGGTGGCCAGCAACAGTTGGAGGTCACGGGGTAAAGGACTGGTTGAACGTTTGCCCCTGTGGGAAAACGGCTCACCGTATTGTCGTGGCGGATAGGCGGATGAGCAACGTGCATTGAAGCCGGTCTACATCAAATTGGCATTTCTGTCCTGAAATCCAGCCTCAGCACCGTACGCCAATCGGCCATAGTTCCGGACTCTGGCAGCACATGGCCATGAAAACTCTGTGGAGAGTTTACGCGTCGGGAGCAATCTCAAAAGCCCTCGTACAATCCAGAGGGACCGTCTTCATTGGGGAGTGGTGGGAAAAGCTTATAAAGGAGCCGTCTCTTGTATGGGCACAATCCAGCGAAAACGATCGTCGTAGCCGTGGGTGTGTTTTACCCAATGACACGGAACAAAGCGATGGGCCATACCAATCGACTTGACGCGTAAACTCTACTCAGTCTCTGCGTGTGCAAACGTGTTCGTGCGATCGTTTGATGGACACACATCGGGGGCTACACCGCGCCTCTGGTGTGAGACAGCATATGTTCGCCTTGTTCGGTGAGCCGAACCATCATCCGGCGGCCGGCGCGCGTGGTTTCCAGTTGCTCCTGGATCAGACCTTGTTCCAGCAGCCTGGTCTTGAGTTTCTGTCCCTGTCTGGCAGACAGAGCGAGGCGCTTGTACCGGGCCGCTACGCCGCTGTCGCAATACTCTACAACATCCCGCAAGAAGGCGATTTCTACGTGGCGAGACGAACCGTTACGATCCTCCTCATGGGAGCCCTCTTCTTCAGCTGTCGTGTGTTTCAAAACCTCATCCTTCGCGTTCAGTTGGGGTATTCTGTCCTTCATGTACTGGCGGATCTGGGCATCAGTCACACGACCCTTCTGGATATTGAACTCGGGGATTGAGATAAGAAAGGGCCTCTGGATCCTGCCTTGCAGTTTCACCACGGCCTGGCCGACCTCAAGGGTGCCGAGGATGTCCTTGCCACTTTCGAGCAGAAGGGTCTGGGTCATGGCGTTGATGTCGGCCCGGTTGCTCATGCTCATGCAGATCGTGGTATAGCTGTTGGCCAGGGCAAACCCTGAGAGTTTGGAGGGCATCTGGTCCAGCAGCACCAGGCTGACGCCGAATTCCCGGATCTCCCGGTAGGTCGTATCCATCACCGACTCCGAGCCGGTCAATGAGGTCCGCTGGCCGCTGAGGATATGGTGGGCCTCCTCGATCAGGATGCACCGGTCAAAACGCTCCCGCACGTTCTCCGCCATTTTCTTATGATGCAGATACAGAAGATACGCCTGGACGAAAAACGTCTTGTCCGCCTGGGACAGACCGTCGAGTTCGAGAATCACGTTGCCGTCCAGGACGTGGTCGATGCTCGTATTGCTGGCGGAATTGAGCAGGTCGCCCATGCCGCCGAAGCACAGTGAGGAAAGCGCCCGCAGGGTTGACGACAGCCAGCCGCTCTCCCGGCCCCGGGTGTCCATGTTCCGCGCTTTGAGCAGCACATCCTTGAACGTCGGCCATCGCTGCACCAGGTTCTCATAGACACCGGCATCTTCATACACCGCATCCACCGCCTGCTGCAACAGGAACAGGACGCCGTTGCCCAGGCAATAGGCGTGGGCGATGACCTCGTTGAGCTTTTTCAGCCAGGTCTTGGGATCGGTCCCGGCCGGCGGGATCAGGGGATTGAATGTCAGCGGCGCGATATTCCTGCCGATCGTGTAGACTTCGACATCATGAAACTCCGGCCATGCCAGTAGGTCCCGGTAGTTTCGCTTCCAGTCGAAGACCAGAAAGGGTTTTTCGTGCTCGACCAGGGTCCTGAGGATCGAAAAGCCGATATTCGTTTTTCCGCTTCCGGACCGACCCAGTATGGCCATGTGCTGGATCCATTCGTTCTCGCGAAGGCCGAATTCATAGAGGTTCTTTCCGGAGTAGCTGACCTGGCCAATGGGATATTGTCCGTGCGCCTGCGTTTGCGAGGGCGGGATCAGGCCGGGCTCACTGTCGTCGAGGCCCTGGGACAGGTATTTTGCGGACAGCATTTCGAGATAGGTTTCGAGCTGCTGTTTGCCGTCGGGGTCTTCGGCACAGTACCCCGCAAATACCTCATCGATCCTGGCCCCGAGGATCGGACGCAGCCTGCGGCAGAGCTGTCGTATGTGCTCGGTTCTGTTGCTCTTGCCGTCAAACATGTTCTACCTCCACACCGTAGAGCATGTCCTTTCGACGTCTTGCCGCACCGTAGGTCGCGGCATTTTCGAAAAGCTGTTGCCGGATATCGGCGCTGTCCTTCCAGAACGCGATCTCCTCCTCGTGCCGCTGCCGCTCCAACTCGATGACGAATTTCTCCAACTGCTGCTGGGGCCTGCCCCCATCCAGCGGAAAATGCATCTTCACAACCGACAGCCGGTCTAGGCACTGGGTCAGCCGGTGGTCGATATCGCGCAGATGTCTCTTGTGCAGCACTGCCCTCTCGTAGAGGACGTTCGTCAGGTGCTCCAGACCGATTTTCTGCTGCCGGGCCTGGCCGCCGAAGACCTGCTCGGCGAGCGTGGCATCGCGCGAACCGGCGCTGGGTGATAGCGCCTCTTTCAAAAGGGCGACGTCGAGTTTGAATCTCTCGAAGTAATTGTTTTCGGGCCCGCGTTCCAAACCACACAGGTAAACAGGCGAGGTTCCCTCCTGATCGGTGTGCCGACTACGACTGCCATAGGATTCTTCGAACGGGGTGATGTTGTTGTACGCCACGGTGCAATTCTCCAGTGGTAATAGAAGGACGGCAGGGTTTTTAAATGTTGTCATTCCTGGGTGAAACACAGGCCAGAGATGCCGCGACAGAGCGGGACCGGACCGGCGTGCCAAGCCCAAGTCCACGGGCCGGTCAGCACCTAAACCGGTTGCCCTTGCCCCCAATCTCTCATAAGGAGAGGTGATACTGGCTGGCACTAATTGATCGATCGGTCCCATCAAAGGGCGAGGACCGCCAAGCCCTCGGACTATGTCGTCAGAGATCGGCATCCGCCGGTATCCGACAGCCAAAACTGCCGTTTGAGACCCGACAAAGCTGACGTTCCGCCCCAGAATGTGAGGATCGGTAATCTGAGAGCTTAAGTCGTTCGAAATGAGACCTTTACGTCTCGAGCTGTTGTTCCCGTTCCAGGGGTATTCACTACTGCTCCACCCGGAACAACAGCTCCGCAACCAAAAATCACCCAAAGCCCTACCACACACAACACAATCCCCGCGACCAAAGGGAGCGGGGCAACAGAAGTTGAACCCCACCAAACCAGGCTATGACCGACCAGGTCCAGCGCCGCCACCACCGTACCGTTCATCCCCAAATCCCGTATCACAGATCCTTATGGATACGCCGCCCCTACACAGTAAGGCGGCCAAAGGCCGCCACACCAATCAGGCCGTGATGATTTGGCTACGCCACTACCAGAGCAATCCTCGCGGCCGTGCCCCCAGCACGCAACTCGTCTCCTCTCCTTCGTTTCCCCTGTCGAAGAACACCCCCGACAGAAACGGACAATACCCGCACACCAGCACGCAACCCTTGCCCGTGCATTCCCAATCACACACACGCCGCCAAGCGGCCGAAGGCCGCCGGATAAGTATAGCCGCGACGAGTATCTTCTCGTCGCGGCGTGCCTACGTCTTTTCCGCCAAACCCACACCCACCCGGTCGGAAAATCCTCGCCGCACACCACCCCCAAGGCCGCGACTATCTGAGAATGAATATCTTCGCGGCCGTACGAAGCCGCCCCAATACACCCCATGCGAAAGACACGCAAATCGCCACGAACAACAAAGGGTCTTTAACGCCATGGAAAGACCGACTCTCGCCGGTCCCCCCAGACGCCCACGATCCTACCGAGGAATCCTCGGCGGTAATCTCACAACCACCGGTTCCTCTTCGGCCACCTTCGCCTTGTCAGATCGTTTCGGCAGGTCCTCCACCAGACCCGCTCGAATATCGGCTGCCAATTCACAGAACACCACCGCCGCCAACTGCGGATCGCGCGTCCTTGCCTCGATGATCTTCAGTGATCGCAGGTATGTTTCAAGCCTTTCTTGAATCCCAATTTTCATTTTCATCCACCTCCTTGTTGTTACTAAGGGTTTGTTCCCCACAGGACGGGAACAAACCCGTCAGGAAGGGCAGGAAAACCGCTCGGGCTGGCGGTGTTAACCGCCCGCGAGCGTCTTGCGTTCGAAGATTTAAGCGACTTTCAGCAAAGCGGGCCCGAAGGGCGAAAGTCCCTTAAAGCCTTCGATAAGCGTTTTCTTGTCCGGGCCAAGTCCACCCGGCCGGCCCCGCAGATAACGCCTGTCGATTTCTTGGGCCCCCGCTGCACCAGTCGCCGCAGACACAATGCACAATGGCCCAATCGATCCCCAAGGCGAAAGACCTAAAAGTTCAGCTGAGCAACTGCCGATAACCCGCGAAGCGACTTTTACGTGTTTCGCCGACACACCGCCGCCCCAGTCGCACACGACCGAATATCCCCGAAGTTCATTTGCTGAGCCCTCTTCAGCGAAGCACACTTCTCAACCCTTTTCGATCCGTGCGGTCCCGGTGGCCGAACTCCGCCATACCCCCGCCACCCAACCACAGATGAAAAGCGTGAAAGGCCCCTGCCGCACACACCAGGTCTTTAACGCTCTCGAAAGCAACGATGACGCCGCTTTACACCGCTGGCGCCACCACCGCACAGTACACCAGCGCCGGGCGTCAATCACCGGCCGCGAGGCCAGGAGAAAACCCCCAGCCCCGCGCTGCACGCTTATCCGCGCTCGACTAAACGCCGCGCCACTTCGTGCATGAACTCCGCCAGATTCTCGCTTTGCTGCTGCCGTGAGACAGGAACCGCCTCTTCAAGCGGAATCGGTTGGCCGATCACTTCAACTTGGTCTTTGTCAAGTTCCAGAACCACCCGACCGTTCTCTTCGGAATACCACTCGATGTAAGGATAATCCCCGTAATCGAATGGCGGCAATCCCGCCGTGATATCTCCAACCTTGCCGTTTTGAGACGTGGAGAACCCGTCCATGTAAGCCTCTTTGTCAGGGTCGTCCGGACTCGCCTCGCCCTTGAAGCGAATCTTCGCACCCTGGATATCGCGGTGAAAGTTGCCTTGCAGTTTCAACACGACCGGGGCATTGACTCCCACAAAGCGTATCCAGCCGGTGACCGCCCCAAGCTGCGTATTGTCGAGCTCACCCTCGATCAAACAGTGTGTAGGTCTAAACGCCATCTTCTCATCCACCTCCTTTCAGATGTTAAGGGTTTGTTCCCCACAGGACTGGAACAAACCCGTCAAGAAGGGCCAAGAAAACCGATCGGGCTGGCGGTTGAGAGCGCAACCTCCAACCGCCCGCGAGCGTCTTGCGTTCGAAGATTTAAGCGACTTTCAGCGAAGCGGGCCCGTCAGGGCAAAAGGCCCTTAAAGCCTTCGATAAGCGTTTTCTCGCCCGGGCCAGGTCCACCCCTGCCGCACCCCCGGATGCTACCGGCGTGGTCGTGCCACAGGGGCCTCAGTACATCTCCCAGCGGGCGTCGGACAGGATGCGATGGAAGGCCTCGTGCGCATGCCGGCCCACCGGATCGGCGAAGGGCAAAATGCCGGGGAGGGTACGCCGGCTGGTACACAGAATCCACCCGCCGGCCCGAACGCTATGCGTTGGACAACGATCCAACACCTTAGCATGGGACAATCAAGATACAAGGATATAGGCTTTGGCCCATGCGGACCATTCTGTAGCGCGGCACTACGATGCGGCGCGATGGGTTATATCTGAGCCGGACTGGACCAAGTGCGCTACCTGCGATTGACAGGATCCCGTTAGAAGCCGAAAGCATCATCCGCAGGAGGTGCAACCAGGAATGGCAGCAAATGCGGCGTGACTGTATTCCCAACGTCTACCAGGCGTCTGTCCCCCGGTTGGCGGGAGAAATGTGGCCTGCAATCGGCCGGTAAAAACGGACTATTCGGAGAACTTCCCGCTCTCTTTGATGGCGAAAACACCGTTTTCCAGGTTTACTGCTCGGTAGATTCTGTCGATAATCATTGTAGCTGACTGGCGGCTCCACTTGGAGCCACACCGAGAGCATGCGAGAAGAGATGCGGTTCTCACGGAAGCAGCAGGATGGATGATTCTATTTGCAGGAGAGGAACATGAGCGGGAACAAAGCGCGAGATTTGTTGTGGCCTGCTGACACGCGGATTCTGGTGCGATTTGTCTTTCTGAACGTAGGCCAAGGTGCAAGCACCCTTGTCTTGGTGCGAAACGGCGACACGTGGAAAGTGCTGCTCGTCGACGTCAATCTGGATCGCGAGAATGAGGGAATCGACGTCCCTGCGTTAGTCTCCGATCTGCTCAATGGGGATGACCTTGAGGTGTTTGTGAACACGCATCCCCATAGCGACCATCTCAGAGGCATAACCGAGCTGTCTGATAAGGTAGCCATCAATGAGGTTTGGCATTCCGGACACAAGCCAGGGAAGAAACACGACGAAGCCTACAGGGGCTTATGTACCGTCATTGAGAAGGTCAAAAAGAACGGCGGCAGTGAGGTCAAGTTGCTTGGCAGCCGGGAAGAGAAAGCGATATTCGATGCCCGTTACTACGTCTTGGCTCCCGCCGAGTATATCTGTGACGATATCGAGGACGAAGATCCAGAAGCGCGGGCGCGCCGTATTCACGAACAGTGCGCTGTGCTCAGATTCGGCACTGGTGAGAGATGGGGACTGCTGCCAGGCGATGCAGATCGCGCTGCTTTCGAAAAGCGTATCACGGAATACCACAAGGAAAGGCTTCCTTCTGTTGTATTGGCCGCCTCGCATCATGGGTCAAGGAGCTTCTTCAAGGATGAGGAAGATGACGAACCTTACCAAGATGGCCTGGACGCTATCGATCCAGATTATGTCGTGATATCGGCACCAAGACAGAGCGAAAGCAAGCACGATCACCCCCACGATGATGCAGTCGAGTTGTACAAATCCAAGGCTGGAAGAGAGAATGTCTTTCATACTGGCGCCGAACGGAACTCTTACATCTTCGATCTACTCGACGATGGAAGCCATAGTGAAATGGCTTCGGATGGCGGCGAGCTATGCCGAGCATATCCGCTTGGCGATGGAGGTGACGACAAAGGTGTGGGAATTGGCTTCACTGAGCGAAAGGGCGAAACGACTATCAGCCCGGGCAGGTATGGGGGATGAACGCAAAGAACACGGTGCCAGAGCGTATCCGTGAGGCGAGGGCTGCTCTGGATGGTGTTGACTGGATTACCGTCGTCGACGACTGGCGGTGGTACGAGCCTCCCGGCCTGTGGGCTTTGCGATGTAGGCTTCATGTTCTCTCGTCGGATGAGTCCCTGATCCCAAGAGAGAGCGACTGGTTTGTGTGCGTGCACAGGCAGTACCCGCTCGGGCGCATGCAATTGTGGCCAGCCGAAACGCGGAGCATCACGTCAACTTTTCACCACCAGCTGTTCAACGGTCCTCCTAAGGAAGGTCTTCCTTGGCGAACAGGAAGCATCTGCTCCGAGACCAGTCTGTCGTGCATGAACCGTCGCGCATATGACGAGGAACCCTGCAACGCATGTGAACGGCTCGTCTGGCGCCTCCGGAGAACCTGTGAGTGGCTTTGTGATGCCGCAAATGGCACGTTGATTAGCGCCGGCGATCCGTTCGAACTCCCCGACTATCAGACAGCAGGGGCACCGTATAGGGTCGTGTTCTCGGAGTCCGCTGAAAGCCACCACGTATGGCGTGACCGCTCGGGGCACTGTGGTCTGGCGAACTTGGGCATCCCCACCCACCTGAAGGGAGCGCGTGTTGTGCTTTCTTTCCAAGACTCCGCTGGGGGCAGCGTGTTTGAAATTGCGTGGCCAAGCTTGCAGGGTGCGTGGAGTGAGGAGAGGGAAATCGGAGTGTGGATTCTCTTTTCGGACGTAATCGTGCTGCCGCCTTGGCAGGCCCCGATGACTTGGGGGGAACTACTGCGAGTGGCGACGACACAGCATCTGAATGTTAGGCGGTTGATCGGACAGGTATCGAGGCACTTGCGCGATGGGAGACAGCATATCGCTCTGTTGGGTTTTCCGGTCCCAAGATATGTCGGGGTCCAGCCAAGCCAGATCCATTGGCAAGCCTTACTACTGCCACCGCTGTCCAGATATGGCGATACCGCGCCGGGATTCAGCAGGCCGGGCCATTCCGCTTGCCAAAGGAATGACAATCGTACTCTGAGCGGCGCCACGAGACTCAATTGGCAGAAGTCGGAGAATTGGCACGCGACCGAGATACTGAATCGCGGCATGTTCACGTCGCGTCTAACCGGCTCCCGAGTTGCCATCGTGGGTGGAGGTGCTATAGGCTCGATGATAGCTGAGATGATTGTTCGGGGTGGGGCTAAGGACGTAACTATCATTGACGGAGATCGCATAGAGATCGGCAATCTCGCTCGCCACACCCTCAGCACGCTGGATATAGGCGAGCCGAAGGCTTCGAGATTGGCATCTCGTCTGGGCGCCATCTCTCCACACGTTAGGGTGAGCGCCATTACGCAAAGGTTCGAAAACGTCGATGGTTCGGAAGCTGCCACAATCGCGCAGGCGAACATTGTCCTGGATACGACCGGCAGCGATGATGTCCTGCATTTGCTGAAGCAGTTTGCCTGGGTAGGAAGACCTTTCCTTGCTTCAGTATCAGTCGGGCTCCAAGCTAGAAGACTATACGTATTCACATCCAACAGACAGCATTTCCCAGCGGCGTTCTTCTTAAGGCACGTGAGAAGCTGGCTCTTGAAGGACAGCCGAGAGTACAATGGTGGCCCTCTGCCTATCTCCGGGGGGATAGGTTGCTGGCATCCAGCTTTTCCGGCTAGGGTCGACGACATGTGGCTCCTTGCTTCTACGGCTATGAGGTACATAGAAGAGAAGTTACAGTCGGATAGACCGGATGCCACCCTCGCGGTGTTTGAGCAGCAATGGAACAACAAGTCATATTGTGGAGTCGCACTTGTCCGTGAAGACCATGACAATGGGTAACTACGAGGCTTGGTCGAGCGATGCATGCTATGGCCTGAGGATACCTTCCAGGCTAGTGGATCGCATACTGGCTCTTTGCGAACGCTCCCCCGATCTGGAGACGGGCGGGATTCTTGTCGGCTATTACACGCGCAAGCGCGATTGTGCCGTCGTGACTGCGGCTTCTGCGGCGCCGTCGGATTCGCAAAGTGGGAGATGCTCTTTCTATCGTGGTGTAGAAGATCTTCAGGGATGGCTTACGACCTTGTGGCGCCGCGCGCGCCGTCGATACTATCTGGGTGAATGGCACTACCACCCATCCGGACGCCCATATCCGAGTGGCGTAGATACCGCGCAGTTCCGGGCAAATGCAGAAGACAAGTCCTACAACTGCCCAGAGCCGATTATGGTCATAGTTGGAGCGCATCCCAACAATCACTGGGAGGTATGTTCTTTCGTCTATGTTACCGGTCGTGGAATGCTCGCGATGACGAGAAGGTGGGAAACATCGGATTCAACCCTCTGATTGATTATGTACGGGACAGCGCAATGAAGAAATGGTTCGACAGTTACAGCATACCTGCCAGGATATTTCCGTCTCTTGTGTCGGCTCTCCCTGCTTTTGTGCTCGTGTTCTTTCTCTCGGCTGATGCACAACTCAAGGAGCTTGGTCGATTTCTTCTGAGCCTGAAGTTCTACGGTGGGATTACGCTTGGTATAGTGGCGCTGTATTTCTACTCACAGGTGATCCGTTTCGCATCGAAACTCCTGGAGGAATCGTTTTTCATCCGTGCTTCTGGCTTTCCGACTACGTATCTGATGACGTATGCCGACACGACCTACTCGAGCACCTACAAGGACAAGTACCACACGAACGTCAAACGGGACTTCGATATCGCTTTGCTGGACGAGACTAGCGAGGCCAACGATCCAGATGATGCGAGGAAACGTCTTGCGGAAGCGGCCAAGCAAGTGATTCTGAAGGTGGGAAAGGGTCAGCTCGTCTTCAAGCACAACGTCTGGTATGGCTTCATCAGGAACGTGATCGGAGGATCGTTCTTCTCACTGGCATTCTGTTGCGTGAACATCCTCATCGGTACGACGGTGATGAAGAGCACTCGCCTTGTGGTCATATCACTCGTGCTCCTGGTTCCGTATGGGTTTGTCCTGATCGTCCGGAAGCGACTCCTCAGACAAAACGCCGAAGCGTACGCCAAGCAGCTGATCGCTGAGTACATAGCTTCCACATAGGCCTTCAGTCACCCGATCCACATCTCCAGATGACACCGATCGCCAAGGATACAAGGGCCAATGAAGTCCCCGCACAAACCCGCCCCGTCAGCGGTGGTGCATCTCGACCGAAAGCCCCAAGCCGTCAAGACTCACCGCAACGCGACAGCGCGGCCACGCCGTCCTTTCAACCGCAGCGCTGAGCCGACCGACCCGCATCGCGGGCATCACAGCCGCGCAGCACACATCTGCCCGCCGTATGTTTCGGACCGGCCCACGAACCCCGTGGTACCCCCCTATTTGCGCCGGCGGTACTCGCGCAAAGACCTTTCATAGCATTCGTCACACAACACGACTTCCCTGCCCTTTCTGTACGCATGGTTGATTTCCCGATACTCCAAAGGCGTCTTCTTGCACCTGTCACATATAGCCATCTTCTCATCCACCTCCTTACAGTTGTCTGAATATGAAGGCAGCGACAAGACATCCACCCTGCCGTCACCGCATTTGCCGCCCCCGGCCCCCCCGGGACTCTTGCCGCATCCCGGCCAGTCACTCCCGAGCGGCGCCGCCAAGGTCACCAGGGGCGGGCTGCCCCGCCCGCCCCGTTTCGCATTCACTCACCATTCTTGGCCAGTTCCTCATCGATCAGTGCTGAGGCTTCGTGCTTGGTCACGTTCGCCGGGAACGCAATGTTCAGCTTCTTCATGAACTTCTTCTGCTTCTCGGTCGCCGGCTCGTTGGCGTTCGCTTCGCCGTTTTTCGCGGCTCGTTCTGTACGTATCTCGCCGGACCGCCGGTCCTTGGAGACCTCCTGCAGGATCGCAATCGCTACGGCGTCGCTGTTGACCTTCTCTGAGATCCCATCGAAAAGCGAGATATAGGAATCCACCCTTTGTTGTGTATCGGTTTCCATCTTCTCATCCACCTCCTTACAAGTATTTGAGTATGAAGGCCGGCGGGCGGAAGACCCGCCGCCGTCATCCTGTTCACCCGGCACGTCCTGGACCTCAACGAGTGGGCAGACCGCCCAGTCCTGCCGATGCACCTTCCAGACCTTCGGGCCCAGGCTCTTCAGCTCGCCTTCGAAAAAGTAACCCCACTCGGCACACTCCGGGCAAGCCGACAGCCGTACATACCCGAAGAGGATCTGATCGTCCTCGTGCACCCTGCCGCCAATGACGCTGTCTTGCCTCCAGGACTTCTCGGTCACGAACCAGTAGCTGCCATCGAAGCTCTCGTAGATATCGATGACGCGCTTGCCTTCGATCGTTATCGTTTCCATACTATATACAAGACATACATATATATAAATATTATGTCACTGGAATATATATATTGCACAACAGCAATACTTATATAGTCCTGTGACGATGTCTTACACATGCCAACAATAACGATCTACCTGACAAACGACCTGTACGACAAGGTGCGGGATGCGCCCAGCAAGACAGTCAGAGCCGCACTGGAGCACTACTTCAAGGATGACAAGGATCCTGCGCGACCCCAGCAACCAAGCACAGAACCCGCCAAGAATAGCGCCAGCAGCGAATAGCCATGTCTATGCCCACCCCTACCCTCCGTCGTGCCGTCCCGCCTCTGCTTCTCGCCCTGCCTCACTTCTGATCTTGTTGAACCTCGCGCCCAGATTCGCTTGTGGTGTTCATAGATCCTCCCCCTGTTCCGCAGGGAAAGCGATTTCATGAGCGGCTGCGGAACCTCTATCTCTCTGCATTGCCAAACTCAATCACCAACTGGATACCGTCACTCACCCTTCTTTGGATTCTCACAAAGATCTGCCAGGCGGTCCAACGAAACAGCAAGCGATTGCAGATAGTCGCACAAGCCAAGTGTGTCGCGGGATGTAAAGCCGTTTTCTTGGCCCTTCGAAGGCTGAGGCGGAGCCGGGACTGCTTGATTTGGCCGGACCCTGCGCAAGACATCAGCCACGGTCCCGGGCAGTGACGACTCCTTGTCATGCAGCGCCTCAAGCAGAGCGGGGACTGCCTTCTCAGAGCCAATACGCCCCAAAGCTAATACCGTGTCTCGGCGAACGTAGTATCCACCCTCTTCATGTTGCAGTGTTTCAAGCAGGATCGGGAGCGCTTCCTCAGAGCCCATCTCCCCCAAAGCCAACGCAGCCTCTAGGCAAACGCTCTTATACTTGTCGCGCAGCGCCTCAAGCAGAGCGGGAACTGCCTCCTCAGAGCCAATTCCCCTCAAGACCGAAACTGCACTGCAACGAATGTCTCTATTCTCATCCCGCAATGCTTCAATCATAGCCAGGACTATCTTGCTGGAGCCAATCGCCTCCAATGCCCAAGTAATCTCCAGGCGACCTAGGTCTTCTAGGTCTTTGTCATGGAACGCTTCAAGCAGAACTGGGACTGCTTGCTCAGAGCCAATCTCCCCCAGTGCTCGTACCACTTCGTCACGAATGTCCAGGTTCTTGTCCTGCATTGCCTCCACCAAAGCCGAAACTGCCTGTTCAGAACCGATTTGCCCCAAAGCAAGAGCCGCTTCCAAGCGAATGTACCTACTGCTCTCACCTCGCATAACCTCCATCAGCACCGGGACCGCCTGTTCAGAGCCAATGCGCCCTAGAGCCCGCTCTGCAGCTGTACGGAGATCGTCTCTCTCGTGTTTATCTTGCAGCACGTCCACCAAAGCCGGGATTGCCTGCTCGGAGCCAAGCATCTCCAACGCCTGCACCACCTCTAGGCGAAGATCGTCTCTGCCATCTCTGTCCTGCAACACTTTCACGAGAGCCGGGACTGCCTGCTCGGAGCCGGTCTCTCTCAAGGCTGACACTAACGCGCCGTGAATGTCTTCATTATCTTTATCCTGCATTGCCTCCACCAAAGCTGGGACTGCCTGCTCGGAGCCAGCGCGCCCCAAAGCCCACGCCGCCCCTTGGCGAAGATCGTTCTTGTTATCTTTGTCATGCAGTGCCGTAAGCAGTGCCGCAATTGCTTCCTTGGAGCCAATTTTGCCCAAAGCCCATGCTATCCGGGAACCAAGGTCGCTTCCATGGTCATCCGGCAACAGTTCAACTAGGGCCGAGACTGCTAGATCAGAGCCAATCGCCTCCAAAGCCCACACTGCGTATCGGCGAAGCACGTCTTCATTATCTTTGTTCCGTAGAATCGTAACCAAGCCGGGAACCGCTTGCTCAGAGCCAATCGCCTTCAACGCCAAGACTACCGTCAATCTTAGCTCTCTGTCTTCGCCCATCATCGCTTCAAGCAGGGTAGGGACCGCCTGTTCAGAGCCAATCACCCCCAAAATGCTGACGGCGGCAATAGCTGTCCGCGATTCCCGGCGAACCAGGGCAGCTAGACGCTCTATCGTTTGAGGAAGGTGCTGAAAGGCATGATCAGCCATCCTCCCCAAATAGTTGGTCTTCCCGCATGCACGCATTCTTACCATCTCGTCCGCTATACCATGAGAAAACCTCTGGGGTAACTGATTGCAGTCGACCTGCGCAGCGGCTTCAATTGCCAAGAAGAAGGGCCGGCACAGCACATCCTCCTTATTCCTGCGAAGCAGCGCAGCGATATATGGACCTGGTTTGTCGTGCATACTCCCCAGCATGACCAGCACCTGATTCCAGGCTGGGTTATAGATGTGTTTGAGTGCTTTCTCAACGCAATCTGGTTTCTTCGCCAGCGCCCTGGCTGCAAGGTACTCCTGGAAAGTCAAATGCAGGAATCGCAACTTTTTGCCGTCACTCGTGGCAGAACTCAGGACGCCGTCATCTTTGACTCGCTTGACCAGTCTCGATGGATCCGCCTTTTCGTGAACGAACTCGTGCAGCGGTCTGTCTCGCTTCATGGCGCTGAGGAATGAGTCGATGCTTGGGCGGAGATCGGTTTCCCTGAACTGTTGCTTGCCCTTCTCAAGCAATCCCAAAGATGCTTCTGCCAAGACCTCGATCAACTCTTCGACATAAGTATCAGACAGTTGGATCTCTGTGTATCTCTTCTTGTCGTGACGTTGCCAGTCCCGGAGCAATCCCCACAGACACTTCTCGTACACATCTGACCGACGTTGGGGAAAGTCGCCTTCGGGATATGCCCGACATAACAGCATCAGCATTAGCGGAATTTTGGCCAGACCACGGAATTGGGGATGCTTCCTCAGCTTCCTCAAGAACGGCTTTGCATTCTGCTCTTCTGTACCAAACCATACTTGGACAAACGATTGAATCTGCTCCCACTTCCAAGCAACCAACTCCACTTCCTTGCCATCGGGTAGTGGCGGTGGCGTCAGGTCGTAGCCGACCATTCGGGAGGTCAGCAGGACCCTACTCGGAAGCTGACAATCATGTATCTTGTCCCTGAGTTTCCGTCGCGCATCCAGATCCCCAATTTCGTCCCAAGCATCCAGCAGCAGAATGACATGGCCTGACGCCATCCGTGTGCGCACAAAATCGCCGAAACTACCTGAATGTTTCTGCCGCAGCCGCGTGACAATGATATCTTCGAACGTGCCTTTTCTGTGCGCCAAATCCGGCAGGCGCATTAATATGGGCAGGTCGATATCATCTACACTGCCTCCACCGTTCGTCAGTGCCTCGATTGCCCGTTTAGCCAGCCGACGAGCCTCGTAACGGAGTAGCCAACTCTTGCCAAAGCCAGGGTCCCCAAGGATTGTCACCTGATGGAATCGACGGCCCGCCTGTTCGTCCCAGGCAATCACTGCCGGTGAAGGCCCACGCCCATAACTCTCATCCATCTCTCCAGGTAACCCCCTATTGGGGCCGTACGACAGTCCCTCCGGATGAATGCCCGCGCGGCGCAGGCGCTCGCGTTCCTCCGCCAGCCATTTATCAAACGCCCTAAGATCTTCAATGACCCGTACGGTTTGTCGTATCTTATCAAAGGCAGATTCGCCCTCGCGTCTCAGGTGATCCGGGAAATAATACGGCAGCTCGGCGCAATCCTCTTCAAGCTTCTCCAGGTAGGACAGGACTTGCTCAGCCAGGTCAGGTTCAAGTCGAGTAGGTACACCGGCACCAATAAGCTGTAGCACCGCCGTTTGGAACCGGTCATATTCTTCATCTTGGTTGACAAACTCAATTCGCCAGAATTCGTGCTTCGCGCCAGCTTGTTTCTCTGGCTCACCCAAGACGTATCCATCAAGCCTGGAGAACACGTCTTTCGCTGAAGTCTTCTCCACCGTTCCACCAGGCTGAAGAACCTGTACTTCAGTCAGCGGGGTCTGCGCCTCTTCCCCGCAAGGAAAATAATAGCTCCAATACTGCGATCGCGTCGACGGTTTCATTGACCACCCGAAGCGCTCCACAATCTTACTCGCAAGCGTATCCTCGACACCCCGCCAGCTGCTGTCTTGACCGTCACGCGTACAGTACTCCTGGACAATCGCTATAGCGCAACAGTACTTGAACCAATTGTTCTTGCTGTTCAGTCTCAGGAAACGCACACGGACCAATTCGCCGGTCTTCCTTTGAAAATCCAAGAACTGGCCTGTCCAGTCTACCCGCAATGTGCTTTTTGGGCATTCAACGAAGTCCATGATGACTTCCTCAATCTTTGGTCTCCGAATCTGAACCGTTGGGCCTGCATGATCTTAGCGCGCATCCGCTCTATTGTCTACAGACCCATGTCACAGACGAGCGTCACACGAACCACCTGTTCTCATTGTTGAGCCACATGTTCTGTGTCACGTTTTTGTCGATGGCCGGGCGATGGAATTGCTTACTTCCACAGCCTGGACTTTATAAAGTTTATAAAGCCTTTTACTGGCACATGTTATGGAACAGGCCGCGAGACGAGTACGTCATATATAGCAAGTGCCGTGCTCTCAGACAAAGACCCACCACTGAGCATTGACAAGGGAAATTAACCCAGCCGCCGGCCGCCGATACGGCGGCAATCCCAGGCACGGTTAACCGCCCCGCCTCGGCCAGTGACGATGGGCAGAAGAAACCATTCGGATGAAAGGACGATCGAAAATGATCAAGAGAATCTTCGAAGCCATTGAATCGTTCTTCAAGGCAGTTGTCTACATGCTCGTTTTGACCATAGGCATGACGGTCGCAAGCCTTGCGACATATACGGTCTGTTTCTGTGCGTTTCGCTTGGCGCAATTTCTCTGGCTGGCATTTTTTGCGGAGCCCTGGCTATGAGTCTTCTGGACATTCTGCTTCGTCGTTCGCCGAAGAACGCGGCGACCCCAAACGTCCAGCCTGCCCCGCCAGCCGTGTCGTCGCAGCCGGGCACGGGCTCGTCCGTCCGACCCCTGGAGCGAAACGTCGAGGTCAGCTCCATCGCCGGCCTTCTCAACCAACTGCGCCGCGTGGACAGGCGATACGTAGGCGCCGATGGTGAGATCATCCACTGCCTTGAAGACCAGGGTGGGTTTGTTCTGGGCTGCGGTCATCACGCGACCGCTCAAGCCAGCGCCGAGGAGGGGCCCCATGGCCGAGCGATTGCCGGCCTGTGCACCTACTGCGTCCGTGAATACCAACCCCTTGTCGACAAGGGCGAACTCGATCCGCTCCAGGCCGAGCGACTCTCACTCGTCTGCAACGAGTGCGCCCGCATGACTACGTCCGGCCACTTGTGTTGCCCCCGGCATTCCAGGAAGGTGACCGCCGAGGACGGGACCATCCAGTACATCGACCCCGACACGGCCAAGAGCGCAGCGCGGCAAGGCACGATCGCCAAGGCGTTCGGCGTTGTGATGTACCTGTTCGGTGAGCCTACCGAGCGCGACGAGCGAGAGAACAAGCAGGAGTAGCGCCATGCTTCGAACCGTCCAGATCATGTTCCTCCGTTGCCTTTTCTTGCCGTTGGCGCTGACACCGGCCCGACCGGCTGGCCTGGGGCAGGCCGCGGCCGTGTACTCGCTGAACCATTACTCATTCACACGTTGGGAGGATTTTGCTATGGGCAGAAACAAAGATCCGTCAACTCGACGCTATCTCTTCGAGCAACCGTCGCATCGATTCACATCCCTCGAGCCGGACGAAGAACTCCTGGCTTTGGAAAATGAACTACGGCGTCGCGAGAAACTCCACGACCCATACGTGCAGTGGCTCATCGAGAAAGCGGCGCTGTGCAGTGACTCCAACCGCCAATGGGCCCGTGACCAGTTGCGCATGGTCCTGGAGGCCGACCGCATCGAGGATATGCGCACTGGCGACGCCTTTCGCCCACTGGCCCCGCCCCAGCTTCTGGCCGACGGCGACCTGCACCTGCTCGACCAAGTGGACGGCGTGCCCTGGAAGGTCCCGTGGACAGCTCTGCCGCGGGGCCTGCTCGTTACCGGTCCCCAAGGCGCAGGCAAAACCCGATTCATTATTCACCTGTGCAAGCAGCTCAATGCGGCCAATCCGCCAATCCCCTGGTTCCTGGTCGATCCAAAGCTTGAATTCAAGAACTGGGCCAGCGATTTGGCTGTGCTTTACATCGATGTCGAACGTTCCGATGTCGGCATCGACCTCTCGCCCCCGCCGGGTCTGACGTACGAAACATGGCTTCCATCGCTCGTCCCACAGATCGGCGAAATCATCGGCGTGATCTACGGCACCGAAATCCTTCAGCAAGCGGCCCAGATCTGCATCGAACTGCGAAATCGCTACATGAGCCAATCGAACCGCTCCACAGAAATATGCCTCCAGGATCTCTATGACGCGATCCCCCTGGTCAAGGGGGCGTCGAGCTGGCGCCGGGCCGGCTATAAAGACGCCGTCGTCACCGGTCTGTCCCGCATCCTCTCCGGCAGTGGCAATCTGTTTAAGTGCCGTAAGGGCATCGGCCTGCCCCGCCTCTTCGGGCGCAATGTGGTCCTCGGCACACGATCGGTCACAGACGATTTTGCGACGAGGTCTTTGGCCTTCTATTTGCTTTGGTACTTGCAGGAATCCGAGCGGCATGCAGCACCGACCCAGCAGCCCAAGAGCGTCCTGATCATCGACGACGCCAGCCGTTACATCGGGGCCAGAGAGGGCGCGACCGGCAGAGCGCTATCGAGCATCGGTTCGATCCTCACGACGATGCGGTCCAGCGGCCGCTGCTTCGCGGCCGTCAGCCAGGTTCCCCATCTCATCGATCCGGGCGTTTGTGCGTTGATGCACACCATCGTCAATGTCGGCGGCCTTCATCATGCGGCCGACACGCAATTGCTGGCGCGGATGATGGGCCTGGCCGAACCGCAGCGTCAGGCGTTGACGTCGCTGGGTCAGCGAGAGGCTCTGGGTCTGTGTGGTGGCTCGGCTTGGTCCCAGCCGCTGCATGGCCGCGTTCCCGAGGTCGCCGACCCGGTCGATCACGCCTCTACAGAGAATCAGGACATCTGCGAACTAAGGACTGAGCCATACACGAATCTGCTGGACCTGATCCAAGCCCAGCGGACCTCTCAGGGACCCAGCCGCCCGGCCGACAAGTCGTCGGCGACACCAGATCACAGCGAACCGTCTTGCGAACTGGCGGCGACGGAAAAGACGCTCGCTCTGGATATCGTGACCTATCTGGCCTGCACCGTGCGCGAGCGCCAGCGGCGCCTGGGCCTATCCGCCAGGCAGCTCGAAGATCGCAAGCAGGCACTGGTCAACAAGGGGCTCATCGTAGAGGTGCCGCTTGGAAAAGCCTTGCTGCTGGCGCCGACGCAGCAACTCTATCAGGTGTTGGGCATGGAATGCCCGTACAGACGCAACGCCTGGGACATCCATTCGTTCCTCGTGCTTCTCGCCTCCAAGTTGATCGAATCCTATCCCCTGGTTAAATCGGTGAAAACCGAGGTGTCGCTGGGCGACGCGAACTCGACAGTGGACCTGATCGCCCATCTACACGACGGCCACCGTCACGCATTCGAAGTCATTCACCGGACAGTCACGAATATCGCCGCCACTGCCGCCAAACTCGAGGGCAAGGGCTTTTCGCAGATCCGGTTTCTGTGCTCCGACTTCAACGTCAAAGAGCGCGTCTGGGCCACCCTTCGCAATGCCGGTTTTGGCGATGAGTTTCTGGCCAGCATCCGCTGCGATCTCCTCGGGGCCTTGCTGCGGGCGCACCAGGGCAGGAGGACGAACGCATGAATCAGATCAGCTTCAAGAAAGTCACAGTGGCGGTGATCGTCGTCTTCGCTCTGTCCCGCACGCGACAGATCGTGGAGTTCTTCGAGACGCTGGACTTCGGCGGCATCCTGACGCTCGAGCCGCTGCGCAGGACGCCGCAGGAGGGGCGATTCCTCGTCACAGTGGCCCTTCTGGCCTTGGCCTTTGTCACAATCCACTCGTTCCTTCGAAAATGAGGTTACCTATGTGCGAAGAAGTACAACTGCCCCAAGACGATGACAACTCCGACAGTATCTTCCCCAACGATTGCGAGAATCCAGACAATCCTCAGGACGGTCACGTCGCCGATGAATCTGTCATCGACTCTCAAGCCGATGACACTGCGGGCCTTCGAGGTCCATCCGCATCCCAGGTCAGACGGCTCGACACACGCCTTCGCCGGCTGACAAGGGCATATCTGAACCAGACGAACCGATTGGAGTCATACCTGCAAGTCGTCACCGCGTGCCAGAAGCAGACCGCCGAGTTCGCCAACCACGTAATCGAACGCCACGCGCTACACCCGGCGGTCGAGACCGTCGATCTCCTGACCGGTTTGATCGGCCAACTGAACGACCAAGCCAACGGTCTCGTCGATGCCGTAGCGCATTGCCCGATGTTTGAGCCCTTGTTCGGTTCGATCGCCGAGGCGGCCAGGATGGCACACGCCAAGCGCGAGCATCTGGACATGCGGTCCATCTGTCCGGCGCCGCTCGATGACCTCGACATCGATAAGCATGAGATTCGCCAAGTCATCCCCACCGACAACGCCGACAAACACAAGAGAGTCGAACGCACCCTCATCAGCGGCCTGATCTATCGCGGTGCGGTGCTGCGACGGGCCAAGGTCTCCATCTATCGCCACACAAAGCAGAAACCACAAGATTGAAAGGACTACCCATGAAGACCAAGACAGACAGCAACCAATTCTATCTGGGCATCGACCTGGGCACCACAACCACGCAGATGGCTGTCCTCGATGACACCGGCGCCGCAAAGGTCATCCCCAACGCCGATGGCGATCTGACCACACCGTCAATCGTCTCGGTCGCCGGCAAGAAACCGCTGGCTGGCCGGGCCGCCAGACAGGACAAGTTCCTCGAACCCCAACGGGTGGCCGAGCTGTTCAAGCGGTACATGCACGTCGATCCGCCGCCAGCGCTCGTAACCTCAGCGGACGGTACGCCGTTCAACCCCGTGATGCTGTCGGCCGAACTGCTGCACTATCAAAAGCACAGCGTCGAGCGAATCACGGGCCACACATTCACGAAGGCCGTCATCGGCGTCCCCGCCTACTTCGGGCAGCCGGCCCGCCTGGCCACCAAGCAAGCCGGTCTCGTCGCGGGTTTCGAAGAGGTCCACATCGTGGACGAGCCGACGCTCGCGGCCATCTTTTATGGCCTGGCCAAGGGCAAGGCCGCCAGGATCGCCGTCTTCGATTTCGGCGGCGGCACCTTCGATATCAGCATCATGGAGGCCAAAGATGGCGGCCAGATCGAACCGCTGGCCGTCGATGGCGACCCGGAGTGCGGCGGTAGCAACGTCGATGAAGCTATCTTTCAGCAAGTCCGGGAATTCGTCTCGGGCAAGGGAGTACAGTTGAGCCCCGAAAGAGACCTCGTCGAATGGCTCGAAGTCCTGGACCGGTGCAAGGAGGCCAAAGAGACCCTCGCCCGCAGAGACACCGCTGTGATTCCCTTGCGAATCGGCGAGCAGCGCACTTCGATGGAACTGACTTACGACCAGTTGAAAGACCTTTGCCGCGACATCATCGATAACCTGCGGCAGTGCTGCAAACGGGCCCTGGAAAAAGCAGGACTCCAGCCCTCACAGATCGACACGGTCCTGCTGGTCGGTGGAAGCACCCGCCTGCGCTTTGTCCCCGAACTGGTGCGGGAGATTTTTGGCAAAGACCCAGTGACCGACGCCGATCCGGACCTGACAGTCGCCCGAGGCGCTGCCATCGTCTCGGCAGCCTGTTTTGGTAAGCCCGATCGGACCATCCTCGTCGAAGACAAAAAATACCTGGCCTCAGCCATCCGGCCCCAGACAACGATCGCGCCGCGAGACCTCTGCGTCGCCATCGTCCGGCAAAAGAGCGGCGAGAACAGTGACGAGTACAACGTCCCTATCATCCCGGCCGGGTCCCGGCTGCCATACGAGGCCAAGGAACACTTCAGTCCGGTCGATGCCACCACACGCGCCGTACGCGTGAAACTCTACGACGGCCACGCCGGCGAGCGATCCGAGAAATGCACGCCGTTGCAGGAAGCGGAAGTCCAGGTTCAGCCTACCGACGAGGCGAACAACACCGACCGCATCGAGTTCACCATACATATGGACGCCGAAGGTCTCGTCCATATCGATGTGCGCGACAAGCTGCTGGATCGGCCTGTGCCGATCCGGTTCAAGCTCGATACCGGGCTCTCGGACGGCGATATCCAACAGGCCCGAAAACAGCTTCAGGCCAGGCACAAATAGCCCCCGGCTGCCAGGCCCAAGGCCACAGAATGGGAAAGGAGCAGACCATGAACGATCTGTTGGAGTTGATCGACTCGACAACGCACGCAGGGGCCGGCCTTCTCAGCCGACTGTCGGCCGGCGCGTTCAGGACTGACACGGCCATCCGTATGCGGCAGCCGCCGTCGCTGTCTGTCACTGACGACAGCGCACCACGGGATACAGCGATAGTGATCGACGTCTCCGGCAGCATGGGCGCTTGTGACTATCCGCCTACACGACTCGATGGTGGAATCCAGGCGGGCATGGCGTACGCCAAGGCCCGCGCCATGACGCATCCTGACGACAGGACCGCGGTCATCTCGTTCAGCGATGAGGCCCACGTCGTACTGCCGCTGACACCTGTCACCAAGAGCAGGACAATTGAAACGGCGCTTCGCAAGTTGGCGATCGACGGCGGCACGGATATGGCCGAGGGGCTTGGGGCCGCGGCCAAGCTCTTTAAGAACGAACGGCAAACCGGCCGCCGAAGGCACGTCGTCATGCTCACCGACGGGCGGGGAGGCGAGCCGCTGAAGCAGGCCGCCGAACTCAAGAAGAGGCTCGGCGCGGTAATCGACGTTGTGGGCATTGGCGGAACACCCGACGCCGTCAATGAGGCGCTGCTGCGCGAAGTCGCCACGACCGAGCCCCATGGCGTTTGCCATTACCGTTTCATCAAGGACCCCGCGACGCTGTCTGAACACTACACGCAGCTGGCCCAAGGCCTCGTCCGGCATGGGGCTGGCGAATGATGGAGGTTGCGACCATGGCGCGATCCTCGCAGAGCGTCACGGCAACGGTCTGGAGTCCGCCGATGCCTGTCACATGAACGACCTTGTCAACGAGCGTATGAAAGGGGTAGCGATGGGATTGTTCACAAATCTGGTGTTGGGGCTTGTTCATCTGCTCCTGGTGGCAGTGGATCTGCTGTTTGTCCTTCTGCTGGCGAGAATGCTCAGCTTCCGATGGCACACCCGTTGGCTGGCGGCCATCAACACAGCGGGCCAGCCGTATCTCGATTGGCTTACCCGGCAGATCGAGAGGACCTTGGGCCATGTCGGCCAGAGAGCGCCCTCTGAGAGGATCGTGCTGTTCGTTGGGATGGTGGCAATCAGCCTCATACGGCTCCTCCTCGCAGGATGGCTCGCAGGAGAACGCTACCTATGACAACCGTTCAAGCGTGCTACATCCTAGGCGTCAGACCAGGCGCCGGCCGAATGGAAATCGAGCAGGCGTATATCGCCGTACTGGGGCGGCTGCAACGGCAGTTGGTGCCCGGTACGCCATTGGCCGTTCGCCAAAAGGCCCCGGAGCAATTTGCCGAATTGAGCCGTGCGTACCAGCTTCTTAAGAGCGTCGCTGCCCCGACAGTCCAACCGACGGGGCCGGTGTCCATGCCCTCGGGACCGACACCTGCAGGCGCACCCCACCCATGGGTCATGCCTGCCGGCTTCATTGTGGCCGCCATTGTGCTCGTTGCCGTGGTGCTAAGTATGCGCCCGTCAATCTCCCCACGGAGGCAGAAGACGGCACGGCTTCGCGTTTTGTCGGTGCCCTGGTCTTACGTGACCGTAGACGGCCAATCTCTGGGACCCAGCGGTCAAGTCGAGGCGTTCATACTGAAGCCGGGAGATCGCAAGGTCGTGCTGCGCCACGGTGGCCGTGTCCTGTCACAAACCGTTCACCTGGCGGAAGGCTCTGAGACCATTATCAAGGCACAACTCGAGAAAGGGTACATCGATGTGGCACAGAACTGAATCCGATCGCTGCAGCGACGCGAATCTCAGTACGAAGTCGCATTGGACACAACGGCCCCTGCGGCTGCTTTGCACAGTCGCCGCCGTCGCAACCTTGCCGTTGGCTGCCGGCTGCTCGCCGCCGTTGTATGCTCTAACCGCAATTGTCGTCCCGCTAGCGTACAGGCATCTGAATCAAGGCGGGCCGGGAACAGGGCCCAACGCCGTCCAAACACGTATAGATCACTCTCACATCCATACAACCCCTGTCCATGCCAGTATCGTCTACACCGCCAATGACATTCTACAACCCCAGACTCCAAGTTCGTTGGCCCATCAAGACAAATCGCCAGGCCCACAGCCGGCAACGCCATCCCTCGTCGCGCGGGGCGCTATCGCCTACAGGGAGATGCGCTGGGAGGACGCGGAACGGTTCCTCACCGAAGCGATCGTCGACGGAACTTGTACAGACTCTGAATTGAGCACCGCACATGCCCTTCTCGGGGCCATCGAATATCAGCAGGGCAATGCCCGGGCCGCTCGGACGCACTTCGTGGCGGCGTATCGATACGACAGGCAGATGCAGTTGTCACCTGAGGTGTTTCCGCCACAACTGGTGGAGTTCTACAGGACAGTCAACGGTATCAAAGGTCCGTAGACGGGGTCTTCTCATGAATAGCACGAAGGACAACGCGGCAAACGGAGTTGCTGAAGCAATGATCTACAGGCATTTCGATATCCTGGGGCATGCGAGCCACGGTGTAACCGAGCTTCGCCTCTTCGATCCATTTGCCCAGGTGGCCTACGCCGACGGCCCGGACGCCGTCATCGGCCTGTGTCGTCAGATGGATGGCAAGACAGCCGGCATCTACGCCGGGGTCCAGCCGCGTCCGGTCCATCTGTTCGATCTCGCCCCCAACCGCTGGGTCCCGGCGCGTGGCGGCACCGGCGGCAACTGCGCCCGCGATGACGACATCGAGTACATCACGGCCGCGTTCTTCGACATCGATGTGACGTCGCCGGCGCGGCAAGAAGGCCACCCCGCATCCGATGAGGAGTTGGCGGCAACCCTCCGCGTCGCCCAAGAGCTGACCGGACAAGACGGTCTGGCCGGACATTCGACCGTCTGTTGCAGCGGCAACGGCCACTATGTCCTCGCCCCGATCGTTCCTCTACCCGTGGACGGCCAGGAGGTCGCGCGAAAATTCACCACCTTGTGCCGGCAACTGGCCGACGGCGCAGCAGATCAACTGACCGGCGTGCGAATTGACGCCGTCTACAATCTCAGCCGCGTGATGAGGGTGATGGGCACTGTAAACCGCAAGGGCAAGCCTCTGCCCGATCGGCCCCACCGACGGGCTTGCTTCGTCACCGGGCCGGCGCCGGCCAGGTCCCTGATGCTGCACTGGTTGATCCTCAACGCGGACGTCGCAGGCGCTACCACAGCCGTACAAGATCTTCCGATAGGCCTGCGCTGCAACCTGAGCAAGATCGAAAGGTGTGAATTCATCCAATGGTGCCGACGCCGGCCCCAAGAGGTCAGCGAGCCGGCGTGGTTCGCCCTGATCAGCAATCTCGCATACCTTCAAGGCGGCATCGACCTCATACACGAGATCTCAGCGCTCGACACCAGACGCTACGACTGCGTCAACACCGAGCGCGTGATCGAACGCGTGCTGCGTGAGGGCTACAAGCCCGTCCGCTGCGCGACCATCATGGGCCCGGACATGGTCCGCCCCGGACGAGGGGTATTTCGGTGTTCCCAGGCAGCCCGGTGCCCGGTGAGGACGCCGATGTATCTGGCTACAAGTCATGCAGTCTTTACCAGATAGGAGGTACCTTCCATGCACGACGATATGCGAAACAAACCGGACAAGGCCTTCCGATGCGGGGCCGTACAGGGGGCCATTTGGGCCAACCGACGCGTGATCGACAATGCTGTGGTCGAGGTCTATTCGATCAGGATCGACAAGGCCTACAAGGCCGGCGACGAATGGAAGCGAACCACGTCCTTTGCCCCCGAGGACCTTCCTAAGGTCTCTGTCGTGGCCATGGCCTGCTACGAGCACCTGCGGCTGCGGTCCTTTGAGAATGGCCCAAGTGACCCCGAGGATCTGTTCGAAACAGAGCTCTTGAGGCCCGACGAAGAACGCAACCAACATGAGGAGATATAGAAGATGAACGCGATCAGCTCTTCAGCAGCAGCATCGATGGTTATGTTATGCGCTGTGCCCGTCTTTGTGATCCTCTTCCTGATGATCTTGAGGACACTGCGGCACATGCCCCTGTTCGACGGAAACGACCCTGTCGTTTTGGCTGTGTGTATTACGCTGCTGTGCATGGTCGGCCTGCACCAGGCCTTCGTTCAGTCCGCCAGCGCGGAGGCAGCCCCGGCCGACGGTGCGCAGCGGCCGTTGGACTTCCTGCTGTTGCCCTACACGGCGATGGCCCTGGCCATGCTCTTGGCGTTCTGCCTTCTGCTGCTGCTCAAGGTGGCGAGGTCTCAGGGGTATGCCAGGCTACGGACCGAGATTGCCAAGCGCAGAGAACGTCTCGGCGCGTTGAGAGATCCATCGGGGCAGGCGGTGCGGGATTCCATATCGCGCAGACCGTCGTGGTCCCACGATGAAGACCGATGCGGCCCGGTTGAACACTCACACCGTCTAAAGGAACTTCGAACGGATCTACAGAAGAAGGAGATTCGAAAATGGAACAGCTGATATCGAGCACCCCACACGTACTGCTGGCTGCATCAATGGCCGCGGCCCTGACCGTCGTGTTTGTGGCCACCTTGAAGATCCTGTTACGATCCTTTCATCGCGTGACGGCGGTCGTCCTGGCCCTGGGAGTGACGGTCCTGGCCGTGGTCGGAACCGCCCAGATCATCTTTGCAGGACCACAGTCAGGCGAAACCACGCCTTCGTCAGTCGCAAGCGGCAACGCGCTGATGCTCTGGCCGTTCCTGGCGTGGGCGATCGCTTCGCTGTTGGCCCAGTTGCTCGCGGCTGCCGGCGTGGACGCACCACAGCAGGACTCAGAGCAAACCGGCCAAGACGCTTTTGATCCCGCCGCTGATGTGCAACCCGATGCAGAGCCGCTGGAGAATCCGACCAAAGAGGTCAAGGCGCGCGGACGGCCCAGAAAACCATCGCCCGGCCCGTCATCACACAATCCGCCGGCCGAACTGAAGAAAACGAGTTCGCCCAAACCGTCGCAGCCGGCCGGTACGGCCGCGGCCGCAACGCAGAAGACCAACGGCGCGGCAGAGCCGGAAAAACAGTCGTGACGCAGAATGTCCAAACGAAAGAACAACCCGATCGGACGACAAAACCCGCAAGACGGCTCGGATCCATGCGCGGCGCCGGAGGCGTTCAGAGCCGTGAGCCTGAAGGCCATCGCCGAGCTTCTCGACACGACACGTTCATCGGCACGCCGTTGGCTCAAAGAGGCCGGCATCCGACCTATCTCGCTCGGACGGGGAGCCAAGGGGGCGATCCGATACCGCTGGGCCGAGGTCGAGGCCTGGCTGAAATCCCGACAATACGTTGAGTAAGACCTGTCCCTGCAGCTCAGCTGCCTACCCCGCGGTCATGACTGACAGACGACAGGTTGGAGCCCCCGGCCATCCGGGGGCTCTCTTCTTTGCATCGGTTCCAGCGGCAGCCACCATGGATCTATTTGTGTGCGGCGATGACTACGATGCCGCCTCCTCCCCTGCCGTCCGGATGAGCCGCAACTTCGGCCCGACCGACGCCGGCTCTTTCTGATCGAGCTTCTCAAGGATCTGTTGCAGGATGACTTCGGTCTTGTCTGCTTTCGATGAGCTGCCCGGACTGAACTCTACCACGTCGTGCATCTTCTCGGGCATGAGGGCGGCGTAATGTCGGCGGCAGATCTCCGGCGAATTGCCCATCAGCTCGGCGATCTTGTACAGCGATTCGCCCTTCTGGGCCAGGTGACTGCCAAACGTGTGCCGGAAATCCAAACACGACCACTTCAGCCCGTGCGACCTATTGATCTCCCGTAACTCCTGGGAGAAGTTGTCGGCGTCCCACCGCCGTCCGCGGGGAGAGGGGAAGAACCAGGGCTCCGTGCGTTCCGGCGAGTAAGTCGCAAAGATTTCGTGCAACGCCGAACTGATTGGCACGACACGATTCCGTTTGGTCTTCGGCTGCCAGTGTTCTCCATTGATGACCTTGGCGCGTACGTAGATCAGCCGCTTGTCCAGATCCACATCATCGACGGTCAGCCACAGTCCTTCTTCCCGGCGAAGGCCGGCGTAGATGAACGTCCCCATCATGGCCTTGAGGGTGGGCGAGTTGTCGAAGATGCGGAGTTGCTCTGCGATCTGACTCACACTTAGGTACTCTATGTTGTGAGCAGGCTCGCGCCGGCGTTCCACTGAGGCGGCTGGATTTGGATTCCGTCGATCGTTTGGGACAAAACCCCAGTTCTTGGTCGCGTAGCCAAACATGCGATGCAGGACCTCCCGGTATCGGTTAGCTGTCTTTGGGGCGATCCTGTCCTCCCGGATGCGACGCGAGATGAAGCCCTCCATCACAGAAGTGGTGATCTCCTCCAGGAAGTTCGCTCTAATGTGAAGGTGCGCCTTTTTGTCCTCCACAGGCTTGGAGTTTCCTGCCCTCCACCGCGTGTTGACACAACTGCCGTGGGCAAGTGAGGGGCACACCGGGCCAAAGAAGATCCGAAGGACTGACAGGTCTGCCGAGTAGGACTTCTTCGTTCTGATCGTTGACAGGAATTTGCAGAAGCCCTCCAGAAACGCCGGCAAGGGCGTCTTGGACGGAGCAAGAAGCTCTCCTTTGGCATCCTCGCCCTCAATCTGCCGCTTGACTCGCTTCGCTACACGGGCGTCTTTCGTACCGAGCGAGTAGTACACCTGGCGCCCATTGGCATAGTACTTGATCCACCAGGTTCCACCCTTCTTTCGCTGAAAAATCGATGCCATGGCAACACCTCATACGGCGCCCCCGATCCACCAGAGCCTGCCCCATCCCGGGGGCGATTCGGTCAGATTTAGTTGCATTTTAGTTGCACGCCAATCTGGCCAAATAAAAAAAGACAGGCGTAAGTGCCTGTCCCTAAAGGTGTTGCCTCAATAGCGGGGGGAGGATTCGAACCTCCGACCTCCGGGTTATGGGCCCGACGAGCTACCAGACTGCTCTACCCCGCGGTCAATATCTATCCAAATACGCTCCGGACAACCCTCTGTTCGAGCTATCCAACGCGTTCGTAAATCCAGAAGCTCAAGCGCCGCGAAACTAACACAAATCGCATACCGCATCAAGCACCAACTTCGATCAAACTGTTTTTTCTTGTTCCTTTCGAGCAGTCTTCTCGACGCCCTCGAAACGAGACCCGTACACATACCCCCTCCACTTGCGCGCACGGGCACGTCTCCCAGGCAGCGTGCGGAGGAATTCCGAGCAGTTCCAGCATCATACCAAGTTCCGCGCCCCCACCAGTCAAGGATCCCTACCGCCCAGGTCTTCTGAGACCGAAACTTGGGCCCCCACAATCACTACGAGTATCCAGAAGAAAGCCAGTTCAAACCAGGTTATGGCACGTCCAACGCCAAGGGCTTCAAAATCGCTGTCCCCCAATGTCGTCGCGGTAACAAGGCTGAAATGTACATATTCCAGCGGACGCACAACGGGCGCGCGAGACGCTGTATGCACGATGTTGTTACCCAGCTTGTTGGCAGACAGATACGACCAGGCAAACAACACCACCACGATCGTGAATGTAGAGACAAGGTAAAATGAAGCGAAGTTACCGGAGTGAAACGCCTTCGGTCTGTCTCCGGGTGCAATCAAGACCACCCACCGCATTACCCAGAAAACGGCCACTGAAGGACAGCCAACAAGAGCAACCCAAGCCATCCGACTGCCCGCGGGAACACATGAAACCAGCAAGTAGGCTATGACCGCAACGACCAGTGCAAGAGAGACGCCATACATCACGGCAATAAGGCGTCGTGCGAGGCGTGTTGCCAAAACGTAGGTGGTTCCCTCGCCTACCCACTCCAGTGCCCCAAGCAGCGCAGAACAGACAAGGCGGAATGCTCTTCTCACCCCTGCAGCACTATTATGAAACAGCCCAGCCAAGAACCACGCTACGACCCGCAGACAATAGAGGACCTTCCTGGATATCCGGACACAGCAGCCACAGAACAAGCCAGCGAAAGAACGTGCCAAACCCCGGCACGGATGCCAGAATCCTCTCCAATGTCGAGCCAAGGCTCCACCTCCATCGACGCGTGTCTCGCAGAATCACACTCGCATTCAGATCCCCGTCTTCCGTTGAGCGCACTTGATGGCCGCCTTCCGGCCGATCTTCTCAGATAGCCAGTACCACGGGACTATACCAGCCGTGATACCGGTTAACAACATGCCAAGAGCTTCTGTGCACAGATAGTGAACAAGCTTTGGAAGTCCTGTCAGCGTGCTCTCATAGAGCTTCTCCAGAGGACCATATTCCCTTTCCTCCTCGCAGTAGGACTTCGTGGCTTTCCATATCCTGAAGTCACAGTCTTTGCTCCTGCGGACTGCGTGAGCGAAGGCACGGACGGCGAGGTCTGTGTGTCGCCTGAGAAGATCCTGTAACACCCTCTCATCACACGACGAAAGCTCCACCGCGTATGAAACGAGCTTCTCTTCCATCGCCTTCTTATAGCAACGGCCTCTGCCGCGGAGATCCATCATGAGCAAACTCGCCCGATCCGCCGCCGGGAGTTCACTGACCGCAGGAGTCAAAGGCGAGTACCGCGACGGAAGCTCGAAGAGATCTCTCAGAACGTCCGACTTCTCGCGCAGCAGACCACCAGACCAAGAACGCTCCATAACCCCAAGCAGATCCGCGATGATTTGAAACCAAAGTATGCTGGTGTTCGGGCCTTCCGTGGAGCATACTCTTGGCGCGCTAACAAACCGCAGCAGACGCTCGAATTCGGCCGGCTCTTCCTCCAACTTGCCCAGCAGAAACGCATGCAAGGTATTCCCCGCCAAGTGCAACGCCACTTCATGCGCCAGACGTATAGTCTCCAAGGACCCGGGAGCAGACCCCTGGCTTGAGCGGACCGTGACGACCGCCCGCCATGTCTCATCCGGACCGGCCAGAGGGAACTCGTCGGCGTGCTTCTTCTTTGCCCACTCTCCCATGAGCACGTCGCCAAGTCCACTGAGCACCTCGTCCTGGAGGCACTCATTGGGCCGTATACAGTTCCCGACAACCATGCCAATAATCGGCAGCGGATGCTCACCAACGGGGGGCCCAACGCTCCTGATCACCAAGCGAACGATGCAGTCCTCCGCATCCTCTCTTCTTACCGCCACAGCCGTCTTCACCAATCCGTTGCCGCCGTGCGCGAAAAACTTCCTCCCCGAAAGCATGTTGTAGATGGCAACGTCAAAGGCAGCATGATCGTAGGGAAATCGCTTGCCATATGCCTCTCCCAAGCTTTCTATGCTTCCCTGCTGTTCTTGGATTCTGTCGAGCATCTCCGCTGGAATACTGTCTGACTCTGCCTGACGAAGAACTCTCCGAATCGCCTCTTGCGCAAAGGCCCTGTCGAATGCCCTCACGGTACTCCAGAGTTCCTTTAGGACAACATCCACAGGCTTCCGCAACAGAGCCGCAACTTCCTCCAAGTGGACATAGTCCGGCACAACACTGCGAGTGTGGACCAAGTAGGCGTCGTCATCCCCAACTCTGAAGGGCAACACCTTGAGGGCGCTCCTGCAGCAGAAGACCAATGACTTATCCCCTGCCTTCTCCAGCAATGACTGGAGCATCTCAAGCGCTCGAATGCAGGACTTCCTCCCGTCCTGCTCTGCGTGAATCTCCTGACACAAGCAGGGAAGTCCCTCTATGCATGCGCTCCCATTGCGCAGCTCAGCAAGCAGCTTAGACAGTCTCCAGATTCTTATTTCACTCCCATTGCTACCAGCAGCTTCTCCCATAGTTGCACCTCCGTTGGCTCGCGCCGTCCCTGCTCGTGCCATGTTCGCTCCCTTCGCCCGACGTCCCAGCCCTCCCCTGTCCACTCTCTTGTCTCTCGCCAGATCCCCCATTATGCCGTCAGGGACAACAGGCTGTCAAGCACCTCCCAACAAGCGGGCTCCTCCTATCCAATCGCACGCCCGCAGCATTGAGAATCCGCCATAGCATGCAAAACACTGTCCAACAAATGGTTACGCCCTTTCGCGACGAGTGGTTCGCCTCCCAATTGCGTTCAATCCTGGCGGCCACCGTTATGCTGCCTTACCTACCGCAGGCCCGGCCTTTGGCCAGCAACCATGCCAGCACTACTCCCTTCTCATACCACATGCTATGAGCGAGCTGTGGTCCGCAGGTTCTCCTCTATGGCGACTCTAATCGAGTGGGCTCTTCCTTCAACATATTTGTAGGCGGGCCACTGCGTAAAGACCCCGTCGCCTGTCCTGCGCGGCACGATGTGAAAGTGCAGGTGATCGACGATCTGGCCTGCGGCCCGGCCGTTGTTGCACAGCACGTTGTAGCCGTCCGCCTTCATCGCCCTCGCAATCGCACCCGCGATCCGGCCCAGACGCGACCATACGTCTGCCAAAACCTGCGGATCACATTCGTGGACTTCCCCGCAGTGGACCTTTGGAATCACCAGCGTGTGGCCATCACTGATCGGTCCGATATCGAGAAAGGCCAGCACCGCCTCATCCTCGTAGACCTTGACTACCGGAATCTCTCCGGCAACCATCTTGCAGAAGATGCAGTCATCCATGCTCACCCGATCACCCCGTCGGCGCGGTCCCGTGCTACTGCTTGTCCCCGGCGCCCCGTTCCGACTCCGTCACCTCTGTGCCGGTCTGTTCAGAAGCCGCCGCATCACTGGCGGCCGCAGCCTTCGCCGACTTCTTGGATTTGGCCGATCCGACGGTCTTCTTCGTCTTGCCTCTCTTCGTCGAGGTCTTCCGCTCTTTCTTGACGGGCTCATCCTGCCCGAGAAGCTGAAGCAGCACGAGCTGCCCATTGTCGCCCAGACGCCGCAACGACAGACGGATGATCCGCGTATAACCACCCGGCCGCTCCAGATAACGCGGCCCAAGCTCGCTGAACAGCTTGCCGACCACGGTCCCCTTCTTCGTGGTCTTGCCGTCCTCGATATCGAGGATATCCCGGTTGCCAAGCAACGCGATGGCACGACGCCGATGCTCGAGCTTGCCCTTCCTGGCCAGCGTGATCAGCTTCTCCACGAAAGGCTTGACCTCTTTGGCTTTCTCAATGGTGGTCGAGATCGTCTCATGCTCGATCAGCGATTGAGCCAGGTTCCGGCGCAACGCCAGACGGTGCTCGCTCGTTCGGCTCAACTGACGTCCTGCAACTCGATGACGCATATGCTAAGATTCCTCTTTTCGATAGTGCCAAACCGTTCTCGTGACGGTCCCGAGGGCTATTGTCCCCCGTCCTTCGTACCCAGCGACAGACCGATGTCGGCGAGCTTGCGTTTGATCTCGCGGAGTGAGGTCTTTCCGAAGCTGCGGATCTTCAGCAGATCCGCCTCACTCATCGCCGCCAGTTGGCGAACGGTCTCGATCTTCGCCGATTCCAGACAATTGCTGGCCCGAACCGACAATTCGAGTTCCTGAATCGGAGTATTGAGCTTGGCCTCCAATTCCTCGTCGATCTCCTTCTCAGGCTCTTCCTGCGCGAGTTCGCCGGCCACCGTTTCCTCGCCCAGCTCGAAGTACTGGACGAACGGATTGATGTGCTTGCGGAGGATCTTGGCGGCCTCGACCAGCGCCATGTCCGGCGCCACGGTGCCATTCGTCCAGATTTCCATGATGAGCCGGTCGTAGTTCGTGCGCTGACCGACGCGCGTGTTCTCCGTCGTGTAGCGAACGCGTGTCACTGGCGAATACACCGCGTCCAGGTGGATCAGCCCGATCTCCTGATCGAACCGATCCGCATCCGCAATTCGTTCCGAGACCGGGACGTACCCGCGTCCGTTCTCCACCACCATCTCCATCTCGAAATTGACTTTATCCGTCAGCGTGGCCAGCACCGTATCTTTGCTGAAGACCTCGATCGCGGGGTCGGCCACGATGTCGGCCGCCGTGACCACGCCCACCTTGTTGGCCGAGACCTTCATCGTCTTGGGCCCATCGCCCTGCAGGCGGATGACGAGGCTCTTGACGTTCAGCACGACATCCGTGGTGTCCTCCATCACGCCGGCGATGGAGGTGAACTCATGATCCACTCCACTGATCTTGATCGAAGTGACCGCACTGCCTTCCAGCGAGGAGAGCAACACACGTCGGAGACTGTTCCCAACGGTCGTACCGAATCCACGCTCGAACGGCTCAATGTAGAACCTTCCGTACTTGTCCGTCGAAACAACGCTGTCCTTTTCAACACGAGTCGGCAACTCTAAGCCACGCCAAGTCACTCGCATATACAGGCCTCCGATCTAAACTTTGATCCGTACACTACACAGCCTCCTGCGGAACCGATTCCCGTCGTCCGACGGGCCGCCCCATTCCGCATTCATGGCCTCCGAGCCTACCGCGAACAGAATTCCACGACCAACTGCTCTTCCACCGGAATCTGGACGTCTTCCCGGCTCGGCATCGCCACGATGGTGGCCGCCGGCTTGTCCCGATCCAATTGAAGCCAGGCCTGGGTCGTGAAGTTCGGGTTGCTCTCGAGCTGCTGCTTCACCTCTTTGCGGCTTCTTTCAGAGTCCTTGATCTCGATCCGGTCTCCCACGTTTGTGGTATAGTCGCTCACATCCACCTTGCGACCATTCACGTGGATGTGCCCGTGGGCGATCAGTTGTCGAGCCCCCTTGCGAGACGGCGCAAAATTCAGTTTGTACACCACGTTGTCCAACCGCCGTTCGAGCAGTTGAAGCAGGTTCTCCCCGGTGTTGCCCTTGAGGCGCGTGGCCTCACGGAAGTACCGCATGAACTGCTGTTCATACAGGCCGTAGTACCTCTTGACCTTCTGTTTCTCACGAAGACGAACCCCATATTCGCTCAATCGTGCCCGGCGCCATCCATGCATCCCCGGCGCCAGATTCCGCTGTCGGCGCTCGACCTGGCACTTGGCGGTTTCACACTTGAGGCCTTTCAGGAACAGCTTCATTCCTTCGCGGCGGCACTGTTGACACGATGGACCGAGATAACGTCCCATATCAATCGATCTCCTGTAGAGTCTCCTGGAGCCTTTGCTTATACCCGTCTACGCTTCGGCGGTCGGCACCCGTTGTGCGGCAGCGGCGTGACGTCCTCGATCGAGGCGATCCGAAGCCCGGCGCCCTGGAGGGCGGAAATCGCCGACTCGCGACCCGAGCCGGGTCCTTTGACCTTGATCTCGACCTCTCGAACACCGTTTCGCATGGCCGTGCTGGCGCAGCGCTGCGCCGCCTGCTGTGCGGCGAAGGGCGTGCTCTTTCGCGAGCCCTTGAACCCCACGCACCCGGCCGAACCGGTGCAGATCGTGTCCCCATCCATATCCGTGACGGTGATCAGCGTGTTGTTGAACGTCGCCTTGATATGGATGATCGCTCGAACCACGTTCTTCCGAACTTTTCGTTTTCCGCTCTTTGCCATCTGGTTCTCTTACCGAATAGTGCTGCCTCGTTTTCCCGGTCTGTGCGGCTTCCGCTCGCCGAACGGCGTTCGCCGACGCCGATCAGCGTTTCTCTTTGACGCCCTTCTTTCCGGCCACGGTCTTGCGCGGGCCCTTGCGCGTCCGGGCGTTGCTCTGCGTACACTGGCCCCGCACCGGAAGGCCCCGGCGATGCCGAATGCCTCGATAGCAGGCGATGTCGCGGAGGCGGGCGATGTTCTGCGCCACCTGGCGGCGAAGCTGACCGCCGACCACATAGTTGCGGTCGATGATCTGCGTGATCCGACTCAGCTCATCTTCGCTGAGCTTGTTGGCCTTGGTCATCCGCTCGATGCGGGCTTCCTTCAGAATCATCTCCGACGTATGCCGACCGATCCCCGGGATGTACGTCAGCGAAATCCAGATCGATTTGTTGTCCGGAATATCGATACCCACTATACGCGGCATATTGGCTCCCTTTTAGCACCCATCTGCAATCGACGCGGGTTCTCCCGCCGTCCGTTTCTCCTACAGCCCCTTACCCTTGACGCTGTTTGTGTCTGGGGTTCGAGCAGATGACCCGAACGACCCCGCGACGACGGACGATCTTGCAATTCTCACAGATTCGTTTGATTGAGCTTCTGACCTTCATCTTCTCTTCCACGCTTTCCGACGACTCTCGTGCGTTGCGGCCCATGTCCGGGCACGAACACCTCAATGCCGCAGTACGATCCGTCCTCGATTGAGGTCGTACGGCGACATCTCTACCGTCACCACGTCCCCGGGAAGGATCCGAATGAAATTCATCCGCATCTTCCCCGAGACGTGGGCCAGGACCTTGTGCCCACCTTCCAACTCGACCCGAAACATCGCGTTAGGCAAAGCTTCGATCACTTTCGCTTGCAGCCGTATCGCGTCTTTCTTGGCCATCTGCATCTCTGACCTCGTGGGCTGACCCATTGCGGCCATCGCCGCGACCGGCATTCCATCGCCGCGCCGCCGGGCGAACCGCAGGTCACCCCTGTTCTTTCCTCGTCAGGACTTCACAGCCGCCCCTGACGATCGCAATCGTATGCTCAAAATGCGCCGAACACTTGCCGTCTTTCGTCACCACCGTCCACCCGTTCGCCAACGTGCGGACGTGATAGCTGCCCGCATTGACCATCGGCTCAACCGCCAGGACCATTCCCTCGGTCAGATAGATGTCGTCGGCAAGCAACTCCTCGCTGACGAAGTTCGGAACCTTGGGGTCCTCGTGCATCTTCGTTCCGATGCCGTGTCCCACAAAATCCCGGACCACCGAAAACCCGGCGGCCTCGACATATCGCTGCATCTTCCCGGCGATCTGGCTCCATCGGACCCCGGGTCGGGCTTCGGCAATCGCGACATCCAGCATCCCTTTCGTCGCATCCATCAGCCTTTGCCTGTCCGGCGAGACGCGGCCGATCGCCACGGTAGTGGCGGAATCCCCGCAGTAGCCGCCGAGTCGGACTCCAAAGTCCACACTCAGGATATCCCCCGCCTGGAGCACGGTCGTCTCCGAAGGGATCCCGTGGACCACCTCGTCGTTGACCGACGCACAAATCGCCCCAGGAAAGGGTTTCCGCGCCTGCGGGCTGCGCACGCCCTTGAACAGCGCGTCCGCTCCCGCCCGGGCGGTCATCTCCAGTGCCACGTGGTCCAACTGCGCCGTCGTGACACCCGGCTCTGCGATCTCCTGTAGTTTTGAAAGAACGTCGGCGACAACCGCACCCGCCCGACGCATCAACTCGATTTCTCTACGGCTCCGAAGCGTTACAGCCATCGATCCAACTTCACTTCTCGTCTATGGGCCAATGCCCCGGCGGGCCCAACCGCCCCGCCTACTTCAGAGCATCCAACTCTTCAAACAACGTAGCCGCCACGGCGTCGGCCTCTCCGTCGGCCGGCACGTCGCGCACGTCTCTTCTGGCCTTGTAGTACTCCACGACCGGCTCGGTCTGCTCGTAATAGGTCGCCAGCCGATTCTTCACCACCTCAGCGGTATCGTCCGGCCGCTGAACCAGCGCCGCCCCATCGTGGTCGCAGACCCCATCGCGCTTCGGCGGCATGTTCTTGACATGGTACACCGCGCCACACTTCGGGCAGCTCCGCCGACCGGTAATCCGCTCGACCACGACGTTGTCATTGACCTGAAGGTTGATCACGACGTCAATGCCGTTGTTGCCCTTCGCCAAGGCGCGATCCAGGGCTTCGGCCTGCCTGACCGTACGCGGGAAACCATCCAGAACGTAGCCGCCAGCGCGGGCTGCCTGGATCGCTTTGCTCATCATCTCGACGATCAGATCGTCGGGAACCAGCGTCCCGGCGTCCATGTAGCTCTGTGCCTTCTTGCCCAAGGCTGTGCCTTCGGCACGCTCTCGTCGCAGGATATCCCCACTGGACAGATGAAGCAGCCCATACCGGGCAACGATCCGCTTGCAGTGAGTTCCTTTTCCGGCGCCAGGTGCTCCCAACAGCACAACTCTCATGCGTAAGCTCCCTTGATCCTGCCCGAAGAACTGAATCCCTCATAACTCCGCATGAGCAGGTTGGCTTCGATCTTCTGGACCAGGTCCAGCGAGACGCTGACGACGATCAGCAGGCCCGTTCCGCCGATGAACGTCGTGATCGTCCAGTCAATTCCCAGGAAATAGGTCAACACCGTCGGAACCACGGCAATCGCGGCCAGGAACGCGGCCCCGAAATAGGTGATTCGCGTCATGACGGTTTCGAGGTATTCGGCCGTGCGTCGTCCCGGTCGAAGCCCGGGGATGAAACTGCCGGAATCGCGAAGGTTCTTCGCCATCTCTCTCGGCTGGAACTGCACGGTTACCCAGAAATACGCGAACAGGAAGATCAGCAGCATGTACAGGACGTTGTACGTGTACGCGCTGCCGCTCAACGCCCCCAGCACCGTTTGCAGCGCCATGGACCCCGGAAAGAGGTTCGCCAGTTGCTGGACGATGATCGGCGGGAACATCATGAAGCTGGACGCAAAGATGATCGGCATCACGCCGCCGTGATTGACCCGCAACGGCAGATAGTGCCGCTGGCCGCCATACATGCGCCGGCCGCGCATCTGCTTGGCCTGCTGGATTGGAATCCGCCTCTGGCCCTGCGTAATCAGGATCGCCCCGGCGACGACAAACACGAACGCCGCCAAGAGGAACAGAATCTTGCCCGGCCCGATCGATCCGGTCGGCGCCCCAACCGTGAAGTCGACCTGTTTGGCCAGCCTCAGAATCGCCCAAGGCATCTGAGCGATGATGCCCGCCATGATGATCAAGCTGATCCCGTTGCCGATCCCGTACTCGTCGATCTGCTCACCCAGCCACATCAAGAACACGGTCCCCGCGGTCATCCCGACGATGCCCATGATGTAGGCCTGGACCTCCATGCCGGGATAGGTATACAGACCCAGCATCTTCATGTACATCACCGCCTGGATGACGCAGATCAGCACCGTCAGATACCGTGTGTACTCCTGAATCTTCTTATAGCCGGTCTGGCCCTCCTGGCGCAGTTTCTTCAGTGCGGGAATCACTTCGCCCAACAACATCAGGATAATGGACGCCGTGATGTACGGCATGATCCCCAGCCCAAAAAGGCTGCTGCGGCTGAGCGTGCCGCCGGTGAAGATCTCCAGGTACTCCGCCGCTCGACCGAGCGGGCTGTCGGTGTCCCTGCCCGCATCCAGGGCCGAGGCGATCCGGCCCTGGTCGAAACCAGGGTTGGGGATATGGAAGCCCACGCGATAGATAATCAGCAGCGCAACCGTGAACAGGATCTTGTTCCTCAAGTCCCGTATCCGAAAGATGTTGACAATCGTTCCGATCACTTACCTGTTCTCCGCGTTCTGCTTCGGACCCCTTCGCCCGCAAGACGCCAAGCCATCGTTACGCCGGCTTACGTCGGGCACTCTTCGTTTCCTTGCCGCCCACTTTCGTCGCGGTGCCGCCGCACCCGACGATCTTCTGCTCGGCCGCCTTGCTGAACCCGTGTGCGGCCACCTGCAACCGTTTGGTCAGTTCGCCGTCTCCCAGGATCTTGACGCGGCTCTGGAGGCCGTCGACCAAGCCCGCTCGGAGGAGCTGCTCGACCCCGATCTCGGCGCCGTCGTCAAAACCTTCCAGTTGGGAGACGTTTACGATCTCAAAGCGCCGGGCAAACTGCTTGTTGTTGAACCCGCGTTTCGGCACCCGTCGAAACAAAGGCATCTGCCCGCCCTCGAAGAGCGACAGCATGGTCGCCCCGGCGCGGCTGCGGCTGCCCTTGTGTCCGCGTCCGGCGGTCTTGCCGACACCCGATCCGCGGCCCCGTCCAACCCGCTTGCGTGCTTTGCGTTTGCCTACGACAGAAGTTATCTCATGACTCAACATTTAGATCACCCAATTGGTCATCGTGGCCGCTACGAAATGGCGACACCCCGTAACGCTTCAATCGTTTCTTTCTTGCGCAGCCTCAGCAGCCCGTCGAGGGTGGCCTTCACCACATTCTTGGCGGCCGTGCTTCCGTAAACCTTTGTCAGCACATCGGTAACACCCGCATATTCGAGCACCGCCCGCGCGCTCGAGCCGGCGATCACGCCCGTGCCCGGACTGGCCGGAACCAGGACGATCTTCGTCGCCCCGAACCGGCCCGTAATCTGGTGCGGGATCGTTCGGCCCACCAAAGGCACACCGTGCATCGACTTCTTCGCGTCCTTCATGCCCTTCTCGACCGCCAGCGGCACTTCGTTGGCTTTGCCGTAGCCGATGCCGACGTTCCCCTTGCGGTCGCCGACCACCACCAAGGCCGCAAAACTGAATCGCCGCCCGCCCTTTACCACCTTTGCACACCGATAGATCTTGACCACCGTATCTTCCAGCGGCTTCTCTTCGTGCTCGGCTTTTCTCACTGGTTCAGTTGCCAATGTCGTCTCCCAGGTTCCCAGCGCCCTTGTCAAAAGGCCAGGCCGGCCTTTCTTGCCGCATCGGCCAAGGACTTCACGCGCCCATGATACTTGTAACGGTTGCGATCGAAACACACGCACTTGATGCCCATGTCGAGGGCCTTCTTCGCCAGCGCTTCGCCGACGGTCTCGGCCGCTTTGCGGTTGCCTCCCGCGGTCACCTGATCACGCAGGACTTTCGACTGCGTGCTCGTCGCCACCAGCGTTACGCCCGCGAGATCGTCGATGATCTGAGCGTAGATATGGCGGTTCGACCGAAACACCGACAACCGTGGCCGCTCCGGCGTTCCGTGCACCTTTTTTCTCACCAGACGCTTGCGCCGCAGCGCCGCCTTTTTGTGTTGTTCACTCTTCATAAAGCCGACTTCTCACTTATGCCCCGCCTGAGGCGAACGCTTTCCCCATCTTCCGCTGGATATGCTCATCCGCGTAACGGATGCCCTTGCCCTTGTAGGGTTCCGGCGGCCTGACCCGGCGGATGTTGGCCGCAAACTGACCCAGAACGCACTTGTCCATGCTGCTGAGCGAGAACTTGGCCGGAACGTCGTTGCCGCGCGTCGCCGGCACATCGATCTTCACCTTGACGCCCTTGGGTATCGGCAGTTCCACCGAATGACAGTACCCGACCTGGAACACCAGCTTGCCCCCCTGGTCCTTGACACTGTAGCCGGTCCCGTAGATCTCCATCTTCTGCTCGAACCCCTTGCTCACGCCGGTCACCATGTTCGCCAGCAGCGCCCGCATCGTGCCATGCAACTGCTTGCTCATGCGGTCGTCCGGCTGAGGGTTCACCACTTCGATCTGGTTGCCCGAGCCGTCGACCGTCACCTTGATGCACGGATGGCAATCCATGTCCAGGCTGCCCAGCGGTCCCGAGACCTTCACCTGTTGGCCCTTCAGCTCGACCTTCACGCCCTTCGGGAGCTCAATCGGTTTTTTTCCAATCCGACTCATCTTAGCTTACCGTACAGAGGATCTCGCCACCGACCTTGTTCTCGCGGCAGCCTCGATCGCTGATTACCCCTTTGCTTGTGGAAACGACAACAATGCCCATGCCCCCGAGGACCCTCGGCAGATCGTCGACGCCGGTGTACACGCGGCACCCCGGCTTGCTCGTCCGGGTGATCTCGGTGATCGCCGGACAGCCCTCCTGATCGTACTTCAGGGCAATCCGCAGGCTGCCCTGCTTGCCGTCATCGATCCGATCGAAGCCCTCGATGTAGCCCTCCCGCTGGAGGACCACCGCGATGCCTTCGCAGATCTTCGACGCCCTTACGTTCACATGCGTCCTGCGCACGCGAACCGCGTTGCGAATCCGCGTCAACATGTCAGCTATTGGGTCGCTCAAACTCATAATCCGTATCCCGCATGTTCCGGCTCGTTCGGCGCCGGCCAAACCCTACCAACTGGCTTTCTTGACTCCCGGTATCTTGCCTTCGTTCGCCAACCGCCGGAAACAGATCCGGCAGATCTTGAACTTTCGGTACACCGCCTTCGACCTGCCACACAGCTCGCAGCGGGTATACTGTCTGACCCGGAACTTCTGCTTCTTCTTGACCTTGAGTTCTAATGCTTTCGTTGACATTCAACGCGCTCCACAGTCTTCGTTATGCGGGCCGGTCATTTCGCCGGCGTGGCCTCCGCCTGCCCTCGGAACGGCATGCCGAACAGAGACAGCAACCGACGCGCCTCTTCGTCCGTCTTGGCCGTCGTCACAAAGCAGACGTTCATCCCCTGCTGCGCCTCCACCTTCGCCGGATTGATCTCCGGGAATACGCTCTGTTCGCCCAGACCCATCGAGTAGTTGCCCCGGCCGTCAAACCCGTTCGGATTCAGACCCCGAAAGTCTCGCACCCGCGGAATCGCCAGGTTGATCAGGCGATCCATGAATTCGTACATCCGGGCGCCGCGCAGCGTGACCTTCACACCGGTCTCCTGCCCTTCGCGGACCTTGAAGTTCGACACGCTCTTCTTGGCCTTGCATACCGCCGGCGTCTGTCCCGTGATCATCGCCAGGTCCTTTTTGCCCATCTCCAGGAACTTCTTGTCCTGGCAGGCCTTGCCGATGCCCATCGAGACCACCACCTTGACCACCTTCGGTACGGCCATCACGTTCGTGTAACTGAACTGTTTCGTCAGCTCCGGAACGATCTTCGCCTTGTACAAATCTCGTAAACGTGCCATTCTTCTCTGCCTGTCGTCCCCGCACGCCAGCGGCGTGACCTGGGGCCACCTAAGTTCCTATTTCGCCTTCCTGACCGTGCCGATCTCCGTCCCATCGCTGGCCAGGCGCTTCTTGGCGCCGCCCTGGCTCTGCTGGTAGCGGACCCGGCTGCCCTTGCCCGACTTCGGGTTCACCGGCAGGACGTTGCTGATGTGAATCGGCTGCTCGACGCTGATGCGTCCCCCCTGCGGATTCCGCCGGGACGGACGCACGTGCCGTTTCGCCACGTTCTGCCCCTGAACCACCACCACCTGTTTGTCCAGGTACACGTGCAGCACGCGTCCGGTGGCGCCTTTGTGGTCCCCGGCGATGATCTGCACCGTGTCGCCTCTCTTTACATGTACGGCCATATCTGTTCCTGCCTCGTCTTCCGTCGCCCGGAGCGTTCCCGTAAGGACTTACACCACCTCACTGGCCAGGGAGATGATCTTCATGTAATTCTTCTCGCGAAGCTCCCGCGCGACCGCCCCGAAGATTCTCGTTCCAATGGGGTTGCCGTCGTTGTCGATCATCACCGCCGCGTTGCTGTCGAACCGAACGTAACTCCCGTCCGGCCGTCTCACCGGGCTCTTCGTCCGAATGATCACGCACTTGTGAACCTTCTTGTCATCCAACTGGCACGTGGGAAGCGACTTCTTGATGGCCACGCAGACCACATCACCGATCCGCGCCACCGGCCGCGTGTACTTGCCTTTCGCGCCCTCCTTGCGGAGCACCTTGATACACAGCGCCGTCTTCACACCGGAGTTGTCGGCCACGTCCAACATGGTTTCTTGCTGAATCATCGTCTTGCCGTCTCGAATTCGGTCCTATACCGCGATTGCCTTCTGCACCACGCGCACCACGCGCCAGCTCTTGGTCTTGCTCAGCGGCCGGCACTCGGCGATCTCCACCAGGTCGCCCACCCCGCAAGCGTTCTGCTCGTCGTGGACCGCCAGCTTCGTCCGCCGCCGAACGTACTTGCCGTACTTCGGGTGCTTGACCTTGTACTCGATCGTCACCCGAATGCTCTTGCTGCCGCTCCTGCTGCTGACCACGCCCGTCCGCGTTCTTGCTTCTTTCTGCATTTCCATAGAGACCATTTCCAACCCGCCCCTGCGATCGTGACCGTTACTTGCGGCGCTCGCGCAACAGCGTCTTGATGCGTGCCACGTCACGGCGCGTATTGATGATTGCCTTCGAGTCTTCCAGCTTCTCCGTGACCGATTGCGATCGCAGATCGAAGAGGCGCCTCTCGAGGTCCTCCATCGTGCTCTGAAGCTCGTCCTGCGTCATCTCTCTCAACTGCTTGGCCTTCACGTCGTATCCTCTCTCAGACCGCATGCCTGCGGCGAACAAAGCGACAACGGATGGGCATCTTGTGAGCCACGCGGGCCAGCGCCTCTCGGGCGACCTCTTCCGTAACTCCGCCGACTTCGAAGCACACCTGGCCCGGCCGAACTCTGGCCACCCAGAACTCCGGCTCCCCTTTGCCCTTGCCCATTCGGGTTTCCAGCGGCTTGGAGCTGACCGGTTTGCTCGGGAACACCCGGATATACACCTTGCCTTCGCGGTGCAGAAAGTGCGTAGCCGCCACACGGCCGGCTTCGATGTTCTTGGCCGTGATCCAGCTCATCTCCAGCACCTGAAGCCCGTATTCGCCGAATGCAACGTAGTTGCTCCGCGTGGCGTTGCCCTTCATCCGCCCGCGCTGGCTCTTACGGTACTTCACTCGTTTCGGCATCATCGCCATGTGTTACGACCTTTCCCTACTCATTCCCACCGACGCTCCAACCGGCCTCGTCGTCTATTCCCCTGCGACGGGCGCCGCCTCACCAGCGTTCCCGGCGTCACCGCCGTCCATCGGCTCCGGTCGCGTCCCTTCGGGTCGCCGCGAATCCCCCATCGACCGCGGCGGCCGGCGTCGCGGCCGACGACGCACCGGCTCGGCCTGTTCGCCGAATTTGCCCTTGTAGATCCACACCTTGATGCCGATCGCACCGTACGTCGTCCGCGCCGTTCCCAGCGCGTAGTCCACGTCGGCATCCAGCGTGTGCAGCGGAATGCTGCCCATCTTCTGGGTTTCCGTCCGCGCCATCTCGGAGCCCGCCAGACGTCCGGAGCACATGATCTTCACGCCCCGCGCCCCGGCGTTCATCGCGCCCTCGCAGTACTGCTTCATCGTACGCCGAAACGACGCCCGCTTGCCCAACTGCTCGGCAATCCCCTGCGCCACCAGCGTCGCGTTCAGATCCGGGTCCTTGATCTCCACCACGTTGACCGTCACCTTGCGCTGGATCAGGCTCTCGATCTCCTCGCGGAGCTTGTCCACCTCACCCCCGCGCGGCCCGATCACCACGCCCGGACGCCCGCTGTGCAGGGTCACATTCACCTCATTGCGGGTCCGAACGATCTCCACCCGCGCCACCGCCCCCTTCGGCATCCGCTGATTGAAGCGCTGGTCCACAAAATCGCGAATCTTCTGATCCTCGACGAGATAATCCCCATAATTGGCCTTCGGGGCAAACCACGTGCTCTGCCATCCGAGGGTGACTCCCGTCCTGAAACCGATTGGCGATGTCTTCTGGCCCATAGTCAGCTATCTCGATACTCTTTGCACCTTGTCTTGCTTACGCCTGCGTCACCGTCACGTGAATATGACAGGCCTTCTTGTGAATCGGATGCGCCCGCCCGCGATCCTTCGGGATCCACCGCTTGGTCCCGAGCCGGATGCCCGCGTCGTCGACGCGCGCCTCGCTGACGTACAACTGATCCACGTCGGCCTGCTGCTCGTCCGCGTCGGCCACCGCCGCCTTCAGCACCTTGTCGACCATCGCCGCGCCACGCTTGCGCGTGAACTTCAGGATGTCCATCGCGTCCTGGACGCTGCGCCCGACGATCAACTCGGTGACCAGTCGCACCTTGCGCGCCGACATCGGGGCGTATTGATACGACGAACGCCAGGCCGCAATATCTCCCACCTCAACGTTCAGCGCCTCGGCCAGCCGTCGGATGTCTTCCGTCTGCGGCGCCGGCTTGAACAGACCCTTCTGCCAGTTCCGCACCGCGGCCGCCGCCTTCTTGTCGTCGAACCCGCCGCGGGCAAGGCTCGCACCCAGATCGTCGGCCGTCGCTCGCTTTCGCTGACACACGTCTTTGAGTTTCGTTGCGCTAATCATACCTTCGGTCCTGTACCCGGTGGGTCACCGTGCACTCCACACGCACGTCCTATTTGATCTTCTTGCTCGAATGTCCCTTGAACGTCCGCGTGGGCGAAAACTCCCCGAGCTTATGCCCGACCATGTCTTCCGTCACGAACACTTTGTGAAACATCTTGCCGTTGTGAACCATGAAGGTGAAGCCGACGAACTCCGGCACGATCGTACAACGTCGCGCCCAGGTCTTGATCGGATTGCGGCTTCCGTCACTGGTCTGCTTGCTCACCTTGGCCAGCACCTTCTCGTCGACAAACGGTCCTTTTTTGAGCGATCTACCCATCTTGGCTCTCTTCACTGTCCCGGGCACCGTCGCGGCCTACGCCGAACGACCGCCCAAGTGTCATCCCATCATCACAGCACCAACTGCCCCTGACGTTTGTTCTTGCGGCGCCGGATAATCCGGTTGTTGCTGATCTTCCGCGGATTCCGCGTCTTGCCGCCCTTTGCCAGCTTGCCCCTCGGCGAGCACGGGTGTCGCCCGCCGTTGGAGCGGCCTTCCCCGCCGCCCATCGGGTGCGCCACGGGGTTCATCGCCTTGCCCCTGACGTGCGGCCGGCGTCCCATGTGCCGCTTGCGCCCGGCCTTGCCGATGCGAATGTTCTGCCGCTCGGGATTGCTCAGCCGGCCGATCGTCGCACGGCACTCCTTGCGCACCATACGCATTTCCCCGCTCGGCAGAACCAGCGTGACCCAATCCCCTTCCTTGGCGACGATGCGCGCCGCGTTGCCTGCGCCGCGCACCAGCTTGCCGCCCTGTCCGGCGGTCATCTCCACATTGTGGACTTCGAGGCTGGCCGGAATCGCGCCCAGAGGCATCGCGTTGCCCACCTTCGGCTCGCACGCCGGGCCGCTCTCCACCACGTCGCCCACCTTGATGCCCAGCGGGCACAGAATATACCGCTTCTCACCGTCCTGGTATTCCAACAGCGAGATGAAGCAGCCGCGATTCGGATCATACTCCACCGTCGCGACCTTCGCCGCCATCCCGTCCTTGTTGCGCTTGAAGTCAATCACACGATAGATGCGCCGCGCCCCGCCGCCACGGAACCGCACCGTGACGATGCCGCGATGGTTTCGGCCGCCGTGCTTCTTGATCCGCTTGCACAGCGTCTTCTCCGGCCGATTCGTCGTCAGCTCCGAGTAATCGTTCACGGAACTGTTCCGACGCCCCGCACTGGTTGGTCTATAAGTTCGAATGCCCATATCGCTATCTCTCTATCGTACCGTCTCAGAACAGATCGATGTGGTAGTCCGGCTGCAGGTACACGATCGCCTTCTTCCAACTGGAAGTCACGCCGACCGTCCGACCGCGACGCCTCTGCTTGCCCTTGCGGTTGGCCGTCCTGACCTTGTCCACTTTCACGCCGTAAATCTTCTCCACGGCGTTCTTCACCTGCGTCTTGTTCGCCTTGCGATTGACCTCGAAGGCATACGCGCCCTTCGCGTTGGCGAAGTGAATCCCCTGTTCGGTGACCAAGGGTCGAACTATTACGTTGAAGTTATCCATTCCAGGACCGCATTCTCTCACGTGCCGTCGCGCCTCGCGCAACGCAGGCTCTACCCGTTCACCCGTCAGCTCTCGCTGTCGGCGTCTCTATTCAGGAACGCCACCAGAGCGTCCTTCGTGAACAACATCCTCTGGTGCGTGCAAATATCCCCCGCATTCAAATCCGCCACCGGCAGCACCGCCACTTTCTGGACGTTCCGGGCCGATTTGTAGAGGTTCTGATCGTATTCCTTCACCGCCACCAGGCAACTGCGGTCGATCTTCAGGTTCTTCAGGATGCCCGCAAATTCCTTCGTGCGGGGCTCTTCGAACCCCAGTCCGTCCACAACCACCACCTGGTTCTTGCGGAGCTTGGCCAGCACCGCCGAATCCCTCGCCAGGCGCCGCTGCGTGCGCGGCATGGTCTGACGGAAATCCCTGGGGACCTTCGCAAAAATCATGCCGCCGCCGACCCGTTTGCCCGTTCGCCGGTTGCCCACGCGGGCGTTGCCCGTTCCCTTCTGCCGGAAGAGCTTCTTGTCCGAACCGGCCACTTCGCTGCGGCCCTTCGTCTTGACGGTTCCCTGTCGTCGATTTGCCTGGTACATCACGATCGCCTGCTTGAGCAGGGCATACCGCACCGCGCCACCCAGCACCGTCTCATCGACGCGGAGCTTGTCGACCTCCTGGCCGCTACGGTTATAGACTGTCAATTCCATCATCGCTGGCACACTCATTCACTCACTGAGGTCTCTTTGCCGTTCGCACGATGCAGTACCCACCGGCCGGCCCCGGCACGGCTCCTTTGACCACGAGCAGGTTCTTCTCCTCGTCGATCGAGACCAGACTGTGGTTCTTGGTCGTTACGCGGTCGGTTCCCATGTGGCCGCCCATGCGCTTTCCCTTCTTGATGCCGCCGCTCCAGCCTCGGTTCGTCCCGTAGCCCGACTGCGAGCCAGGCGCCCGGTGCCTCCGCTCGGTGCCGTGCGAAGCAGAAAACCCGCCGAATCCGTGACGCTTCATCACGCCGGCCGTTCCCTTGCCCTTGCTGGTTCCGGTCACATCGACATACTTGGTATCCGCGAACACGGCAACCGTCAGCGAATCGCCCGGCTGGTATTCCTTTTCGGGCTTGTCCGAAAAGCGGTACTCCCTGACGAACTTCTTCGGCGCGGTCCCGGCTTTCTTGGCATGGCCCACCTGCGGCCGTTTCCGCCGCGACGGCTTCACATCCTCGAAACCCACCTGGATGGCATCGTACCCATCCGTCTCGGTGGTCTTGACCTGGGTGATCGTGCACGGTCCGGCTTCGATCACCGTCACCGGGATAAGCTCCCCCGATTCGTCGTATACACGGGTCATCCCCACCTTCTTCCCAAGCAGCATGGCCATACTCAAAGGTCCTTGGTCTTACGCCTTGATCTTCACGAAAACGCCCGCGGGAACCACCAGACGGTTCAGCACCTCGGCCGTCCTCGCGTTCGCCTCGTGGATGTCAATGAGCCGTTTGTGCGTCCGGAGCTCGAACTGCTCACGCGACTTCTTGTCGATGTGGGGGCTGCGCAGCACGGTGTACCGCTCGATGCGCGTCGGAAGCGGGACCGGACCGCTGACCCGCGCATTCGTCCGACGAGCATGCTCTACGATCTCCCGAGCGGAGGCATCCAGCGCCCGATGATCGTACGCCTCCATCCGAATTCGAATTCTCTCTGTTTCGGCAGCCATACTACTCCTCTGGACCACCCGATCGTCGCATTTTGCCGCCAAACCACTCGTTTTGACGGGCTGCGGCGACCGCCAACGACACCGGCGTCATTACCCACACTTACAGTACCATCCGTCGGTGCAGACACTACGTCTACCCCGATGAACGCTTTTTCGCTTGGTCACAGACAGGAAAGGCTTCGGTCCACGGTTTCGCCCTCGCTATCGAGGTGCGACCGACGACCGAACTCGGCCTTCCTTAAAGGGTTGAGGCTTGGGCCCGCAGAAGGCCACTGCAAAGCCGTTGTCAGCTTCGCCAAACCCCAAGTCACAAAGAAAACCAACTGAGCCATCCTTGATGGCAATCACAGATATGCCACAGCGTAACTATGTATCGCACGGTCATCCTGACCATGCTCGCTACAGCTGAAAAACCAAAAATTTATCACGAAGTCTGCATGGCGTCAACAGCCGGCCACACAAATCCGCACAAAAAAGTGAAATTTTCTGATGCGGTTCAGAAAAGGATCGCTTTAGCGACCTGATCGGGGACTCTCTCGTAGCTCAGAGGCTCCATCGTGAAGTTCCCGCGGCCGGCCGTGAGACTTCGAATGTCGCTGGAATAACCGAACAGCTCCACCAGCGGCACGTTCGCGTCGACCACACGCATGTTGCCGTGGACCCGGCAGTCGGTTATCAGCCCTCTCTTGGCCAGCAGATCCGCCTGCACAGCCCCAAACGCGGCTTCGGGGACGACCGCCTGAACGCGCATCACCGGCTCCAGCAGGACCGGCCCAGCCTCCTTCATGGCCTTTTCGAGGGCCATCCCGGCGGCCTGTTCAAAGGCCAGCTCCGACGAGTCCACCGAGTGGAACGAGCCCCCGGTGAGCGTCACCCTCAGGCCCACGACCGGGTAACCGGCCAGGACCCCGTTGCCGGACGCCTCGCGCACACCCTGTTCCACGGACGGGACAAACTCCCTCGGAACCTGGTCCGGCGTGACGTTGGCGGTGAACCGCAGGTCGGGCGAGTAGTGCCCGTCCTCGGAAAGCAGGGGTTCGACGGCCAGAACCACGTGCCCGTACTGGCCGTGCCCGCCGCTCTGGTGGACAAACTTGGCCTCCGCCTCGGCCCGCTGGGTGATGGCCTCTTTGTACGCCACCCGGGGCTTGCCTACTCTGACATCCACCTTCCGTTCCCGCGTAAGCTTGTGCTGGAGGACTTCGAGGTGCAGTTCTCCCATGCCGCAGATAACCGTCTGGCCGGTGTCCGGATCGATCTTGTACTCGAACGTCGGGTCCTCGCGCCGGATCGCTTCCAGGGCGGTCGCCAATTTCGCCCTTTCGGCGGCCGTTCTCGGTTCGATCGACATGGTGATGACCGTCTGAGGAAACGTAATACTTGGCAATACCACCGGTTTCTTCGTATCGCAGATCGTATCGCCGGTCAGGGTCTGCCTGAGCCCGATGACCGCCACGATATCCCCGGCCGACGCCTCATCCAGGATCCTGCGCTCGTTGGCGTGCATCTCGAAGACGCGGGTGATGTTCTCCTTCGCGCCACGGTTGGCGTTCAAAACACGGGTGCCCGACTTCAAGGTCCCCTGGTAGATTCGCAGAAAGCTCAGATCGCCGTGCGAATCGCTGGTAATCTTGAACGCCAAGGCTACCAGCGACCCCTTCGGATCGCACTTGATCGCGACTTCCTTCGACTCGTCGTCCCCTTTGTGTCCTATAATAGCCGGCTTGTCGAGCGGCGAAGGCAGGTACGCCACAACGCCGTCGAGCAACCGCTGGACCCCGATGTACTTCAAGGCGGACCCGACGAAAACCGGGTTCACCTTGTTGGCCAGCGTTCCCTTGCGAACCGCTCTTCTGATCATCTCGGCCGTGACGGACCGGTCGTTGACGAACGCGTCCATCAGCGCTTCATCATGTTCGGCCGCCTGCTCGATCAGGCGGGCCCGGTAGTGCTTCGCCTGCTCGGCGTACTCGGCGGGAATCTCCCTCTCGCGGAAGCTCGCCCCCATCTTCTCGGTCTCGTAAAAGACCGCCTGCATCCCAACCAGGTCGATGATCCCGGCGAACAGGTCGCCCGCCCCCATGGGAATCTGCATCACGATCGGGTGGGCCAGCAGCTTGTCGTGAATGCTCCGGACGCTCATCTCGAAGTCGGCGCCGATCTTGTCCATTTTGTTCACGAAGCACAGGCAAGGCAGACCGTACTTCTGCCCTTGACGCCAAACTGTCTCGCTCTGGGCCTGGACCCCCTCGCTCCCGTCGAAAACGGCCACCGCCCCGTCGAGTACGCGAAGCGATCTCTCCACCTCCGCGGTGAAGTCGATGTGGCCCGGCGTGTCGATCAGATTGATCTCAAAATCCTTCCACGGGCACTTCGTGGCCGCCGAGGTGATGGTTATTCCTCGCTGCTGTTCCTCTTCCAGGTAGTCCATGACGGCCGTGCCGTCATGGACCTCGCCCATTTTATAGGTCTTTCCGGCGTAGTAGAGAATCCGCTCGGTCACCGTGGTCTTGCCCGCGTCGATATGGGCCATAATGCCGATATTCCGCGTATTCTCTAACTTGCCCATACCTTCACTAATCGAGGGCCCCATCACATCGGATGGCCCGATCCAAGTAAAAAAAAAGCCACGGCTTTTGGGAAACCCGCCGTGGCATTGTCACCCACAAACGCTACCAGGCAAAGTGAGCGAACGCCTTGTTGGCCTCCGCCATGCGATGCACGTTCTCGCGAGTCGTCATGGCTCCGCCCTGCTTGTTGTAGGCGTCGAGAAGCTCGCTCGCCAGACGCTGGCACATGGGCTTGCCCTTCTTGCCCCGCGCCGACGCCAGAATCCAGCGAAACGCCAGTGACTGCTGCCGTCTCGGGTTCACCTGCATCGGCACCTGATAGCTCGCCCCACCTACGCGCTTGCTGCGAACTTCGAGCAGCGGCTTGACGTTGTTGATCGCCGTTTCGAAGATCTCCACCGGCGGGACATCCTTCAGCTTGCCGCCGACGATGTCCATGGCGTCATAGAAGATCTGCTGCGCGGTGCTCTTCTTGCCGTCCCACATCATGCAGTTGACGAATTTCGAGATCAGCTTGCTGTTGTACCTGGGGTCCGGCTTCAGTTGGACGCTGGAAGAGGTAAACTTCTTGGCCATAACGTTTTCTATCGCCTCACATGCCTGCTAAAGAGTTCTCAGTGCTATTTTGCCTTCTTGGCCCCGTATTTGCTGCGGCCCTGTCGGCGCCCGGAGACCCCCGCACAGTCCAGCACGCCGCGGATGATATGATAGCGGACACCGGGCAAGTCCCGCACGCGGCCGCCGCGAATCATCACCGTGCTGTGTTCCTGAAGGTTGTGGTCGATGCCGGGGATATAGGCCGTCACTTCCTTGCCGTTGGTCAGACGCACGCGCGCCACTTTCCGCAAGGCCGAGTTCGGCTTCTTCGGCGTCTGCGTTCGCACGATCAGACACACACCACGCTTCTGCGGCGAACCGCTGATATCGGAGACGCGCTTCTGCCCTTTGGATTTCGCTCTTGGCTTTCTGACTAACTGATTAATCGTCGGCATAACCCCAATCTCGATTCAAAACCATTCTTGCCTAATCAATGCCAAGGATTTCCTTGACCCTCGATTCGGCCTTGGCCTCTGCTTCCTTCTCTTCCCGGACGCCTGCCAGTTCCTTCGGCACCGGAGCCTCGACCAGATGCTTGACTCTCATTTCCAGATGTGGCTTGAAGGCGGTCCCGGCCGGAATCAAATGGCCGAGAATCACATTCTCCTTCAAACCGTGCAATTCGTCAACTTTACCCGCCAGCGCCGCCTCCGTCAACACTTTTGTTGTCTCCTGGAAGCTCGCCGCCGCAATAAAGCTGTCCGACCATAGCGACGCCTTCGTGATGCCCAGGAGCAGGGTCTTGGCGGTGGCCGGCTTGGGCTTGCGTCCCTTGGCCGGGTTTCCACCGAGCACCTCGATCTTCTCGTTGGCCTTGGCCAGGTCTTTCTTCTCCAGGATCTGGCCTTCCTCCAGCTCGGTTACGTCTCCCTTGTCGGACACCCGCAGACTGTTGCTCAGACGCTCGTTCTCCTTGCGGAAGACGAATTTGTCGGTCACTTCACCCGGCAGGAACGTGCTGTCACCCACCGAGTCGATCTCGACCTTTCGCATCATCTGCGAGATGATGATCTCGATGTGCTTGTCGTTGATGTTGACGTTCTGGGAGCGATACACGTTCTGGATCTCGCCGATGAGGTATCTCTGGAGGGCCTCCTCGCCCTTGATCCGCAGGATATCGTGCGGCACCAGCGGGCCGTCCGTCAGCGCGTCGCCGGCTTCCACCAGGTCGCCGGTGTGCACGTTCAGATGGCGGTCGCGCGGGACGTGGTGCTCCTTTTCCATGTGTTCGCTGCGAACGGTGATGGTCATCTTGCCCTTGCGCTTGTCGCTGCGCAGCTCGACGCGTCCGCTGATCTCGGCCATGGCGGCGGGGTCCTTGGGCTTGCGTGCCTCGAAGACCTCGGTCACGCGCGGCAGACCGCCGGTGATGTCCTGCGTACCGCCGGTGGCTCGCGGCTGGTGCGCCAGCAACTGTCCGGCCTGCACCTCCTGGCCTTCGGTCACCTCGATGCGCGCCCCGGCCGGCAGGTAGTGGACGTCCAGGATCTTGCCCTTGGAATCCTCGATGATGATCTGTGGATGCTTGTCGCCCTTGTGCTCGATGACCACCGGGCGCTCCAGCACCTTCACGTCGGCATCCTTGCTCTTGAGCTTCGACGTTCGGACGCGCGTCTCTTCGGTCTGGACCGTTTCGCCCTCGATGATATCGACGAACCGGATGATACCGGGCACCTCGGCCAGAATCGGCGTCCGGTGCGGGTCCCACTGGAACAACGTGGTGCCGGCTTTGACCTTCTCGCCGTTCGGGACCAGGATGATGCCACCGTACGGGACCTTGAACTTGTCGAGTTCGCGTTCCTTCTGGTCCAGCAGGGCGATCTCACCGTTGCGCTTGAGGGCCACGATGATCTCCGTGCCGTCGTCGCGCTTGAGCGAGACGGCATTGATGTCGCGGTACTGAACCGTGGCGGTGTGCGTGGCCTTCTGCTCGCGTTCGAGAATGGCACGCGAGGCGACACCGCCGGTGTGGAAGGTTCGCAGGGTCAACTGGGTACCCGGCTCGCCAATGGACTGGGCGGCGATGATCCCGACGGCCGCGCCTTCCTCGACCAGCCGGCCGGTGCTCATATCCCAGCCATAGCACTTCGCACAGACGCCAAACGGGCTGTCGCACGTCAGCGGGCTTCGCACACGAATCGCGTCGAGCCCCAGCGCCTCGATTTTCGCCGCAATCTCCGGCGTGATGACCTCGTTCTCGTGGACGATCATCTCGTCCGTGATCGGGTTGCGGATGTTGTCCCGTGCCGTTCGCCCGATCACCAGTTGCGATAGCGGGATGTCGACCTGATCGCCCCGGCTGACCGTGCTCTTCGTGACCCCCTGCAACGTCTGGCAGTCGCGCTCGATCACGATCACGTTCTGCGCCACGTCGATCAGCTTGCGGGTCAGATACCCCGAGTTGGCGGTCTTCAAAGCCGTATCGGCCAGACCCTTGCGCGCCCCGTGCGTGGAGCTGAAATACTCCAGCACGGTCAGCCCTTCCCGGAAGTTCGCCTTGATCGGCGTCTCGATGATCTCGCCGCTGGGTTTGGCCATCAACGCTCGCATGCCCGCCAACTGCTGGATCTGGTCGATGCTTCCTCGGGCGCCCGAATCCGACATCAGATAGATCGGGTTCAGATAGGGCGTCCCGTCCTCCTTCTTGTCTTCCCGAAGGCCCCGGATCATTTCGTTGGTGACGGCCACGCGGGCGTTCGTCCAGGCATCGATCACCTGGTTGTAGCGTTCGCGCTCGGTGAGCACGCCGTCGTTGTAGTTCTTCAGAATCTTCGCCACGCGTTTCTCGGTCTCGGCGATGATCTCCGCCTTTTTGGCCGGGATCTTCAGGTCCGTCAAGCCGAAGCTCAGGCCCGCCAGGGTCGCGTAGCGGAAGCCCACGTCCTTGATGCGATCGAGCAGGCCGACCGTCTCGGCGTTGCCCGCAAATTCGAAACAATCACTGATCACCTGACTGAGCTTCTTCTGGGACATCGTCAGGTTGTAGAACGGCATCTCCTTGACCAGGATGTCGTTGAAGAGGCAACGGCCCACCGTCGTCTCGATCACACGGGGCTTGTACCCGCTGCCGTCCGGCAGCGGCTCGGCGAACTGAATCTCGCCCGACTTCTCGCGCACCATCTTGCGATGGATGCGGACGCGAATCTTGTCGTGCAGCCCAATCTTGCCGGTGTCGTAAGCCATCATGGCTTCAAACTCGTCGCGGAACACCGCAAGCGAGCGCGCCACCGCAGCCGCGGGCGCCGCAGCCGCCGGATTCAGGTCCTCCAGCGTCACGGTCAGATAGTAATTGCCCATGACCATGTCCTGGGAGGGCCCGACCATCGGCGAGCCGTTGGCCGGAGAGAAGATGTTCCCCGTGGTCATCATCAGGATATGCACTTCTGCCTGCGCCTCGACGCTCAGGGGCAGGTGGACCGCCATCTGGTCCCCGTCGAAGTCCGCGTTAAAACCTTTGCAGGCCAGCGGATGCAGCATGATCGCATTGCCCTCGACCAGCACCGGCTCGAATGCCTGGATGCCCATCCGGTGCAGCGTGGGTGCACGGTTCAGCAGCACCGGATGCTGATGGATGACCTCCTCGAGGATATCCCAAACCTGCTCGTCGCGGCGCTCGATCATCCTCTTGGCGCTCTTGATCGTGTCGGCGAAGCCGTGCTGTTTGAGCTTGCGGATGATGAACGGCTGGTACAGCTCCAGCGCGATCTTCTTGGGCAGGCCGCACTGATACAGCTTCAGGCTCGGGCCCACCACGATCACCGACCGGGCCGAGTAGTCGACGCGTTTGCCCAGCAGGTTCTCGCGGAAGCGACCCTGCTTGCCCTTGATCATGTCCGTCAGGGACTTCAGCGGCCGGTTGTTGCTGCCCAGCACCGGACGGCGGCACCGCCCGTTGTCCAGAAGGGAATCGACCGCCTGCTGAAGCATGCGCTTCTCGTTGCGGATGATGACCTCCGGGGCATTGAGGTCGATGAGCTTCTTGAGGCGGTTGTTCCGGTTGATGATGCGCCGGTACAGATCGTTCAGATCGCTGGTGGCGAAGTTGTCGCGTTCCAGGAGAACCAGCGGTCGCAGGTCCGGCGGAATCACGGGAACCGCTTCAAGAACCATCCATTCCGGCTTGTTGTTGCTCGTCTTGATCTCGTTGATCGTCTTGAGCCGCTTGGTGAGGTCCTTGATCTTCTGCTTGCTGTTCGTCTTGGAGATCGCCTTGCGCAGATGCGCGCTCACCACATCGAGATCCAGCGTTTCCAGCAGGGCCTTGATCGCTTCGGCTCCCATCGAAGCCTTGAACGAATTGCCGTACTTGCTCAACGCGTCGCGGTATTCCTCTTCGCTGAGCAACTGGGCGGCCTTCAGCGGCGTCGTGCCCGGATCGGTGACCACGTAGTCCTGGAAGTAGACGATCTTCTCCAGGTCCGAGCTCTTCGTGCCCAGGATGGTGCCCAGACGGTTCGGGATCGACTTGAAGAACCAGATGTGCACGACGGGCGCGGCCAGATTGATGTGGCCCATGCGCTTGCGTCGCACGCGGCTGTGGGTCACCTTGACGCCGCACCGGTCGCAGATAATCCCCTTGAACTTCGTACCCTTGTATTTGCCGCACGCACATTCCCAGTCGCGCTCCGGACCGAAGATCCGTTCGCAGAACAGACCGTCTTTCTCCGGGCGATACGTCCGGTAGTTAATCGTCTCAGGCTTGCGGACTTCGCCGAAAGACCAACTGCGAATATCGTTCGGACTGGCCAGCGAGATCTTCACCGAACCGTAATCATTAATCCGATCGTAGATATTCCCTAACATCGAACGCCCCTTACAAAGTCACAAACCCGCCGCACACTTACAGCGCGGTCCGCCCAAGACGTTTCTTCTCGAGTTGGATGTTGAGCCCCAGCCCCCGGATCTCGTTGCACAGCACGTCGAAAGACAACGGGGTACCGGCTTCCAGCGTGTTCTGGCCTTTGACCATGGACTCATAGATTTTCGTTCGCCCTTCCACGTCATCGCTCTTGACGGTGAGCATCTCCTGGAGGGTGTAGGCGGCCCCGTAGCCTTCCAGCGCCCAGACTTCCATCTCTCCGAAGCGCTGTCCGCCGGTCCGTGCCTTGCCGCCGAGCGGCTGCTGCGTGATCAGGCTGTACGGCCCGGTGGCCCGGGCGTGAATCTTGTCGTCGACAAGATGGTGCAATTTCATCATGTAGATGTGGCCGATGGTCGCTCTCTGATCGAACGGCTCGCCCGTCCGTCCGTCGTACAACTGGGTCTTGAGGGTCTTCGGCACGTGGATGAACAGCTCATCGGCCGCAGGCGCTTCACCGTGCTCATCGAGGGCCTTCCGCCGGCTAGCCATCAACTGGTTGGCTTCTTCAGTCAGCCTCTGAATATCCTCTTCCTCGGCACCGTCGAACACCGGGGTCACGGCGTCGAAGCCCAGAATCTTGGCGACCAGCCCGAGATGCGTTTCGAGAATCTGGCCGACGTTCATACGACTCGGCACGCCCAGCGGGTTGAGCATGATGTCCAGCGGAGTCCCGTCTTCGAGGAACGGCATGTCCTCTTCCTGCATGATCTTCGCGATCACACCCTTGTTTCCATGGCGTCCGGCCATCTTGTCGCCAATCGACAGCGTGCGCTTGATCGCCACGTACACCTTGGCCATCTGGAGCACGCCGCTGGGCAGTTCGTCCCCGTGCTTGAGCCGCTCGATCCGCCGCGCTTTGTCCTCTTCCTCCTCGGTGATCTTGGCCCAGAACTTGCTCACCACTTTCTGGACGTCGTCCCGCAGCGCCGCCGGCCGGACCCACTTGATGTCGAAGTTCTCGATCTGCTCGAAGATCACTTCGTCATCCTCGCTGGCGCCGACCTTCTGTTTCGTCGACGGGTCGATGAGATTGACCTCGAACTGCCGATGAATCGCGTCGATCATCTGCCGGAAGATCCCGCATTCCCTCGCCTTCGTCTCGACCTCCAGACGCTTGATGTCTTCGGCCAGGACCTTCTTCTGGTCGTCCCCGCCGGCGCCGCGCCGCGTGAACAACTCGGTCTTGATGACCACCCCCTCGTAACCGCTGGGCAATTCCAGCGAGTCATTCTTCACATCCTCGCCGGCCCGCCCGAAGATCGCGTGGAGCAGCTTCTCTTCCGGCGTCAGCTCGACCTTGCTCTTGGGAACCACTTTGCCCACCAGGATGTCGCCGGGACAGACGCGCGTGCCTTCCCGCACGATCCCATGCTCGTCGAGATTGCGCAGCGCCTTCTCGCTGACGTTCGGGATGTCCCGCGTGAACTCCTCTTTGCCCAGCCGGGTCTCGCGGACCTCCGTGGTGAATTCATCGATGTGGATGCTGGTGAAGCTGTCGTCCTTGCACAGCTTCTCGCTGACGATGATGGCGTCCTCGAAATTGAACCCGTCGAAAGAGACGAACCCCACGAGCACGTTCTTGCCGAGGGCGAGCACCCCCTGGGCGGTGCCGCCGCCGTCGGCGATCACCTGGCCGGCCTGAACGTGCTGGCCCAATTGAACGATCGGCTTCTGGTTCAGGCAGGTCCGCTCGTTGAGACCCACAAACTTCTCCAGCTCGTACTCGTCCGTCTGGTTGATCACGATGCGCATGGCGTCCACCGCGGTGACGGTTCCGGCGTGCTTGGCTCGCACCACCATGCTCGAGTGCCGGCCGACGACCTCTTCCATACCCGTGCCGACCAGCGGCGATTCGGTTTTCAGCAGCGGAACCGCCTGCCTCTGCATGTTGGAACCCATCAGGGCGCGGTTCGCGTCGTCGTGTTCGAGGAAGGGAATCAGCGAGGCCGAAACGCCCACGATCTGCTTGGGCGAGACATCGACGTAGTCGACCTCTTCCCGCGGGGTCTGGGCGAGTTCGCCGGCTTTGCGGGCGAGCACCATTTCCTCGTCGATCTTGTGCGTCTGGAAGTTGACCGCACTGGGCGGCGCGAAGACCGCCCGCATCTCCTCGTCGGCACGAAGGTATTCCACCTCGCCGGTGAGCTTGCCTGCCTTGACCTTCCGGTAGGGCGACAGCAAAAAGCCGTAGTCGTCGATCGTCGTGAAGATGGCCAGCGAGGAGATCAGACCGATGTTGGTGCCTTCCGGCGTCTCGATCGGGCAGATGCGACCGTAGTGACTGATGTGAACGTCGCGGACCTCAAACCCGGCACGCCGCCGATTCAGACCGCCCGGACCCAGCGCCGACAAACGCCGTTCGTGCGTCAACTGGCTCAGCGCGTTCGTCTGGTCGACCACCTGGCTCAGCTCGCCTCGTCCGAAGAAGAAGTTGATGCTGCTGGCAACGCTCTTGGAGTTGATCAGGTCGGCCACGCGCGGCGCCTCTTCGGCGTCGCGCTTGATGCTCATCCGCTCCTGGGCCGTCCGACGCAGTTTCAGCAGGCCCTTGCGAATCTCGTCGGCCGCCAGCTCGTCGATCGTCCGCAGACGGCGATTGCCCAGATGGTCGATGTCGTCCACCTCGCCTTCGTTGTTTCGAAGGGCAAGCATGTACCGCATCGTGTTGATGAAGTCTTCCGGACGCAGCGTCATCTCGTCCTCGGCGACCGACTGACCGAACTTGCGGTTCAGCCGGAAGCGCCCCACCTTGCCCAGGCGATAGCGATTGGCGTCGAAGAACTTCTCGGCGAAGAACGTCTTGGCCTTTTCCTGGTTCGGCGGGTTGCCGGGACGCAGGCGAACGTAGAACTTCAGCAGGGCCTGCTCATGGCTCTCGCAATCGTCCTCCGCCAGCGTGTTCAGAACGATGGCGTCGCGCACCTGCTCGATGACTTCCACCTTCTTGATGTCGCTCTGCTGGATGATCGAGACCTTGTCGCTGATCTGCGCGGCGGCCTCCACAATGATCTCGCCGGTCTCCGTGTTGACGATCGGGCCGACCGCCCACATCTCCGGTGACAGCTTGTTCACAGAGACCGTCTTCGTCGGGAAGAACAGGCGGACGATGTCCTCCGTCGCCCCCAGGTCGGGGCTGATCGCGCGGAGGAAGACCGTCGCGGGAATCTTGCTGGACTGATCGATCTTGACGACCAGAATGTCTTTCTGGGTCACGCCGATCTCGATCCAGCTTCCGCGCTCGGGGATGATCCGGCCGCCGTGCAGCACCCGGTCGCCTTCCTTGCTCTCGATCAGAAAATCGACGCCGGGGCTGCGGTGCAACTGGTTGACGATGACCCGGACCGCGCCGTTGACGATGAACTCGCCACCGCCGATCATCACGGGCATCTCACCCAGATAGATCGCCTGCTCGGCCATGTCCGCACCGCTCTCCGACCGAAGCCGGCAGTGGATCTTCAGCGGATAGGCGTACGTCAGGCGCAACTGACGACACTCCAGAGGGGTGTAGTGCGGCTTCTCCAGCTCGTAGTACAGGTATTCCAGGGTCATCTTCTTATCGTAACTCTCGATCGGGAAGATTTCCCGGAACAGGGCCTCCAACCCCAGATCCTCTCTCTTCGTAGGTGGCACGTCCTCCTGCAGGAAGCGGTCGTAACTGACCCTCTGGACCGCGACGAGATCGGGAATCTCCACGGCGTCCTGGACCTTGCCGAAATTGCGAACGGTTCGCGCAACCATCTGTGGCTCCTACGCTCTGTAGCTGTCTGACCGACACCCACGGGCCATCACACGGCCCGGTACACCCCAATTCCTGAATTGTGACCGCGCTTCGATACCTACTTGATCTCGACGTCCGCGCCGGCCTCGACGAGTTGCTTCTTGGCCGCCTCGGCATCTTCCTTGCTGACGCCTTCCTTCACCGGCTTGGGCGCCCCTTCGACCAGATCTTTGGCCTCTTTCAGGCCCAGCCCGGTCAACGCGCGGACCTCTTTGATGACCTGGATCTTCTTGTCGCCGAATCCCTTGAGAATCACGTCGAAGGTGCTCTTCTCCTCCGCGGCCTCGCCGCCCGCGGCAGCGCCCGGCATCGGCCCGGCCATCATCACGGCACCGCCGGCCGCCGGCTCGATCCCGTATTCGTCTTTCAGGTAATCCGCCAGTTCCTTGGCTTGCAGCAGGCTCAGGGCCACGATCTTGTCGCCCAGTTCCTTGATTCCGGCGCCCCACGTCTTGTTGGTTTGTTCGTCAGCCATGTGTAAAAACTCCTCTATGTCCAACGCCTGACGGTAGCCGGAACTCCACCGTCCCGTTTAACCCTTTCGGGGCAACCATACAGGCCGTTAGTAATCACTCGTGACAGATTGAAGGGACAGACCTGGTGATGTCTCAGGCCGCTTGCTTTTCCGCTTTCTCGATGATCGATTTCAGACAACCAGCAATGGCTCTGGCCGGCCCCATCACGGCCCCGACCACACCTGCGCCCGGCGAGGTGATGCAGGCCGAGATCCGGCCCTGGAGATCAGCACGCGTCGGCATCGTCGCCAGTTGCGCCGCCCCCGCCGCGTCCAGAGCCGTCCCATCCAGGAAGGCCCCGGTGATCTCTATGGGCGTCAGCTTCTTCGCCCAGTCCACCATCTCCTTCGCGACGTCCACGACGCTGTCGCCGCCGTAGACGATGGCCGCCGGCCCGGTGAACAACCCGGCCGCCGCGTCCATCTTGCGGTTGCGCAAAGCACGCCGGAACAGGGCGTTGCGAACCACCGTCAGGTGAATGCCCTTCTCCTTCAGCGCCCCACGCATCACATTGTTGTCGACACCCCCAACGCCTTTCATCCTGACAACCAGGAAGTCCTGGATTCCCTCATCGCCGATCCGGTTCTCCAGTTCCGCCTGAAGCAGTTGTTTCACGTACTTGCTCATTTCGTCTCCCGTCTATACACGATCCCGAGCGACGCGGCCGACGTCGCCAGACTTCTCGGCCGAACTCCCGGGGCCTATGACCGACCTTCCCGCGCCCGATACACCAACGGTCAGACGCTCACCAGCACTCCCGGACTCATCGTCGCCGACAGGCACGCCTTCTTGATGTACGTCCCTTTGGCGGAACTCGGCTTGACCTTCTTGATGTGCGAAACGAAGGCCTCGATGTTCTCGACCAGTTTCTTCTTGTCGAAACTCTGCTTGCCCACCACCGCGTGCACGTTGCCGCCGGCATCGTTGCGGAACTCGATCTTGCCCGCGGTGAACTCCGCCACCGCGGTGACGACGTCGTCCGTCACCGTCCCGTTCTTCGGCGACGGCATCTTGCCCTGCGGACCCAGAATCCGCCCGAGCTTTCCCGCCTTGCCCATGACCTTGGGCGAGGCGATCGCCACGTCGAAATCGAGCCAGCCGTCGGTGATCTTCTGGATCAGCGCATCGGTTCCGGCCTCGATCGCGCCCGCTTTCTTGGCGGCTTCGACCTCCGAGTCCGCGCAGAACGCAATGACTCTCTTCTGCTTGCCGACGCCATGCGGCAGCGACAGCGAGCCGCGGATCAACTGATCCGCCTGTTTCGGGTCGATCCCCAGGTGCAGAACGCATTCGATGGTCTGATCGAATTTCACCGAGGTGAACGACTTGATCTTGTCTACTGCGGCATCCAGGCTGAGCGCTTCCTTGCTGACCTGCTGGACCTCTTTCTGGTATCGTTTGCTTTTGGCCTTCATATCAACGCTGCCCAAATCCCCATCATTCCCCAATATCGATTCCCATGCTGCGCGCCGTGCCTCGAATGATCTTGTCGGCCTGTTCGAGGTCGTAGGCGTTCAGATCTTTGAACTTGGTCTCGGCGATCTTACGCACCTGCGCGGGCGTCACCTTCCCGACCTTCTCCCGGTTCGGGACGCCGCTGCCTTTGGCCACGTCTGCGGCCTGCTTGAGCAGGACGGCTGCCGGAGGGCTCTTGACCTCAAACGAAAAGCTCTTGTCGGCATATACGTTGATCACCACCGGCACCGTCATCCCGTTGAGGTCCCTCGTACGATCGTTGAACTGCGAGACGAACTGTCCGATGTTCACCCCATGCTGGCCGAGGGCCGGACCGATGGGGGGGGCCGGCGTGGCCTTGCCGCCCGGCGCCTGCAACTTGATCTTGGTTAAGATTTCTTTTGCCATCTCACACCCTTGCGCTATCGTGCCACGGCCTCGCCGCACTCGCTACGAGGCTCTTGACTGCCTCACGTCACACTTTCTCAATCTGCCAGTATTCGATGTCCAGCGGCGTGCTGCGACCGAAAATCGTCACAATGACCTTGACGATCCCGCGCTCGGCATCGATCGAATCGACCGTCCCTTCGAAATTCTCAAAGGCGCCTTCGCGAATCTTGATGTGGTCGCCTTTTTGGAACTCGACCTTGATGCTCGGCGCCTCCTCGGGCTTGTCGGCATCGAGAAGCATCTTGGCCACGTCCGTATCCCGCATCGGCGTGGGCATTCCTTCGGTCCCGATGAAATCCCCGACCCCGCCGGTGCCCTTGATCATGAACCACGCATTCTCGGGAACCCGTCCGTCCTCCGTGGCCTCCATCTCCATGAACACGTAGCCGGGATACAGCTTGCGCTTGTGGACCGTCTGCTTGCCCCCCCGAATCCGCTTGATCTGCTCGGTCGGCACCTCGATGCGCCCAATGACATCGCTGAGTCCCTCCTGCGCCGTCTTGCGCTCGAGGGCCTCCTTGACCTGCATTTCCTTGTTTGCCGCGACTCTTAAGACGTACCAGTGCATCCCAGTGCCTTTGGTCTGCCGCTTCGGAAGCGGTCCACAATCGTAGGGCTGTCGCGCCCGGCTCACTGTGTCGCTCCGTCGATCCGGCCGGAACGAGCACACCCGTCAATTCACCTTCTAACCCTTGCGCGGCCCGACCTGTGGTCCGTCACCAGCCGGCCGTATCCTCCGACGCAGGATCCTGCCATGCGCCGGCCCCCTCCCTCTAACTGAGGAGGTACTCAAAAACCATCTGGAACACCAAGTCCGTGGTACCCAGAAGCGCGGCCATAAGGACGACCACGATGATCACAACCAGAGTCGAGACCGCCACTTCCCGCCGGCTCGACCAGTTGACCTTCTTCAACTCCCCCTCGGCGGCGATCAGGAAATCCGCCACCGCCGGCTTGTTCAGCAGCCAGTAGATCAGCACGGCCAGACCCACAAACACCGCCACAGGAACCAACGACACCACCCACAGATTCATGTCGGTGGCGCCGAGCTTCCCGTAGAGTCGCCAGCAGCCGAAAGCCACGATGATCGCCGCGACGAAACCGCTGCAAAGTCGCGTGTACTTGCCCTGTCCGGACTTGTATATCTGTGTCAACATGAGCCGCCTATCCTGCCAATTTGCCACCTGGACACGACGTCGACAGCCGTGCCTCAACACAAACCAGGCCAGAAGGGAATCGAACCCCCAACCTTCGGTTTTGGAGACCGACGCTCTGCCAATTGAGCTACTGGCCTATCCCACGCAGAGACATCCTGACGCCTACTTTCGCCTGAGCTTGTGAACCGTGTGCTTGCGTTCGGTCTTGCAGAACTTCTTCAGCTCCAGCTTCGGGGCTCCCTCGGCGACGCTGACGTTCGTCCTGTAATTGCGCTGATTGCAGACGGTGCACTCGAGCCAGACGTTCTCTCTCTTGCTCTTCTTTGCCATGCCAAGTCAATCCAACCGGGCACAACAGCCGGGCAAAGAAGGCACTCCTTCCTGGCCCGGCTGCGGCGCCGTTCTATGGTCCGATTCGACCGCGAGCGATCCACAACGCCCCGGCGAAATCCAAACGTTCCCCGACGCGGCTACTCAAGGATCTTCGTAACGACGCCGGCACCAACGGTCCGACCGCCCTCGCGGATGGCGAACCGCAACCCATCTTCCATGGCGATCGGCGAGATAATCTCCACGTTCATGGTGATATTGTCGCCGGGCATACACATCTCAGCGCTCTTGCCCTCTTCGCTGAGCAGTCCGTGGATCTGCCCGGTGACGTCCGTGGTGCGGAAGTAGAACTGAGGCTTGTACCCGGGGAAGAACGGGGTATGGCGCCCGCCTTCCGCCTGCGTCAGAACGTAGACTTCCGCGTGGAACTTCGTGTGCGGCGTGATGCTGCCCGGCGCGGCGATGACCTGGCCTCGCTGAAGCTCCTTCTTTTCCACACCGCGCAGCAGCAGGCCGACGTTGTCGCCCGCCTGGCCTTCGTCCAGCGTCTTGTTGAACATCTCGACGCCCGTGACGACCGTTTTGCGGATGTCCTTGCTCATGCCGATGATCGCGACTTCGTCGCCGACGTGAACTTTGCCCTTCTCGATCCTGCCCGTGCCGACCGTGCCGCGTCCCTTGATGCTGAAGACGTCTTCAATCGGCATCAGGAACGGCATGTCGACCTCCCGCTCGGGAATCGGGATGTACTCGTCCATGGCCTTGAGCAGCTCGACGATCGGGGCACAGGCCGGATCGGCGGCCGACGTGGCGTTCATCGCCGCCACGGCGCTGCCCCGGATGACGGGCGTCTTGTCGCCGTCGAACTTGTACTTGGTCAGCAGTTCACGGATTTCCAGCTCGACGAGGTCCAGCAGCTCGGCGTCATCCACGAGGTCCACCTTGTTCAGGAAGACCACGATCTCCGGCACGTTCACCTGGCGGGCCAGAAGGATGTGCTCACGGGTCTGCGGCATCGGGCCGTCATAGGCGCTGACCACCAGGATCGCACCGTCCATCTGGGCGGCGCCGGTGATCATGTTCTTCACGTAGTCGGCGTGGCCCGGGCAGTCGATATGCGCGTAGTGACGGTTCTGCGTCGCGTATTCCACGTGCGCAGTGGAAATCGTCAGAATCTTGGTCGGATCGCGGCGGCCTTGCGCTTCCGACGCCTTGGCGATATCGTCATAGGACTTGAACTTTGACAGGCCGTTGAGATCCATGACTTTCGTCATCGCCGCCGTCAGCGTCGTCTTGCCGTGGTCCACGTGCCCGATCGTTCCCACATTCACATGCGGCTTGGTCCGTTCAAATACTGCTTTGGCCATCTTTCAATTAAACCTCCAATTGTGCAGTTGAGCAGCTCTTTGCCTGTCCTCTGTCTTCCTGAAATACTCTTGCGACTTCAATGCCGGGACCGGGATGCCTTCGAGAGGTCCAGGTCCTGGCCAGATTGCATGGAGCTGCTGCTGGGATTTGAACCCAGGACCTCGTCCTTACCAAGGACGCGCTCTACCGACTGAGCTACAGCAGCGCTGCGAGCGATTCCGTGGCCCCGACTCGGGCCTCTGTAAACCGACACCGACAGCGGCACCGGGGCGAAATCCTTAGGTCAGGAGATAACGTCCCCACGAACGGTTCTCCCCGTGTCTTAGGACAAGACCCTGGCCCTGGTCCGGCAGTCGTTGATTATAAATCGATGAATATAAGGGAGCGGCCCTGCATGTGCAAACACAAAAAGTGGAAAAATAGAAAAAAGCTCGCCCCCACCGACGCCCAACCGCCCATCCAAGCCTGGTCAACCGCCGGGTGAGCCCGCCGGAGATTCCACCGCCGCCGCTAATTGCTGACCTTGTCGCCCTCCACGGGCTTCCTGGCCTTGGCGAACGTCTCCCATTCCATCAGTTGCTTCCGCCAGACCTTACGTGCCTCGGGGTCTTTGAGCTTGATCTGCCGAAGCTTCGCCAGCATCACGTTGGGGTCCGCTGTCTCCGCTTTTTTCAGATAGCCGCTGATGGCTCCGGCGATCAGGCTGTCGGGCTCCAGGTCCTGCGCCGCCAAATGCCTCTCCAGAAGCGAGCCGACCAGATCAACCGGCGGGTCCGGGGCTTCAAGGCACATTCCTATGAGGCTGGCGGTCGTCGCACGCTTTTCCTGGGCATTTCTGGTCGCGTCCCAGAGCAGGTTCCCGTACTCGGTCGCCTTCGCCAGATCGCCGCCGGCCAGGTACAGACCGAAAAGCTTCGTCCTGCTCTCTCGAACCAAGTCGCCCTTGTTCTCCGCCTGGGCCTTCTGTTCGAGGACTGTCAGCAGAGCGGCCCTTCGCTCTGCTGTGAACGTGCCCGGGTCGGCTTCCAGATTCGTCGCCCATTTGCCTACCACGTCCGCCGTCGAACGGCGGAAGACCTTGAGCATGGCCTGCCAGGCCGCCTCGCCTTCCCCTTCCGTGGCAAGCCTCTTCGAGAGCCAGTCCAGATCTTCCTGGCCTCCCACCTCACCGGCCAAATCGGCAAGCTTGGCGCGGACCGCTGCACTGCTGTCATTGACGAGGGCGGCTCTGGCCCTCGCCATCGCCGTGGCCTTGTCGATGTTCGTCAGCCCTTCGAGGGCAGCCAGCCTGACCGGCTCCAATTCGTCGCCCAGTGCCTGGTCGAACACGGAGCGGTACATCTTTGCGGCCTGGACCCGGCACTTGCTTCGTTCCGCACACAGCCGGGCCATGGCGCCCAGCAACTCCCCGCGGAGCCCGTGGTTCGCCACCGGATTGACGCGCGCGTATCGGTTCGCCAGAGCCGTCAGATACTTGTCGATCTCTTCGGGGCTCAGGCCGTCCTGTTCCAACAGACGCCAGACCACATCGGCGCCGCTTCGCACCTTCTCCGCGTCGGGCAGTTCGAGGAACCGCACCGCCAGTTCAAGCGTCCTCCTCCTGACATCATCAGGGATTTTCACACCCGACGTGGGCAGCGATGCATAGTAACAGACGTTGCCGAGGGCAACGAACAGCCCATGCCGGACGTCGGAGTCCTCCTCTACGCGCAGTTGTTCCAGAAGCTGCGTCGTAGAGTTCAGTTCCCACACCAGGGCCAGGAGGTTCGCTGTCTTCAGGCGGACTCGCTTGTCCCGATGCGACACCAGGCCCAGGAGCAGGCTCTCCACCTGCTCGGACAGCTTGGCCTTCCCTGTTCCCTTGCGCAGCTCCTCCAGTTTACCCAATGCCCACAGCTTTACCGCGGGTTCCGCCGAACTCAATTGCTGTGCGAGAAAATCGCTCCGGGTCCTCTCATCGGGCTGCACGTCGTACAGCCTGCCGAGGGCAACCATGTATCGCTGCTCCCACGATGCCAGCGAGGTCGTCAGCTCGCGAATGCGGTTTTCTCTACTGATAAGCCAGTTTCGCATGATTGCGGGGTTGTTCAGGAACGCCTCGGGACCCCGGCGTTGAAGCGCATCGTTGAGGGCCCGAAGAGCGTTAGGATCGTCGGGGACCTTTATCCCGAGCAGCCCCAGCGCCTGCCGCGATTCGGCCGCAAGACCCGGATGGGGGTTGTCGAGCAGGTTCATCAGCCTGAAGACGGCCCTGTCGTCGGGCTGATACTTCAGGGCCCGGATGGCGTTCAGACGGGCAACGTCAGGTGCATTCACGTCGGAGATCAGCGTCTCGATCCGGCGCTGCACCGTCTCGTAGGTGAAAATCAGCAGGGTCTGAGCCGCCAGCTCCGCCCTCTCGGGGTCGTTTTCAGTACTGAGAACGCTCATCAGCGGCTCGACCAGCTCCTCCTTGCCGGTGATCGTCTGCTTGTTGTCTCGAGCCACCGTCAGTGCCCTGCAGATGGCTGCCCGTGCGGCAGGATGGTTCGGGTCGCGAAGGATGTCGAGGATTTCTTTGCGGGCCTCACGGCTCTCGCTGAACAGCAGCAACGTCGCGGCATCCCGACGCGTCTGCTCGTCTTTTCCCTCCAACAGGGAGCTCCTGTAGATCCTGACCTGCTTGTCGACTTCGGATTGGGCAGTTTCCTGGACCGGTACGGGTGCGGCTTCCTGAGCCCACAGGCACGGGATACGCCAGATCGCCAGGAGTAGCAGGAGCTTGCCGCACCGCCGAGCGTTCATTGGAGAGACCTTTAGAAGACGCTTGCCTATTCTATCATCCGCTATAGTAGCCCTGATAATCGACCCAAGTCAACTCCATATCATGCGGATTTCACCTATTTCCGAAACAATAACGAAGATTTGTCCGCTCCAGGAGGCCTGATGCATCGCGCCGGCGATCGGGCTCATGGCCTTGGGTGAAACTCCTTGTGAATTCGTCGCAACCGCTCGTGATCCACGTGCGTGTAAATCTGGGTAGTTCCCACGTCTACATGGCCGAGCATCTCCTGTACACTCCGCAGATCCGCACCGCCACTGAGCAGGTGTGTCGCAAAACAGTGGCGGAGCGTATGAACCGTCAGACTTCGAGGCATCCCTGCACGGACTGCGTACTTCTTGACAAGTCTCCAGATTTCAATACGCGTCAACGCCCTGCCGGTTCGAGACAGGAGAAGATGCGTTCCACTGGCGGGTTTGGCCAATTTGGGACGCAATTGCGCCAGATAGTCCTGCGTAGCCAGAACCGCCGCCCTTCCAACCGGGATCACCCGTTCCTTGTTTCCCTTGCCGAGACACCTCAGATACCCAACATCGAAGTTGAGATCGGAGGTTTTCAGCCCAGCGAGCTCGCTGGCGCGAACACCGGTGGCGTACAGCAGCTCCAGCATGGCCTTGTCGCGAAGGTAAAAGGGCTCGCGGGGATCCGGCGCTCGGAGCAGGCGGGCAACCTGCTGCTTGTTGCAGACCGCCGGCAGCCTGTACCATGTCTTTGGGGTCTCGAGCACGCCGGATCCATCGTCCTCGATCAGGCCGGTCAGCTTGGCGAACCTCAGCAGCATGCGAATCGCGATCAGGGCGCGCTTAACCGTGTTCTCGCCTTTCGAGCTGCGAGCCTGTTGGTGGATATACCCCTGCACGACCGGGGGTTTCAGGTCCGCAATCTTGTCGATCCCATGTTGCCGGCAAAATCTGAGAAACCCCTTGAGGTCCCGACCGTACGCAAGGATGGTGTTTTCGGAAAGACCCGCCTCGACAACAAGGTAATCCAGGAACTCGACGGCCGTTCGGCCCAAGGGCAGAGAACGCAGTTCGGCGGCAACGGTTTGCCTCTGGATCAAGGACATCGCGACAATACACTCCGAGTATCAGGCGGTTTTCCGTCAGGCATATCGGCTCAAGCGCAACATGGGCTTTAGGAGTCATACCCATTTAAGATAGGCAAAATGCCTCCGCCACGAGTCGGTTTGCAGATGATTCTCACCGACCGACTCAGAGCACTCGCCATTTGTCAGTCCTCAGCTCGGCGGACTGGTGGCGCACAGGAGATTCTGGCCTTTGTGTGCCAATCGCACTTGAGACAAGCCGAGCTCAAGCGTATAATCTGGGTTTTGCCGGAAAGCTGGCTTTCGGGAATTGACATGGGCAGACCTCGAATATCCAACGTCGTGCTCCTTTTGCTCGGCGCAACGCTGCTGAGCGGATGCGCAATGCAGCAGCCACGCGGCGAAGTCGCAGAAACCGTTGAGATATCAGGAGTTAGAACCGCTGAGGCAGTCGACGCTGCCACCAAGGTGCTCCGGCAGATGCGATTTGCTGTCGAGAAGGCCGATGCCCAGGCAGGCGTCGTCAGGACCCTTCCCTTGACGGGCGGGCAGTTCTTCGAGTTCTGGCGATCCGACAACGCCGACTTGTCCAGCAGTCTCGAAGCCAATTTGCAGACGCTTCGTCGCTCGGTGCTGGTGGAGGTCGCCCAAGTCAACGGCATGCTCCAAATGCGGTGTACCATTCGCGTGCAGAGACTGAGCCTTCCCGGGAATGAGGTGGCCAGCGTCTCCCAGGCCTATCGGATCCATTCACACAGCACCCGAACGACCCAGCGGATCGATCCGGACCCTACGCAGAAGGGGGACATGAGTTGGATTGATCTTGGTGACGATCCGAAGCTTGCCGCAGAGATATTGAGAAAGATCGCGCAACATATAGGCCGGCCGGAGAAAGACGAAACGACATGAGGATACTTGTTTGCGGCGGCGCCGGCTATATCGGCAGCAACATGACCGCCCTGCTGGCCGGCGAGGGCCATGAGCCGGTCGTTCTCGACAATCTCAGCAAGGGCCATCGTGCCGCCGTCAGAGACGTGGAGATGGTCGTCGGCGACTTGGCCAACTACGATTTGCTCGTTGAGACCCTGAAGAAGCGGCGTATCGAGGCGGTGATGCATTTCGCCGCGTGGATTGAGGTGGGCGAGTCGGTTCGTGAGCCGCTGGAGTACTACCGGAACAACACGTCGAACACGCAGAACCTGCTGTCGGCGATGGAGGCGACCGGCGTGGGCAAGTTCGTCTTCAGCAGCACGGCGGCCGTCTACGGCATGCCCCGGACCGTTCCCATCACGGAAGAGATGCCCAAGGCCCCGATCAACCCCTACGGGGAGAGCAAGTGGGCCGTCGAGAGGATGTGCCACTACCAGAGCCGCACGGGCCGGCTGCACTATGCGGCCCTGAGGTATTTCAACGCCTGCGGCGCGGGCAACAACGGTCTTTGCGGCGAGGATCATCGCCCGGAGTCGCACCTGATTCCGCTGACCATCCAGGCGGCGATGGGCAAGCGCCCCGACATCAAGATCTACGGAACCGACTACGAGACGCCCGACGGGACCTGCGTCCGCGACTACATCCACGTCGACGACCTGTGCCGGGCCCACCTGCTGGCGCTGAGCAAGCTGGACGAACGCGCCGAGCAGGTCTATAACCTGGGCAACGGGCAAGGCTACTCCGTCAGGGAGGTCATCAATACGGTCCGGCGCGTCTCCGGCAGGGAGTTCAAGGTAGTCGAGGCCGACCGTCGGCCCGGCGACCCCGCCTTTCTGACCTCCGATGCGACGAAGATCCGCCGGGAGCTGGGCTGGACAGCCCGCAAGCCCGAGCTGGAGTCAATGGTGGCAACCGCCTGGCAGTGGCACAACGAACACCCGAATGGATATTCCGACTGACCAGACCTATGATGCGAACCAAGACAGAAGGAGACCGGCCGGTGGACCAGATCAAAGCCAGGATCGAATCGTTCCTCAGCAAGCACGGTATGTTTCATGCCGATATCTGTATCGAAAAGACGTGCGAGCTGTTTCTCGACGAAATGGGCAAGGGCCTGACCGGCGTCAAGAGTTCGCTGGCCATGCTCCCCACCTACATCGAGACCGAGCGCGAGCTGCCGCGGAACAAGCCGGTGATCGTCATGGATGCTGGCGGGACCAACTTCCGCGTCGGGACGGTCTGCTTCAAGGACCAGGGCGACCCCGAGATCGCGGACTTCCGCGTCTTCCCCATGCCGGGCATTAAGAAGGAAGTCAGTCGCCAGCACTTCTTCGGCACGATGGCCGGCTATGTCGCCGATATCATCGGCAGGAGCGAATCCGTGGGCTTTTGCTTCTCTTATCCGATCGAGATGTCCCCCAACAAGGACGGTCGGGTCCTGTATTTTTCCAAGGAGATCAAGGCCCCGGAAGTCGAGGGCACGATGATCGGCGAAGGGCTCAACGCCGCGATCGTCGAGTCGACCAGCTCCGACGCCAAGCGGATGGTGCTGCTCAACGACACGGTGGCCACCCTGCTGGCCGGCCGAGGCACGTCCGACGGCCGCAACTACGACAGCTACATCGGTTTCATTCTTGGGACGGGCACCAACACCGCCTACATCGAGGCCAACCGCAATATCGCCAAGGCCAAGGGCCTGGACGCCGCCAGGAGCCAGATCGTCAACGTCGAGTCGGGCGGTTTCGGCAAGGCCCCTCGCGGCGATATCGACGAGCAGTTCAACGCCGCCTCCGCCAACCCGGGGATCAACACGTTCGAGAAGATGATCTCCGGGGCCTATCTCGGCCCGCTCTGCCTGGCCACGATTCGCCGAGCCGCCGAGGAAGGCCTGTTCGCCAAATCGGTGGCCAAGAAGCTGCTGGCCATAAACGAAACGACAACGAAAGACATCAGCGAGTTTCTCAGCCGCCCCGAGAGCGGCGACAACGTGCTGGGCAAGGCCCTGGCCGGCGCCGACGGGGACCTGACCGCCGTGTATTATCTCGTCGACGCGCTCATCGAACGGGCGGCGAAGCTGACCGCCACCAATCTCTCGTCGGCCGCCGTCAAGTCCGGCAAAGGCCGGAATCCCTGCCGGCCGGTCTGCATCGTCGCCGAGGGAACCACCTTCTACCACCTCAAGGGCCTGCGCCCCAAGGTGGAGTATTATCTCAAGCAGTATCTCGTGAACCAGAAGAACGTCTACTATGAAATTGTCAGCGTGGACAACGCCACGCTTATTGGAGCGGCCATCGCAGGCCTGACAAACTAATCCCATGCCAGAAGACACACCTGTAGTTCTCACACCGGTAGAGGAGGCCGCCGCCAAGGCCTCCTCCTTCGACGTACTCTATCACCCGACGGAAAAGATCCCGACGATCGTGGTCGACAATTTTCCCGCGCTGGGCAAGCTGGCCGCGATGCGCTTTGTCGAGTGGGTTCAGAACCACCCCGGCGGCGTCATCAGCCTGCCCACGGGAAAGAGCCCCGAGCACTTCATCCGATGGGTCCAGCGTCTGTTGGCGAACTGGAACAAACGCGAGACGCACAAGATTCTCGAAGAGGCTGGCGTCGATCCGGCCAGGAAACCCGACATGGGAAGTCTGCACTTCGTGCAGATCGACGACTTCTACCCGCTGGATTCGGCCCAGCACAATAGCTTCTATCACTACGTGAAGCATTTCTACATTGAGGGTTTCGGCCTCGATCCGGGCAAGGCTCTGCTGATCGATTCGACCGCGATCGGCCTGCGACCGGGTGAAACGCTGGCGGGCGTGTGGCCCGACAAGCACGTGGACCTCACGCTGCGATATCGCCTCGCGCAAACCAACCTGGAACGCCGGCAGAAGACACTGCTCGAGGACATCGACCAGTGGTGCATGGAGTACGAGCGCCGCATTCGCCAACTCGGTGGGATCGGCTTCTTCCTCGGCGGGATCGGCCCGGACGGCCACATCGGCTTCAACATCAAAGGGTCCGACCACAACTCGACGACGCGTTTGTGCTCGACCAACTACGAAACGCAGGCGGCCGCCGCCACCGACCTGGGCGGGATCGAGATCGCCCGTCAGTGCCTGGTCATCACCATCGGCCTGCGCACCATCACACGCAATCCCGACTGCACGGCGATCGTCATTGCGGCCGGTCAGGCGAAGGCGGCCCTGGCGGCCGAGGCGATTCAGGCGCAGACGCACATCAACATCCCCGCGAGCTGCCTCCAGTTGTTGCCCAACGCGCGATTCTACGTCACGCGGGGCGCCGCCGCCAATCTGACCGAACGACGAGTCGTCACCCTCCAGAAGACCGAAACCGTCAGCGACGATGAGGTCGAGAAGACCCTTGTGGAACTGGCGGTGCAGCGCAACAAGCGTCTGCTCGATCTGACCGACGAGGATGGTCGGGCCCACCCGCTGGCGGCGCTCGTTCTGCAACGTCGCGGACAGAAGATCAAGGACCTGGCGCAGACGGTCCACGACCGCCTGATCGCCAAGATCGAGGCGGGCGGCAACATCCAGAAGGACCGGTGCTTCCTGCACACCGAGCCGCACCATGACGACGTCATGCTCGGCTACTTCGCGCAGGTCGTTCGCCATTTCCGCCGCCGGACCAACCAGCATCACTTCATGACGCTGACCAGCGGCTTCACCGCAGTGACCAACGAATTCATGCGGGCCCAGATGGCCAACCTTCGCCACTTCCTCGAAGCCGGCACGTTCGCCGAGCTGATCGCCCAGGGCTACTTCGAACAGAACAACATGATCGACCGCAATCGTGACGTCTGGCAATACCTCGACGGGGTCGCCGGCCGCGACGAGCATGAGAAAGCGGAAGGCAACGCCCGCCGCATGCTGCGTAACCTGATCGAACTGTTCGACGGGGACTTCCTCAACCACATCGATCGGTACACCAGTGAAATCGAAGAGTACTTCGCCACGACGTACCCGGGCAAGAAGGACCCTGAGCCCATCCAGAAGCTCAAGGGCATGTGCCGCGAGTGGGAGGCGGAGTGTCTCTGGGGCTATTACGGCTGGCAGTGCGAAAACGTCCGCCACCTCCGTCTGAGCTTCTACACCGGGGACATTTTCACCAAGGAGCCGACGATGGACCGCGACGTCCCGCCCATCGTCGCCGAATTGGAGCGCATCAACCCCGATGTCATCACCGTCGCCTTCGACCCGGAGGCCAGCGGGCCGGACACGCACTACAAGGTCATGCAGGCCCTAGCCGAGGCGATCCGCATCTATCTGAAGAAGAGCCAGAAACCCGACCTGAAGATCTGGGGCTATCGCAACGTCTGGTTCCGCTTCGACCCGTCGGAGGCCAACGTCTTCGTGCCCATCTCGCTGGCCATGTTCGCCATCACGGACGACGCCTTCATGAACGCCTTCATCACGCAGAAGGACGCGTCGTTCCCGAGCTACGAATACGATGGACCCTTCTCACTGCTGGCTCAGCGCGTCCAGGTCGAGCAATACCGCAAGATCAAGACCTGCCTGGGTCGCGAGTGGTTCCACAACCACCCCAGCGCGATGATCCGCGCGGCGCGCGGCTTGGTCTTTCTGCGGGAGATGTCGCCCGACGAGTTCTTCCAGTCCTGTCGCGAGCTGCGCCAGTCCGTCGAGGCTCGCTGAGGCGGGTGCGACGTGCTCTCGGGATCGTCGGCAGCGTCGAACGATTCGAGAAAAACAACGCGAGGGCAAGGCCATGTCGAGATCGACGTTGCGGTGGAGCCATCTGTTCGTACTGCTGTTCGTTCCTGTCGCCTGGACGGAGCCTTTCGATCCCGGCGCTTCAGACTACACCGGTCACAAGGGCGCAACAGTTTACGTCTCCTCGCGCGGTGACAACTCGGACGGGCGCAGTTGGGCCACGGCGTTCCACGCGATTCAGGCGGCTCTTCTGGCTGTCCCCGACGACCAGGGCGGCCATCGCGTCGTGGTCGCGCCCGGCAAGTACGCGGAGGCCAACCTCTATCCATCCTTCAAAGGAGCCCAAGGCTCCTACAACCTGCTGATCGGTGACACGGACGGTACGTACGGCTCCGGGCAGACCGGCCGCGTCGTGATCGATTCGGGCGCTCCGGCCGTCGTGGTCCGCACCAATCCGAACGCCCCAACCGGCAATCCCACCTGGATGATCCTGGACCAGGGCGATCCGGCGGCGGAGTGGGGTCTCAAAAGCGTGGACTGGTGGGGACCGTGGAAGTGTGCGCCGGAGTTCTCCGGCATCATCTGGGACCGCTGGATCTTTCGCAATCTCTATGTCACCGGCTCGGAAGGCGGCATGGGAGTAGATATCACCAACACGAAGGGATCGGAGTTCTCCTTCGTCGTGGACCGCTGCGTGGGGATTGGCCGCTTTGCTGGAGCGGCCGTCATGGCGCACAAGCCTCGTGCGGGCGAACCGGTCGTGTTCCGCAACAGCTACTTCGCCAATCTCGACTGGTGGGGCGACGCCGGCGCCGTCTACGTGCGCGGTGAAGACCGCTCCATGCCTGACGTGCCCCATGCGACGTTCGAGAACTGTACGCTCGTCGGTCCCGACAACGCCTTGCAGGCGGGCTATCCGGGCGTTGATGAACTCTACACGCGGGTTCGATTCAAGGACTGCAAACTGATCGTGCTGAACTTCTCGCAGCCGCACGGCACCCCTTCTACCGGCGTGATCTGCTGCGGCTGCAAGAAGGCCGAGCAACTGCACGTTGACTTCGAAGACTGCACGCTCATGGGATACCAGATCTTTGGCGCCACCGAAGCCCAGGGGCGCAAGCTCAACGGCAACGTCTCATACGCTGTCAAGGGCAAGGTCCGCGCCTACGTGCAATACCGCCAGCCGGTCCCACAGGGCATGGAAAGACTGCGCTACTGGCCCGTGGAGACATTCGACGATCTGATCCCGGACCGATGGGTTCCGGCTAGTGACAGACCCCGGCGTCCCGTGCTCGTGAAGATTCCCACGAACTTCGGCGCCGCGATGGAGAACACGCCCTTCGTCTACAAAGGCACACCGTACCTGGCCCTGAACCATCGCAACGACGCCAAGGACCGGGTTGGCGACTACGCCAGCGAACAGAACATGCACCTCTATATCCAGAACCTCAACACCGGCGCGCGGGTGGCCCGTTTCGGCGCAGGACACTCCTTCGTCTCGGCCTTCGTCGACGGCGATATGCTGCGCATCTTCGCCAGCCAGGGGACCAACGACGACTGGTTCCAGAGCATCTACCAGTTCACCACCACCGACATGCAGCACTGGGACCGCAAGCTGGCGATCCCGCTCGAAGGCGATGAGCATCTGTTCAACTGCTCCGTAACGCGAGGTGAGAAGGAGTATGTGATGGCCTACGAGTCCAACCAGCCGGTGGCGTTCTGCTTCAGGTTCGCCCGCTCGAAGGACCTGGATTCGTGGGAGAAGGTCCCGGGTCTGATCTTCACGGGAGTGAACAACGAGTATTCCGCCTGTCCCGTGCTGCGATATTTCGCGCCTTACTATTACGTGATCTACCTCCACGCAGCCATCCCGGGTCACAACGGGTGGGTCCCCTTCCTGGCACGATCGAGGGATTTGATCGCGTGGGACCTTTCGCCGTTCAATCCGATCATGGAGGCCGCAGCCGGAGAGGGAATCAACAACTCCGACATCGACCTGTTCGAGTACGAAAGACGCACCTACGTCTACTACGCCACCGGCGACCAGGCCACCTGGGGAACGGTCCGCATCGCGATGTACGATGGGCCCATGCGGCAGTTCTACGAGAGCCACTTCCCCGAGGACGCCGCGATGGTCAGAGTCTCGACGCAGCGCTAGACCGTCCGCGTCATCCAATCGTCAGAGAAGGGAAAAGGCTCACCGGCGCTGGCACGGCGTTTGCGTCCACCCGATCCAACCGGCGGACCGCCACCCATTCCAGCGGGCGCTGCACTCGGCGCGGTCACTTTGCGCCTGTCCTGCTCACGATGTCACCGTGACACCGTGTCCGGCGGATGCTCCGTGACCGGCGAAGAAGAAAAAGGCCCCGGCGATGTGAACGGGGCCTTGCGTTTGGCTGCTTATCTGCCGTTGGATACTCAGCAGGGGGTGACGCTCTGCGCCTCGGGGCCTTTCCTGCCCTGGGCGGCGACGTACTCCACCGTCTGACCCTCGGCCAGCGTCTTGAACCCACTGCCGTTGATGTTGGAGTGGTGGACAAACAGATCCTCGCTGCCGTCGTCAGGAACGATGAATCCGAAGCCCTTCTGATCGTTGAACCATTTCACTGTACCTTTTGCCACAATGTTCTCCTTGGGTCCACAGGGACCCACAACGCACGTTCCCTCTGTTTTTTTCGTAAGGGGCAGACTTCGAGGGGAAAGCATACACCTTGACTTGACGTGCACTCTACAAAACAAACGACTCGACTGTCAACAAAATAAACTCCAAAATGGAGAAAAAGGCTCAAGTTGCCGAGCCTTTGGCACGCCATCGGGCCGATCGCATTTCATGAACCCCCGTCGGTCCTCACGTCGGCGTGTTGGTGGCGGGCGGATCATGGCGACGATTGACATATTGCTCGATCAGTCGCCGGACCTCATTGTGCTGGGGCGTTTCCTCTTCGTTCAGCGCCTGCGTGGCCCGATCGAATCGCTGCGGCTCCGTCTCGTGAACTCGGCGCAGCAACGCCAGGGTTTCGCGCCGCAGTTGTGGGACGTGCAAATCCATCATCAGCCCCGCATCGGCGCCCTGCCCGTAGACCCGTTCGAGAGACGATCGCTTGGCGAAGGTCTGGAGGAACGTCTTCTCGAGAAGGATGATCTCCTGGATGTTGAGCTGCCGCGTCTCGATCCGCTTCTTCAGCTCGGCCAGTTCCGCGACTCCCAGCATGTGAAGCACGTGGTCCAGCGTTCGACAGGGCAGCATTCGCGTCCGGGTGATTTGCGGCAGCACCTTTCTCTGTGCGCTCAGGAAGACGACCAGCATCCGCTGCGCCTCGTCCCTCAGATGCAGTTGTTGCTGCCTTCGAACCAGCTCGAACTGCCAGCCACAGCTCTCGTCGCGCGGCCTTCCGTCCCGGATCATGGCGACGAGGTTTGCGGCCTCGCGCGCCGCCGCCTGCTGAATTCGCCCCAGCGTTTCCTCGCTCAGGACGTCGGGGACCTGCGACCTCGGCCGGTCTGCCACCGCGGTCGAGTCATCCGGGGCAGATGCCGCCGGCGTTGGCGGCGCCAGCGGCCTTCCTTCCTTGAGATCTCGCATGAACAGCAGAAAGCTGTTGATCGTCTCCTGGTTCTCGCCTCGCTCGTGGAGGCCGCTTAGCAGCTTCTTCCAGGCTTTGTAGCGCTTCTCGTCCTGGAAGTACTCGCGGGCATCGACCGCCAGACTCGAGGGAACGTCGGCGCTGATGCTGTCCTCGGTGAGCGTTTTGATGCCCTTCAGGACGGTGAACATGTAGTCCTTGTACCGCTGCGCGTGGCCCTCCTCGAATCGGCGCAGACGGCTCAGGGCGACCCGGACGTTGTCGAGCATGAGATCGTTGACCGTCAGCACGTAGGCGGGCACCTGCTCGGCCTGACTGAATTGCGCGACCTCGGCCATGCCCGCCAGCAGACCGCCTTCGGCCGCCTCCTCCTGGGGTTCCGGCTCGGCGGACGCGGCCTCCTCCTGAATCCTCTTGAGCAGTTCATCCACGCCGCGCACCGCCCGCTTGAGCAGTCGGTCGTGCGAGCCATAGTAGAACCGAAGTGGATCGATGATCTTGATCGCGACGATCCCCAGCAGTGCCGCCGCCACCCAGACCAGAATCTTACCCCAGCGATGCAACGCCTCGTGAATGCGGTCGAACTGGTCGAATCCGCGTCGCTCGAGTTCCGTCTGCACCTCGTCCTCGTCGGTGGCCTGGCCCCAGAGCGGGGCGGCCAGCGTCAGTGCAACCAGGCAGGCCAGAAGCATGACCCACAACTTGCCGCCTTGCGGAAAGCGCATTCGACGACCTTTCCAAACGAGGGCAGGGCGGGCTGGTGTCCTCGAATCCCAATCCGATCCCAGCCGGGCAGGCGGGGGCTGCGTGTGACGGCGCGTCCCACGCCTTGTACCATTCGTCGGCCGCACGTCTATCGGCCCATTCTACCAGTTTCGTTGGGTTCGAGGCCAGTCCCTATCCAGGGAAACCCAGGCAGGCGCGAGGCATGCCTCGCCCTCGCGGATCGGGCGTCAATGACATTCGCGCACCGGGCGGGTCGCAGGGGGTCATTCGTGGTACCGGTATTCCTTGACCTTCCTGGGCCCGCGCAGGTTGCCTTTGAAATCTCCCTCCCGCCGCAACGGGATCTGCATGCCGTCGGTCTCTTCGAGCCACGCATACAGTCGCTCACGCAGTTCCTCGATCCGCGCCTGCTGCTCGGGCTTGGCGATGAGGTTGTGCATCTCATCCGGGTCATCTTTTAGGTCGTACAATTCGTCGGTGTCCCAGACGCCGTGGTAGTGGATGAACTTGTAGCGGTCGGTGCGCACGCCGAAGGTGGTCGGCGTCTGGGGGAACGCCGCCTCCCAGTAGTACTCATAAAACACCGCGTCCCGCCACGGCGTCTCTTTGCCCTCCAGCAGCGGAAGGAACGACCGCCCGTCCATGTGTTCCGGCGTCCGAACGCCCGCCGCCTCCAGCACCGTCGGCCCCACGTCGATGTTCTGCACGAGCGGCGTGACCTTCGTGCCGGGCTTGATCAGCTCGGGACAGTGCGCCAGGAAGGGCACGCGCATCGACGGTTCGTACATGTGCCGCTTATCGATCAGGCCGTGCTCGCCGAAGCAGAAGCCGTTGTCGCCCATGTAGAACACCAGCGCCGAATCGAGCTCGCCCCTCTCCTTGAGGCAGTCCAGCACGCGCCCGATGCTGTCGTCGACGCTCAGCAGCGTCTCGCAGTACCGCTTGAAGAAGGTGTCGAAGTCCATCTGCCCGTGGTACATGTAGTCCACGCCGTGCCAACTATTCCGCTGCTCCTTCACCCAGGCGGGCTTGCCTCTGTAATTCTCCTCCGTGTCCGCCATGCTCCTGGGGTATTCCACCGTGACATTCTCGTACCGGCCCAGGTGCCTCTTGGCCGGCTCGAACATCGCGTGGACCGCCTTGTGAGACAGGTACAGAAAGAACGGCTTGTCGCGCTCCTGCCGCAGCCAGTCGATCGCATAGTCGGTCAGCTCGTCACAGATGTGCTTGGTGGCCCGCGTCCGCTTGCCGTCGACGTTCAATTGGCAGTTGTAATATTCCCCCTGCCCGCGGAAGCTGATCCAGCGATCGAACCCCGGTCGCGGTGCATCGTCGTCGTGGCCCATGTGCCACTTGCCCATGAAGGCGGTCTCGTAGCCGAGCTGCTGGAGGTACTGCGGGAAGAAGACGAGGTCCTTGCGCACGTCCGTCTGGTTGTCGACGACGCCGTGCTTGTGCGAGAACAAGCCGGTGAGGATCGACGCCCGGCTGGGTGAGCACAGCGACGTCGTGACGAACGCGTTCTCGATGTACGCGCCGTCGCGGGCCATGCGATCCATATTGGGCGTTTCGAGGAACTTCGGCTTGCCCAGGAACCCCATGAAGTCGTAGCGATGGTCGTCGCACAGAATGAAGACGACGTTTCGCGGCTTGCATCCGGCGATCTTCTGGAGCTTGGCGTCCTGTCCGGCAGCACTCGCCGCCGGCAGGCCCAAGGCCAGCGACGCGGCCCCGGCCGTCCCCAGAAAACCCCTTCGCGAAATGTCACCCTGTCTCATGGCAGCCCCTTTCTGATGTTGTCATTCCGACCAAGAGCTTGCCCCTTCAACTGCGTTCAGGGCAGGCTCTGAGCGAAGTCGAATGGGGCGAAGCCCGCGCGGAGGAATCTGGCTGAGAGTCAGATGTGCGCCACACACGAAGCCAGATGTCTCGACTACGCTCGACATGACAAAAAGCGAAACATGCAGTCCCCTTCCTATACGCCGCTGAAGGCGGAGAAGCCGCCGTCGACGGGCACGACCACGCCCGTGACGAACCGGGCGGCGTCGCTGAGCAGCCAGATGACAGTGCCGATCAGCTCTTCCGCCTGGCCGAAGCGGCCCATCGGCGTGTGATCGAGGATGGTCTTGCCCCGCGCGGTCAGCTCGCCGGTCTTTTCGTCGGTCAACAGGAACCGGTTCTGTTCGGTCAGGAAGAACCCCGGTGCGATCGCGTTGACCCGGACGTCCTTCGAGCAGTTCTGGCAAACGTGGACCGCCAGCCACTGGGTGAAGTTGCTCACCGCGGCCTTGGCCGCCGAATAGGCGGCGATCTTGGTCAGGGGGCGGAACGCGTTCATGCTCGAAACGTTCAGGATCACGCCGCCGCCGCTGTCGACGATGTCCTTGCCGAAGACCTGGGTCGGCAGCAGCGTCCCGATGAAGTTCAGGTCGAACACGAAGCGGATCGCCTCGGCCGGCAGGTCGAAGAACGACAGGTCCGGGGACGTCGTCGCGTCCTTCTTGTTGCCGCCGGCGCCGTTGATCAGCACGTCGAGCCGACCGTATGCGGCGAGCACCTTTTCCCTGGCCTCGACGATGCTGGCCTTGTCGAGCACGTTGCACTTGACCGCGATGGCGTCGCCGCCGTCGGAGGTGATCTGGCCGACGACCTTGCCGGCGGCCGCCTCGAACAGGTCGAGCACCGCGACCTTCGCGCCCGCCCGGGCCAGCGCCCGCGCCATCTCGCCGCACAGGATGCCGCCGCCACCGGTGACCACGATGACCTTGTCTCGAATATCGAACAGACTCTTCATCCTTTTCCTTTCGCTCACCTGGCAGGTCCGTCGGCGGCGCGACCTTCGCGTCCTTCCGATCTTGTCCCCAACGACTTTCGAGCCAGACTATACACCCCCGGCCCGCCGGTTTCAACCTCCGCCCGCAGCCGGTGCCCGTCGTCCGTGACCCGTGGCCCGTCAAGCCGGGACCCTCCCCACACCATGAATCGCTTCCTCTTGTCACCCCGAGCGCGGTCGAGGAGCCTGTCCTGAGCTTGCCGAACGAGTCTGGCCATGGACGACGCGTGCCCCAGATGCTTAGCGTGGCCCTCCAGCCTCCGGCCTACGGTCTCCAGCCTGCGTTGCGACTTGCACGAATCCCGAAGTCCCGGCACAATGGACCCGACGCTAACGAGGTCCCACACGAGGAGTCTGTATGACCAACTACGAAGTGATGCATTTCGACGAGATCGAAGCAGTGAAGTGCCCGTGCGGGTTCGCCCGGCGGGCCTTCGCCCACCCCGGCAACCAGACCGCGACGATGCACATCGTGGACGTCAGGGCCGATGCGAAGGCCCACTACCACAAGGCGCACGCCGAGCTTTACCTGGTGCTCGAAGGCGCCGGCCATGTCGAGCTCGACGGCCAGATGGTCCCGGTCCGCCCCTTCAGCACCATCCTCATCAAGCCCCTCTGCCGCCACCGCGCCGCCGGAGACCTCCGCATCATCAACGTCTGCATCCCCCCCTTCGACCCCGCCGACGAGTGGTTTGACTGACCCCGGAACCTGCATCGTCGGAAATACGAATGCCGAAACTCGAAACCCGAAACGAATCCCAATGATCGAAGCCACAATGTCGCAAACCTTCTCAGCCAAGGGTCGTTTCAAGTTTCGAGCCTTCGCACTTGTTTCGGGTTTCGACATTCGGATCTCGGATCAGGTGCCACGATTAGTGCGCAGGCAGGATTCGCAACGAGCCCGGCATTCACCCTCAGCGGCGGTATTCAGTGCAAGAACCCCCGCCCGTGTGGTACAATAGAAGGATGAATCGCAAGGTGGTCAAGCTGTATCACATGGACGAATACGATGAGGTGAAGGAGAACCTTCGCTACTGGCTCACCCGCCCGCCTGAAGAACGCCTCGACGCGGTCGATGAGCTGCGGCACGAGTGGTATGGAGACCAGCGACTTCAAAGAACTGCTCGCATTGTTCAACAGGCACAAGATTGAATTCATCGTCGTCGGCGGCTACGCCCTGGCCTTCCACGGTGCGCCGCACCTGACAGGCGACATCGATCTGTTCATCCGTCCCACACGCGAGAACGCCGAGCGAATCCTCGCCAGCCTCGGCGAACTTGGATTCGAGTCGCTGACTGTATCCGCCCATGATTTCACCAAACCGAGGAACGTCATCCAACTGGGCGTGCCTCCGACCCGCGTCGATCTCATTACGTCGCTGACGGGCGTCTCGTGGGAGAAGGCCGACGCCGACAAGGTTCCCGGCCGCTATGGTGACATCCCCGTCCACTTCATCAGCCGTGACGACTTCATCGCCAACAAGAAAGCCACCGGCCGGCTCAAAGACGCCGCCGACCTCGAAGCCCTCGACGCCCAATAGCTGTCCGCGTGTGGCAGCGGCAAGCCGCGCTTGCCGATGGTGATTGCCCGCTCGCGGTGATCACTCTCCGTGCCTCACGCACCCGTGTCTTCACTCAACGCCCACATTTCACCTTGAGCCACGACACGAAGGGCATTCGCGTGTCAGGGAGCGAGCCAGTCCCTATCGGGTTTGCTGATCTGTCGTGCGTTATTGTACGCCATGTCCAGAGTCAGACACGTTGTCGCTCGGTAGAACGTCTCATGACGCTCAACTACGAGAGCCAAGTCAGCCACTGAAGCCGAGCTAAGACATAACGGCAGAAGCAACTGGACTTGGCCATTGTAGCATTGCGGAATCGCGGTCTTGTAGCTTCTCCTGACTCGTTCCTTGGCGTTATCAATCGCTCCCTTCACATATGTCTGAAGCACGTAGCCCTCCATGGAACAATACGGCTTGGGAAACCTCTCCTTGTTGGTCTCGACGATGTGTTCGATGTTGACGCGAAGATCCTTCCGCGTATCGAATACGAGACACGAGGGATCCTCGAAGTAATGTGCCATGTGAGGGAGCTCGCAGAATCTGTTGAGTTCCCATTGACCCTTTCTGTACCAGTCCTTGAAGTACCAAGGTTGTTGGTCTGTCGCTCGATGGACTTGAAAAGACGCAAAGAGGGGCTCTTGATTCTCGGTTACGAGACCCGTGTTGAAGCACGCGAATTGGCCGTCATTCGAGAGGGCAATCTTACCTTCCTCTGCCAAGCGTCGATAGGAGTATCGTATGTAGTTGAACAGGATCGGAAAAGCGTGATCCGACGGACTGTGGTGATAGTCCCAATCCTCATTCTCGGCCAATTCGGCAAGCTGTTTCAATCGCTCGTCTCTTGAGGGGAAATAGGCAAAGTCGAAAAGATCTGCAGGCCAAGTTTCCGTAGGCATGTGTCACCCCCTACGTGCGTGTGGTCGCCAGAGCGATCACGCGCACCATCTCATGTCACCATCCCGTACATGGGCACAGGCCGAGCCAGTCTGAGCGATCCACTACCTCAGTTATAGGACGCCCGAAGGGTTTTGAGCGACATCTTGCCGTTCGCGACAGCACCTTCGCCGTTAATGACAACCATTTCCCTCTCCCCAACCAGCGGACGCATGCGACTTGCGAGGAATCTCGTGATGCTCCATTTCTCCCTGGCAGCCCGCGCGTAGGGATACCTCCGGACAGTAGCGCCGACACGATCTCTGATCACGATTCGCACCTTGTCCTGCTTCCACACCTGCTTTTCCAGTTCCTGGACTGTAATCATGGCTCTTCTCCCATTTCACTGTGGTCTTCCTCTGCGCAGCGATACCCCGATTCCATAGCGGGCTCGCGCGCACTGTGAAACCGTTTCATCGTGGTTGCGTCGTCAAGGGTGCTTCCATTCGGCGCATATATCGGCGGGAGGGCGGGGGGGGATAAGCAGAAAGTGGAAAACACACCACGGGAATGCGGGGGGCTTTTTCGATTTTGCTCTGTCGTTTTGCTGTTTACATTTTGCCTTTTGATTTCATGGCATTTTGCAGCGTCGTTGCGCCGAGAGTGTGGCGAGGCTGCACATGTGGCGCTGGGCCGATGGGGTCGGCGTGTTCAGGGTGCGGGCAGGCCGGCCGTCGGAGGTGAAAGGCGGCCGGCCTGGCGCTGTACGGCCTCCACGGCCGATGTTGCCGCGGCGGGCCGGGTGATCACGGCTGCGGGACTACCTCATCTTCCCCGCATTCCTGGCTCTGGTGGACCACGACCGTGGCGGTTTGCGTCACGACCGCCGAGCCGCCTTCGCTGGTGCTGACGGAGGCATACTGGACACCGCTGACGTACTGGCTCTGCGTGCCGCAGTCGTTGGTCTGCGTCTGGCCTGCGGCTCCGCCCTGAACGGCGAGCGCCGAACCGTCGCCCGTGCTGGCCACGACCTGGGTCATGCCCGCGACGAGGCCCTGCTCCTGCGAGTCCTCATCGCCGTCCTGAAAGCCGACGGCCCCTTCCGTCTGCACGACGACGCCCGTGCCGGTTGTCCCATCGACCTCGGCGTACTGGAACCCGGCGGCGTTGGCGTTCGAGTCGGCGTTATACCGCGAATCCGTGCCAGGACCCCAGCGGAACGCGCCGTTCAGCAGGAAGCCCGCCCAGAAGTCGGGGGCCGCTCGGGCAGGGGCTGCGCTGGCCAGGGCCAGCAGCACCGCCATCAGGAGGAACACTCTCTTACGCATCACTCACTCTCCTTTCTGCGCATGCGTCGAAGCGGATTGGTCGCTCAGGACAACGCCGGACGGTCGCGAGACCGGCATGCCCGGCCACGCCCGACCGGCATCCGTATGCGGACAGGGCAAGGTTGGACCGGGCGCAGACCGGCTGCGGTAGCTGCTGAGCGCGCGGAATCTCGTGCGACAGTGGTATTCCCTCGAACGACAGGGGCAATCGAAGCGGGTGCATCGGCATCGGGTGCAGACGCTCGCTGCTGAGGCGCGCGGACGCCGGATGGGGGAAGTCCGACACGCAGAGAACCTTCCTGCACCCTGACGTGCGACGTCCCCGCCTCCAAGACAGCCTTGGCAACCTTCCTGTGCCCGGTCATCACTGACCTCCGGTTGCGCCGTCCCTGTTCGTGTCGGCGTCTCCCACACTCGGGAAACGCGATGAAGAGCCGTCTCTTCGGCCACCTTAGACTCTTCAAAAAGTCTGTCAAGAGAAAAACCGATCCGGCCGACATAATCAATTGTGATGATGTACCCGCCGATTTCCGGGCGCAAGAGGGTTTACAGCATTCGACCCTGCCGGTATAATACGGGTTTAGTGCCGATGTAGCTCAACGGTAGAGCACGGCTTTCGTAAAGCCGGGGTTGAGAGTTCAAATCTCTCCATCGGCTTTCTCTCGCGTTTGTAGTGATGCCGTAAGGCGTTTCTTTATATGCCTTTACGGGCGCACTACGAACGGGATGATCAAGGGAGAGATCCCATAGAATCGCAGGAGACGCCCAACACGCCGCAGGAATCCTCCGCCGGAACTAATCGTCACTGGCGTCCGGTCTTGGCGGTGGCCGTCGTTCTGGCGTTGGCAGGCGCCATCTTCTGGTGGACGGGGTTGGGATCCTATTTGGCACAACGAAGAGAGTATGCTGCCAAAACCAGAACCTTCTCCGCCAGTTCCGGATTGCTTGAGCGGACGGTGATCGTCCCGACGCTCGACAGCCTTTGCCCCGGCAGCAAGAACGTCATCTGGTGCTCGTCGTTCCAGTTGGCCTGGAACGAGATTCGCGACAACGTGATCGGCGCCCCACTCGATGTCGTCGGCGCGGAGGAACTTGCCGACCGTCTGAACAAGGCCCCACATCGCGCCGGCGATCTCGAACCCGGCTCGTACTACGCCAGCGGCGGATGGACGCACGACGGAATCGTAAAACGAATCGAGAAGGGAATGGGCGCCAGGTTCCCTCGGCGCGAACTGCCCGATTTCAACGATCTCAAAGACATGCGCGGCATACTGGCCTATTCCTACCTGACGGCCAACGTGCCCTTCCGGTATCCCTTCCGCCAGCTCGACGAAGGGTTCACCTTCACTGAGTCGCAGCGCGTCGAAACGCTCGTGGCTGGCTTCGGCCTTTGGCAGGCCTTCCTGTCGCGATATGAGGACATTCGCGAGCAGGTGGAGGTCCTCTATGTGGGTTGGGACGACCCGAATCGGCCCTACGAACGAATGAAGGAATATGCGCTCGACCTGTCCCGGCACAGCCAGCCCTACCAGGTGGTCGTCGCGGTGGTCGAGCCGAAAGGTTCGCTGGCCGAAACGTACGAACATATTCAACGCGGCATGGAAGAGTTCGGCAAGCAGAGAGACTACAGCCACGCCCGATGGTTTCAAGGGAACGACGACCTGCGCGTGCCCGAGATGTTCTGGCGCATCGACCACCGATTCGCCGAACTCATTGGCAAGACAGTGGCCAACGTGAGCATGCCCATCGTCGAGGCCATGCAAACGATCGAATTCCGGTTGGATCGATCCGGCGCGGTGCTCGAGAGCGAAGCACGCGTGGCCATTGCCGCCACACCCCGAGACTTCCTGTTCAACCGCCCCTTTCTGATCTACATGAAGAAGCGGGGTGCGGACCGGCCGTTCTTCGTGATGTGGGTGGACAACGCGGAGCTGCTGGTTCGCAAATAGCGTACGAGGAGACGGGGCGGCGGGCGCCGTTGGTGAATTCGGGGGTGGCGGAACGATCATTCTTGCGGTATCCTGGGGCACGGCTGGTCGGCACGAGCGCAAAGCAAAGCAGGAGGCCGGACGATGGACAGTCCATCACAACGCACGAAACAGGATACAACGCCGCAGGCGCGGCGGATTCAGTGCGAAATCTATCGTCGGATGGGCCCGGCACGGAAGCTCGAACTGGTCTTCGCGACGTATCACATGGGCCGGCAGCTCGCGATGGTCGGAATCCGGCTGCAGAACCCGCACGCCAGCGCCGAGGAAGTCTGGCACCTGTGGGCCCGGCGGCACCTCGGGGCGGACTCCTACGACCGGGCCTATGGAGTGATGAGCTATGAGTGAGCTGCGAGAAATCCAGGTCCTGGAGCGGCTGGCCGAGGTCTTCGATGCGCTGGGCATCCCCTACGCCATCGGCGGCTCCATCGCCAGCAGCGTCTACGGCACGGTGCGCTTCACGCGGGACGCCGACATCGCGGTGCTGCCCTTCGCGGCCGCGGCCGACAGGTTCTACGCGATGCTCAAGGACGAATTCTACGTCAGTGAAGAGGCGATGCAGCAGGCGTTGAGCTGCTGCGGCTCGTTCAACATCATCCACTTCAAGACCGCCTTCAAGATCGACCTGTTCCTGCTGGGCCCCAGCGACTTCGAGCAGCAACTACTGGTCCGCAGCCGGGTCGTCAGGCTGGGCGAAACCCCTGAAAGCGACCTGTGTTTCGTCTCTCCCGAGGACGTCATCCTGCTGAAGCTGCGCCGCCTGAACGAATCGGACGCCTTCGATGAGAGCCAGTGGGAAGACATCCTGGGCGTGCTGGCGATCCAGGGCCAGGCCCTCGACTTCGGGCGGCTGAACGAAGACGCGAGGATTCTCGGCGTCGAAGACCTCCTGGAGCGAGCCATCGCCGAGGCGCAGACGTACGTTTGAATATGGACCTGAACGCAAAACACACGGCGCTGCAAAACATACTCAAGGACTTGGGCAAAGTCGTCGTGGCGTACTCGGGGGGCGTGGACAGCACGCTGCTGCTGAGGGTCGCCGCCGAGACGCTGGGGACGCAGAACGTGCTGGCGTGCTTCAGCGCCGGCGCCTCGGAGCCGAGCCACCAGCTCTCGCGCGTAGCCGCACTGGCGAAGAGCATCGGCGTCCAGCTGATGACGGTCGACACGGACGAGTTGGAGGACCCCGCCTTCGTGGCCAATCAGGCGGACCGCTGCTTTCACTGCAAGTCGCATCTGTGCCGGACGCTGCTGGACATCGCGGCCGAGCGCGGGTTTGGTCACGTGATCTTCGGGACCAACTACGACGATCTCGACGACTTCCGGCCGGGCAATCGGGCCATCGCAGAACTCGGCGTCCGCTCGCCTCTGGCGGAGGCGAAGCTGACCAAGGACGACATCCGCCAAATCAGCCGGCAACTCGGCCTGCCCACCGCGGACATGCCCTCGTCGCCCTGCCTGGCGTCGCGGATCAGCTACGGGCTGGAGGTCACCGCCGAGCGGCTCAGACAGATCGACGAGGCGGAGGCGATTCTCAGAGAGGCGGGTCTTGTCGAATTTCGCGTTCGCCATCATGGCGAGGTCGCCCGCATCGAGGTTCCGGCCGCCCAAATCGGCCGGCTGGCCGCCGAGCCGCTCCGCTCGCAGGTGGTCGAGAGGCTCAAGAGCCTTGGTTTCCGATATGTCACCCTGGACCTTCAGGGCTTTCGTTCCGGCTCGTTGAACGAGTCGCTCTCGGAGGAAGAGAAGCAAACCGGTCTGCAAATGTAACGTACCATTCTCGCTGGAGGAACTCATGCACTCGAATGCCATGTCACAGACTCGTGGAATGTCACGCCGCACCGTTCTTTCGATCGCTCTGCTTGCGAGCCTGGTCTGGTCCGCCAGTCGTTGCGCTGCGGCCGAGGCCGGCGACAGCAAGAATGAGCTGCATGTGATGAGTTTCAACATCCGCTATGGGACCGCCGACGATGGGCCGGACCGCTGGGAGAACCGCAGGCAGCAGGTCTGCGAAGTGATCGAGCGGAACCAGTGCGACGTGATCGGGTTGCAGGAGGCGCTGCGGTTCCAGATCGACGCTATCCGCGAGGCGCTGCCGGTGTACGCCGAGATCGGCGTCGGCCGCGAAGACGGCAAGACCAAAGGCGAATACTCCGGCATCCTATATCGCACCGACCGTCTTCTGCTGGCCGAGGCCGGAACGTTCTGGCTGTCCGACACGCCCGAGGTTCCCGGCTCGATGACGTGGGGCAACAGGATCACACGCGTCTGCACCTGGGGCCGGTTCATCCACAAGCCCTCGGGCAAGGCCTTCTATCATTTCAACACCCATTTCGACCACCAATCGCAGCCTTCGCGCGCCAACAGCGCGGTGCTGCTGGCCCAGCGCATCCGCGACCGCAAGCACCCCGACCCCGTGATCGTCTCGGGCGACTTCAACGCGGGCGAATCCAACCCTGCGGTCCGCTACCTCAAGGGCGACCTGGACCTCGACGGCAGGACGCCCATCCCGTTCGTCGATTCGTTCCGGCTCTTGCATCCCGAGGCGACCGAGGTCGGCACGTTCCACGCCTTCAAAGGCACGCGTTCCGGCGAGAAGATCGACTACATCTTCGTTCAGCCGGGCGTCGAGGTCCTCGAAACCCGAATCCTGCACGACAACGTGGACGGCCGCTATCCCAGCGACCACTTCCCCATCACCGCCCGACTCGTCCTGCCGGATTGAGCTCTCTGGGCCATCGATATGCCACCTCGCCGCTGACGGGGCAATTCAGGTGTTCCGTCTTCTCCGGAAAAGGACTTGACTTGCACACAAATAAGTGTACAATTTGAATATGAAGCGAAAGGACCTGGAGAGAGAATTGAAGAAGATGGGGTGGTATCTTCTTCGCCATGGAAAGAAGCACGATGTATGGACAGACGGCGAACGGACCGAGCCGATTCCGAGGCACAACGAAATCAACGAGCGTCTGGCCTGCGCAATTCTGAACCGAGTCCGACATTGGGGAAACCTATGATGCGGTTTTGTGGTCACGTCTACAAAAACAACAGCCATTGGCTGGCCGAGATCCCCTTGCTGGGGTATATGACGCAGGGACGGACAAAGAAAGAAGCTCTGGAGATGATCGGCGACCTGATCGAGACGATGGTGGACAAGGAAGGTTTCACCGCCCAGGTCCATGCCGCCGGAGGAGACCGCTTCGAGCTGGGCTCGGAGGATGTCAAGGCCCTCGTGGCGCTGTTGCTCCAGAGAAAGCGGGAACTGAGCGGCCTGACCCTGGCCCAGGCAGCGGAGCGGCTCGGCATCTCCTCGCGCAACGCCTACGCCCGCTACGAACAGGGCAAGGCGGCGCCGACCATCGAGAAACTCTGTCAGCTTCTCCACGCCGTCAGCCCCGAAGAGGACCTGGTCATCGCGTAGACCGTCTGCCAACTATGTTGCCCAATACTGTCCAGCGGCGAGAATCGCACCCTTCGGGCGACGGAGAGGGGTCTGGACCTGGGGCGGGGTTTGGGTTATAGTGGGGCGGCTAAGTTCTTTTGGGTCTTTGTGTTGTGGATGTTTATGGGATTACCTACCGTTGCCATCGTGGGCCGGCCGAACGTGGGCAAGAGCAGCCTGCTCAACGCGCTGGCCGGAGAGAGGATCAGCATCGTCGAGCCGACCGCCGGCGTGACGCGCGATCGCGTCAGCACGTTCCTCAGCCGGGACGACAGGTACTTCGAGCTGGTCGACACCGGCGGCTACGGCATCGTCGACTCCGACCAGCTCAGCGACCACATCGAGCGGCAGATTTTCCAGGCCATCGGCTCGGCGACGCTGGTGATCTTCATGGTCGACATCCGCGACGGCCTGACGCCCCTCGATGAGAAAATCGCCCAGCTCCTGCGCAAGTACAACCTCGACGTCATCGGCGTAGCCAATAAGGCCGACAGCGCCAAGATGTTCCCGGCGGCCGGCGAGTTCGTGCGTCTGGGCTTCGGCGAGTTCCTCTGCATCTCGGCGGAGAACAACCTCAACAAGGCAGTGCTGCTCGACCGGATCTTCGCGCGGCTGGCGGACCGCGAGGACACCGGCGCCCCGCCGGAACCGGTAATGAAGATCGCCATGGTCGGCAAACGCAACGCCGGCAAAAGCTCCATGGTCAACGCCATCGCCGGCGCCGAACGCGTCATCGTCAGCGAGATCCCGGGCACGACCCGCGACGCGGTCGACGTGCGGATCGAGAAGGACGGCAAGACCCTCGTCGTGATCGACACCGCCGGCGTCCGCAAAAAAGGCAAAATGGCCGACAATATCGAGTTTTACAGCAACGTCCGCGTCGCCCGTTCCATCCAGCGGGCCGACGTCGTCTGGTTCCTCATCGACGCGACCGTTCCTCTGTCACAGGTAGACAAGAAACTCGCCCGGCAGATCGCCGAAGAGCACAAGAGCTGCATCCTCGTCGTCAACAAGTGGGACCTGGCCAAGGACGTCGCGGCGACCAGCGACTACGAAGAATACCTGACCGCCCGGCTGCCCGTGCTGAAATACGCGCCGATCGCGTTCACGACCGCCGCCGCCGGCAAGAACGTCCAGGCGGTGCTGGACCTGTCGGCCGAGCTGTTCAAGCAGGCCACCACGCGGATCGGCACCGGCCGGCTCAACAAGGCCTTCGAAGTCATCCGGGACGAGCGGACCGGAGCCAAACGCGGCGGCACCACCTGGCCGCGGGTCTACTACGCCACGCAGATCGCGACGAATCCCATCACCATCCTCATGTTCGTCAACAACCCCAAGCTCTTCGACGAGAACTACATGCGCTATGTCACTAACCGGCTCGGCGCCCTGCTGCCGATCGGCGAGGTGCCCATCCGCCTGTTCGCTCGCTCCCACCGCAACGAGGCCTCCAAACGCAAGTCCCGCGCCGCCCGGCGTTGATCCGCCCGTCCGACGGTGGGGACGAATCATCATTCGCCCCTGCGCTATGCCCTTGCGGGCGCACTAAGAACGCGTATGCCACCCGTTTGTAGCGACGCCATAAGGCGTTCCGTTTGTCAGGGCGGGGCATGCCTCGCCCCTACGGCCAGTCCACAAGCGCCTGCGCTGTAAATCCCACACCACACAGACCCAGCCAAGGAAATCCCCTTCGGTCTCGACACGACCCCGCCGGATGCTCCAGCCCGCCACGCGGAAGAACCACCCCCGAGAATGTGCCGAACACCTCTATCTTCCCCCAGCAATTGACTTTCAATTCGCGCCCTGACAGTCCCGGCAACGTGCGGACGCGTGGGTCGTGTCGAGCGTCAGTCGATTCGTTCGACGGTCGTGGTGCCTTCCATGGTCGTTTTCATGGTCATGGGTTCGCTCTGTTGAGCCGCACGCATCTGGGTTTCGCCGCTGAATTCCATTTGTGTCTTGCGGTCGAGCAGCAGGCCGGTGGCTGGATCGACATTGACGGTGGCCGTGCAGGTTCCGCCCAGTTTGGCCGTCGTCTTGCCGCTTGGTGTGGCCGACACGATAGGCGGATCGTCCATCGCTCGCTCGGCGGTGATTTGGATCGTGCACTTCTCACGTGCCGCAGCCGTCAGCGTGCAGGCGCCCGTCATAGCGAGGGGAGTATTCGCGGCAACGGTCAGCGGGATCTGCCAACTGTCGCCCTGCTGAACGGGCACATCGGGAAAACGAACGATCAATTCGCCAACCAGGCCGCGGATGCGGTCCGCGTTCATCAGGGGGAACGCCTCGATCTGCTTCTTCAGGGCCTGCCGTCGGCCCTCCCGCGAACCGAACCTCTGGTCGGTTTGCAGTATGGCGTTGCTGGCGCGTTCCTTGAGCCGCTGGCGCATCATGTCATCCTCCCGCTCCATTATATTGCGTGCGACCGCCAGGAAGAGACTGTCTGTGCCCAACTCGACAATCTCGCCTTTGCGTGAGATCTTGACGGGGCAACACTCGCCGATGAAGGCCGAGTAGTGACTCGCTAGGGGATCGCTGCTGTCGGTGGGCTTGGTCGAATCGTACACGAGGCCCGGCTCGGCTCCCTTCATGCCGCTCTTCTCCTGGATGGCCACGAAACGAACGTTGGCCAGGACCATGCCGTTGTCGGCCGTCTCGATGGGTTCGATCGCCAGGGTGGTCGTCCGGGAGTTGGCGATGACCATCTGCTGGGGGCCCATCTGCGTGGCGAGGTCCATCGTGGTGGTCGCCCGGTATGTCTGCTTCTGCCCGGGCGGGGGGCGAAACTGCAAGTCGATCTTCTCAGCCGCATAGATGCGGGGGCATGCGGCGGCACAAAGCGTCAGGGCAAGTACGGTCCTCTGCAGGGGTAGCATTTGGCGTCTCCTTTCGATGCATTAGTGGAGCTTCTCGGCGTGGCCGCCTTCGGCCAAAGCCTCTTCCATCCTATGGACGCCCGGCGCGACGGAATGATCGAACAAAACGCCGAGCGGAAACTCAAAAGGGTACTCAAACGTGTCCGGTGCTTCTTACGGGCCATACCCGGCTGGCTCGATCCTCTGAATCCCACGTCGGTTACATGTTACGTGCCTCGCGACGCCCAGGCAGCGCATGACGGACTTCAACGGATTCATCACAAGCAGGTCCGCGTCGTCTTCCTGCCAGTATCATAGCATGAGACAGGCACGCGGCCAAGGAAAACCGGGTGGCGTTTGTTGTGTGCTCGTGAGCGCATATACCAGCTTAGAAATAGCGTCTTGCGACGCCACTACGAACGGGGGGCCTTCGGAGGGGCGATTCTCGCAAGGGTTTGCATAGACGCGGGCGGGGGGTATACTGGTATCAGATGAACGAGCAGACCCTGTTCTCTGGAGAACCGGCCATGACGATTCTACTAATACTGCTTACCGCCGGTATTGCGTTGCTTGCGGGCGGCACCATTTATGCTCCCCTGATCGCCAGACTCATGGGAGAGCAAAAGGCCCGGATCACGCCGGCCGTTTCCATCAATGACGGACGCGACTACGTTCCCACGAAGACGCCCGTGGTCTTCGCGCACCATTTCGCGTCGATCGCCGGGGCCGGACCGATCATCGGGCCGGTGCTGGCGATCCTCTACGGCTGGGGACCCGCCCTGTTGTGGATCGTCCTGGGCGGCATCTTCCTCGGCGGCGTGCACGACTTCGTGGCGACGTACGTGACGATGCGCGAGGGCGGCAAGAATCTGACCGTGATCGCGCGACGGTACATCGGTCCGGCGGCGTTCGTGATGATGCTCGTGATTCTGGTGGCGATTCTGGTGCTGGTCTGCGCGGCCTTCCTGGACCTGTCCGCCACCGCGCTGACCAGCAAGGTCGCGCTGTCCGATCTCGGCATGGAGTCCGGCCAGACCCTGTTTCGCGAGAAGTCGATCGTCAATCCGCGAACCGGCGCGGCCGAGCCGTACGCGTTGATCGGCGGGATTGCCTCCATGTCCGTGATCGTCATCACCGCCTTCTCGCCGCTGATGGGATTTCTGTACCTGAAGAAGAAATGGCCCGTAGGGGTGTGTTCGCTCCTGGCGCTGGTGATCTGCGGAATCTCGATCCTGATCGGCTTGAAATGGCCCGTTTCCGTTTCTCCTTTGACCTGGAAGCTGATGATCAGCGGCTACGTGCTGCTGGCGGCGGGTATGCCCGTCTGGTTCTTCCTGCAGAGCAGGGATTTCATCAACGTGCACATCCTGTACGCGGGCGTGGTGTTTCTGCTGGTGGCCTTGGTCGCGGCGGCCCTTCGCGGCGGTGCGGCGCTCGCCGGGACCGCTATCCCCTGGAACAACTGGGCCGAGGGGACCCGGGTCCTCGGGCCGGGCTGGCCTATCGTGTTCGTCACCATCGCCTGCGGCGCCGTCAGCGGCTTTCACAGTCTGTGTGCCGGCGGGACCACCTGCAAGCAGCTCTCCAACGAGCGGGCGGCCCGCAAGGTCGGCTACTGGGCGATGCTACTGGAGAGCCTTCTGGCGGTGTGCGTAGTGTGCTGTCTGATCGGGGGACTGTCGCTCGAGACATACAGGACCTACTGCTATCCCGCTGCCGGCGGCGGCAACGCGGTGCTGACCTTCGCGATGGCGGTCGGGCATACGGTTCATCTCGGGCTGGGTCTGCCCGTCGCGGCCGGCGCGCTGGGCGCCATGCTGTTGCTCGAGGGCTTCCTCGTCACGACCCTGGACACCGCCGTCCGTCTGACCCGCTACATGATCGAAGAAGGCTGGGTCATGTTCTTCGGTCGATACGATGTATTCGCTCGCCTGACAGCAGCAAGCGACGCGTTCGGCGACGGGGGCGAATCCGGTTCGCAGCGGATCGAACCGGCCGGCACCGGCGGCCTGGCCGTCACCGAACCGCCCGTGCGATATGTGAAGCCCACTGCCGCGCCGGTGCCCTCGCGAGGCGTCAAACGCGCCGCCTTGCTCTTCCTACAACATTACTGGGTCAATTCCGGCATTGCGGTCGGGCTGATGCTGCTGCTGGGTCTGACCAACGGCTACTCGGTGGTGTGGAACATCTTCGGTTCGGCGAATCAACTTCTGGCGGCGCTGGCCCTCTGGGTGGGCACAACCTGGCTGATGAGCAAAGGACGTCAGTACTGGTTCGCCATCGTTCCGGCGGCCTTCATGTTCGTCACCTCGATCACGATGCTCGTCTGGCTGCTGGCCAAGAAGTACATCCCCGGCTGGCAGGCCGGCGAGAGCGGCATGCTCGCGCTGCTCATCGCGGACGTCATCGTTCTGGCCATGACCGCCGGCATCCTCGGTCTGACGCTCAAGAACTGGCTGACGAAAGGAACCCTGGCAACCGTCGCTCGGCCGGCCCACGAGATGTAAAATCGGGCAAGGGGTCGTGGGAAGCTCCGCTTTGGCACCCGGCCGACGGTCATGAACCGGCCGCGACGTTATTGGCCGGAAGGTTCGATACTCTCGTCGTCGGGAATCAGCTCCAGCACGAACCGTGCCGAGGGAGGCGACGTGCCTTCGATCTGCTTGTTCTGAACGTACTGCTGCGGAAAGTTGAAGACGACGGGCCTGGTGATGACGTCCGTCGCCTGCCGGTCCGAATCCAGCACGTATAAGAGGATGTGGAACGGTTGTCGTTCGTAGGCCTGCCAGGCCTCCATGGTCGCCCGGACCAGGACTGTCGCCAGTTCCGCTTCATTTTCGAGGATGACCCGGTACGTGCCCTGCGTGTTCGTACTGAAGCAGTACCCCAGCACGGCCTGCACCGGATGCTCGGCCAGCACCACCTCTTCGCGGGCCAGCGTCACACTCACCCGGGTGGCAATCTCCCGACTCTGTCCGGCCGTCAGTTCCACGTAGGGGTTCTTTCGAATCGGCGAGACCCGGGCCTGTGCCTGCTCGTTTGCCGAGAGGCGAACCCGGGCCGCCACCACACCGTCCGGAACGTACGCGCTGACCGTCGGCGGCTCGATGACGGCCCGCAGCGGCGCACCGTTCTCGTCGACGCACTCCACGGGAACAGGTCGCTCCACCAACGGGCGGATCTGGACGGTCAGCGTCCTCGGTTCGCAGCTCTCCACGGTCAGGCCCAACTGCCGGATCTCGTCACTGTCCTTGAGGAAGCTCAACACGTCGAAGGTTCGCGGGCCGACTTGCGTCCATCCTTCCTCTTCGGGCGAAACGAAGAGGTCGAGGGGCAGTTCCCCCTTCTTCCTCTTCCGATCCACCTCGGTCACGCGCGAGGCGGGCCCCTTCAGATCGACGGTATCGATGGTCACGGTGGGCAGCAGCGCCGATTCCGGGCCTTCGAAGCTCACCCAGAGCGCTGCATCACTCGGCCGGGCCACCGTGATGGTCACGTAATTGGACAGGGATATCGGCTCATCCTGGGCCAGATCCGACCACACCCAGATCAGGACGGTCAGAAAGACCACGATGGATATCTTGCCGAGTTTGGGGTTCTTAACCATGTCCGTATTCAAACCCTGCCTTGTCAGGTTTCTGCGCTCGGTCCGTCCCGGCACAACGTCGTCGTCGATCCGGACCCCGCACGACCGCGGCTCTACTCGTGACGCTTGAGCAGGCGTCCCACCAGGGGTACATTGCCCGCCATGGTGCTGCTCAGGTACGAACGGATCTGGGCTTCGGTCACGTTGCGAACCAGCCGACCGTTCCGCGCCACCGAGATGGCGCCCGTCTCTTCGCTGACCACCAGACACGTGGCATCGGAGCCGGCGGTGATCCCCAGCGCCGCTCTGTGACGCGAGCCCAGCTCGATGCCGTCCATGGCGCCCGCCTCGGCCAGCGGAAGCTGAACCCTGGCCGCAATGATCCGGTCGCCCCGGATGACGACCGCCATATCGTGCAGCGCCGTGCCGGGATAAAAGATCGTCTTGAGCAGATCGGCTGTGACCCGCGCGTCCAGTCGGATTCCGGTCTCGATGAACTCGCCCAGGGCCACCTGTCTCTCGAGCACGATGATCGCTCCGATGCGAGCGGCCGACAACTCGGTGACCGCGGTGATCAGTGCCTCGACCGTCCGCGAGAGTTGATGGAGAGACCCTGTCCAGATTCGAGGTTGCCCAATCTGGATGAGAACTCTCCGAATTTCGGGTTGGAAGGCCGCGACCGCCACGATGAGAACCGCAATCAGGAAGCCCTTGTAGAGATACTGGAGCCGGTCGAAAGGAAGCCGCTCGACGACGAGGTTCAAAACCAGCACCCCGGCGACGAGCAGAAAGATGACACCGCGAAACAGCCTCTCCCCGCGCGTGCCCTCGAGAAAATCCACCACCCAATAAACCACAAGTCCAATCAGGACGAGCTCAACGACAACCACCCACCATTCATAGCGTGCGACCCGACTGAAATAGTCAACCAGCGTATCCACCCAAAACCCTTCCGTGGGCCCGGTCACAACCTTAGCCGAGACTACGGCAGTCTCTTGTCGGTGAGGTTGCTGGGCCGATCCAGCAGCAGCACCGTGTCGATGTCGGCGCGCATCATTTCGAAGTTGGTCTGGACGACTCGTTTGTGCCGCCGGTTGCCCTCGACCGCTGTCTCGCCCGGATAGTTCCACCACGAGGCGCAACCACAGGACATGAGCACCAGAACGCACAGGATCAAGGCAAGCGCCAGCGTACGCAGGTTAAAACGACCGGTCCCTTGCTCCCTTGTCTCCACAGCCACTACGCTTTTCATCGTTTCCCCTTCTTTTCAGTGTCCACTCGAATCCTGTGCGGCCGCATGCGATATCCTGCGCGCTGCCGGCTACGTGCCCCGTAACCGAGCGGCGCAAAACCTGCCCCGACAGAGACTTAATTATAGCACGCCCGTTCGGGCCTGTCAAGCGTCCCGAGAATTTTGCGCCGCCGCGTGACCTAACCGCTTCCCAGCAGAGAACTTGCGGCGATTCGCGTCGGAAACAACGGGTCTATGGGACCTTCCGCCCGCGGCGTTCCTGCCGCCCCGCCGCAGCCAGCTCCCCCGTCGGCGGCGTCGGAAAAGCCTTCAAACTGGCCCCACAGGCGGTACAATACCCCGCGTGCAGGCTCCGGAACCGCTCCGGCACGCGGTCGCCGCCGGCACAGAAGGACCCTTGGCAGTTGTGCAGGAGATCGACATGGGCAAGAAGTCACCCGTCCCCCGCCTCACCAGCCGGCAGCGCGTCGTCGCCGCGATCAACCACCAGCCCGCCGACCGCGTCCCCGTCGATCTCGGAGGCACCGCCTGCTCAGGCGCCCACGTCAGCGTCGTCGCCCGGCTCCGCCAGGCGCTGGGACTCGACAAGCCCGGAACGCCCGTCAAGGTCGTCGAAATGTATCAGATGCTTGGCGAGATCGGCGCCGACCTGCGGGAGGCGCTGGGCATCGACGTCGTCGAGCTACCCAAGCCGAGGAACATGTTCGGTTTCGAGAACGCCGGCTGGAAACGCTGGCGGACGTTCGACGGCACCGATGTACTCGTCCCCGCCAAGTTCAACACCGAGCCCGAGCCCAACGGCGACATCCTGATGTATCCGCAGGGAGACCACTCCGCCAAGCCCTCGGGCCGCATGCCCAAAGGCGGCTTCTACTTCGACTCGATCATCCGCCAGCACCCCATCGACGACGCCAGACTCGATCCGGCCGATAATCTCGAGGATTTCGGCCCTGTCAGCGACGAGGACTTAGCCTTCTACGCCAAGCACGCGAAAGACCTGTACGACAACACCGATCTGGCCATCGCGGCCGGCTTCCCGGGCACCGCGTTCGGCGACATCGCGCTGGTGCCCGCGCCGTGGATGAAGGACCCCAAGGGCATTCGCGACATCGAGGAATGGTACATCAGCACCATCACCCGCCGGAACTACATCCAGGAGGTCTTCGCCCGCCAGGCCGAGATCGCGATCGAGAACCTCAGGCGCATCCATCAGGCGGTCGGCGACCGGGTTCACGCGGTCTTCATGTGCGGCACCGACCTGGCGTCGCAGAACAGCCTGTTCTGCTCGCCCGACGCCTACCGCGAGCTGTACCTGCCCCACGCCAGGAAGCTCAACGACTGGGTCCACACGCACACGAAGTGGAAGACGCTCAAGCACTGTTGCGGCGGATGCGAACCGCTCATCGACGGGCTCATCGACGCCGGATACGACATCCTCAACCCTGTCCAGACCTCCGCCAAAGGAATGGACCCCGCGACGCTCGTCGAAAAGTACGGCGACCGCATCGTCTTCTGGGGCGGTGGCGTCGACACGCAGCAGACCCTGCCCTTCGGCACGCCCGACGAGGTCCGCGCCCAGGTCGCCGAACGCGTGAAAATCTTCAGCCGCAAACACGGATTCGTCTTCAACACCATCCACAACATCCAGTGCAACACCCCCACCCAAAACCTCCTCGCCATGTTCCAGGCCCTCGGACGAAACGTAAAAGCGTAGATGAGTAGACGGGTAGATGCGTGAATGCGCGAATCCCGGGTGGCAGCCTCAAACGCGCCAATCCCGATCTACATCGGGAGGGATGGTCGATTGGGCTGTCACATCGCTTCCAGGCGGCCGACAGTATCCAGAACCATCCCCAAGCCCTGCGGGCTTGAGGCTGCCACCCGTCGCATGTCCCCCGGCGATCGGTCGATCGCTTGACATGCTGGTACGGACCGCCTATAGTCCAAGTGGTTCTGTGCCTGACTGGGATATATGGCACGAGCATCGAGATCGTGGAGACGGCGGCATGAAAGCCGAATCGGACAAAGAGCGAATGGCGATTGCAGCGGCGTCCGGGTCCAAGCCAATCGATCTGCAGCATCTGGCAGCCGTTCTTCGCGACGTCCCGTTCATCGATTATGCAATGGTCTTTGGCTCGGCTCGGGACGGCGTCGCGCACGCCGGATCTGATCTGGACGTCGCCGTGTCGTTGGCAGACGCCGACGCGAAGGACTTCGCCCGCTTTGTGGAAATCGTGGGCAGGGTGGAAGAAACGTTCGATGTCCCCTGCGATCTGACGGTGCTCAATACGGCGGGGCCTGTACTTCGGCATGAGGCGTTGAAAGGACGCGTGCTCTTCGTGCGACCCGGTCGGCAGGAGAATTTCGCTGACTTTTTCACCCGAACTTGTGCCGAGTACGAAGACCTCATGGCGTTCCGCGCCCGGCAACTCGCCTACAGGGGGTACTGATGCCCATCAACGGTGTCGTCGAGAGCAAGCTCCGTTTCCTCGAACAGACCCTGGCCGACCTGGAGAGTTGGCCTCTGGGGACCCAGGGCGAGTTCGCCCACAACTCCATGCTTCGACGGGCCGTGGAACGTGCCCTGCAGCTTGCCATCGAGAGTATGATCGACGTCGCGGAGCGGATTCTGGCTGCCAGACGTCTATCCCCGGCCGATACCGCCGGACAGAATCTCCGTCGGCTACAGGAAATCGGGGTATTGAAAGACGCCGAGCGTTACGCCGAGATGGTGCGCTTTCGCAACTTCATTGTCCATCGATATGAACAGATCGAGCCTCAGATCATCTACCGTCTCGCGACGACCAAATTGAGTCACTTTCGCGACTTCATCGACGAGATCCGCAAGGCCTGCGCGGGTCAGACACCCGAAGCTGAAGGGACAGACGGCCGATAGCCGTCTGCCTCCGTAGCGAATCCGCCCGGCCCGCCGGGAGAGCTTCTCCGGAACGGACCACCGTCGCCCGGCGTCTCGGCAAAGCAGTTCCCCCTTGTTTCCTTCGCCTGCTACGACATCGTCAACCCCGTCGCCTCTTCAACACCACCCACAACATCCAGTGCAACACCCCCACCCAAAACCTCCTCGCCATGTTCGACGCCCTCGGCCGCCGCTTGTAGAAGCGTAGATGGGTAGATGCGTTCTGACCGGAACCCCGTTGGAACAATGCTCCGACGCTCATACGCCCCCCCTACTGTCCCACCGCCACTTTCTCCTTGGCCCGGTGTCTGGTCTCTGGCATAATGCTCTCGGGAAGACACCGTAGACCGACCTGCGATGAATCACTTGGAATCCGCTGTGCGCTTTGTGGACGTGGAGAGGTCCAGATGAGCACAATAGATGCAGGAGTCGGACAGCTCGCGGAGGAGCGAATGGTACAGGGAGGAAAGAGTACAGAATCCAACGGGTCTCTATACGAACGCGAAATGTGTAGGTGTAGCCTCTATGACTGGAGGGACCTGCCACTCAACACGAACCACTGCCCCTGCAGCCGACGAGGGCGGAGCGCAGTCATAGCCAGGCTGTGCGGGCGATCCGTGGCAGGCTGTGTGTTGCTCGCAATCGCTGTGGCAGGACGCCGGCTTCTGCTCGCCAAAAGCAGGCTCCGCGGCGGCGTTCTGCATGACCATACAACGCCCCGTTTACAGAAGTGGACGGAGACTGTCGCAATGGAGGAAACCCTCCAAGGAGGCATCTATGGGTACCCACCGCATTCTGGCTCACACACTCCACGAACACGAGGCCGCCCTCGCTAACCAGGTGATCCGCGGCGGCGAATCCGCAGGAGGGTTCGTCGTAGGCGAAGTGGACGACGCGGGGCTCGCCAGACTCCGCGACGCAGGGCTGGTAATCCAGATGCTCGACCAGCCGCGGGAGGAGCGGCTCCGGCGCCGCGCCGCGCCCATGGGCGCGCTCGCCGACGATGCACGACGCGTCGCGCACGCGCGACGCGCTGCAGCGGTCGCTCGGAGGCAGCCCGCCGACCCCGGCCTGCCGGTTCAATTCCGGGTGCTCCTCCGTGGACCGCTCCTCGAGTCCTGGCGGAAGGCACTCGAGGGACTGGGGGCACGCATCCTGTCCGCACACGCCAACCAGGCGCTGCTGGTGCTCCTGCCGCACGCCCAGGTGCCCCAAGTGGAGATGCTCCCCTTCGTGGAAGGCGTCGAGCCGGCCTCGGCCGAGGGGGAGATCGAAGAGGAAGTCACGGAGACCGCCAAGGCTCCTCCCGGGGCGCCTGAGATGGAGACCTGGGATATCCTCTTGGTGGACGACGGCGTGCGTGCAGACGTTGTTGCATGGCTCGACAGCCAGCGGGTGCCGGTCGTCGCCGAGGCTCGCAACAAGGTCCGGCTCCTGGCGCCGGCCGGATCGAAAACGGTGGCCGACTTGAGCTCCCGCCGTGACTGGGTTGCGGCAGTTGAGCTCTGGGTGCCGCCGACACTGCACAATGACTTAGCCCGCCATGAACTGGGCATTGACGACCCCAATCTCGGCGGCGGCATCGGGCTCGACGCCGCCGGGGAACTGGTCGGCGTGGCCGACACAGGCATCGACACTACGCATCCCGACTTCGCAGGCCGTCTCCATCGGGTGGACGCCTTGGGCCGTCCAAACGACCCTTCTGATCCCAATGGGCACGGCACCCATGTGGCCGGCTCGATCGCCGGCAATGGGAGTGCGTCTGGCGGGGTTGTCCGGGGGATCGCGCCGGCGGCCCAGCTCGTGGTGCAGTCGCTGCTCGACGCTCGCGACCAGCTCGGTGGCTTGCCCTTCCACCTGGCTGACCTCTTCGAGCCGCCGTACCTGCTTGGTGTCCGGGTGCACAACAATAGCTGGGGGGCTGCGACCGGATCACGGTACCGGGTCAGTTCCCGCGAGGTGGACGAATTCGTCCACACCCACAAGGACATGCTGATCGTGATCTCTGCCGGCAACGAGGGCACTGCGGCCGACCCGCCGCTGGGCGCGCGTGGCTCTGCGCCAGGCTATGTGGACTGGCTGAGCGTTGGCTCGCCAGCGACCTGCAAAAACGCCCTGACGGTTGGCGCCAGCCGGAGCCGTCGGACGGCTGGTGGCTACAGCCAATTGACCCACGGGGCGGCCTGGCCGGGCGACTTTGGCGATCCCCCGATGCGGGATGAGGTCGTCTCCGGGGAACCTGAACGGATCGCCGGTTTCAGCAGCCGAGGCCCGTGTGACGACCGGCGGATCAAGCCCGATGTGGTGGCCCCCGGCACAGACATCCTGTCCTGCCGTTCTGCCGTGGCCCCGCTGCGCAACTTCTGGGGACCCGACCCGGCGGGCCGGCACCAGTACGCGCTGATGGGAGGCACCAGCATGGCGGCCCCTCTGGTCTCGGGATGCGCGGCCCTGGTTCGGCAGTACTTCCGGACGCGGGGCCAACAGCCCAGTGCGGCGTTGGTGAAGGCCACGCTGATCAACGGGACGCGTCGGCTGACGGGATTCGACGCGGTGGCGGATTTCGCCAAAGTGCCCAACTACCACCAGGGCTTCGGGGTTGTGCATCTGCCGACTTCGTTGCCGGGCGGCAACCCGATCAGACTCGAGTTCGTGGACAACTGGCAGGTGCCAGCAGAGCACTTCAAGGTCACGGGCGAGTTCCACCGGTACAACCTGGACACGGCGGCCGAGTCAGACCTGCGCCTCTGCCTGGCGTTCACAGACCTCCCTGCAAACGGCACACAAAACAACCTCAACATGATCGTGGAGACCCCGGCCGGTCCGAAACTGTTCGGCAACATGGACGTACCGCAGGGACTTCACCAGCCGGATGCCACCAACAACGTCGAGATCCTCCGCATTCCCAACGCGCCCGCCGGGCGCTACCTGATCCAGATCGTCGCCCACAACTTGCTTGGCCCCCAGGACTATGCGCTGGTAGTCACAGGCGCAATTACATCATTCCAGCGCAGATAGGGAGGTTCCCATGTTTAGACTACACGCAATCAACGCATTCTTCGGCGACGCCCTCCTCCTCGAGTATGGCACCGCGCCCGATCCCCGGTTCCTGTTGGTCGACGGGGGGCCACCCCATACCTGGTCGCACCACCTCCACTCGGTGCTAAGGCAGGTGAAGCAGAAGGGCCGCGACCTCGATCTGGTCATGCTCAGCCACGCGGACAACGACCACGTGATCGGACTCGTGGACTACCTCGCCGAGTTGCAGGCAGGCACCGCCGGGCTGCCGTTGCCGCAGGCGCTTTGGCACAACTCGTTCAACGCTGCAATGGACCCGGGTGGCACCCTCTCGGTCCGGTTCCAGAACATGATGACCGGGGTTCGAGCTCAGGCGATGGGATCGGCAGCGATCGCAGTGAACGGCATCGCCGAGGCGAACTCGCTCCGGCTCAAGGCGCTGACGCTCGGCGTACCGATCAACCCGGGTGCCCCGGACGGGCTGATCACGGTGGACGACGCGGGTGCCCCTTGGCAATCGGCCAACCTGACCCTGCACGTGGTGGGTCCGACGAAAGCGAACCTGAAGGCGCTCCAGGACGAGTGGGAAGCATGGCTCACCGAGCATGAGGGGGATGTGGATCCCTATGTGATGGCCAACGCCGACCGGAGCATCCCCAACCTCAGCAGCATCATGGTGCTCGCGACGGCGGACGGAAAGCGCCTGCTGTTGACGGGGGATGGACGCAGTGATCATCTGCTGGACGGATTGGATATGGCGGGTCTGCTGGACGCCCAGGGGTCGCTACACGTCGACGTGCTCAAGCTGGCACACCACGGGAGCGACCGGAACGTGACCAAGACCTTCTTCAGGAAGGTGACGGCCAACGTGTACGTGGCCTCTGCGGACGGGACCAACGATAATCCCGACCTCGCCACGCTGATCTGGATCGTCGAGGCCGCCCAGGCGGCAGGGCGGCAGATCCGGCTGGTGGTGACCAACCAGACGCAGTCCACGGAGAGACTGCAGTCAGAGTATCCGGCCGCAGACTACGGGTACACGCTGGACGTCCGAGACCCGGCCCAGAATGCCATTACGATTGACCTGGCATGAGTCCATCAGTGCGAGGAGGGGCGTACGCCGATTCGCACGGTCTATGGCTCGAGACTGATCGGAAGATAACGCTACGCGCCATCCTTTGCGCACTCGATGACGACCTCTTTCACGCATCCAACAGGTGAAAGGCCCAGAAGGGAGGATTAGAGGTTCCGGTGCGGATGGCATGAAGACAAGCGGCGGGGCTTGTAGTGTGCTCGCAGGGGCGAGGCATGCTTCGCCCCTACGGTGGCGCGCTTCGGGGCTTCTTGAGCTATCGGGAGGGCCAGCCACCAATCTCGATTCGATGTCACGGTCTTTGGCAGGTGGCGGTCCGTGATTTGAAAGAAGAAGCTCATCCGTGAGCTGCGCCGGTTAGGGCGGCACCGTCCCTGGTGACGATTTGAAACTCTGATTCTGTCGGCTTCGTGTCGACAGAGTTCGACCACTCTTGTCATCACCCACACTGGAACTGAAACCTGCCTGGAGCCACTTTTGGAATGGCCCGCCTCCTTGCCTGCCATCTGCGTAAATCATACGCGGGCGCTGCCTGCCGGTCAACATTCACAGCGGCGTTTTGAGACGCATTCGGTGCAGTTTTCTTCGATGTTGAGATGCGTCGGTAATGCAGGCCGCAACGACTACCTATCGTTCGACCCCGATGTGAACCTGGGTAATATAAGAGACGGCTGAAGGTTGGCAACCGGCTACAGGCACATGTTCACACACAATCTACAGAAAGCGGCGGACGAGGATTCTGGGTCGGAGGATCTGGAGGCCGGCGAAGCCGGAGACGGGCGGAACGTGGCGGTCTTGGCTGACGATGGTGCGTTTGCCCGCTCAACTCCCGGCAGCAGATTGCCGATAGTCGTTAGCGTCAGGCGGGTGCGCGTATGCGAGCACCGCCAGAGGCCGAAAGGAACGAACATGAAACGCAACCACTTGCTCGCAGTTGGCGTGCTTCTCGCAGTCGTGGCAACCGTACTGCTTGCCCAGCAGGGATCACCACGGGCGCTGCGCCGATGGGAGTACGCCGTCTACATGACCGGCCTGGGTCAGAACGGGAAGGCCAGACTCTGGCAACGAAGCAGCGGACGAGCGGGAGTGACCGAAGCGCGGAGGGACTATGTCTCCGGCGACGAGCCTTACGAATTCTGCAAGGAGTTGGGCATTCCCTATTCAGCCCCTATCAGGATGGATACTCCGGGCGAGAAGCTCGCGTTCGAACTCGTCGTGCTGGACTATTTCGGTGATCAGGGCTGGGAACTGATATCCGCCCCCACGGAACAGGGCGCCGTGCAGAAGTACCTTTTCAGGCGGATCAGGTAGCACCCCGCTCGCAGGGGCGAAGCATGCGTCGCCCCTACGAGCGAGGCTGGCGTTTGCGATGTGCGTTTAAGGCATCATCGAGAGGGCGAATGACTATTCGCCCCTACGGACCCGTCTCGCGGGGCTCTTTCCGCGAGGCGGCCCCTGGAATTGCGTGTCTGTGCCGATTTTCGAGCGTGGGTCCTCCGAGCCACTGAAGTATCTGGGCGGCAGCCTCAGAGCCTGTCCTGAGCGCAGCCGAATGGACTCGAAGAGCGCAGGCGTGGTGGTCTTCGCAAGGGCCGTGCGTACCGCACCTGCCAACCAGAGTCGCCATCCCCAAAGCTCCGTTGCACTACGCTTTGAGGCTGCCACACGGCTGCCAGGATATTTTCACAGACCCGGAATTGCCGCCGGGTCTGGAAACCGTCTTGATGGATGCCTCGTGCCGGGGTATGTGTATCTCTGGTAGAATGCAGCCGGTGGTCCGTTGGGCGAGGACCGGATGGCGCACTACGGAGAATCTTGGCATGAAGACAAACAGACAGCATAGCGGAAATCGCATCGACAACCGCAGTCACAAGGTCTCGCGCCGCGCCCTACTCGGGGGCGTCGCGGCGGGTGTCGCGTTTTCCGTGGTGCCCCGCCACGTCCTCGGGGGACAGGGCCATACGGCTGCGAGTGACAAGATCAGCCTGGGGTTGATCGGGCTGGGTGGCCAGGGCCACGTGAACCTGTTCAACTTCTTGCAGATGGAGGACGTGCAGGTCACATCCGTGTGCGATGTCAATCGCGAAGGGCCGGGGTACATCTCCTGGGACTGGATGGAGGGTAAGGAGCGGAAACTGGGCGGGCGAGAGCCGGCCCGGCGTCTGGCGAACGGACACTACGCCGAGCAGCGGGGGCAAAGCACGTTTCGAGGCTGCACCGCCTACTCGGACTACCGCGAACTGCTGGAAACGGAAGACGTGGATGCGGTGATGGTCGCCACGCCGGACCACGCCCACGCGGCGATCGTCATGGCGGCCTTGAAGCAGGGCAAGCACGTGTACTGCGAAAAGCCGCTCGCTTACACGGTTCACGAGGCGCGGGCCGTGACCGAAGCGGCGCGTCGGGCCAAGGTGGCCACCCAACTGGGCAACCAGGGACAGGCGTCCGAGGAGGCACGTTTGACCCAGGAGATCATCCTCGACGGCGCGATCGGCGCCGTGCGCGAGGTGCACGTCAATCGGGGTCCCTGCTTCTGGGATCCGCCGGCGTGGGGCGGCCATCGGCCCCCGGACCAACCGCCGGTGCCCGAGGGACTGGATTGGGATCGCTGGCTGGGTCCGGCCCCGGCACGCCCGTATCACCCGGCCTACCATCCCTGGCGATGGCGGGACTGGTGGGACTTCGGCACCGGCCCGCTGGGGGACATGGGCTGCCACATCCTCTCGACCGTGTTCAAGGCGCTCAAGCTCCGCCATCCGGCCCGCGTCGTGGCCGAGTGCGCCGAGACCGGCCCGGAGGTCTACCCGCGCCGTTTCAGGGTGACCTATGCGTTCGGCTCGCGCGACGGGATGCCGCCGCTGACGCTGATCTGGCATGATGAGGGCTATGACCCGCCTCGGCCGGATGCCCTGGAGCCGGGACGCCCCTTGATGTCGCCGATCTACGTGGGAGACAAAGGCACGATGATGGACTACCTGCTGATCCCCGAATCGCGGCGCAAGGCCTACGGCAAGCCCCCTCGGGTACTGCGGCGTTCGCCGGGACAGTACCGTGAATGGATCGATGCGTGTCGAGGCGGGACGCCGGCAGGTTCGGATTCTGTGAACCACAGCGGTCTGCTGACGGAGACCGCGCTTCTGGGCAATATCGCCATACGCACGGGCAAGGCGCTCGATTGGGACGGTCCCAATCTGAAGATCACCAACGACGAATCGGTCAACCGATACCTGCACCGGGACTACCGGGACGGCTGGAGTTTGTAACGACTTGAAGCCGTCCGGCGCGAATGGCATGGAGAAGAGCGGGCGGGGCTCGTAGGGGCGAAGCATGCTTCGCCCTGTTCGTAGTGTGCTCGTGAGAGCATACCTATTCAACAAGTAGCGTCTTACGACGCCACTACGAACGGCGGATCTTTGCTTTGCCCGGCACCCGCGTACCGACTATGATGGGGCCGGGAAGATGATGCGGATCGATCGCTGTCGATCTGGGGCCGGAACCTCTGAGTGACTGGGAGTGCACATGGAAACGATTCTGCGAGGCGGTTGCCTGTGCGGCGCGGTGCGGTATGAATGCGCAGGCGACCCAGGCAGCGCCAGCTACTGCCACTGCGACGACTGCAAGCGGGCGACGGGAGGGCCCTACACCGTGGGCGTCCTCGTCCGGGCGGCGGACCTGCGCATCCTCTCGGGCGAGGTCAAAGGCTACACCACCATCGCCGACAGCGGCCGGAAGATCACGCGCCAGTTCTGTCCCGAGTGCGGCTCGCCGCTGTTCACCCGAGCGGAGAAATGTCCCGATCTGGTCTTCCTCAAGGCGGGCTCTCTCGATGAGCCCCGGCGTGTCAAGCCAAGCTGCCAGACCTGGACCAAGCGCGCCGTACCCTGGGCCCACATCGACGAGACCCTGCCCTCCTTCCCGGAAGACCGTCCGTCGTGAACGGATCGTTGGCGATACCGAGCGTATGCTGTATGCTCGTAGGGGCGAGGCATGCCTCGCCCGGCTTGCAGTGTGCCCGTGAGAGCATACACATGCAGCAAGTAGCGTCTTACGACGCCGCTACGAACGATGGCGTGGCGAATTCAGTCGGATGGGCCGACAGCAGGATTGTCGCAGAGGACATCGAGCCATGAAACGAAGGACGTTCATCAGCGTGCTGGGCGTGGCGATGGCGGCGCTGCTGTCTCCGGCGGCGCCTTCGACGGCTGGACAACCGCCTCAGGTGAGGATCACCAACATTCGCCGCGTGTTTCACAACGGCGAGCACAACGCGTTCACGGACCTTGTTCGTTTTCGGGACAGGTTCTACCTGACGTTCCGCAGTTGCCCGGACGGCCACATGGTGCACCCTTCGGCGTCGATCATCATCCTCGCCAGCACGGACGCGAAGCAGTGGGAGCAGGTACACCGTTTCAGCGTTGACAAGCGAGACACACGCGACCCGCATTTCCTGATCTTCAAGGACACGCTGTTCGTCTACACCGGCACCTGGTACTGCGGCCAGACGTCGCCGAAACCGCAGGACTACGACCTGAACCAGCATCTCGGGTACGCCGCATGGTCCAAAGACGGCGCCGAGTGGCACAGTCCCATCCTGCTCGAAGGGACGTTCGGCCACTACATCTGGCGGGCCAACGCCTTCGACGGGAAGGCCTATCTCTGCGGCCGGCGAAAGAAGGACTTTGCGGTCGGGCCGAGAGGGGAAGGCTCGATGGTCGAATCGGCGATGCTCGAAAGCGACGACGGCCTGATCTGGCGGACCCGCGCTCTGTTCCAGGAAATCGACGGCGACGAGACCGCGTTCCAGTTCGAGCCGGACGGCAGCATCATCGCCATCGGGCGAAGAGGCAGAGCCAACGCCCAACTGGTGAGGTCCAAGAAGCCCTACACGCAGTGGGAACGCCAGGAACTCGACCGCTACATCGGCGGACCGCTGTTGACGCGATGGGCCGGCCGCTACGTGGTCGGCGGGCGCAAGACCATCGGGGACAAGGGACCCACGACCTCGCTGTGCTGGCTCGTGGAGGATCGGTTGCACGAATTCGCCGAGCTTCCCAGCGCCGGCGACAACTCCTACCCCGGCTTCGTCGAGACCGGCCCGAACCGCGCGCTGGTGTCGTGGTACTCGTCGCACGAAAAGGACGCGACCGGCAAACCCATCACCGCCATCTACCTGGCGGATCTGGAGATCGTGGACTGACGCCGGGGAGGAATCGAGAACATCCGGCACACCTTCCGAGAGCACCAGAAGGAGAACATACGTTGGGAACGCATGCGGGAAACCGGCGTGTTCACCTCGTCGGCATTGTGCTCGTTGCTTCTGGAATTCTCATCGCTGTGCCGGTCATCTATGTGATCAGGGAACGCCAGAAGTTCGACCGCCGGCTGGTGAACCTGCTATGTGAGACAGATCATCATGCCCTGTTACGTGCGTGCCGGGAGTTGTCAGCACGCGCTGCGGCCGGCGGTCTCAAGACTATGGCGTATTCTGTCCGTCGCCATCCTTCGGCAGAGGCGGCAAGCTTTCCAAAGGTAATTCTCGATGTTGATCCACTCTTCATCCGGGTAGAGGATAATGGGAGCGTATGGGTGGTACTGCATCCGACTCCGAGCCTGGGAGTCATAGCATATCCCGAGAACGACAGGTTCTTCCGCGACAGTCGTGGGGACGTAGAGCTTGTCCCGGGGTTGTGGTTCTTTGACGAGCAATACAGACAGGACATACACCCGGAGTACGTCAAGTATGTTGATCGACTGATAGGCAAGGGTGAGAATCAGAGCGGCGCGTATCCTATCTGGAACAATCAGAAGGAGAACATACGTTGGGAACGCATGCGGGAAGCTGTCTGTGCGGCGCGGTGGCGTACGAGTTCGACGATCCGGTGGTGCAGTTCTGCTATTGCCATTGCCCGCGCTGCCGAAAGGCGACCGGCTCGGCCCACGCGTCCAACATCTTCGTCAGGCCCGATCAGTTTCGGTGGACGCGTGGCCAGGAGCAGGTGAGGCGATACGACCTGCCCGAAGCGAAACGCTTCGCCAAGTGCTTCTGCGTCACGTGCGGCTCGCCGCTGCCGCACGCCACCCGCGCGGGCGATGGAGTCATCATCCCCGCTGGCTCTCTCGACTCCGACCCCGGCGTCAAACCCCAGTGCGGCATCTGGTGGTCCGCGCGGGCGCCCTGGTATCTCAGCACCGCCGAACTCCAGCAACATGAAGAAGGCCTGCGCTGAAAGCAAGAGGAGACTGCTCCGACCAGCGGCAGGACGAGATCATGCAACGGTTGGATGAGAGCGACAGTCAATAGAGACTTTCAGGAGTCAACCTGAAGGCGCCGGGCGTTTTCGCAAGTGTCTGACCCGTCATTTGCCCGTAACCGTGTACTCCACACCTCGAACTTCGTCGCGGACTTCTGTTCCGGCGGGAAACTCGAATTGAAAAGTGCTCTCATCTACTTCGACATTAGGGGTGAACTCAAACACCTCCAGTTGATATGTGAGTGGCCCGGTTACGTGATTCCCCGAGTCGTCATATTCGCCAACCCTTTGCGTCAGGTTGGCCTTGGATGGGTACCACGTTATCCCGGTGTCTGTCTCAGCCTTCGCCGTCTCAATAACAACCATCTCTTTGAGGATATCACCATCGACGGAAAAAGATTGGTACTTCATAGGCAACATGCCCTTAGCGTGAGCAAACCATAGTCTGTATGTGGGCTTTCCTTCGTATGCAACTTCGATAGCGTGGCATACCTCGTTGGCGACGGTCTCAAGATTGTCCTCAACTACCACACGAAGGTCGCCGCTCTCGGTGAGATCACTCAAGTGATCCATAAGGGCAACCCACTTGTACTTCCCATCCTCCTGCTTGTACCCAACGGTGAAGTTGAGCAGATATTGCTCGATGGTCCTCTCTGTAATACCGGGATTGCCTCTCAATCCAGGTGCCACCGTACCTCTTCTCCGAGGACCGTCCCCCCAGTATTGCCGGGTCGCTTCTCCGTCAAATGCGCACTCATATGCATTGAGAGGCTCATCCAACCCTCCTTCTTTTCTGGAATACCGCAGATGGAATCGTTTCGTAGCCTTGTCGACCGTCATCTCCGCGGTGTGGAATCTGACTAGATCCTCAAGCTTCAGTGGACTGCCTTTGCTCTGACCGTCGTCAATGACTCTTTCAGACAGTCTGAAGTGCATCCGATCAATTCCGCCATAGTGAGCCCTCCAACCGGCAATCAGCGCCTGGGCATCCAGAAAGGCCGCCTCCTCTGCCAAAGCAATAGACATAGAAGACGCGCCACATAATGCCACTATAGCCAGGATGACTCGTGCTCGCTCAATCATCTGCATGGCATGTTCCTCGCTCTTGCGAATTCCGCTCCCAACTACTATGTCGGCAACCACCGTGCCGTAGTCGAGTTCATCACTCCCGTTCAGTATCAGGCTACTTGATCGGTCAACGAACGTCAACGGCGGGACCACGGGAGACCCGACAAATCGGGTGTCCTGTGCGGGTGGAACATGGTAGGATGGCGGGCGTGATGTGGGCCGGAGTGGATGGATTTAGGAGTCGACTTGAAGGCGCTGGGCGTTTCCGCAAGTGTCTGACCCGTCATTTGCCCATAACCGTGTAGTCCACACCTCGAACTTCGTCGCGGACTTCTGTTCCGGCGGGAAACTCAAATTGAAAAGTGCTCTCATCTACCTCGACATTAGGAGTGAACTCAAACACCTGCAATTGGTGCGTGACCGTCCCATACACGATGTTCCCCGAATTGTCATGTGCGCCGACAATCGCCATTTGCGTCGCTTTGGATGGATACCACGTTGCGTCAGTGTCCGTCTCAACCTTCGCTGTATCAAGAACCACTATCTCATGACCAAGCTTACCATCGTCCAAGAACATTTGAAATCTCATCGGCAACATGCCTTTATCATGAGCAAACCATGTCTTGGACATGACCTTACCGCCATGTACGAGTTCCAGAACGTGGCATGGTTCACCGGAGACCATCTCCACATTCGGCTTGACCACGGTACACGGCTTGCCACTTTCCATGGTATTGCCAATCATACCACTCACCCATTCCATATATGCAACCTCTCGGCCCTGTGCATCCACGGGAGCGCCAACACTATCCGCAAGCAGATATCTACGAAGACTCGCCTCCAGAATGGCAGGAGTGGTCCCGATTCGTCCAGATGAAATACGACCTCTCCTCCTTGGACCGTCCCCCCAATACTGCTGGGTGGTCTTTCCGTTGAATGCGGACTCGTGAATCTTGAGAGGTTCATCCAGCCCCCCTTCGTTTCGAGAATACCGCAGATGGAATCGTTTCGTATCGCGGTCAATTGTCAGGTCGGCTACCTGGAACCTGACCAGATTCTCAAGTCCCACGGAGCCTTTGTTGTCATTCACATCAATGACTCTGTCGGAGAGTCTGAAATGCATTCGGCGAATCCCACCATAGCGGGCCTTCCAGCCTGCGATGAGCGACTGTGCGTCGAGAAAGGCTGCCTCGTCTACTGAGGCAACAGACATAGAAGACGCGACACATAATGCCACAGCAATCGGGATAACTCGTGCTCGCTCCATCATCTGCATGGCATGTTCCTCGCTCTTGCGAATTCCGCTCCCAACTACTACGTCGGCAACCACCGTGCCGTAGTCGAGTTCATCACTTCCGTTCAGTATCAGGCTACTTGATCGGTCAACGAACGTCAACAGCGGGACCACGGGAGACCCGACAAATCGGGTGTCCTGTGCGGGTGGAACATGGTAGGATGGCGGGCGTGATGTGGGCCGGAGTGGATGGATTTAGGAGTTGGCCATGAGGACTACGGTCGTGCTTCTCGTAATCGGGGCGTTGCTGTCGGTCGTGAGTGGTGCACCCACAAAGACGTCACAAGCACGTGGCGAGGGCGTCTCGCCCTCGGAACGCGGGCAGGATGCCCGCGACACAACGCCTGACGGCGCCACTGTGAGCAGGCGGGTAATCGACCTGAACGGGACGTGGCAGGTGGCGGAAGGGTCTATGGATTCGATCCCGGCGCGGTTCGAGCACACGGTTCCGGTGCCGGGGCTGATCGACATGGCCGAGCCGGCGTTTGCCGAGGTGGGCAAAAAGAGCGAGCGGCGTCAGGCGTTCTGGCACCGGCGGACGTTCACCGTCGAGGGGCCGATTCCCGACGTCGCGCTGCTGAAGATCCACAAGGCGCGGTACGGCACGAAGGTCTGGCTCAACGGGCAACTCGTCGGCGAGCACCTGCCGTGCTTTACGCCGGGGTATCTGGATGTCAAACCCCATCTCAAAGGCGGCGGGCAAGCCAACGAGCTGATCGTCCGCGTCGGCGCCGACCGCGACTCGCGACCTGTGGATGTCCCGAGCGGCTGGGACTTCGAAAAGTACTTGTATGTTCCGGGCATCTACGATTCGGTCGAGCTGATCCTGACCGGGGCGCCGTACATCGAGACGGTGCAGATGGTGCCCAACGTGGAGCAGAAGACGGTTCGCCTGCTGGCGAAGGTGCTCAATCCCACGCGGCAGGAGCAGATGGACGTGAAGTATACGATTCGCGAGGCCAAGAGCGGCCGCGGTGTCGTCTATGACACAACGCTGGTGGGCAAGATCGGGGACGACGACTGGTATCCTCTGGACGAGGAGTTCCCAATGGAGGGTTGCCGCCTGTGGTCGCCGGAGGACCCGTTTCTCTACGAGATAGAGGTGAACATCGGGACGGACCGGGTCCGCACGCGTTTCGGGATGCGGTCGTTCGCGTTCGACCGCGCCAGCGGCCGGGCGATGCTGAACGGCAAACCTTACTTCATGCGGGGCACGAACGTCTGCGCGTACCGGTTCTTCGAGGACGCCGAACGGGGCGACCGGCCCTGGCGCGCCGAGTGGGTCCGTCGGCTGCACCAGAAGTTCAAGGGCATGCACTGGAACAGCATCCGCTACTGCATCGGCTTCCCGCCGGAGTTGTGGTACGACATCGCCGACGAGGTGGGCTTCCTGATCCAGGACGAGTTCCCGATCTGGCTGCTGGGCGAGGCGCCCGAGAAGCCGACCGCAGAGAAGATCATCCCCGAATACACCGAGTGGTTGCGCGAGCGTTGGAACCATCCGTGCGTGGTGATCTGGGACGCGCAGAACGAGAGCAACACCGCCGAGACAGGCAAGGCCCTTGAAGCGGTGCGCCGCCGGGACCTTTCGAACCGGCCGTGGGACAACGGCTGGGCCGAGCCCCAGAGCCTGACCGATTGCGTCGAAGCCCATCCGTATCTGTTCATCAGCATGTACAACGCCGACTGGGGCAATGCGAAGTTCAAAGGGCTTGCGGACATCGTCAACGTCTCACCCATTCCTTCGTTGCAGCAGGCCCAACGAAAGCTCAAAGTGCCGATCATCATCAACGAATACGCGTGGCTGTGGCTCAATCGCGACGGCACGCCCACGTGTCTGACCGCCCCGATCTACAAGAAGCTGCTCGGTCCGAATTCGACCACGGAGCAGCGGCGGGTGCTCTACGCGAAATACCTGGCGGCGTTGACCGAGTTCTGGCGCAGCGGCCGGCAGTGCGCAGGCGTGCTGCACTTCTGCGGGCTGGGTTACTCCCGCGCCGGCGACAAACCCCGGCCCGAAGGCGGCGCGACCAGCGACCACTTCACTGACCTGGAGAAGCTCACGTTCGAGCCCAACTTCGAGCGATACGTGCGCGACGCATTCGCGCCCGTGGGGATCATGCTCGACTACTGGGGTCAGGATCTGCCGGCCGGCGAGGAGCATGAATTCGAGATCGTCGTAACCAACGATCTGGCCCTGGAGCGGGAAGGCAACGTGCGGCTGCTAATCCGCAAGGGCGATGCGCTCCTCGCCCGCCAGGAGACGCCGTTCAGGGTCGACGCGCTGGGCCAGAAGCGCGTTTCGTTCACGCAGCCCGTTCCTTTCGAACCAGGTCGGTACCTGGTGATAGCCGATCTGGCGGTTGCCGGACAGGAACCGGTTCGCAGTGTTCGAGATCTGACCGTCGTAGCCAAGTAGATGAGGATGATATCGTGAAGGATCGAATCCAGACGCGCCGCAACTTTCTGCGAACGGCCGGCTTGTGCGCTGCAGGAGCGGCGCTATCGGGATGCACCCCATCCGAGCGAGCCGCCACCGGCGTTGCTGAAACGCCGCAGGCGAAACCCAACATCCTCTGGATCACGTGCGAGGACACCAGCCCTTATCTGGGTTGCTACGGCGACCCACACGCACTGACGCCGAACCTCGACAATCTGGCGAGCGACGGGACGATCTATACGCAGGCGTTTGCCACGGCCCCCGTTTGCAGTCCCGTCCGGTCGTGCCTGATCACAGGCGTCTATGCGACCTCGCTCGGCAGCCAGCACCTGCGGTCCACGGTGCCGCCGCCGGCGTCGATCCGGCCGTTCCCGAAGCTGCTCCGGGCCGCCGGCTACTACTGCTCGAACAACGAGAAGGAAGACTACAACTTCAAGAACGCCACAATCTGGGACGAGTCGAGCGGCGCTGCGCATTGGCGCAACCGCCGGCCGGGACAGCCGTTCTTCAGCGTCTTCAACTTCGTTTCCACCCACCAGGGCCAGATCAACGGCTCCGACGACGAGTTCATCGAGAAGTATCGCTCCAAGCTCGCGCCCGAGGAACGGCACGATCCCGACGCGCTGGTCCTGCCGCCCTACTATCCCGACACGCCGCTGGTGCGGAACATCTGGGCCCGCTACTACGACCTCATCACGTTCATGGACAAACAGGTCGGCAACCTGCTGGCCCAGCTTGACGCCGACGGTCTGGCCGACAGCACCATCGTGTTCTTCTTCGCCGATCATGGCCTGGGATTGCCTCGCTTCAAGCGCACGCTCTACGACTCGGGATTGCACGTGCCGCTGATCGTGCGCGTTCCGGCGCGCTACCGCTCGCTGGCCCCGGCGTCACGCGGCGGGCGGATCGATCGGCTCGTCAGCACCATTGATCTTCCGCCGACCGTGCTGACGCTGGCGGGCGTGCCCGTCCCGGACCACATGCAGGGCCGTCCGTTCCTCGGCCCGCAGATGGCGCCGCCGCGCGAGTACATCTACGGCGCATCCAGCCGGGTCGACGAGGCGTACGAGATGTCGCGGTGCGTCCGCGACAAGCGGTACAAGTACATCCGCAACTTCATGCCGCACCTGCCCTACATCCAGCCCAGCACATTTTGCGACCAGGCGGAAATCATGCAGGAGCTGCGGCGCGTGGCGGCGTCAGGCTCGCTGACCGGAGCGCAAAAGCCCCTGTGGGAGCCGAGCAAGCCGGTCGAAGAGCTGTACGACACGCAGGCCGACCCGCACGAGACGGAGAATCTCGTCGACGCGCCCGCGCATCGCGACGCGCTGAATCGCCTGCGCCGGGAGCTTCGCGACTGGATGCTGCGAACGAAAGACGTGGGGCTGCTGCCCGAAGCCGAGATGCACATCCGAGCGACGGGATCGACACCGTGTGAGATGGCGCGTGACTCGCGCGCGTATCCGCAGGATCGCATCCTGGCGGCCGCGATGCGCGTCGGCGCTGGGCCGCAGGCGATGCCCGCTCTGCGTCAGAACCTGACCGACAGCGATAGCGCCGTGCGATACTGGGCCGCCCTCGGGCTCGATGCGCTCGGCATCGAGGCGGCGCCGGCGCTGGACGTCCTCGAGAAGGCACTGGACGATGCGAGCCCGAACGTGCGTTTCGTCGCCGCCGGCGTTCTGTGCCGGTTCGGCCGGCGCGAGCAAGCGCTGGCTGTCCTGACGGCGGGTCTGAACGATTCACGAGAGACGGTCGTCCTCCACGCCGCTCGCACGCTGCAACTTCTGGGCGACAGGGCCCGCCCGGCCGTCGAGTCGATGGAGCGGACCCGCCGCCGATACATGAATCCCGACGGCAGCTTCAAGAACAACGACCACGCCATGTTCATCGCCTGGGCGCTAACCAACGCGATGGACCACTGCCAACGTTGACGGAAAGGGAGTCCTGCGACCCATGAGCCAAGACCTTGACCCGGCCATCCCGCAAACGGGCAGCACATCCTACGTCTTCCTGGTCTGTATCGTCGCCGCCCTGGGCGGGCTTCTGTTCGGCTACGACACGGGGGTCATCAACGGGGCGATCGGGCCGCTGACCGCGCACTTCGGCCTCAACGACGTCCAGCAGGGCTGGGCGATGGGCTGCGCATTGCTGGGCTGCGCGCTTGGCGCGATGGGCGCGGGGCCTTTCAGCGACCGCTTCGGGCGCAAGAAGGCCCTGATCGTCTCGGCGGTCTTCTTCTTCGTGTCCGCGGTCGGCACGGCCATCCCGCGCACGCTCACGGCGTTCATCCTCTATCGGATTCTCGGCGGTCTTGGCGTCGGGGCGGCCTCAATGATCTCGCCGATGTACATCGCCGAGATCAGTCCGGCCCGCATGCGGGGACGGATGGTGTCCATCAACCAGTTCGCCATCGTCAGCGGGTTTCTGGTCGTCTACTTCGTGAACTACTTCATCGCTCTCCAGGGCGACGCCGCGTGGAACGAGCGGCTCGGCTGGCGGTGGATGTTCGGCTCCGAATCGCTGCCGGCCTTCGGACTGCTGATCTTGTCGCTGGTGGTCCCGGAAAGCCCGCGGTGGCTCACCAAGCAGGGCCGCACCGCCGAGGCCCTGCACATCCTCGGCCGGGTGGACGGCTCCGCCTATGCCCAGGCGGAACTGGCGGAAATCAAGGAGACCGTGAGGCATGAGAGCGGTTCCCTCAGACAACTGCTCCAGCCGGGCATGAGGATCATTCTCGTGATCGGGATCGTCCTGGCGGTGCTCCAGCAGGTCACGGGGATCAACGTCTTTCTCTACTTCGGCACCGAGATCTTCAAGAAGATGGGCTCGGCGACCGATGCGGCGCTGCTGCAAACGGTCGTCGTCGGCGTAGTGAACCTGACGTTCACCGTGATCGCCATCTGGACCGTGGATAAACTGGGTCGCAAACCTCTGATGCTGATCGGCTCGGCGGGGATGGGCCTGTGCCTGATGGCAATGGGCCTGGCCGCCTATCGGCAGGCGACCGGGCTTTGGATGCTGTTGTTCATCCTCGGCTACATCGCCTGCTTCGCCCTGAGCGTCGGTCCGGTCACGTGGGTAATCCTCTCGGAGATCTTCCCCACGCGAATTCGCGGCCGGGCCATGGCCATCGCCACGGTCTGCCTCTGGATCGCCAACTACCTCGTCTCGCAGACCTTCCCGATGATGGACCAGAACCCCTGGCTGGTCGCCACCTTCCATCGGGGTTTCCCTTTCTGGCTCTACGGCGCCTTCTGTATCGTGCTGTTCTTCTTCGTCCGCGCTTTTGTGCCCGAAACGAAGGGCAGGACGCTGGAACAGATCGAGCGCCGGTGGATGCAATCCTGAAGACTGGTTCCGCCAGCGCGCAGCACCACAAAGGCATGAGATTCAAAGAAGCCCCTGCGCGGCGGAGGGAGAGGAAAAGCGAGATAACACGCAGGGGCTTGAGGGCACATCCTGGTGCTTCACTACTGAGAATATACCCTTTGCTGCGCATCCGGTAAAGAGAAATTTCGTGGGAATTTTCGTCGTTTCCGTACAGATTTCACGGCGTCGGCATTCCTGAGCCATGGAAGCGTTTGGGTGGCAGCCGCTTGAACGGACCGGCTTTCGTGGTATCCTATGCGGCGATGGAAAAGGAAATGCCCAGGCATATGGCCCTGTCGAGCCACACGATCCCCATCGTGCCCCGCTACGCGGAGACCGACCGGGGGGGCGTGGTCCACCACAGCGTTTTCCCCATCTGGTTCGAGATGGGCCGGACCGAACTGCTCCGCGCCAACGGGGTCGCCTACAGGGACCTGGAAGAGGCCGGGATCTTCTTCGTTGTGGCCGAGCTGCGCATAAAATACCGCCGGCCCGCGTTCTACGACGAGGCCCTGCTGCTGGAGACGACCTGTTCCCGCGTTGCGGCCGTCAAGGTCGAGCACACCTACCGGCTCCTGCGGCGCGACAGCGGCCTGCTGCTGACGGAGGGTTCCAGCGTTCTAGCCTGCCTCGACGCGGAACGGAAGGTTCGTCGCATCCCGGAGTTCATGTATCCTCAGGAGGTCTGACAGGGCAGGCGCTCTGGGTGGATAGCTTTTGGCTGACCGAATGAGTATTTGGCTTGAGGAGTTGGAGAATGAGGTGGTTCTGGTCGCGCGTAGTGGCGTTGTCGTTGATCCTGTTTGCCTTCCTGACGGGTCCCGTGGCGGCGGCGTTGCCGGTGTACGTCACCTTCTGGTTCGACACGGAGGACTTCATCCTGCCGGAGGCCGACGATGCGGCGATGCGGCTGGCGGAGATGTTCGCGGCCCGCAACGTCCAGGCCACGTTCAAGATCGTCGGCGAGAAGGCCCGGGTCCTGGAGGAGCGAGGCCGGGACGACGTGATCGCGGCACTGGCGAAGAACGACATCGCCTACCATTCCACGTACCACAGCGTACACCCGACGCCGTCGGAATACTGCCGGGACCTGACCTGGCAGGAAGGGGTCTCGGAGTTCACGCGGCGAGAGGGGGCAGGACTCCGGACGCTGCGGAAGGTCTTCGGCGTCAACGCTTCCTGCTATGGGCAGCCGGGAGGGTCGTGGACGCCGCAGAGTTATGCGGCGCTGCGCGCATTTGACATCCCGCTCTATCTCGACGAGACCTCCCACGTCAACGTGGACAACCGGCCCTTCTGGTATTGCGGCGTCCTGAACATCCTGAGGCTCGGCGACGCCGTCATACGGACCGGCTGGACCGACCAAGAGGTCCGGCAGGCCTGCGAGAAGTTCGACCGCGTCCACAAGAAGCTGCTCGACGAAGGCGGCGGCATCATCAGTATCTACTACCACCCGTGCGAGTTCGTCCATACGCAGTTCTGGGACGGCGTCAACTTTGCCCGCGGCGCCAATCCGCCCCGCTCGCAGTGGAAGCGGCCCCCCATGAAATCGCCGCAGGAACAGAAACAGGCCTTCGACGCGTTCGAGGCGTTCCTCGACCACATCATCCGCCACGCCCAGACGCGCCTCGTGACCGCGCGGGAGATCCCGTCGCTATATCCCGACCGGGTCTACTCCCGCCCGCTGACGCGACGCGATGTTCAAATGATCGCGGAGGCCTTCCGGAAAGAGCTTTCCTATGTCGATCTCGATGGGAAGATCGCCTCGGCGGGCGAAGGCCTGCTGGCCTTAGCCCAGACGGTCGCCAAAGCCGACGATGATTCCGGAACCGGCGAAGTCACGCTGGAATTCGTCTATGGTCCGGCCTCTGCACCGCAGCGATTCGTTACGGAGGGCACGTATTCCTCGGCTGCAATTCAAGAGGCGTCGCAGGAATTGCTCGATATCGTGCAGCAGACCGGGCAAATGCCTTCCGTGATCTGGGTGGCGGGCGAGCCGGTGCGTCCCGAAGACTTCGCCGTGACGCTGGCAAACGTGGTGGCGTCCGGCGGCCTGTCGGGCAATGTTGCATTGCGTCGCGGCGAGCTGGCAGCCAGGAAGTACGTCGCCGACGATTCGCCCGGCCTGTGGGGATGGGTGGTCTTCCCCGAAGGCTTCCGCGCCCCGCACATGATGGAGGTCGCCAAGCTCCAGGCCTGGACGATCAAACCCCCCGTCCTGCGCAAGCTGGATTAGAAGCGTGGGGGCGAGTAGTTGTTCGCCCCTACGAACGGCCGGCACCCAGCGATGCGGACAGTTCCGCGATGCGGAGTTCGAGGCGCTTGACTTCGCGTTTGACGCTGTTCCTCGCGATCATCTGCCAGGCGAAGACCTTCATCAGGCCGACAAACTGCACGAGGCAGATAAAGAGGGCCGCATATAGGATCTGGTCCCTGGTCTGGTCGGCGTCGAAGAACTTGACCGCACTGTAGACGGCGCCGGCCATGAAGGCGATGCCCCAGACCCAGACCAGAATCGCGGTCGAGAGCATCTTGCGGCTGTAGAAGTCGCTGAGCATCGAGCAAAGGCTGTCCTCCTTCGAGTCTTCGTAGTCCTGCGGTCCGTCGATGATCTTTCTGATCTGCTCGTCGTTCATGGTGGTTCTCCTTGCAGGCTATCCTGCGGACTGTTGCCAAATCTCCTTGAACTCGTTTCTGGCGTGATACAGTCGCGACTTGACGGTCCCGGCCGGGACATTCAGCACCGCGGCGACCTCGGCCAGGCCAAGCCCTTCGAGGTAGTACAGCGTCAGCACCACCCGGCTGCGGGCCGGCAACTGCCGCAGGATGCGTTGCAGATCGGCCGAGACATCCACGTCGATCGGCCCGTCCGCCGACGTCGGACAAACCACCGCCGGCGGCGTTCGAGCCTCGGCCGCAGACCGAATCCAGTCGTTGGCTTTGTTCGTCACAATGCGATAGAGCCAGGGTCGCAGCCGCGCCGGGTCGTTCAGCTTGCGAATCCCGCGCACCACGCCCAGCCAGCTTTCCTGCGTGACGTCCCACGCGGCTTCGGGACTGCCCGTCAGACGACGGGCGTACTGCCAGAGCCGCTTCTGCCAGCGGCTGACCAGCGCCTCGAAGGCCCTGGCGTTGCCGGTCTGGGCCTCCATCACCAGCAGCTCGTCGACGAGTTGTCCGGTCGCATCACGCATGTTCACATATCCAGTCCCCGCCCCAGGCGCCGCGGTTCATCATTCTGCGAGGATTGCCCCAAAAAGTCCACCGCCGGCCCCGTAGGCGGGGGGGAAACACCCCGGGCATGCGTGTGGCAGCGGCAAGCGCAGGCTTGCCGATGGTGATCCGCATGCAGTCGAAGCCATCGGCAAACTCCGCCATGCTCCGTTTGCCGCTGCCACACATGGCGCTCTATGCTGGAACTGGGCCTTGCCGTGAAATTCGCACAGCCCGCAGGCGGGCATCCGGGTAGGTTTTTGGCATTTCGACTTGTCTTGAGGCCGCTTTCGCGTAGAATCAGGCTGCTGCTGCGCAGATGGGAAACTGCCGGAGAGCTGTCCGAGTGGCTTAAGGAGCGGTCTTGGAAAGGCCGTGTAGGGCTTGCCCTACCGTGGGTTCGAATCCCACGCTCTCCGTTTTTGTCTTTTTGCTAAGGATGCTTTTGGCCATAGAACCTGCCTCAAAAGAGAAGCTCGTTCGCCGGGGGTCATACCCGGAGTTCACTTGGACTGCCTTGTTGCTCGGCTATGGCATCGGCATCCTCATCACCATCAGCCTCGGCTATGCCGCCCTGATTCTGGGCTTCTCCCACGAGGGCTCCGAGTTGGCCGCCATTCTGGGCTTTGGCATCTTGCGAGGTATCCTGCACCGCAAGAGCATCATTGAGAACAACATCAACCAGACGATCGCCAGCAGCGTCAACGCGGCGTCCGCCGGCATGATGTTCACCATTCCGGCCCTTTTCATCCTCAAGCAGACCGATTTCAACCCCCTCCTGATGGTCCTCGGCTGCATGGCAGGCGGCTTTCTGGGCGTGGCGTTTGTCATTCCTCTCCGCAAGCAGATGATCGATTTCGAGCGACTGGCCTTTCCCGGCGGCATCGCCGTGGCGACTGTCTTGAAATCTCCCGGCGCCAGTGCACACAAGGCGATTCTCCTTTTGGCCGGCATCGGGCTGAGCGCCGCCGTGAGTCTGGCCAGTCACCTCAGCGGGGTGGAGGACCTGCAAATAGGCTCGTTCCTGCGAATGCCGCCGTATATGAACGGCATCTGGTTCGTCTCGCTTCTCACCATCGGCGTGGGCTTCATCGCCGGCAGAGGCGGCGTCGCCTTTGTCATCGGCGGGTTCGTCTGCTATTGGATTCTGGGGCCAATCCTGTCCCTCATGGGCCTGCTGCCCTCGCCCGATCAGGTCAAGGAACCGTATACCGCGATCCCGGAGTACATGCGTCTGCATCTCTTCCGGCCCGTGGGGATCGGCATGCTCGTCGGGGGCGCCATGACGGGGATCGTCCTGGCCTTGCCTTTGGTGGTCAGCGCAATACGGAGCATGCAGGATGCCGCCCGAGCGAAGTCGCGTCTATCGAGCGACGAGATGCCGATCCGTCTTCTGTACTTCGGCGTCGCGGCGGCCGTGTTGGTGCTGTCCGTTGTGGCGGTGTACTCTGTGCAGGGGATGGGACTCCTTCGCGGCGTCATCATGGCTTTGGTCGGGACGGTGTGGATCTGGCTGGCCGGCGTGATCCTCTCGGAGTGCATCGGCCGAACCAACTGGTCGCCCATGAGCGGCATGACCCTGATCGGCGTGACCATCCTAGTCCTGATTGTCCGGGACCTCGGCGAAAGCGGTGCCATCGTCGCATGTGTTATGGTCGGCGCCGCAATGAGTTGCGCCATGGCGCAGGCAACCGATCTGATGCTCGATCTGAAGACCGGCTACCTCGTCGGAGCTCTGCCGCGAAGACAGCAAATCGGCCAATTCCTCGCCACTTGGCTGGGACCGATCGTCATTGTCGGCCTCATCTACGCTCTCGACCGAGCCTACGTCCTCGGGAGCGAGCGGCTGCCTGCCCCCCAGGCGACGGCGCTGGCCGGCGTGATCAAAGGGATTCTCGGCGGGGACGTCCCCTATGCGAAATACGGCGCCGGCACCATCTTGGGGGTCCTGCTCGGCGCCACGGGCGTCGGCGGACTCAGTATCCAGGTCGGTCTCGGCTTCTATCTGCCGTTCAATATCGTCCTGACCTACACGGTCGGCATGCTGCTGCGCATCCTGATCGACTGGCGAAAGGGACTGCGTTTCAGCGAAGAGGTCGGAATCCCTGTCGCGGCCGGCTTCATCGTGGGCGAAGGTCTGATGGGCGTCGGTTTTGCCGCGTATTCGATTATCCGCGACACGATGCATTGATGGGAACAGAGTGAAAAGGCTTGGCTTCATCCTCGTGGCGATTGGCTTCCTGGGTGGCTCGCTGGCATCGGTGGTGAGCGAGACGAGGGTGTATTGGACGTGGCTGGCCGTCGCGGTCGGTGTCGGGCTCGTCGGGGTAATCCTGATCCGAATAGGCCACAGGGGCCAGGTCCACGCCGTCGAGAGGCTGAGCGTGGACATGCAGGCCGTCGAGACGAGTCTGCGTCGAATCGTCGAGAACATCACCAGGCTGAACGAACAAAAGCAATCCATCGATCCGTACGATGTGAGACGGCGCATTGATGAGCTGTTCCCCGAAGATCTTTCCGATTTCGTCTCGGCCCGCCGGAGCATCGCTCACATCCACGGGCTGGCGGCCTATGCCAACGTGATGAGCGCCTTCGCCGCGGGCGAACGCTACCTCAATCGCGTCTGGTCCGCCTCCGCCGACGGCTACATCGACGAGGCCCACGAGTACCTCGCCAAAGCCAAGGACCAGTTCGCCGAAACCCTCGCCCTCCTCCTACGCCTGCAAACCACGCCGCAGTCTGCCTGATTCTCGTCTACCCGCTGAGTCTACAGGGCTTCGTCGAGGGGGCGGACGCGGGCGTTGGGGGCCACGTATTTGGCTTCGCAGGTCATCGTGTGGCCGAGGCGATCGAAGGCACGCCGGCGGATGAGACGCACGAGTTCGAGCACATCGCGGGCGTGGGCCGCGCCGACGTTGACGATGAAATTGGCGTGCAGGGAACTGACCACGGCATCGCCGATCCGCGTGCCCTTGAAGCCGAGTGACTCAATCACCGCGCCGGGCGGCCCGAACCTCCGCAACAGCTCGACATCCCCTTTGAACACCGATCCGCAGCTCGGCAGCGTCATCGGGAACCGGCGTCGTCTCTCGCGCAGGATCTCGCGCATCTGGGGCAGGACCTGAGCCTTGTCCCCGGCAGCCAGTTTCAGAGTCACCTCCGTTATGATGGCGTCCTCCTGCTGGAACCGGCTCCGGCGATAGGCGAATTCGCATTCGTCGCCCCGCAGGATGCGCTGTTCGCCACGTCGATTGATGGTCTGCACCCGGACGATCGCGTTGCCGATGGCCTTGCGCAGGCTGCCTCCGTTCATCACGACAAGCCCTCCGAGCGTGCCCGGGATGCCGACGATGTGTTCGAGTCCGGCCAGACCCGCCAGACCAGCGGTACGGGCCAGCCGCGATGCGGAGATCCCCGCCTCCGCCTGGATGGTACTGCCGTCGATTTCGAGCCGCGCCAGGTGCCGACCGATCACGATCACCACACCTCGCACGCCGCAATCGTCGAACAGCAGATTCGAGCCCTTGCCGATCGCCACAGCAGGAATGCCGTTCTCCTCTGCATACCGCAGAAGCGCCGCCAACTGCGCCCAGGACGTCGGCTCGATCAGCACATCCGCGGGCCCGCCGATCCGCCAGGTGCAATGCCGCGACAGGGGCTCATCTGTCAGAGCCTCCAGCCCCCACTGCGCGCACATCGTGATCAGAGCGCCGCGCCATCGCACCGTCGTTGAAGACCCGCCCGACATAGTCCCCCTGGTGATTGTTTCTGTGTCACCGCTCATCCGAGCCGCATCCATCATACTGCAGCATGACGGATCATGCCACACGCTCAGCGGGCGTGGCGGTGGAACTCGGGCGCTTCTTTGAGGCAAGTGCCGAGGATGCGCATGGATTTGGCGGCGGCGGCGATGCCGCAACGTTGGATGTCGAGCGGCTCATCGCCGACTTCGGGGTAGCCTTTGTCGTCGGGGGTGAGCTTCTCCCAATTCTGAAAGAGGCGCGCCCAGTCGCTGTCGGCAATACGGTTCATCACCCGTTTGGCTTTGAACGAGTACCAGAAGCTGTCGTGGTAGAGCACGCTGGCCAGGTACGACCAGGGCGCCAGCACCGTCTTGAGCGACCACTCGACGGGCTTCTTGAGAGGGCCCCAATAGATCAGGTGCTGCATCTTCGCGGCGAAGGTCATCTTCTTGAAGGGGCCTTCGAAATGCCAGTTCTCCCCTGCGGCGTCGACGTCTCCGACGATCTCGATCTGGCCGGGGTCGCCGCAGCCAAGCCCCATGTCGTGGGCCAGCCTGACGTACTTGAGGTCGCGCAGCGGGTCCATGCCCATCATCTTCGCGGCGGTCGCATCGATCGCGACCTGGTCAGCGCTGGCCAGCAGCACGTTCTTGACGTGCGGGACCATGCAGCGCGGGCCGGGCCCGTCGCCGGCGAAGGCGCCGTCCATCACCGCGAAGACGCCGCGATGGATCTTCTTCTGGACCATGAGCAGATCAACGAGCGTCTCGTGGATCACCGGGTGCGTCCAATGCCGCTTCTCGTTCAGCAGCCCGCCGAAGGCGTTCTTCATCGCGCCCGTGGTCGTCGTGAAGACGTGCGTCTTCACCGTCGGCAGATGGATGATGTTCTCACCGATCAAACGCTTGGGGATGCGGAACCCCTTGGGGTAGACCTCGTTGAGGCAGAGGAACTTGTCGGCCAGGTCACCCACCGCGTCGCGGATGTGGATCCACTCCTGGCCTTCGTACAGATGCACGTTCCGCAGGCCGTGGGCGTCGATGACGTTGATCTGCTTGTTCTCCCGCTCGCCGAGGTGGGCGTCGATCACGACGGTCCGGTTGTGACAGCCGTGAATGAGGTTGGGGTCGTAGCCATCCCGTTTCATCGCCCGGATCACGCCTTCGAGCTGCCAGGGCGTGGTCGAGCTGCCCGGGAAGAAGAAGTGCCACGAGATGTTGATCTTCAGCGCGGTGTCGGCGTCCCGGGCGATCACGTCCTGGTAGCCGGCCAGGTTCATCAGCCGGTGGTAGTCCTCCAGAACCGTTCTCGGGCTGGTGCGGACGACGGCGACTCTGGCGTTCATCGGCACCTCACATCTCTGTACCAACATCCAGCCGGGTCAGGTGGATGTTGCGAAAGCGGTACTGCCCGCCGCCCGGCACCTCGGCCTGAAGCGCGATGTAACCCGTCTGCGGTCCGGTCAGGCCATCGGCCTGCCAGGCGGGCACGCCGTTGATGACCAGCGAGGCCTTCGTGCCCTGCACGGTGAGTTTGAAAGCATTCCACTGCCCGGCTTTGGTCAGCCCTTCGCTTCGGGCCCCTTCCAGCGACGTGACGTTGCCTTCCTGGCCTTTGAGCAGGTTGACCTGATGACGCTCGGGCCACGGTTGGCCTTCCGGCACGGAATCGTAACGGAAATAGACGCCGCTGTCCCACCGGTCCTGGCGCAAGGCCTTCCACTCGAATTCGAGAACGAAGTCGCCGTACTGGTCCTGCGTCTGCACGAGGCCGTTGCCGGCGACGAGGAGGATGTCCCCATCGTCGACGGTCGCCTCGCACTTGAGGACGGTCCAGCCGTTCAGTGTCTTACCGTCAAACAGGGCCACGCGTTCGGCCTTCGGCGCCATCGAGTCTTTGTCCTTCTTCAGGTCGGCGCAGGAGGTCACCAGCGCCACGACCGCCAGAATCACCATGCTGTGGAACACATTCGACGTCTTCATACGATCTCCAGGTACTCCAACCTTACGTGGGCGGCCGCCGTCGCGCGATGTCTTACATGTCGCCCTTGCCCTGTCGCGGCATGGCGATAGTCCCGGTCCGCGCGACACTCTTGATGCCGTAGGGCTTGCAGACGTTGATGAACGCGTCGATCTTGGTCTCGGGTCCGCTGACCTCGACCATGATGGACTTGAGGCCGATGTCGACGACCCGACCTCGGAACATCTCGATCAGCGGGAAGATCTCCGGCCGCTTCTCCGGCGGCGCCGAAACCGTGATCAGCATGAGGTCGCGCGCGACCACCGGCTGATCGGTGAAGTCCTGGACTTTGACGACCGGAACGATCTTGGCCAGTTGCTTTCGCACCTGCTCGAGGACCTTGTCGTCGCCGATGACGACGATCGTCATGCGACTGAGGTCGGGGTCCTCGGTGCGTCCGACGACCAGCGAATCGATGTTGAACGCGCGTGCCGCGAACATCCCTGCGACATGGGCCAGGACGCCCGGCTTATTTTCGACGAGAGCACTGATTATGTGTTTCATGAAAGACCCCGCTTTCTATGCAGTCGGTTAGATGAGTCGTTCGAGAATATCCAGGCCATCCATTTCGCTGAGGCTCTTGCCCGCCGGAACCATCGGCCAGACGTTCTCCTCGGCCTCGACGTGAAAGTTCACCACGCAAGGCTTCTTCTCCGCGAGCATCCGCTCGATGACCTTGGGGACGTCCTCTTTCTTGTCTACGGTGATTCCCACCGCGCCCATAGCCTGGGCGACGGCGGCATAGTCGGGGTTCTTCAGATAACTACAGGCGTAGCGCCGGCCGTAGAACAGCTCCTGCCATTGGCGCACCATGCCCATGTACCCGTTGTTCATGAGGCAGACCTTGATCGGCAGCTCGTATTGGACCGCGGTCGCCAGCTCGGTCATGGTCATGTTGAAGCTGTGGTCGCCGTCGATGTCGATGACGGTGGCGTCCGGCCTGGCGATCTGCGCGCCGATGGCCGCCGGCAGACCAAAGCCCATCGTGCCCAGCCCGCCGGAGGTGATGAATTGGCGAGGCTTGATGAACCGGTAGAACTGCGCCGCCCACATCTGGTGCTGACCGACGCCCGTCGCAACAATGGCATCGTTTTTCGTCTGGCGGCACAGCTCCTGGATCACGTACTGCGGCTTGATCCGACCCGAGTTGCCGTCATATTTGAAGGGGAACTTCTTCTTCCACTCGGCGATCCGGGCGAACCACGCCTCGCGCGGCCGATGCTTGACCTCCTTGGTCAGTTCCGTCAGGATATGCTTGGCGTCGCCGACCACCGGGATGTCGACGTGGACGTTCTTGGAGATGCTGGTCGGGTCGATGTCGATGTGGATGATCTTCGCATTCGGCGCGAATGTGCTGAGTTTGCCGGTGACGCGATCGTCGAAACGGGCGCCGACCGCAATCAGCAGGTCCGATTCCTGGACCGCGTAATTGGCGTACGCTGAACCGTGCATGCCGAGCATGTCCAGCGACTCGGGATGCCTCTGGTCGATGCTTCCCAATCCGAGCAGCGTCATCGTCACGGGCAGATGCGCCTTCTCGGCGAGGGCACGCAGCTCCTCGACGGCGTTGGCGATAATGACTCCGCCTCCAACGTACAGCACGGGACGTTCCGACATGTTGATCGCCTCGGCCGCCGTCGAGATCTGCCGGGCATGGCCCTTGGTGCGGATCTTGTATCCCGGAAGGTCGATCTCGGCTCTTCCATTGCCGCGATGCCTGTTGACCTCGACATCGACGGGCAGGTCGATCAGGACCGGCCCGGGCCGCCCGGTCGAGGCAATGTGAAACGCCTCTCGAATCGTACGCTCCAAGTCCCGGACGTCCTTCACGATGGAGTTGTACTTCGTGATCGGCCGGGTGATCCCCGTGGTGTCGGCCTCCTGAAAGGCGTCGTTGCCGATCAACTCGGTGCGGACCTGCCCGGTGAAGGCCACCATGGGGATTGAATCCATCATCGCGGTTGCCAGACCGGTGACCAGGTTGCAGGCGCCGGGCCCGCTGGTGGCCAGAACCACGCCGACCTTGCCGCTGGCACGGGCATAGGCGTCGGCCATGTGGCAGCCGCCCTGCTCATGCCGCGGGACGAAGAATCGGATCGGGGCGTCGTAGAGCCGGTCAAACAGCGGCAGAACCACTCCGCCGGTGTAGCCGAACATGGCTTCGACCCCGAGATCGACGAGCGTATCGACGACAATCTGGGCGCCGGTGCGTTCCGGCAAGTTCTCGGCAACGGGGGCCGAATCAGGCGAATTCGATGGCATTTTTGATCTCCTTTCCCATCAGCACGACACCGGGGGTGATCCGCGTCGTGACTTTCTACTGTGGCACGTCAAGCCCTTCGGCAGTTCATCCGACAGGACCTGTGCTCGGGGCGAACACCCGGAGCCTACACGGCGGCGACAGGCAACGGCAGCCCTTGCATCTCGTGGAGGCCCTTGCCGGCCGGGACCATTGGCCAGACATTCTCATGGGCCTCGACGTGAAAATCAACAATGCAGGGTTTTTTCTCGACCAGCATTCGATCTATCGCGGCGCCGACATCGGCCTTGGCGTCCACCGTGATCCCTGTCGCGCCGACCGCCCGAGCGTACGCGGCGTAATCCGGGTTGCTCACGCGGCTGTGAACGTAACGCCGATCGTAGAACAGCTCCTGCCATTGGCGAACCATCCCCATGTATCCATTGTTGAGGATGCATATCTTGATCGGGAGCTGGGCCTGGACGGCCGTCGACAGCTCGGACAGCGTCATGTTGAAGCTGTGGTCGCCGTCGATGTCGATGACCGTGGCCTCGGGCCGGGCCAGTTGCGCGCCGATGGCGGCCGGAAGGCCGAAGCCCATCGTCCCCAGGCCGCCCGAGGTGATCAGTTGCCGGCCTCGCCGGAACCGGTAGAACTGAGCGGCCCACATCTGGTGCTGTCCGACGCCGGTGGTGATGACGGCCTCGCCGTCCGTGCGCCGGCACAATTCCTCGATAACGTACTGCGGCTTGATTGCTGACGCCACGCGATCGAAGTCCGGGGTCCACGCGTCCTTCCATGCAGTAATTTGCGCGAACCATGCGGCCCTCTCACCGAACCTGACGTGCCGAGCCAGCCCCGAAAGGACGGTCTTGGCGTCGCCCACGATGGGGATGTCCACCCGAACGTTCTTCGCGATGCTCGCCGGATCGATATCGATGTGAATCACCCGGGCCTTGGGAGCGAAGCTCCTGACGTCGCCGGTGACGCGGTCGTCGAACCGCACGCCGACGGCGATCAGAAGGTCGCACTCCTGAACCGCGTAGTTGGCGTACGCGGTTCCGTGCATGCCGAGCATGTCCAGCGACTCGGGCAAGGTCTGCTCGTAGCTGCCCAGTCCCATCAGCGTCATGGCGACGGGCAGGTTGGCCCTGCGGGCCAGCTCTCTCAGCTCGCCTGTGGCGTTGCCGCTGATGACTCCGCCACCGGCCAGGAGGACGGGGCGCTGAGCCCGATCGATGGCTTCGGCGGCACGGGTGATCTGTGTCGCATCGCCGACGGTGCGGACTTTGTAGCCGGGCAGATGGATTTGAGCCGTAGCGTCAGACTGCCATGCGGCGAATTCGACGTCCACAGGAAGGTCGACCAGGACCGGGCCGGGCCGACCGGTCGAGGCGATGTAGAAAGCCTCGTGGATCGTGCGAGCCAGGTCCTTGATGTCCTTGACGATGTAGTTGTGTTTCGTGACGGGACGGGTGATCCCGACCATGGGGGCTTCCTGGAAGGCGTCGCCGCCGATCAGGTCGGTTCGGACCTGCCCGGTGATGGCAACCAGCGGGACCGAATCCATCATCGCGGTGGCCAGACCCGTAACGAGATTGCACGCGCCGGGTCCGCTGGTGGCGATAACAACGCCCGTCCTGCCGCTGGCACGGGCGTAGGCGTCGGCCATGTGGCAGCCGCCCTGCTCGTGACAGGGTACGACGAAACGAATCGGCGCTGCGTGCAAACGATCGAACAAAGGCAGCACGGAGGCGCCGATGTAGCCGAAAACGGTGTCGACACCATGCGCAAGTAATGCATCGACAACAACTTGGGCACCGGTTTTGCAGACTGGAGGTGCGGCCGGTTCGGCCGAGGCAGGGTGCTCAGACGACATACACTATTTCCTTTCCCGATCAACACGTCGGGCTCCTACCGTCAGGGGCCCTTTGGTCATTCCGGTGGACCGTGGCTTCGAGAAGCTCCTCCCGGCGACCAACCGCTCTTGCTCTGAAAAGCGGCCGATGCACCCGGAGATACGTGCTCTGCCACGACCCCGTAACCATCCCAGACAAACTGGGATGCACCAGGATCATTCACCCGCGCTCATGCACGGAACACATACCATACGAATGCCGGCTCGTGTTGTCAAGGGCTTTCGCGACAAGGTCGGAAATCTACGTATTTCTACTTATGTCCTGCTTGGAGCCAGGACGATGCTAATAGGAGGACAAGGCACCATGGTTCGGCTGACTCGCGCCGTCTATTATCGGAAGGTCTTCATAGCCTTTGGCTTGCAATCGTCGAGCCTTCTGCTATAATGGGCCCGGTCGTGATGCATGTTCTTCGCATTGCGGTCCGAGAGGGGTTTGGAGCAAGAAAACGGTGGCAGAATACTCTCAGAACGGCATCTCTGGAAAAGCAGCCGTCGATGCGGCGTGGGCTCTCTTCCATCAACACGGCGCGTTCATTCGCGCCGTCATTCGTTTCCAGGCCAAAAATGAGTTTCAGGAAGATGACCTGTATCAGCAGTTGTTTCTCTCGCTGGTGAGCAGGCCCATGCCCCCAGACGTCGAGAACGTCAAGAGCTATCTTTATCGGGCTATTGCCAACGATATTGTCGATACGGCGCGGCAGAAGGCCCGCCAGCGAAAACATTTTGAAAAACTTGCCGAAGAATTTCGGAATTCCATCCACAAAGAGGCACCGGCGGACGCTTTCCTGGGAGTAGGTGATGGCGATGCCGCGCTCGCGTGCCTGACCCGCCATTTGCGCAAGAGAGAGGCGCAGGCTGTCGTTATGCGGTACCAGGATGATCGGAGCATCTCGGAGATCGCGCGCGTGATGGGCGTTGACAGGCGGACTGTCAGCTACTATCTGGCCGCAGCGCTGAGGCAGTTGAGGAGAATTTGTGCAATTGAATGAGGGATAGGGATGGTTGCATTCGACGGAAGCGAGTCGTGTCGAGAGGCGGAAGCGTACTACCATGATTATCTCCAGGATCCACGGGATCCTTCCGTTCCGCGGTCTGTAGCAGGCCATATTGACCGGTGCGCCTACTGCCAAGGCCGGGTACAGTCACTTCGTGAAGCGTTGTGCGACCTGGACCGGCGTCCGCAGCCGACACCGGCCGAAGGGGATCTGCAACTCATCGATGAACTCCAGTCGCATTTCGAGTACGTCGACGAGCCGCTTGTCTGCGCGCAGGTTAAGCCGTTTCTGTGCCGCCTTCTGTCTCCATCGGTGAGGATCCGGATACCGACGCCAATCACGGTTCACGTCGACCAATGTGCCGCCTGTGCGAAGGATCTCGAATCGCTCAGGCAGCTCGATCTTGACGCCGAGCGGTTGGCCCGCCTGGGGGCGCTCCTGGAGCCGCATCGACAGGAGGACCCCTGCCTGTGCCTGCGAGCACGGTCGCATGCGGCTGCTCTGGCCTTGCTCTCGCCTGAGAGCATGTCACCGGAGATCCTCGACCACGTGTGCACGTGCGCGCATTGCCGCCGCGAGGTGTATCGCCACCGGCAGCATCTTCTCGACCACGCTCGGCTCTCGCAGCCCCAGACCAGGTTGTCAGTATGCGAACAGATCACAACGTCCGATTTGTTGGATTGGGCCGTTCCGTATGGGCTGCGGCCTGAGTTCTTCCGGACGGAACGGCAACAGGCCCTTCGCGAGCACATCCGTTCCTGTCCGTTGTGCCTGGAGAGAATGCAGCAGATTCATCGCGTCGTCGCGGACATTGCCGAGCGGGCCGATTCCGGCGTCACCACGGTGTACGCCCCGGAAGACTACGCGGAAATGCCTTTCGACGACGCACGGATGACCTCTTCCGAAATCTGCCCGCTCGACGTCCAGGTCCCTCGTCGCAACATGGCGGTTGCTTCGAAGTCTCTCGGAATCGCAGGCCGTCTGAAACGTCGCGTCTCCGGAACGGCAAGCGATCCGCTCGCCAGGATCGCTTTCCTGGCGGCGGCGATGATCCCGCTGGCGGTTCTGTTCGTCCGGAGCCTGCCGGCGGCGTCCGCGCTGAGCATCCGCCAGGTCGACCGTGTTCTTGCCAAGGCCCGGACCGTGCACGTGTCGGTCTTTGGCGAAGGCAAGTCCGAGCCGATCCGGCAGTTGTGGATCTCGCGCGCCGCAGGGCTGGTCATCTCCGAGCAGGCGTCGGAGCAGATGATTCACGATTTGCGCAGCGGTCAGACGACGATCATCCCGTCCGGGCGTGGTGCGTTCGAGTACGCGGAACTGGACAGCGACGAACGTGAAACCATCGAGCGCTCGGCGTGTCGCTTCCTGGAATTCTCACTGGACAGCGCCCCGCTGGACGCAGAGCTGGTCCTTCAGCCGGGGGCCTCTTCGCCGGCGGATGTCGGACTCGAAATATACGAGCTGGCCTGGGATCAAGCGCCCGATACTGGCACTTCGCTGCCGAGAAGGCTTCGGCTCTATGTCGATCCCGTCACGAGGCTTCCTCTCCGACAGGAATTCTCGTCATGGGTATCTGCCACAGATGACTGGCATGTGCAGACGACTCTGTACGAGTATCCGGATGAAGAGGAGATCGAGACGCGTCGTCAGGCACTGCTGTCGGCAAAGTAACGCCGGCTTACCTGGGCTCCCACAGAGGGGCCCGGTTGTGGTACATCGTCTCGTCCCCGTCGCCGGTTGCCTCTACTCCCAATGCGGACGCCTGCATGCGGTCGACATGCCCATCGGCGAACCCGACGTTTACGGTCTTATTGGCGTGCCGCCCGCCGATGGCGTCATCGATCTGTGCAGGCAGCAATTCCCTGTCCGCGTTGATCGCCAGGCCCGGAATATACGCCGTGCCGATTGGCAAGCTGCCGGAGTAGCGCTTGGGAGGCTCCGCCGTGACATCCCACCAGCAGATGAGGGCATATCCGCTGTCAACGAGCAGAAGGGTCGAGCCCGGGTGACGGATCTCGCTCGTCGACAGCGGAGGTCCCGGAAACCCCTGGCGGTAAGGAGCGATGTCGGCGGCGCTGCGGCACAGAGACCGATTGACGCCGTAGTTGCCCCACAGAACGTCGTCGGACAATCCCGACTCCCGCAGGCGTCTTGATGGGCACTCCAGAATCTTCCTGTCTCGCCGTGACTGGTGGCGAACCGCGCCGATGAAGTTCGGCCAGTACCAGCCCGGCATATCGTACCGGGAATCGCAAACATATCCCCCGGGCGGAGGCGGCCGCATGGTCCAGATGCCGTACGGGAGCATCTCGTGTTCCGTCTCGTATTGATGGAACTCGATGGCCAGCTCGCGAATGTGCGCCTGGCACACCGTCGCCCTGGCCTGCTCGCGAGCGCTGTGGAAGACCGGCAACAGCAGCGCCGCCAGCATCGCGATGACCGCGATGACGACAAGCAGCTCGACGAGCGTGAGACCTCGGAACCTCATGGCCTGCATTGTAGAGCCGGCAACGCCTCCGTCAATCGCGGACCACCCGACGAGAGCAGACGGCCGTTGCCTCCTCGACTGCCTGTTGCCGCGCGAAACATGAGACGACTTCAATTGCACGCGCTCATGCCATACCAGTCCCAGACGCCGGTCACCCGGCAGCCGCCAGTAATCTCCCAATAGCAGTCGCTGCCGGCCATGCACGCCAGAATGCCTGTCTTACAACTTCCGCTCGGAGCTTCCTCGCAGCCCCATCGCTCGAAGTACCACTGGAAGTAGCCATAGCAGCCGTATCCGTTTGCAGCGGACTCGCACGGAATGACGTACTCGTCCTGAATCTTCATCGTGCAACTCCAGCCGGCTCCGCCGCTGATGCCGCGCAGCGCATCATCTGCAACGTCCGTGAACCGCCCTGTCACAGGCTGATTCGACACCAGCAAGGCAACCCCGGACCACTCGTCTGACAAGAAGCGTTTATCCGTTCGGGAGTAGAACCTGTCGCCGGCCAGATCGACAATCCAGGCGTACCGATCGTCGACGTGGTCCAGGACCACGAAATGGTCTTGTCCAGGGATGTGGAGAATCGCCCGGCACCCGTTCAGACTCTCTTCGAAGGCGGCGACGTCTGCCTGCACGGCACGACAATGCAGACCAAGACCCTGGGCGCACTGCCGGATGTCGTATAGTGTCGTGCGCCCGTCCGAATCGACCAGTTCGCCCAGTTGACTGTCTGCCGGGACCTTGCCCAACTGCGCTGTTGCGTACCGGAGCGAGGCGGTGGCGCAATTCTGAGGCTGCCTGTCCTGGCAAGCCGCGTAGGTCAGTCTTTCGGCCAGCAGCAGACCCGTGTCGACCGTGTTGGAGTAGTTGTACACCAATGCCTTGGCGCTCATCGGCGAGTAATACTCCACGGCGGTGCCGGCGCCGAACGCCACTTTGAACGCCTCGACCCCCGGAGAACCGACGTCGACGGAGGTGAAATCCCACTCGTCGGATCGGAGCAACCGGTTGGTGAAGGCGTCTCGCTGTTCGATCGCGACCGACTTGGGAACCCAATACCCGCCGACATTCCGGTAGCCGGAGCAGCCGATGGACGTCACGATGTCACCCCTCGGCATGACGGCGGACGTCACGGCATAGTCCTTCGACGGATCCAGGACGAAGGTCCATTGCGAACCGCCCGACGGCGCGATGACCAGCTCTATCTGCCTGCTTCCATCGCGAGCGACTTCGCTGGCTGCGATCTTCGCGGCCGCCAGATCCTCGGAGGACAGCGGGCCGGACCCCCACGGGATGACGCCTGCGGTCAACGGACCGCCGACGACGCGAGGCAGCCGGTTGCTCGCATCAACGATGGCCTCACCGGCCGAGACGGCATGAATCGTATATTCCCGCCCGTCCCAGGCGAAGACCCGCCGGCTGTTCCAATCCTGGTTGAAGTACCTGGCCATGTAATTGCCGGACAGGTCGGCCGACGGGGTAACCGAATCGCTGCGCGACAAGATCACCACTTCCCAATGAAACCGGTCCCCATCGTACTTGAGCACAACTGATGAAGTCATGCTGGACTCGTTGGACAGTTCATATCGAACGTTGAATGGGATGGCCTCCAGGTACATTTTCTGGAGTTCCTCGCTCCGCTGGGCCTTGTCGGCCGTCGTCTCGTAGTCGCTCGTCTTCTCCTGAATTGTCCGAGTGATAAACGCCTCGTCCATCGTTCTGGGAGCCTTGTACTCCCGATGCGCTGCCTTGATGGTTCCGGCCGGAATCCAGGTATCCCGGCCCCCACTGGCAAGCTTCTCGATGATCTCCAGCGCTTCACTCTTTTCCAGCGCACTCTGGGCATGTACCGGGACCGTCGTACACAATGCCAGAAACAGAATCAATGCCGATCTCGCGAATTTCATAGTCTACCTCCTTATCACAAAGTATTGTCGCAACAATACATACGCCGCATGAGCCGGAACCGGCCATTTGTCAAAACGCCAAGGCACGGCGAGGGGCACCCATTTGGAGGCGAAGTCCGCCAGGTGGATGTGGATACCCATCTGGAGAAAAAAATGAAAAAACCGCTCCGCTTTATCTCTGCGATTCTGTCTTGCCCGTGAGAAGGCTACTCACGGCACAGAATCTATCTCGTTGGGCTCGGGCGACAGCCCCACTGCCTGCGTCCGCTCGAGCCAATATTCGCCGAACAGCGCCAAGTCCCGGACATCGACCCGCTCATCCCCATTCAGATCCGCCGCGACCGCCGCGTTCGGGTCCGAGACAACGCTCTGGCCCCAGAGACCCGCCAACGAGGCGTAATCAACGAAGTTGACCAGGGTATCCCCATCGAAGTCACGCGACGGAACATGGTGAAAAGACAAGACCTGGATCAGAGTTGCTTCAAAAGGCGGTGGATCGGGCGGTTCCTGGCTGATCACCACCGGAATGGGAACTGCAGAGAGAGCATACAACCCTATGGTGCAGACCCCGGTGTTCACTGCGCCATAGTCGAGAATGAATAGATCGCCCGCCGTCGCGTTCCAGGCGGGGAGTAGATCCACGCCGACACCAAGATCGTCTCGATACATGGTCACGAGAGCCCGTTCACCGGCAGCGGGAAGGCACGAGCCCACGTAGTTTCCTATGCTCTCGTCATAGCCCCTCGGAGAGAGAGCGCCCTGTCTTTCGGTCTCCCAGGAAAGCCAGAACTTCACGCGACAAGGTTTGGCGGTGTCGGAGGTTATGAAAATCGTGAGCCTGGTTCCGACCATGATGTCGCGATAGACTTCCGGCACGTTGGGATCGGCCGGGGCCAGAGGGGTAACCTCGTCCGCCAGGCAGACACGAGCGGTGACCATCGCCGACGCGGCGGATGCCTGGAAGCCGGCCACAACCAGTGAAAGGACGCAAACAGCACGAAAACACGTCTGGCCCATGCAGGTCCGGACCCCCAAAGGCGGGTTGAGGTCGGATTCCAGCCGCCCGACACGGGACCACTGTTTCTCGCGCGTATTCGATCTCAAACTCCGCATGCTGACATTATAGGGTCATTCCTGTTCCAGAGCAAGTCATTTGCGCCGGATCAGGCCAGCTGAACGTAACCACTCTAGTACGGCTACCGATGCAGGGCAGACTCCCGACGCATCACGAAGTGCTGGCACGTGTCGTCGGCCCAGGTAAACAGGCCCGCCATCCCATCCGAATCAGCGTCCGTCGGGATCGCCCAGGTACAGTGGCCCCAAGTAGGTTTCTCGATACACGTCCGCGCCGGGGAGAAGTACCGGCACAATTCACATCGTTGCTCAATCATCGCTGGTCTCTCGTTGTCTGAAGCAAGCGTTGGCCCATCGCAAGGGGCCGCCTCCAAATCAGCCGGAGGACGAACATGCCGCCTCACACGTCGCCCTTCAGGACCAGGAGCGTTTCAGAGACAGCAAATGTGGATGCGGAAATCCGACGATTATAGCTTTTTTTTATCAACCTGGCGATTGGCCCTGTCCCGTCGACCGGATGCGGCCGGACCGGTTGGGCGTCCTGGTAGTGATTGATGATTTTGCGAAATCCGCCTTGACAGCACCCCGGAGGGGTTTTATACTGACCCGACTTGGCAGAATCGGCGGCGTAGCTCAGTTGGTTAGAGCGTGGGATTCATAAGCCTAAGGTCGGTGGTTCGAGTCCACCCGCCGCTATTGCTGTCGGCATGGCCTCAGGGGCGTGTCGACGGGTATCGCACGATTGGGTTTCCTTCGTGCCCCCTTCGTCTAGTGGCCTAGGATATCAGGTTCTCATCCTGGAGACAGGGGTTCGACTCCCCTAGGGGGTACTTTTTCATTTTCGATTGATGGTTGACGATTGATTATTGACCTTCCCCGCTCATGATTGGCCCCAATGGCGAACCCGCTGCGAGTCCTTCCGATGAGCAGTTCATGCGGAGGGCGATTGATGCCGCGATGATCGCCGAGGAGAACGGCGACGTGCCCATCGGGGCGGTCATCGTCTATCAGAACCAGGTAATCGGGCGGGCCTGGAACCAGCGCGAGCAGCTCAACGACCCGACCGCGCACGCCGAGATCATCGCCCTGACCCAGGCGGCCAGCTACATCGGAAGCTGGCGGCTGCACGGCTGCACGATCTACGTCACGCTGGAGCCGTGCCCGATGTGCGCCGGCGCTCTGGTGCTCGGCCGACTCGACCGCCTCGTCTACGGCTGCCCCGACCCCAAGACCGGCGCCTGCGGCAGCCTCTACGATATCGTCCGCGACGAACGACTGAACCACCGCCTCGAAGTCACCTCCGGCGTCCTGGCCGACGACTGCACCGCCCTGCTCCAGGCCTTCTTCCGCGCCCGCCGGGGCAGCGACGGCACTCCGAAGGCATAACCGCCGGCCCACGCGCCAAGCACAAAGCGACTCCGTCTGCGTATCAACAGGACAAGGAAAGGGCGGATCGCATGACGAGAACGCATCGCAAAGTCGTGGTCGTGGGCGCCGGTTCGGTGGGGACGACGTACATCTACGCGCTGCTGCAAACCGGCCTGGCCAGCGAGATCGCGTTGATCGATCTGGACGCCAAGCGCGTCGAAGGCGAGATCATGGACCTCTCGCACGGCCTGCCGTTCATTCCGCCGGTCTCCGTCAAGGCGGGCACGTATGCCGACTGCGCCGACGCCCATCTGACGGTGATCACGGCGGGCGCCAAGCAGACGCCGGGACAGTCGCGCGTCGAGCTGATCCAGAAGAACGCGGACATCATCCGATCAATCTGCGGGCAGATCCGCCGGTCCGGCCCAACGGGCGTGATCCTCATGGTCACCAACCCGGTCGATACGCTCACACAGCTCGCTCTGGGCCACCTGCACCTGCCGCGAGGCAAGGTCATCGGCTCGGGAACCGTGCTGGACAGCGCGCGATTCAAGTACCTGCTCAGCCAGCATTGCGGGATCGACGCAAGGAACGTCCATGCGTACATCCTGGGCGAGCACGGTGACAGCGAGGTGCCCGCGTGGAGCATGACCCACATCGCAGGCATCCCCATCCGCGAGTACTGCGAGATCTGCAAGGTCTGTGACTACCCCAGGCACCACGAAGAGATCGCTCGAGAGGTCCGCGATTCGGCCTATCATATCATCGATTACAAGGGCTCGACCTTCTATGGGATCGGGCTGTCACTGCTGCGAATCTCCGGCGCGATCCTGCGGAACGAGCACAGCGTGCTGACCGTATCGACGCTGCTTCAGGGCGAGTACGGCCTGCAAGGCATCTGCCTGAGTGTCCCCTGCATCGTGGGCGAGGACGGCGTGGAACGCATCGTCGACGCCCGGTTGGCGCCCGAGGAACAGAAGGGCCTGGAACAATCCGCCCAAGTTCTGCGGAGCGTTCTTGGGAAGGTTTCGGCGTAGCCAACCAACCCCCGCGGTCTGCCGCGGTTTTCGACAGTGCCCCCGGTTTCCGGAGCCGGGGGCTTTTGCCTGTCCGCAGGCGCCCGTATAATGACTGCCCATCATCGACTCAATTGCGGCACGTTCTACATGGAGAACGAGACATGAAATGGATCGGCAAGCTGTTCGTCCAGGGGCTGATGGCGATTCTGCCCATCGTGGTGACGCTGTATCTGGTCTACTGGCTGGCCACGACGGCGGAATCCGTCCTCGGCCGGATCATCCGATACGTCATCGGGGATGCCTATGTCCCCGGCCTCGGCGTGCTGTTCGGGCTTCTCATCACGCTGGGTGTCGGCCTGCTTCTTCAGTTGTGGCTGTTTCGCAAGGTCTTCTCGCTGGGCGAGGCGCTGCTGCAGAGAATCCCAGGGATCAAGTCCCTGTACGGCTCCGTACGCGACCTGGTCGGCTTCTTCGATTCGTCGAAGCAGAAGGACTTCGACAAGACCGTCATGGTCGCCATTGGCGACGACAAGACCCGGCTGATGGGCCTGGTGACGCGGGAGAGCTTCGACGACCTGCCCGAGGGCATAGGGGATGACCAGACGGTGGCGGTCTACCTGCCGATGAGCTACCAGTTGGGCGGATTCACGGTCATGGTTCCGAAAGACAAGATTCATCCGGTCGATCTGAAGGTGGATCAGGCCATGCAATTCGTGCTGACGGCGGGCGTCTCGGCCGAGGACAAGGGCAGAAAGAGGCCGACTCCATGACGCCTCGCCTCCGTCTCGGGGCAACTCTCACTTGTGTTGACATTGCGGACACCAGTACGCGGTTCGTCCCGCCACGGTCCGCCGCATCAGGGCGGCCCGGCACCTCGGACAGCGTCCCTCCCGCTCGCGGTGCGGCAGGAGACAGGATTGCGGCATTGCCCACGGGTCGGCTTCTCGCTCGATTGCCATCCGCAGGACCTTCCGGGTGCTGCGGTACAAGCACGCTGCCTGCCCGGTCGTAAGCCGGTGGCCGGGAAAGGTCGGATGAATGCGGCTGCGAAACAGGATCTCGTCAGAGTAGAGGTTCCCGATGCCTGCGACCTGCGACTGATCCATGAGGATCGACTTGATTGTGGCCCTCGACCGGCGCACGCGCAAGGCAAACTCCTGTGCGGAAACGGCCATCGCATCGGGCCCGAGCCTCTTGTCGGCGACGAATTCCTCCACTGACTGTGCCAGTGTGATTCGCCCGAACAGTCTCGCGCAGACAAAGGCCAGGCTGTACTCGTCGGCAAAGACGAACACCACCCGGTCGTGTGGTCCCGTCCGGCGCTGCCTGCCAAAATCCAGATGGCCCGTCATGCCGAAGTGCAGGACCAGCCACAGGGAGCCATCTACCTCGACGAACAGGTGCTTGCCGTGCCGCGCCGTGGAATGGAACGAGCGGCCCTGGAGGGCTCGTTTGAGTCTCTGCGGGGAGAGGTCGTTGAGGACACGCCGGTTGAACACCCTGACGTCAGCCAACCTCCGGTGCAGTGACGTCTCGTCCACAAACCTGCGAAATATCTCCACATCGGGCAGTTCCGGCATGTTGTCTCCCCTTGCCGATTCGAGGTCGCGCCCATCCGTCAATGCGTGAGCCCGTCACATCCAAGGTGTGAGCAGACCGCCGGAGTCCAACAGCTCAACTTCGTACTCGCGACCGGCCGGCTCTCGTTCCGCATCGAGATCGGGACAGGCAGGGCAGCGGCAGACCTTCTGCCTGGAGACCTCGATCCACACCTCGCGCTGCTCCCAACTCATCTGGCGCACCCATTGGGGCGACAGCAAAACGTGTCGTCCGGGCAGCCAGTTTCGCGTGTCCGCGACCAGATAGCGAATCGCCCAGTCGCTGTCGGTGATGACAAAGTCCTCCAGATGGCCGATCGGGCCATCCAGGGCGTGGATGTGATACCCGATCACCTCGCGGGCGCTGCGCAGGTTCGGGTCGCCCCTGGCCGCTTTCTCGACCGCCTCGGGCGCGGCAGGAATGGGAACGGGCACGGCGCCGACCCAATCGCTGCCCATGCCCCAGTATGGAATCCAGTCATAATACGTGTGCAGTTCGATCTCCCGCTGCCGGGACACGGGCCTGTCCGCATCGATATCCGGAGCGCTGCGGATCTGCTCTTTGGTCAACGCCACCGAGAAAGCCCGCTCCTGCCGGCGGGGCCAGCCCAGCGACGTTGCCGCGATCAGTACCTTGCGTCCGGGCAGCCACGAGCCCGTATCGACGACCAGATATCGAATGGCCCACGTATGGCCGTCAAATAGAAGGGTATGGACTCTTCCGATGTGCCCGTCGTTGGCCCGGATCGTGAAACCCCGCAAACTCCTGACGCTGCGTAACATGGTTTCGTCTCCTTCGCCAGGTCTTTTCGCCACGATGGTACTTCCCTTGTGTATGATGCGCATCGCTCGCGGATGAGCCAATAGGGTTTTTGCTCGATCCGGACCTCGAATCCCGATCCAGCGCAACTGCGGTCTTGCCTGATTCAAATCGAGGAAATCCCTCTCTTCCACATCCGTTGCGGCTGGCCTATGGTGAAGGAGAGTGATTTGCGACCGTCCAGTCCTCCTGGAACGGACGGCACAGAGGCCTCTTGTCACATATCGAGCGGCAAGATGGGAGGAGTGCAACGATGGGTGCACACAAGACGACACCGTGGTTTGTGCTGAACGCACCGGAACTCGGACAAGCCTTCGTCGACTTCCGCCGGGTGTGCGAAAAGGGCGGGGTCCTCGACAGAAAGACCAAGGAACTGCTGATGCTCGTGATGGCGTGCGCGTCGCGCTCGGCGTACAATGCCGAGGAGCACCTTCGCGGCGCGGTCGAGGCCGGCGCGACGAAAGAGGAGATTACCGAGGCGCTGATGATCGCCGCCGCAGAGGACGCCGGGGCACAACTGACGTGGAATCGCCAGATCGTGGCCAAGTATTTCGGAAACGGCAAACCCTGAGCGGGTCGAACGCGTACGGACCGTGAAACCAGCCGGAAGACGGGACGTACCGCAGCAGGAACCAGGAACATCAGAACGGAGATGACAGCAAAGGAGTAGAAACGATGGGTAATCTCAGCGAACACATCCAGAAGGCGGACTGGAAAAAGGAAAAACACGTACCTGTGATCGAGTGCCCGGACTCCGTCAAGGCCAACGAGATCTTCGAGGCAAAGGTCACGCTGGGCAAGGAAGTCGCCCACCCCAACACGACAGAGCATCACATTCGCTGGATCACCCTGTACTACCACGACGAAGGCGGCAAGTTCGCCCACGAAGTCGCCCACATCGAGTTCAACGCCCACGGCGAATCGGTGGAAGGCCCGAATCAAGGCCCGGTGTACGCCCATCACGAGGCCATGGCCACCCTGCGTATCGCCAAGTCGGGCGTCCTGCACGCCATCGCCTACTGCAACATCCACGGCCTGTGGGAGTCGAGCAAGCCCATCAAGGTGAGCTGACCGCGTCGGTCGGGCTGCGCGACAGCCGGACAGGCATGGGGTCTGCCCCCTACGGGCCGATCCGCAATTCGGCAAACAAGGGACGATGGTCCGACGCGGTGCGCGCCAGGCAGTCGCTGCCCACGTCGACCGCCACAACCTGGATCTGTGGACTGATGAAAATGTGGTCGATTCGCGCGAAGGGGACGTGGCCGAACCACGTTCCTCGCGGGGTATGAGCGGCCGCAGCAACTTGGGCGTCCCGAAGGGTTTCCACGCAAAGTTTCCAGATGCGCGATCGCGGAGACGAATTGAAGTCGCCGCAGAAGACAAAGGGCTCGGCCCGGCCGTTGCCTTCGATCCAGTCGGAACCGAGCAGGGCTTCGATCTGCATGCGTTTCTCGCCGGCAGTCAGGCCCAGGTGGGTGTTGACGAGGTGGACGGTCGCGCCGCCCACCTCCAGGGCGACCCACAAGGCCCCGCGCGGCTCGACGAAGGGGCCGCTGGCCGGCATGGGAAGGGCCGCTGCCTTGACCAGCCGCATCGGGAGCCGGCTGAGAATGCAGTCGCCGTACGCCTCTTCGGCGATCCGCATCGCCGGGTGGAAGTGGTACTCCATCTCCAGACACCGTGCGATCAGCTCGGCCTGGTCGGCGTGCCCGGTCCGCAGGCGGCCCACATCAACCTCCTGGAGCGCCACGACGTCCGGCCGATATCGCGAGATGACCCGGGCGACGCGATGGGGAGAGAGCTTGCCGTCGATCCCGATGCAGGTGTGCACGTTGTAGGTGACCACGCGCAGCGTCCGCTCGCCGGCAACGGGCAGGAGTACAGGCACCCGCTCAGCCGCCGCACGGCCCAGATGGATCAGGGCCGCCTGCCGCAGACTCAGCGGCCGCGGATACCCCTGCGTTCGATACGGCAGCGGCGCATCATCCGGAGCCAGGAGAAATGCATGCGTCTCCTCCGGGCCCGGTCCGGCGTGCGAGCCGCTCTCCAGCGGAAACGTGAAGCTGCGCCCCGTCCGGGTCCAGCCTGAGATGACGAAGTCCCCTGCGTCCGGATGGTGACACAGTGCGATCAGGTCATCCGTCACTTCCTCCAGGAACGGATGATCGGCCGGCAGCAGAGAACCCGCCTCCTCCGGCAGGCGGAACGATCCTTCCTTCGTCCACGCCCGCGTCTTGCCCGGCCCATCGGCGATCAACACCAGAGGAATCTCCGCGCGATCCACCAGTGCCCGCGCCAGATCAGAACGCTGCTCCGGCCCGATGGGTGTGCCGAGGTAGACGTGCCCCACCGGCCCCATCGAAGTGACGACGACTTTGTCCCTCTCGGCCAGCGGCGCCTGCTTCGTGGGGTGTCTCATGTAGGCGCCCAGACGTTTGGATTGGATGCCTCGATTATCCGCCAGCGGCGCGATCGCCGTGTCGAGGACCTCCGCCACCACCTCCTGCACGCTGCGCCCCTGCTCGCGGGCATAGGACCGCGTCTCTTCGTTGCCGTGATCGGAGAAGATCCACACATCGTAGTCGCGCCGCGGAGACCGTTGCGCCGCCTTCCAGATTCGGGCGATCGCGCCGTCAATGCCTTTGAGCGACCAGTGCGCGAATCGCGACGTCGGGCCGCGACGATGGCTCTGTTCGTCGTAGCCGACGAAATCGAGATAGACGATCGGCAGCCCCCGCGTGACGTCCATCTTGGCCCCGATCGTGGTCAACTCGCGCATCAGGATGCACACGCCGACACGGGACGGAACGAACTTGATCTCCTTCCAAAGGTCGCGACCAGCGATAAGCCCGCGCAGGCAGTCCAACAGCGCCAGAAAGAACTCCACCACGAGGAGCATGCCAGTGCGAAGCACGCTGTAGAGGTTCAGCAACACCAGCAGGGCCACGCGTAGCGGATGGCCGAGTCTGAACAGGTCGCTCCAGGCCATGGAGGCGGCGCACAGATGGCTCTCGGCAGCGCCCCCGGTATAGATGGAGGCATAGGCGCTGCCTCCGGCGAGCAACGGCTCGCCCTCCCGTTCCAGACGCTGTTCGATCTGCCTGGCGGAATCGGGCTCGAACATCCGAAAGACGCGGCCGGTCGCGCGGTCGAAGAAGCTGAACGCCGGAACCGTCCCCTTGACGCCGTACAGCAGCTCGGCCGTTACCGCCGGCGTGCTCGAAGGCAGGCCGCTGTACAGCGAGTCGAGACGGTACTTGTGCCTGTGCGTCAACTGCCGCAGAAAGGGCAGATTCCCCCGGGCCATCGCCCGCTCCAGTTGCCGACGGCTGAGCCCGTCGATCTGGATCAGCACAAGCCCCCGCGACGAGGGCACATCCTTCGACTTCGGCAGCCCCAGCAGCCGGACCAGCAGCTCGCTGCGGCTGAGCCGATGTCGCGACCTCCTGACGAACGTTTCCACGAAATTCAGCATGCGATCTGACGTGACAGACGCCGCGCGTCTACCGGAAGGTCTGACTGGCCGCTTCGGCGATGTTCTTGAGCAGTTCCCACTCGGCCTTGATCTCCTCGATCGCGCCGCCCCAAGCGCTCTCGTCCTTCGATTCCCGCCCCTCGCGAGCCCGCACCTTCTCATAGACCTCCACCAGCCGCTGCACCGAGTTGACCATCGTGAACTCGGCGGCGGTCGCCCGAGCCGCCCGCTCGCTGGCGTGCCTCTGGTCGCGCGTCGCCCGGGCGAACCCTTCAAGAGCCTCGGCAAACGCCTTCGCATCCTCGGAGCGCAGGAGCCGGCCGTTCTCCCGATCCTTGACCACCTCGCGTACGCCCGGCGCATCGATGGCCACCACCGGCCGACCGGCCGCCATCGCCTCCGTCAGCACCATGCCCTGCGTTTCCGTGTGCGAGGCAAAGACGAACACATCCATCGCGTGATAGGCGTCGATCAGCACCTGTCCCTCCAGCGAGCCGACGAGGTGCAGCCGGTCGGAGTTCCCGTGGCGGTTGAAGACCTCGCGCACATTGTGCCCGGACGGGCCGGACCCGACAACCAGAAAATGGCCGTTCGCCGCCCGCGTGACGAACCGACCGACCGCCTCGGCCAGGAACGAGAGGTTCTTCTCCGGCGCCAGGCGGCCCACGTATCCGGCGACGAAGGCCTGCTCCGGAATCCCCCGGAGCCGCCGGAAGGCGCGCCCGTCGCCGCGCTCGAATCGCTCGGCATACACGCCCGTCGGGACGATGTCGATGGGCGCCTCGACGCCGCGCGTCTGAATGATGTCGGCGACCGACCGGCTCGGCGCGATGACGTGATCGCACAGATTGCAGTATCCGGTCACGAAGTTGATCACGAACTGGTGCAACCGCTTGGCGTGCGCCGGCACATAGTGCAGATAGTGCTCGTACATCGTGTGGTAGGTGAACACCAGCGGACACTCGAAGCGACTGGCGATGCGAACGGCGGTGCCTCCGAGCAGGTGGGGGTGGTGCGAATGAACGAGGTCCGGCTTGAACTCCTCCAGGCGGGCAGAAAGGTATCCCGGAACCGGCAGCACCAGCGAGAAATCGCTGCCGTTGAAATGCTGGATCGCCGGAATGCGGATCACGTCCCGCTCCGATTCGGGCGCGCCCTCGAACTCCGGCGCGACGACGACCACCCGATGGCCCATCTTTCGCAGCTCGTCGGTGAACGCCGTGACCGACCGCGACACGCCTCCGACGAAGGGAGTGAACGTGTTGGTCATCATCAAGACATTCATGCCGGACTATCTCCAACGTCTCGGTTGTCGAGTCCCGGTCCCGACGACCCTTGGGATCAGGCCCCGTGCAGGTTTCCGCTCAGCCGTCGCCAGATACCGCTGTCAGTACGTCACGGCGACCGGGCAGGTTCTCGCATCCGCTCCGGCGGCCATCCCCCAGCATCCAGGAACGGCCGATGTTGTGTGTGAGAACATTTTGGCATGCGTGTGGCAGCCTCAAACGCGTAGCGTTTGGGGATGGTGGGCTCAGCCGCTCCTCAGGTACCAGAAGCCTGCCGATGCGAAGAACCATCCCCAAGTCCTGCGGACTTGAGGCTGCCACGCACCCCTCTGCGCCTGAAATGGACACGGCCTGAAACCTGCCCAGGCGGCCGATGGGCGGGTTCTGATAACGGTTGACATTGTGCGGCGAGCCTCGTAAGATGCCTTCCACGCAGTGCGGGCCGCAGGTAACAGGTCCGGAAAGCGAGCAGGGAGCGGCAGCAGATGAAGATTCGCATTATTCTGGCGGACGATCATGCCATTGTTCGGCAAGGGCTCAGCCGGGCGATCGACCAGGAAGACGATATGGAGGTGATCGGGCAGGCCTCGAACGGCCGCGCGACGATCGACCTGGTCCGCCAGTTGGCTCCGGACATCCTGATCACCGACATCAGCATGCCCGACCTGAACGGCGTCGAGGCAACCCGCCAGGTGCGTCGCGAATGCCCTGCGGTCAAGGTCATTGCCCTGTCCATGCACTCGTCGCGGCAGTTCGTCATGGAGATGTTCCGGGCCGGAGCGATGGGATATCTGCTGAAGGACTGCGACTACGACGAGCTGGTCAAGGCGATACACACCGTCGCCGAGGGCAAGGTCTACGTCAGCTCGTCGATCGGAGACGTGATCGTCGAGGATCTGCTGAACGGCCGCCAGGCGGGCGCCCCCACGGCGTTTTCCCTGCTGACCCCGCGCGAGCGCGAGGTGCTCCAGCTCATGGCCGAGGGCAATACCACCCGCCAGATCGCCCGCCGGCTCTTCATCAGCCCCAAAACGGTCGAGGCCCATCGACTGCGCGTCATGAACAAGCTCGACATCGACAACGTGGCCCAACTGACCAAGTACGCCATCCAGGAGGGGCTCACCAGTCCCGAGATCTGATCCAGTTCGTAGTGTGCTCGTAAGAGCATACTCTGGGCCGAACGTGTAACGTTCGACGACAGCGAGCGTCCTTGATACGGCGGCACCAAGGGGGTATAGTCTCGGAGCGCCGACGCCGCTGGGGCGCCCGCCGTAAGGAAGGTCGCATGAGAAGGATCGATCGTTGAACCAGGAACACATCGCACGCATCGCCTCGGAGCTGTCTCTGAGGCCGGGCCAGGTGGCCGCAACCGCCGGCCTGCTGGAGGAAGGGTCCACCGTTCCGTTCATTTCACGCTACCGCAAGGAGGCGACAGGCAGTCTGGACGAGGTCGCGGTCACGGCGATCCGCGACCGGCTCGGGCAATTGAAAGACCTCGACGACCGGCGCGAAGCCATCCTCAAGTCGCTTGCCGAGCGGGGATTGCTGACCGAGGAGCTGAAGAAGGACATCCTCCAGGCCGAGACCATGGCCTCGCTGGAAGACATCTATCTGCCGTTCAAGCCCAAGCGCCGAACGCGGGCGACCATCGCCAGAGAAAAGGGTTTGGAGCCTCTGGCCGAACTAATCTATGCCCAGGACCCGGCCGTGGAGCCGGGCGTCGAGGCCGAGGCCTTCGTCGACGCCGCCAAGGGGGTCGAATCGGCCGACGAGGCGCTGGCGGGAGCCAGGGACATCATCGCCGAGTGGATCAACGAGGACTCCCAGACCCGGGCGCAGATGCGCGAGCTGTTCGGCGGCAAGGGCGTGCTGAAATCGCAGGTCGTGCCGGGTAAAGAGGAAGAAGGCCGCAAGTACGAGGACTACTTCGAGTGGGCTGAATCGGTCGCCAAAGCGCCGTCGCATCGGATTCTGGCCATGCGAAGGGGCCGGCGAGAAGAATTCCTGCGGCTCCAGGTGGTCGCGCCCGAAGAGCAGGCGCACCGGATTCTCGAAGAGTTGTTCATCAAAGGCAACTCCAAAAGCACGGCCCTCGTCCGCGAGGCCCTGGTCGACAGCTACAAGAGGCTGCTGGCGCCCTCGATGGAGACGGAAATCCTCGCGTCCGCCAAGATGCGAGCGGATCAGGAGGCGATCCGCGTTTTCGCCGAGAATCTGCGTCAGTTGCTGCTTGCCGCTCCGCTGGGCCGCAAGAACGTCCTAGCGGTCGATCCGGGCTTCCGCACGGGCTGCAAGGTTGTCTGCCTGGACCGGCAGGGTCAGTTGAAGCATTCCGATGTGATCTATCCGCACACGGGCGATGCCCGTGCGGCCGCCGACGCGTCGAAGCTCGCGGCGCTGTGTGAGAAGTTCGACGTCGAGGTCATCGCCATCGGCAACGGAACCGCCAGCCGCGAGACCGAGAGCTACATCCGCAACATCAAGCTCGCCCGCAACACGCCTATCGTCATGGTCAACGAGAGCGGCGCGTCGATCTACTCGGCCTCAGACGTCGCCCGCGAGGAGTTCCCCGACCAGGACGTGACGGTGCGCGGCGCGGTCTCCATCGGACGCCGCCTGATGGACCCGCTTGCGGAACTGGTCAAGATCGATCCAAAATCCATCGGCGTGGGGCAGTACCAGCACGATGTGGACCAGCCTCTGCTCAAGCAGGGCCTCGACGACGTGGTCGTCAGTTGCGTCAACAATGTGGGCGTCGAGGTCAACACCGCCAGCAAGCAGTTGCTCCAGTACGTCTCCGGCCTCGGCCCGCAACTGGCCCAGAACATCGTCAGCTTCCGAAACGAGAACGGGCCGTTCGAGTCGCGCGGGGCGCTGAAGAAGGTGCCGCGTCTGGGCGAGAAGGCGTTCGAGCAGGCGGCCGGCTTCCTGCGGATCCGCGACGCCGCCAATCCGCTCGACGCCAGCGCGGTGCATCCGGAGAGCTACGGCATCGTCGACGCGATGGCCTCCGACCTGGGCTGCTCCGTGGCGACCCTGATGAAGGACAGTTCGATTCGGACGAAGATTCGCCTGCAAAACTACGTCACCGAGACGGTGGGCCTGCCCACGCTGAACGACATCATGGCGGAGCTGACCAAGCCGGGCCGCGACCCGCGCCGGCAGTTCGAGATCTTCCGTTTTGCCGACGGAATCAACAAGATCGAGGACGTCCAGGCCGGGATGCGCCTGCCAGGCATCGTCACCAACGTCACCGCCTTCGGCGCCTTCGTCGACATCGGCGTCCACCAGGACGGCCTGGTGCACATCAGCCAGTTGGCCGACCGCTTCGTCAAGGACCCGAACGAGGTCGTCAAGGTTCACCAGAAGGTAACGGTCACCGTGCTGGAGGTCGACCTGGTCAAGCAGCGGATCAGCCTGTCGATGAAAGACCCGTCCAAGGCGGGCCGCAAGCCCGATCACAGCCGTAGCGAAGCCCGCGAACACGCGCCCTCGCGCGGGCGTACAACCCAGGGGTGGTTCCCAAACATCGCATAGTAGGGGCGAATAACCATTCGCCCGATACGCAATAAGAATATGATCGAACGACAGGAACTGATCGACGACCATCACGACATCCTCACCCATCGGGCCAGGAGGAACGTGATCTATATCCTGACGCTCGATCCGATCCTCGGGACCGACGTAGCCGAGCGGATCGGCGCCGATGAAAGGCTCAAAGGCTACGAGATCATCCAGCCCAGCGCCGGGACGATTCGCGACACCGTCGAGACGATGGAGCGGGCGGCGCAGGACACCACCCACGCCCGGCTGTTGATCTTCGACGTCCGGCGGGCCGGCCTGCCCATGCTGCGCAAGGTCCATCGTGACATCGTCGGCTTCAACCGCAAGGACTTTAACAAGCTCTGCTTCAGCATCCTCATCGGCGACGGGCCGCCCATGCTGTATCAGAACGGGCGCGGGCTGGACGTCTTCACGATCTACCTCGGCGCGCACCGCGTCGATTACCATCCGGCCGTCTTCTTTTACGATCCGCTGCTGCACTACGAACCCAGCGAGGTGCAGCTCCGCGCGATCGACGACGAGTTCACGCTGCGCGACGACGTGCCGAAGAGGCTCGCTCCGTACTTCCGCCAGGACCGCGAGATGACGGTCGGGATGGTCCGGCGGTACTTCCGTGGCGTCGGCAAGCCGGACGAGATTCGCCAGAAGAGAGGACGGATGCTCAAGCGGCTCTACCGAAAGCAGATCACCGAGCGGCTACCGGGATGCGCCGAACAGATCAAAGCGTGGCTCTCGCGCAAGGGCCTCCAACTGGCGACCGAGAAGATCAACCTGTACCCCATGCACTTCGAAGACTGGGTCTATAAACTCATGCACAAGGCCCAGCGCAACGCCGAGTCCACCGAAGACACACCGTAAGCACGCCAATCACCCCCATACAACCCGGATCAGCGCGCGGCAGGCGAGTTCGCCGACGGCCCCGACCGTCTGTAGGGGCGAATAATCATTCGCCCCCTACCCCTTGCGACCGCCTGATCGCGTCGAGTTCGCCCTTGACAGGACCGCCGGCAGCGCGGACAACGGACATCATAGCGATGCACCACGGACGACGACACTGAAGCTGGCAGCGATGAGACTACGCCTTCGAAGGTGGCGCAGCGCGAGGACTCCTTTTGGGCAAAAGGAGAGCGGAAGCCATGGGCGCGGCAGAGCAAACGAAGACCGACCGGGCGTTCACCCTGATCGAGCTGCTGGTCGTGATCTCGGTGGTGGCGATGCTGATCGCCCTGCTGCTGCCGGCGATCCAGAAGGCCCGGCGGCAGGCGCAGGCGGTGGTTTGCCAGGGGAATCTGCGCCAGGGCGGAATCGCGATGTTCGCGTTCATGACCGACGCCGACGGGCAACTGGCGGACTTCGCCCAGAGCGAAGGGATGTCGGACCAAAGCGGAGAGGAATCACGGCTCATGTGGTTCCACCCGCCCTACGCGGAGTGCCCCGAACTGCTGTTGTGCCCCGTGGCGCGCAAGGTCCTGCCGGAGACGCCCTATGGGGCGGGCACGGCGTCTTCGGCCTGGCTCCGCGATGGACTCGCGGGCAGCTACAGCCAGAACTGCATTGCATTCGGCGTGGGCTATCTGCCCGGCAAAGCCGGCCTGCGCTACTATTCCTGGGACACCTGGGGGCGCAGGAATGCGTCCGATGTGCCGCTCTTGGGCGACTGCATCGAATGGATGACGCTCGGACGCGTGAGCCACTTCAGCAAACCGCCCTCGTACGAGGGCTACTACGGCGACGCACTAACGCACTGGGCGATCAACCGCCACAGCGGCGGGGTCAACGTACTCTTCGCCAGCGGCGCTGTGCGCAAGGTGGGCGTCAAAGAAATCTGGACGCTACGCTGGAGTCAGGACTACGACACCTCTGGGCCGTGGACCAGGGCCGGCGGCGTGGAACGTGAGGACTGGCCCGCCTGGATGCAGAAGTTCAAGGACTACTGACGCGTATCTCGTATCTCGTTGCTCGTATCTCGCAATGGTAGGGGCTCTGCAGCGACCATAACACAAATCTGCGCTGCCGGGCGATGACATCGGGGCACGAAAGCACGCGATTTTGTTAATCCGGGCGGAAAAGACTGGACAAATCGGCCGGTTGTCGTATACTACGGTCACGTTTTGGTGGCTGCGTCGGTTTTTGCGGCTTGGAGGCCGTTCGGAAGCCGGAGCAGGGGATCGATGAACCGAATAACTCTATAAGGAGGTAGGGTTATGTGCGTTCACGCACGCCGTTTGGTCATGCCGTTTCTACTTGCTGCACTGTTTCTACCCTCATTTCTCGCCGGCTGTCGGTGCAAGGACTGCGAGGGCGCCAAGTGCGTGCCGCGAAGCCCGTGGCAGTCGCCGACGATCCAGGTGACGCGGTCTCTGTTGCTGGTCAACACTGCGGAGCTGCGGATCCTCTACATCGACGGGCACGACGCCACCCCGACGTGCGTCAGCGTCCAGGGCGTAGAGGAGTACCATCTGCTTCCCGGCTGGCACACGTTGACCGCGGTGTTCCGCTATGCCGCGCCGCCCAGCGAAGGCGTGCTCGCCGACGTCCAGGGTCAGGCCCTGACGCTGGAGCACGAGTTCCTGGCCGAGCACGAGTACGTGGCGGTCTATCGCGAGCACGAAGGGACCGCGCCCAAGGGCCAGATGGGCATCGCGGAGGTGGCGACCAACGTCCTGAACCCGCCGCCGGAATTGTACTGGACGCTCGACATCGTCGACGTCGGCGAAGCCAGTGCCGAGCCGGAGGTGGCCGAGGCGCGAAGCTACCTGTCCTGGGTGCGCGAGCCGCGCGGCACCGCCAAGCAGCCCGACGCATCCAACGCCTATTAGCGACGAGGCGGTCGCCCCGGTCTACGCGCGTCACTGCGCCATCGACGGAACGAGGTAACTCTATAAGGAGGTAGGGTTATGCGCGTTCGAGCCTTTCATGCGATGGGCGTGTGCCTGCTCGTCGGGTCGCCCATCGTCATATCGGTATCGGGTTGCAGCCGGCAATGTGGCGGCCCATGTACGCCGCAAAGCCCTTGGCAGTCCCCCACGATGCAGGCAACGCGATCGCTGCTGCTGGTCAACACGGCGGAGTTGAGAATCCTCCGCATTGACGGCCGCAACGTCCGCGCGTCGTGCATCGGCCGCGGCGGCGTCCGCGAGTACCACATTCGCCCGGGCGAGCATGAGCTGACCGCGTCGTTTCACTACGCCGCGCCCGTCGGCGCCGGGCTGATCGGCGAGGCGTATGGCCGCCCGCTCAAACTCACGCACGTCTTCCAACCGGGACATGAATACGTCGCAATCTACCGAGAGCATCCGTATCCGACGGTGCAGGCTGCCACAGTCGCGCAGGCGGTAGCCGGAACGGTCCTGCAACCTTACGAGGGGACGTGGTCGCTGCGAATCGTCGATCTGGCCGATGCGGAAGCGGACAGCGAGCGAGAAGCGCAACAGGCCCGAGTCTACGGCGCGCTGATCGGCGCATCGGCCCGCGTCGCAGACCAGGGCGCGTCACCGAGCGCCTACTGACCGGCGCGTCCGCAGCAGGACAACCGCCCCGAACGCAAGAAGCACAGCGGTCGCCGGCTCGGGGATCGGCTGGACTCTGTGCCGCACACACCGCACGGGCGTCGGCAGCAGGAACACGTCGGGCCAGACCCCGTGACACCATCGCCATCCGCAGCCGCATGGCCCGCCCAACAGGTTGTACTGCGTCACATCGAGGAACCGATAGCGATGACGGTCGAGATACACGTACCGCCATCGGTCCAGTTCGTCTCCGGCCGAGTCGATCGCGACGGCACAGCCCATACCCCCCAACGCGTCAGGCATCGTCGGGATACAGGCGGAGCCCTCCGGCGATCGAGGTTCAGGCAGACCGAGCCAGACGGCTGGCCAATCGTAGGGAAACTTGTGCGAATGGCAATCCATCTGCCAGGATGGCTGCGCGAATTCGTCGATATCGACACCGCACAACTCCGCACGAACGGCGCCCGTAGCCGCGACCGCAATGAAGACAATGACTGCTATCCTCCACATCCGCGTCCTCCTTGACACGCCACTGCCTACTTTCCGTGCACCGCTCGCCTCTCCAAACCAAGTGTAAACTCCGGGTAACGGTCCGATCAAGCCAGATCAGGCGAAGACCGTATCGAGAAGGACCATCGGCAAGCGACGCTTGCCGCTGCCACCCGTCTTATCCCGCCATCCCCAAGCCCTGCGGGCTTGCGGCTGCCACACCCGCGCGCCGCCAGTCGGCGCATGGGTCAGGTGACGTTTGCGAGCCGGCGTTTGCACTCGTCGAGGATCTCGGCGGTGCGCGTGGCGCCGACGCGCGTGACGCCGATCGCGCGGACCTCCAGCAGCTTGTCCAGATCGCGGACGCCTCCGGCGGCCTTGACCTGCACGCGAGCGGGGCAGTGGGCCCGCATGAGCTTCAGATCCTCGATGGTCGCGCCGCCTGTGCCGTAGCCGGTCGAGGTCTTGACCCAGTCGGCGCCGAGCGCGGCGCAGATCTCGCAGAGCCGGACCTTCTGATCGTCGTTCAGATAGCAGTTCTCGAAGATGACCTTGACCCTCTGTCCGTGCTTGTGAGTCAGGTCGATCACCGCGCCGAGATCGCTGCGCACGTAATCCCAATCGCCGCTGAGAACCTTGCTGATGTTGACGACCATGTCCAGTTCCTGGCCGCCGTCGCGAAGGGCCTGTTCTGCTTCAGCCGCCTTGATCGCTGTGGTGTGCCCGCCGTGTGGAAAGCCGATCGTCGTGCTGGCCGCGACCGTGCTGCTCTTGAGGATCTCCGCACACCGCTTGAGGTAGTGAGGCAGGATGCAGACGCTGGCGACGTCGTACTCGACGGCCAGCCGGCACCCCTGTTCGAGCTGTTGATCCGTCAGCGTCGGGTTCAGCAGAGAATGGTCGATCATCTTGGCGATATCGCTGTATGTGTAATCCATGGTGGCTCCTGATTGCGCTTCTCTGTGACGGACGACTTCTTCGATACCTGCTCAAGACTACGGGATGAACTGGCGAAGGAAACGTGCGCTCTGGCGAAGAGCTGCTTTGCGGGTCTCCAAAGACCCCTCGTAAGCCCGGTCTTCGACCTCGACGCACACCGGACCATCGTAGCCGGTCTCGCCCAGGACCGAGCAGAACCGACCCCAGTCGACCTGGCCCAGTCCCGGCAGCTTCGGGCTGTGGTATTGCAGCGGCGTCGCGAGAATGCCGACGTCGTCCAGCCGGTCGCAGTCCAGGCGGACGTCCTTGGCATGCACGTGGAAGATGCGATCCTTGAACTCCCACAACGGCTTGATGTAATCCATTTGCTGCCAGATCATGTGCGATGGATCGTAGTTGAGCCCGAAGTGTTTTGACGGAATCACTTCGAACATCCGACGCCAGATGCGAGGGCTGTGGGCGAGGTTCTTGCCGCCCGGCCATTCATCGTTCGTAAACAGCATCGGGCAGTTCTCGATGCCGATTCGAACCTCATGATCCTCCGCGAATCTCACCAGCGGCGCCCAGACCTTCCTGAACCGAGGCCAGTTGTCCTCGACGGATTTCGTCCAGTCCCGCCCGATGAAGGTCGTCACCTGGCCGACGCCCAGAAGCGCCGCCGCGGCGATGACCTTCTTGAAATGGGCTGTCACCGCCTTGGCCTCGTCCACCTTGGGTGTCAGGTAGTTGGGGTAGTAACCGAGCGAGCTGATACTCACTGCCGCGTCCTTCAGGACCGCGCGAATCTTCTGGGCATCGGACGACTTGAAACCGGCCACATCGACGTGAGTGACGCCGGCATAACGGCGCTCCGCCCTGCCCTTCGGCCAGCACATCAGCTCCACACAGGAATACCCGGTCTCCGACGCGAACTGAATCACTTCCTCCAGCGGCAGATCGGGCAGAATCGCACTGACGAATCCAAGCTTCATGAACGCTCTCCTTTCAACTCGACCCATCGCCGTTCCCGATGGCTCCGCAGAATGGCCTCGCACAGTAAGATCTCGCGGTGGCCGTCGGCAAACGTGGGAAAGCCAGGTGCTGCCGAGAAATCATTCGCCTGAATGTACTCGTAAAATGCCCGGAAGCACTGCTTGAATGTGTCGGGGAACCCTTCATTGTGTCCGCCCGGGTAATTGACGAAGTGCCGTGCCCGCTCGCCGAGCAACGCCGGATCGCGGATCAGATTCTCGTTGGGTCGCTCGCGGTGACCCACCCACAGCTCGTTGGGTCGCTCACTGCACCACGCCAGGGCAGACTTCGAGCCGGCGATTTCGTATCGCAGGCAGTTCTTGCGGCCGGCAGTAACCTGGGAGACCTCCAGACAGCCGCGAACACCGCTTTTGAAGCGAATCAGCACGGCTCCGTAGTCTTCTGTGGCGATGTCTACCGGCTCGGTCTTGGCCGGTCCGCCTGCCTCCTTGCCCTTGAATGTCTCGACCTCTCCGAGCGGGCGCTGCCGAATGGGATGGACCGTGGACAGGTCCGCACAAACCGCCTCGACTTCGAGGCCCGTAAGGGCATGCACCAGGTCCAGCCAGTGCGTGCCGATGTCCGCAATCGCCCGAAGCTCGCCTCCCTCCTTCGCCAGAACCCGCCAGTTGTAGTCCGTAGGATAGAGCAGCCAGTCCTGCACGTAGCTGCCGCAGACGGAGTAGACCTCGCCCAGGTCGCCGCGTCGAACGATGTCCGCCACCTCCAGACACAGCGGATAGTAGCGGATGTTGTAGTTGACTCCCGCTGCCAGACCGCTCTTGCGGGCCAGCTCGACCAACTCGTGCGACTCTGTCGAATTCATGGCCAGAGGCTTTTCGCACAGCACGTGCTTGCCCGCCTCCAGAGCCGCTCTGGCCATGGGATAGTGCAAGCGGTTGGGCGTGGCGATGTGCACGGCCTGCACCGTGCTGTCGTCGAGCACCTCGCCGAAGCTGCGGTACGCCTTCGGCAGGCCCATCTTGCCGGCGGCCGCCTTGGATTCCTGATCGGAGACCCCGAGAATCCCCGTGACCTTGACACCGATTCGCCCAAGGGCCTCGACGTGCACCGGGCCGATGAAACCGGCCCCGACGACTGCCGCACGTATCTCTGACATGAACCTGCTCCTTGCGATCGATTGCGTCTGTGACCGAAGACCGTATCCGCATCGACCGAACCTGTCAACTGTTGTGGATCGCGAGGCGGCCGCCGTCTTCTCAGCCACAGCAGGTGCAATACGTGCGGTCGGACTCCCAGACGGTGACGCTGTGCAGCCGGGCCGGATCGAACTTGCCCACGAGACGGCGCCACGCGAAGGCGGCCAGGTTCTCGACGGTTGGGATCGCCTCGCGGAACTCGTCGAGATCGGCGTTGAGGTTCTTGTGGTCCAGCAGCGAAATCAGCTCCGTCTCGACGGTCTGCTGGAACCGGCCGGTCTCGAACCCCGCCGCATCGGATGGCATCGACACCGTGACATCGACGATATAGTTGTGCCCGTGTCCGGTGGGGTGGGCGCATTTGCCGAAGACCTCGAAGTTGCGCTGCTCGCTGAAGGCGTCGTTCCAGAGCTTGTGCATCGCCGCAAACTCGAACTTCTCACTGAAACGCAGCACGTGCGGCTCTTTGGCATCCATCGTGAGCTTCCTGTACGGATTGAGGTTGAGAATCAGCCGGTCTACATCCGCGGGGCCGAATCGGCCCGTCAACTGCCGGCAAGCCTGTCCGAGCATTTCCGCAACGACGTCCAGACCGATCGGACAGCCGCGCCGGTATCGGTCGCGAAGGCCCTGCGCGAAGACGGGCACGGCGAACTGCCGCGCGACTCGGTCCATATCCATCACGTTGACGACGAAACCGGTGTCGGGCGCGACCGGACCGACGAGCTCGATCGTCAATTCCAGGAACAGGGCCAGGCCCTCGCCGGCCGGCTTCGATGCGTAGGCGTTGGCGCCGGGATGGTCCTGATCTCGAAACGGATTGATCGAGAATCGGACCTGGCGGGCCAGCCGTACCATGAGAGGCTCCTCTACACCGTGCCCTGGTGCATCAGGCTCAGCACCTCGTTGCGGCTGCGGGCGTCGCGCTTGAAGATCCCGCGCAGCGCCGAGGTCACCATGAGCGAGCCGGGTTTCTTGATGCCGCGAATCGTCATGCAACTGTGCGACGCCTGGAGCACGACCGCCACGCCCTGCGGCTTGAGGTTCTGCATCAGAAAATCGGCGATCTGGCCCGTCAGCCGCTCCTGCGTGTGCAGGCGGTGCGCGTAGCAGTCGACGATCCGCGCCAGCTTGCTGACGCCCAGCACCTTGCCCGTGGGCAGATACGCGACGTGAGCCTTGCCGATGAACGGCAGCAGGTGGTGCTCGCAGAGCGAATAGAAGGGAATGTCGCGCAGCAGAACGATCTCGTCGTACTCTTCCGTGAAGACGCTGCGAAGGTGCACGTTCGGGTCTTCGTACATCCCGCCGAGCAGTTCGGCGTACATCCGCGCCACCCGTTCCGGCGTCTTCTGGAGCCCTTCGCGATCCACGTCCTCGCCGACCGCCAGCAGGATCTCACGCACCGCCTTGCGGATGCGCTCCTGATCCACCTTCATCGCTTTCCTGGCCATTGCCTCTGTCCATCCCAATCGTGGAGGGCGACGCCTGCATCGCCCCTACCGGGTCAGATTCATAAGATACGTCACGAGCAGGCGCACGCCGAATCCGGTCGAGCCCGCGCTGGCGTACTCGGTCGCCTTCTGGAGGATGTCCATCCCGGCGATGTCCAGGTGCGCCCACGTCGTCTCGCCGACGAACTGCCGCAGGAAGGCGGCGGCGGTGGAGGCGCCGCCCCACCGGCCGCCCGTGTTGCGCAGGTCGGCGATCTTGCTCTTCATCTCGTCGGCGTACTCATCGCCGCTGGGCAGGTGCCAGACGTTCTCGCCGCTGTCGTCGGCCGCCCGGCGGAGCTGCGCGATCAGGTCGTCGTCGTTGCCCATCAGGCCTGCCTTGTACTGGCCCAGCGCCACCATGCAGGCGCCGGTCAGCGTCGCGATGTCGATGATCGTCTCGAACTTCTGCCTGGCGGCATAGGCCAGCGCGTCGCAGAGGATCATCCGCCCCTCGGCGTCGGTGTTCAGAATCTCGACCGTCTTGCCGCTGTACGTGGTGACGATGTCGCCGGGCCGATAGCTCGACCCGCTCGGCAGGTTCTCCGCCGACGGAATCAGCCCCCACACATCCACCGGCAGACCCAGTTCGGCCACCGCCTTCATCGCCGCCAGCACCGCGATTCCGCCGCTCTTGTCCAGTTTCATCTGGTCCATGTCCGCCGACGGTTTGATGCTGATCCCGCCGGAATCGAACGTGATCGCCTTGCCCACCAGCGCCACGCGCGGCAGCCCCTTGGCGGGCTTCTTCGCCGGGGTGTACTTCAGGATGATCAGCCGAGGCTCGCTCCTGGACCCGGCCCCGACGGCCAGAATCCCGCCCATCTTCTTGGCCTTGAGCTGCCCGGCGTCGAAAACGGTGCAACGAAGCCCCCTGGTTGCACGGGCCATTTCCATCGCCGCTTTCGCCAGGGCCGGCGGGTTGATGACATTGCCCGGCCGGTTGGCGAGGGTTCTGGCATAACTCTGAGCCCGGCCGACGACCGCCCCGTCGCCAAGCCCCTGGTTCAGCGACTTGAGCCGTCCGGCATCGGCGTCCACCACCTCGACCTTCAGCGCGCCGAGCCGCCCGTTCTGGCTCTCCGTCACGTACTCGTCGTAGCGATAGCTGCCGAAATAGGCGCCCTCGGCCGTCGCCTTACCCATCTCGGCGGTATCAAGCTTGCCTTGCGCCGCCTGGTGCAGGGCCAGCGACAGCGTCTGGAGCTTCATATTGACCGCTTGGTTGGCGGCGGTGGCGGCGGCCTTGCGGATCGTGTCGAGCGTCACCTTCTTCTGCTCGCCCAGGCCAATCAGTATCACGCGCCGGGCCGGAATCTTGCCATCGCCATAAACGAGCGCGCTGGTTCCCGCCTTGCCGGCAAAGTCGCCCAGCTTGGCCACGCGACCGAGCGCGCCGCCCAGCTTCTCATCCAGCGCCTTGACGTCTTTGTCCACGCCGGCCGCATCGGAAAATCGTCCCAGCACGAGCAGGTCTGTCTTGCACTGAGCCAACCCGACCTTCCGCGTCTTGATATCCACCGCAATGATTTGCTTCATCGTCACACACCGTATCTATATCAGAGATTAGAGGGCAAAGATCAAACTGGCGGAATCCACCATAGGCGGATGACTTCCTCCTCTTTACATTTTGCTCTTTGATTCTTGATTCTTGATTTTCCTATGCGCTCTTGGCCTTGTCCTTGGCCCGATAGTGCAGGTAGCTCTCGATGAACGCATCGAGTTCGCCGTCCAGCACGGCATCCACGTTGCCCGTTTGGTAGTCCGTGCGATGGTCTTTGACCATCTGATACGGCTGCAGCACGTAGCTGCGGATCTGGTTGCCCCAGGCGATCTCGCCCTTGTCGCCGTACAGCTTGGCCACCTCCGCGTCGCGCTTCTGCTGTTCGAGCATGTAGAGCCGGCTCTTGAGCACCGCCATGGCCCGCGCCTTGTTCTTGTGCTGGCTGCGCTCGTTCTGGCACTGCACGACCAGGCCGGTGGGCAGGTGCGTGAGGCGGACCGCCGAGCTGACCTTGTTGACGTGCTGGCCGCCCGCGCCGCCGGCGCGATAGGTGTCGATGCGAAGATCGTCTTCGTCGATCTCGATCTCGATGTCGTCCTCGAACTCGGGCAGGCAGTCGACCGCCGCAAAGCTGGTGTGCCGGCGCTTCTGCGAGTCGAACGGACTGATGCGCACGAGCCGATGGACGCCGACCTCGCACGAGAGCTTGCCGAACGCGAACGGGCCGATCACCCGCAGCGTCACCGAGCGGACTCCGGCCTCTTCGCCGGGCACGAGGTCCAGCTCTTCATACTTGAACCGGCTGGCGTCGAAGTAATGCGTGTACATCCGCAGCAGCATGTTGGCCCAGTCGCAGCTCTCCGTGCCCCCTGCTCCGGCGTGAATGCTCAGGAAGCAGTTCTTCGTGTCTTCCGGACGCGACAGCAGGCCCGCCAGCTCGATCTGTTCGCAGCGACGCAACAGCGAGCCGAGATCCTCCTCCAATTGCTCCAGCTCGTCGCTGTCCTCTTCCTCCGCCGCGAGTTGATACAGCTCGCTCAGGTCCGCCACCTCCCGCTGCAACTCCTCGGCCGGCTCGACCACCGCTTTCAGCGCACTGAGCTGGCTGGTCACCCGCTGCGCGGATTCCTGATTGTCCCAGAAGCCCTGGCGAGACATCTGCTGTGTCAACTGGTCCAGTTGCGCCCTCTTGCCGGGCAAGTCAAAGCCAGTCCCGAATCTTTATGACTCGGGCCTCGAGGTCGCCGATCGCGCCCTTCAGTTCCGCTATCTCCATAGAACCTCCCAACAGGTCTTCTCAAGTTAGTAGTGTGCTCGTAAGAGCATACCCGTTTGCAGTGTGCCCCTGAGGGCATACCCGTTCGTAGTGTGCCCGTGAGGGCATAGAACAAACAGCGAATCCACATTCGATAAGACCTTATACCACACTCGCCCCCCAAGTACAACGAATCCCCCATTTGGTAGTGCATAGCCATGGGGGGCAGCTGCTCTCCCGCTTGCCGGCCGGAGCGCTCTCTCCCCCTTTTGTCATGCTGAGCGAAGTCGAAGCATCTGGCCAGAGACGTTGCACATCCCGCGTTTCGCATCGTGCGTATCGTGTCAGCCCCTGGGGCCATCGACAGCGAAGGTTCTATTGCCCTGGCAGTACCTGACGACGAAGATGGTGTCTTCGATCCGGACGCCGTTTTCATACGTGAGACGAATCGGACACTGGGCTGTCTGAGCGTTCGAGGCAGAGCCCTCTCTCACGGGCTCGAAGCGGATGTCGTCGCAGACGAATTCCATTTCGACGATCTCGTCGAAGCGGTTCTTGCCCAGGCCGAACAGCTCATCGAGGAACTGCCGGCGGTCGCCGCCCAAGAGGTCCTCAAGCTGCTCGCGCCGATACGCCCTATCGATATACCTTCTGACAACGAGCTTCTCGTCGTGGTCCAGCACCGCCTGCCGGAACCCGGCCAGAAACACCCGCACGTCGTCCGATGCATACGCCCGTTCGCCCCCCCGCCGCCCCACCGCGCACGATGCACACAACACCGCCACACAAACCAGAACAACCTTGCCCAAAGTCTGCTCACTCATGGCACGCCTCCGAGCCCTTCTTACCTCGGCCTTGACCATAGGGTATCACGAAGAGAGCACAGGCCGTCAGGCCGAGAACGCAGATCGTGAAGATGATGCCGTTGGGGGTGCGGCCGGTCCACTCGGCCCAGGGCCATGGGAAGCGGAAGAAGGCATAGTTCAACAGGAAATAGAGCCACGCGCTGAGCAGCAGCGTGCGGCGTGCGAAGGCGTTCCCACTTGGCTCTTCCGGGGCCCGGCGCGCGTAGGTGATCGCGATTGTCGTCACGACCGCCAGCGGGACGATCAGGTAGACGAGCCAACCGACGACCGGGGCCACAGCCGCCTCCTTGTACACCAGTTGCCGAACGGTCTTGCCGGCGTAGGGAATCAGCATCACCGGAAACACAGCAAAGTAAGGCCACCAGCGTCCGCCGACGACCGCCACGATGGGAATGATCCCCATGATCAGCCCCAGGTCGTAGAGAAAGTCCACCGCGCCAAACGCTCCGCTCAGGATGGGTCTGCCGAGGCTATCGACCATCGAACGGTCCACAAACTCGACCGAGATCAGCAGGATCAGGTGAATCGCCAGCAGGATCCACTCCACGGGCGCTGAGAGGGTGACATCGCTTACGGCACGGTCCAGTTGAATCCACTTTCGGTTGAGCCACAGGCCGCAGCTCAGCAGCGCGCCCATGACCGCGCCATAGGTGGTCTCCATCATGTTCCACCAGTTAATGGCGGTCCCTTCGAGGAAGCTGCCACGCAGAAAATCGGGATTCCAGGCGTGATAAGCCTGGATGCTCTGTCCGAGTGGGAAGCCCAGCGCGCCTCCCAACACACCCCACCACACCAGACGCCGGGCCAGCCCGTCTTTACGCCAGTAACCGACGTAGACAGTCAAGACCGCCAGCGCTGCCAATAGACCACCCCAGCATTCAGGGCGAGGTTTCAGCACCTTGTCCGGCTGCCAATGCCAGTCCGCGGAGAAATACAGCACTGGCAATTCCCGGTTGGCCGGGTCGAAGGGCGAGTTGATCAGGGCCACGCCGGTGAAGTACGCCATGACCAGCCCCAGCATCAGCAGCAGCATCTCGAGCGGGCGATAGCGCGTACCGCCCAGCCCCATCCCCAGGAACGCGCCCGCGAAGCCGATCCACAGGCCGCCCTTGATCGCCAGGCCCAGCATGCCCCAGCCCAGCGCGGCCCAGTTGCCGACCAGTTCCGGATCGTGGGTCAGGCCGACGGTTTGGCCGTAGGTCATGGAGCCGCCGAATCCCATGGCGACGGTTCCCAGCGCCACCGCCCGGGCGGCGCCGAGCAGCGAAGCCCTGGGGCAGAGCAGAGTCACCAGGGTCAGACTGACCAGCAGTCCGGCGAGCATCGCCCCGGTCTCATGGCCGTACTGCCCCCGAATCCCCCAAGCCATCCCCCCGGCCATCGCCCCAAACACCACCGCCGCAAACCAGCCCACTGCGTTGCGTCCGTCGTCACTCAATGAATCGCTCATGGAACCGGGATCAGCCATCTAACCCTACAATCGGCACTCCGCCCGTCATGCCGCCAACAATACCACGATCCAGGCCTGAGGGATGAGCAAAAGATAAAGCGATACCTCGACATTCTCTCGCCTGAAGCAACAATTCTTGCTCATGCACGATGCGGATTCAGCCGATACTACTGTGTGTGCGGCGAGTAGCCCTCCGTCCGATTCATAGACTCAACAGGGTTCGTCTTGATTCGATCCGTGAGGCTGATAAATGAAACCATACGATCCGCTTGCATACGAGAACCTGGCACGCAGCGTCGTCAACGCCCTTCTGGAACAGGCTCCGCGGCCACTCCCACCGCAGGAACTCTTTGACGGTTCCGGCGTGTACGCAATCTACTACCGCGGCAACTTTCCCTGTTATTCAAGACTTGTCGAGTCCGAGAAACCCAAACCGATATACGTTGGCAAGGCTGTGCCCACCGGCGCGCGCAAAGGTGGACGCAAACCGTTGGCTGGTCGAGAGTTATACCAGCGGCTGACCCAGCACAGCAAGAGCATCCAGCAGGCAGAGAACCTCGAACTACAGGATTTCACCTGTCGCTACCTTGTGGTCGAATCGGTCTGGATCACCCTGGCCGAACGCTTCCTTGTCGAGCATTTCCAGCCTGTCTGGAACGTGGCCATCGACGGGTTCGGCAATCACGACCCCGGCGCCGGCAGACGCGCGATGAAACGCCCACTCTGGGACATCCTCCACCCAGGTCGACCGTGGGCAACCGGGCTGAATGCCGAGGTGTCCATGGCAGAGGTTCTCGACAAGGTGAGCGCCTTTCTCGGCAATATGACGTAGACACGCTGCTATCCGGGGGCTCGAAGCTCGACCGCCGTCTCGTGAAGCTCGACGCGTTGCGTCATCACCCCGGCGCGCACCGATGAATCGACAATGCTCGAACCGGTGCGTTTCTTTCGCACACGGTGCATTTCCTGGAGCGCGAAACCATGCAGTCCCGCAATCTCTGCGAGGAACCGGTCCGTCTCGATGTGGATGCCCTGGACGATGTTGTTGCCGATCACAACCACAACGAGGCCATCGGCCTTCATCACGCGGCGAGTCACTTCGAAGAACCGATGGCAGTCGTTGAAGTACTTGGCGGCGTAGTTGGCCCATCCGGCACCGCCATAGACGCCCTTCTCCGGATGGCGAGAACGAACGGCATCCAGGACATCGCGCAATTCCGGAAGATCGAAACTCAACTCGATCGGAGGACCGCTTCGCACGGTCTGCCAGAAGCAGCCGAAATTGTCGTCTTCAAGCTGCTTGAGCTGCCCATTCCCCTCCGTCAAACCCAGCCAGTGAAGCTGAGGACGGGTGTTGCGAACGTAGTGGTAGTTGTTGAGATACGGTGGGGACGTCACAAGCACGTCAATGCTCGCCGCAGGAAGAACGTCGGCGCCCTGGAGGTATGAGCATTCATACACCTTCGCCTGGGGCCGATGCCGGAACGACTTCATATGCCGTTGGAAGAACCTGACGTCGGCCTCAATCTCCCTGAGCTTGTCGCGAAAGACTCCGAACACATCCGCGTGTTCTACGAGCGGTCTTCCAGCCGCAGCGCGCGTGCTCAGACTGGGCTCGTAGGAGTAGTTGGAAAAGCCGACCATAACGGCCCCCAGGGCCAACTTCAGGGCTTTCTTGACGAACGCGTTCTTCTGTTCGCTGATGAAGTCCTGAAGCAGGAGGACATCGCGCTCCACGGTCGGACTGAAGAATGGCACTCTGCTCTTGAAGCCGCTCGGGGGCTTGGATTCCGGCTGCCTTTCTCTGTCCGGTCCGCCGTGCGCAAGGCTCTCAAGGCGGCTCACGACCTCGGTGAGCGGTTTCACGCTGTGCCGAATGCAGGACACCTTCAGATCGGACGCCAGAACGGCATAGGGATTGATGTCAAATCCGACAACGTTACAGCCTCGCATCAAGCCTTCGACCAGTGTGGTGCCAACTCCGGCAAAGGGGTCAAGGACGGTGACCGAACTTGGATCGCCGCAGACCGCGTTGCGGAACACTTCTTCCACAAAGGCCCCGGAGAACCCGGCGATCCACGGGACCCAGCGATGTAGCGGCTCGTTTCGATTCTTGATGAAGGCGGTATCACCAAAACCCGACTTGCCCTCGCCGGCCCCGTTCGCAGCGATCGCCTCAGTTCGTTCGCAGTTGGAACACCCTATGGACCTGCCCCCTGACGGATAGACCTTGTAGCGGAACCGATCCAGGCGTTCGATGGCAACGATGCTTCCCTCGTGCAGGTCGTGATGCTGGAAGAACCGGGCGATCCACGCGCGTTTTCGGAAGAAGCTTCTCGGGCTGCCGTTGCCGCTGCTTCGGGCGATGTCCGTCTGCACGGGCTCCGCCAGCCCGTCCACGATCAGGGTAAGCTGCTGGCCGGTCCCCTTTTGCGCGCTAGATGCGCCGAAGCATTCCTCCGGAAAGAAGTCGTGGTAGCCGGTTATGTAAAGATGGTGGTTCCGGAGGTTGCCGCCGGTAAGCGCGATAAGTCGTTTGCTATTGCTCGATTCAACACTCAATCGTGAGTCCCTTCACCCGAAATTGGCTCTGCAGAGATTATATCCGATCCCGGGACGAATTCAACGCGCAATGGACCACCGCACCGCGGAACGGGCGGAGCATCGATACTCGTGAACGAAACTCAGGACGAACACGTCGCAAAACAGGCCCGACAAGACCTCATATGCGAATATACCCTACCTGTTTATAGCTGTCTTGGAGCGTCAGGTTTCGTACCAAACACGCAACAGGCAAACGACAAAGTGCGCGTGACATGCAGATTTTTTTTATTCGTTGGCAAGCCGGGACTTCCGGCGGTCGAGGGCTCGAAAACGGGCGATCTTTTCGTACCAAACGTGCAACACCGTCCCATTGTAGAGGCGGGCCTCAGTCGCCGGCTCGCCTGGACGTGATGAGATTTTCGACCGGCGGCAATGCATGAAAGGAAGCGACATGGCGGACAGCACGAAACCGCGGACGCGACGCCAGCGACAGAGGCGCGACGAGAGGCCGCAATGCAGGGGTAAGTGCGCAGACTGCGTGTACCTGCTGGAGCCGAAGCGGCTGATGGACTTCCACGAGGGGCCGAACGGGCCGCTGATCCTGCCCATCTGCGCGCACCACGCCGAAAGCCCCGGCGAGCTGCGCGAGGTGCACCCGGCCCAGTGCTGCGCGAACTTCCGCGCGAGGCGCAAGCCGCCCGAGCGGGTCGAGGTCCAGCAGGACGAGCGGAGCGACGTGCGATTCATCCCGCTGACGCTGCGAATGGTGGCGATCATCGACGCCGCCGACTACGAGTGGCTCAGTCAGTACCGATGGTTCGCCAAGGGCATGGACGGCAAGTACTACGCCGGACGCGCTGAACGGGGCGAGATGATCATGATGCACCGCGAGATCATGAAGCCACCGCCCGGGATGGTCGTCGATCACATCGACGGCAACTCCCTCAACAACCGGCGCAGCAACCTGCGGATCTGCACGCCGGGACAGAACAATCACAACCGGCGATTCAAGGGCAACTGGTCGGGCTTCGCGGGGGTCTATCCCCAGGGCAAGAGGTGGCGGGCGATGATCTGCCATCGAGGCGAGACGCTTTACAGCGCCATCTTCGACGACAAGATCGAGGCCGCCAAGGCCCGCGATCGCAAGGCCCTCGAACTGTACGGCAGGTTCGCCTGCCTGAATTTCCCCGAGGACAGATCAAATATCAAAGGGCAAACAGCAAAATGACAAAGCAAAGTACAGACAGGCCGGAGGCGGTAGGCTGTAGACCGCAGGGACACATGACAACGGGTGGCAGCCTCAAGCCGAAGTGTAACGGAGGCTTGGGGATGGCGAGCGAGGGACGCTTGCGTTTGACACAGGACATGGGCGCGCAACGTCTCTGGCCAGATGCTTCGACTTCGCTCAGCATGACAAGAGAGGGAAGGAGCGCTCAGGGTGAAAAAAGGGGGGCGATGCACTCCGCACAGGGTGACAACGAAGGAAGAGCTTGCGAGGCCCTACCGCAATACGCAATACGTGATACGCGCGACGCACGACGCACGACGAACGCGCGGGTGGCAGCCTCAGGCGAAGCGCCCCTCCTGAGCTTGCCGAAGGCTTGGGGATGGCGAGCGAGGGACGCTTGCGTTTGACACAGGACATGGGCGCGCAACGTCTCTGGCCAGATGCTTCGACTTCGCTCAGCATGACAAGAGAGGGAAGGAGCGCTCAGGGTGAAAAAAGGGGGGCGATGCACTCCGCACAGGGTGACAACGAAGGAAGAGCTTGCGAGGCCCTGCCGCAATACGCAATACGTGATACGCGCGACGCACGACGCACGACGAACGCGCGGGTGGCAGCCTCAGGCGAAGCGCCCCTCCTGAGCTTGCCGAAGGCTTGGGGATGGCGAGCGACGAGCCCTCGCGCACGACGCAACACGCACGACGCATGACGAGCAGGCTTTTTGCTGTCGAAAACGGGCTTTGAGGCTTAGAATGGCGGCCATGATGGACAGAGCGGTTTACCGGATTATCGATGCGAATTTCAACCGGGCCCGCGAGGCGCTGCGGGTGATGGAGGAATACTGCCGGTTCGCGGTCAACAACGGCACGCTGAGCGGCCGGGCCAAGCAACTGCGGCACGAGCTTTGTGCGGCGATCGGACAACTGGAGCAGGGCAAGCTGCTGGCCGGACGCGACACGCTGGGCGACGTCGGCGTCGGACAGCAGGTGGAGAACCAGCTCCAGCGCGCCACGGCGGCCGAGGCGTTCACCGCGGGCGCCCGGCGTCTGACCGAGGCGCTGCGGGCGCTGGCCGAGATGGCGCAGGCCGAGAGCAAGCCGGTCGCGGCGGCCATCGAGCGGCTTCGCTACCAAGCGTACACGCTGGAGAAGGACGTGGTGCTGTTCGCGCAGCCGGTGGAGAAGTTCAATCGGGTGCGGCTGTATGTGATCGTCACGAGCGACCTGCCGACCAAGATCCTCTCGCTGGCCAGCCGCTGCGCCGCCGGCGGGGCCGACTGCATCCAGTTGCGGGCCAAGGACATGCCCGACGAGCGGCTGTTCGCGGTGGCGGTCGAGTTCGTGGACATCTGCCGGGACTTCGGGGCGTTGAGCATCATCAACGACCGCGTCGACATCGCCTGCGCCGCGGGCGCCGACGGCGTACACCTGGGCCAGGGCGATCTGCCGGTGGAGCAGGCCCGGCGGCTGCAACTGAGCCCGCTGATCATCGGCAAGAGCACGCACGACCAGAACGAGCTCGAACGGGCAGTCGACTCGCTGCCCAGCTATGTGAGTCTGGGTCCGGCCTTCCCGACGACGACGAAACCGAAGATCGAGATCGCGGGGCTGGACTACATCCAACACGGGCTGGAACGGCTCGCCGAGACGGGCGTCAGCCACGTCGCGATCGGCGGGATCACGCACGAGAACGTCGAGCAGGTGCTCCGAGCCGGGGCGCAGCGCGTTGCCGTCGGCGCCGACGTGACCGAGGCGCCGAACCCGGGCGATGCGTGCCGCCGGCTCAAGGACAAGATCGCTGAGTCTCTGGCAGAGTGATTTCCAACAGCGAAGGTGAGGTGAGCAAATGATTGAAGCGAGATCCATCCGATGTCTCATCGCGGCGGCTCTTCTGATCGGCGGCTGGTCTGTCGTCGCAAGCGCCGAGGACCTCTGGGAACTGGCCAACCGGAACAAGGACGTGCTGCGGATCGCGACGCTGTTCACCGCGCAGGACGTGCGCGACCGGCTCGCGACGGACGAGGGGCTCGACAGCGCGATGGACTGGTGCCGCAAGACGGGCGTGACGCACGCGTTCATCGAGTCGTTCCGCGACGGCTACACCGCCGAACGCAAGGCCCTCGAACACGCGCGGGACCGGTTCGTCGAGAGCGGGTTCGACGTTTCCGGCTGCGTCACGCCCACCGGCTTCGGCAAAACCTCCACGGGCTGGCGCGTCGTCTCGTGCTACACGAACGCGGACACGCAGCAGCGGATTCACGAGATCTTCGAGTACGCCGCGTCGATCTTCGATGAGATCATGATCGATGACTTTCTCTTCACCGACTGCGAGTGCGAAGAGTGCCAGCAGGCGCGAGGCACGCAGGCGTGGGACGAGTACCGCTGCGACCTGATGGTCCGCGTCAGCCGCGACCGCATCCTCGCCCCCGCCCGCGCCGTCAACCCCAACGTTAAAGTCATCCTCAAATATCCACAATGGTACAGCGCGCTCCATGAGCGGGGGTATGAGGTGGTGCGGCAGACGGCAGATTACGACCGGATCTGGGTGGGGACGGAGACGCGGGACTACGACGACCCGCAGTGGGGCGGCAAGGTCCAATACGAGGCGTACTTCATCATGCGGTGGCTCGGCGAGATCGGCGGGGCCAAGTGCGGCGGCGGCTGGTTCGACCCCTACGGCACGCACGAGGACACCTACGTCGAGCAGGCCCGCCAGACCGTGCTGGCCGACGCGAAGGAGATGCTGCTGTTCTGCTACGGCTCGCTGCTGGGCGGCACCGGCCCGGCCAACGTCGCACGGCTGCGCACCGAAATCCCGCACCTGTTCGAGCTGGCCTCGCTCGTGCGCGGCCAGCCCCTGCGAGGGATCGCGGCGCCCAAGCCGCCGAACAGCAAGCCGCGAGGCGAAGCCTACGTCTACGACTTCGTCGGCATGCTCGGCCTGCCCCTGGTGCCCACCGCGACGATCCGTGACGACGCGAAGGCCGCCTTCCTGCCCATCCAGGCGATGAAGGACCCGCAGCTCTGGCCCAAGCTGCGCCGCATGCTCGATTCCGGCGCGCCCGTGCTCGTCACCGACGGCCTGGCCGAGCGATTCACCACGAGCCAGTCCTACGACAATCTCCTCACGCTCAAGGTCGGCGGTGACCCCAAAAGCCTGCTGCAACTGTCGCGCGAGGACCTGGCGCCGATCCGCGACAAGATGCTGGCGCCGTTCGGGATCAGGTTCGACGCGCCCAACAAGGTGGCTCTGTACTTGATCGGCGACCGCTGCGTCGTGATCGAGAACTTCAACGACCAGCCAATCGACGCGACGCTGCAATTCGATAAGCCCATCGACGCCAAGGCCGCAGTGGTGCTGCCGGTCGACGCCGACGTGAACTTCTCGTGCGACGCGGGCAAGATCGTGTTCACCACGATCGACCCGCGCACCCTGGTCGCGCTGACCTATTAGAAGGACCGAACCCGGGACTTCCGGCCGCAGTACCTTCTCGACGTGGGCCGCAGGCCTTTGTGTTCCGCTCGGGCGGGCCGTGCGGCGATGGACGTGTTCACTGCACAAGGGAGAAATCATGAACGTAAGGCAGATCTTCTTCTTCGACTCGACGCTGACCCCGAAGATCATCACCTTCGTGTACTGGCTGGCATTGCTCGGCATCGTGGTCTCCGCCCTGACCTCCATGTTCGCCGGCTTCGGCGGCCTGACCTTCGGCAAGTTCCTGATGGGCCTGTTCATCATCGTTGGCGGCGCCGTCGCCGCCCGAATCGGGTGCGAGCTGCTCATCGTCCTGTTCAAGATCCACGAGAACATCCACAAGCTCGCCGAGAAGGCCTGATACGGATATTGATGGCAGGGTAGTCTTTGCGCATGGCGAGCGGGACACCTGGCCAAGCGAGTCTGGCGGTGTCGCGACGTCGTCTTCTGCGAGGGTGGTGCTGTTGCCGGACATCGGGAGAGACAAAACATGAAACACAGGAGTATCATCTGCGGTGTGGTTTACGTGCTCTGCCTTCTGGCAGACCCCGTCATCCGATATGCCGGCGGTCGCGCGTGTGTGCCCTTGTGGGTGCCACCTCTCTTGCCGGCCCAGGTTGTGCCTGACGTGATCGGGTTAGTGGCTGCGGTCTTCCTCTGGGTCGCGGTTGTCCGGTCGCTCATCGCGCGCAGAGACCGACGCTGGACCCTTGGCGTACTGGCGGCCGTCGTCGCAGCGACAGGAGCTTTGTGGTTCAGCGTTCCGCGTTGGCCCGTATTCCTTTACGGCCTCCGGGACCGTTTCGTCAGCAAGGTCGGGTACGCCCGGATGAGACACTTCGCCGAGGAGATATCTCAGAACCACCCTCTGGTGAACACCGAGGGAATCCTGATCCGGCCCGACAGGCTCAAGGCCGTGTCCCCCGAGCAGACCGAGCAATGGAACGATCTGGTCGCGCGGTATCCCTTCCTCGCGTGGAACGACGGACCAGGGCATGTCATCGCACGCGGGGGCCTGGTCGAGCTGACGTGGGGCTCGCCCCTGGTGGGCCATTGGGGATTCCAGGTAGCACCCGGCGGCGAAGTCACCGACCTCGATCCGGAACGCGCCTGGTTCCTGCGAGTCGCCAAGGACCTCCAGTTCGTCAACTACTTCGACTGAACCGCCCGCACGACCAGTCCACCTGCGATTCGCACGTAAGGGTCGCGGCACGTGACGGCTCCAGGTTCGCTCGACAAGTCGCACGGGATAGGTCCATAGCCGGAACGTCGTCCCAGCAGCGGAAGGCAGAGGGCTCCCGAAACGCAAGAATGCGTCGAAACACACGAATCTTGACGGAACAGAATGAGCGCCCTGCGCATCTGGCCGGTTGTGACAGCGGGTGGGTGCGGCCGGGTCACTCGTTCGATCCTGAAAGACGTCGGGACGGAAGCGATCCGGGCGCCGGGCGAATGAGACGAGACGGACACTGGAGCGGAGATCGAAGATGAAAGACGACAAGGGCGGGACACAACAGAGCGCCAAATCGCCGAGACGAAGGAAGAAATGGCCCGTTGTGCTGGCGGTGGCATTTCTCGCCGTGCTGGTATTCCTCGTGGCCTTGCCCTTTCCGCTATGTCGGGATATGGGCTACGTTTGCGAGCACACCGCGTCGCGCAAGGGCTACCGAAAGTGGTTCATGGGTCTGCGGACCAGCCAATGGTACAGCGCCAGTCAACTGGAACGATTCATGCTTGAGAAGCACCCGCAGGATCTGACGCACCGCTGGGTCAGTTTCATGGGGACCGGAAGGAACCTTGTCGGTCAGGCCGGTTCCTTCTCGCACGGACGGCCCAACCGTACGTTGCTCCTGTTGCGACAACAGTTCGACGACCACGTGGACAGCCTCGACGACGCGGGCAAGCTGGAGCTTTTCCGCGTCCTCGCTTCAGGCCAGAAGGACCGGATCGAAGCCCAACTGGCCCCGGTCCGCGAAAGACCTTTCGAACCGTTCCGAGACCCGCAGCCATAGGAAGAACCGCGACCGATGTCGCCCGTGCCGGCTCGACACCCGCCTTCCGCCACAAGTAGATGCACGGTAACATGTTATGCGTGTCACCTGGCAAATGGACGCCGGCGTGACGCAGGACGCGGAATGCTCACGGCGCGAAATCGCGCAGAATACCTGGCCTTCATCGTAACGGGATGCGCTCCTGCACGTCCAATTGATTGCAGAGCGGTCGTTGCGGCAGCCCGACCGGGGAAGTAGACGGCGTCACGGAACGTCGGGAGGTATGGAGAATGAGAGCAACCAGCATCGTGTGTGGCGTGGTTTACGTGCTCTGCCTTCTGGCAGACCCCGCCATCGACTATGCCGGCGGTCGCGCGTGCACGCCCTTGTGGGTGCCACCCGGTTGGCCGCCCCATGTTACGCTCTTGGGGATCAGGTTCGTCGCAGGCGTCTTCCTATTGGGGGCGGTTGTCCGGTCGCTCATCGCGCGCAGAAACAGACGCTGGACCATCGGCATCCTGGCCGTCCTCGTCGTGGCGACGGGTGCCCTCCGGCTTGCTGCTCCACATCTGCCCGGATACCTCCATGGCCTCCGGGACCGTTTCGTCAGCAAGGTCGGCTACACCCGAATGCGACAGTTCGCCGAGGAGGTATCTCAGAACCACCCTCTGGTAGACTTTAACGGAATCCTGATCAGGCCCGACAGGCTCAAGGCTGCATCCCGCGAGCAGACCGAGCAATGGAACGATCTGGTCTCGCGGTATCCCTTCCTCAACTGGAACTATGGGGCGGGTTCCGTCATCGCACGCGGGGGCTTGGTTGAGCTGACGTGGGGCTCGCCCCTGGTTGGCCATTGGGGATTCCAGGTGGCGCCCGGCGGCGAAGTCACCGACCTCGATCCTGATGAGGGCTGGTTTCTGCGAGTCGCCCAAGACCTCCAGTTCGTCTACTACTACAACTGAACCGCATTTGCCGCCAACCCTCGCGCGATCCGCATTTGCAGGGAGCGCGGATGAACGAGCCTTCTCGTCACTTCGAACGCAGCAACCAGTGGTCGATCGCGTGCGGATGCAGTATACTCATTCGTCAGCCTGAACGCCGCCCAATTTGAAAGGCGATGAGACAGGGGCAATGCAGATGACCACCAGAGCGCTGAGACCTTGCTGGCTGAACTGCTACGGGGCTGAGGATCGGAGTTTCCTCTCTGATGGTGAGCTTCTGGCCATCGACGCCATGGAAGATGCGATCGCGCCGCTGGACGAACAAACGACTCGGATCAGACAAGTGATCACGGGCTTCGAGGCGTGCTATCACGAGGCGGACAAAGAAGCCCAGTTTATCATCGGTGCGATCTGTGCAGGACATTGCCCCCAGCGGTCGAACGAGCGGCCGGCGCAGCGCAGGCGGGACCTGGAGAACGCCCGAGACATACTGGCCGCGTGGTGCGTGGACCCGAGCGGCAAGAGCGCGGATCGGGAGATTGGCGGCGTTCGGGCCAATGAGCTGCTCGGCTTCTTAGGAGAGCCGAATCCTCTGAAGCTGTGGCAGGTGGCGCGGATTGTGGATAAGGTCCGCAGTGCTCTCGAACCAGATCGCCCCTATCGGAATCTGGTGCTGGGCGTTGGAGAATATGGCGAGCCCGGCGAATGTACGGCGGAGGCGCACTACCGAGGCGACCTGCCCCTCCTGCGCCGGACGAGAGAGACGATGATCCACGATACAGCCGATGGCAAGCCGTCCAAGGTCAGCCTGGCGTATGCCATCGATCTGCTGATGCCTTGTGTTTGGGACTTCGGTGGGAGTCTTGTGACCATTCTCAAAGCCATCGGCGGCGACCTTCACCCGGTCAGGCCGCTGGCGTGCTGTGCCCGAAACATCCGGCTGAGCCCTCTCTATGACCGCCTGACGACGATCTCGAATGCGCTGAACGACTTCTGGAAGGGCCGGACGGCGGGCAGGGACACCGACCCTCATATCCTGGCATCTCTGGGCACACCCACGCCGGCCAAGCGATGGCTTGCCGCCTCGCTCGACAAGACGATCCGATTGCACTTGACCCTGCCGTTCAACATGAACCTGTTCTGATTCGGAGGACCGCATGCATACCGTGACCGTTGCGCTGCTATCGATGTTGTGTTGGGGGGCAGTCGGGCAAGTGAGGGAACTGCCGGCTGATGCGCCGGGAGCATTCTTTCCGCTGCGGGCGCGGGACCATCGGGATGCGGGGTCGTTCCAGCGCGGCCGGCCGGTGGTCGGGACGACGTACTTTTACTGGTACGACATCGACAGCAACGCCCACATCTTCGACGGCGACGGCTCCGACGCGATGACGACGCATCCGGCCGACATGACCGACCTGAGCTACAAGCGGGCCTCCTGGCACCAGAGCCAATTGCTCGACGTGATGGACGCGGGGATCGACTTCGTCATGCCGGTCTACTGGGGCGTGCCCGGCGACTATGACGGCTGGAGCTTCGCGGGACTGCCTCCCCTGGTCGAGGCGCACAGCGAGCTGGAGAAGGCGGGCCTGAACCCGCCGGCCATCGGCCTGTTCTACGACACCTCGATCCTCCAATGGAACCGCTTCAACGCCGACGGCAGCAGCTACCATGTGGATCTGACCACGGATTTCGGCAAGCGCTGGTTCTACACGGCCATTCGCGATTTCTTCAGTCTGATCCCGCCGGCCAAGTGGGCCCGCGTCGACGGCAAGCCGATCATCTTCTTCTACGAAGCGGCGTTCGCCGCGAAGCAGGACCCCGAGCGGCAGTTCGCGTTCGTCAAGGAACGCTTCGCGGCCGACTTCGGCGTCGAGCCGTTCCTCGTAAAATCCGCCGGATGGCAGGGCCAAGCCGACGCGGTTTATTCCTGGGGCGGCGCGGTCAATGGGCCGATCCTCTTCGAGGACGTGGCCGCACTGGGTCCGGGCTACGACCATAGCGCGGTCCCCGGCCGCCAGCCGCTGATCGTCGAACGCTGCGATGGGCAGACCTACATCGAGCGCTGGACGAAGCTGCTGCAACTGCCGCCGGGGCAGAGGCCCTGGATGGTGCACGTCGAGACGTGGAACGAGTGGCACGAGGGGACCGACGTCGCCCGCTCGCGCGAATACGGGCGAGGTTATATCGTGCTGACCAAGCTGTTCGCCGACATGTGGCACACCGATACGCAGCTTCGGTTCGGCTCACCCTACACAGACGCCGAGCGGATCGTCTGGGAAGCGGAAGCGCCCAAGGGCCTGACGCTGCGCCCCAGCGGCGGCGACGGCAACTGGCAGATTATCGAGCACGATGGGAGCGAGGCGGTTGTCACGCTGCCCAACCCTCATTCGCAAACGACTCGCTATCTGTACTTCGACGTCGACGATGCCTTCGCGTTCGGCGTGCGCGGCAAGTCCGTGGCCCTTGCGGTGACGCACCGCGACGCAGGCTGCACCTCGTTCGGCGTCGACTACGACAGCACGGTCAGCGAGGGTCCGCTGGAAGGCTCGTTCCGGCCAGCCGGCAGCGTCGCGGTGGCGGGCAGCGGCCAATGGAAAACGGCACACTTCGCGCTGCCCGAGTGCCGGTTCGCAGGCCGCTGCAATGGCGTGGACCTTCGCCTGGTCGCTACCGGCGGCAACATGGAACTGGCCGTCCGCCGCGTCGAGATCGCCAAACCGTAGGACGAGCGTTCCTGCTCCCTCAGACTTCGTGTGGCAGCCTCAAGCGCCAGCTTGGGGATGGCGGACTTGACCGCGGAAGCGACAGCAGAAGGACGCCCATGCTCAGAACCATCCCCAAGCTCTTCGAGCTGGAGGCTGCCACCGGGGTTTTGGTGTTGACTTCGGCATCCGAAAGGAGTAGGTTCGGTGCGGTCATATCTTACGTACACGTACCAGTTGCGGGGGTCGCGATGGCGACCGGTCACGAAACGTGAAACTCGAAGCACAAAACACGAACTTCGAAACAAACTCGAATGACGCAAGTTCGAATGTCCCAAACTCCCGGCCGCAGGCCGCTTTCGAATTTCGGGTTTTGGGCTTTCGTGCTTGTCTCGGATTTCGAGATACGGATTTCGGATTTGGCCTGCTTCGCCGGTGCGGCAGCGCCTGCTCGCCCTGTTCACTCCCGAGGAAGCCGACCTTCTGATCGATTTTCTTGCGCGCATTTCCGAAGCTATGTCCCAGGAAAACGGCTCTACGCCGACCACCGAGACAAGACAAGTGCTGAAAGGAGAAAGACGATGAACCGACTGAAAACCACCGTCGTCGCAACCGTCGCCGTAACATTGGCCGTGTGCGTATTGACCTTCACGCCGTCCGCCCAGGCGCAGCCCGGGCGGGGCGGACAGCGCGGTCCGCGCGTGACGTCGCCCGAGGTCGCCGCCGACCGGCACGTGACGTTCCGCATCCTGGCGCCAAAGGCCGAGGCGGTGCGGCTGTCCGGCGGCGACATCCCCGGCGTCGGGCAGGGAGCGGAGATGACGAAGGACCCGAACGGCATCTGGGAAGTGACGCTCGGCCCGATCGGCGCGGGCGCGTACCGCTACAACTTCAACGTGGACGGCGTCTCGGTGATCGACCCGCGCAACCCGGCCACCAGCGAATCCAACGCGAACACGTGGAGCCTCGTGTGCGTTCCGGGCTCGGAGTTCATGGACACCCGGCAGGTGCCGCACGGCGCCGTCGCGGAGGTCACGTACTGGTCGGCGTCGCTCGGGCGGTTTCGTCGTATGCACGTGTACACCCCGCCGGGTTATGAGTCGGGCCAGGCCAAGTACCCGGTCTTCTACCTGCTGCATGGGGCCTCCGACAGCGACGACTCTTGGACATCGGTGGGCCGGGCGGGCTTCATCCTCGACAATCTGATCGCGGCCGGCAAGGCCAGGCCGATGGTGGTGGTCATGCCCGCCGGACATACCGGACCCTTCACGTTCGGCCGGCGGTCCGGCGTCGACGAATTCACGAAGGACTTCATCGGCGACATCATGCCGCACGTGGAGAAGAACTATCGCGTCTACACCGACAAGGCCCACCGCGCCATCGCGGGCCTGTCGATGGGCGGCGCGCAGACGCTCAATCTCGCGATCCCCTACCCCGATAAGTTCGCGTACGTGGGCGTGTTCAGCTCGGGCATCTTCGGCATCGCCGGCGGCGGGCCCGGCGGCGCGCCCCAGGGACCATCGTGGGAAGAGCAGCACAAGGACAAACTCGACGGCACTGCGCTGAAAGACGGGCTCAAGCTCGTCTGGTTCGCCACGGGCAAGGACGACTTCCTCGTCCAGACGTCGCGGGCCAGCGTCGAGATGCTCAAGAAGCACGGACTGGACGTCGTCTACAAGGAGACCGACGGCGCGCACACGTGGATCAACTGGCGCGACTACCTCAACGAGTTCGCGCCGCAGTTGTTCCAGTAGGTCGTCCGGGGGGAACGCCGGAGGGCAATGTCATCTGGCGCCGCAGGTGTTGAACAGGCTGTAGAAGGTGTAGGTGTCGCCGTACTTCGGGGCGAGCCGGTCGAAGACGGCCTGGTTGTTGCCCTGCGCACCCCTGACGACGGTGGTGATCTCGCGGAACTGATTGTACACGTCGGGCTCGATGGTCCAGCCTTGCGCATCCGGGGTGGTCTTAGTCTCCAGCGCATGCACCAGCACCGCCTCGGCCCAGTGGCGAGGAAGCCGCGTGTAGCCCAGCGGCCCCAGCAGAGGCAGACAGCGCACCAACTCGGCCCGCTGATGCGTCAGGAGAAAATGCGCCATGAGATATTCAAACGCCAAGCGATGATCGGGGTGGTCCTGCAACAGCCTCTTGAGCAGGGGTTCGAAGGAAATCCCTCCGACCGCATGGTTCGTCGTCGCCTGCGTCCGGCGCCAGGCGCCGATCAGCGGATCGCTGTCGGCCCTGGCGGGATCGGCGATCGCATCTTCCCATCGGCGCGCCATCGCGCGACCGCCGGCGTACTTCTTGAGCGCCGCGAAGACGATCCGGGCGGACTGGCGCTGTACCTTGGCCAGATGGATGCGGACCAGCGCCTCCAGCACGTGCGGTGACGGGCCTTCGTTATCCAACAATTCGTAGGCGTTCTTCTCGGCGGCGTTCGGGCAACCCAGGTCGAGGTACAGCTCGAGCAGCTTGGCGTGCTGAAAACGCCCGGTCATGTCGTCAAAGCTCAGGAACAGCGTCTTGGTCTCGTCCTGGGGATAGGCGCACAACTCGTCGCCCGAGCGGCCCAGGTGCGCCAGAGCGCGGTTGACATCGAAGACGCCGGAACGCGTGAAGGCACGTTTGCCGCGCATGCGATGCGCCAGAGCGATGACGCGATCCCACTGTCTCTGCTGTGCGTAGGAGTGCAGCGATCGCTCGTCGCGGAGATGGTTCCGTGAAAGCGCCAGGCACAGGGCCGCCAGTAGAATCACCGCGAGCATACGCACGACGATCCACGGGCGATGCGATACGCGTTCTCGCACGACAAGGCCTTGCCCACAAGATGTGACCAGAATCAGAACCGGGACAAAGGCATACAGAACAAGCGTCAGGGAACGGGAGAGGAAGACCAATTCAAGACTGCGGCCGGAATCCCAGAGTGTGCCAATCGTGAAGATCTCACGGAGTCCGAGGCCGAAGATGAATCGACCCAGGACGAAGGAGACACCGGCGGCCAGAAGAGCTGCAACAACTGCGACGACGATTCGCCGATGCAGCAGGGCCTCGATCAGGCAGATGACGCCGGCAAAGACGAAGGCCGATGCGCCGGCCAGGTAATATGCCATCGCAAACAGGACCGCAAACACGCCCGCCCGCGCCGGCAGGGTCTTCGTCGGAATCGACTCGTACAGGACCGCCATCCAGACCGACAGCAGAATCGCAAGCAGCGCCGCGAGTGGATCGTCGTAGCGGCTGTAGATCATCAGAGCGACGATCACCGGGACCCAGGCCAGGTCCCTCGCCCAACTCGCCCGCATCGCGCGCAGCAGGCGCTGCACGCCGACAAACAGCAGGACCAGCACCGCGATGATGACAAGGGCTCCCAACCAGGGGCTACGATACGTCTGCGCCAGCAGTGCGGCCAGCGCGTTGAGCGGACCGCCGGGCGCGCCAAACGCGGTTCGCAGAAACGGGGCTTCCCAGGAGAAGACCGGATAAGCCGCAAACACGCCGAAGCCGTGATACAGCAGTTGAGGTTGAACCCCCCTCCACACATATACGAACAGGCCCAGGAACAGACCTCCCTGCCACCAGAGCTCCAGCCTTCTACGGTCCATTCCGCCCTTATAGTGCATCGGGGCCGAAGCCGACAAGAAAAACGTTGGTTCCTGTGGCGACGGCAGTAAGATGGGCACGTGTATCTGAGCATCCCGACAACAATGTCGCCGATCGGGCAGGCACGCCGCTGGCATGACGCAAGAACGTGCAGAACCAGAGGATTCCATCCGCAGGCGGGTCCGGGAGGCCCTGCGATGAGATCGCGCAGACTCCCGGCGGCGCCTCTTGTCTTGTGCGCGATGGCAGCGGTCTTCTTCGTCGGCTCGTGCGAAGACGAGCGACCGCAATCGCCCGCGGTCGTGGGCAAGACGCCGCGGGTCACGCCGGATTATGCGGGGATCGTCCTTCCGCCCAACATCGCCCCGTTGAACTTCCGGATCGCCGAGCCGGGCCGCCGATACGCCGCCAGGATCCATTCGGACGCGGGAGAAGAGATCGAGATTCTCAGCCGAACGGGCGAGATTCTCCTTCCGCAGGCAAAATGGATGGCCCTGCTCAGCGCGAATGTCGGCAAGGAAATCGCCGTCGACGTGTACGTGCAGACCGAGGACGGCAGGTGGAATCAGTACGAGCCCATCCGCAACAGAATCGCACCAGAGCCGATCGACTCGCATCTGGTCTACCGTTTCATGATGCCCTCGTCATATTTCCCCAAGCCGATGCAAATCTGTCAGCGGAATCTGGAGACGTTCGACGAAGAGGTCCTGCTCGACACCCGTAACTTCGGGAACGGCTGCGCCAACTGTCACAGCTTCGTGGGCACCAATCCCGACAAGATGCTCCTGGGGATTCGCAGCACGTCCTTTCCCAGCGCGACCCTCTACGCTCGCGAAGGCCGCATCGAAAGGATCGGCGCCAAGTTCGGATACACCTCGTGGCATCCGAGCGGCAGGATCGTGACGTATTCGATCAACGACGTGCGGCAGTTCTTCCACACGGCGCAGCAGGAAATCCACGACGTGGTCGACCTCGATTCGATCATCGTCTACTACGACGTCGAAAGAAAGGAGATCCGCACGGCGCCGGCCCTGTCCGACAAGACGCGTCTGGAGACCTATCCCGCCTGGACGCCTGACGGCAAGTACCTGTACTTTTGCAGCGCCCCGCTGCTGTGGACGGACATGCAGACGGTGCCGCCCAGGCGATATGCCGAAGTCCAGTACGATCTGATGCGAATCCCTTACGACCTCGCAACGGACGCCTGGGGCGCGGCGGAGACGGTGCTGAGCGCCAAGGACACCGGCCGCAGCATCTTGTTGCCTCGCGTCTCGCCCGACGGCCGCTTCCTGCTGTTCTGCATGAGCCGATACGGGTGTTTCCCCGTCTACCAGCCGACCAGCGACCTGTACATGATGGACCTGACGACCGGCGCGTACCGCGAGGTCGCGATCAACAGCGAACACAGCGAGTCATGGCACAGTTGGTCGAGCAACAGCCGTTGGATCATATTCAGCAGCAAGAGACAGGGAGGCCTGTACACCCGACCGTACATCAGCTACGTGGACGCCGAGGGCCGGACGCACAAGCCGTTCGTGCTGCCGCAACGGCGGCCGTCCTTCTATGATTCCTGCTATCGTCTCTACAGCGTGCCGGAACTGGTCGACGCAGCCGTGACTGTGAACGGCCGGTCGCTGGTCGATGCGATCTCGGGTCCCGCCCAGATCAGCGTCAATTCGATCACCGGCGCGACCCCCAGCAGCACCGAGGCCTATCCCAAGGGCCGCCCCCGTGTGCAGTGACCGGAAGAAGCCGATGAACCGGCGGGCGCTGCGGCCACTTCGATCTCCACGGGGTTGCTCACCACGGTGATATCCTCCAGATCGAACGCCACCTGGATCGTATGCCGGCCGGGTCCCAGCGGCAGCCCCATTTCCGTGGGCACAGTCAACATCAGGTCGGCCAATTCCCCACCGGGAGCCAGCGGATACATCTTCGCCCGGGCCGCCTCGTCCCGGCGCCGCTGGTACCACCGCCCGTCCAGCCAAACGCGATCGGGACAGATGGGTTCATGGACATCGAAGGCGAACAACCGCCGGCTCTGATTGCGGAGGTCGAGTCTGAAGGTCGGTGTCTCGGCGCTCTGCCAGAGGCGTTTCGTCGGGCGCAATCGGCACTGCAACCCTTCGGCTTGTGGTCCCCAGTCGGACGTCGTCCGCACGATACCATCTGTCCGCCCTGCAAGCACCCTGTCCTCTCGCGAGCAACCCCCGGACAGGAGACTGCCAAGCAGCATAATGACCACGGCTCGCATTGCTGTCTTCGCCATAGGTTCTCTCTGCCACATCACGGTTTCGCCGGATCGACGCTGGACCATTATACGCGCGTCCGGCCGTGATGCCAGAGAACCCTTGCCACGAAGTGCCGGTGTGCACTGCCCGAGGCCTTTTTCGAACTGGAAAAGCCGCTCTCGGGAGACTTTTCTACGGTTTATCCACCTTAAGGCGCGCCGGTCGGACAAACTCTCCAGGTCCGAGAAATAGCCAACAAGCTTGGGGCTTTGGGTAAGAGAAAGTATCCCCGACTTCGCGAGGGGGAAATCATCAACTCATAAGCTACTGAAAACACAAGCGTTATGCGATATCAAAACGCCAGCCTCTTCACTGCGACCTCAAATGCCTTCCAGGCGGGCACGCCGGTTGCAGCATTCCGCCGGATGTAGACAGGCTATGACCTACTCGTCGCCAACTTGTCCACACGTTATCCACAATTGCGCCAACCCAGGGACGCGACCGCGACATACACGACCATCGGCCGTCTCCAAGCTTTCCGGTTGACGATTGCAGATCTCGGATTCGGATTGGCCTCGGCGCGCAGATCCGCAATCCGCAACCCCAATCCACCAGCGTGTGGGGTCTTGGGAAAATCCGGCGGTCGCCCGATAACTGCCGGCCCATTCGTGCTGCGCACGGGCATCTGTTCTCAAAGTGGACCCCGGCGGCCCGATTCGGCCTAATTCTCTTGACATTGGGTCGGAAATTGGGTAGACTGATCCTCGTAGATCGTTCCACGGAGCGATCCACTCGAAATGGGGGGTGCTCATCGCTTACCTTCATGGGCACTCAGTAAGGCAGGTTTGGCAGTTTCGTTCGATGGCCTGGATTCATCCTTGCGGTGATTCCACAGGCTGTCTGCGGCCGGGGGGTTGCAGGACTCATGCGACAGACGCAAGTCCAACACGCAATGTCGATGCTGTGGGTCTATTCAGACCGCAACCGAAGGGGCGTCTGTGGCGCCCAGGCATCCATCGTTTCGGTCGTTTTAGTCCTTTCGGTCCCTTAGGACCAAGAGGACCGGAAGGACGGAAGGGATCCACTCGTGACGGCCATCGCAGGCCGCCGACCGTGCCGGCACTTGGGAGTGTGGTGACATGATACGGGCAAACACATCACGACAGCTTTGGGCGATCCTTGGATTCGCCCTGCTGCTCTCTGCCGTGCCGTCGCTTCAGGCCGACACCGTGGACGCTGTGCACGATGGCTTCGGGGCCTACGACAGCATCACCTTCTGGAGCGCAGGATACGCCGGAGACATCGTGGGGGCCGGCGTCTACATGCTCGACAAGACCAACAGCACTGGAATCGGCGACACGTGGTCGAACGGCCTAGTCCCCGGATTCTGCATCGAGCTGCACGAACCAGCGCCCGACGTCACTGTGACATACGACGTGCAAATGCCCGACGACGTCTACAACAGCTACACGGGCGAGGTGCTCGGCACCACGAAGGCCAACTACCTCCGCGAGCTGTGGGCCACGCATTACGACTCGGCCTGGGCCAGCGGCGGCTCCTATACCGACCAGCAGAACAGCATGGCAACGGTTTTCGCGGCGGCGATCTGGGAAATCATCTACGAGAAGCTCCCGGCAACGCCGGCCGGCTGGGATGTCACCGTCGACGGGACGCCCGGCTACGGCGGCTTCCGCGCGACCAACCTCGATATCGAGACCGCCAACAAATGGCTGCACGAGCTGACCGGCGGCGGCGCCAAGGCGGACCTGCTCGTCATCTCGCACAACGGCATGCAGGACTACCTCGTGGCGGTCCCCGAGCCGGCGACCCTGATGCTGCTCGGACTGGGCGGGGCGCTCGGTCTTCTTGGACGCAGACGAAGAGCGATGGTGCGACAACGCTTCGATATCAGGAGCGAACGGTGCATCGGCGCCTGAGCGCGACGACACTCAAGGAAAACGGATGAAAGCCTCGTTGACAGCAATTGCGATAGTCGTGACAGTCGTATCCGCCGGCGCATCTGCCGAGACGGTCCCGCCGCAACAGGTGCTGGAATTCAGCCCGGCGCCGGCCGCTGCCGGCGACTGGTCGTACAACGGCGCAGGCGTCCTGAGCTTCGATCAGGACATCATCATCAGTTCCGGCCTGGGCAGCAACTATGACGCCCTGGTCGGCGCGCACGTCTATCTGCCGACGTTTCAGGTCGCAGGCATTCCCGATGCTCCGTACGTACTGACTCCGTTGGGCAGCGCGCAGATCGTCATCAAGAGCGCCGACAATAGCGCTACGTATCTGACCGGCGCGCTGGGCAGCGGCGATCTGTCCACCATCGGAACGGTGGCCGGCGGGTTCACGCAGTTCCAGATGGACATCACCGACCTGTTCATCACGCACGAAGGCTCAGCGCTCGGATCGGCGGCACTGGCCCTCCTCGAAAACCTCAGACTACCCTCGCTCGATTTTGAGCTTTCTCTTCAAGGTGGAAGCGGCCCGGGCTACTACAGCTTCGCCCAGATGCTCGACGGCGGCTACAGCGGCAGCGGCGGGTTCAGTGGGGCCATGTCGGTCCCCGAACCGACGACCATCGCCCTGCTCGCTCTCGGCAGCCTGGCCTTGGCGCGAAAGCGCCGTAACGAATAAAGTGACCCCCCCTACCTTGGAAGGACGGGCCGTGGCCCCGGCACACCGGGACCGCGGCCCGCGATTTTTCCGCCCACTTGTATCTCGTCGACAGGCCGCCGCTACGCCAAGGAGCTTCTCGCGTCATTGTCCTCTCGATAGAATCACGAGGCAGGATACTAGAGGTCGTCTCCCCTCAAAATACGTAGTCACCACAATTGACCGCGCCTCGCGGCAAGCATCAAATACAAACTGCCCGTGAAGTAGGCGCGCACCGCGATAAGTCCGTCTATGAAGCCTTGTTTGCCCCGCAAGACGCGAGACCGACATGAGTGCCAACAGAATGGGCGGTCTGACCAATCGTCGTGGAACGAAGCTACCGAGGCCGCAGGTCATGTGTTCGGCGCGATGGACTTGCGCTGTATCGGGTCTACCATTCATCCCTTCTTGTAGGAGGCAACACCATGAAACCAAGACAGAAAACAGCAGGCGTGGCCATTGTCTTGCTTGCAATCGGATTGGTGGGAACACTGGCGTCTTCCCCCGCAGGCGATCTGGGTCACTCTTCCTCATTTGCATCGACGGTGATGTTGCCCAGCGCGCTGCCTATGGGCGTGCCGATGGATAGGCGAATCGACGAGAACGGACCAGGTGAGCCAGGTGCTCAGAGTTCTCAACACGACGTCTGGATATCTGTGTTCTCGGCCTTGAACGACATGAGAGGCAAACTGATGAGTCAGCTCGACGCGGCCGGAGAACAATACCCTGAGCTGCTCTTGACGTTTCGATTGCTGGCGACCTATTCCAACTTTCTGGAGGTCCGCATTCGGGACCTGTCGAGAAGTCAGGTGCGCGCCACAGGCGAGGAACTGCCACCAGTGATGGACCTGGACCGCCGGTTTCGGACAGGTTTGTTTCCCCCTGACATCTGTCCTCCCTATCCCGATGGCTCACTCACGGCGAGATTCGGTCTGACGATGAAAGACATCCGCGACATTACGATGGAGGAGAAGATCGAGGAGCTGAACAGGCGGCTCTCCCTTCTGAGATCATGCGATGATATCAAGACGGAGCGTCAGGAGAAGCTGGATCGGCTGAATGAGCTGTCTGCATACGACTATCTGACGTCCGAGCAACTGGAGGAAATGTACGAATGCGTCGAGCGGATCAAGACCCTGACCGATGCACTTCTTGAGAACGGGTGCATCACGGTCTTGTACCTAATCGTCGAACCGAATCTACCGGTGTTACAGGGGACGTGAGGAGTCCATCTCTGGCGCTCACGCGTCTGGCAATACTGCCTCTGTCTGGATGGTCTGGGACCCGGTGCATCGAATTCTCTGGTAACGAGTGACGGTCCTTCCGGAGGATTCGATGGTGCCTGGCAGCGACGTCTCTGGCTGGTTGCCCATTTTCGAGAACGTGGTATAGTTGGTTCTCGGGTGGGCCGAGGTGGATGGTGGACCGGCTGTTGGGGTGTCGGGCTATGGCGATGGTGCGATGGGCTGCACTTGGCTTGTTTGTGGTTGGTATGCTGGCGCCGTTGGCTGTGAGTGCGTCATCGGCCGAGCGGTATGAACCAACGTGGGAATCGCTCGACGCCCGGCCGACGCCGCAGTGGTTCAGGGACGCGAAGTTCGGGGTCTTTGTGTGTTGGGGCCTGTATTCCGTGCCCGCGTGGACTCCGAAGGGCCACTACGCGGAATGGTACCAGTACTGGCTCCAGGAGAATGCCTTCGACGGTCAGGTGGCCGAGTTTCACGCGCGGACCTACGGCGCCGATTTCCAGTTCCGGGATTTTGCGCCGATGTTCAAGGCCGAGCTGTGGGACCCGAACGCCTGGGCCGATTTGTTTGCGAGGGCCGGCGCCAGGTACATCGTGCTGACCACCAAGCACCACTCCGGCTACACGCTCTGGCCCAGCGCCGAGGCCGAGCGGACCTACGGAGCGAACTACAATCCCGTCAAGGTCGGGCCCAAGCGTGATCTCGTCGGCGACCTGGCAACAGCGGTGCGGAAGAGAAACATCAGGGTCGGGCTGTACTATTCGCTGTACGAGTGGTATCACCCGCTCTGGAAGAGCGACAAGGCGCAATTCGTCGAGGAGCATCTGTTTGGGCAGTTCAAGGACCTCGTGACGCGCTATCAGCCGGATGTGGTCTGGGCGGACGGGGAATGGGATCTGCCCTGGGAGCAGTGGCGAAGCCCCGAATTGCTGGCCTGGCTGTTCAACCACGCGGCGAACGCGAACGACGTCGTCGTCAACGACCGGTGGGGCAAAGGGGCCCGGCACAAACACGGCGGATTCTACACGACCGAATACGGTTCCGGCCTGGACGATGACAGCTACCCCTGGGAAGAGAACCGGGGGATGGGACACTCGTACGGCTACAACCGCGCCGAGAACGCGGAGGACTATCGGTCCGCGCAGGAGCTGATCCTGATGATGGTCGATGTCGTAAGCCGGGGCGGCAACCTGTGCCTGGACATCGGGCCGCGAGCCGACGGCACGATCCCGGTGATCATACAGGAGCGATTGCTCCAGATCGGCGCGTGGCTCGCCACCAACGGCGAAGCCATCTACGGCACGCGCATGTGGAAAGCGCCCTGCCAATGGAGCGCGGGGGACATTCCACAACTCAAGCGGGGCGAGTACATGACACACTTCAACATCCTGGAGCAGACGGTCGCCCCGCCGCCTGGGCAAGCGCGCAAAGAAGTGCTGTTCACCTTCAAGGACGGAAATCTATACGCGATCGCGCCCAAGTGGCCGGGCAAGGAGTTGCGACTGAGAGACGTCCAGGCCGGCAGCAACACCACGGTGACGTTCCTAGCCACGCGTGCGACGCTGCCCTGGCGAACCGAAGGCAGCGACCTGATCGTCACACTGCCTGAGTTCGATCCGAACACATCGACGAGCCAGCGACCCTGTGCGTTCCGAGTCAGTGGTGTTACGAGATGATGTGGGGAGAGCGGAAATGAATGCTGGATGGGTAGGCGGTATCGGCGGAGGTCTGGTCGGGATCGCGGGCGGGGTCTTCGGGACCTATTGCGGGATCAAGAATACGCACGGACCTCGCGAGCGGGCATTCATGGTCAAGTGTGCGATCACCTGTTGGGCCTACGTTCTCGGCTATCTTCTCCTTCTCGTTACTCTTCCGCGTCCGTACGGGTGGTTCCTGTCGATTCCCTACACACTCTTGCTGTGTATCGGGATCGTATACGCGAACCGGATCCAACATAGAATCCGTCAGGAGGAATCGGCGAACCAGCCGACGGATACGCCGCGCCCATAGCACCGCTGCACAGACCCGCACGCTGCCGGCGATGCGCTATTTGTACATGGGCGGCAGGTCTTCGAGGAAGAGCGTGAAGGGGTCGGCTTCGAAGGCTTTGAAATCCTCCACCGTGGCGGCCCCGGGGAACGGCGCGTAGTTCTGACGCCGGTCGGCGTTGCGCCAGACGAGGACCCACGCCAGCTTCCGCGTCTGGGGACTCGCGTTGACCACATCGAGCAGGATATCGGTCCACCAGTTGGCGTTGCGTTCGCCCTGGCCGACGCCCGTCTCGGTGAAGGCGGCGAGTTTGTTTCGCTCTTCCGCCAGAGCCACCACGGTTTCGAGCGCCCGGCGGGCCTGCTCTTTGGTGTCGGACGATCGCAGGTCGCCATAGTTGTCGTGACCGAGGATATCGACCACGTCATCGCCGGGATAGCGTTCGAGGTATTCTTCAGCGCTCTTGAAGCGGTCGGGCGAGTAGCACGTGATGATGTTGTGAAGACCCCTGGTCTTTCGCAGATAGTCGATGGTGAATCGCCAGATCTGCTTGTACTCGTCCGGCGTACACCACTCGGCGCCCCACCAGAACCACGAGCCGTTGTGTTCGTGGAAGGGTCGGAAGATCACCGGGACCGGTTCGCCTCCCGGCCCTTTCAGGTCGGCCAGAAACACCGCCACCTCGTCGAGCTTCGTCTGCCACGTCTGGTGCAGGTCGCCGCCGGGCAACAGACGCACCACCACCTTCTTCCGTGTCCACGAGCTTTCTATCGAGCCGGGCACGCGGGCATGCCAACTGATCGTATTGACTCCGCCTCTGGCGTAGCCTCGGGCGATCCAGACCTTCATGTTCTCGAACGGAACGCCATCGATGTTGGCGGGCGTCCCGATGTGGCCCAGGTCCCAGCCGAAGACGGCCGGGAACCTGCCGCAAACGCGGTGGACGTCGCTGTCGAAATCGTTCGCCCCGGCCTTCCATCCGACGCCGTAGGCGAGCGTGTCCTGATGGGCAAGAAGAATGCCTTTCTGCGTCACCTCACATAGGTTCCGATAGAGGGCCTTCGTCTCGGCCGTCGCCAGAGGGTCGGTCGGCTCGGGTTCGGCTGGGAAGGTGACACCACAGGCCAGAAGGATGATCCAACAGGAAGCGCACGGTCTCATACCCGGACTCCTCAATTCTCCATTCTCCTTGCGTCTTGCACAGGAGTATAGAGCATCGGCGGGCCCGGATGCGAGGACTTTCCCGATGTCGCGAGGCGCCGAGCGAGGAGCGCGCAAAAAAAGAGGGAGACAGCGACCCCCCTTGGCATAGACACCTGGTCAGCCGCCCCCCCTGGAAAAGAAGGAAGGAGTATTATGAGCGAGATCTCTGCATCTCGGGCTTTTCTACCACCCCCTTACACCCAAAGTATAGTTCAGGTTTTGACGGAAGCAAAAACAGCGAGAGGATTCTTTCGTATGTTCCCCATGAGCCCGGTCCGCCACTGGCGGAACGGCATCCGGAACGATTCTCGCTTGTGAGACCTGTTCCGGTTCACTATGATCGCGACGACGTGAAGGCGGCTGCCGGCCGGATGGGCCGGCTCGAACTTGCATGAGGACCATGGATGCTACCGTTTACCGATCCTGTACTGATCTTCGGCAGCGTCATGGCGCTGATTCTGGTCGTGCCGCTGTTCGCGAGGGGACTGCACCTGCCCGAGATCATCGGGTTGATCGCCGCCGGAATCGTCTTCGGTCCGCACGGCCTCGGGATTCTGGCCCGGGACCAGACCGTCCATCTCCTCGGCACGGTCGGTCTGCTGTACATCATGTTCCTCGCGGGGCTGGAGATCGACCTGCACCAGGTCCGAAAGAACCGCAGCCACGCGATCGTCTTCGGGCTTCTGACGTTCAGCATTCCCCTGGCGATGGGAATCCCGATGGGCATCTGGGTGCTCGGGCTGACCGTTCCTTCGGCCATTCTCCTGGCGAGCATGTTCAGCTCTCACACGCTGCTGACCTTTCCCGTCGTGGGCAAGCTGGGCCTGGCCAAGTCCCGTTCGGTGACGACAGTTATCGGCGGAACCATCATCACCGACACGCTGGCCCTGCTGTTGCTCTCGGTGATCGCCAGCACCACGTGCGGCGAAGTGACCGCCGGCTTCTGGGTCCGGCTGTTCGTCCTGATGGTCGTGTACATTGCGGCCGTACTGACCCTCATCCCCCTGATCGGCCGCAAGTTCTTCCGCGATATCGCCGTCGACGAGAACAGCGAGTTCATCTTCGTCCTGGCGGTCGCCCTGCTCAGTTCGTATCTGGCACACGTGGCCGGACTGGAGCCGATCATCGGGGCCTTCCTGGCCGGGATTGCACTGAACTCCCTGATCCCCGAGAAGAGCCTTCTGATGACCCGGATTCACTTCACCGGCGACATCATCTTCATCCCCTTCTTCCTGCTGTCCGTGGGCATGCTGGTCGATCTGGGTCTGCTGCTGACGGGGTCGGGCGCGTGGATCATCTCCATCAGCATGACCGTGGTCGCCCTGCTGGCCAAATGGGCCGCTGCCCGAGCCGGCGAGACGGCGCTGCGGTACCGCCGGGACGAGGGCCGATTGATCTTCGGGCTCAGCGTCAATCAGGCCGCCGCCACGCTCGCGGCGGTCATGGTGGGCTATGACCTCGGACTGTTCTCCGAGGCGGTCATCACCGGAACCATCATGATGATCGCTGTGACCTGCCTGGTCGGCTCGATCGTCACCGAACGAGCCGGACGGGCGGTCGCTCTGCACGAAGAGCAGGCGGGCTTCGATGCGTCGTCGGCGCCGCACAGGATCATGATCCCCCTGGAGGAGCGAAAAGGGGCCAGAGAGCTGCTCGACGTCGCGCTGCTGCTTCGCGAGAAGGGATCTCACGAGCCGTTGTACCCGGTTCGCGTGGCCGAGGAGGGCCGCGATTCGGACCAGCAGGTAGCCGCAGCGGAGAAGATCCTCGCCCATACGGTCGTCCGCACTATGGCGGCCGGCATCCCGGTGACTCCCCTGACCAGCGTGGACATCAGCGTCACCTCGGGCATCCTGCGGACCATCCGAGACAATCGGATATCCATGGTCCTGCTGAACTGGGATGGGCAAGTCGGCTTCAAGACTCGTACGTTCGGCCGGATCATCGATGCGGTCGTCGAACAGAGTGTTCAGTTCATCCTGGTCAGCCGTTTCCGCAAGCCGGTCAGCACCACCGGCAGGATCGTGCTGGTCCTGCCGCCCCTGGCGGAGCGCCAGGGCGGCTTCGAGTCGGTCATCACCGCGGTCAAGACGTTGGCCAACCAGGCGGGAACCACCTTGCTGGTCCGTTGTTCCGTCGAGACCAAGGCCGCCGCAGAGGCGTTCGTCACGAAAACGCCGCCTTCGGTGTCTACGTCCATACGGACCTTCGGCGCGTGGAAGACCGTGCAGGGAGAGCTGGCCGACGAGATCGACCCGAACGATTGGCTCATCCTCATGAGCGTGCGAAAGGGAGAGGTCGCATGGCAGCCCATTCTGGACCGTCTGCCCGGTCATCTGGCCGGGCAATTCCCCAACACGACGTTCTCCGTCGTCATACCGCCGACCCAACGGTGGGACAGCCAGCAGGCGGCCGACAGGATCCTCGATTCCTCCTACATCTTCTCGACGTTCACCCGCGAGAGAACAAGGTTGCAGATGGACGTCACGAGCACGGAGCAGGCGATTCGAGAGCTGCTGAGCTGCCATTTCCGCGAGGGCTCCGACGAGGCGCGTGCGATCACCCGCCTGCTGCACACGATGAGCCAGCAGGAGCCCGTGGAACTGACTAAGGACGTCGTTCTGCTCCATGCCCATGTACCGCAGGTCTTCGGGTCGACCGTCTTCCTTGGAGTCTCACGAAGCCGCCTGGATGTGCCGCTTGCCTCGGGTGAACCCCACATTCTGATCATCCTGCTGGACCCGGTCGGACAGGACCCGGCCAGGCACCTGCGGGCTTTGGCGGACATCGCCCGGATCATTCGCCTGCCCGACATGGTCCAGGTGCTTCGGACCGCGAAGGATTTCGACAGCCTGGTCTCGGACATTGCCCTGCGAACGATCGGCAAGAGGTAGAGCTGGACACGGCGGCCCCGGACTGCAGAATCCGGGCGATGGCGGCCCGGAGAGCGGAAAATCAGCGGATTCTTGCCTCCTGCGACCCTTGACTTACGCCGGTCTCGGTGGTAGGTTATGGGTTTTTGGGAACCCTGGCCAGGGACGGTGATCGGCATTTGCACGGGTGTGTCACACCTTTTTTTTGAACAGAATCCAGCGCGGCCGCCGTGCTTGGCGACTTGACCCGAATTCGGACCAATCGAGATAGAAGACATGACGAAGGACGTGGAACAGCCCCAGGAACGCTTTGAGGATATGCCGATTCTTGAGGAGCTCAAGAATTCATATCTGAACTACGCGATGAGCGTGATCGTGTCGCGGGCCCTGCCCGATGCGCGGGACGGCCTGAAGCCCTCCCAGAGGCGCATTCTCGTCGCGATGAACGATCTGAATCTGGGACCACGAAGTACCCATCGAAAGTGCGCCAAGATCGTCGGCGACACGAGCGGCAACTATCACCCCCACGGGGACCAGGCCACTTACGGGACGCTTGTCCGCCTGGGCCAGGACTGGAACATGCGGTACACGCTGGTGGACCCGCAGGGCAACTTCGGCAGCATCGACGCCGACCCGCCCGCGGCCATGCGATACACCGAGGCCCGCCTGGCGGCGCCCGCCATGGAGATGCTCCAGGACCTCAACTACGAGACCGTCGACTTCATTCCGAACTACGACGAGACGCGGGTGGAGCCGGTGGTGCTTCCGTCGCGGTTTCCGAACCTGCTGGTCAACGGCTCGACCGGGATCGCGGTCGGGATGGCCACGAACATCCCCCCGCACAACGTCAAAGAAATCTGCGACGCGCTGCTGCTGGTGATCAACGACCCGAAGTGCGGATTCAAGGACATCATGAAAGTCCTTCCCGGCCCGGACTTCCCCACCGGCGGCATCATCTGCGGCAAGAAGGGCATCGTCGACGCCTACACCACCGGCCGCGGCCACCTGAAACTGCGGGCCAAAACCGAGGTCGAAACCGACAAACGCGGACGGGAGCGAATCGTCGTCACCGAGATTCCGTACACCGTCATCAAGACGGCGATCGTCTCGAAGATCGCCGAGTGCGTGCACGGCGGGACCATCCCGGAGATCGCCGACGTCCGCGACGAGTCCGATCGCCACGGGCTGCGCATCGTGGTAGAGCTGAAGAAAGACTCCGATTCCGAGGTCGTGCTGAACAAGCTGTTCCGCTACACGCCGTTGCAGACCACGTTCGCCATCGCCAACATCGCGCTGGTCAACAATCAGCCCGAGACGCTCAACATTCGCGAGATGTTGCAGTGCTTCATCGACCATCGCAAGAACGTCATTCGCCGGCGGAGCCGGTTCCTTCTGCGACGGTGCCGCAACCGGGCCCACATCCTCGAAGGTCTGATCCTGGCGGTGACGGACATCGACGAGATCATCGAGATCATCAAGAAATCGCCGGATGCGCCGACTGCCAAGCTGAACCTGATGAACAAGCCGTTGCGGCTGGCCGAGATGGCGACGCTCCACAAGCTGCTGCCCGCCGCGTTCGTCAAGGCCAAGAGCCGCGGGGACCACTTCCTCACCGGCCCGCAGGCGGACGCGATCCTGACGATGCAGTTGCAGCGGTTGACCGGCCTGGAGATCGAGAAACTGGCCAAGGAATACGCCGGACTCATCGAGCAGATCGAAGGCTATGAAGCCATCCTCTCCAACGAGAGCGTCCTGCTCGACATCATCCGCGAGGACCTGCACGAGATCAAAGAGAAGTACGGGGACCGCCGCCGCACGCAGATCGCCGGCGCCGTCGAAACGCTCGACATCGAAGACCTCATCGCCGACGAAGACGTCATCGTCACCGTCAGTCACATCGGCTACATCAAGCGCATGCCCACCGACACCTACCGTCGCCAGGGCCGGGGCGGTCGCGGCGTCATCGGGTCCGACACAAAAGAAGGCGATTTCATCAAGCACCTGTTCATCGCCTCGACGCACGACTACCTGCTGGTTTTCACCAACCGGGGCAAGTGCTACTGGCTGAGGGTCTACGACGTGCCTGCCATGAGCCGCCAGAGCAAGGGACGCAGCATCGCCAACCTGCTCAACCTCGGCAACCAGCAGATCGCCTCGATCATCGCGGTCAGCAGCTTCGAGGACGAAGAGGGCGGTCCCGAACGGCAGCTCGTGATGGCGACCAAGAACGGCGTCGTCAAGAAGACGCGGCTGAACGCCTACGGCAACCCGCGCGCCAACGGCGTGATCGCGATCAACCTGGACCCGAACGACGCCCTGATCGGAGTGGCCCAGACCACCGGCGAGAACCACATCATCCTGGGCACGCGCGACGGGATGACCATCCGCTTTGACGAAGGGGAGGTCCGCTCAATGGGCCGCGCCTCTCGCGGCGTTCGCGGCATCCACCTGCGCGGCGGCGACGAGGTCGTCGGGATGGTTATCGTCGAAGAGAAGTCGGCGCTGTTCACGGTTTGCGAGAACGGCTACGGCAAACGCACGGGCATCGAGAACTACAAGGCCCAGTCGCGCGGTGGTCTCGGCCTCAAGAACATCAAGACCTCGGACCGCAACGGCAAGGTCGTGGCGCTCAAGGCGGTTCAGAGCGAAGACGACCTGATGCTCATCACCGCCAACGGGATGATCATCCGCACGGGCCTCGACGAGATTCGGTCGATCGGGCGCAACACGCAGGGCGTGCGGCTGATCAACCTCAAGGAAGGCGACAAGCTGGTCGCCGCCGAGAAGATCGCCGCCGAAGACCTCGAGGACGAAGGCGAAGGTGAAGGTGAAGCATGAGCCGGCCGGAATCATAGCGTCTTACGACGCCACTACAAACGAGGTCAGGACCCGTCCATGGGCGAGCAGATCTACGTCATCGCAGGCAAAGAGGAATCGCTGGTCAACGCCCGGTGCCAGGAGCTGATCGATCGCCTGGTCGATCCGCAAGACCGGATGACGGGACTGCTTTCGGCTGACGGCGATCAACTCTCCATTTCCGACGTGCTCGACGAACTGCGCACCGCGCCCTTCCTGACCGGCCGGCGCGTGGTGGTCGTCAAGGGCGCCGACGAGTTCGTCTCGAAGAACCGTTCAGCCCTGGAAAACTATTTCGACAAACCGTCTGCGACCGGCATTCTCGTGTTGACCGTCGGCAGTTGGCCCAAGCAGACGAAGCTGGCCAAGAAGCTCGCCAAGGTCGGCACGCTGATCGAGGTCATTCCACCGAAGCGCTACGAGCTGCCGAAGTATCTCGCCGAATACGCGCAGCGAACGAGCAAGATGAAGCTTGACCGCCCGGCCGCCGAGATGCTGATCGAGCTGGTGGGAGAAGACCTCACGCTGCTCTGCAACGAGATCGACAAGCTGGCGTTGTTCGCGCGCGACGAGAAGGCGATCACCAGCAAGCACGTCGAGTCGCTGGCCGGACACAATCGCATCTTCGGCGCGTTTGAAGTGATCGAAGCGATGATCGCCGGCGATCCGCTCCAGGCGATCCGGCGGCTGCGCAACATGTTCGAAGAGGACAAAAGCGCCGAGTACACCGTCGTCGGCGCCTTCGCCTACCACCTGCGCCGCATGTTCAGCGCCAAGGCCCTGCTCGAAAAGGGCGCCGGCCCGGGCGACGTCGCGCAGAAGCTGCGGATCTGGAACAACAAAGAGCGTTTCTTCACGCAATTGAAGCAGACGTCGCTCGAGCAGTTGGGCAAGTACATCGAGCAATTGGCCGCCATCGACTACGCCGTCAAAACCGGCCAGGCCAAAACCCAGGTCGCGATGGAGCAGCTCGTCCTCCGCCTGGCCGGGTAGCGCCGATTCTTTCAGCCCGGCAACTCCGCGATCCACGCGTCGGATTGGGCTCTGGTGTAGCCGAGGAAGGCGGAATCGGGGTCGTGGAGATCGAAGGCCCGGCGGGCGGCGGCTTTGTTCGCGTTGGCGTAGCAGTACGCGCAGCCGTGCGGGCAGGTGTTGTAGGTCCCGATGTCGGCGCTTTCGGTACAGCCGCATTCCGGCCTCGTGCCCTTGTCCCTGTACGGCGTCTCGCCCGGGCCGAACAAACGCTCGATGAGAGCCCCATCGATGCAGTGGGCCTTCTGAATCCGCTCGCCGAGCAGGTAATCGCCGCAGCAGGAGTACATCGCGATGCCGTGCTCAGCAGCCACCTCCGCAAGTCGGTTGGCCAGATCGATCCGCACCTGCTCGTTCGGTTCGAGCACCTGCACGCCTTGGGCTTTCTCCAAATTCCGGAAGTTCCGTCGGACCTTGCCGTAGAACGCAACGAAGCTGAAATAGCATCGCTCGACGAGTCCTTCCAGTTCGCTCGCCAAAGACTCGAACGCGCGGAGATAGAACGCCTCGTCGCTGATGCTCGACAGGATGATCGGATCGAACCGCCAGTTGATATGCGCGGGCGAGTAGCGTTCGGCCAGATGCTTCAAGGTGCGCAGGGCCGCATGCTTGTCTACGTCGCTCTCGAAGACCGACGGCAGCGCCGTCAGAGTGTAGTTGAAGTAGGATCGGTAACCGAGGCGATCGAGGACTTCGAGGGGCGCGATGAACGGCGTGAAGTCTTTCGACCAGAAGACGAAACAGTCCACATCGTCGGGTCTCAGAGGCACGTGATATCGCCGGCCGCCGAAGGGATTGATCACGCCGGCGAATCCCTCCTGAATCCGTCGCATGAACCACTCGCCGTAGAAGGCCGGAATGTCGGTGCGTCGTGAAACCGAAATGATTCGTCTCATCGTGCCTGGCGGAACCTCATCGCAGCCGTAACTGAGCCGCACGCCGGTATCCATAAAAAGGAAGACGGAGTCGCCCTCCTCCGGAACGACTCCGTAGCTTCTGGGAAACCGCGATCGGCCCCGCGCTTGCTGCCTCGGGCCCAACCTCGGCTCTTGCCGTAATAAAAGGGCGGGCGGTACCTCCTCCTCGTCAGATCGGCGTCATGTCAGTTTAGGACGGCCCGCCCCGGGTTTTCGGAGATCCGCGCCCACAGGGGGCTGCGGCCCTGTTCGCCGCACAACACCCTGCGACCTACTGCAAACAACGTAACCAGTCTTTCGGCCAATGACAAGCACCTATTTATTCCAATCCAGCTATTTTTTCCAACACCCCCAGACCGCCTGCCCCTTCGAAACATAACTGCCGAGCGTATCGCAACTAAGAGCTCTCGCGGTCATCGGGCCGATTCTCGCGCGAACCGGGGGAATGCGAACCGGAGTGGACCGACTGGTGGCGGAATCAATCTACTGGTCTGCTGCGATGTGTCTGACGTTGGAGATGCGACCGTTCCACCGGCACGACCAGGAGCCAAAGAGCGTCATGCTCCCCGCCGGCTTCTGATCGATGCGGAAGATGGTGCCCCTTCGCCATTGGACGATCTCCTCACTGAATCCCTTGGCGACGTACTCGGGCAGATCGAACCGTGACATCTCCAGCGGATCGGTTCTCAGGCGGAACAGCGAGACCCTGTTCTGTTCCGGTTCGTAGACGAATTTGTTGCCGTTCTGGACGAAACCGGAGGGGCCCTGCTGCATCCAGCCGGCAAAATAGACTTTGCGATCCAAAGGCAATGGCCCGAGGGCATCGTCGCCGTCGAAGTCGAGTCCGGCGACCTCGAATCCGAGCAGACTCAGGATGGTGGGCACCAGATCGACGGAACTGACGGGACTGGCGATGCGCTGTCCCGGCACAATCAGAAGGGGTGCCCGGATGCACATGGCGATCCGCAACACCTCCTCGTAGGCGACGCGTTCGTGCCCATGGATCCGGTGCTCGCCGAAGGCTTCGCCGTGGTCGCCGACGACGCAGAAGATCGTGTCGTCCGCGAGCCCGAGGCTGGCCAGCTCGACATCCAGGGCCTGGATGAACTTGTCCGTGTAGGCGATCGTCTGCCGGTAGCGGTCGGGCAGCGTCCCGGCCATCTCACCGTACCAGGACGGGACCTCGTAGGGATCGTGGGTCACCGAGCACATCACTGTCAGCAGGAACGGTTTGTCATCCGACCGGATCCAGTCGCGGATCGGTTCGAGCAGGGCGAATTCGTCGGCGCCGAGATAGCCCACGAACGCATTCGGATCCTTGAGGTCCTCGCGGGCATAGAATTTCTGATACCCGAGGTTGTGAACCAGTCCGGCGCGGGACTCGAATGTCCCGGTGGGCGACTGGAAGAAGGCTGTTCGAAAACCCATTCCCTTTTCGAGGATCGTCGCGAGGCTGGCATAGGGCTGTGCGACGGGAACGGTCTCGCCGATGTCCTGGCAGGCGCCCGGCCGCCGGCCCGTCAGCAGGCCAAACAGCGCCTTGGTGGTGTGCGTCACAACCGAGCGGGCGTTGGTGAAACAGACCCCTTGCGAGGCCACGGTCGCCAGATACGGAGTTGGATCATACCCATCGCCATCGCTTTGCAGGTGGTTTGCCGCCAGGGAAGTGCACCTGTACTGGACCCCCTCCAGGACGACGATCACGACGTTGTGGTTGACTCTGCGCGGTTTGAACGCGACCTCAACGTCTGTGGCATACGGGATCCGGCGTGTGGCATTGCTGAAATCGTCGCGGACCAGGTGCCGATACTCCGGCAGCAGAAAAGAGAGGATTGCCCGCGCCTGGCAGTTGAACCGCAGCCCGGCCGCCGTAATCTGGGCGGAACCCAGACGAGAGGCCGCCGCTATGCCAACGATCGCCACGACAATCGCCACGAGAGAAAAGACGATCTTGGTGCGGAAGGTGCGGGGTTCATACGCCGGGGGCAGCGGCCTGGCCAAAGCGGAGAAGAAGAACGCCAGCGCGACGGCGCTGGGCAGCAGCAGCGCGGCGGCGGCCACGGGCATACGGATCAGATTCAGACCCACAAGCTTGGTGATGTTGATCGGGTCACGGAGCCACGGCAGCAGTTCCATCGGCAGGATCTGCGTCCCCGTGCGGATCAACCAGCCGGCGTTCATCACCGACCACGTACAGGTGATCGTAGCGACGATCATGGCCGCCCGCCAGACCGCCTTCCGAGGCCAGCGATAGCAGGCCAGTGCCAGAACCACTTCCAGGCTCAGGAGAATGGCGATGTCGGTCAGAATCCAACTGGGGTACTCACGCAGCAGCCCATAGCGCAGCGCGTGGTACAGCTTCACAGCCAGACTGCAGAACAGCGCCGCAAAGACGATGACGCTCCATGCCCGCGGAGCCAGCAGGCCATAAACGCGCCGGATGAGCCGGAACCGCTCGCGCGGAGCACCAGGTTGTAGACTCTGCTCATTCATGGGGCCACAATAGTAGTGTAACCGTCTCAAGACCGCAAGCGGGATTGGACCGTCGCGGGCGTTCGTGGCCGATCCGAGATCGGGCGGAGAGGCCTTGCGTCTGGGTTTCTATTACGGAGCGTCCGGTGACGTTCCGTCCGCGAGCTTCTCCCATGGCTTGCCTCGCAATGCCTTATCGAGTCCATGAGTCTCCATCGTGAAGAAGGCATCGAAGCCGGGCAGGCTGTGGTTGAGCATCTGTTTGATCGTGTTCACGGTCTCCGCGGAATAGCACGACACCTCCGCAGCCATCCTCTGGATAGCCGCATCCAGCTCCGAAGGGGCGACGACCTCGGTGAGCAGGCCCCACTCGCACGCGGACTGCGCCGACATCCGGGCGGTTCGCATCACGATGTCGCCGGCCCGGCCCAGGCCGACGTAGGCCGGCAGCAGATAAAGCAGTCCGGTGCCGGGGGGCATATCCAACTCGCGTCCCTGGTTGTGGAAGACGGTGTCGGAGGTCGCGATGCGGAGGTCGCAGGCCAGTCCGATTCCGAGAAACGCCAGGGATACGTCGCCCTGAAAGACCATGATCACGGGCCTGCTGACCGACCGCAGCCAGCGAATCAGGCCGCCGAACACGTTCTCCTCGCGCGCCATGGCGAATCCGGCAAGCGGGCTGGTGAATACGCGGCGTCCTTCCAGCGGTCTCTGCATGTCGCCAAGCTGCCGGAGCAGTGCGCTGCATCGTTCCGGGGAGAAGCAGCGACTCGTGCCGCAGAAGACGAGGGCTTTGCCCGGATGATGCGCCAGTTCCCTCAGCAGACGCCGAAAGCTCTCGATCGCGCTCGGCGTCTGCGCGATGCCAAACACATCATCACGAAAGCGCACCAGGTCTGCCCATTCCAATCGTTCTACGGACAGAAAGGGCTCCAAGGTCGAGAGTTCGGTTTCGCCCAACATGGTCCGTTCCCCTTTTGCGCTGCAACGGTTTGTGTGCTTGCATCGGAACCAACCGCTCCAACCGGCTTTGTCGAAGCGTGCAAATAGAATACCCGATATGCTCTGTCAGCCAAACCTTTTGCCGGGAGGCGCCGGTCACGGTCAGGGCTCAGTCCCGTCGGGCACATCACCCCCTCCCCCCAAGGCGGCATAGAGCCTGACATGATTGGCGAGCTTCGCCAGATGCCGGTAGAGCAGTCCCTGTTGCGCCGCATAAAGGGACCGCTGCGCATCGAGGACGCCGAGGTAGCTATCCAATCCCTTCTCGTAACGGGCGCTGGACAACCGATAGGTTTCCGTGGCGGCATCGACCAGAGACTTCTGCGCGTCGATCTGCCGGTCGACCGTGCCGCGAACCGCCAGCGCATCAGCCACTTCGCGGAAGGCGCTCTGAATGGCCTTCTCATACTCGGCAACCGCCACGTCCCTTTGCACCTGGGTGACTTCGTACGCCGACCAGGTCCTCGCGTCGAAGATCGGCATCGCCGCCTGCGCCGCATAGCTCCAGGTGCCCGTGCCCGAATCGAACAGGCCGGAAAGCTCGTCGCTGGCGGTGCCGAACAGGCCGGTCAGGGAGATGCTCGGAAAGAAGGCCGCCCGGGCGGCGCCGATATTGGCATAGGCCCCTTGAAGCTGATGCTCGGCGGCGATGATATCCGGCCGGCTCAGCAACACTTCGGAAGACAGGCCATAAGAGATCTCTGCGAGCGGCTCGATGCCGGCCAGGTGATCCGGCAGAAGACTCTGCGACACGCCGGAACCCGCCAGCAGAGACAAAGCGTTTTCGTCCTGCGCCACCAGTTGCGTGTAGTGGGCCATGTCCGCGCGGGCCGTGTCGACAGGCATCTGGGCCCGGCGAAGATCCAACTCGGTCGCGATGCCGATCTCGTACTGCCGCTGCACCAGGTCGTAGGCGGCTTTCTGGGTCTGAAAAGTGCTCTCCGCCAGCGCCAGGGCTTCCCGGTCGGCGGCTAAGGCCAGATAGGCGTTGGCCACCGAGCCGATCAGCATGATCTGCGTGCTGCGGCGGGCCTGGTCGGTGGCCAGGTACTCCCGCAACGCCCGGTCCTTCAGGCTGCGAAGGCGCCCGAAGAAATCGATCTCCCAGGCCAGGACGCCGAGATCGATGCTGTACCGCTCCGTGGTTCGATCCTGCCCGGGGCTGGTCAGGTCGACCGATGCGCGCTGTCTGGCGCCGCCGGCGGTGGCGTGGATCGACGGATAGAGCTCGTCGCGTTGAACGCGGTAGAGGGCGCGGGCCAGCTCGACGTTCGAGGCGGCCACGCGAAGGTCGCGGTTGTTCCGAAGGGCCATCTCAATGACCTGTTGCAGTTTCTCGTCGGTGAAGAACTCCCGCCAAGGCAGATCCACCGGGGCCGGCGCCTCCGTGACCGCCGCCGGCTCCTCGTAGGCCGGGCCCGTCGGCCATTCGGCAGGAATGGGAGCTTCCGGCCGCGTGTATTTCGGAGCCATCTTACAGCCGCTGACGCAGATGGTGATTCCACTGACTAAGAGCAAAACGTTCATCTTCATTTGGATTCGTTCCCCGATGCGGTTGCTCAGGCGGTTGCGACCGTTGGTTGCGGCCTGCGCCTGTCAACAACTTGCGCGATCAACACATAGAACAGCGGCGCGAACAGAAGGACCAGCAGGACGCCGGTAATCATGCCTCCCAGCACCGTGGTGCCGATGGCGTTCATGGCCCCGGCGGCGGCGCCCTTGGTAAAGGCCATCGGCAGCACCGCCAGACCGGTCGTCGTGGAGGTCATGAGGATCGGACGCAGACGCAGTCTCACCGCCTGGATCGAAGCCATGGCCGGCGCCACACCTTGCGCCGCGATGCCCATGGCAAACTGCACGATCAGAATGGCGTTCTTGGTGGACAGGCCCAGCGTGTTCAGCAGGCCGATCTGAAAATACACGTCGCTCGGCAGCCCGCGCAGCGTCGAAGCGATAAAACCGCCGATGAGCCCCAGAGGCAGGACCAGCATGACCGCCAGGGGGATGCTCCATCTTCCGTACAAGGCCGCCAGAAAGAGAAAGACAATCAAGAGACAGAAGGCATAAAGCGGACCGGTCTGAGAGGCGGCCTGCCGTTCCTGGTAGGAGATCCCGGTCCAGTCAAAGCCGATCCCCGCAGGCAGCCTGGCGGTAATCTCCTCCATGGCCGCCATGGCTTCGCCGGAGCTGCGACCCGGCGCCGGCTCGCCCCAGATGTTCAGCGAGGGAAAGCCGTTGAAACGATCCAGAGACGGCGAGCCGCTCGTCCAGTGGCTGGAAGCGAACGATGAGAAAGGAACCATCGCGCCCGTGTTGTTCCGCACGTAGAGCCTTTCCAGATCATCGGGCAACATGCGGTAGGGAGCATCCGCCTGGACGTAGACGCGTTTGACGCGTCCGCCCTGGATGAAGTCGTTGACGTAGGCGCTGCCGAAGGCCGCCGAGATCGTGCTGTGGACCAGGTTGATGGGCAGGGCCTGTGCCCCTACCTTGCCCCAGTCCACATCCACGCGGTATTCGGGTACATCCTCCATGCCGTTGAAGCGCACGTTGACCAACCTCGGGTCCTGCGCCGCCATGCCGAGAAGCTGGCGGCGCGCCTGCATCAAAGCCTCGTGGCCGATGCCGCCGCGGTCGACCAACTGAAAATCGAACCCCAGGGCATTTCCCAGTTCCATCACGGCCGGCGGCGGGAAGGCGACGACCACGGCGTTGCGAAACGCCGCGAAACGCCCCATGGCCCGACCCGCAATCGCCTTGACCCGCAGATCCGACCTCTTGCGCAGGCCCCAGTCCTTCAGTTTGACGAAGACCATGCCATTGTTCTGCCCCCTGCCGGAGAAGCCGCTGCCGGTAATGGTCATGCAGGATTCCACCGCCTCCTGCTCCTGTTCCTGAAAATAGCGCTGGACTTCATCGCTAACCGCCTGGGTCTGCTCGAGAGTCGCGCCGGTGGGCATCATGACCTGGGCCAGCAGGATTCCCTGGTCTTCGTCCGGCAGGTAACCGGTCGGCATCCGCATGAACAACCACCCGAGGCCGGCGACGATCACGAGGTACACCACCACATACCGCACCTTCCGCGCCAGGGCGTGACCGAGCAGTCGCACATACCCGTCGCGGAACCGGTTGAAGCCCCGGTCGAACCAGAGGAAGAACGGGCGCAGCAGCCGCCACCCGACTTCCGCCGCCTCATGTCCTTTGGCCACGGGCCTGAGAATCGACGCGCACAGCACCGGCGTCAGGATCAGGGCCACCGCCACCGACAACACCATGGACGTGACCACGGTTACGGAGAACTGGCGGTAGATGATTCCGGTGGAGCCGCCGAAGAACGCCATGGGTCCGAACAAGGCCGAAAGTCCCAGGCAGAAGCCGATCAGAGCGCTGGTGACTTCGTCCATGCTCTTGGCGGTGGCTTCCCTGGGCGAAAGCCCTTCCTCGCTCATCAACCGCTCCACGTTCTCCACCACCACGATCGTGTCGTCCACCAGCAGCCCGATGGAGATCACCAGAGCGAACATGGTCAGCATGTTGATGGAGAAACCGAACACCCACAGCGCCGCGCAGGTGCCCAGCAGCACCACCGGCACCGAAATGGTCGGAATCAGCGTGGCCCGGATGTTGCCCATGAACAGCCACATGACCAGAAACACCAGTAGAATGGCCTGGAACAGGGACTTGACCGCCTCGCCAATGGCCACCCGGACAAACGGAGTGGTGTCGTAGGGATACACGACCTTCATCCCCGTCGGAAAATAGCGGCTCATCTCCTCCATCTTGTTTTTGATGGCATCGGCCGTCGCCAGCGCGTTGGCGCCGGGCGCCTGACGGACGGCCAGAGCCGCCATCGGTTTACCGTTGTAACGACCCTGAATATCGTAGACCTCCGTCCCCAGTTCGGTTCTTCCGACATCCTTAACCCGCACGGTAGAGCCGTCCGGATTGGTCCGCAGAGGGATGGCGGCGAACTGGTCCGGCGTCTGGAGGAGGTTCTGGACAACGATGGAGGCATTCAGACGCTGGCCTTCCACCGCCGGAATTCCGCCGAACTGACCGGCGGAGACTTCCACGTTGTAGCTCTGTAACGCCGCAACCACCTCCGCCATCGTCAGGTGGTACTCCGTGAGCTTGTCGGGATTCAGCCAGACGCGCATGGCGTACTGCGAGCCGAACGCTTCCACCTCGCCGACGCCGGGCACGCGGGCCAGGACCTTCTCGACGCTGGATACGGCGTAGTCCTGGAGGTCGTGGTTGGTCATGCTGCCGTCTTCGGAAACCAGCCCGACAATAATCAGATAGTTCCGAGTGGATTTGCTGACCTTGACGCCGGTGCGCTGGACCATTTCCGGCAGACTGGTCATGGCCAGTTGGAGCTTGTTCTGGACCTTGGCCCAGGCCAGATCCGGATCGGTCCCCGGTTTGAAGGTCAATTCGACGCGCGAGGACCCGGAGGAGTCGCTGCTGCCGGACAGATAGAGCATGTCGTCGAAGCCGGTCATCTTCTGTTCGATGATCTGCGTGACACTGTTTTCCACCGTCTGCGCCGAGGCCCCGGGATAGAAGGCTTCAATAGCGATGGCCGGCGGAGCGATCGGGGGATACTGCGCGATCGGCAGGTTGTAGATGGCCAGCCCGCCGAGCAGCATGAAGAAAATGGCTACGACCCAGGCAAAAACGGGCCGGTCCAGAAAGAATCTCGATAGCATCGTGTGTCTCCGTTAGTTCGACTTGGCGGCCGGTGGGACGGCATCGCTTCTCGAGGCGTTCGGACTCTGCGAGGCAACAAGGGCAGTCTCTTTGACCTGCGCGCCGGGCCGCACACGCAGCAGCCCTTCGACGATCACCCGATCTCCGGACGCCAATCCTGCGGTGACAAGCCACTGATCGCCGATCGCGCGGTCCAGCGCGAGCATTCGTTGCTCGACCTTCTGATCGGGACCTACAATCAGCGCAAAGGGGTCCCCCTTCGCGTTTCGCGAGACCGCCTGCTGGGGGACCAGAATGGCCTGAGGGTTGACGCCCTCCTGGACCTGGGCACGGAGGAACATGCCGGGCAGAAGAACGCCTTGCGGATTCGGAACGACGATCCGCAGGATGAACGACCCGGTCGTCGGGTCCACCGTGATGTCGCGGAATTGCAGCGTGCCTTCCAGGGGATACACCTGGCCGTCTTCGAGGACGAGCTTGACCCTGTCCTGGTCCGATCCATTCGAATTGAGGTGGCCGTCCGCCGTGCGACGTTGCAGGCGCAGCAACTCGCTGGTGGACTGGGGGACATCCACATAGACCGGATCGAGCGTCTGGATCGTCGCCAGGGGAACCGCCTGATAGGCTATGACAATCGCGCCATCGGTCACGTTGGATCGTCCGATGCGCCCGGCGATCGGAGCCGTGACTTTCGTATAGCCGAGATCGATGCGGGCCGCATTCAGGGCCGCCTCGGCCTGTTGGACGGCGGCTTCGGCCGCCGCAATCGCCGTGCGGTCGCTTTCGACCTGCGCTTCGGCCGCCAGCAGGGCTGCCTCCGCCGTCGCGGCTCCCGTCACGGCCTGGTCCCGGTCGCTGGCGGAAACGGCCTTGTCCGCGAACAGGTCTTCGAACCGCTGTCGGTTTGTGCGTGCGAAGGCCGCCATGGCCTGCCGCGTGGTAACGCCGGCAATGCTGACATTCAATGCCGCTCGCGCTCGATCCACGGCTTTCCGCGCGGCCTCAAGATTCGCCACCGCATTGTCCACCGCCGTCTGGAACGGGGCCGGATCGATCTGGTACAGCACCTGGCCGGCTTCAACATCGGACCCTTCCTTGAACAGTCGCTTCTGGATGAGCCCGCTGACCTGCGGCCGGATTTCCGCGATGAGGTAGGGAGCCGTCCGTCCGGGCAACTCCGTAGTCAACGTGATCTGTTGCGGTTGGACCGTCACAACAGCCACCTCGGGGACAGGGGCCGCTGCCACTTCTTGCCGCCGGCGGCACCCACCCGGCAACAGCCCGCTGAACAGAATGGCCGGAACTAGGACCACTCGAACCATAGCTCTTACACGCAATTGCATTCGAAACCTCCAATGATGAAAAGAGACGCCCCGAACGGGCGAATGCTCCGCTTCCTCATCTGTCCGCAGCAGCTCTGCTACCTGCCGCCCGATTCCACGGGTCGTGCAGAATCCCTCGGAAGAACAACTCCTCGATGTCGGTGACTTTCTGCTCCAGCGCAGTTTCATCTGTATCCTCGGCCACGGAGAATATGATCGCACGCAATGCGGCATCCAGAGCGAGCGCCACCACGCGCGGATCGAAGGCCCGAAACGTCCCTTTGCGGACGCCGGCGGCGTAGACCTGCCTGAGCCTCGCCTGCAACGTGTCATGGACCTTGATCGCCGTTTTGCTGAAACGGGTTGTGCCGATTTGGGACACCGGTCTCTGGTTGGCCCGGAGAAACAGCCGGATCGCCGCCGAATTCTCGCGGAAGACACGCACGCTGGCCCTGATGAAGCCGGCGAGCTTCTCCCGCTCATCTGCTTGCCCGTCGAGGAATGGCTGGCCGACCGACAGAACGTTATCCGCCACCTCGTTCATGATCTCCAAATACAGCGCCTCTTTGCTGTCGAAAAAGCTGTAGATCGTTCCGGTGGCGAACTCGGCCTCGGCCGCGATCTCCTGCATCGAGACGTTGTGGAAGCCCTTCTCGGAGAAGAGCCTCATCGCCGCATCCACAATCTCGTCCCTGTGCCGCTGCCGCTCACGCTGCCTCCGGGACGGTCTCGTCGTTTCGGCCATGGTTTTACCCATAGAAACCACACAAAGCGAACAGACAATCATCTACTGACCATGTTATTCATATTATGAATCCATATTCATCTCACGCAAGACAATTTCGCAAATTGAGTCGACATAGGTTTTAAGTCTGCTATGTGAAAGTACTTATGGCATCAAAATTCCGTCGGCCCTTGCGTGGATATGCGGGCAGACTTGTCTTTTGTGCTTGCCGCAAGCCCGATGGCGGCTACAATAACACCGGTTTAGGTCTGTTCGCCGGGCGTGCCTCGCGGACAGGCTCCTGTCGGATTGTAGCACGGAGAGGTGTCGGAGCGGCTGATCGAGCTGGTTTCGAAAACCAGTGTACCGCTTGCGGTACCGCGGGTTCGAATCCCGCCCTCTCCGTTTTTCGCCCGCATGGGCGCCGCGTCCAGTCCGCGTATTCGATGACAGAGGAGTCGCCGTATTCGCATGAAGGCATTCCCGTGCGCCGACGCCAAGCCACCTGATCGCCCCGCGAGAAGATTCTTCGCCAGACTGGGCCTGGCTGTCATTGCCTCACTTCTGACCGTTTGTGGCGTGGAGCTTGTCCTGCGCAGCTTCTTTCCCCTCTACACGGCAGGTGGAGTCGTGGGGCTGTATCAATACGACGCGGAGTTGGGGGACCGCCTCCGTCCCGGCATCCACTTCACGCGAACGACCGACTATCAGGAGGAGATACATACCAACCAGCTCGGGACAGTGAATTTCCAGGAATCCTTCGAGCCATATGAACGGATCGTGTTTGCGGCGGGCGATTCGTACACGCAAGGGACCGGCCTGCCGACGGACGCGTCCTATCCGTTCCAACTTGACCTGCTGCTCAACATGCAGGATGGCGCCTATCAACAGACCTATGGCGTCGTCAATCTGGGACTGTCCGCCTATGGTTTGGAGCAGACCCTGATCTGTCTGCGTCGCTATGCCGGCATTCTGGGCCGGCCGGATTACATCCTCTTCCTCGGCTGCGACAACGACTATGTGGACGACGTCGAGTTCCGCGAAGGGGATCGCCACCGCCATCTGACAGAAGGGAATCCCCATTGGGGTCCCTGGCTCAAGCCGGTTCAATGGCTGACCGTCGAGAGCGAGATCGGCAAACGATTGAAGGTCGCGATCCGAAAGACGCAGAGGAGGCGCCGGCTGGATGCGTCGAAGGCATCCATGTCCGAGCATCCGATGCCGTGTCGGGCGGCTCTTGTAGAGCCCGCGCTCGCAAGACTGCTGGAGGCCGCTTCGGAACTGGGCGCCACTCTGGTGGTCAGTTGGGCCGCCCTGCCGGACGATCCATCGCCCTCGTACCAGTGGTTCAAGGAGTGGGCCCGCTCCCACAACGTCGCATTTGCCGATTGGCATGGGCGCGTCCAATCGGCATGCGAGGCCATCGAGGGACTTCCTATGCTGAATCCCCATTCCGGCGGCCACTACCGGACATGGGTGAACACGATGATCGCCGCGTCGTTCGCCGAGCAGATCCGCGCCTCAGAAAGCCCCTGAAATCGCGCCGGCCGCAATCGAATCATCGACCCCGAGAGTCGTCACAGGCAACGCTCCTGGCCGGCATCTCCAACGACATGGCCCCATCGTCGCGATGCGCAGATGTCACGATGTCGGCGCCACTCCCCGTCTACTTGGGAAGGGACGACTTCAGCTCGATGCCGTCCCATTGCAGGCCGCCGATAACCGCCTGGGCGATATTCGTCAGATGATCGCCCACCTTCTCGACGTTATCGACCAGATCGATAAAAACCAGCCCGGACTCCGCCGTGCACAGTCCTTCCTGCATCCGCTGAACGTGGCTGCGCCGGAACTCAATCTGCATCCGGTTGAGGTTGTGCTCGTTCGGCAGGGCGGATCTGGCCGCTTGGGCGTCATCGTTCTGGAGGGCCTCGATGACCCGGTCAAACATGATCTCAACTTCCCCACGGAGCTGGCTCATCTCCGCCAGCGCCGAGTCGGTAAACACGATCTTCTGTTCGATCTTGCGGATCGCGATCTCGACGACGTTTTCCGCGTGATCTCCGATCCGTTCCAGATCATTGACTGTGTGCAGCAGCACCGGCAGACCGCTGGCGACCTCTTCGGAAAGCTCTTTGCGGGACAGATCCGTCAGGTAACTGGTGATCTCGTACTGGAGAGTGTCGGTGAATGCCTCCGCGACCTGAGCGGATTCGAGCTTCTTCTTGTCGTCGCCGAGCAGGCCGGCCACGGCATCAGTGATGGCGCTTCCGGCGATTCTGGCCATGTGCACGATCTCCCGCCTGGCCTGCTCCAGCGCGATGGCCGGCGTGTGAAGCAGATGACGTTCGAGGACCACGGCCTGGGCCCCTGTCTCGGACGGGCGCACCGACACGATTCGGAGCACCGCTTTCTCCAACACCGTCGCCAACGGCAGAAAGATGACCGAGTAGATCACGCTCGTCATCGTGTGCGCCACCGCAATGCACCCCGCGATCGACTTGGCCGAGAGAGGCCACGGGATCAGGAAGTCCACCAGAGCGCCATACCAGCCCAGGAGAACGAACGGAAAAACCATCGCCCCGCCAAGGACATTGAACATGGTGTGCGCCCAGGCCGCCCGCTTGGCGGTGCGATTGGCCTGAAGGGCCGCAAGCTGGGCCGTGATCGTCGTGCCGATGTGGGCGCCCAGCACAAACGGAATCGACATATCCAGCGCCGCCTGCCAGTTGGTGCCGAAGGCGCCGCCCATCGCCAGCAACTGCACGATGGCGATCGACGCGGAACTGCTCTGGATGAGCATGGTCAGTCCCAAGCCGGCAAGGACTGCGAAAAAGGGATTGCCTCCATACGCAATGAAGATCTCCTGCACCTTCGGGCTCTTCTCCAAGGGGCCGAAGGCTTCCTTCATGTACTCGATTCCGAGAAACAGCAGACCGAAACCGAGCAGGATCGTGCCCACGCTCTTCATCGACCTCGAGCGCCCGCTGATCTGGAGCAGGAATCCCAGGCCGACCGCCGGCAGGGCGTACAATTCGACACTGATCCCTCCGAAACCCGCGATGGACACCAGCCATGCGGTGGCAGTGGTGCCCACGTTGCTGCCGATGATGACGCCGATGGATTGTTGGAGGGTGAGCAGACCGGCATTGACCAGTCCGATAACAATGACCGTCGTAGCGGAGCTCGATTGGATGAAGGCGGTCACCAGCGCGCCGACGGCGAAGCCGATGTAGGTGTTCTTCGTCATCGTTTCCAGGACGATCTTGAGCTTGCGACCGGCAACCTTCTTCAAACCATCCGACATCAAGGCCATTCCGAACAGGAACAGCCCCAGACCCCCGACCACCCCAAGAATTATGCTGCGGATCATCCTGACTCTTTCTATTGCGATACAACAATGAACCAGCGGTTTGTACCGCTCCGCATGGCACAAACACCACCGCCGCTGGGCATTTTACCGGGCCGACCCGCGGGGTACAAGAAGCATTTCCGTTCCTCTGGCAAGGTCGGGTGAATCTGCCCAGGAGTCCCGGCCACAGCCCATGGACACTGCTGCATGACGTGCCGAAGTCGGTCACGGCACGAGAGCAACACCACGCTCCTGGCAGGCGGTGTTCTGCACTCCCATTGGTGTGTGTGAAAATATCGTGGCATGTGGGTGGCAGCCTCAAAGCGTAGTGCAACGGAGCTTTGGGGATGGCGAATGGGAGTGGCGCACCCGTACGGAAAGGCCTCTGCGAGGCGATCCATCCCCAAGTCCTGCGGATCCGTTCGGCTTCGCTCAGGACAAGCTTTGAGGCTGCCACCCTTGGCGGTCTGCGCCGGCAAGGGAATGCTGCCCTGAAATCCTGACAGACACGCCGAGCGAGTGTCTGTGAAAATATCCTGGCAGCCGTGTGGCAGCGGCAAGCGCAGGCTTGCCGATGGTGATACGCATGCCGTCGAAGCCATCGGCAAACTCCGCCTTGCTCCGTTTGCCGCTGCCACACAGGGCGCTCCGTGGTGGAAAACGGGCCTTGCCGCGAAATTCGCACAGACACCTCCCATTGTCGGGTAGTGCGAAACGCTTGCAGAGCCGGCACGTTTCCGGTACAAACGTCACTGGGATCTTCTGTAGCGGAGAATCTCACGTGCCGGTTCCGGCAGTGGTCAGACAAGCGCCACAAGTGTAGGGACGACAACGATGAAGATTTGGGTCACGTTCAAGAAATGGCTCAGTCGGCGGTTGGCGTCGGGTATGCTGGTCATCGTGCCGCTTGGCGTCACACTTCTGGTCATCGGGTGGCTGTTTCGGCTGGCCGCCGGCCTACTGCGACCGGTCGTCAGCTATGCGACGAGACAAATGGAGCAACACCACTGGATTCAAGCGTTGCCCGAAGGCAAGGCAGACTTGTACGTTTCGCTGTTTGCCATACTGCTGCTGCTGGTGCTGCTGTACTTCATTGGAGGATTAGGCCAGCACCTCATTAGCCGGCGGCTGATCGCGGCCTGGGAGGCCATCTGGCTGAAGATCCCGCTGGCCCGGAGCGTTTACGCGGCCACGAAGCAGGTGATGGAAGCCTTGTCCCAGCCGCAGGGCGCGGCGTTCAAGTCGGTCGTTGTCGTGGATTTCCCCTATCCGGGTCTGAAGGCCGTCGGCTTTCTCACAGGGTACGTGGACGACCCCGCGGGCCGTCGATTCGCCAAAGTCCTGATCCCGACGACCCCGAACCCGACGACAGGCTTTCTGGAACTCTTCCCAGCCGAGACGATCATCGTCACTGACGTTCCGATTGAAGATGGGTTCAAGATGATCATCTCCGGCGGGATCGTTTCTCCGGCCGATCTGCTGGCGCCGAAGCGGGTCCAGGAACGGGACAACGCCACGCCGGAAGCCGCCAAGACGGTGAACGAAGCGACGTGACCCGTCCCCCGCCGGAGGCGCCTTCCGTTTTCACCTCACGGCGAAAGAGACCGTGGACGAAGCGTCGGCCTGTAGCTCGGCACCCCAGAAGTCCAGTGTGCCGTTCGCGATGACGGCGCGGTCGCTGTCAATCGCGCCTTCCAGCCAAGCCTCGATTTGGCGATCGGCAGAGAACAGGCTGATTCCGATGCTGTCGGAGTCGAGCATGCCAAACCAGTCGACCTCCATCACGCTGCCGTCGGCCAGTTTCAGCACGCCGCGACGGCCCTCGAAACGGGCACCGTCAAAGAGGAGAACCAATTCACCGAGGGGCGCTGCCTCGCTGTCATGGACGTCGTAGGTCCGCGTCGTAACGCTCGGTTCCGAACCTGCCATGTCCCGCTGAAGGTAGCCGCGCAGCGTCACGAGCACGTTCACGTAAACATCGAGGTGCGGCAGGTTCGTCGCATCGATGTACGTCAGTTCGTCTTCCTGGGGATCCGTCCCCGCCGGGTTGTCCTCCAGGGCGATGTATTCGAGGGCATCCATGTAGCACGTGATCGCGTCGATCCAATCCTGTCGGGCCTGCCGGATTGACGTCAGATAGGCGTCCGTCTCCTCCACCCGCCGCCCTGCCAGACGCCGGGCCCATTCGATCAGAAGGTTGCCCTCCGGGACTGTCTCGCGAAAGCTGAATCTGTCCGGGATGCCTTCGTAGACATAGGGCTTTCCGTCGCAGGCGATCTGCGCCTCCAGCAAGCCCCTGTAAGCCAGGAACAGACCTCTGAGGATCAGCACGTCGCCGTAATCGATCTCCAGATCGCCGGTCAGTCCCGTTTCTTCGGGGGACATGTACATCACGAACGGCGCGGGCGCGTCCTCGATGGAGTCCAGTTCCGCGATGATCGACTCCAACCGAGGCAGGATCGAGTCATCAAGCACCCGACGCACATGGTTCGGGTCCGCTTCGCGCGGCAGCGGCTCCGGGCCGATCGGCTCATGCAGATTCCTCGACCGGACGCCGTCAAACGCCCTGACGGCCACGCCGACTCCAAACCCGTCGGCCAGATCCAGAAGATCGTCGACCGCCAGGACATCGCCGTGGTCGAGGAACAGTATGGCGGCCTCAGTCATCGCCCGCAGCAGGACCAACTCGCGGTCCGTCCGGCAATCGGGGCAGTTGGGGTCCTCGATTCCAGCATCGAAGATGTCGTAGGCATCGGCCAGACCCGTAGCCGTCCCCTGGCACATGTGCATGCGGCCGGCCAAGGCGTAGTCGTCCGCCGAGAGGGCGGACGCCACAGCGGGCAGGCCGCAGAAGGTCAGAACGATCCAAGCCAAAGTCCGTTTGCCCATCCCTGGTCCCCTTCCATTTCCGAGGAGTTTCCACAGGTCGGCTCGAGCATCATGTTGAAGCGCGCCGCCTGTCCCACGCGTACGGTCCCGTCGCAACTCAGCGAATATCGCCCGGGGGCAACGATGGATTCGTCCCCCACGTCGATCTGTACACAATTGCTCTCCAGGACTGCGTCGGGCGTCGTCATTGTGACATGCCCCCGCAGCACCATCCGAGACGTGTCAGAACGCAGAGTGGCATGCTGGCACCGAACGTGAAACACCGTGCGGTCGGCCCGGCAGATTCTCCAATCCAGTCGCCGAATCCGGACCTCGGTCGTGTTCGCCAGGTCGACCGGCTTCGACCACGCGGTGTCCGATTCCTCCGGCTCGTTGAACAAACCCAGCGGATTGGCACCCGACGCACCCTGCTCGCGTGGAGCCAGCAGAGCGCCAAGATCGCAAGACGCCATACCGTCTGCAAAGAACACTACTCGAACATTCTCGACGTGCACAACCTTGACGCAAGCGGTCTTGAAAACACCCAAACTGGCGTTTTCGGCGCGGAGGTTGTCGAAGGCGATCCGGTAAGCGGGCGCAGAGGCGGACGAGGAGTCTTTCCGCCATGCGGCCACAGCGCCCGTCTCATTGCGTCCGCACGCAGTGGCGTAGTCCACGGGAACCGCCTCGCTGTCCGATCGCTTCAACACGCCTGCGTAGGCACCGACGAGGACAACGCCAGCCAGCCAGAACAGCAGCAGCCGCACCACGTTTCGCCTGCTCAGGAAGTCCGAAAATGTTCCGCCCAGAGTCATTTTCCAATCCATGGATCTGCTCCTATCGTTCTTCCGTCTGTATCGGTTAATCCGCCTGTGTTAATTGAGGTAATCTGGGCAAGCTCAGGATTTTGGCCAAGAAATTCAGGGCAACTTGGTCAGAATGGCCGCGTCTGCTGCATTCCGGCTGCGGTGCTCTTGACATAGGCCTTTTGCAGACCTATACTTGCGCCTTTGGCCACGGCCGCAGCGCCGACGACGGATGCCCTGTTGGCTGGCCGACCTGCACAGAAGGGCTGCCCCCCAAGATGTCAAAGGCGCTCAGAGCGACGTGGCAAAAGCACCAGACGATCCTGGGCAACTTCTTCTCGCTGAGCGTCCTTCAGGTAGCGACGTATCTGGCGCCGCTGATCACGCTGCCGTACCTCGTCCGCGTCCTGGGCCCGTCGCGTTTCGGACTGGTCGAGCTGGCCCATGCCATCGCCGTGTATCTGGTCATCCTGACCGACTACGGATTCAATCTGTCCGCGACGCGGGAGATCTCCTTGTGCCGGAACGATCCGAGGAGGCTGTCGGAGATCTTCTCGGCGGTGATGCTCCTGAAGCTGCTGCTGACCGTCGCGAGCTTCTTCGCCCTGGTGGCGGCGGTCCTCGCCGTGCCCCGACTGCGAGGCGACTGGCCGGTCTACCTGCTGACGTTCGGCACCGTCATCGGGCAGTGCCTGTTCCCGATCTGGCTGTTTCAGGGCCTCGAACGGATGAAGTACACCGCCATCCTGACGATTCTCTCGAAGCTGGCGATCACCGTCGCGATCTTCGCGTTCATCCGACAGAGCGATCATTACGTCTACGTTCCGGTAGTACAGTCCGTCGGGACAATCGCCATGGGCGTCGCCGGGCTGCTCGTGGCCCTGCGCGAGTTCCCCGTTCGCTTTGCCCTGCCGTCGCGAGCCCTCCTGAGACAGGAGCTTGCCGAGGGCTGGCATTTGTTCGTCTCCAAGATGTCGATCACGCTGTACACCACGAGCAACATCGTCATCCTGGGGCTGTTCACGAACAACACGTTCGTCGCGTACTATGTCGCCGGCGAGAAGATCGTGCGAGCGATCCAGGGACTCCAGTTGCCCCTTTCGCAGGCGGTGTACCCGTATGTCGGCAAGCTGGCGTCCGAATCGAAAGAGGCGGCCCTGGCGTTCACGGCGCGCATGACCGAGATCGTGGGCGTCGTCACGCTGGTCCTGTCGGTGGGGCTGTTCTTCGCGGCCGGACCGCTCAGCCGGCTGATCCTGGGCGAGCAGTTCGGCGCCAGCGTGGCCGTGATACGGATTCTCTCGCCGCTGCCGTTCGTGTGCAGCCTGAGCAACATCTTCGGCGTGCAGATCATGATCAACTTCGGACTGAAGAAGACCCTGACCAGGATCCTCGCCGTCGCGGGCGTGGTGAATGTCGTTCTGGTCTTCGCCCTGGTTGTTCCGCTGCGCCATATCGGCGTCAGCATCGCCGTGCTGCTGACGGAGGTTGCGATCATGATCGCGACGTACGTCGCCCTGCAACGGAACGGGCTGGACGTCTTTCGACGTCACCGAACTGCGGAGCCAGAGCATGGTCTATGATTGCCTGATCGTCGGCGCCGGCTGGGCAGGGTGCGTCCTGGCCGAAAGACTGGCCAACGGGCTCGGGCAGAAGGTCTTGCTCGTCGAACGCAGCAATCACATCGGGGGCAATGCCCACGATTTCGTCGACGCACACGGCCTCGTCGTTCAGAAGTACGGTCCGCACATCTTCCACACCCGCCTCAGACCGGTGTGGGACTATGTCAGCCGGTTCACGGACTGGAACGGGTACGTCCATCGCGTCCTGGCGCAGGTCGCAGACCGGGTAGTCTGTCTGCCGATCAATCTCGACACGCTGGAACGATTGTATGGCCGCCCGTTCACGGCCGAGCAGGCTCGCGCGTTCTACGCCGAACGCCGCGTGCCGATCGAGAAGATCGAGAACGCGCGCGACGTTGTGGTCTCCCAGATCGGCCAGGAGTTGTATGAGCTGTTCTACGAGAACTACACGAAGAAACTATGGGGCCTCTACCCCCACGACCTGGCGCCCCAGGTCACCCGGCGGGTGCCCATCCGCTTCGACAGGGACACACGCTATTTTGACGATCCGTGCCAGGGCGTTCCCAAGGACGGCTTCACACCCATGTTCGAACGCATGATCGCGTCGCCCGACATCACTGTTCGCCTCGGCACGGACTATCGATCCGTCGCGACGTCGGAGCGATTCGGCCGGCTCATCTATACGGGGCCGATCGACGAGTACTTTGATTACACCTACGGCCGCCTGCCTTACCGGAGCCTTGCGTTCCGATTCGAGACACTCGACGTGGAGCGATTCCAGGACGCCGGCGTGGTCAACTATCCAGGCGAACAGGACTACATCCGCATCACGGAGTTCAAACACCTGACGCTACAGAAGCATCCCAAGACAACGATCTGCTACGAATATGGAGCGGCCGAGGGGCGTCCATGCTATCCTGTCCTGACCGAGGCCAACCGCCAGCTGTGCGAGCGGTACAAGGCCAGAGCCGATGAGCTGGAGCGTGTTCACTTCGTCGGCCGACTGGCTCAGTACGAGTATCTGAACATGGATCAGGTCGTCGAGCGCGCCCTGGCTCTGTACGAAGAGATCCGAACCGATGGCTGAGAGACGACGAGAACGAATCGCGGCGATTGTGGTCACGTACAACAGGAAGATCCTGTTGCTGCGGTGCCTCGAAGCGCTGCTGGGGCAAAGCCGTCGACTCGACGCCATCTACATCATCGACAACGACTCCACGGACGGGACCTGCGAGGCGCTGCGGGACAGGGGAATGATCACGCCGAATGGGACCCGCACCGAAGAAGCACACGAACAGGTCACGACCGTCGAACCACCGTCATTGAAAAGTGGGTGTGTCGAGATCCACTATGTGAAAATGCCCGAGAACACCGGAGGTGCGGGCGGCTTTCACGAGGGGATGAAGCGCAGCGCTGCGGCAGGCTTCGACTGGCTGTGGTTGATGGACGACGACCTGCTACCTTCCTGCGATGCACTGGAAGCCCTGGTCGCCAGGAAAGACATTCTGACGAAGACCTCGACCCGGCCCTTCCTGCTGAACTGCACCGTCCTGTCGCAGGACCACGCGGACGGTGACACGCTGGCCTTTCCGCTTCAGGAGATCACCAGGAAGGGCCATCCCCGACTCGGCGTCTACCACTGGCGCCTGTCGGACGTGACCGACAAGGTGCGCGATGGAGTCTACCGCTGGGCCTGTCCGTTCAATGGGACACTCGTTCCCGCCCGCGCGCTCGGAGAGATCGGCCTGCCCAACAAGGAGTTCTTCATCCGAGGCGACGAGAAGGACTTCCTCTGGCGCGCCGCCGGACGGCTCGAACTGTATACCGTCGTCGACAGCAAGGCGTACCATCCGCGGCCGCGCGTTGACGCCTTCGACTGGAAACAGTACTATCACATCCGCAATATGCTGGTCGTTAATGGCCATTTCAACTTCCGATGGCTGAGGAATCTCAAGTTGATTGTCCTGAGTCTGGCGCTCGGGCTGCGGCATGGCCGGCGCGGGACGGCCCTGGTCGTCCGCGCGATTGCCGATGGGCTCTCCGGCCGCCTCGGCAGGAGAGAACAGGTACACACATGGCTCGATATCTCGTGAATCCGCTGTTCCTCTACCTGGCCATATGGGTCTCGGTCACGGTCTCGTATGTGGCCGGAGTGAACAAGGCGTTCTTCCCTGCACCGACCCCTCGGGTCTACTGGGCGGTAGGTCTGAGCGTCGCGACCTTCGTATTGGGATACCTGACATGGAACCTCATACGACGCACAAAGACCGACCCCGATAGACTCTATTGGTCCGCCGCTCCTGTGCTGAGCGCCAAGTCGCTCCGACGCTATTTGCGCATCACGCTCGTTTTCGGCCTGCTGGCCGTGGCATTCTGCGCCCTCCGCGTGGTGGTCCTGGCCAGAACACACGAAATCGATCTGCTGCGCCTCGTCACCGATTCCATCCTGTGGCGGGAGACCGTCACGCGCCCGATCACTCCCGACATGATCGGCATGCGGGCCTGCACCATCGCCATCACGGTGACTTGCAGCATCTTTTCCATCGGCTTCGTCCTGCTCGGCATCCTGCTCTATCTCGGCCGCGACCGGTGGCGATACGGGACGGTGACGCTGTTCCTGCTGACCGCGCTGGGCGTGGGCCTGCTCAGCCTCGCCCGGAAGGAAGTCACGATCAATCTGGCGTTCCTGGTGCTGTCCTATCTGTTCATGCATCAGCATTACCGCAGCCGGCGGACCCGGGAGGTGGCCATGCATCTGGTGGTTCCGGCCGTGGCTCTGGTCATCCTGTTCCTGCTGGTCGACATTCTGCTCCAGAAAGGCGCCAATTACGATCCCGCCCACCGCTTGAGGGGATTCCTCCTTTCGATCTACTGGTACATCGCCTCTCCGGTGGCGGCGTTCAGCGAGTTTCTCAAGACGCACGACGGCAACTGGCGTCTCGGAGAGAGCGTGTTTCTGCCCATCTACAAGTGGCTGGCCCGGGCTCATCTGGTCCCTCCGCCCGACGCCATGAGCATCATGCACATGGAGAAGATCTACATTCCGTACATGGCGAACGTGTACACCTACCTGCGGAACATTTACGAGGATTTCGGTTTTGTCGGTCTGGCGGTCCTCCCGTATCTGCTGGGGCTTCTGTCGGCGGCTTTGCGGGCGCGGGCCGGACAGTCTGTCCCCTATCTGAATTTCTATCTGATCGTTCTGATCGTGATTGTCTTCTCGTTCTACGATCATCTGCTGATATCCAACCAGTACTACTTGCAGGCGTTCTTCGGATATCTTCTCTTCCGCTCCCGGCTTCCGGAGACGGGGGCTGACGGCCTATAGCGCTCGATGAATGTCCGACTGAGGATATTGAAGTGCATCGCGGACCCGCGTTTCGGCGGGCCGCACCGTCTGAGCTTCGCGATCGCGGAACGCCTGCAAGCCGAGGGCATAGAGACGATCTTCCTGTTCGGCCCCGAGACGGATGAATCGGGACCGGCCTGTCCCTTCGAGCATGTCCATCTGAGGCATCTGCTGTTTCTCCGCCGTCGGCGCCCGATCCTCAACCTGCTCGCCTTCCTGCTCTGGCTTCCGTGGAACCTCTTGCGCATCCGAAGGACCATCCGATCCAGGCAGATCGACGTCGTCGACGTGGACGGCGTGTTGAACGTGCCGCCCGCCCTGACGGCCTGGCTGTGCCGCGTTCCGGTTCTGTGGTGTTACAACGACCATCTGCCCGGGACGGTCAAGCTCATGCTCCTACCCCTGGTGGCCCGGCTTGCGACGCGGATCGTCATCCAGGGCGAGTGCCTTCGCCAGGCCCGCACAGCTTCGCACCCGCTGTTGCAGCAGAAGGCCACGGTGCTCCACACCGGCGTCGATACGACGGTGTTCGATCCGGATCGCTATGACGCCGAGGCCCGGCGCCGCGTACGAGAGCAGTGGCACATCCCGCCGGGCGGCCCGCTCATAGGCATCATCGGCAACCTGAACCCCTTCAAGGGACATGAGGACTTCCTCAAGGCCGCCGCCCGGATCAAGGAGCGGACCCCGGACGCCAGGTTCATCGTGGTCGGACGAAGATTGACGACCGCCCCCGGCTACTGGGAGCGCTTGCAACAACTGACTGCCGCCCTGGGCCTCGAACGCGACGTGATCTGTACGGGGTTTTGCGACGACATTCCATCGATGCTGGCGGCGCTGGACGTCTTTGTCCTGGCGTCGATCCGGGAATCCTGCCCGAACGCGGTGCTCGAAGCGATGGCCATGAAGGTGCCCGTGGTGGCCACCGACGTCGGCGCCGTCTCGGAGCTGGTCGCCGACGGCCTGACTGGAACCGTCGTGCCGCCACACGACCCCGAGGCGATCGCCCGGGCGGTGCTCGATCACCTGGCGAAAACGCCGGAACAGGTCGAAGCCATGACCGGCGCGGCCCGCCGGCGCGTCCAGACGGAATTCTCCCTGGACCGGATCGCGCGGCGGCAGCAGGAGCTTTATGCCACGCTCGACCGACGTCGGGCACACCGGCAAAATGACCACCGGCGGGATGCCGAAAACGACTGAGGCCGCTATTTACGCGACCCGTCGCTGGCGGTATACTGTTGCGCTCGATTCAGCGTCGGTCGGCTTGTGCGTACGAGCCCGGTCCATGCCAAGCGGTATCTGAGGAGGATCTCGTACAGAGCTTCCTCATCACGATGCCGGCCGTCGTGGATCGGGAGCACGATGTCGGCGTATTCATCCGTCGGAGGCATGAATGAAGGTCTTTATCAGCGGCGTCGCTGGTTTTCTGGGCAGTCATCTGGCCGATGCCTTTCTGGCCGAGGGCCACGAGGTCGTCGGATGCGACAATCTCACGGGCGGCTATCTCGACAACGTCCCGACCGGAGTCGAGTTCCACCAGTACGACTGCACGTACCACAATTCGATGGTCAAGATCACCCGGAACTGCGACGTCGTCTACCACTGCGCCGCCAGCGCGTACGAGGGCCTGAGCGTGTTCAGCCCCTTCTTCGTCACCAAGAACATCGTTCAGGCCTCCGTCTCGATGATCAGCGCCGCGATCGCCAACAACGTGCGGCGGTTCATCTTCTGTTCGAGCATGGCGCGCTACGGAACCCAGGACACGGTCCCGTTCACCGAGGACATGATTCCTCGGCCCCAGGATCCGTACGGCATCGGCAAGCTCAGCTCCGAGGCCCTGCTGGAGAACCTCGCGGGCGTGCATGGGATGGAATACGTGATCGCGGTCCCGCACAACATCATCGGTCCCAGGCAGAAGTACGATGATCCCTATCGCAACGTCGCCAGCATCATGGCCAACCTCATGCTCCAGGGCCGCCAGCCGATCATCTATGGAGACGGCAACCAGAAGCGGTGCTTCAGCTTCATCCAGGACGATGTGAAGATTCTCAAGCGGCTGGCCACCGAGCCGTCGGTCAACGGCGAGGTCATCAACATCGGGCCGGACGACGAGTTCATCACGATCCGCGAGCTGGCCGAGACCATCGCAGAGCTGCTGAGCTTCGAGGTCAGGCCCGTGTACGTCCGGAGCCGGCCACAGGAGGTCGTGCTGGCCAACTGCTCGGCTGACAAGGCCAGGAGGCTGTTGAACTACGAGACCCAGGTCAAGCTTAGAGACGGCCTGGCAGCGGTCATCGAGCACATTCGCCAGCGCGGCCCCAGACCCTTCAAGTACCACATCGATCTGGAGATCATCAACGACAAGACGCCTGACACCTGGAAGGACAAGCTCTTCTGAGGTAAGCTGGATCGCCAGGGACGCCGTGCAGCATGTCGTGGGATGTTCTCACGGCCGTATCATGAACCAGGGATTCTCTGACGCCGGGAACCTATGCCGCAAGGCCAATCTTCCATTGCCATCGTGATCGTCAGCTTCAACGTCGAGGCGCTCCTGAAGGAGTGCATCGAGTCGGTCTGTCGCGAGACGACCGAGGCGGCCTTCGAGATCTGGGTAGTGGACAACCATTCCCGCGACGGCAGCGTTGCGATGGTCAAACAGAACTTCCCGGACGTCCACCTGATCGAGAACGATCAAAACGTCGGCTTCCCCAAAGCCAACAACCAGGCCATCATCCAGTGCACATCCGACTACATCCTGCTGCTCAATCCCGACACGGTCGTCCGGGACGGCGCGATCGACAAGATGGTCCGGTTCATGGACGAACACCCCGACGTCGGCGTCTCCGGCTGTCGTGTCCTGAACGCCGACGGCTCGCTCCAACTGGCCTGCCGGCGAAGCATCCCGACGCCAAAGGTCGCTTTCTATCGCCTCACCGGCCTGAGCCGTCTGTTCCCCAACAGCAAGACGATGGCCCGTTACAATCTGACCTACCTCGACCCGAATGAGCCTAACGAGGTCGATGCCGTCTCCGGGGCGTTCCTCGTGATTCGCAAGAGCGTCGTGGACGCCATCGGCGTGCTCGACGAGAATTTCTTCATCTACGGCGAAGACATGGACTGGTGCGTTCGCGCCAAGAAGGCCGGGTGGAAGGTGATGTACTACCCGCACGCGCAGATTATCCACTACAAGGGCGTGGGCTGCCGGACCAACAACCGCAAGACGACGTACGAGTTCTACCGGGCGATGGTCCTGTTCCACAAAAAGCACTTCGCCCGAGAGTGCTCCTGTCTGACGAACCTGGTCGTCTACGTCGGGATCTTCCTGACGGCGATGCTCGCCTGGCGTCGCTGGCTCTTCAACGCCAAACCAGGCCCCGGCAAGTGACGAGCCGGCAAACGCATCATCACGGGCGTCTGAGGATCATCAGTCGGCTTTCGCCGTCGGATCTGAACGGGATAGAAAACACGGGGACCCAACCCGACGCCACGGCGTCGGGTTCGTCGGAACGCGACACCGTCACGATGTGATCCACCTCCCGCAGATCGACGGACTGTTCGTAGGGCACCTGCGTCCGCTCGGCGTAGAAACCGATACGGCGGTCGGCCGCCGCGATCACCTCGTCGGCCGTGGTGTTGTGCCGGAGCCAACGGGCCGCCGCGAGCAAGGCCCGGTCTTTGTCGTCCCCAGGTGACAGGAGTTTTGGAACACAGACTCCCACGCCGATCGCGAGCAGCAGGCAGAACCAGCGCCGTTGCAGCGCTCGCTCGCCCGACGCCTGCGCGCCGTGGCCCGAGGTGAATCTGGCAAGCCATTGGGCGATCACGTCCAGGCCCACCGGCACGTAGGCGATGGTCAGGGCGACCAGTCCGAGGCTGTAGCGGCTGCTCACGACCGGCTGGATCCACAAGTACCGGCCGAGCATCAGCAGGATGTTCACAGAGACGATGGCGATCATCAACGCCCGCTCATACGCTCCGGCCTCGCGGCGCAGCCGATACCAGAAGCCTATGCACAAGGGCGCCAGGAAGTACTGCATCAGGTTGTCGCTGATACTGCGAAAGATCAAGTTCGCCACGTGCACAAACGCCGCCAGGCGGCCGGGGCCGTCTGCCGCCAGCACACCCGCGTGCATCGGCCGGGTATCGCCCACCTCGATCTGAACCAACTGGCCACTTTGCAGATGTCCGTCGTCCACAATGAGGTTCAGTTGGTGGATGCCCCGCTGGTCCGGTCGCGGACGCCACCGAACGAGATTGCCGTCCACAGTCAGCCCGGCCGGAGGCGCCGAGCCCGCATGGGCGTACCATGCGAAGGCCTCGCGCACCAGGTCCCCGTCGCCTTCGATGGCCCACGTGCGCTCACCTGCTCGATCGCGGAACCGATAGACGGCGATGGCGTCGGCCAGCGGGCGGGCCTCGCCGAAGGCGTAGAACGCCACACCCTCGCTCTGCCATTGGTTCTGTGGTTCGCCCTGGACTACCGCCTTTCGCTCCGATTCGGAGAGCGTGTAGAAATGCCTGTTGAGCACCGGCGACCAGAAACCATAGACCGGCAAGAGCCCCTCTGTCGCGTTCGGCTCGGCGTAGACGTAACCGGCGATGCCATCGTACTCCCACACGCCCGGGCGGTAGCGAGTCAAGAGCAGGCTCTTCTGGCGGTCAGAGATTGTCCAAAGACTGTCGCCCGTTCCGCTCAATCGGAGACGATACACAGGCCGCGTGCCGACCGGTGCCGCGACAACGGAATACGTCATCGCGTTACCGTCGGGATCGAATGCTTCGATCGGCATTTCAAGAAGCGCTCCGGCGGCAACCTCGAATTGCAGCGGCTCGTAGTGTACGCTCCGACCGCCGACAGACGCGATGACCGGCGCGCGGTTGAACTCAGGAGGGTCCAGCTTCCGAGCGGTCGGCAGTCCGGCCCAGGTTACATAAGGCGCGGCCGGAATCGCGAAACCCAGGAGCAGGAGAACGGCGGCCCCGACCAAGGCCCGCGCACAAAGCCGCGGTTCGGGCGGACACTGAGACCGCAGTGTCACCAGGACGACCGCCAGACCGATGAGGGCGTAGACAACCAGTTGGGCACATTCCGGGCGGATCAGATACCCCAGTCCCGCGTCGAGACCGATCAGCCCGAACAGCCACCATTGCCGGCGGCGAAAGGCCAGAAACGTGAGCCAGACACCCAGGGCCAGGAAGAACAGAAACGGCCATTCCCGCAGCACGTCGCTGCCGTTGTGGGCCGGATACGGCAAGACGATCAGGATCAGGACAGCCCAGAAACCCCTTCGCGCGCCCACCAGCATCCGGCTGAGAAGATACAGCGGTATCAGCGCCAACAGCCGCAGCAGAAGCGTCACCGCCAGCGATGGAATGACCCACGCCATGGGCGTATCACCGGCCCCGAACAGGACCCCGACCCAATGGGCGGCATGCAGCAGAAACGGATAGCCGGCGGGATACGTCTGTGCCGTGCGCAGGGGATCGTGCGAGAGGGTCCTCGCCATGTTGATATAGAGGACACCATCTCTGGAGATACACGGGTTGACAATCGCCAGGTAGATTCCCAGGACGAGCGCCAGGACGATGAGCAGAGCAAGGTTCCGGCCGTCATGTCCCAGCGGTCCCCGGTCCTCCATCCCCTGCATAACCGCCCTTTCCGCTCAGCTCAAGCCGTAAGGCTCGATAAGCCTCTCGTGAGGCTTGAAGCGAAACTGACACTCCTCGGCCGGCGTGCCCAGGACCGTGACCTTCGAAAGGTCGCCCTGTCCCATCCCCGCCTCGGCCAGCGACGTCAGGTACATGATCTTGCCGGGGTCAAAGCCCATCAGTTTCGTGGTCAGCACATCGAGCGCCAACGGGTCGAGGCTGGCCAGCGCCACCCGCGCGTCCACCGGCGTGCCGCCCACGGGGCCGTTGCCCTCCATCGCCACGAATCCATCGATCACCCCCAGGTCAGGATAGATCTCCTGGGCCAGGTGAAACATGTTGAAGTGCAGCAGTGCCTTGGGTGAGAAGTTGTACTCCGCATGTGTCAGCCATTTGTCGTTGGTCTTGTAGTCGTTCAGCGGCGCCGCCAGCAGGACGTTCTTGAGCGACAGCGTCGTCACCGCCCGGTCGTGCGTCTTCATCCTGGCGGCCGAAATGACGTAGGTGTCCCGGTCAAGGAACGTCGAGATGATGCGGATCGGCGTGGGCTTGTGTCCTTTGCCAAAGACGTAGCGATACACCCACGGCTGCTCGTTCAGATCGATCAGCTTGACGTTATACTCCTTCTCCAGGGCCAGGTACCCGTAGTTGACGTAGCCTTCGTGCGTCCCGCCCCCGAAGGCGGTCGACTCGCCGATCATGATCTGCCCTTTATGATGGGGCGTGAGAAAATCGAGAATCCCGCGCACCGCATCGACGTGCGTCGCGCACAGATCGCGACGCGTGCTGACGAAATTGGGCTTAATCAGGATCTTCTTGTCGCCGATTGAGGCCAGAACCTCGTCCTCAATGTGCTTGAGGGCCTGATAGACGATGTCCCGCCGGTCGTTGCCCTTGACCAAGCCAATCCTGGCGGGCGGAGCCGATCGCGCAAACAACTTCCCGCCAACCACTTGCGCCTGGTCGATCTGAGATTGAGCCAGAACCACCCGGCCTTTGACGCCCCACGGCCCCAGGGCGGCCGCGACCGCTCCAGCTCCAAACCCGCTGAGAATCTGACGACGATTGACTTGCCGCTGCCCCGTCATGTGTCTCTCCTGAACTTGCGGTGATTCAAACGAGCCACGGCACGTATTCTACCGAACCACCCCCTGTCCCTGCAACCTGTGCATTCTGCGAAAGTTACGGCTGCACGAGTGAGATGGTCCCGGTTTCAGCGGGGCCGATTGCAGGTAGGATAGATTGACAAGCTGGGGCAAACCGGATGGGGTACAACACACAAATCACTGTGTTCGCGATGGGCGTGAGCCAATCGGTGGAAAGGGGCAGGGGGCACCTCGGCTCGTCCGAAAGCCGTCGCTTCGGCCCACCTATAAGTGCCCCCCTTTCCCCCCACATAAACCATAGCAAACAAAGCCGCGACTGCCTCATGTTCCAGTGTCCCGCGTTCACAGATTATTGGCCGCCGACGGTCCTCCAGGGGGCAAAACGCGCGCAAGACCACCACCGGAGGTTCCGATAATGCATGCCTCACGATGCGGCCCCACCCCATGATCGACGTTAGATGCCTGGCACCAAGGCTCTTCTCAAATGGCGCGGAGCAGGTGGACGGCGGCTTTGGCGCCGCGAATGAAGCTGTCGAGGCTGAAATGTTCGTTGGGGCCGTGCGGGTGGTCGCTGTCGAGACCGAAGCCCATGAGCACGACGGGGCAGCGCAACTGCTCGACGAAGGTGCTGACGACTGGGATGGACCCGCCGCAACGGATGAAGACCGCTTCGCGGCCGAAGCCTTTGCGAAGGGCCTCCTGGGCGGCGCGGATGACCGGCGTGTTCACGTCGAACAACACCGGCGGGCTCATGGCGCAGCCCGGAATCTCCAGGCGGACCGTGTCCGGGCAGACGCCACGGATGTGCTCGAAGACCAGATCGCGAATCCTGGCCGGGTCCTGATGCGGCACCAGCCGCACGCTGACCTTGGCGGTGGCGCTGGCCGGGATGATCGTCTTGGCGCCCTGGCCCTGATAGCCGCCGAGAACGCCGTTGACCTCGAACGTGGGACGGGCCCACAGCCGCTCCAATGTGCTGTAGCCGGCCTCGCCGTGCAGACGCGGGATACTCAGCTCGCGAGCCAAGGCTTGGTCGTCGAACCCCAGCTTGCGGAAGTTCTCGCGCTCCCAGTCTTCCAGCGGCGCGACGTCGTCGTAGAAATGCGGAACCAGGACCTTGCCCTCGGGCGACACGCAGGCCGCCAGGATCTGAGCCACGACCATCGCCGGATTGGCGATAGCGCCGCCGTAGGCGCCGGAATGGACGTCGCTGCTGGGTCCTTTGACGGTGAACTCGAAGGTGAAGATGCCTCGCAGGCCGTTCGTGATGGCCGGCGTGTTCGCGTCGTACATCGTGCTGTCGGAAATGACCACGGCGTCGCAGGCCAACTCTTCCCGTGCCTGCCTGACATAGCGCGGCAGCGCATCCCCGCCGGACTCCTCCTCGCCTTCGAGCAGAAACATCACTTCACAGGGAAGCTCGCCCTCGGTGGCCAGCAGGCTCTCGATCGCCTTGATATGGGCAAAGACCTGGCCTTTGTCGTCCGTCGCGCCCCGGCCGTACAAGATGCCGTCGCGGATCGTCGGCTCGAACGGCGGCGTTTTCCATTCCGCCAGCGGATCCTCCGGCTGCACGTCGTAGTGCCCGTAGATCAGCACGCGACGGGACTTCTTGCCCTTGGCCGCCGCACGCACGATGGGCTGGCCTCCGATGTCGATAAGCTGCGCCTCGAGGCCCAGCTTGCGGAAGTGCTCCACCAGCCACTCGGCGCACGCGCGGGTGTCCTTATCGCGCGCCCGCTGCGCGCTGACGGAGGGAAACCGCATGAACTGCTTGAGTTCTTCGATGAAGCGCGACTGGTTCGCGTCAATGTGCGCTTCGGCTCGATCTGCCATGGGACTGAATCCTTTCTGCTATCGGTTAGCTCTGTGGTTCTCTGACCGTCGTCACGTAGAGCCAAATGGTGACGAACGCCAGGAGGATCACGCCGATGAGGCCGCCCAGAGGGACCATGCCCTCCCACAGGGGCATTTCAATGCCTCGCTGCTTGGCGATCACGATAGGAATGGCGACGAGAATGCCCATCAAGGCTTCGCCGGTGATCAGGCCGGAGGCCATCAACAGGCCCCGGCGTTCGGACCCGTCGACCGCGGCGCTGTCGCTGCGATTGCGCTTGTGATATGCCTTGACCGCCAGGCTGACAAGGCCGCCGATGAAGATCGGCACCGACAACTGGAACGGCAGGTAGAACCCGATGGCGACCGCCAGAACCGGGGTCCGGAACGGGTACTTGCGCGCTTGCAGGTATTGATCCAGGATGATGATGCCCACGGCAATGCCCATCCCCACGATCAGGTACGCCCAGGGCAGTCCTCCCTCGAAGACGCCCTTGGCCACCGAGGCCATCAGATTGGCCTGAGGCGAGGAGAGCGCCTTGGAGCCGGCGTCTTTCATGCCTGCGAAGCCATATGCGCCCTGGAGCAGAATGAGCACCGGACCGATGATGAGCGCGCCCGCGACGGTCCCGACCATCTCCATGACCTGCTGTTTCCACGGGGTGGTGCCGACGAGGCGGCCGCACTTGAGGTCCTGCATCACGTCGCCGGCGATGGCGGCGGCGCAGCAGATGACCGCGCCGACGATGATCGCGGCGGCCGGGCCGTTCTCGGCCGCCTTGCCCATGAGCAGCACCAGCAGCAGGGATGAGACCAGCACCGTCGAGACGGTGACGCCGGAGATGGGATTGTTCGATGAACCGACCAGGCCGGCCATGTACCCCGCCACGGCGGCAAACAAAAAGCCCGTGGCCAGCATGACCAGCGCCATCACGAGTGAGATGTGCACCTGCTGGACGTAGTGCTGGTAGACCATAAACAACGGAACGACGGAGGCGATGATCAGGAAGATGATCCATTGCATCGGCAGGTCCCTCTCCGTTCGCTCCACGGAGCCTGTGCCCTCCTTGATCTTCTTATAGGCCCGCAATCCGCTGGCCATGCCGCTGACGAGGGACTTTCGCAGGTGGAATATCGTCCAGAGCCCGCCCACGAGCATGCCTCCGACGCCGAGGAAGCGAGTCCGCTTGGACCAGGTCCGCTGCGCGTACTCCAGCGCCGTGACGGGCTGGCCCAGTTTGGCCAGGATCGCATCGTTGTGCTTCCGCACGTCGTTGACGTCTTCGACCGACGCATTGGGATCGGCGACCCTGGTCTGGAGCACGAACGAATCCCAGACACGCGGCTCGCTGGCGCGGCTGTCCCAGGCGGCGGCATCGTTCGGATCGATGATTCCATACCTGGCGTTCGACGTATCCCAACCGGCAGGGACACTCTGGTTCAGAAGCTGGTACGTGGGCCACTCGCTCTTGGCGGCCACGACCGGGATGGCGACGAACCAGTTGAGCGCACCGCCCACGAAGATCAGCACGGCGATGTTCAGGCCGACGATGTACCCGACCGACAGCAGGGCCGGACTGAGGTTCGAGCCGAAGTACGCGATGGAGCCGCCCATCCGCCGGGCGCCCTGCATGATCTCGGGCCAGATGCCCAGGGCGTTGGCGCCGACCTTGAACAGCCCGCCCGCCAGGGCCGCGTTGACGATGTACCGGATGCCGGAAGCGTCCGTGCGCCCGGTCTCCAGCACCTTGGCGGTGGCGACACCCTCGGGGAATTGGAGCTTCTGCTCGATGATCAGGGAGCGACGCAGCGGAATCGTGAACAGCACGCCCAGCAGACCGCCGAAGCCGGCAATCACAGCCACCCAGAAGTAGCTGAACTGGTCCCAGAAACCGATCAACAGCAGCGCCGGCAGCGTGAAGATCACTCCGGCGGCGAGCGACTCGCCCGCTGAGGCGCACGTGCCGATCAGGTTGCACTCGTAGATCGTGCTGGTCTTGAAGAACCGCATGATCCCCAGCGCCATCACCGCCGCGGGAATAGCGGCCGAGACGGTCATCCCGGCGAACAGTCCCAGGTAGGCGTTGGCCGCTGAAAGAACCATCGACAGCACCACGCCGAAGAGAAGGACCCGGATCGTCAATTCCTTTGGTGCGTTGTTGGCGTCGTTCATCGTGTCTCCCGAGAATCAACCTATAGAGGGCCTATTTCACGAACTGTTCGACAAAATACCTGGGGCTGAGCGGCTCGCCTGTGGCGCGCTCGATCATGGTGTTCCACGGGTAAACGTCACCGGCCTCGAAGACCTTCTTCTTGAGGAACCTGCCCACCTTCGGCTTGCCCACGTAGCTTACCGTGTCTGCGGCATCGAGCTTGAGCACTTTGTGAACAAGATGATGGTGCAGTTGCGAGGCCACCAGCTCGCCGAGCATGTAATTGTGGTAGTAGCACGGCGCGATGGTGAAGTGGATTTTGGCGGCCCAGTCCGGCTCGTGCCGTCGCGGCGGACGCTGGACAAGCTGGTACTTCTCGACCAGGTCCCACCATAGCGCATCGAGGTCCTGATCCGGATCGGCGTAAAGCTGCTTCTCGAAGAAGTACATCACCATGGCCCATCGCGCGAAAATCAACTGCTTGAGCTGAGCGTACTTGTCGCTGACGGCGGCGATCTCCGCCCTTTGCCGGTCCGAGAGGTTCAGCATCGCCTGCATCCAGGCGGGATCGCGGCTGAGCCGGCCGAACAGCATGGCGATCGCCTCGGTGGTGAACGCGTGGGCGGGCTCGCGCAGCAGGTAGGGCACCTCCGGGTCATGGTACAGATCGTAGACGCCATGACCCAATTCGTGCAGCAGCGTCTCCATCCACGTCTCGTTGTTCACCAGGTTGCACAGGATGCGGACGTCGCCTTCCCGGTCGATGTCGGTGCAGAAGGCGTGCTGGTTCTTGCCCTCCTTCTCGTAGAGGTCGCTCCGCGCCAGGATCGCGTCGACCGGCAGCCCGACGCCGGCGTAGAACGCCTTGGCCAACTCCCTGACGTCCTTGTCCTTGTAGGAGACATCGAGGTCCAGACTGTAGACCATCGGCGTTTCCTGGAAGAACGGGTCGTGATAGTCCCAGGGCATCATCTCCTGGACCGCGATGCCGCTGCGGGCCGCCAGCATCTGGTCCAGCTCGCTCTTGAGCCGGGCGAAAGGCGCGTTAGTCAGCTCGTACAGCTCGTTGAAGAGCCTGTCCAGGTCGTTGACGTCCTGCTCGCCGGTGGCCAGCACGAGCGTGTGGTAGTTGTCGAAGCCGAGCTCTTGTGCCGCCTGGTTGCGCAGCTTGACTAGCCGGATCAGATCGGCCGCCACCGCCTGGCCGACCTGCTTGCTCGCCTCCCAAGCCTGCTTCTTGACGACACGATTGGTCTGCTCCTTGAGGATGGTCTTGATCTCGTTGTCGGTGACGTCCTCTCCGTCGATGACGCCGCGGAAGGTGCTGAATCGCTTTTCGATCTCCGTACCGAGCGCCACAATCTTCTCCAGCAGCGCCGGCTCGATCTGGTTGGTAAGGTACTTGTTGTAGAGCACATCGAGCTGCCGCGCGAGCATCGGGTCTCTGATGTCACCCGACGCCCTGAGCGCCTTGAGGAAGGCGAACTCGTCGGGGTTGCTGTAGATCCTGCGGAGTTGCAGTGTCAGCTCGCTGGAAAGGTCGTAGTCGTTGGCGTCGCCCGTGATTGCGGCGTTCCATGAGGCCAGGGCCGCCTCTTTCTCGATCGGTTTGATCTTGGCGACATGGTTGGTGACGAACAGTTGCAAGTCTCTCTCCTTCTTGTCCGGCCCGCAGCCGCAGACGGCCACGCCGACCAGCAGCCACACGCAGGTTCTACACGATTGCCTCATCGTTGCACACTCCCTTGCGATTTCGGCGTGTGGCAGCCTCAAGCCCGCAGGGCTTGTGGATGGTGCCCAGAGAGGGGCCATCCCCAAGCTGCGCTTGAGGCTGCCACACATTTGCATTCCATGTCACTGTCGGCCCGAGCGGTCCGGGTACGCCGGCTTCTGCGGCCGCTTGGGTGGCTGCTTGTCCAACTGCTTCAGGGCCACGGCAATGGCCGTTTCGAGCTGGGGATCGCCTCCGGCCACCATGCGATCCGGCACATTTTCCACTTCGTAGTCGGGGTCCACGCCGTAACCTTCCACGGTCCACTGGCCGTCCGTATCGTATATGCCGAAGGTCGGCGCGCTGACCGAACCGCCGTCGATCGGTCGCGGGTTCCCGCTCATGCCGATCAGTCCGCCCCAGGTCCGCGTGCCCACGAGCGGCCCCAGGCCCGCCATACGGAAGTAGTAGGGAAAGGCATCGCCGCCGGAGCCTGACCAGCCGTTGATGAGCATGACCTTCGGGCCGGCGTGGCTCAGGAAAGGCGTCTGCCAGTCGCGGTTGTCCCGGCGGGCCCAGTAGTTGTAGATCGGGCGATTCAGCAGCTCGATGAAACGGTCGGGAATCTGGCCGCCGCCGTTGAAACGTTCGTCGATGATCAACGCGTCTTTGGTCCACTGCCCGTTAAACTGCCGGACCAGTTCATTCTGGCCGTTCTGGCCGGTGTCGGGGACGTAGATGTAGCCCACCCGGCCCTGCGTTGCGGCCTCGACCTTCTCGCGGTTCGCCTCGATCCAGGCGAGGTTGCGAAGGCGAAACTCGCTGCTCATCGGCTCGACGAGAACGTCGTTGGCATCGTTGACGTCAGGCGTTGCGCCGATCGTCAGTGTCACGGTCTGGCCGGCCAGGCCCTGGAAGGCCGCCCACGGGTCCTTCGACGTATCCAGGGGCCGGCCGTTGACCGCGAGGAGATAGTCGCCCTCTTTGACGTCGACGCCCGGCGCTCTGAGCGGAGAGCGCGGCTCCGCGTCCCATCGGGCGCCGTCGTGAATCCTGCCGATGCGGTAGGCGTTTTTGTCCTTGTCCAGTTCGAAGTCGCAGCCCAACAGACCGACGTTAAGTCGCGGCGGCGATTCGATGTCACCGCCTCCGACATACGTGTGCGAGGCGTTCAGCTCGGCGATCATCTCTCCGATGATGTAGTTGAGGTCCTCCCGGCTGGCCAGGTAGGGCAGCAATGCCCCGTAGCGCTGCTTCATCGCGGGCCAGTCGAGCCCGTGCATGTTCGGGTCGTAGAAGTAGTCGCGCTGGACGCGCCAGGCCTCGGTGAAGATCTGCTTCCACTCCTGCCGCGGGTCGATCCAGGCCTTCAGATCGCCGGAGTCAACCTTGCCGTCGCCGACCTTCTTGTTCTCGCCGACGTCGATGATGCCGTACGTCGAGCGGCTCTTGTAGAGGATCTTCTTACCGTCGGCGGAGAGGTCGTAGCCATCGATATTGTCGATGACGGTCTTCTCCTCGCGCTCCTTCAGATCGTAGTAGAGCAGCGTCCCGCCCGGCTCGCCGGGCTTCCTCGCTCCGGCCGGCATGCGGCGCATGAACAGCAGCTTGCCCTTGACCGAAGCCAGACCGCCATAAGTGCCCGCCTGGATCGGCAGCGCAACCACCCGCCGCTCGAAGCCCTCGAAATCAATCTTCACCGGCTTGGGCTCGTCCTTCTTCTTGTCGTCCTTGCCGTTCTCGTCCTTCTCGTCTTCCTTGTCCCCATCCTCTGACTTGCCCTCGGCCTCGTCCGCCTCGTTCGGGTCGCCCCCCTCTTCTTCCCCCTTCTCACCCTTCAGACCCTTCACACCTTTCTCACCCTTCTGACTCTCCTTGCCCTTCTCGTCCTTCTCGATCTCCTCCTCGTCGCTGCGCGGCGCGAGCGGACTGGGCGTGTCCTTCGTCAGAGTCACCGCGAACAACTGTGTCGAGTTCGGATAGATCCAGGTCCAGTCCACGTCGCTGTAGACCGGATCGAACGAGCGGTTCGAGCGGAAGAACAGGTACTTGCCTTCGACGTCGAAAACAGGCGAGCCGTCGTCGTAGAAGTCGCCGGTGACCTGGCGGCTGGTCTGGTCGTTGACGTCGTAGATCATGATATTGCCGTGGCGATTGGCCCCGCTCTTGGCGTAGGCGAGCCAGCGGCTGTCGGCCGACCACGTGTAGGACGACATGTTGCTCCATTCGTCCTTGTCGACGAACGTCACCTTGCCATCGTTGACATCCGTGATGTAGAGACTGCCCGTCTTGTCGCTGAAGGCGACCAGCTTGCTGTTTGGCGACCAGAGGGGGCTGTACCGAAAGGCGGCGCCGCCCTGGGTGACCTGCCGGGGCCGGCCCTTGCCGTCGCTGGGGTGCAGGTACAGCTCGTACTCGCCCGTCGCATCCGCGAAATACGCGATCCACTTGCCGTCGGGCGACCAGGCAGGGTAGCGCTCGGCCACGCCCGAGGTGTTGGTCAGATCGCGGACGCTGCCGTGCTTAGCGGGCACGGTGAACACCTCGCCCCGCGCCTCGAAGAGCGCCCGCTGGCCGGTGGGCGACAGCGAGAAGCTCTGGATCAGGTTCGAGACGCTCTTCAGCTCGGTGCGCACATGGGGCAGGTCGTCGGACACCTTCACCTGAATCGGCTGCGATCTCTCCGTTGCCAGGTCGAGCAGGTGAAGACTGCCGCCGTTCTCAAAGACGATGGCATCGGGCCCGAGGCTGGGCCATTTGACGTCGTACTCGGCGAAGTCGGTCACCTGCCGGAACTGCTTGCTCCGCAGGGAATAAGCCCAGATGTTGAGCTTCTGGTCGGCGGCGCGATCGGAGAGGAAGTAGATCGTGTCACCATGCCACATCGGCACCGCGTCCGTGCCGGCGAAATCGGTGAGCTTCTCGGCGCTGTTGTTGAGGAAATCGTAGAGCCACAGGTCGCTGGCCATGCCGCCCCGATAGCGTTTCCACGTGCGGAACTCGCGCGAGATGAACTGGTAGACGATCTGGCTGCCGTCGGGGCTGAACGAGCCCAACTCCGCATAGGGCAAAGGCAGCGTCTGGGGCAGGCCGCCGGCGATGGACTGCTTGAAGAAGCGATTGAAGCGCCCCGAGGGGCTGACCATGCCCGAACGGTAGAGTACGTGCTCGCCGTCGGGGTACCACTCGACCACGAGGTCGGTAGCGGAATGGTGCGTCAGCCTGCGGGGCTGGCCTCCCTGGGCGCCGACGACGTAGACGTCGGTGTTGCCGTCGTAGTTGCCGCTGAAAGCAATCAGTCGGCCGTCGGGCGAGAACTTGGGGAACATCTCATTGCCCTTGGGCGAGCTGAGCCGCCGGGCGGTGCCGCCTTCCCTGGGGACGGTCCACAGATCGCCCGCGTACGAAAAGACAATCGCCTCGGCGCTGACGTCGGGAAACCGCAGCATGCGGGCATCGGGAACATGGGTCAGGTCATCAATTCCGGCCGCGATCGCGCCGGCCGACAGCAACAGAATCAAGGCTAACGTGGCTATAATTCTCATCGGTTTCACCTTTCCCCTCGACACATCATTTCGGCGCTCGTTCGTAGTGTGCCCGTCAGAGCCTGCCCCGAGCTGGCCGAAGGGGCATACCTCCTATAGAGACAGTAACGCCTTACGGCGTCACTACAAACCGGGACGACCATCGTACCGGCAGGGCCGCCGCGAATCAAGGTTGCCTCCAAATCATCTGCGTGCTCTTTGACAGCGCCACCCGGAGATTTCTTCTTTGAGGCCGGGCCGCGGGTCTGTACCATGCGGCACAAGGGCGAATCGGGATTCGCCCCTGCATGGAATTGGCGATGAACCGAGGATTCTTATGGCCAAACGCGAATACCTGACCGCCCCGCTGCCCTCCGAGAAGATGCCCGCCGGCATTCCCTACATCCTGACCAACGAGGCCGCCGAACGCTTCGCCTTCTACGGCATGAGTTCCATCCTCGTCGTCTTCATGACGCAAAACTTGATGGGGGCAAACGGCGTCTTGCGTGTCATGACCGACGAATCCGCCCGCAAGTGGTTCCACCTGTTCACGGGGGCCGTGTACTTCATGGCGATCGTGGGGGCCGTGATCTCCGACCGATGGTTCGGCAAGTTCAAGACCATCCTCTGGTTCTCACTGGTGTACTGCGCCGGGTTCTTCGTCATGGCCATTGACCACACGCGATTGGGTTTAACCGCCGGGTTGATCCTAATCGCCATGGGCTCGGGGATCATCAAGCCGTGCGTCTCCGCTAACGTTGGAGACCAGTTCGGACCCTCCAACAAGCACCTGATCCAAAGAGTCTATAGTTGGTTCTACTTCTCGATCAACGTGGGTGCTGCCGTCTCGATGTGGTTCTGCCCGATCCTGTTGGAGAAGTGGGGGCCAATGGTCGGCTTCGGCGTCCCGGCTATCTCGATGGTCATCGCTACGACGGCGTACTGGCTGGGCCGTCGCAGCCTAGTACATATCCCGCCCTCAGGCGCCAAAGTCTGGAACGAAATGTTCGAGAGGGAACAACGCGGCAACCTGGCCAGAATTGGGTGCATCTTCTTGTTCGTCTCGATGTTCTTCGCCTTATACTACCAATCTCAGTCCGCCTGGGTGCTCCAGGCCGAGAAGATGAACCTCAAGTGGCTGGGAATCACGTGGCTGCCGGCCCAGATGCAGGCGGCCAACTCCGTGTTGGTCCTCGTGATGATCCCGGCGTTCGCGTATGGAGTCTATCCCGCCCTCAGCCGGATCTGGCCCATGAGCCAGCTTCGCAAGATCGGCATCGGACTTTTCGTCACGGCGGGCAGCTTCTTGGTTCCGATCTGGATCGAAACGCAGATCCAGCAGGGTGGGCAACCCTCCATCGGCTGGCAGTTCTTCGCCTACATCTTTCTGACAGCCGCTGAAATCATGGTATCCGTCACCGCCTTGGAGTTCGCCTACACCCAGGCCCCCAACAAGATGAAATCGATCATCCAGGCCATCAACCTGCTGTCGATAGCGCTCGGAAACATCTTCGCGTTCCTTGTGAATCTGGCAATTGAGAACGCCGACGGCACCACCAAGCTGCCCGGCGCCAGCTACTACTGGTTCTTCGCTATCGCCATGCTCGTGACTTCGTTCTTGTACATCCCGGTCGCCATGCGCTATCCCGTCAAGGAGTACATCCAGGACGAGGCGCCACAAGAGGGGTAACCCATGCACTGAACCATCCCCAGGCTCTTCGAGCTTGAGGCTGCCACACGCGGCTCTCCACGCCTGAATGGGGCTTGCCGCGAAGTCCGCACAGACGCTTCAGGGGTGGTTTGCGCGCGTTTTTCCACGATTTCTGCCGCGAGGCTCTGTAACATGGGCGGCGGCTGCGCAACTGAACGTATGTCGATGGTCGGTGCTATGACAAAACCTGTTGAGCACACAGCTTACGACGATCTCGTGATGCAGGCCAAGACGCAGGCAGGCGCCCTGGCGCAGCTTTACGAGCTGTATTACGAGCGGATCTACAGGTTTTGTGTGCACCGGCTGTACAGCAGTTCGGCAGCCGAGGACATCACCTCCGGCGTGTTTCTGACGGTGGCGGCGGCTATCCGCCAGTTCAAAGGCTGCACTGAACAGGATTTCCGGGCCTGGATCTTCACGATCGCCGCCAACCAGGCCAATGCCTATATCCGAAAAACCTCGCGGCGCAGAAGACTTATGGAAAATGTCGTCGCCATGCGAAGGGCTTCCCAGCCGCAGGAGAGCACCTGGTCGCAGATGGATTGGCCGACGCTGTACACCGCCATCCTGCAACTGAAGCCCGAGCATCAGACGCTTCTGACGCTGCGGTTTTTCGAGAACATGGATTTCGATGAGATCGGTCGAGTGATGGACGCCAAACCCGCGACAATCAGGGTCACGCTGCACAGGGTCCTCCGGAGGCTCCGGGAGGTCCTGCAGAGCGATCTTGGTGAAGAGGAGCATGATGAAGGAGCGTGATTTCGAGAAACTCGTTGCCGGCCTGAGGGTCGACACCGAGCCGAACCCGGCCCACAAGGAGCGTCTGCGACAGCAAATGCTGGCGACCTTCGATGCGGTCAACCGGTCGGTCGGCCCGCGACTGGTCCCGGCGCCCGAGAGATCGGCCTTTGGGACGTTCCTGCCTGTGGTGAAGGTGGCTGTCGCGGCGGCCATCATCGTAGCCGCCATCGTCGGCATCCAGGAGATGATCCGGCGCGGATGGGGACCGCCCACGCTGAGCCAGGTCCGGCAGGCCACGCAGAGGATGGCCTGGCTGCACGCGGTCGTCACAGAGTATCGGGACGGCAAGGTCCACACCGATCAGCAGTGGAACGACTTCGCCTCGCGCAAGGCGTACATTCTGGCTTCCGACGGCTCCGTGGTGGTCTCCGACTTCGGGGCGGGCCGGCGGGAACTGTTGTACAGCCCGCAGGTCAAGGCGGTGGTGATCAGCGAGCTTCCCGGCAAGGGGCTTTTCGGCGCCGATGCGGCGTACACGCTCGTCGACGCCTTCGCGGTCTTCGCCGCCAAGAACGACATCGCGGTCGCACGACGGACCGACCGCTACGAAGGCCAGAAGGTCCTGATGTATGAACTGGAGAGGTCCGATCCCGGCGTCACCGTCGGCGGCCGGCGCGTCGAGAGGCTTCGGATGCAACTGATGGCCGATCCGGAAACGCGGCGGCTCGTGGGCGCGCACGTCGAGCAGCTCGGCGACAGCGGGGCCATGCTCAGCCGCCAGGAATGGGTGATGAGCTATCCGCAGTCCGGCCCGATGAGCATCTACGACCTTGGCGTGCCGGAATCGACGCGGATCATCAATCGCACCAGCCAGACGACGGGGACGCCGCCCCAGGAACCGCGCCCGATCGGCACGCCGGAGGACCTCGGCCGCACCCGCCTGATGCCGCTGGAAATCCCGCTGCCCCGGCCGATGTTCATCGGGACGCCCGCCGATGTACGGATGTCGAACCTCGAACGGCCCCGGAGAGGGGCGAGGCCGCCGTTTCTGGTGCCGGTGGGCACAACGAACGTCGCCGCCGGAAAGCCGGTCTCCGCAAGCGATTCGGAGCCGTCGATGGGAAGCCTCGATATGATCACCGACGGCGACAAGGAGGCCACCGACGGCAGCGTCGTCGAGCTGGGGCCCGACGTCCAACACGTCACCATCGATCTGCGCGACCGCTACGAGATCTATGCGATCGTCGTCTGGCATTACCATCTTCGCCCGCACGTCTACCTGGATGTGGTCGTGCAGGTCTGCGACGATCCGCAGTTCGCCGACGGCGTAAAGACGGTCTTCAACAACGACATCGACCACTCCGCTCGCCTCGGCAGGGGCGCGGACCTGCACTACGTCGAGACGAACGAGGGCAAGCTCATCGACACGCAGGGCATTCGCGGCCGCTACGTCCGACTCTACAGCAACGGCCACGCCGGCGGCGACCTGAACCACTACATCGAAGTCGAGGTCTACGGCCGAGCCGCAAGATAGACCGCTGCCCGATCATGCTTGCTCAATGGCGCGTGTGAAGCCGGCCGGACAACTGCGTGGCAGCCTCAACGACTCCGCAATAGCGCTCCTGCCCCGACGCGCCCAACACTCGAAGAAATCCGACGCGATTACCCCTTTGGGGCTTGGGGTCAGGGTCTGGTTCTTGGTGATCCCGATGGATATCGGGATGAGGCGTTGCCTTTGCCGAGACAAGTATGCCCTCACGGGCACACTACAAACGGCTCATTTCCACTCCCGCCAGGTAACGGGCAATCGCGTCAGGAAATCCCCCTTGCGGAATGACGCAAGGTCCGTATAATGATCTTCCGGATGGAGAAGGTGAGACTGTAGCCTTGAAAAGCGAATACCAGAACATCCGCGCAATCCCTATGAAAGGAGCAGATCATGTCAAGGATGGCGATTCGCTGCGCTGTGTTGCTCTGTATCAGCCTCGTCGCACTCGCGCCCGAGTGCTTCGCCGGGTTCACCGTGCTCAGCGGTGAGCAACGCGTCTGGGGCCATGTAAGTGGTGGTTATTCCTACTACCGCGAACCGGTAACCCCTGTCGGAGACAGCGGCTATGATTCCGGTGTCCGTTCTTGGGATGGCTCGGCCCTGTCCGGCGGCGTGCTTGCGGATCCGCATGTCTGGGCGTGGAGCTACGCCAGCGCCCTCCACGTGGCGGTGGCAAGCGAGGGCGATACGCGACTGGGCGATTTCTCGGCTGCTCTGGCCGAGGCAGAAGGCCGGTGGGTCTTTCGGCCGCACGGACACACACTGAACCTGAATATCGACTTGCGGAAGCTCTGGCCTGACGACCCATACACGATCGAGCTCACAGACATCACCTCTGGCACACAACTGTGTTACTACAACAAGCGCCACCAGAAGTACTATGGATCCGCCGATTATTCGAAGCCGTCGCCCGCCCTATCATGGTTATATGATTATGGTCTTGCATTCGAGGTCTTCTCGGTTGATCCGACCCACGCGTATGAGATGCATCTCTATCTGGAGTCGTCTTCGAGCAACGATGGACCATGGAGCGGTTCTATAAAGGCGACGGTTCCCATCCCTGCGCCCGGCGCGATGGTGCTGGGGCTGTTCGGCAGCAGTCTTGTCGTTTGGCTGCGGCGACAAGAGAGAGTGTGAAAACCGCCGAGTCATGGTCGAAACCGGCTCAGTTGCGAGCGCGGCTGTGACAAACAGATTGGCGGTGTGCAGTTTCAGAAACAAACGGGGCCTGTACTGTGTGGTACAGGCCCCAGATGGCGCTGCTGAATCCGGTTTGTAGTGGCCCGCCCCGGCGGGTTATTCCCTACGCCTTGTATGCCATTACGGGCGCACTACGAACGCCGCCGGCAAAACGTCAGCGAGTAGCAGGATTGCCATAGGCGATGTCGTCCACGTAGACAATGCCGGTGCCGCCGGCGCTCGGGCTGGTCGCACTGCCGACGCCAATGACCAGCTTCTCCACCCGGCTGAGGTTCACCCCGCTCAGATCGCTGTACGGGATCGCCCATTCCTGCCATGTCGGACGTTGTGTGATGCCCGCATCGGCGTTCACGACCGTCTTGGTCTTGCCCGCGCTGTCTTCGATCCTCAGGTACATCGACTCAGGCGAGTTGCCCACCGGCTGGGTGATGCCGATGTCCGCTGTCTGCCAGGCACCCGTCACGTTGCCGGTCGTCGAGACGTTCGAAAACTCGGCCGCTGTCACAGCCACGGCATCGTGACTGGTCACCGCCAACCCGATGTAGACGTTGCTGGCCATCACGATGTCCAGTGCCGGGCTGACCACGATGTCCGTCCAGGTGACGCCGTCGGCCGACCGTTGAGCGGTAAAGACGTTGCCCGTGCGGGTCAACTTCACCCAATGCGGGATATCGACATCGGCCACGTCCGTGTTGGCGCTGTCCCCGCCGGCAATCGGACGACGCTGGAACGACACGCCATGCGACGCCTCCGGCGTCACCGCCACGAACGCGTGCTTCGAGCCTGGTTCGAGCGTCTCGCGGATCATCACGCCCGCCTTGGCCCATTCGTTGCTGCGCACCAGACTGTCGACGCGCACCACGATGGAGCCGTTGCCGCTGAGGCTCTTGTGGGCAAAGCGGAACTGATCGGCCGTGTCCCAGATGTCGGTGCCGATGGCGCTCATGAGGATGCTTCCATCGGCGGCTTCCACGAAATCGGGCGCGTTGCCCCGCACGTAGAGCACCAGCGTGTCGGCGCCATTGCCCGTCCAATCCTGCGCGGAATCGAATTCCCGCTCGGCCTCGGAATAGAACGGCGAGACCGAGTTGTCGTATTGGAGTGGCATCGACTGCTTGCCGCCATGAACGATCGTCTTCTCGGCGAACGGAGCGTCAAGGTAGCCCACGGTCGAGCCGGTGTCGTTGGTCCAGCCATCGATCCACGTGTCGAAGATCGTCGTGCCGGTCTCGAGGTCGTCGGTGTAGCTCTCAAAATCGTCGACCATTGCGTATTCGATCGTCGAGAAGCTCCAGACGTCCCCTTCCCAGAAGCCGGCGCCGGCTTCGTTGACCTCGTTGACTTTCCAGTAGTAGGTCGAGCCGAAGTTCAGCCCGCCAAGTTCATAACGGCTTTCGCCGAGCGTGTCGACCAGGGCGCTGCCATCGATCACGGCCGCCTGGTCCGCGCTGACGTACAGCTCGTGCGCTGCGGCCAGCCGACCGTTGCGCCAGTCGAGCGTCACATCGAGAGGCACATCCGCCTGCCCCACCGCCGGCACAGGCCCGCGCGCCTGGACGGGCAGGTATGTGAAGCGCACTTCGCTCAATCCATACTGCGGCATCACGCCCATGTTCCAGTTGGACTTCACCGTGATCCGGACATACCTGGCGGCCACCTGCCTCAGGTCCAGAATCGTGTTGGCGGCGTAATCCGACCGGGCGGTCGCCTTGGCGAACTCCACGTCACCGAAGGCAGTCCACTCGGCGCCGTCGATGGAGTGTTCGATAGTTACGTCCTTGAGTCCGAAGCCCAGAACGAGCTCGAACCTGCTGTTGTAGTTCCAGACTTCCATCTCCCAGAGCTGGTAGATCTGATCGAACTCGTATTGGATCCAGATGGGCGTTGCATCCGTCGGAGAGGCCAGCCACATGTCCGTCGCCTCGGTGGCATGCTGGTCCTGGGCGTTCAGGCCGGAGCCGTCGATCGTGCTCTGTGCGGGAGAATCGGCATCAGCCAGGGATGCAGTAGCTATGATGTTCGTGATCGGGTAAACATAGGGCTCGACCGTGAAGCTCCACACGCCGCCTTTGTGGATGCCAAAGTCCGGCGCCCCGTTGACTTCATCGACCCGCCAGTAGTAGGTCTGACTGAAGTCCAGCAGGCCGGGAGGATCAAAGGTCAGTCCGGTCTGCCCCTGACTGGCCAGAACGCCCAGCGGATTGCTCCGTTCGGCCGCCGCGACGTCTTCGAGGCTGCTTCCGAAGTACACATCGTGCGACGCGGCCGACTCGCCGGGCGACCAGGAGAGAATCACATCCTGCGGGATGTCCGTGGAACCGTCCGCCGGAACGGGCGCTGTGGCGGAGGTGTAATCACCCACCATGACCTGCTGCAACTGGATTCCTGTCAGAACCGTGTCGTAGATCCGCACTTCGTCGATGGTGCCGACAAAGGTCTCGTCATTGCTGGAATCCACACAGCCAATCGTCACAGGCGTAGCGTTTGCGGACTCTCTGAGCGTAGCGCTCCCGGTTGAAACCTGCTCGCCATTGATGTACTGCACCCCGGCGCCGTTGTCCCAGGTCACAGCCACGTGAACCCACTCATTCGCATAGGGCACGAGCAGGGCATTGCCCCACCCGAAGCTCGTACCGCCTCCGTCATAGTCAGCCCGAAACAGAAAATCGCCGGCCGGGTTGGTCTGCCAGAACCACTTGATCGTGGCGCCGGTGGTGCTCCAGCCGAGACGTTTGCCGATGATGCCCTGCTGGGAGATGCTGTGGTTGCGCCCCTCCCAGTTGATCCAGGCGGCCAGGGTCATGGCGTTGTTTGCCGCCGTAGGATCAATCGGGCCGATCACGATTCGTTCGCCGGCCGTGTCGAAATGCACGCCACCGCCCTTGTAGCCGGCGACCCACTGCACCCCGCTGTTGAGGGCGCCGTCGTTGCCGTTGCCGGTGGCGTCGACGGTCTCCGTTCCCTGGCCTTCCTCGAAGGGATAGTAGGCGATCAATTCCGCCAAGGCACTGCCGGCGGCCATGCCCACCACCAGGAGCCATACCATGAGGAAAATCGGTTTGCGCGACATGTCTGTCCTCCTCTAACTGATGTGTCATAGTCGGAGCGTATGTGCGTGGCGACCGCAGGGGCGAATGATCCTTCGCCCGCACCTGGTCCGCACGACAACGTTCCGGGATCGCTCAGGAGTGTCTCGTCTGACCGACCGACCGGATACAGCCTCACAAGCTCCGCCTCGGTTGTACGCCGCACGCGATTCGCAGGAAGAGGCGGAACATGCCAAGACCGACCACTGAAGTGATTCTATCCCATCAGCCCGCCCATGTCAAGCGTCACCCACGCCGGGTTCGTCCCCCGGGGAGCCCGAATGCCTGGCGACGGGATTCGGTCGATTGCAGGAGGCTATTTCCCGATGCAGTACAGGTGTTTGCGCCCCCGAAGGAAGAGCCGGCCTCCGGACACGGCCGGAGAGGCGCAGAAGGTCTCGTCGAGCTTGTTGACGGCAAGAATCTCGAATTGCGGCCCCTGTCTGACGACGTAGCATTCGCCGTCTTCGGTCTGGATGTAGATCCTGCCGTCGGCCGCCACTGGCGATGCGGTAATCGTATTTCGGCTGCCGAGGGACTGCCGCTCGTACACGACCTGGCCGGTCAGGGCCTCATAGCAGGTCAGCGTTCCCCGGTCGAGCGGCACATAAAGGTAACGGTCGATGGCAATGGGGCTGGTCACGTACGGGCCGCCCATGGAACGCCACCAGGCGACACCCTCCGTGTGAGGCTGGTTCTTGGCCGGCGTGATATCGCCGGAGGCCTCTGCGCGGACGGCAATGATCGGCTGCGGCCGCAGCAGGTTGTGCCCGGATGAAAGGAACACCAGCCCCTGCGCGGCGACCGGCGAGGGAACCGAGATCATCGATCCGCCGGCACACTCCCACAGCAGCTTCCCGTTGCCGGCGTCATAGCCTCGCATGCGATGCGTCGCGTTGGTTACAACGGTTGTGCGACCGCCCGCTTCGAACAGAAGCGGCGTCCCCCACGAGGCGCCCTCCTGCCGCGCCGTACGCCAGACCGGATGGCCCGTGGCTTTGTCGAACGCCGTGATGCACGACTCGTCATCGTTGTCGCCCGCGACGATCACCGTGTTCTGAAACAGGATCGGCGAAGCGCCGGTTCCCCAACCTCGCTTGCCGCGCAGGAGCCCGAGATCGCGCTTCCAGGTCACGTGGCCTTCGGAGTCGAGGCAGTACAGACCCGCCGAACCGAACGAAGCGAACACGTGTGTGCCGTCCGTAACGGGCGTTTCGGAGGCATAGGTGTTCTTCGTGTGGCGTCGCGTCTTGGGCCGCTGCTGCGCGACGGTCGTCGACCACAGGATTGCTCCTCCGTCGGCATCGAGACAAAGGACGCAGTAGGCGTATTCCGACTCGTCGGGCTTGGCGCGGTTGCCTCCCATGTAGACGCCGCCGCGAAACGATTCGACGTTGGGATCGTCGGCGACCGCGGTCGTCACGAAGACGCGGTTGCCCCACACGATCGGGGAGGAGTGGCCGGCACCGGGAATAGACGTCTTCCATTTGACGTCTTCGGACTCGCTCCATGTCAGAGGCAGGTCGGTCTCGGACGACAGTCCGCTGCCATCGCCGCGCCAGCCCGGCCAGTTCCCCACGGCGCCGGGCGCCGCCAGTATCATGAAACACCAGCCCACGACCAGACGTTTTCGTATGTGCCCAGTGCTCATTTCAGGTCGTCCGATCATTCACTCCGGGAAGCCGGAAGACCACGGATCACGATTCCATGCCCTATTACACCCCCGACGTCCGCGTCTGTATATGGCGAAAGTAGAGAAAAGGCCGAGTCCCTCCAGCTCGGCCTCCTTCTCTTGCGTAGTCGCGCCGGTTACTGCGGCAAGGCCGCTTCGAGTTCGGCCAGCACCTCGGCTGTGACCGTCTCGGCGTGCAAGTCGCCGAAGATCACGCGGTACTGCCCGTCGGAGACCTTCCATCGCATCAGCGGCAGCTCCGCATCGCTCGGCGTAACTACATATCCGTGGTAGACCGGTTCGGCCCCCTGTCCGGCCAGCATCAGGGGGAACATGGTCAGCGTCATGAGCTTCATGAAACGCCCCTGGCTGACCTGCATGGCCGCCTCTCTGGAACCGGCGCTCTTGAGCTCCTCGCGGAATTGTTGGACAGCCGGACGATCGCTCGTGTTCAGAGCCTCCGTCATCTGCTTGACAAGCTGCTGCAGAGCGTCGTGACCGAGGGTTTCAGGATACCGCCCAGTGAAGTCCGCCGCGATGCGCAGCGCGTCGATCACACCCTGATCGCTGTAGGACGGCATGGGCGTGCCATCCATCTGGTCGGTTGTGAAGTCAGCGGGGATGTCCGGCTCGAAATCGCCGGCAACGACCGGGATGCTCCACTGATAGCCTTCTTGCACGACGCTGATGCGTACGCCCTCGCGAATATCCATCTCCAGTTCGTATCGCACCGGCAGCCAGGTCTCGACGTCCACCCACAGTCGAGCCGACAGATTCTCGGCGGTGTTGCCCAGGTAGGCCGGATCGGTCGTCGCGAACCCCTGCGCCGTCACCCCGTCGATGACCTCTGTTCCGAGTTCGCTGTACTCGCAGGCCAGAAATCTCTTGATCATCTCACGCGGATCGCGATTGTCGGTCTTCATATTCGCCAGGGTCGCGTCGTCCAGTTCCCGGCGCCCATACTGTTTCTCAGTCAGGTTAAGGATCACGATGCTCTTCTTCCGGGGCAGAAGGTACGACAGCAACCGCGTCTGGCGCCCGTCGGCGGCATTCACCGTGGTCTGTTCGCTTCTCACGCCGTACTCGTTCGACGTGAGGACCGTAGCCTCCAGCGTACGGTCCCCTTGACTCTGATCGTGGGTGGTGGCACTTTCCCTGTACAAATAGGCCTGAATCTGCTCGACCTTGGCAACGACCGCGGCCAGGGTGACCGACGTCGTGTCCCTCCACATGGAAAAGGCAAGCACGCACGCGACGGCCACGACCGCCGCGGCGGCTACTCTTGTCATGGGACTTCTCATAAGAAACCTCCTTAGTCGCAGGCCCGCGCTGGCTTGCGCAGCGCTCTTGAGCCTGACGTTCTGTTCGCGAATGATTCGGTTCATCACTTGATCTTCGAGGTCGCCTCGCGCGGCCTCGCCGTTGCGGACCAGACGCCCCTGAAGGATCTCGAGCTCCCTCAGTTCCGCCTGGCACGATCGACAACTCTCCAGATGCTCGGCGAGTTGCCGCTCCTGAGCGTCGTCCAGCAGTTGCTCGATGTGGAGAACGAGCTGCTCTTTACATTCTGCGCAGTTCATGGTTACACCTCATACACTTCGCGCCGCCGCTGCATCGCCTCTCGCAGCAGAGCGTAGGCCCTTGATAGCGTCTTGGTGACCGTGCCCAGAGGCATGTCGAGCTGGTCGGCGATCCCGGCACAGGACAGTTGCCCGTAATAACGCAGCAGGATCACCTGTCGATAGGGCTCGGCCAGACCGGCGACGGCCGCCTCCAGACCGTAATCCTCGGACAACTCCGGCGGCGACACTTCCTGCGAGGAGGTCCGGACCAACTCGCGCTGCCGCCTGACGCCCTCGGCTCGCTGCTGCTCCATCGCCACACGCTCTGCGATGCCCAGCAGCCAGGAGAAGAACTTCTCGGGCACCTTGAGCCTGCTCATGTTGAAGTAGGCCCTCACCAGCGTCTCCTGGGCGGCCTCCTCGGCGCGGTCCCTGCTGCCCAGCTTGCCGGCTAAATGGGCCAGCAGGATCGGTTGATACCGCCGCACCAGATGGCGAAAGTCGTCTGGATGGCCATCCAGGCAACGTTCCACGTAGTAGTTGTCCTTTTCCATTTCCATCGTCAATACCCCAAGAGACCGAAGTCCGATCCACATTTTCACCATATAGTGAGGCTCGTTTCCGCCTTGCGACACGAAAAGACGCGAAACCGCCCCCCCCACCCAGAAAAAAATAGAAATCAAGTGAAATGCTCATTGATCTCAAACGTCAAGTAGGTAGGAATCGGAAGGAAAGGCGTGTGGAGAAATCGGCCGGCATCACGGCGGCTCACCAGCGAGATCGGCACCGGCGCGGGATTCGGACAGCCGTCTGAGACGCGGAGCGGATCTTCCAACGCGGAGTATGTCTATCAACGGGCAATTGCCGGAAACGGCAACTGCCGGACATCGTGAGAGGGACCGACGTCTATGTCGTGGCACGATGGCGCAATTTGTCTGAACACATCGACAGGCATCCGATGCGTGGGCACCACACTACGCTCACGTCAGGGCATTTCTCACCACCCCGGCTCTAAAATGCGGAGCACGAATCTCGGAATCCGAAGCAAATCCAGAGCACGAAGCCCGAGTGCTCCAAACCCCTGCGACGCCAGGGTGACCTCAGGAGACAACCGTTTGGTATTTCGGATTTTGACATTCGAGCTTGTTTCGGATTTCGTGCTTCGGGATTCGATTTTCCCTGCTCCGGAGGCCGAACCCGCCGTGGGCGACGGCACAGGTATGACAACCTCGCGCCGGATTCGTGGCCCGCCGCAATCATCACGCGGTGGCATTCACCTCTGTTGATCGAATCCCTATGGACTTGAAACTGCGTCGGGACGGTATGGCTCGGACCCGCGGAGGAGTTCGCGCCTGTGAGTTCTGCGCGGAGTGTGCGAAAGGAGCAACGAAACATGGTGACAACAAGAAGGAACCTGTGGATGGCGGCCATGCTCGGCGCGCTGATCGGCGTCGGCATGGTGGGACTACATCCGGCACTGGCGGAAGACGATCCGAACGCCATACCCTATCTCTTTGCCCACGCGGGCGGACCCTACTATGGCAAGGTCGGCGTACCGATCGAGTTCAATGCGAGCACCTCGTATATCGGCGACGGCAGCACGATCGAGGGCTACCACTGGGATTGGGACATGGACAAGAACTACGAATGTGTCACCTTGCCGATCTGCACGCACACCTGGCACAGCGCCTTTGCCGGTGAGGTGTGGATGCAGGTGTTCGGCCCGGGCGACAACATGGCCTGGGACACGGCGCGCGTCACCGTCACCGGTCCGGAGACAATCCTGACGTTCACCCTGAGCTCGGCCTTTGCCGACCTGCACGTGTATGACCCGAAGGGCCGACACGTGGGGCTGAACTATGCCTCGGGAGCGGTGGATCAGAAGATCCCGGGGGCGTCCTACCAGCGGACGGTTGTCCTCGCCGAGGAGAACGCACAGACTTCGACACAGACGGTCGCGCTGCCCCTCTACGCGGCGGGCGACTACAAGATCAAACTCGTGGGCGCAGCCGACGATTCCTTTCAGTTGAACGTGGCAGCGGTCCGCGACGGGCAAGCCGTCGTCCAGCAGATTCACGCGGGCGAAGTATGCCAGGGCGAGAGTGTCACCCTGAACGTCTGCGCGGGCTGTCCGAACGGCCAACTGGACATGATGTGCGGGGAATTGACGTGCCTTCCCGGGCTGGCGGTCACGCCGGATCAGGTCACACTAACCGTGGAACCGGATGCGGTATACGATGTCGCCCTTCAGGTCTGCGAAACGTACGGGAAGGTCGCGCTGGAGTCGGTCACTCTGCAATGCAGCCACATCACCGGACCGGGGAACCTGATTGCCAGTTCGAATGTCTCGTTCGATTCGACCGGCTTCACGGTCGAGCCCGACTGTCAGCACGAGGTCCACGCGCGCATCGCCATCCCGAAGGCGTTCATGGGCATAGCCAATGGCTCGATCACCGTGAGTTGCTCTGCCGGCGTCACCAAGAGCGTCCCCGTAACGCTCAAAACACTGGGCGCCTGTGTGCCCATCACGGTTGGGATCGGGCCTTACGTGGGCACCGTCGGAACCCCCATCACGTTCGATGCCAGCGAGTGCCACGACCCGGACGGGTACATCGATCAGTACGCGTGGGACTGGGACAACGACGGGCACGTCGATGACTACACCATGACGCCCACCATCAACCACACCTGGGACTGCGAATTCTCGGGGACTGTAACGTGCCTCGTAATCGACAACGACGGATTCATCAACAGCATGACGGTGGAGGTCACTGTAACCGCCCCGTAGGGGCCAACGCGAAGGGGCCGGTCCCGACAGCCATCGGGACCCGGCCCCTGTCTTCTCGACGTCGGCACGACGGCTACTTGGGCAGCATTTCCGGCGTAACGGTCTTGACGTTCAGGTCCGCGTAGATCACCCGCCAGGTCGCTGCACCTTCCGGACAGTACCAGAAGATCGGCGTCTGCGGGTCCCCGAAGGAGACATTTTGGCCAGCATAGCGCCATGAGCCCGAGGGCAGCTTGCGCATGAACACCATCGCGTTGTACATGATCTTCGCTTCCTGATCGCGATCGGACCCCGAGGAGCCGGTGAACTTGCCTTCCTGGCCCATCTGCATGGCGATCTTGCCGATCTCGGTACCCGTCAGGGTCGGGGGGAAGGTCCGGTCTGTGGTCCAGCTCGACCAGAGCCGCAGGAACGCGATGAGGTCCTTTTCGCCGACCTCGTCCATGTCGGCCTGGAGATCGAGCCCCATAGGCTCGTATCCGGCCGGCGGTTCGAGGCTGAACAGCGAATCGTCCAACGTGACATCGAACTGGAAGTCGCTGAGGACCATGTCCATGCCCGGCGCCGCAGCGAATTCCATCTCCACGCGGGCAGGCTCTCCGCTTCGCGGGTCCACCCATACCGTGGTGGTCGTGTCGGCCTCGCGAACCCGGTAGCCCTCCAGGGTCCTCCCGTCGATCTTCATCTGCCCCAGGCCCTCATCGGCCTGGCTCGGAAGGGCGCGCAGTTTTTCGACAGACACATAGGGCCCGGTGTCGGGAGTGTCCGGCACGTTCGTGAACTCGAAGGTCATGTACTTCTTCTGCAGGGGTATGAGATTCAGCCCTCTGACGCCGGCCTCGGACGCGTGCATGACAGTCACATACCCGTCGGCCGTGGAGGTTCGCAGATAGCCCGGCTCCTTGAAGGCGATCTGTGTCCGAACGGTCGGCATGGTCTCCATGCCCGTCTTGTTGACGATGCTGTACGTCAGGGTTTGGGCGTTGTGCAGCCGGTCCACGACTTGGGCGTAAGCATCGGTCGCGCCGGCGCCGCTGAACGTGTACAAAGCGAGGGCCAAGCCCACAACGATCAGGGCGGCAACAGCAAGTTTTGTGGTTCCACTCTTCATGACAATTCTCCATATGCTCGCGCCACCGGATTCGACGGCCCGGCGCGGTCGTTCCATTCGTTCCTGGGTCGCGGCCGACAGGACTCTGCGCCCCGCCGACTCGCACGCTTGCCGATCTACCGATTGCTCGCCCAGACAGGCGATGCGCGCCAGCAGTCGTTCCTGCCGCTCCAGATCCTGCCGACACCGAGAGCATTCCGCTACATGGCGGCGCACCTGCGAAGCCTGCGTCGGATCCAGTTCGCCCAACGCGAACGCCGGAAGGAGTCTGTTGATCTGTCTGTGGCGATTCATACACTACCTTTCACTCAGCCCAGATAGGGCTTCAACTCGCGACCGAGCTTCTTCAACGCACGATGGAGATGGACGCGGACCGTCTGGCCCGAGCAGCCCAGGATCTCGGCCACCTCAGCTGTCGGCAGACCTTCCAGACGCAGCAGCACAAACGCATCCGCCTGATGGGCCGGCAGCTTCGCCAGCGCCGCTCCCAGCTTCTGCCGGAGCTCATCGGCCTGCATGTCGCCGTCGGGCCGGCGGTCATCCCGGTCCGGCCCCGGCGGAGCTTGCGGGCGGTACCCGTTGGCCCGCCGCGCAACCTCCAGAGCCTTTCGCACCGTAGCGCGGTACAGATACGCAGGCCAGCAGGTCTGTCCGTTGTAGCTGGGCCAGCGACGCCAGATGGATAAGAACACCTCCTGATGGACATCATTGGCCAGATTCACATCGCCCAGCACGCGCAGAGCCGTGTTGAGCACCTGCCGGCCGTACTCATGGACCAAGTTTTCAAAGCTCTTGTCAGACAAAGCCGCTCTGTCCTGCAAAACGATCGTTTCCAAGCCATGGCCTCCCGACGACGCGAGCGAAATCGGGATCGAGATCTCTACCCCTATAGAGCCGTCCTGGTGTCCGGGCGTTTACAGGAAAACCAAGGGCGATTCCAAGCAAAAAGCAAGAGGCAAAAATCAAAATAGCGGCATCCGCCTTCGGCGGATGACTTCCTCTTTTCTGCACTTTGCGGTTTGATCTTTGCTTTGATCCTGCCGCAATTGTGCTTCTTGACAGAGCCGCTGTCGCGTATACTACGGCAGGATGGTGTTTCGGCCTGCGGCGGAGACGGGGCAGAGCGTAGGGGGCAGATGGAAGTGGACACAGAAGACCACGCGATGACCGAGGATTCGAAACAGGAGGCCGCCGCCGGCCGGCTCGGCCGTCGCCGCAAACAGCATTCGCCACCGGCGGTCGCGCCGCTGCGACCCGTTTCGACGTCACATGCTTTGCCGACCGGTGACGCCGATCGGGCGCCCGTCGAGACGACTGCTGAGGAATTGCAGCAGCGCGTACAGGCACAAACCGTCAAGCTCCAGCACGCCAATGAAGAACTCAAGAAGGCCGTGGCCGAACACCAGAAGGCGCAGGAGACCTTGCGGGCGACGGCGCTGTTCCCCGACCAGAACCCTTCGCCGGTGCTCCGCGTTTCACGCGACGGCATCCTATTGTTCGCCAACGCCGCCAGCAAGCGCTTGCTGCGATTTTGGCACTGCAACGCGGGCCGCGTGGTGCCCGATGCCATCCGGAAGAAGGTTGAGCAGGCCCTGGAAGATGGTCAGGTCTGTGAGATGGAAGTGACATGCGCGCGCACGACCTATGCCTTCTCCGTGGCGCCCATTGGCTCGGAACGATGCGCGAACCTGTACGGCTACGACATCACGGGCCGCAAGGCCGCCGAAGAGGCCGCCCGGTGGAGCGCCCGTCGAGACGAGCTGCTTTCGAACACTGCGGCACATCTCCTTCAGAGCGGCGATCCCCAGAGGCTCGTCGAGGATCTCTGTCGGCAGATCATGGACTTCCTTGACTGTCACACCTTCTTCAACTTCCTCGTCGATGAGCAGGCCGGGAGACTGCGCCTGAACGCCTGCGCAGGAATCCCCGAGGAACAAGCGCGCCGGATCGCGTGGCTCGACTACGGCGCCGCCGTCTGCGGTTGTGCGGCGCGCGACCGCACACGGGTCGTGGTCGAGGATGTCCTGAACACCGCGGACTCCCGCACGGAACTGATCAAGTCGTACGGCATCCAAGCCTATTGCTGCCATCCCCTCCTGGTCCAGGACCGTCTCATCGGAACCCTGTCGTTCGGCACTCGCTCGCGGACCCGGTTCCGGCCCGAACACATCGCCGTGATGAAGGAGGTCTCCGATCTTGTGGCGGTCGCCATGCAGCGCATCGAGACGGAAACAGCGCTGCGCCGAAGCCAGGAGGACCTGGATCGCGCCCAGATGGTCGGACAGATCGGCAGTTGGCGGATGGACGTGCGGCGGAACGTTCTGTCGTGGTCCGACGAGAGCTACCGTATCTTCGGCGTGCCACAGGGCACCCCCGTGACCTATGAGACGTTTCTGGCGGCCGTCCATCCCGACGACCGTTCGCACATTGACAGGAAATGGCAACTCGCGCTGCGAGGAGAGCCTTACGACGTCGAGCACCGCATTGTGGTCGGCGGACAGGTTAAATGGGTGCGCGCGAGGGCTTCTCTGGAGTTGGATGAGGAAGACGAGGTGCTGGGCGGCTTCGGGATCGTTCAGGACATCACCGAGCGCAAACGAACCGAGCAGACTCTGCAAGAGAGCGCGCAGCGGCTGCGCCTGGCCCTCGAAGGCGGGCGGATGGGCTTGTGGGAATGGGATGTTCAGAACGAGTGCGGTTTCTGGGACGAGCGCGTATATGAACTGATCGGCGCCGATCCCCAGACCCGGCCTGCGGCCACGTTCTTCTTCGACTATGTACATCCGGCGGATCGAGACAGACTCCAGGTGCAGATACAGGACATCCTGACGACGGCCGGTGACTTCCAGACGGAGTTTCGCATCGTCCGTCCCGACCAGAAGATCGCCTGGCTCACGTCACGGGGCCGGGTCATTCGCGACGAGCAGAATCGAGGCGTTCGCATGCTCGGCGTGCTATACGACGTGACACAGCGGAAGGAGATGGAGGCGGAGCTGCGTCGCCTGAACGAGCAGTTGGCCGAAGAGGTCCGCGCCCAGACGGAGGAGCTGGGCAATACGGTGAGCCGGCTGGAGGAGGAGGTGGCGCGGCGCCGGCTGGCGGAGAAGAGTCTTCGCGAACGGTCGCGACTGCTGGAGGGTTTCTTCCGACACACCATCACGCCGCTGGCGTTCATGGATCGCCAATTCAACTTCGTCCAGGTGAACGATGCCTATGCCAGAGTGGACGACAGAGAACCCGAAGACTTCATCGGCAAGAACCACTTCGACCTGTATTTGAACGCGGAGAACCAGGCGATTTTCGAGCAGGTGGTCCGGACGAAACAACCGTACCATGCCCTCGCCAAACCGTTCGCCTATCCGGAGCACCCGGAACGCGGGGTCAGCTACTGGAACTGGCAACTGACCCCTCTTCTGGACGACGCCGGCGAGGTCCGGTTCCTCGTGCTGAACTTGCAGGATGTGACGGCCCGCCAGGAAACAATGCAAGAGCTGGAGAAACGAACGTCGCAGCTCCAGAGGCTGACGGCCGAACTGTCGGAGGCCGAGGATCGAGAGCGCCGGCGACTGGCCGAGCTGCTCCACGATGATCTTCAGCAACTGCTGGTCGGGTCCAAACTGCGGCTCAATATCCTCACCAGGAGGCTCAAAGGCACGCCGGAGCTCCGCGAAATCGTGGACGAAACCACCAGCCTGATCGCCGAGTCCATCCACAAATCTCGCGGCTTGTCCCACGAGCTCAGTCCGCCTGTCCTGCATCACGGAGACCTTCGCGAAGTGCTCCAGTGGCTCATCGAGCAGATTCATACGACGTGCGGGCTGAGGGTGCGACTGAAGATCGGCGCCGGCGTGGACCTCTCTTCCCAGACGCTCAAGACATTCCTCTACAAGGCCGCACGCGAGATGCTCTTCAACGTGGTCAAACACGCCAACGTCAAACAGGCCGCCGTCGTGGTTCAGCAGCGAAATCGAGTCCTCTTCGTGACCGTGTCGGACAAAGGGCGTGGATTCGAGCCGGAGCGTCTGGATGCTGCCGGGCAGAATGGGTTCGGCCTTTTCAACATTCGCGAGCGCGTCCAGTTCCTCGGGGCTCGCTGACCGTCCAGAGCGTTCCCGACCGGGGCAGCCGTTTCATCCTGACCATTCCGCTGAATGTGCCGGGCGAAGCTGCCGCCCAGAAGACCGGCGCGCCGATCCTTTCGATCCCGTTCCGGCCGGCCGCGCAGCCGGCCACGGACACGCCCGCCGCCAGGCAGCGCTTCCGCATCCTGCTGGTGGACGACCACAAGGTCATGCGTGACGGACTGGCCGCCCTGCTCGAAGAAGAGCCGGACATCGAGGTAGTGGGGCAGGCCGGAAACGGCCGCGACGCCATCACCCTGACGGGCCAACTGAAACCCGATGTCGTCGTCATGGACGTGGTCATGCCGATCATCAACGGAGAGGAGGCCACGCGCCAGATCAGAGCCCAGTGGCCGCACGTGCGTGTCGTGGCGCTGTCGATGCTCGAAGAGGACACGACCCGCGAGCGCATGCTCAAGGCCGGCGCCGAGGTCTTCCTGTCCAAGGCCGGCCCCTCCGAGGTGATCGCCGCCGCCATCCGCCACTCGTCATAGCGACCGCTCGATCCGTCGCCGGCGGATTTGACTGTGCCGCCTTCCCGCGTGACGGGGTGCACTTGATGTTTGTAGGTAAACCTTCAACGGAGGCTGCAATCGACTTTGTCATTCCGACCGGAGCGCAGCGTAGTGGAGGAATCTGGCGGCGAAGGGGCTATTGCCTTATCCTCGGCCAGATTTCTCCGCGCGGGCTTCGCCCTTAGTCGAAATGACATCCGCCACGCTCTCCGAGATGACAGCCCCCTTCCTGGCCTCGGCAGGAACCTACCTACAAACACGCCGTGCACCCCGCGTGACGCAATGAGGAAGCTTTTCTTTGACGGGGGATGGTTCCGTCGGTACACTCTGCGGGACATGGTTTTGGCACAGAGGGGAACATGAACTATCAGTTTGCGTCAGAGAGCGTTTCGCAGCACATCGTCAAGTACGGCGTGGACATCCGGCCGGCCATCTCGCCCGAGCAGGACCGCACGAAGCTCCAGGACTACGGCAACTGGCTCGTCGAGCAGTTCCCCGAGGTCTTCGAGACGCTGCTGTCGGGCCCGCGCGAGCTGCGGGTCCAGCGGACCTTCATCCTGCCCAACACCAAGCGGGTCGAGCTGCCCACGTTCGTGCTGACCCCTCGCGGTCCGGTCTTCACGTTTCCCGAGCGGCTCTTCATCGACCGGCCGCACGAGCTGAGCATTCCCGACAAGGACAAGATCTTCCGCAAGGCCTTCGACGAACTGCGGACGCGATTCGGCGAGCGAACCGTCCCGCGCGTGGGCGTCGTCCACGAGTTCGTCTTCGACACGGGCTACGTCCCCTCGCTCGACGTCGTCGCCAGCAGCCTCAAGCACGACCTCTGGCGGCAGAAAGCGAAGAACCTCCGCATCTTCATGGAGGCGCCTGCGGAGGGCAAGAACGTGAACATCGAGATCCGCCCGACGTATCTCCAACGCGCGGTCCGACGGAACGAGGCGGTACCCGCCGAGGACATGAAGTACGGGATCATCGTCAACGTCGATATCAACAACCAGCAGATTGCCGCCGACCTGACGAAGGCGGAAGTCAACGACATCCTCGTCTTCGCCAGCGATTACGTCCCGGACGAGCTGATCCGCTTGCTCAACAACGAGTACTGAGACACCGCTACGCCCGGCTCTCCGCTGCCGGCCCCCAGCACCTTGCGGCCGCGCTTACGTCGGCTGGTGCAGCGCCTGCCGGATGATCTTGGCCCGCAGGGCATCGCGATGGGCGGCGTCGAGCGACTTACCGTAGTTCAGTTGCAGGTGTGCCGGAAGGGTCAGCATGAACAGGCGGTTGATCGTGCGGATGGACAGGCCCCGGTCGGGGTCGGCCCCTGCGTTCTGATTCTTCAGCGCGCAGAGCCGGTCGATAGCCGGCGTCGAGGCCTGCATGTGCTCCCGCATGTTCAAGCCAAGCCGCAGGTGGCTCAGCAGAGACAATGCCTCCTGCGAGCTGATGAGGTTGGCGTTCTGAAGCAGCGCCGTTGCCCGCGCGATCTTGTCGTCGAGGATGTCCACCTGTTTGGCCAGCAGTTGTCGGCGCGCGATCTTCTCGTATTCCACCATCTCCGGGATGATCGAACTCTCGAAATTGGACACGATGGACCGCTCGCTGACGCCCAGCGTGACCTGGTTGGAGATCTGATACAGATCGCTCGTCGCCTCGCTGCCTTCGCCAAACAGGCCGCGCACCGCCAGGTTCATGTCCTTGGCGGCCGCGAGGAACTTCTCGATCTGCCCGGTCATCTTCAGCGCGGGCATGTGAAGCATCACGGAGACGCGGATCCCGGTGCCGAGATTCGTCGGGCAGGCGGTCAGGTAGCCGAAACGCGGGTTGAATGCATAGTCCACGTGCTTCTCGACGTCATTGTCGATCCGGTCGATCTGCTCGACACACGCGGAGAGCTGGCAGCCGGGCATGAGCACCTGGAGGCGCAGGTGATCCTCTTCGTTGATCATGGCGGTGAAGAACTCGCGGCGTGCGATGACCACTCCTCGCGGCCCCTTCGCCATCGCGTGGTGCCGGCTGATCAGGTGACGCTCGACCAGGAAGCTGCGGCTCAGCGCCGGCGCCTGGTCCACGCTGAAATAGAAGACCTCATCCCCCAGATCCAGCGACATCAGAACGGCTTTGAGCTGCTCGAGGATCTTGGACTTTTCCTCGATCGAGCAACTGTGCAGGAACTTGTGGCCTGCCAGGTTTCGCGCCAGGCGAATCCGTGACGAGACGACGATGTCCGCCAGCGGGCCGGAACCGCTGAACCAGTCGTTGATGTCGTTGCTGATATCCGTAAGCTTCATGGCAATCACCCGTGAACCCCTGCATCCCAGAGGGTCGAATCTCGTGCTACTCCTGCTGCTTCATCCGGTCGCGCAGTTCGGCGGCTCGCTCGTAGTCCTCTTCGCGGATGGCCCGCTCCAGTTCCTGGCGCAAACTTGACAGCTCCACCAGCTTCTTCGTATCGTGCGGCACCTTCGACGGGACCTTGCCGCAATGCGTGGTGCTGCCGTTGTGGGCGTGCTGGATCAGAGGCAGAAGAGAATGCTGGAAGACCTCGTAATCGTGCGGGCAACCGAGGGTTCCCTCCTTCTGAAGGCGGTCGAGCGTGAACCCGCAGTTGGGACAGGCCGACACCTCGTCGCCCCCGCCCAGCAGCTCATCGTCCGAGGGCTGCGAAGCGAGCAGGTTGCTCAGCAGGTCGTTGATCGACATCTGGCTCTGCGCGGCGATCCCCTGCTCGGCGGCGCACTGCTCGCAGATGTGCATCTCGTGCCGCACGCCGTCGGTGATCTCCGTCAGGTGGATGGTTGCCGTTCGTTTGTTACACACCTGGCACTGCATAGGTAGCCGTGAATCCTCTTCTTGTCGCGCGGAAATCCATCGACGGTCGATCTACGCATCGGCCGCAGAACACCGCGATTTCACCATCCATACTACACCAAAGCCGTCTGTGAGTATATCGTCAATTTCCGCCTCCGAACACAAGCAGGTTACGCCCTCTCCGGATGGTTATCACGCTCGGACCGACGCGCCGGTTTCTCTGCCGGGTCGGTCTCATTGGTGAGCGGCGCCGTTACTTGTGGCTGCCTCTGAGTTTGCTGAAGCGGCCCTCCAGGCGCTTGTGTACGCTGGCCGGGATCAGGTTCGACAGGTCGCCGCCCAGCGAGGCGATTTCGCGGATCAGCGTCGAGCTGGTGAATCCGTACTGCTCGCTGGTCATGATGAAAATCGTCTCGATGCCCGTGACGGCGCGGTTGGTCATGGCCAACTGGAATTCGTATTGCACGTCGGTGAGGCTGCGCAGGCCTCGCAGGATGACCGACGCCTGCCGGCGGGTGGCGTATTCCACCGTCAGACCCTCGAAACTCTCGACCGAGACGCCCGGCAGACCTTCGATCAGTTCGGCGATCATCTCAACCCGCTCGGCGGGGGTGAAAAGCTGGTTCTTGATCGGGCTGCGGCCGACCGCGATGATCAACTCGTCGAACAACTTCATGCCCCGACGGACCACGTCCATATGACCGTTGGTGATCGGATCGAACGAGCCGGGGAAGATCGCCCTGACAAACTTATCGCCCATAATCATCTTTCCTTAGGGGAACATAAGCCGGCATTATACCCATCCGTCCAAACCCCAGCAAGCCCCGCCGACCTGCCTAAAATTCCCTCCGCCCCGAGCAGAGTTGTGCCCCCAGACCGCAGGAATCCGAAATCCGAAACAGGAAATCCGAATATCGACGATCAAAGCAAATATCAAAACGCAAAATGCAGGAATGAGGAAGTCATCCGCCGAAGGCGGATTCCGCTGTTTTCATGTTTGCTTCTTGCTCTTTGATCTTCGTTGGATTTGTTTCGGATTTCGTGCTTCGAGGTTCGAGTTTCCCTGCTTTGGGGTCCTTCCCCTTGGTTGACCGCCGCCAGCCCCCCTGCTATCCTGCGTTCCGTCGGAAATGCAGGCGAACGTGTGGCAGCGGCAACCTTTTCGGTTGCCGATGGCTGGTCCTGAATAGATGGAGCACCGTCGGCAAATCCTGATGTCGATCGGGATCGCCGCCACCCCGGATCGCGCCGGAGGCAAACCATGCTGGTCGGAACGATGACCGCTCAGATGTACATGCACGGGATCGGCTCGCTCAAGGAGAAACGCAGCATCGTCAAGAGCGTGATCGGCCGGCTCCAGAGCCGCTTCAACGTCTCGGTCTCCGAGGTCGACCACCAGGACAACAAGACCAGCGCCGTGATCGGCATCGCCGTCGTCGGCAACGATTCGCAGTTCATCGGCCAACAGCTCGACGCCGTCCTGAACTTCATGCGAAACGACGCCCGCTTCTACCTCGGCCAGGTCGACCGCGAAATCTTCTCCTAGGGCCGGACGCGCCTGCATCTGAGAGAATGTCATTTCAGCAAGACGAAAACGTAGCCTATGACAATCTCTGAACCTATGCGTCTGTGGTCTACGCGCTGTCGTCGGGGAGGACCTGGATGCCCTCGCGACGGGTGATCTCGATGATGGAGGTAGCGGCATCTTCGACCCATTGGCGCTGGCCGCAGGGGATCGGCTCGATCCGGCTGTCGGTACGTGCGCCGACACGCCACAGACAGTTGATCGCATCCCGCGAATGCGCACCGTCGAACGTGGGCGAGACCACCAGCAGATCAATGTCGCTCCACCGGCCCGGATGACCGGACGCGTAGGAGCCGAAGATCACACCCATGCCCGGCAGGATGCCCTGCCCAGCGATGTTCCGCAGGTACTGTCGAACAATCTCCACGACTGCTGGATCAACCATACCAGAATCATCTGGAACTGGGTTCGGTCCGTATAGGCGCCACGCTCTCCATGGCACGGGCTATTCGTCGGCGTAGAACAGGCGGCGGGCGGCGATCAGGCCGCATTTCTGGTACTTGTGGTAGGCGCGGGCGGCGCGGTCCGTGATTTGTGCGGCGGATCCCTGCGCGAGCCAGCTTGCGACGGCCGCATCGAGTGTGTACGCCTCGGGGGCCATGAAGCCCGTGGTCAGAAGGACCGAGCGGCACTGAAGCTGCGTCAGACGCGGCTGGAAATAGGGCTTGCTCTTGCAGGCCAGGACGATGGCCTGTCTTGGCCCTGCGTTGGGCTCGCGCTGCGGCTGGGCGACGTTGAAGTCCATCAGGCCATTGTGCCCGACGTAGACGACGAGGTCCGCGGCGCCGTGGAGGCCGAGCACATCGGCTCCGTGAGGCAGCGTCGCTGCGCTCCTCCCGGCGGCCGCATCGAGGAAATCCCGGACGGCCTTCTTGATCTCGCGGCCCCGATAGGCATCGGCCACAAGATAGGCGTCCGACGACGCATGTTTGAAGACGACCCGCTCGAGAATCGTCTCGGTCGGCTTCTTCTCGGTCGCTACAAGCGTCCAGTTGCCGCTGCGCTTCAGGAACGATTTCGTGCCGTACATCGCGCCCCAGTACAGGTTGTTCGCCGGGTCGTCTCCGTTGCCCAGCGCCTTCGGCACGGGCACAATCCCCTGATGCTCGTTGTCACACAAAGCCACCAAGACATGGATGGTTCGGGCCTTGCCCTGCGCCGGCGCACTGGCGAGAAGCAGCGAGCCAAGCACCACGTACGCCGCGATTCTCATATTGGCCTCCGAACAGCTCCCAAGCCCCCATTCGCTGTATCGGCAACTCGCAGACTCCATCGCCAGCTAATCCTGTTCGCCGCCTCTCGGCGGGTGCACTGCGTGTTTGTAGGCAGGTTCCTGCCGAGGCCAGGAAGGGGGGCTGTCATCTCGGAGAGCGTGGCGGATGTCATTTCGACTAAGGGCGAAGCCCGCACGGAGAAATCTGGCCGAGGATAAGGCAATAGCCCCTTCGCAGCCAGATTCCTCCACTACGCTGCGCTCCGGTCGGAATGACAAAGTCGACTGCAACCCCCCGTAAAGGTCTACCTACAAACATCAAGTGCACCCGCCTTCGGGCGAGCGTTTCACAGGGTCTTGTCGACGATGTATTGGGCGCTGAGGAAGACGTCGATGGCGATGACCGCGTAAAGGACGAGCCATCGCAGCCGCGGCAGGCGCAGCTTCTGGCGCGTCATCGTGAAGATCACCACCACGGCGATCGCGGCGACCAAGTACATCTTGGCCGTCTCGACAAACAGACGCGCGTAGCCATCCCCCAGGCCGAAGACCGTCTGGAAGTACTGAGCCGCCAGCATGAGCAGCGCGATGGCCAGGACGCCCAGGACCATCGCGCTGGCCAGCACCCACTTGCCGTCGGAGTAACTCGCTTCGAGCAGACCCTGAAGCCCGACGCCCGCCAGCACCGACAGGCATACCAGCGGGATACTCAGCCAGAGGGTCGGGCTGATCCCCAGCCACGCGACCTGGGCGGGCGCCAGAAACGACCGGCTGAACGCCAGAGCGAAACCACAGACCAGGATCAGCAAGATACCATAGCGGCGGGCGCGGAACATCATCGCCAGACCGAAGATCAGGGCCGCGACAGGGACATGATACAGACCGGGCAGAGCGGTTGTGCGAGTGACCATTACCAGCGGCGCGACGAAGCCGAACAGATCGGCCGGTTTGGGCGCTGCCTGGACGGGTGCGGCGAACAGGCGGTAGTCTTCCCCTGCGCTGACGCGGAAGAACAGCACCACCGCGAGAAAGGGCAGCAGTGACAGCAGGGCTGTCACCGCGCCGCCACGTTTGCGACCCAGGTAAGCGGCCGGCATGAACAGCCAGGGGATGCCTGCGGCCAGAAGGACCGCCGTCTCATGGAACCGCGCCAGAGACAGCACGAACGGCCCGAAGCCGTAGACCAGTCCCGCCAGGAACGACCCCGAGAAACCGACCACCCACCGCCGGCTCAGCAGGAAGCAGCCGCCCGCCGCCACGCACACGCCGATGGGCAGCAGCCACTGTTCCGGCGCGAACCCGCTGCTGTGCGGACGATACAGATAGACCGCGAACACGACGTAGACGATCGCGGCAACCGCCGGCCAGATCAGGTTCTGCTCGCGTCGTGACATGGTCAGCGTTTCGCCTCCGCCGGGGCGCCGGCCGTTCTCAAGACATGACCATCCATGTCCCGGGCACTGCGGCAAACGTCAAGAGTGAGAGTCGCTTGTCTCTTCAAGGCATCGCGCCTGTCAGTTCTTCAGAACGACCTTTCCGCTCCCGGCGGTGACGGTCCCGATCCGGTTGACCTTCTCTCCCCATCGCTGGAGACTTCTGGCGATCGAGTCGGCGAAATCGGCCGCGACGATCAGCACGTAACCGATCCCCATGTTGAAGACGCGGAACATCTCCGCCTCCTCAACCGGCCCGGTCTTCTGCAGGAACGGGAAGATCTTCGGCCTCGGCCAGCTCGACTTCCTGATCACCGCGTTGCAGTCCTTCGGCAGGACGCGCGGGACGTTGCCGACGAGGCCGCCGCCGGTGATGTGGGCCATCGCGTGCACGACGCGCTTGACTCTGTACTTAGTCAGCAGCTTGACGATCGGCTGAACGTAGATCCGCGTCGGCGTCAGCAGGGCTTCGCCAATGGTGGTGCCGTCGAGTTCGTCGAGGACATCGGTCATCTTGAGGCGGGCCTGCTTGAAGCAGATCCTGCGCGCGAGGGCATATCCATTGCTGTGCAGGCCGCTGGAGCGCAGCCCCAGGATCACGTCGCCCGGCCGCACATGGGTACCGGCGATGGTCTTATCCCGCTCGACCACGCCCACCGCAAAGCCGGCCAGATCGAAATCGCCCTTGCGATAGGTGTCGGGCATCTCGGCGGTCTCGCCGCCCAGCAGGGCGCAATCCGCCATGCGGCAGCCGGCGGCGATCCCCTTGACCAGCTCGGCCACCAGCGCCGGCTCCAGCGTGTGCAGCGCCACGTAATCGAGGAAGAACAGCGGCTCGGCCCCGAGCACGAGCATGTCGTTGACGCTCATCGCCACCAGGTCGATGCCGACCGTGTCGAACTTCCTGGCCTTGGCCGCCAGTTGCACCTTGCTGCCGACGCCGTCGGTGCAGGCGACCAGCACCGGGTTCTTGTAGTTCTTCTTGAACAGCTTCTCGTCGTAGTCGAGACGAAACAGTCCGGCAAAACCGCCCGGCAGCGCGATCACTCTCGGCCCGTACGTGCTGGTCAGGCTGGACTGGATCCGCTCGACCATCTCGTCGTTGGCGTCGATATTCACGCCCGCCTGCTGGTAGCTCACGTATTTACTCATGGGTAGCGGAAAAGCCCTCGAACATGGTCATCTGATAATGTTCCATCGTGAACTTGTTCAAGGCGATGTCGATCGGAATCCGGTACTTTCCGCTCCAGCAGGCCGTGCAATAGTGATCCCCCGGCAGAGCCGCACACGAGAGCATCCCCTCCAGGGACAGGTATCCGACGCTGTCGACTTCGAGGAACTTCCTGATCTCGTCCAGATCCCGGTTGTTCGCCAGGAGTTCTTCTTTCGTGGGAAAATCGATGCCGTAGTAGCAGGGATGGCGGATGGGCGGGCAACTGACCCGCATGTGGATCTCGGTCGCGCCCGCCTCGCGCAGCGTCCGGATCTTGCCGCGCGTCGTGGTGCCGCGCACGATCGAATCGTCCACCACCACCACCCGTTTGCCCGCGACGACTTCCTTGATGACCGCCAGTTTCAGGCGCACCTCCACCTCGCGCATTTTCTGCTCGGGCGAGATGAACGTGCGACCGATGTAGTGGCTGCGGACGAAGCCCATATCGAATGGGATGCCGCTCTGCTCGGCATAGCCGATCGCCGCGGAGGTGCCGGAATCGGGCACCGGGATCACCACGTCAGCGTCGACGGCATGTTCCCTGGCCAGTTGGCGGCCCAACTTCTTTCGCAGCTCGTGCACGTTCTCGCCGTAGATGCACGAGTTTTGCTTGGCGAAGTAGACGTGCTCGAAGATGCAGTGCGCCGGCGTGATGTCGCCACGCCGGACGAAGAACCGGCTGTGCAGACCCTTGGCGTCGAGCTGAACGATCTCGCCTGGTTCGACGTCGCGGACGAACGCGGCGCCGATCGCGTCGAATGCGCAGCTTTCGCTGGCAACGACGAAGACGCCTTTCTCCGTCCGCCCGATGCTCAGTGGTTTGACGCCATACGGATCGCGGGCGGCGATGATGTGGTCGGCAAACATGAACAGCAGCGAATAGGCGCCCTGGAGGTGGTTGAGGACGTGGCCCAGTGGGTCCGGCTTGTTCTGGTGCGTCGGCTTGGCCAGCAGATGCACGATGATTTCCGTGTCGCTGGTGCACTTGAATATGCTCCCATAGGCCTCGTATTCGTCGCGCAAAAGCCCCGCGTTGATCAGGTTGCCGTTGTGCGCGACAGCTACCTGGCCCCGCGAATACTCCGCCAGCAGGGGCTGGCTGTTGTCGACCGTGGAAGAACCGGCGGTCGAGTACCGCACGTGGCCGATCGCCATCGAATTCGCCAGTTTCTCCAGAACCCCTGACCCGGCGCGGAATACGCGAGAGACGTTCCCCATTCCCTTGTAGCACTGGATGAACTCGCCGTCGCTGGAGGCGATGCCGGCCGCCTCCTGCCCGCGATGCTGGAGGCTGTGCAGGCCATAATAGGTCTTCTGCACCGCATCGGGGTCGCCGAAGATGCCGAACAGCCCACACTCCTCCTTCTTCTCAGAAAAGACCTCGTTCCCATCCAACTCAGATAATGGTTCAGACATGACCCTCATGCCTCTCGAGAGAGGTTGACACTTCTGTTCAAGAGAAACGTTCCAATCACCCGCCAAAACCTATAGTTTACTCGTTCGTTGGCCCTTCGTCAATGGTTGTCTTGAGAAAGCAAACCTGCGAGAAGTTCGTCCAGAAGCGGAATGAGCTTGCGGATGGCGTTGCCGCGATGGCTGATGGCGTTCTTCTGGCCGTCGGGCAGTTGGGCGACGGTCTGTCCCAGGGCCGGGACGAAAAAGACCGGGTCGTAGCCGAAGCCGTTCTCGCCGGCGGGTTCGTCAACGATGATTCCTTCGACCGTACCCTTCGTCTCGGCAAGCACCTTCTCGGGGCTGGCCAGGCACAGATGGCACACGAATCGCGCCGTCCGCTTGTCCTGGGGCACGCCTTCGAGCAGTCCGAGGAGCTTGGCGATGTTCCGCCGGTCGATTTCCTTCCGGCTGGTCCCCGGCGGAACGTCGCCCGAAAACCGCGCCGACTGGACGCCGGGGGCGCCGCCCAGCGCATCGACCACCAGACCTGAATCATCCGCCAGCGTCCAGAGCCCCGTCGCGCGGGCGTACTCGGTCGCTTTCTTGCGGGCGTTCTCCGCAAACGTCGCGCCGTCCTCCTCGACCTCGCCGACGCCGGGAAAATCCGCCAGCATCTTCCACGCCACCACCCAGCCCAGCATCGCCTGCAACTCCCGAACCTTCCCCGCATTCGTCGTCGCCACCAGAATTGTACGTCTGCCTGCTTCTGCACCCATAAAGACCAGCTCCGCTTTATTCGGTCGACGCATGCACCCCCAACCACAAGGCAGGCCATCTTACCGAACGAGACTCACACTTCAAGCAGAAACCCTTGGTGCCGTGTGTGTGAAAATATCGTGGCATGTGGGTGGCAGCCTCAAAGCGTAGTGCAACGGAGCTTTGGGGATGGCGAATGGGAGTGGCGCATCCGTACGGAAAGGCCTCTGCGAGGCGATCCATCCCCAAGTCCTGAGCGGATCCGTTCGGCTTCGCTCAGGACAAGCTTTGAGGCTGCCACCCCTGGCGGGGCTGCGTCCGCAAGGGAATGCTACCCTGAAATCCTGACAGACACGCCGAGCGAGTGTCTGTGAAAATATCCTGGCAGCCGTGTGGCAGCGGCAAGTGCAGGCTTGCCGATGGTGATACGCATGCCGTCGAAGCCATCGGCAGACTCCGCCTTGCTCCGTTTGCCGCTGCCACACAGGGCGCTCCGTGGTGGAAAACGGGCCTTGCCGCGAAATTCGCACAGACACCTTGGTGCCTGCAAACGGGGATTGCCTTTGAACCTGCAAAGGCATATCGCTACAATATGCCGTCAGTGGCGTTGCCGAAGGGTGACATGTGCGAGAGGGCTTGGAGCCATGAATTATCTCTACATTGTCGCGGCCTGCGTTCTCCTCGCCTATGGCTTGGGGTGCAGGGATAGTGGCGGAGAGGGCAATTCGTTGCGCGCTGATTCCGTCGATGAGGTAAGCAGACTCTCAGAAGCCCCGGAATGCGCCGAGGAAGACATTAATCGATTCGCGAACGGCGCAACGCCCTTGTATTGGGCTGCGTTCGACTTGGACGCGGAGGCCGTGAAACGCCTTTTGACCTCCGGAGCGGATGTGAACAAGGGCACTGAGAATGGTCATACACCTCTGCACGGCGCGACGGAGCAAGAATCCGAAGAGGTGCTCGAGATTGTCAAGATCCTCGTCTCGCACGGAGCCGATGTCAACGCCAAGGTCCCGGGCGACGCCACTTCAAATGCGTGGGCGGGGAACACGCCTGTGCATAATGCGGCGAGCGTATCGTTTTTGGGGGACGATCTGGAGCCTCGCGGCAACCTCGCCGTGGTGGAATACCTCCTGGCCCACGACGCCGACGTGAACGCCAGGGATGCATGGGGTTGCACACCTCTGTTCGACAGTCTGTTCGCAGGCAATCTCGCTGTCACAAAGTTGCTGGTCGCCCATGGGGCTGATCTGGGTATTAGGGCCAGCGAAGATGGAGCCACCGTACTTCACGACGCCGTCTCCATCGGCGACCTGGAAGTGGTCAAGCTGTTCGTATCGCATGGCGCCGACATTAGCGCCCAAGACTTCGACGGCGAAACGCCCCTGCATGAGGCCGCACTGCGAAGGGATCGCGAGACCGTGGATTACCTCGTAAGCCAGGGTGCCGACCTCCACGCTCGGTCGAAGCGAGGTGAGACACCCCAGGACTTCCTCGACGAGTCGAACGACGTCGAACCGGTTCTTCTGGCAGGTAGGGACACGTACCCACTTACGTTGATCCGGACGGATCGCTTGCATGTACGCCTGATGTTGAAATCCGCGGGCGTTGACTATGATACCCTCTGGACTCCCTCGGCATCGGACATTGAGGGTCTCGATCGCTCGCTGCGAAGATGGCTCGAAGAAGAGCCCTCTGACACAAAGGACGCACGCGTCGATCCCGAGTATGTCCTGAGCCATTTCGACAGATACCATCGGGAATACGCCGGATTCGTCAAAGACGGCACCGGGTACATTTTTGGCTCCATGGTCCAGGTGTCGACAGACCATCCTGTGCGCGGGCCTCTACGAAATGCGTTCGTGAGCGTGTTGGGCAGAGGCTGTGTGCAGGCTCGCGCCATCTTCGCAGCGCAATCAAAGACTGTGGTCGTATTTCGTTGCGGACGGCATGTGACCCCTGAGACAACAGCACCATAACGAGAAGAGACCGAGTCGACCAGAGACAGTCTCTATTCAGAATGAAGGTGCACGACTGTCTCCAGGGTGCCGGAGGGGGCGGGTTTGTGGATGGCGATGCGGGTGTGTTCAGCGCCTTGGGCCAGGGGCAGGCGCTCGACGCGGACGGTGCAGTCTTGCGGGATCGAGATCGTTGCCAGGCCCTTGTCGCCTCGGATCGTGACGACGCTGTCGGTCTGCTCGACCGGCAGGCTCGTTTGCCAGTAGAATTCGACCGCGTTGCCTTTGGCCAACTCGTATTCGTCGCGAATCGTCAGCACATCGGGCGAGGGTGAATCCCACGTGCGGAGCCATTTCTTGTAGTAGCCGGCCCAGCCTGGCGTCGCGTCGATCTGGGCGCGGAACGCCCGCTCGTCGCCCTTGCCGGTCGGCCTGACGTCGAACGGCAGCGGATTCAACGGGGCCGCACGCTCGGCCATGCCGACCGGCACGAGCATGTTATGGCGCTGGCATTGCTTGTACACCGCATGGATCGGATCGTCATAGTCGCAGATGCCGAGGTCCGCCGCGAAGGTCTGGCCCGCGAACTCAAGCACGAAGCTGCCCTTGTCCTCGTGCGTGTGGCCCGCATTGGCCTTATTGCCCATGATGAAGACCTTCACGCGCTCGCCGCCGAGCGGCCGCGTCGAACCGACGTAGCCGATCTCGGGCAGCTCGATGTACGCCGGCAGAGAGGGCGCTGCGTCCAACAGGGGTTCGCCTCGGGCAGCCTGCTGCTTGTTGTAGAGTGTAGTCCAATAGCTGTTCGGGACCAGCTCGGTCAGGATGCGCAACGTATCGTTGCGGAAGCCGGCCCCCGAATCGCAGACCGCGATCACATCGTCGCTCGTCGTAGAAGCAACGACCGCGGCGTAATTGGCGGTCCGCTTGACGATCGCGGGGACAAGCTCCGAGAGATTGCGGCCACGGGCTCGCGCGTAGTGCTTCATCGCGTTGTAGTCCTCGCGGATCGTTGGATTCAGGTAGCTGGGGCCTTCGAGCGACCCGCCGTCCGGCTCGATGACATTTTCAAGATTGTCGATCGCATCGCCAAGGGCCAGGTCCGTGTAGGGCTTGACGCGGGGCCACTGGCGCTCCAGCACGAGGTACGCGTGCATGCGGCCCGTATTGAAGTACGCGAGCTGGTTGCAGTGGAAGATATACTCATGGCGCCAGGCGACGTAGTTGATCGGCCCGATCCCTTCCTCCGCCAGTCGCCGCATCAGGTACGTCCGCCCGGCGTCGGTGAAGACCTCGCCCGCCAGGTCGAGGATCACGGCGATGTCTTCGGTGGTGTACGAGCGGCGGAACGCCCGGTCCTCCCAGGCGCTGCCCGGCAGGACGGACATGAAGCCCGTGTCCCAGTGCTCGCTCATCGCCAGCGACAGCGCATAGCGAGCGGCCATGCGCAGCGCCTCGGCGTCGCGCAGGACGAGCCCTGCGACAGCAAGCTCGGGATTGCCGGACAGGCGAGGGCGGAACTCGTCCCGCACGCGACTGTGGGCGCTCGTCCTCCCGCCGCTGCCGACGAACTCGCTGATCCCCCTCTCCGGGTGATACTCTCGTGCCACCGCTGCGCGTCGCGTGAACTCCGACTCACCGCCGGCTGCCGCTCCGCCTGCGGCGGATTCGTGTCTGGCCCGCAGGTCCGCCAACTCTTCGCCCGTCAGGAATATGCCGTAACGAGGCTCGAATCGCAGGGTCGCATCCGGCGCCTTCAGGTAGGCGTCCCACTGCATGGCGGAGTAGTCCCACTGGTCGAAGTATTGCGCGAGCCGCTCGCTGTTCTGGAGTCCGATCCAGGTAAGCCAGCCTGCGGCACCGCCCTCGGCCCCGGTTTCAAGTTCCAGTGTGATCGTCTCGATGCAGCGCGCGCCTTGCAGGTCCAGGGCATACTCGGCGCGGTTCTCGGCGGCCGGCTCGGAGACGAACGTGCGCGGGCCCAGGTCCGTTGCCACAGCCACGCGAGTGACACATCCTTTCGGCGGCGACAGACGGACGAGCAGACGATCGTAGGCCGAACAGTCGACGTGGAAGTCGCGGCTCATGCGCAAGGCCGGACCGGCCGCCGGCTTCGAGGCCCACTCGAAATCGACCGCGCTCCAATTCTGCCTGATCCGCAGCCCATGTCCGGTCCCGGGATCGATCTTCCACTTCGGCAAGCCGCTCAGCTCGGGCACCCAGAACGGCTCGATGATCGCCTCGGCCATATTGATTGGAACAGGCTTATGCAACGCCGATGTCCCGCCGGCGCCGCGAGCGGGAACAGGCCGCAGAACGAACAGGAGCAACCACAGAAGCAGACAGGATCGGATGCTCGCAGGAAATCTCATCGTTCTCACCTCGTGCCCGTTCGGAACCGTAGAGGGCGAGGCACACCTCGCCCCTGCTTCAATGCCGGCCGACAAGAAGGACGGCGGCCTGGAGCACCGGATCGGCCGCCTCCAGTTCGACCGGCGTGGCGTTGACAGCGAAGTCCGGGGCAATGCCCTGCCCTTCGAAACAGGTGCCGTCCGGACGCAGAGCTTTCCAGGAAGGCAAATACACCGTGACTCCGTTGCCCAGATCGACCGGCTTGGGATTGCCCGAGCTTCCGTACGAGGCCGCACCGACCAGCTTGCAGCCGGGCACCTGCTTCATCATGAGCAGGAAGGCCTCGCAACTGCTCATGTTGGCCGGACCCATCAGAACCGCGACCTTGCCGCGATACTTCGGCCGGGGCTTGCTGGGTTCGAGGACGCGTTCCTGCGTCTGACCGAACCCGCTCGGCGCGCTCGCATCGCGATAAACGTGTTTGGCATAGACAACGGGCTTGTCGATGAAACAGCCGGCGAATTTCTGGGCGAGAGGTTCGGCCCCCCCGCTGTTGGGACGCACGTCGACGACCAGGCCCCGCGCGCTGGCCAACTCCCCGAGGGCCACATACACCTGCTCGAGGGCCTCCGTGTGCTTGCTGTCCCAACTGTCGATCCGAATGTAGCCGACGCCGTTGTCGAACCGGCCCGTGTAAACGACGGCGCTGCGTTTCTGGAACACGGGAACGACCTTGGCCAGCGTGTCGAGGTTGTAGTTTCGCACGATGTCACGCTTGAAGGGCTGGACGGTCGTGCCGGCCACCTCGATCCAGATGTGCATGTCCCGTGCGTGGGCCAGCAGCCTGGCGACCGCCTCTGCAAAGGCCGCGGGATTCTTGGCGCCTTCCAGAGCGGGCATGTGTTCGGCAAAGACGGCGGCCCAATCCACGCCGCGCAGATCCTTGTACGAATACTGCGTGTCGATCGCCTCGCGCAGCCTGGCGGCCGCTTGGGCGTTGCCCTGCGAACCCGTAGCCGGTTGTGGCGCATCGTTCGCTGCAGCGGTCCGGAACTGGACCGGACAGGGCACGGCCGATTCGCCGGCAACGTTGCGACACTTCTGTGCGGCGGGACAGTTGACGCTGAGCCGGTACTCATGGTCCGCGACGAGTTGCACGCGCATCACCAGCGTCCGGCTGTCAGCCCAGCGCGGCCGGCCGACCGTCTTGGGAAACAGCGGCCCACCGCCGCAGATCGAATACCCGCCCGTGCTCATGTCCTGATCGAAGACAAACCGCAGCTCCCGCAGATCGGGATCGACGTTCAGATCGCCGTTGCGCGGCACCGTCTCGACCACCTTCGGGGGCACGGCCAAGAGGCTCGCGGCCGGCAATATCACAAGAGCTACCCAGACCAAACCCATCGTTCGCTTCGAGATTCCCATGTCTCCACCTGGACATTCGGATTTACGATCTATGATCTGCGATTGAGTCGCGTTGGAGACGCACAAGGCCAAATCATAATTCACAAATCATAAATCGCAAATCCAAAACCGGCCTGGTAGAGGCGATTCATCATTCGCCCGTATGCGGGTTCACCGGCGTTTCCGGATCACGAGGGTACAGCGACCGAAGTTGGTCGTGGGCTTCTCCACGACCGCTGAGGTGAAGGGGTTAGCCCACGCATCGGTGGGCGGAATGGTCAGCTCGAACCCGCTGTTCGGATCGACGCCGACACTCACCTTGTAGGAGACGACGGGGATCAGGCTTTGCAGGTCCACCCAGTACTTGCCCTGCTCGAGACTGAACGCGTCGAGCGGCAGGTGCCATTGGCAGATGAGCAGTGTCTGGCCGAGCGACAGTCTGCCGAGAGGCAGCGCGATGTTGTATGTGCCGTCGCCCGTCTTTTCGAAAGCCAGCGCGACAGAGTCCTGAGCCGGCCTGCCGGATTCACCGAGCCGCACCGACTCCAACGTGGCATTGGCGTGGGGCAACCGGATCGGCAGGAGCGACGCGTCTTGGGGACCCCTCAGGAGCGTGAGCCAGCCTTCGACTCGAACCCTGGCGTCTGGCAGCACATAGTAGAAGGTCTCCTGACTCCCCACAAACCCTGGTCTGGACCACGAGTGATACCCGGCGCTGGGATCGATGCCTTCGACCGGTGGCAATGGCTCGGGCAGGTCCTCCGGGGCGACATCTTCGGCGTGGAGGTCGCCGTAGATGACGCGATAGGTTTCGGAGTCCTTGGGTCGGTACCAGAAGATAGGCGTCTCGGCCTGGCCCAACATGACCCCTTGGCCCTGATAGGTCCACTCGCCTTCGCCTTGGAAGAAGCGCGTGAACAGCAGGTAGTTCTGGATCGTCTGACCGAGGGCCACCTGCTCTTCACTGGTGAGATTCATCGCCTCCGTCTTCTTGGCGACATCGGGCGCCTGCTTGAGATAGTCCTCCACGGCCACGCCGTCGGGGAAGCGCCCGTCGTTGAATCTCTCGGCCAGCAGCCGCAGACCCTCGATGAAGGCTTCTTCCGTGCCCGCCTGGAGATCGAGCGTCGTTTCCTGCCGGACCGTGTAGCCCTCGGGCACGTCCATGCTGAACAGCGATTCGTCCATGTCCACGTCGAACTGCATGTTCTTGCAGATCGTTCGCATCTGGCCTTCGTTCTGCTCGATGCGCACGGGCAGGCCGGTCTCCGCGTCGGCCCAGAGCGTGATCCCGGTGCGCGGGTGTTTGGCAAGGAAGCCCACGACCTCTCGACCGTCGATCTCCTGAACACCGAGATCCTCGACGACGAAATCGGGGCTCTTATCCAACATCAGCAGGACGTTCTTGAGATGGTCCATGTAGTTCGGTATGGGCGGCAAGCCTTCCAAGCTAATGTACTGGGCCTCCTCCTTCGTCTCGGAGAACGTCAGGATTCGGCCTGCCTCCAGGTCGATGATCGTGACGTCGTCGCCCACGGCAGGGACGGTCCTTCGGATGCGCGATCCCATCACCATGTCGTGGATGATCGGAGCGCCGCCGTCTTCCTTGCCGACGATGATGTCGAATTCAGCGGTGCTGGCTCTGAGAATAGGCTGGATGACCTGGGCAAAGGTCAGCGTCGAGCCCACCGGGTTGCCGATGAAGTGAAACGCAATCAATGCCGCGATCGTGATCCCTGCCGCGGCGGCGATCTTTGTCGTTCTGCTGGTCATGATGATTCTCCATAACGCCGGCTCCGGATGCGCTGTCGCACGCCGGCGGCGCTCTTCCAGCTCGTCGAGGGCGCCGCGCAGCATTCGCTCGTCCGCCCCCGGGCCGGCTGCGATTTGGGATTCGTGGATCAGTCGTCTTATCTCATCTGCCGGTTTCATCGGGTGACCTCACCGTTCAGAAGCAACCGCAGTTTGTCGAGTCCATAACGGTAGCGGCTCTTGGCCGTATTGGTCGAAATCTGCCGCGCCCGGGCGATGGCGCCGAAGGTCATCGAGCCGTGCAGGTGCATCAGGACGACCTCGCGCTGCTCGAACGGCAACTCGGCCATTGCGAGGCTGAGCCGCCCGAGCTGTTCGTTGCACTCGACCTCCTCGACGGGTCCATCGGCATCCACGGGCGTGGTGTCATCGATACCAGCCCCTGACCGGCCGCGTCGCCGCTCGGCCTTGTTCCAGTTGCGAGCGTGGTTGGCTACACAAGTCAGCAGGAAACCCTTGAGACTGCCGGTCAGCCGGAAACCGTCCAGGCCTCGCACGAACGACACGAACACGTCGTGCACCACGTCCTCGCAGGCGCTGCGGTCGTTCAACAGGGCCATCGCGAGGAAGAGCAGGTCCGTCTTGTACTTGCGGTATATGCGCGCAAGGGCCTCCGGGCTTCCACGCTTACATCGATAAACAAGCAGTTTGTCTTCCATAGTGCCGGTCCGGCGAACCCGTCTGCAAACGTCTGTCCGCAATATAACAACCGGCGAGGCGATTCGGGTCTACCGGGCGAAGCGTTTTTTCCACAACCGACGTGTTCGCGGCGCGGGCGCATGGAAAAGGCCGGGTGGAAAGCCCGGCCTGAGGAAATTCGGATTCTCGCAAACGGGCGAGGGGAGCCTGGCCCCGTGTGTAGCGTGCCCGTAAGAGCCTGCCCTGAGCTTGTCGAAGGGGCATCCTCGCCTGCCATAGCGTCTTACGACGCCACTACAAACGAACGGTCAGTTGCCGGCGAGGGCCTCGACGATGGTGCCGGCGAAGAGCGGCACGACGAGCGGTCCGGTCGAGGTGATGATGCGGCCGTCTCTCTCGACCGCCGCACCAGTGAAGACCGCGCCCGAGGCAACCAGGCGGTTCCGTTCGGCCGGCAGACTCGTCGCCCGAACGCCTCGGAGCACTCCGGCGTGGGCCAGGATCACCGGGCCTGTGCTGCTGGCCGCAACTACCTTCTGCTGGGCCACCGCCCGACGCGCCAGGCCGACGGCCAGCGGGCTGTTGTAGTACTCGATCGTCCCGACCCCGCCGATGAAAACGAAGGCATCGAAGTCCTCGACCTTCACCTGGTTCAACGGCATGTCGGCCTGGGCGAAACTGCCGAACGCACCGACGATTCTGCCGGCCCGAGTGCTGGCGATGACCGTCTGCACGCTCGCCAGCGCGAGAGTACGGGCCGTTTCGGAAAGCTCCTGGTCCTGGAATCCGTTGGGCGGCACGATGAGCACGGCCTTGGCGTAGCCCTGTCCCGAGGCGGCTCGAGATCCACCTGCGGCGGACTGGGCTGCGGCGGCCGCCCGCGAGGCCGGATAGCCTATCAGGGCGACATACATCGGGTCCGCTGCCCGCGCCAGCCGCAAAGCCCGTTTGATTGCAGAGCTATCCACGTTGGCTGAGGCGATGTACGTCAGGTCGAGGCTGACCGCCTGGAGCTGGAGGTTCTGCGACATCTGTCCGGCCAGCAGCGACATGACGCTTCTGGCGTTCTGACCGTAGATCGGAGAGAAGTCCCGTACCGAGCCTGTAATGATGACCTGGCAACTGCCCGTGGTGGTCGGCGGAATTGAGGCGTTGGGTTGGCGGCTGAAGACCGCGGCCGCGATGGCCCCGCGCACGTCGTTGTCAGAGATCTGCTGCAAGGCATGACCGATCGGGTCGTAAAGGTACGTCCCTTCAGGCAGCGAGAAATAGACCCTCAACGGGCTCAGGCTGCCGGGCGTGGCCGTGGCGCCTTCGGTCCTGGGAGCAGTCACCCCCTGGGCGGCCCAGGCAAGCTGGCCGATCTCCTCTAATGTCAATTTTTGGTCGGAAGGGAACTCAAGGTTCTGTGAGAGGGTCAGGGCCCTTTCGACACTGACGGCACTCGATGCGGCCGGAGCGGGCAGTTGAACGTTCTTGAGCCTGGCGTTGCGGGGCGTACGGGTCCCCGTCGCGTCCCGGCCAGCCTGTTCCTGTCCCCAGCAGATGACCGACATGGCCAGAAGGACAGGCACCCATCGCAACCCACATCGCCGGCAGGCAACGGAAGAAGTCTTGCGCGTCATATGCTGTTCCTCCAAATGGACCAAAGCCCATTCTACAGCGTAACACGTTGGGCGGGATTTCGCCACAGGATTCCTGGCAGGGACGAGGCGGTCTCTGGGGTCCTTCAGGTCCCTTTGGTCCTTCTGGGCCCGAGAAGGACCCAAGGGACCTAAAGGATCGAAAGGACTCTATGCCGCCACGCCACAAACCTGATACAATCGCGCGGTATGGGCGATCCGCCTCTGGCGGAATGATTCGCCCATACAGTTTGTCCGACACGGTAGTTCTTCGAGGCACCGAACATGGCGATGGCACAACGGCGGAAATGGATGATCCTGGCCCTGGCGCTCTATTGGCCGGCGCTGTTTGTGCTGGCGCACATCCCGATCCCGCCGGTTGTGCGCGAGGCCAACATCTCGGACAAGGGTATCCACTTCCTGGTGTACGCCATTCTGACGTTCCTGCTGTGGTCGGCGGTCGGTCCCGATGCGAAAGTCAATTGGCGCCGGCCCGGGGGTTGGCTCATACTTGCCGCGGTCCTTCTTTACAGCCTCTGCGACGAGGGTCTCCAGCATTTCGTGTCGGGCCGCTCGGCGGACGCGAGAGATCTTGTGGCGGACCTGGCGGGAGCGGCGGTGGCGCTGGGCATCCTGACGGTCTTTTCCTTCTGGCCCGCCGGAGCCATCGTCACGGCCATGACGGTCTACATGCTGCCTGTCCTGGCCCGCCGGAACCTGATGAACCTGCTGCCCGTGATGACCACTGTGTTCTACGTGGGGGGCTATGCAACCTTCACCCTTCTCTGGACGCGCTGCCTGCGTTCGCCCAAGGGCGCCAGAACAACCGGTTGGGCATGGCTTGCGGCCTCCGTGTCGGGACCGTTGGCCCTGCTGGCGGCTACACGAATCAGTGCGAAGGCGGCGGGCCGGCCGTTCGACCGGTGGGACATGTTGGCGGCCGCGATGGGGATTCTCGTGGGGGTCCTGGTCGCTTGGGGAGTGGGATGGCCCGCCCGCCGGAAGACACGACAGGCGAATGGTGATTCGCCCCTACAGATCGGCTCGAAACGGCCGATAGAGCGGGTCGCCGATGAGCACCAGTTGCCAGGAGTTAAACGGGTTGGTGCGGTAGAAGGCCTCGACCAGACAGCGACCGTCAAACAGCTCTGAGAAGAATGCCTTGGGCGGCGGAAAGCTGTGCAGATAAGGCTCGGCCACGGGACCGAGCGTCGCGGTGATCCCTCGGGCGAGCATGGCGGGACACCACTGCGTGCTGTTGGGGTCGTGCAGGCCCCCCGCCTCGAAGCTGGCAATGTGGAACCCCACGGCGCCCGGGGCGAACTCGAAGGCGTCGACGTACTTGCTGACGCTGTACCAGCCGCAATAGATCGCCGTGTCGGGACAACTGCCCGGCTCGAACAGGGCCGCCGTGCGCTCCTCCTTGACCGGCAGCGGCGTTCGCAACTGGATCAGCAGCGCCAGGTCTCGAAGATACTGGTCGTAACGGCTGTAGGGATCCTTGCCGAAGAGGCCGCGCGAATCGATGTAGGCCGTTCCCTTCAGGCCCTGGGCCTCGGCGGCCAGGGCCTTGTCGACCAGTCCCTTGGCGATCGTGTCGTCGGGGCCGTCGAGCCGGGAGACCATCAGGGTGCGGAAGGGCTGCGGCCCGGTGCTGCGCAGCATGTTCGGCTGCCATCGGTAGAGCTCATAGGCGCCGAACAGGACCATCGACAATTCGCTGTCGACGGACGCGTTGGTCTCGGTTCCGCTGATGCAGTCGATCTCACCCTGAATGAAGGTCACCTGGAGGCTGCGCCGGCGGTGCTCGACCGAGTCCTTTTGCCCATTGGCCTCCAGTTGAGCGACCGCTTCCTTCTCCTGCTCCAACTGCTGACGCAGTTGCTCGAGCCGGTCTTCGGACTTGGCGAGCGGGCCTCGCGGTCCGACGCGAAAAGGCACCCCGTACGTCGCGACGAGACACGTGATGTGGGCGAGGTCCTGCCGGGTGGCGAAGAGCCGGCGGATGGGCCGGGCGATCTGCATGTCGTAGTCGTCCCGGCTGATGGAATCGCGAAGGGTCGCGCCCAGGACCAGCGGGACCACGTGGCGGTTCGGCACGCCCCGACGCTCGCAGTAGTACCGCGCCAGGCGCACCGAAGCGGGGTTGTTCACGTTCGCCAGAACCAGGATGTCGTTGGGTTCCAATGCGCGAACAGGCCGGCCGCACAGCAGGATCAGGAGAACACAAAACGATCGGCTCTTCGTCATTCCAGGAGTACCTCCATCCGCCCGCCGGCATGGCTCCTTGCTCGCAGGACCGCGAGGAATTCCGCGGACGCGGCGCCCAGGCAGACTCATTCGGGACCGTACGACCGATAGGGCAGGTTCGCCGGGTGCTCGCGAGTCACTTCCTCATAATCATCCAGCCAGCAGGCCTGCGGGTTGCTGGCAAAGGCCAGCATCCGGCCGCTGTCGGCGTCGTTGGCGGCGCGATGGTACCGGAAGTACACCCGATCCGACAGCTTGCCGAGAATCTCGATCTTCCCGGTGGCGTGGCTCATCACGAAGCGCAGCCGTTTCGCCAGCCCGGAGACGCGCGACTTGGCCTGTTCGACGATCTCGCAGCCGGCTTCGATCGGGACCGTGTACGCCCGGTTGCCCACCGCCGGACGGCATTGGAAGATGTAGTAGGGAACCGCGCCGATGAACGACAGCCTTGCCAGAAGCGTCGCCAGCGTTTCGGGGTCGTCGTTGACGCCGCGAATCAGAGGGGTCTGATTGGCCGTGATGGCCCCGGCCTCCTGGAGCGCGTCCACCGCCTCGACGGCCACGTCGGTCAGCTCGCGCGGATGGATGAAATGCGTCATCACGTAGAGGCGCTTGCGAGGCGTGCTGTATCGCCGGATCAGGTCTGTCAGCGCCGCGTCCTCGAGAATCCGATAGGGATTGAACGTCGGCATGCGCGTGCCGATGCGGACGATCTGCACGTGCTCAATCTGACGAATCCGACCTACAATGTCCGCCAGCTTCGACGTCGCCAGGACCAGAGGGTCGCCGCCGGTCAGGAGGACGTTCGTGATCTCACGATGCTCGGCGATATAGGCCATCGCCGCCGGGATGTCACGAAGGTATTCCCACTGGGGGCGGATGAACACGCGTTTGCGGAAACAATACCGGCAAATCCCCTCGCAGACGTTGCTGACCAGCAGCAGGACGGTCGTAGGGTACTTGTGTTCGAGCCCGGGCATGACCGTGTAGGTCTGTTCGTCGGACGGATCGAGGCGGCCCCACTCCTCCAGTTCCTCCAGGTTCGGCACGACCGCCCGGCGAATCGGGTCGTTCGGATCGTTCCAGTCGATCAGCGACAGGTAGTAGTCGTTGCAGCGAAAGGCGAACCGTTGCGCGACCAGCTCCAGCGCCGCCCGTTCCTGATCGTCGAGCTGCTCGATCTGGTCGAGCCGCGTGAGGTACTTGCACTGATGTGGCGGGTTGGCTGTCATGAGCGCTCGTCCTGATTCGTACGGTTTTCGGCTTGTTCCAGGGTCTTTTCCCCTCGGACCGATTCGTTCTGCGAGTATCTCTCTTCGTAGATGCCCTTGCGTCCGCACAATCGTGCGAGTGTGGCCAGAAGGACAACCGCGTCGAGCCGCAGGCCCGCCCGTTCCACGTACTGAACGTCGAGTTCCAGCTTCTGTTCCCGCGTGAGAGCGCCGCGCCCGGCGATTTGCGCCAGGCCGGTCAGCCCCGGCCGGACAGACAGCCGCCGCCTCTGCCGGTCGTTCCACTCGGCGATCTGCGAAACGTACAGCGGTCGAGGCCCCACGAGACTCATATCCCCCTTGACTATGTTAGCCAACTGGGGCAATTCGTCAAGCGAACGCTCCCGGAGCCATCGGCCGACGCCCGTAAGCCGCGGATCGCCGGGCGACCTCGGACTGGGCCCGAACGGTTCAACGTCAAGTCGCATCGTCCGGAATTTGTAGAGCGTAAAGGGCTTCCCGCCCTTGCCCGCGCGCTGCTGCGCGAACAGGGCCGGCCCCCTGCTGCTCAGTCGAATCGCCAGCGCTATGGCCAGCAGCAGCGGCGCCAGCAACACCAGCAGCACGCCGGCAACAAGAATGTCGAATGCTCGTTTCGCGATCTCAGCCCAGAAACCCGAGGATGGCGTCGACCACCGCGTCCTGCATCTCGTCGGTCAGCTCGGGATATATCGGAAGCGCCATGATCTCTTTGGCGGCTTTCTCGGATGCGGGGAAACTGCCTTCTTTGCACCCCAGATAGGCGAAGCATTCCTGCAAGTGCGCCGGAACGGGATAGTAGATCTCACAGCCGATGCGACTGGCCTGCAGATGCGCAACGACCTCGTCTCGCCGCGGCACGCAGATGCAATACTGGTTGTAAATCGTCCGGCAGTCGGGACTTACATACGGCGTCTGAACGACCGTGCCTTTGAACCTCTTGTCGTAGTAGGCCGCGTTATCCCGCCGGGCCTGCGACCAGTCGTCCAGGTGCGGCAGCTTCACCAGCAGCGCCACCGCCTGGATCGGGTCGAGACGGAAGTTGGCGCCGACGTATTTGTGGTAGTACTTCGGCTCCATCCCATGGTTGCGCATCAGGACCAGACGCTTGTAGAGCGCCTCATCGTTGGTGACGACCATGCCCCCGTCGCCGATGCCGCCGAGGTTCTTGCTCGGGAAGAAGCTGAAGCAGCCGGCCGTGCCGATGCTGCCGGCCTTCCTGCCTTTGTAGGTGCTCGTGATAGACTGGGCGGCATCCTCGATCACCGCCAGATTGTACCGCTCCGCCACGTCCATGATCACATCCATGTCCGCCATCTGGCCGAACAGATGTACCGGCATGATCGCTTTGGTGTTCTTGGTGATCGCGGCCTCAATCAGGTCGGGATCGATATTGTACGTTTTCGGGTCGATATCCACGAAGACCGGCCGGGCCCCGACCCGCGCGATGCAGCCGACGGTTGCGAAGAACGTGAAGGGGGTGGTGATGACCTCGTCGCCCGGACCGATCTGAAGGCTCATCAGGCAGTTCAACAGCGCATCGGTCCCGCTGGAAACACCGACCGCGTATTGGCAGTCGCTCACCTGGGCGATCTGCCTCTCGAGTTCCTCCACCTTCGGGCCCCCGATGCACCGCTGGGATTCAAGCACTTCGGCCACGGCCGCCAGCACCTCGTCCTTGATGGTTGCATACTGTGCCTTCAAATCCAACAACGGTACCTGCATAGGACCTTCCCTGAGAAGCCGTTTCGGTTCGCCCCGTCGGTTGCCTGAGCGTGCACATTTCGATGTGCGGCCGGGACCGTCCCATTATGGCCGATCACGCCGCCGCCGGCAACCTTTACTCGCCCGCTCTGCTCGGGGGTGCCGCGTTCGCGTGGCCGACGACCCGTGCAAGGAGGCTTTCGAGGCGAGCCGCAAGCAGGTTGCGGTCAAACTCGCGTTCTGCCAGCGCCCGGGCGTTGCGCCCCATCTGCGCGCACAGCGCAGGATTTTGCGACAGCTCCATCAGCGCCTCAGCCAAGGCGGCGGGGCGATCCGGCGCGACAAAGCGACCGCAGCCGTTCCCTTCGATCGTCTCGGCCAGCCAGCCGCCAGCATTGATAACCACCGGCTTGCCCGCCGCCAGCGAATCGAACATCTTGTTGGGAGACCACGTGGGTTTCTCGCCGCCTCGGACGATCGTCAAGCAGACGTCGCAGCCGGCTACGATGCCCGCGATCTCTTCCTTGGGCACCAGATCGCCAAAGACGACATTTCGCAGGTTGTACCGTCTGGCCATTGCCTCCAGTTCACTGCGTTTGCCGCCCCCGCCCTGAAGGACCAGGACGACGTGGTCCTGCCTTCGCTCGGCCAGGACCCTGCCGGCTTCAACTACGTATTCCAGGCCGTTGGCCAGGCCCATGGCCCCAAAATACAGCGCGGCGAATCGGTCACCCAGCCCCAGCCGACGGCGCGCCGCACTGCCGTCCAGATCGGGACGAAACAGATCCAGGTCGCTGCCGTTGGGAATCACTGTGACGCTGGAGGCGGCGACTCCCGCCCGCACGATACCCTCCTTCATGCCGGGCGACAGCGCCACGATGTGGTCGGCGCCCCGGTAGATCTTCCGCGCCATACGCCGGAGCCACCAGATTGCCAGCGGGTTGTTCAAGGCACCGATCTCCACGAGCGCCTCGGGCCACAGATCGCGGACCTCGAAGACGAACGGCACGCCAAAATGTCGGCCGGCTGCGATGCCCGCCAGGCCCACCGTCAGCGGCGTGTGCGTCGCGAAGACGACGTCGGGCCGGTCCTGCTCTTTGGCGATTCGCGCGGCCACCCGCGCGAATTCGTAGAACTTGAGCATCCGTCGCCAGCCGCTCAGGGCCGTTCCCATGTGCGGGTCGTTGTACCCCCCCGCCACGGACACCACGCGGATTCCGTCGACCTCGTACTGGCCGTACCGCCTGCCCGCGGGCGCCGGGAACTCGGCGTTGGCCAGACCGGAGGTGATCATGGTCACGCGGTGGCCCCTGCCCACCAGGTGGCGGCTGAACTCGTACGATCGCGTCCCGGTTCGGCCCTTGCGCGATGCGAAGTACTGATGGATGTAGAGGATATGCATGTTTGCAGGCCTACCGGCTCAGACCTTCCCGACCTACTTTCTGTCGGGCAGACCCGATAATCTCGCCGCCTTTACACCAAGACGCAGCATGTCGCATTTTACTCCGTCTTCCACTCTTTCCCATGTTAACTCTGTGTGGTATAATGGGTGCGTCTCCTTGCAGAATGGCAGGATGACGCATCAGGGCGAAAGCCCTGGCGCCAGGGAGGTTGTGTCGACAGATGGGGGAAAGAGGTCATATGAGTCAGCTTTCAGTGCAGCAGCCTCGAACGGTGCGGCCTGTCGCCTTGCTTGTGGCTGTTCTCGTGATGGCCTGTGTCTCGACCGCATGGAGCGGCATCAAGAAATATGAGGGCGACCTGCCCACGATCGATCCGGCCTTCTCCGCGATCGCGCCCGAGAACCGCCCGCTGCTGTACGAACGCCTCATCGCCAGCTATGGGCGGGACTACCTGTTCCGCATGGCGGCCAACGACGGTCGGAAGCTCTCTGACGGGATGGCCGTATACTACCTCCAGCGCGAGCTTCAGTCCCTCGTCGACATGTGGAGAGGAACCGGAAATCCGGCCTATCTCGACATGGCCAAGGGCCTGACCTTGCAGGCCATCGACGAAGCAACCGCCCATCCCTTGCCCCTGGTCTGGCACGACGAGCCGCGCGGCGAATGGCCCTGTTTCTACCTCGAGACCGTCGCGGGCGAGACCGGCGGGCACAGTCAGCTCTGCGACTTCCAGGGCAGCGCCGGATTCCTGCTGGTCGCCCGCGCCCTGTCCGAGATTGCCGATCCCAACTGGCGTCCGATCGCCGATTTCGTCGAACGCGAGGTCATCGAGAAATGGCTCTACCACCAGCCCGCAATCACCTCCACAGACCTGGTCCGGCCCGATTCGTTTGCGATCGTCCTGAGAATCCTCAACGGCGCACGCGACGTTCGGGAGCACTTCGCCTGTCTGTGTCTCGACCTGGATGAGCTTGGCTGTCGCACGTATGCCTATCCGACATGGGCCGAGCGCCTCATTGAGCTGTATCTGACGCCCCGCTACGATCCGAACGAGCCGGCGCCGAACTCGGAGGGTATCGAGCGCGCGATCCCGGCCGACTGGGGCCTGTTCGTGCAGGTGGCCGAGGAAGGCTACGTCTGGTTGCTGATCCCGGACTACGGAGCCGCTGCTGCGGACGCAGCCCTCGACACGTCGCACGCCAATCGAACGGCATGGCTGGCCTGCCGAGCGTACGCCAAGGGTCTCATCGACGAATCGATCATGGACGGACTGATCAACACCTTCAAGTTCCGTATCTGGGCGCCAGCGAAGGGTCCGTTCTACTTCAACAACTACACCGACGGCAGCGATGGCATGCTAGGCGCTCTGCAACCCGGCCGTGGAGGCAATGTCTGGTTCGGCTGGCACCGCCTGGCCTCTTTCGATCCTGACCTCGAAACTCTGTTTCTGTCGCTCGCGTACGATCTGACCAACGGCGGTCCCAACCTGCCCGACGGCGCTCAGAACAAGATGATGCAAAATGCGCCGCTGTGCCTGGAGGCGTGGGGCACACGGTTGCTCGGTTCCAAAGGCCAGTTGTACAGTTTCCCGTAGGCCGACACAGTGTTCACGGGGCGCCGATCGCTCAGGAAGACGAACGGACGGCCTCGCTCCGGCCCGCACCCTTGGATATGCCGAACTCCTGGAAGACGTGGACGATGCGCTCGGCCGTCCGGCCGTCCCACAGCGCCGGGATCGTGCCTTCTTTCCATCGGCCCGACAGGATCCGGTCGGACTTCTCCTCGATCGTCCCCATGTCCACCAGCTCGTTCGTCCCCTGGGAAATGGTGATGGGCCGTTCGGTGTTCGGACGCAGGGTCAGGCACGGCAGTCTCAGATAGGTCGTCTCTTCCTGAATGCCGCCGGAATCCGTCAGGACGAATCGCGCATTCTTCTGAAGCACGATGAATTCCCGATACCGAACCGGCTCGATGATCCGAAGGTCACGCGCCAGCGCGATATCGATCCCAAACCGTTCGATGTTCTTGCGGGTCCTCGGATGCATCGGGAACACGACAGGCAGCTTCTCCGACAGTCGGTTCAGGTAGACGAGGATCTGCCTCAGGCTCTCCGCTTCGTCCACGTTCGATGGACGGTGCAGCGTCACCAGAACATAGGAACTCTTTTCCAAAGCAAGATCGCGCAGCGTCTGCGCTTCCTGGTCGGCGCTGACGCGCCCCAGGATCGTCACAAGCGAATCGATCATGATGTTGCCGACGCAGTGCACGCGACCGTTCAGGGCGCCTTCGCGACGGAGGTTCTCGTCTCCATCGATCGACGGCGTCAGCAGGAGGTCGGAAATCGCATCGGTCACGCGCCGATTGATCTCCTCCGGCATCGTTTCGTCGAAGCTGCGTAGGCCCGCCTCGACGTGGGCGACGGGAACGAGCTGCTTCTTCGCGGTGAGGCTGCAGGCCACCGTCGAGTTGACGTCGCCGAAGACGACGACGAGATCGGGACGCTCCTGGACGAGCACCTTCTCGAATTCGATCATGACTTTGGCCGTCTGCTCCGCGTGGCTGCCCGAGCCGACCCCGAGGTAATGGTGGGACTCCGGCAGTTGCAGGTCTTCGAAGAAAGCCTGCGACATCACGTAGTCGTAGTGCTGGCCCGTATGAACGATAACCGGCTCAAATCCCTCGGCCCGCGTCAGCTCGAAATACAGCGGCGCCATTTTCATGAAGTTTGGCCGGGCTCCGACGATCAGCAGTATCTTGGACACAGTCCTGCCCTCCAGTGGTCCCGAGAAGAGTTGCATACATATGACAGAGTTTGTGGCTCTCGTTTTCCCAGTTGTACAACGTGCGGATGGCGGCAAGGCCGCGTTCGCCCATGGCCCGCGCCTCGTCCGGACATTCGATCAGGTGCGTGATCGCTGCGGCGATGTCGTTCGGTCTGGACGGATCAACAATCAGTCCGCAGCGGTTCGGCTCGACCACTTCCCTGTACAACGGGAAATTCGACGCCACGACCGGCACGCCTACCAGCATATAGTCAAACAGCTTGTTCGGCAAGCAGCTCATGTTGTTGGCATAAGGCAAATACGTAATGATACCTATCGATGCCTGCGAGGTGAGTCTCTCCTTCTCCTCGTAGGGCACCCAGGGAAGAAGATCTACGTTGTTCTCGATGCCGCGCTGCTTGACCAATGTCTTCAGCTCGTCCTCGAAGGGGGCGGGCCTCGCCACGCCGACCAGGACCAGACGCCAGTCCGGGTGCCTCGCCGCCACCAGGGCGAATGCCTCGATCAGCTCGACCAGGCCGCGGATGCGGGACATCGCACCGATATAGATGATTTTCTTCTGTGGGTCCTTCTCGAACGCGCCGGACAGGGCGACGATCGGGTAGTTCTCGATCCGGCCGGACCGCACCTTCAGCTTCCGGTAGCGGGCGCCGACGAACGGGGTCGTGTAGATCACCAGGTCGAAGAACCGCACCACCGCCCGCTCAAAGAGGTCGAACGACTTGCTGACACAACGCCGCAGGCCCTTTGAAATCCAGAACTTGTCGAGGATGCTGTTGGGGTAATGCTCGTGCACGTCCCAAACCACCTTCTTGCCCCTCACCTTCAGGAGCAGGCCGACGATCATCAGCTCGGGATCGTGGAAGTGGTATACGTCCGCGTCCTCTCGCACCGCCTGTCGGTACAGCTTCCAGGTCACGCTCGTCATGCGGCGGAAGCGGCTTCGCGGCTCGGGCACCGGCACGATGCGCACGCCATCGATCGTCTCGGCCTTGGTGTGCCGGGCGATCAGCACGACGTCATAGCCGGCTCTCGCCAGACTCTTCGCCTCCTTGTGGAAAATGCGCCCGTCGAACGGCACGTGAACCGTCGTCAACATGCACACCTTCGCTCGAACTGGCTTCGCTGCATCAGCCATTGCCGCTGTTTGCCCTTGATGCCAGCGACCACAGCGCATCGGCGAATGCCTTGGCGTTGCGGTCGGAATCAAATACGTCACGCGCGCGCGACAGTCCGTTCTGGCCCGCGGCGGCGCGAAACGCCGCATCGGCGATCATCCGCTCGATGGCGCTGCACAGTTGCTCGACGTTCCGCGATTCAACGAGCAGCCCTGTCTGGCCGTCGATCACGGCCTCCGGCACGCCTCCCACGCGCGTCGCGACCACCGGCAGTCCGCAATCCATCGCCTCCAGAATCGCCTGGGGCATGCCCTCGCTGTGCGAAGGCAGAACCAGGAAATCGGCGCCTTGCAGATAGTGCGACACATCTTCCGGCGGCACTCGGCCCGGCAGAAGGACCGCGTCTCTGCGCGCCACCCGTGCCGAAAGCTGCGCCAACACATTCCGCGAAGGGCCGTCGCCCACACACACCAGACGCAACCTCTCGTGCTTGTTCAGAAGAGGCTCGCAGGCCGCCGCCAGCTCGTTGATTCCCTTGGTCTCGACCAGACCGCCGACGTAGATGGCGACGACGCAATCCGTCGGCCAGCCCAGCCGCTGGCGGACCTTCATCTTGTCCTGAGCCGGGCGGAACTGTTCCGCGTCCCTGCCGAGATAGACGCACAGCGGCTCACGTCGGCACGCGCCCGTCTGGCCCAGTCTCGCACAGGTCGACTGACTAACCCCGACAGGCAGATCGACCTGCGCCAGCGTACCACGCAACCGCTTCCACAGGACCGGCATCCGGTCGGGATAGACCATCACGTCGCTGCCGACCGCCAGAGACGCAACGGGCAGACCGAGCTTGCTGCCTATGGTTACGGCCGCTTCCGCGTCCGGCAGCATCGAGACCCCCAGAACCACATCGAACGGCTCGGCCTGGTGCCACCGCTTCGCCTGCGCCATGGCGCTGAACGCCAGCGATGCGCCCTCGAACCGCCGGAACCCAAATCCGGGCGGGCGGAGGTAACTGACCCGACGCGCCCGCAGACCATCCGGTGCGGCCAGCGGATTGCCGGGACCATAATCACGCCATCGCGAGGCGCGACACAGCGGCCAGGGGGCCCACGGCCGGCCCACGAGGAAATCACAGTCGATCCCGTGCCGGCGCAGGTGCCGAGCCTCGCGACACATGAAGATCCCGTGCCTTGGCGAGGTCGTGGTTGGGAACATGTGGCTAACCGTCAATATCCGGAGCTTCTTCATCCGTTTCGTCGCAGAATTCGTCGGGGTCGGCATACCACCAACTGAGACGTTCGGCCGCCAGCACGAACGCCAGGAACACCCAATAGTACTTCGCGGACACCTGCTTGATATTCAGGCCCATCACCAGCAGAAACGTCAGGACCGCCCGCGCGTACAGCTTCTCCAGGGTCAGAGGCATGCGTCTGACTGTGAGCATCAGCAGGACGACGAAGACGGCGAACAGGACCCCCGCCGGGACGCCGTATACGCCGAGCGCGAAAAAGAAGTCGTTGTGCGGCCAGATCACGCTGTCGGTCCGCTCGAACCAACTGAAGTAGCCCGTGCCCGCCGGTCTCGTGGCCGCCGCCCCGATGGCCTTGTGGATGGGAGCCATGCGGATGTCGATGGCTTCTTTGGCGCGCTGTACGCTGGTCAACCGCGCGGAGACCGAGCTGTCCAAGCCCTGCTGCCGGACCAGAAGCCCCGTGGATAGAGACGCCAACAGAATGACGAGCACCAGCAGGGCCGCCAGCGCCGGTCGGCGCAGGACCTGTCGCACGAACAACAGCGGGCTCAGCACCGTGAAAGCCAGCGCCACCAGACCGCCGCGAGATCCGATCCGAAGCATCATGACGGGCAGGAACAGAATCGCCGCGAGATAAAGGACGCGCCACAGCAGGCTCCGATCGCGGGCGAAGAGATAGACCGCGCAGAGGAACGCCAGGGCCGTGAGGGCCGCAAGCATGTTGGCGTCGATCGCGCGTCCGAGCGTCGCGGCGTACCGCACGTCCCGCGTCTCGTGCGCCGCGCGAATCACCGCGCCCGTGCGGACCGCCAGAACGATCGTGCCCAGCATTCCGATAACATATGAGCGCAACGCCCAGAGAAACGTGGTCTCGCGGTTCGTTTCGAGAATCCAGTAGGCGATCACGACCAGTGCGACCAACTGGAATTGCGTGAAGGCCCGCATCACCTCCATCGCCAGGTATGGCTGCGGCAATGATGCGACGAAGATCCACGCGCTCAGGCCCGCCGCGACCCACAGGGCCTTGTGCCGGATGCGCAGACCCGGCCGGGTCAGCATCACATTCAGCAGGAAACTCGCCGCCACCGCAATACCCACGCCGCGATCGAGACTGAATCCCTGCCCGAACCCCACACCCGCGCCGGTAGGAAGGACCAGCATGAGAATACACAGCGCGAACGTCGGCTTGATGAGCATGCCGAGAAAGGTGGGCAGCGCAATCACCAGTCCCCCAACGAGAGGATTCCTGCCCACAAAGGCGATCCCGGACCCGATCGCGCAGACGATCAGCCACACCGCCAGGAGCAACGTGTTCATGGCGGGCGGGACCGGGATGTCTGACGTCCGCTCCTCGGGCTCGGACAACAAGCCGTCGTAGTCCACTTCTTCGAAGTAAGTCGCGTACATAAGTAACACTGGCGGTGCGGCCGCACCGATGAAGCTCCGGCACCCGGGACCGACGCCGTTCCGCGTCCGATCCCTGCCTGTTCTTTCGTTTCAAAAGACGGGCGGCATGAGAGAGCGTGCCAAGAATCGGCTCGTGCCCGCAGAGGCTTTCAGCTCGCGAGCATCCGGTTCCGATAACTCGACGGCTCAATCAAAGTCCGCTGCCGACCGCCGATTCTTCTGAGCCGCGCCGCAGGACCACAAGCAGCCGCCTGCGCTCTGCGGGGTCGATACTGAACAGCCAGGCGCACAGACACGCTACAGCGCCCGAGGCAACAATCGCGCCCAGCAGCGCCGGCCACGAATCCGGCGGGAGGAGGACCTTCCAGGCAACGATCACTGCGACCGCCGGAAGGCTGCCCGCCAGTGCGGGCCGCCAGACGCACACAAGGCTCTCGCGCGTCGCGATCTTCATCCTCCGGTTGAAGTAGATCGGCACGACCAGACCCGACACGATCGCCATCGGAACGAAGCCGAACCAGGCGATTCCCTCAAGGCCCCAGCCCAGGGATTTGACGGCGAAGACCGAGCCGGCGATGCAGAGGATCGCGGTCACTGCGGCAAGGGCCCCGAAGACACCATGCTCGCCGCGACCGGTGAGAACCAGGAAGTTGCTGTGCTGCGCCAGCATCAGGCCGTGCCCTGCCGTCAGAACGGCCAGAACCGTTGCCAGCGAACCGACGACGGTCGGGTCTGAGAACTTCTCGCCCACCCAGACGCTGAGGAACTCGCGGCCCATGACGATCAGGAAGGCGCTGGCGGGAATCAGAACCAACAGGCTGTATTTCTGTGTCAGGAAGGCGATTTCCTTGACCTTGGCATGGTCGTCGCGGGTGTCCAGCTCGCTGACGGCCGGCTTGATCGCGGCCGTGAAGGCCTGGAGCAACTGGCTCAACAGCAGCACGGCGGCGCTGGCGACGGCGAAGCGGCTGACCGCCGACGTGCCCAGGAAGATCCCTGCGATCAGGTCGCCTGCCTTGCAGACGATCAGGCCGCCCATCGCATAAAGGAACGTGTTCGTTCCATACGAGAGCATGTCCTTCAACAGGACCGGATCGATGTTGCGGCGCGACAGGGACACTCCGGGCAGCAACCGTCGGATGAACAGAGACTGAATCAGCCGCATGACGATCTCGCTCGCGCCAAACACGAGTCCCATCGTCAACAGGCCGTAACCGCAAAGCACAAGGACGACCAGCAGAACGGTCCGCACCGCCAGGACTACCAGCGTCGCCATGTTGATGACATCGTACCTCTGCAGACCGCTGAGCACGGCGGTGGTCAACTGAAGCGGGCTGGCAAGCGCGAACGCAAGGCCCACCACGAGGACCAGCCGGCCGGCCACCTCGATCTGCTCGCGCTCGATCGCAAACCAATCGCCGATCTTCGCGTAGAGCAGAACCGTCAGCAGCACCAGCACGATCCCCAGGGCCGAGTAAAAGAACAGCGCCGTGCTGACGACCTTTGAAATGCCCTGCTCGTCGCCCTTCGCCAGGCAGACAGGAATCTGCCGGTTGATCGCGCCGTTGAGCCCGAGGCTCAGCATGCCGCGATAGCGAAACAGCGAGCCGACCAGCACCCACACGCCATAGCGGGCCTCTCCCAGACGGCCCAGGAAGAACCGGATCAGGACAAAGCCGATCAACGCGTTACTGACGAGGGCCAGCAGGTTGAACAGCGTGTTGTGGATCAACCGCTTCGAGGTGGTGACAGGTTGTGCCATCGTCCTTTCTTGTCTTGTCCGCATGTTCGAGGCGCGAGACCTCGGACTTCTGCGCGACGCAGAACAGGTTCGCCGAGTCGAAGTATTTCGCATCCCACGCCATGCCTCTGGCGATTGCCGCATGAAGGGGGGCAACCCGGCCGACGAGCAGGTCCGCCATTCTCAACACGCGATGGAAGAGGCCGGCGCCGTCGAACTCAACGGCATCGAACCCGCTGCACCGCAGCAGGCGGGCCAGATGGGCTGCGGAGAAATGCTCGTGCCAGCGTTTGGTCGCCGAGACGTCGCCGATCAGGCCGTCGGCGTTGCGGAGGTACCGCGCGTCGTATTCCGCCTGCGAATGCGTCCGGCAGTAGTACCAGCGGTGCAGCCGGGGAAACCGAAATTTGAGATTGCCCATATCCAGGAACGAGAACACATGCCGACCGGGAACGGTGACGACCAGCACGCCATCGTCCGACAGGACGCGGTGCAGCTCGTCCAGCAGCCCTTCCTGCTCGCCGACGTGTTCGAGGACGTCCATCAGCGTGATCGACGAGAACATCGCGTCCGGGAACGGCAAAGGCATGGCCCCGTCGATATGGATAATCTCCAGTCCACCGGAGGCCTTCTGCGCCCGTTCGACCGCCTGACGGCTGACGTCGACGCCCACGAGGCACTTGATCTCTTTGGTCTTCAACGCCCGGAGGAATCGTCCGTCGCCGCAGCCGAAGTCGAGATGGGCCGCCCCGCCGGCGGGCACATGCTGCCATGCGAACGCATAGCGGTCCCATTTGTACGGGTTGCCGGTTGTGAATCGTGTGCGCATACGCTTGACTTGCCGGGTCCTCAGTCGAGCTTTGGCGGCGCGACGACCTGCCACAACGGACCGGCCCTGCGAAGATCGTATTTGCCGAGCGCAAACGGCGGCGCATAACCCGGGCGGTCCGAGGTCACGTAAACCGGCCGGCGTGCAAGAAGTTGCTCGAACAACTCGGCGTCGTACGGTGGCGCCCCCCTGCTGCGGATAATGCCCGTGACGACCTGCACATCGGCACGCCGGCCCTCGATCTCATGCACCAGCAGCAGCGGCGCCACGGTCGTCGTGTCGGCATAAATGACCGCATCGGGACCGGCCGCCCCCAGCGCATCGCGTGCGAAACACTCGGCGCCGTCATCGCTCGTCTTCCACGGCCGCAGGAAATAGACGTAGTCGTCGCGGTACGCGATGTCGGCCCGCGTTCCAATGTCCAGCCCCATCCGGCGGGCCGCCTCTGGCGCCGCCGCATACACCGCTGGAGGCAGCAGTGCGAAGGCCACGATGAGCATCGCAGTCGCCCGGCGAGGCACGCGTTCTTGAATGCGATGCGCGCCCAGACCGATAATCGCCGATGTCACGGCGTAGAACGGGATGAAGAAGGCGTAGCGGTCGGAGACCGTGTAGCGAAACGCAAAGACGAAGAACAGCACGAGCAACGCCGCGAGAATGGAACGGAACGCCGGGACGGGCCGCATCTTGCACAGCGCTGCGCCGCCAGCGACAAACAGCAGCGCGTTCGGGGTTGGGAAGTTCAGCACAATCAGAAGGAGGTTCTCCCTGACAAGCGTCCACGACAAGGCCGTGTTGAGCACATCCGCCTGCCAGCGATCCCCGAACGCGGCGGAAGCGAGCGTAGCGAGGATCTGGCCGCTATGGATCATCTGCCGGACGATCAGATACTCGTAGGGCAACGCGCCGAGAATCCACAGCAGAGCCATGATCGCAACATCCCTTGGGCGCACGCGTCTCCGCATCAACAGAGCACCCATGAACACGGCGTAACAGACCAGCGGAAGGACCGCGAGCATGTGCACCGAGACAGCCAAGCCATTGACCAGACCCAGGGCGTAGAGATATCGCGTTCGGCCCGTTCGGCCATATTGCAGCAGCACGACCAGCTCGCCCAGAAACAGCGCCGTCCACAGCGTGTACGTCTCCGCGATGCTCGCGTGCTGCCAGAACGTGTGCGACAGCGCCAGCGTCAATGCCGCGACAAGGGCGGGGAATTCCTTGCCCGCCCAGAGCCGCACGAGCAGGTACAGATTCGCCACCGCCACCGCCCCGGCGAAGGCCGAGACCAGGTTGACCCTGTGGGCAAACGAACCGAGCGGGATGTACTTGGCTGCGATGGCCACGAGATAGAACAGCGGATGCGCGATCGCCAGTCCGAGAAATCCTTCGATATCGTTGTGCCAGACTCGAAGTTGAATCAATCCGCTGTCCTGCCACAGCGCCCCCGGCGCGCAACTGATCCCATACAGGACCCCTGCCCCGAGGAGCACGACAAGATACACGATCCCTATGCGCGTGGTTGTCTTGGGCATGAATGTGATGTGCGAATTGCGTTCGGCGTCAACTGACGGTGACGACGAGCCCTTCGTTGCTGATACTGTAGTCGAAGAAGCGGGCCCGCTCGTTCGGCGGCTCGGTCTGGAGCATGCGGCGGACATTCGCGGCATCGGAGCCCGACTTGCAGACCATCAGAAGGAAGCCGCCTCCGCCGGCGCCAAGCAGCTTTGCCCCGTGGATATGCGGCCGGACACGCGCCAGCAGCGCCTCGATCTGTGCATTGCTGCTGTTCGGGTCCAATTGCTTGTTGAGCTGCCAGGCGGCCTCGACCAGATGCCCGAACCGCGCGAGGTCCTTGCGAATGAAGGCGTCCATCACCTCCCGCGCGACCTGCCCGATGTGCGACAGCGTCGCCATCGTGGCCCGTTCACGATTCAGATACCGGCCCACCACCTGCTGAAGGATGTTCTTGGCGAGCCGCGTGATCCCGGTATAGTACAGCAGCGTCGCCTTATCATTACACATCGGGTCTATAATATCCGATGGCACGTAATGGATGTGCGCGTCCGGGACCATGCCCGCCTGCGACACGATCATCTTGACGCCGTCGACGACGCCTCCGATCTGGTCCTGCCAGCCTCCGCCGGTGGTCAGCGCCTGCTCGAGGCGCAACACCTGGTGGAACAGCTCCCGCTGCGAGAGGTCCTTGCCGACGACCCGCGCGATCGCGGCGGTAATCACCGCGCCCATGATACTGGAGGTTCCCAGGCCGCTTCCCTTGGGAATGGCGGCCAGGGTCGTCAACTCGATTCCGCCTCCAAAGTCCTCCAGCGCCTTTCGCAGGGAACCCGCCCCCGATCGGCCGCCCGGCCGGGGCGACAGGCCCGACAACGCCAGGGCCGCCTTGGCCAGGGCGAAACTGCCGGTGGCTTTGCGGTAGTCCAGCAGGTCCTCGAACCGGCGAACCTCGATGCGAACGCCCAGGTCGATCGAGCCGATGCGGATGACCGGCTCGTCGATCACGCGGATGTACGCCTGGATCGGAGGCTGTCCGTTGAGGTTGACCGCCGCGTTCACCACGCAGCCGCCCCACTCGAGCGAATAGGGGGGCGTGTCGGTCCAGCCCCCGCCGATATCGAGCCGCGCCGGCGCGCGGGCCCAGACGATTTCATCGCTGCGCAGCACGCTGCGAGGCGACGCCGCCTCGACGATCCCGCTGCCGACGATCGACCGCTCCAGCGTCTCAAACGCCGCCTGCTGCGCCCGCTGTGACCATGCCAGAATCGACGTGTTGCGCGTCGGAAGCAGGCCGAGAGATTTCAGCCATTTACACTGAGTTCGCGTCAACTCCTCTTCGATGCCGCCAAGCACCTCGACCGCCGGCGCGTCGCGACCTTCACACAGGCGGGCCAGAGCCGATCCCAGCGTGTGCAGGACTCGGGAGAAGGTCAGCGCGGCCATGCCGTGATTCTCCCGGCTCTCGCAATACCGATGTGCTTCCTTCAGAATATCGGCGATCCAGGCCGCGACGTCGTCCCGGCCGCGCAGCAGCGAGGCCAACTCCTGTGAGGAGAACTTGCTTTCCGGCCGGAACATCCGGCGCCAGGAGCAACGGATCTCCTGCGCCCTGATCCGGCTGCGACGACGGTAGAACTCGACGTGATCGGCCATCGCCAGAATCTGTTCGAGGCTGTACCGGTCGGCCGTCCGCCAGGCGGAGCGCTGCTCCTGCGAAGCAGTGCCCGGGTCGAACATCCACAGCCAGCGACGGTAGTCGCTGTGCACCTTCACCGCGGGAAACAGGCGGGCATTCCAGATGCTCCGCTCATTCGCTGCGACCCGACGATCCCAAACGTCTTGTGGCTTGGCTCCGACATCCGCCAGCCAGGTGAGAAGGTCTTTGCCGCAGAAGACGGCACCGTCGCCGGCCGGCTCCTTGAGCGCGTCGTCGATTCCATAGCAGCGAACGAACCAGACCCGGGCGGCGTCGCGGTCGCGCCCTTGGATCACGTCGACACATGCACCGGCCGGGACCACCAGCGGCTTCTCGATATCGACACCGACGACCACGTTGCCCCCACCCAGAGTCAGCGAGGACGCGATCCGGCAGCCCTCGACCCAGGCGCCGGTCCCCTGGACCGTCGCCGGCGGCACGACCTCGTTGTTGATATCGAGGTAGGTTTGCAGGAAGGAGATGCCCCGATCCTCCTGGAGCAGCCGGGTTCCGTTGCTGAGGATCCCCCTGCTGCTGCCGAAGTCGAGGAAGTCGCAGTGCTTGAGCAACTGCACGCTGAATGGCGTTTCGCTCAGCACGTCGAACAGCTCCGCCAACATGGTGTCCGACCACCTCGAGCCGCTGCCGCGTGCCGACTTGACGTAGTCTTCCAGACGGGTCTGCGTCCCCATCGCACAGCAGATCTCGCGGTAGAAGTCGAGCCCGCGCTCCAGCACCGCCCTGCCCCGCCTGCCCGCCAGGACCAGGCCGCCCTGCTCGTCGCGGCGAGCGCCGAAGACCTGGAGCAGGCGAACCGCCGTGGCGGCGTCGAAGTGCATCACGCCGATGTCCAGACAGCTCTGTCCGTACGCGTTGATTGCTCCGTGGGCCTTCTGCTCGGGGATGGAAGGCTTTTGCAGGTACAGGCTCACCTCGTCGGCTGGTCCCTGGCAGAACACACCATGCCGGCTCGCCTGCTCGGGATTGGCGTAGCATGCGAGCCCCGTGATGCCCTGCTTCGTCAGGCGGATGTCCGACGGGTCAAACCGCAGCAGGACATCGCCCGAGGCGATCACCACCTGCCCCTGACCGTGCTGCGGCGCCGGCAGCGCCAGGTACGTGGGCAGCTGGCGGTCGAACAGGCTCAGACACACGGCGCTGTCGTTCTCGCCGGGAACGGGAATGAACACCTTGCCGCACGGACCATACGCAGGCAGGCGTCGCGAATCCCCGCCCGCGTGGACAATCAGGATGCGCAGCTCGCTCAGCGCCTCTTCCCAGCGATGCGGGCCGGACTTTTCCGGACCTGGAGCAAGCTGCCTTCGCAAGACCTCCATCAGGCAGTAGAGCGTGCTGCCCCCGCTGCCGACGCGTCGGCCGCCCGGGTCAGGGACCACGACGGCCTCGCGAACGTCGCTGAGCAGTCCAAGTTCCCGCCGCACGGCCAACTGCGATTCGTAAGCTTTCGCCTGCGCCTCGTTGGAGGCGGTGACAATCAGGTAATCCCAGGAACGGCCGCTTGCCTGCATGGCGATCTGTCCTGCCACCACCCTATTTCGTCCCCATGTGCTCGCGGTGCTCGGCGATGATGAACCGCAGCGTCTTTTGGAGGTCCGTCTTCGGTTTCCAGCCGATGGTCTTTCGAATCCGCTCGGTGCATGGAACGCGACGCATCATGTCTTCGATGGGCCGTCCGTAGGCGACCTCGTAGGGTACGAACTCCTGCACGCTGCGGCTGGCAGTCAGCTCGACCACCTTGTCGGCCAATTGCTTGATGCTCACCTCTTCCGAAGAGCCCACGTTGAAGATCTGCCCGACCGCCTCCTCGCACTGCATCAGGCCGATCACCGCATCGACCACATCCTGGACGTAACAGAAACAGCGGCTCTGCTGGCCCGTCCCATAAATGCAGATCGGCTCATCTTTCAGCGCCCACTGGACGAAGCGAGGCACCACCATCCCATAGCGTCCGGTCTGCCGAGGGCCGATGGTATTGAAGAACCGGGCGATGACCACGTCCAGGCCGTACTGCTGGTAGTAGGCCTGGCCCAGGAACTCGTCGATCGCCTTGCTGCACGCATAGGACCACCGCGACAGGCTCGTGCTGCCCAGCACGATGTCGTCTTCTTCGCGAAACGGGATGGCCTCGCTCTTTCCGTAGACCTCGCTCGTGGAGGCGATCAGAACCCGTCGGCCAAACTTGTTGGCGATCGCCAGAACGGTTTCCGTGCCGCCGATGTTGGTCTCGATCGTCCGCACGGGATCGTCGGCGATCAGTTGTACGCCCACCGCCGCAGCCAGATGGAAGATCACGTCGCATTCGGCCGCCAGCAACTGAACCAGCGACACGTCGCGGATGTCTCCTTTGACGAATTGCAGCTTCGGATGGCTGCGAAAGGTTTGCATGTTCTCCAGCCGCCCGGTGCTGAGGTTGTCGAGGATGACCACTTCCTGACCGTCGCCCAGCAACCGCTCGGCCAGGTGCGAACCGATGAAGCCCGCGCCGCCCGTAATCAACGCTTTCATTAGACCGCAGCCCTCATAGACCCGATGTGTGAAGAACTCTCACCGGAGAACAGTAACCGATTCGCGCCTCGCTGGCAATCGTCTGTTTCGGTGGACTCCGTCCCCGTCGGCTGCGCGAAAGCGCACTGCCGGCCCGGCGGCAACGCCCGACCCGCCCGGGCGACGCATGCTTTTCTCCCTTGCCTAAGTATCGGAATCGAAAGAACATAGCTTGAGACAAACCCGCGTGAGGCGCCCCGCGAATCGCGTCGTCCGGCTGCGTCGATTCCTGCCCGGAATGGACCTATAATACGGACTGTCGTGTGCAGTTGATGGCCCCCGACCGGCGCGTGTCTGGATTGTGCCAACGCCACTGACCCATCGCCGACTCAAGGCACCCCAGCGGCCGAACAAACACCTCTCTTATCGGGCCGATGAAGGAGCCTCTCTCCAAACGAACCGCAGGACAGTCACCTCGTCCCTCTCCCATTTCTCCAGCTTCGCACGCAAGCCGTCAGCCCATGCGTCCGAAAGAGCAGGATGTGCACCGTGAAAGATCGCTACGCAGGAGATGCCTTTGCACAGAGCGCGCTTGAGTCTGTTGCTGCCGCTTCTCCTGGCCGTCTTCGTGCAAACGTCGCCCGGCCAGGACCGGACTATTTCCTCGGCCGAGCTACTGGACAAGCTGCACGGCATGTGGCTGGGCCAGCTCATCGGCAACGCCGCAGGACGCGAGACGGAGGGCCTCTATTCCGGCCCCGAGCCTAATCCAAATCCTTCCGTCCCGTGGGTTATCAAGCAGGCCTGGGACGCCGACGACGACACCGATATCGAGTACGTCACCCTGCACATCCTTGAGAGCTGCGGTTTCGACTGCGACGCCAACGACATCGCCCGACAGTGGCTCGACCACATCACCCCCGAGGGGATCTTCATCGCCAACAGGCAGGCATGGTACTTGATGCGCGACGGCTATCGGCCGCCCCACACCGGCAGCCGGCACTACAACCCACACTGGTACTCGATCGACGCCCAGATCGGGACCGAACTGCTGGGCGCCCTGTCCCCCGGAATGCGCCAGACCGCCATCGACCTCGCGGGGACGTTCGGACGGGTTACCAACGCCGGCTTTGCCGTCCATGCGGCCCAATTCTACGCCGCCCTCTACGCCGAGGCGTTCTTCGAGCCGAATGTACCCACGCTGGTCCTCAACGCCCTGGCCGCCCTACCGCCTGACAGCCGCACGACCCAGGTCGTCGCCGACATCTGCGACTGGTATCGGCAGGACGCCCTCGATGGCGTCCTCGACTGGCGCGCTGCGCGGACCAGGCTCTACGACAACTACCAGGGGGCGCGCAGCTTCGGACGCTACTACAATTGGGTCGAGTCCACTATCAATACTGGTGCAACGGTATTGTCCCTCCTCTACGGCCAAGGTGACTTCGAACAAACCGTCCAGATCGCCGTCCTGGCAGGCTGGGACTGCGACTGCAACCCCGCGACGGCCGGTGGTCTGCTCGGCATCATCCACGGCTTGGCCGGGCTGCCCCGCAGCCTGACCGATCTCAACATCTGCGGCGATTCCTACGTGAACGTGGCCCGCCCCGGCCTGCCGGACGCCGACGCCCCCCTGCCCCAATCCGAATCCATTCACAGGATCGCCCAGCGGACGCTGGCCCTGGCCCAGGAGAACATCCTCCGCAATGGCGGGCGGCTCACACCTGGCCGCTTCACTTCTTACTGCCACATCCCCAGGCATGACAGCCCGCATATCAATACCTACAGGCCGGCCATTCTCGGACCCTATGACCTCGTTCCCGCTGCGCTCGACGCCGGACTGAGCGTCACTGCGCATGCATCTGTCGCGCGATTCGACCCGACGAGAGACAGGAACAACCTCGCCTCCATCATCGACGGGCTCATCGACAATTCCTACAACGGAGTCAAACCCTACTGGACGAACGATCCCGCCGATCCGAACGCACCTGCCGAAGCCTGGTTCGAGGTTCGCTTCTCCTCGCCCGTCCTCCTGGCCGGCGTCACTCTCTATGGCGGCGACTTGGTGTGGTCGCACATCAACACCTATTACCGCGACGAGCCGCCCCTAGGCGGTCCGCTGGAAGCGATCGACGTCTCGATCCTCCGGGACGGCGTCTATCTACCGCCGGGCGACATCGTCCTCTACACACCCACAAGTTGGTTGCCTATATACCAGACCATTGCCGTCACCTTTGCCCCGGCCGTAGCAGACGGTATCCGCCTGACATGTACACCCGCGCGCGGCGGCCGCTTTGTGACAATCCTCGAACTGTCCCCCCACGGGGCCATTCTGCCGTCTCCTGATGCTCAAGTCGCGCCTTTATTCCGCCGATGAACCCATCGACGGATCGCGATTTACACTCCGGCTGGCACACCAGCCGGTCGCGATGCAAGATCGACCGAAGGGCATAGGAACTCGCAACAATGGACCCGACAGATCCATCTACCCACATGATACGGCACTTCAGCCTGGGTCTTGACGACCCCCGCCCACTCACACTCGCGGCTCGAATCCAGAGCTTCCGTTGTGCCGCACGCGGCGTTCGCCTCATGCTCCGATCCCAGCACAACGCCTGGCTGCACGCCGTGGCCTCCTGTTGCGTCCTCATCGTCGGAGGCCTGTGTGTGTTGACCGCCGCCGAATGGTGTTGGATCATCCTCGCTATTATGGCCGTCTGGACAGCGGAGGCTCTTAACACCGCTCTCGAATTCCTCGCCGACGCTGCGGCGCCAGAGTTTCACCCCTTCGTCGGATACGCCAAAGACGTGGCCGCCGGCGGGGTCCTGATCTCCGCCATGGGCTCCGCGATCGTCGGCGTCCTCGTCCTCGGACCGCACGTTCTCCGTTCGCTGCGCTCCGCCCTCTAAGCAGTTCGATGTTTCACGTGGAACAAGGCATCTCAGGAATGGGCGCAATCGTGCTGTGCATAGCGCCCGCGTTGTTGTCCCGCTTGTTGCCCTACCTGTGCCCGCGCCCGCCATGGCGCATAGTACCACCATGCGGCCTACGCTGTCTACCCATATAGTCATCCGAGTCCATCTCGATCAAGGCTTGACCACGCCTTGCTGCTCAACGCAATCCCCGTTGCCCGGTTCGCAGGGCGATCACTTCCCGCACGCAGAACCGACCTGCTGCCGATCCTCCTTGCTTCGTGTTCCACGTGGAACAACGTTGCCGATACACCGTCGCGTCGAAACAATTCAACTTTGCCGCGCACGTTTTCCGAAATAGTCCTTGAGGGCCTGCGGCGGCAGACATACAATCAGCCCTCGCCTTTTTGCACAGAACGTGATACCGTGAAGGAGCAGCATGATGATGAGCGGAAAGGGCGACAAGCCCCGTCACCTCGGCAGGGGGCTCGAATCCCTGCTCAGTCCTCTGTCATCTTTTGAAACACTGCCGCCCGAGCAGCCACAGTCCTCTCCAGCTGCGGCGAATTTCCCACCGGACAAGGAGCTCGACGCCTCCTTCCACGAACTGCCCCTCGATTCCATCGGCCCGAACCCTTACCAGGCCAGGACCGTCTGGAACGAGGAGGACCTCCTCGAGCTGACAGACTCCATTCGCGCCAACGGGGTAATCCAGCCCATCATTGTTCGTCCCTTCCAAGGTCGCTACCAGCTCATAGCCGGAGAGCGCCGTTTTCGCGCTGCTCAAATGGCCGCTCTCCCGGCCATCCCCGCCGTTGTCCGCGAGGTCACCGACGAGCAGCTCTTCGAGTGGTCGCTCGTTGAGAACATCCACCGCCGCGACCTCAATGCCATTGAGCGTGCCAAAGCCTACCAGCGCTATCTCAACGCCTTCTCCCTGACCCAGGCCGACGCGGCCGAACGCCTTGGCGAGGACCGCTCTGTAATCGCTAACTACTTGAGATTGCTGGACTTACCGGAAGACGTCAGGCAGATGCTCGTTGACGGAACGCTGTCGATGGGTCATGCCCGAGCGATCCTCGGCCTGCCTACCGATGACCTCAGGCGCAAGCTCGCCAACCGCGCCATGGCCGGCCGGCTAAGCGTTCGCGACGTCGAGAGGCTCGTCCGCAAGCACCTCAGCGAGTCGCCTTCAAACGATCGTGGGGCACGCGCCAAGCCCATGCACATCCGCGATCTCGAGGACAAGCTCAAGCGTCATCTCGGCGCGCGGGTGGCGATTGAGACCCGTCGCAACGGCCAACGCGGCCGAATCGTCATAGAGTTCGATTCGATCGACGAGTTCGCTCGCATCGCCGAATCGCTCGGCCTGGCCTGCACCGAGGACGTGTAGGACAGCCCCCATAAAAAAGGCCGCCAAGACCCTCACGGGCGTCTTGAAATGCCAATTCGTGGTATAATGTACTCCGTGCCCCTGCTGTGGCTCGTTGGGCAGGGCGGCTCAGTATCCGAACAACCGCATTTGAAAAGAGGTCTCCTGTGAAACGCCTGGCAACCTTCACCGCAATCCTGTCCGTATACGCCCTGGCCACCGCCGGCGCCGCCGGGGCCGAATCCAAGATGCCCACCAAGCCCTTCTTTCAAGCCATCAGCACCGCCGACGTCGATGAGGTCAAACTGCACATCGAGCGAGGTGTAGATGTCAACAAAGAAGACGTCAGCCAGAATACGCCCCTTGGCACTGCGGTCGAGAACGGGCGCCTTGCGGTTGTCCAGTTGCTGGTCGAGGCCGGCGCCAATGTCGCGACACCCAGTCGGGCAGGGCTGCCTTTGACCATGGCGGTGATTCGCGGCAACACGGAAGTCGTCAAGTTCCTCGTGGAAAAGGGGGCCAATGTCAATACGGCGGACCCCCAAGGTGTGATCCCTCTCGTTGCCGCCGCCGAGAGCGGCTATCTCGATATCGTCGAGTTCCTTGTCTCCAAAGGCGCCAACGTCAACGCCAAGGACCGGCGCGGCCAGACCCCGCTGAGCATCGCCATGGCGGGCCGCCACACCGAGATTATGGCCCACCTTCGGCAGCATGGCGCCGAGGAACCCGTCAACCCGCTTGACATGCGCGCCTATGGTGGCAGGGGACCTCGCGTTCCGGGCGCGACAATGCCTGCCGGGGAGCCCGAACTCGATTCCGGGCCCGACAGCACTACTGCGAACGTCCAGATTCTCGGAGATCCCAATGAGATCCGCGCCCGCGTCGCGGCCTTTCCCGGTCTGCCCGAGGCCGTCGCGGCTGTGGATGCCAACAGCGCCTCCGAGCAACGCAACTGGCGGCAGCGCCGTGCGGACAACCGAACAATGCTGATTCGCACGGTCGAGAAGCAGTTCGCGGAGGAGATGACCTTTGTCAAGCGGATCGCCCAGACCGAGAAGGCCGTCAAGACCATCGCCGCTGCCGACGATCTTGTCGCCCGCAGGAAGGCACGCTACAAGGTTATCTACGAAGATCTGCGCGACGAGAAACGCGCGGAGATGCTCGAAGAGCGTGAGAACGCGGCCCGCACGCGCACGACGGGACGGTCGCGCGGGCGCACCGGCATGACGGATCCCATGGCCGGTCCCTCGGCCAACGACCCCTACGCAACACCCATGCCTGCAAGGCCGGCGCCCCGTGCTCGCGCTTCGGCGGATGCCAATGAACCGGCCCTCGATGCGGCGACGGGGAATCAACTCCAGGCCTGGCTCGGCGTCGATCCGTTGGACAAACGTGAGCTTCTGGGCAGCGTTCATGCGATGGACCTGCGGGAGTACGACTCCTTGCGTCAAACCGCCGCCGACGAGGAAGCCAAGAAGACCGCGGCCGCGATCGAGGGACTCATGCTGGCTCGCCAGGAGCGTCTGACGAGCATCACGGCCAAGATGGTCGAAGAGGATGAGCGCCTCCAGCGTTTGGAAGAGCGTACCGGCGGAACGATGGCCCCCGGTGCGACCATGGCTCCGGGGACGACTCGCGGCCGAGGCGGTCGCGCCACCACCGGCCAGGAGGAAACCACCACGCAGCGTCGGGGCCGGCGCTACCGATGAACCATTCGGAGGGACGCTGCCCGCCTTCTGTGTGCGCACGCTATTGCAGGTCTACTATTTCTGTCTTTATCCAGTGACGCCAGCTCGGTCGCTGGGACCGGTTCGCTGTAACCTGTGCAACGGCCAATAGATACGCAGCCAGACCATGGTGCCGGTCGGGCCGTGGCGTGTGTGTGTGAATATCCCGGTCCGCCTGTGGCGGATGGCAGCGGCAAGCGCAGGCTTGCCGATGGTGATATGCGTGGTGTCGAAGCCATCGGCAAACTCCGCCTTGCTCGCCGCCTGCGGCGGACCGCTGCCACGCCCGGCTCTGTGCGCCCTGGAGGGAGTGCTGCCCGAAAGCCTTGACAGACGCGAGGGGGCATCAACGGGCGATTCTGTTTGACTTCCTGGCGTGACTCGATTCAATTGTACCCCTTCGGCAGGGTTCCGAGCGTTGTGCGGATGCCTCTCTCGACGGAGCCAGGGTAGATTCTTGGGTGACTTATGCTGACGGACAACATACTGGACTTGATCGGCAACACGCCGTTGCTGCAATTGCGTGGCGAGCGCGTTTTTGCGAAGGCGGAATTTCTCAACCCCGGCGGCAGCATCAAGGATCGCGTCGCGGTGGCCATGCTCGAAGCAGCAAGACGCGACGGCAAGCTCGGTCCCGACGCGATCATCACCGAGCCCACCAGCGGCAATACCGGCATCGGCCTTGCCCTGGTCGGTCGTCTCATGGGCTACCGCGTGCGGATCGTCATGCCGGAGGGAATGAGCGAAGAGCGAAAGAAGCTGATCCGCGGTCTCGGGGCGGATCTGGTGCTGGTCCCGGACGAAGAGGGCATCGGCGGGGCGGTTCGCCACGTCGAGCAGATGGCGGCCGAAGACCCCCGGGTGTTCGTCCCGCAACAGTTCAAGAATCCTGCCAATCCTCGCGTCCATTACGAGCAAACCGCCCGCGAGTTGTGGCGTCAGATGAGCGCTGACATCCAGTGCTTCGTCGCCGGCGTCGGCAGCGGCGGCACCCTCCAGGGCGTCGGCAGCTTCCTGAAGGAGCAGAACAGCAATATCAAGATCGTCGCCGTCGAGCCGGAGAACCGCTCGGCCCTGCTCGGCCACGAACCGGGTCTGCACCAGATTCAGGGCATTGGCGACGGGTTCATACCGGACATCCTCGACGTCTCGATGATCGACGCGGTCATCGAGGTTTCCGACGAGGCCGCCATCGAAACGACGCGCCAGCTCGGCCGCGACTTCGGCCTGCTCGTCGGCATCAGCTCCGGCGCCAACGTCTGGGCGGCCCGCAAGCTCATGGAGAGCCAACCCGGGAATATCGCCACCGTGCTTCCGGACCGCGCTGAACGCTACTTCAGTACGGCTCTGCTTTAGCTGTCCGGCGTCCTATAACCCTTATCCTTCGCTCCATATCACGACCTATCTTCCCAATCTGCCATATCTTGTCCCTGCTTTTCCGTTGACAGTGCAAGGCGCCGTCTGTATCAGTCCAGTTCTAAATTTTGGTGCCCAAATGGCCGATAGGGAACTGACGTGCCCGCCGCGGAGCGAACTCCTTCGCACCGAGGCCAGTACAAGGGCTTCAGCAGGGGAAACCTCGGGAGCCCGGAACCGGCCGGTCAGCACGATCGTTTGTACGTGATCCAAGTGGGACTTTGAGCAAGACGTGAGAAATGGCGAAATCAAACGCGCGAAAATCGCTGGTCATCGTCGAGTCGCCGGCAAAGGCCAAGACGATCAATCGTTATCTCGGTCCCGATTTCGAGGTCAAGGCCTCCATGGGGCACGTTCGCGACCTGCCCTCCAAAGGTCTCAACGTGGACATCGAGAACAACTTCGAGCCCACGTACGATATCATGCCGGGCAAGAAGCGTGTGGTCACCGCTCTCAAGGCCGCGGCCAAAAACTGCGACAAGCTCTATCTGGCAACCGACCTTGACCGAGAGGGGGAGGCCATCGCCTGGCATCTGGGCGAGATCCTCGGTTTTCCCGAAGACCGGACCTACCGGGTCATATTCAACGCGATCACGAAATCGGCCATCAAAGAGGCCTTCGCCGAGCCGGGCCGGATCGACGCCGACAAGGTGATGGCCCAGCAGGCCCGCCGCATCCTCGACCGTATCGTGGGCTATCAGATCAGCCCGCTGCTGTGGAAGAAAGTCACGCGGGGCCTCTCGGCCGGACGTGTCCAGTCCGTCGCCGTCAAGATGATCGTCGAGAAGGAGCGCGAGATCCGCGCGTTCAAGGCCGAGGAATACTGGCTGATCCCGGCTGTCTTCACCACCGACCTGGCCAGCCGCTATCAGCAGCCGTGGCTTGACTTTATCGCCCCGAACGCCAAAGACGGCAAAGGGCCGAGCCTTGAGCAGCAGGGCGAATGGCTCGCGCAGCACAACGCCTTCAAGGCCGAACTGCACAAGATCGGCGATCAGAAGTTCAAGGCGGGCAACGAGGAAGAGGCCCGCAGGGTCTTCGAGGACCTCCAGCGCGCCGAGTTCCGGATCGCGGACATTGAAACCAAGGAATCCGCGTCCAGGCCCTCGCCGCCATTCATCACCTCGACGCTCCAGCAGGCGGCGGCCAATCGCCTCGGATTCAGCGCCAAGCGAACGATGTCGATCGCCCAACAGCTCTACGAAGGCATCGATCTCGGTTCCATGGGCTCCCTCGGTCTGATCACCTACATGCGAACCGACAGCACCCACCTTTCGGGCGAGGCGATGGGCGAGGTGCGCAATTTCATTCAGGGACGCTTCGGGGACGCGTATCTACCGGAGGAACCCAACTTCTACGCGTCAAAGAAGACGGCCCAACAGGCCCACGAAGCCGTCCGGCCAACGGACGTCGATTTGACCCCGGACCAGATCAGAGAGTTTCTCAACAACGAGCAATACCGGCTTTACGATCTGATCTGGCGCCGCTTCGTCGCCTGCCAGATGCAGGCGGCGCGGTGGAACGTCACGACGGTCAACATCACGGCGCCGACCTCCGCCGGCGCTGCTGTATACAAGGCCAGCGGCCGCATGCTCGTCTTCGACGGCTTCACGAAGGTCTGGCCGACCAATTCGAGCGAGCAGCAGTTGCCCGCGGTCCAGACGGGCCAGACGCTGGCGGTGGTGGACATCCGGCCGGAGCAGCACTTCACCAAGCCGCCGGCACGATACACCGAGGCCTCGCTCATCAAAGCGCTCGAGAAGGAAGGGATTGGCCGACCGAGCACCTACGCGCCGATCATCAGCACGATTCAGGAGCGCGGCTACGTCGAGCAGAAAGACAAGAAATTTCACGCCACCGATCTGGGCGAGGTCGTCACCGGAAAGCTCGACGAGTACTTTCCCAGAATCATGGACATCGCCTTCACCCGCCACATGGAAGAGCAGCTCGACAAGATCGAAGAGCAGCACCTCAACTGGCAGGGCGTCCTCGGGGATTTTTATGGGCCTTTCAAACAGAATCTCGAAACCGCCCAGGAACGGATGACGCATGCCAAGGCCGAGTCGACGCCCAGCGAGTACACCTGTCCCGATTGCGGCAAGCCCATGGTCTACCGCTTCGGCAAGAACGGTCGGTTCCTGAGCTGTTCGACGTACCCCGAGTGCAGGTTCGCCTGTCCCTGCGACAAAGACGGCAAGATGCTCCGCGAAGAAGTCACCGAGCACAAGTGCCCCAAGTGCGGCAAACCGATGATCCGCAAGAACGGCCGCTACGGGGCCTTCCTCGGATGCAGCGACTACCCCGAGTGCAAGACGACGCTGCGACTGGACAAGGAAGGCAACGCGATGCCGCCGAAACCTCAGGCGGAGCCCTCCGGCGTCAAGTGCCACAAGTGCAAGCAGGGGGAGCTGGTCATCCGCCAAAGCAAGCGAGGCCCCTTCCTCGGCTGCAACCGCTTCCCGCGATGCCGGACGATCGTCGGCATCAAGCAGCTCGATCATCTCAAGGAGCTCCAGGCGGCAGGGCAGTGGCCGCCGGACAGCCTCGAAAAGGCCGACGAGATCCTTGGCAGAGCCAAAGACAAGAAGACGGCCGTGGCCAAGTGAGCCCGGCATGCGCCCCTGTCGCTGCGCTTGTACCTCGCCATAGAAACAGAAAGGGAGCCCTGAGGGCCTCTGTGGGAGTCAGCCACAGAGCAGAGCCTCAGGACTCCCGTTTCCGTCATCTTCGAATGATTGAGCGGCTTGGCGCGGTGATCGCCCCTACTGCTGTACCTGCTCAACCCTTTGCACTTGCGCGGTGCCGGCCTGCATGGCCGTGATGACCGAGCCCACCGAACCAGGGCCGCCGCCGAGCGATGAGTTCTGCATAACGGCCAGACAGGAATCCTCCGCCACGGCTCCCATCACGTTGCTTGCCCCCTGGCCCTGATTCAGCAGTACCGAGTTACTGGCGCCCGCTCCCCCCGGACCCAGTTCTTTGGCCAGCGACTGGGTGCCAATGACGGCCACGCCCTGACCCTGTGCAACCTGCCCGAGGCAACCTGTGATACTCTGGACCTGCCCTGCTGCGCTGGTGCCACCGAAGGGGACCGCCGCATCGATACTGCCGGCCATGAGCACCTGATCCACGGTCAGGCCGGCGCACATTCCGTCAGCGAACCCGACCTGATTGAGCATGCCGTGAATGCCTTGGCCGGCAGCCGTCCCGACGCCTGTCGCGGACTGATCGTTGCCCACCAGCAGATTCTGCGCCAAAGATCCCGTGCCCGGCCCGGCCGGCAGACTGATTGAGCCGATGAGATTGGCGTCGAAATTGAAACCCTGAAAGATGTCCCCCAGCGCAAAAGCACTGGAGCCGATGAAGAGGACGACAATCGTCGAAACTGCAATCGCCTTTACCATGATTCGAATCCTTTCTACTGTTGTTGCCTTGGCTTACTATCGGACCGCCAATCCCGAATTGGCGATCGAAAAACCAGTCAAACGCTCCTTCGCATCACCTGCCGCGACAACCTCCTTCCTCCCCCTTGCTCCCGTGGAAACCATTCATCCATTCCTTCACCCCGGCGCGACCTCCTTTCTCCCCGCTCACGGTCGTTTCATCTTCCGGTTTCTTCTTACGCACCACCGCACCGATTGAGGCACGTCAATTCCACCAAGTTCCCCGCCCCACCGTTGTCCAGGGGATGCTTGTGCTGTTGTGAACCTCGGCGCGTACACACCCCGCTGGCCATCCTGCCTGCTCCGTTGAATGTGACGACCTCCACGGTACGTACCGGGCAAGAACCCAAGCCCTTTACGGCGAAACCTCTGCGTTTACAGACTGCGGCCTCCGTAGTATCCAGTGTCCTTGAGGCCGGCTCGATGGGTGGACCTGAGCCAAGGTAGACGAGCTGCCCGACACCGATGAGCACGGCCTCGATTTCCTTATCGAGTACTGTCTCATCACCCTCCCGAAGGACCGCAACCAGGCAGGTGTGCGCATTACCAGCCCGCCCTCGTTGTGCCACGGACGATCACCGTTGGCACCGCGAGTGGCGCGCGAGCGTGAATACCCTCAACCGCACAACCGACTCGGCCCGTCCTTCATCCTGTCGACAACACCGTCATCGCAGAAATGAAAACAGGCGATGGTAACCTCCGATTCCCCTTCTTCTCCGTAATCCGCCGGGGTCACGATCCTCCGTTCACCCAGCATCTCCAAAGGCGGATCTCGATGGTATCCGATAGTGTACGACTGAAGATCCGTTTGTCAAGTCTAAAGTTGGGAAAATCGGCTCTTGCAGCATGTGACATTCGCTCGCCGATGACCCATGGCGGCTCCGCGGTGAACGGCCTGCTCCGACGCAAGCAACGTGGACTCGCCGGGTCCGGTTATGAAGCGTACGACCTCCCCGCGCGCCGCAGGCAACGATCGCATGGCCCCCTCCGTCCCGGCCGTGCAACTCGCTTGGCAAACCGGCGTACCGCGTTATAATGGCGGCGCGTATTGCGGCGTCGCGTTGCAGTGAGGTGGAACGGAAGATGGCCAAGAACGAAGTCCCGGAACCGCAGCCCTTCGAGACCGTCGAGCCGATCGGCAAGCGGATCCTCATCCGCAAAGACGAGGACAAGAAGGAAACCAAAGGCGGCATCCGGCTGCCCGACAATATCGAAATCCCGACGATCACGGGACGCATCGTCGCCGTCTCGGCCGAGGTCGAGAGCATGCCCGAGATCCCGCTGGCCCGATACGACAAGGTCCTGTTCAATCCCAAGGGGGCGATCCCCGTCGACTTCGAGGGCGACAACCGCCTGTTCGTGGTGGAAGTCGAGAACGTCGTCGCGGTCTTTCGGAAAGCCTGAGCTCATATCCGTGGCATCGGTGGTCCTGAAGCTCTCAGATATATGCATGAGTACCGTCCGGAGGCGTTAGGCCATGCCTCTCGTGACGACAGTTGGCCAAGTGTCGGCGTCATGATGTCGTCGCGATGGCATCATCATAGGTGAGGAGTTCGCTAAGCAGCGAAGTTCATGGATGATGTGTGATTTGGAGCACGCCAGTTGATTGTTGCGGAGTGAGTGCCACTCATATATGATGAGGCATGCGGGCACGAATATTGCTGGAGTTGAGCAGACCGAAGCGTCTTCGGCGACAGTATCGGAGCGAAAGATATCTGAGGGGAGCATGTATGGACTCGGAAGAGAAGATCAAGGCGTATTTGGAGGACCAGGATCTGCTGATGAGAGAATGGTACCGAAAGCAGGTCGCCTACGCCACGGGTATCGATCCTGGTGAACCGGTCAGTACTGTGGAAGACATCAAGAAAGGATTTGACAATTGGGTGAGCAAGCACGCGGCAAGCCTCCGCAAAGTCGTCTGTCCGAACATGGATGAGATCCGAGCGGCTGACGGCGCCTTTGCCGCTGTAGGTATCATCTCGCGAGCGCTGCGTTACGAGGAGTACATCGGGCCCCTCCTCGAAACCGCCTGCTTCTTGTTTGTGTACGGGGCCGAAAGACTCTGTCAAACCAATGTGCCCTGAGGAACTGGATGATAGTCTATTGCTCCTCTTCAGCCGGGAAACGCAGGAGCCGCTGGGAACTGGCTTCTTTGTTACCGAGGATGGTGATTTTGTCACTACCTATCATGTCCTGTCCCTTAACCTGGACAATGCGACGCGAATCTCTTGCCAATGGAATGGTCATCGCTTGGCAGTCCAGTTGATCAGAGGGCTACAGACGTTCTACGAGAAGCTAGACCGCGGAGCCGCCCAAACCGATCTCATTCTGCTTAAGGCGCGCATCCCCAACAAGAACCTCCGATCCAAACCTCTGCCTGTCAACCTATTCGATGCCAACGCTCAAATTCCCGCCTTGCTAAGGGTCTGGGGGAAAGGTTTTCGCACAGAAGGGAGGAAGCACTGGGGCGATGCGGAACTCTGTCCGTTCAAAGTAAACTTGGAGACATACCACAAGGAGAATGGAACGTGGTCATGTACATCTGAGCGACCGATCTTCAAAGGGTTCAGCGGTTCTCCGGCAATTATCGAAGGAGCCCAGGAAGCCATGGGTGTTGTTGTCAGACGTGCGGAAGAGGAGCGGCCTCTTGCCATCGTCCAGTCCCTTCACATGCTTGGTACCCAACTCGAAGCTTGCGGATATGACTGCAGCCGACTGCGTCTGACTCCTCGGTCGCTATATGGCCAGTACCGTCGAATTCAGTCCACACTGTTCGAAAGGGACGACTGGCCTTACGCAATTGACAAGGAGGTCTTCGTCAACGCGTTCGATTACGAGACGGCGCGCTTTCCTCTGGACAAAGTCGTGTCTGCCACGCGATACGGGCGTTGCATTCGTTTTGCCGCTGAACAGTTGAGCCACCTCCCCGTCTTTTGTATCGGAAACTACGGCATGGGGAAGACAACCATATCCAAGTTCCTCTTCGCAGAATACACGTCGTATTCTCCAGCCGGCAGCCCGATCTTCATTCCTTTGTCGGGAAAGCGGCTCCCGGAACCGCATGGGCAGAATGCCCATGATTTCGCTATAGAGCAGTTGTACCAGACCTTTCGTCAGGAGCAGCGTCGTGCCGGATGGAAGCTTGACATCAGTGATGAGTTGCTGCGCGGATACCTACGCGCATTTGTTCGCGACAACCAAGTCGTTCTGATCCTCGACGGGATCGATGAAGCCATTATCCCCAGTCGGGCTTCGCTGACGCTCTTCGCACACTGGCTCAAGTCGCTCGATTGGACATATTTCTTGACCAGCCGGAAAGAATTCCACGCCTTTTTTGAACTAGTCGGCCGTGAGATGGTTTCGTGCGACCACGTTGTCATCGAGCTCAAATCATGGGGGCCGAAACAGTGGGATACATATGCGTCCGCCCTATCCACCAAGTACCGACACAAGGTGACGCAGGTCGACAGGTTGAGACAGAGCCTGAACAGCAGGGCGTATGGTGATTTGCCCGAGAGGCCTTTGTTTCTGAAGATGATTTCCGATCTTGAACTGAATGACGAAACGTACCTGGGGGAGATCCCTCCTGAGCTAAGGGACAACAAGGCTGAGATCTACTGCTTCTATCTGAAGTGGAAGATTCAAGATGACTATGAGAGGAAACAGGGGAAATTCCATGTCTCGGATCGCCGGCGTTTTACCGCCCAGTGTTTTGAACTCTTCAGAAGACTGGCTGCGGTGGAATACGCACGAAGCAGTCCGCGCGAAAGCGTTACCCGGCCAGATGGGTCGCGTGTCGATACAACCGATGCCCTGGGATACTCGGGATTTACTGAGGATGATGTGGCCCAGGCGTGCGATGGGCTGTGGATGCTGAGGGCAGAGTTCGTTCTCAAGCACCTGTCAGGTTCTCCGTTCTTCTCTATGATACAGGCGCGCATCGGAAACGGCGAGGAGGAGTTGTACAGGTTCTCTCACAAGTCATTCTGTGAATACCTATTTGCATATGATCTGGCGGAGACGATATTCCGAGGACCACCGGAACGAGCCGAATGCGGACGCGAATGGGATCTGTATCAGACCTTCGAAGTCAGTGCGTTCTTCAAGGATGAGATAGAACGGAGACGTATTCGCCAGAAGCTTCTCTCTCTCGAACAGATTTCCGGGTATTTGCAGAGCGCCTTCGAGAAAGAATTTCTTGCTCGAACGGAGTTCTCGACCTACTCCGAACGCCTGGAAGAGGTCCTCTACTATACAGGTAGGTTCGCCGTCCGGTCGCCGAAGATCCTGTCGGTCCTCAAGCAGATCGTCGCAGACCCGATCGGTGTCCATGCTGTCTATTACCGCACCGCTCACATTGCCCTGGCCTTCTCCGAGTCGATCGATTATTGCATCAAGTATGTGGCCTATCTTATCCACAGCTACCACAGCGACCGAAAGGCCTTCCAGTTGGATTCTGAGATCCAAGCAAATTATTACGGCAAAGGCAATCTACACAAGGCCCTGAAGATGGACATCGACGCATTCATCCAGACAGGGGAGTCCGATGCCATTTTGCCGTTGCGCCTCTTCTCGTACTTCACCTGTCTCCCTTTCGGCACGGACGAGATTGACCAAGCTAGGCAGTACTTGGCCGATGTGAAAGACGCCTGCAACCGAAAGAAGTGTCACCGAATGAGCCGAATCCTTGGCAAGGTGGGTGCTATTATGGAGGAGATCAGCAGGGTGGCAGCGCAATGAGTCGTAAGAGATACTATCTCTGGGCAGGCCCAGTGGAACACATCCTCAAAGCCATGGGAGAAGGTCAGAATCAGGTAACTGTTTCGACGGACCTGAACAGAAGCGTGTCCACTGTCGCCATCCACCATGGCGTGGCGATTTTTGACGCCCACACCACGTTGGATAAGCAACAACTGCTTGGCATCGCCAAGAAGAAGTGGCGAGTGTTCATCCTCGAAGGCAATGCAGTTAGAATAGCGGAGTCCCGAGACACACACTACCGGAAACTGGTCCCGACAGAGGGAGCACCTACACTCGAGATTGACGGTGTCAAAATGCATCGATCGAAGGGGATTGACCCATTTGATGACGCTAGAGAGAAAGTGGATCAGGTCGTCAAGACCGGACATCGCGTCTTGGATACGTGCGGAGGCCTGGGTTACACAGCCATCTGGTCGCTTCGGCTCGGCGCACGCGAAGTTCTATCCGTGGAGTATGACAATAGTATCGAGTTGCTCAGGCGCGACAATCCATGGTCACAGGAGTTATACGATCAGCGAACAACGCTTGTTTCTGCTGATATCTTCGGTTTCATCCAGACTCTGCCAACAGGTACTTTCGACAGTATCCTGCATGACCCTCCAAGGTTCTCGCTCGCGGGACATCTCTATGGCGAGGACTTCTACGAACAGCTCCATAGAGTTCTTGGCAAAGGAGGCGCTCTGTTCCATTATACTGGTATGCCGTACATAGTCCGGCGAGGTGACGGCTTTCTCGCCAGTACAGCGAAGAGGCTGAGGTCGGTAGGCTTCGGTATCGTCATACCGAAGCAAGGCATTCTTGGGGTGAAAGCAGTCAAGTGAACGTCGTCCTGCGGGCCAGGTCGTGTCAGATTTCTGCCTCGACGAAACGATCGCCCGGCTGGACGTGCCAGCCGTTGATGAAGTCTTTGAACTCCATAAGTCCCGAGCCGGCCGGCTTGATCTTGCGGATGCCGAGTTTGCCGTCTCCGCAGGCCACGTTCAGGTCCTCGTCAAACGTCCCGGGGACGGCCGAGGCCGGAGTCGGGCCCCAGATGACATCAGCCAGAGCCAACGTCACACGTACGGTCTTTCCCGTCCTTGTGCTGAGGTAGTGCGACGAGGCCCCCGGCCAAGGCCAGAACCCTCGCACCTTGTCGGCGACCACGTAGGCGGGAAGGCGGAAGTCGACCTCGCCGTCGGCCTTCTTGAGCTTCGGTGCTTTCGACGCGAGGAACTCGTCCTGCTTCGTGTACGTTGCGGTGCCCTCCTCGATCCGGTCGAGCGTCTCCAGCAGCAGCGGCGGCGCCACCCGGGCCAGCCGGTCGTGCAGTTCGCCCGCCGTCTCGTGGACGCCGATTTGCGTGCCGCGCTGGGCCAGAATGTCGCCGGCGTCCATCCGGTCGGCCACGGTGATGATGCTCACCCCTGTTTCTTTCTCGCCTCGGATGATCGCCCAGTTGATCGGCGCCGCGCCGCGATACTTCGGCAGCAGAGATGCATGTACGTTGATGGCGCCGTGGGGTGGGAGAGCCAGCAGTTCCGGCCCGATCTTCTGGCCGAATGCGATCACCACGAGAATGTCGGGCCGGACCGCCGCGATGCGTTTACTGACATCGGCGGCGTTGACGTTATCGGTCTCGATGGATGGCTTCGCATGGCTCTCGGCCCAGTGGCCCACGGGCATCGGACAGCACTTGCGCCCGCGACCGGCCGGCTGCGGTGGCTGCGTCACCACGAGGGCAATCTCGTGATGCGATGCCTTCAGCGCATCCAGGCACGGGACGCCGAATTCGCCACTGCCGAGATAGACGATGTTCATATCGATGGCCCGTTCCGAATCGGGCGTCTCGAAGCAGGCGGGCGACCGCCCATCCGCGACCCCCGTTCTCCTGTGCTATTTGCCCTCGTGCTTGTCGATGAGCTTCTTGATCTGTCGCCGATTCGCGATCTTTGCAGCCGCACCCATACGATTAACGATCGTCATCCCATCGAGGTGGTCGCTCTCGTGCTGCAAGCAGCGGGCGTACAACCCGTCGGCCTCCTCGGTGAACTCATGGCCGTCGAGGTCGGTGGCGGTGACCGTGGCCCTCTTGTAGCGCCGGATCTTCGGGTAGATTCCCGGCACCGAAAGGCAGCCTTCGCCGTTCTCGTCCAGGTCGCCGGCCGGCGTGACGGTGGGGTTGACGTACGCTCGGACCTGCTCGCGCGAACCATCCATGGAGATGATGAACAGCCGCAGGCCGACGCCCGCCTGCGGAGCCGCCAGGCCCATCCCCTTGTTCTCGATCATGATGTCGGTCATCTTCTCGACCAGCCGCCGGATCGTCTCGTCGATCTTCTCCACCGGCGCCGCCGGCTGGCCCAGCACCGCCGCCGGATACCGCGTGATTCTGCACTTGTCAACATCGATCATGATACGGACCTCGTACTCCAGGCTCTCGTAACCTCACTGCACCCGGTGGTCATTTGTCATCGAACTCGTGGCCGGCGAAAGTGTTGCCGAGGTAACTCTTCTTGACCAGCTCGTTGCGGATGATCTCGGCGGGCGGACCGGCCGCAATGACCTGGCCGTGGTCGATAATATAGGCCTTGTCCGCCACTTCGAGCGTCCGTTCGACGTTGTGGTCGGTGATCAGCACGCTAACGCCCGAGCTGACCAGATGGCGGATCTCCCCCTGCAAGTCCTGCACCGCGATCGGGTCGACCCCGCTGAACGGCTCGTCCAGCAGGATCAGCGATGGGTCGGTCACCATGGCCCGCGCGATCTCGAGCTTGCGGCGCTCGCCCCCCGAGAGGAACCGTCCATGGCTCTTGGCCACCTCTTTGAGGTCGAACCGCTCGATGAGCATGTCCGCCTTCTCGCGCCGTTCCGCTCGGGTCAAAGACATCGTCTCGAGGATCGCCAGCAGGTTGTCCCGAACGCTGAGGCGTTGGAAGATGCTCGGTTCCTGCGAGAGATAGCCGAGCCCGAGGCGAGCCCGCTTGTACATGGGCAGCTTGGTGATCTCGCGGCCCTCGAAGACGACCTTGCCGGCATCGGGGGTGACCATGCCCATGACCATCCGGAAGGTGGTGGTCTTGCCGGCGCCGTTGCGGCCCAGAAGGCCCACGATGCTCCGCTGATCGATGGTCACCGAGACCTCGTTGACGACGGCCCGACCCGAATACCGCTTGACCAGTTTGTGCGTTTCCAGAAGGGTGATGCCAACCAATAGAGCACCTCGCGTACACACAGTTGCGGACAAAGCCGCATTATACCAAGCCCCTAGGGGCAGGCAAGGGCGCACTTGGGCTGCCGGGACGCCGGTCCGGACGCACTTGCGGCAGGCTCGGGACAGGCCTGCCCGCGTGCGAAAGCGAATAAAACTTCTGGCAATCGAGGGCCTTTTTTGCTATGGAGTGTGTTTTCGTCGCATGGCCAAGCCCATTCGGGAGTCCATAAAAGAGAGCATATGTTTGCTGTCGTGAGCGATATCCATTCGAATATTGAAGCCCTGAGCACAGTCCTGGCGGACATCGAGAAGCGGGGTATCCAGAAGATCTACTGCCTGGGCGACGTGGTCGGCTACGGGCCGAACCCCACTGAGTGCCTCGATCTGATGATCGAACGCACCGAGTGGTGCGTGCTCGGCAACCACGACTACGCGGTGTTCTACGAGCCGACGAACTTCAACTACGGGGCCGAGCAGGCCAGTTTCTGGACGCGGGACGTGATGGAGACCGACCCGGACAAGGCCCGCAGCGACAAGCGATGGCGTTTCCTGGGCGAGCTGCCCATGCGCCGGACGCTGGAGACCCAGTTGGGGCCGACCAAGGCCACCATCGACTTCGTCCACGCCTCTCCGCGCCGGCCGATCAACGAGTACATCTTCCCCGACGACGTCTACACCAATCCGGCCAAGGTCCGCGTCCTGTTCGAGCGGATTCCCCACGTCTGCTTCGTGGGACACACGCACATGCCGGGCGTGTTCCTCGATGAGCCGGACTTCTACCTGCCCGACGAGCTGGGCGGGGTCTATCCCATCATCGAGGAGGAGAAGGCCATCATCAACATCGGCTCGGTGGGCCAGCCCCGCGACAAGGACAACCGCGCCAGCTACGTGTACGTCGAGGAAAACAAGGTCCATTTCGTTCGGCTGGAATACGACTTCGAGACGACGATGAAGAAGATATACGCCATCGACCGCCTGGACAATTTCCACGCCGAGCGGCTTCGGGACGGTCGATGAGAGGTGAGCGGTCGGTTTGATGCCCGCTGAGACCGGGCGGCCTCGGCAGCCATGCGCCCGCCGGGCGCGGACGACCTGTGACTTGCCAAGTGGTTCGAACATAAAGGATTGTATGAGTCCGAGAAAATCAGTCGTTGTGGTGCTTGTCTGCTTCTGCCTGCTGTGCGGCGGGCTGATCTTCGAGTCAGGGGCCTTCCGCACGTCCGCATCGCCCGAGGGGATCGATTCGCCGGTGGCACGGTCCGGCTTGCTGCTGCTCCAGCAGACCGCGGAGGTCAACGTTCCCGGCGCTGCTCTGACACCGTTGCCGCCCACGCCGCAACCACAGCTTCAACCGGCGCCGTCCGAGGTCTTCGGCGCCGTCGGCGGCCCCAGCCGGCGCACCACCGTCGGTTCGGCGGACCCGAAGTCCGCGTTCAAATTCCAGCTCGAACTCGACTCCAAAGGGGCCGCCATCCGCACCGCCACGTTCAGCGGATTCAAGGATCGTAACTACAGAGACCCGCAGCCGCTGGTCTTCCTCTCGCCCGCCGAGTCGGGCAACGGACGCGAAATGCTGTCGATGGCCAACAGAGGCCTGGTCCTTGTCAACCAGCAGCAACAGCTCAGTCTCGACGCCTTGAGCTGGAGGACACTCGGCGCCGAAACCACAGACGCCGGAGATCAGACCGTTTCCTTTGAAGCCACCATCACCGGTTCGCAGGATCGACCGTTCCTGAGACTGGTCAAAACGTACCACGTCAAGCCCGACAGCTATCTCGTCGAATGCTCCCTGACGATCGACAACCTCTCGGACGAGACGCAGAAGGTGCGCTACGATCTCGGCGGGCCCTTGGGCCTGGAGCGGGAGGCCTTTCGAGAGGACATGAGAAGCATCATCGGCGGCTACCAGGGCGCCCAAGGCCAGATCACTCGGAGCAAGCTCGACAAGAAGACCCTGCTCAAGGCCGGCACGCCGCTGCCGATCGAGCCGAAGAACGGAGGCGGCCAGTTCCTCTGGGCCGCGGCGGTCAACAAGTACTTCGCCGCCATCCTGGTGCCGGTGCCCGACGCCAACGACGCCTTCTGCGATTGGATTAGCGGACGTACCGGCCGGCTGTACAACCCTGATGGTGACCGCAAGGCGGACACCGGGGACGAGACGGTGGGCCTCGATTTCTCAGTAGCGTCGGCGACGCTCGCTCCCGCCGGACAGCCAGACAGCGCCCGCACGTACAACTTCCAGCTCTATCTCGGGCCCAAGGACAAGAGCCTCTTCGACAAAAACGAACTCTACAAGCGGCTCGGATTCGTCCAGACCATCGATTTCATGGGCTGCTGCTGCCCCGCGAGCATCATCAACCCGCTGGCCTTCGCCATCCTGGCCATCATGAAGGCGATGTACACCGTCATCCACAACTACGGCGTCGTCATCATCATCCTGGTCTTCCTCATGCGGCTGATCCTCCACCCGATCACCAAGAAGAGCCAGGTCTCCATGAGCAAGATGAGCCAGTTGGCGCCCCGGGCCGAGGAGATCAAGAAGAAGTACGCCAGCAACAAGGCGGAGATGAACAAGAAGCTCATGGAGCTCTACCGCGAGCAGGGGGCCTCGCCGATCATGGGCTTCCTTCCCATGATGGTGCAGATGCCCATCTGGATCGCCCTCTGGAGCGCCGTGTATACGAGCATCGACCTGCGCGGGGCGGCGTTCCTGCCGTTCTGGATCACGGATCTGTCGGTGCCCGATGCGCTGATTCGCTGGTCGCCGATCACCATTCCGCTGCTGGGCTGGAAGGTGGAATCGCTCAACGTGCTGCCCCTGCTGATGGGCGTGGCGTTCTATCTCCAGCAGAAGCTGATGCCGACCCAGGTCAATGCGGCCACGAATCCGCAGATGGCCCAGCAGCAGAAGATGATGATGATCATGATGCCGCTGCTGTTCCCGCTGATGCTGTACAACGGCCCATCCGGCGTGAACCTTTACATCATGGCCAGCACCTTCGCCGGCGTGATCGAGCAGCACGTGATCCGCAAGCATATCCGCGCGCGCGAAGAGGCCGAAGCCCAGGGCCTGGTCTCCGTCACAAGCAAGACCGGCGGCAAGGTCAAGAAGAGGAAACCCAAGCCGTTCTACAAGTTCTAAAGCAGCCTTTTTATAGGTCCTATTGGTCCTATGGGTCCCATAGGACCAATGAGACCGATAGGACCTATGCAATTCTCCGACACCATCGTGGCCGTCAGCTCCGCAGCAGGGGGGCTGCGCTCCATCGTTCGCATCACCGGTCCCGACGCGCTGACGCCGTGCCAGCGCGTGTTCACGGACCCCATCGCACTCCGCACGAACGGCATTCTGTCCGGCCCGGTCTCCATCGCTCCCGGCGTGACAGTACACGGGCGGCTCTATCTGTTCTTCGCACCGCATTCGTATACCGGCGAGACCCTCGCCGAGCTTCACATCTATGCCAGCCCGGTCCTGGTCGCGACGCTGGTGCAGAATCTTCTGGCGACGGGTCTTCGCGCGGCTGGTCCGGGCGAGTTCACCGCCCGCGCCTACCTCAACGGCAAGATGGACCTGGCCCAGGCCGAGGCGGTCAACGAGATCGTCGCCGGCTCCAATCGCTTCCAGGTCGAAGCCGCCGAAAGGCTCCTGAGCGGCCGGCTGACCGCGACCACCAGGGCGGTCCACTCCGCTCTTGTGGATTGCCTGAGCCTGATCGAGGCCGGCCTCGATTTCAGTACCGAAGACATCGCCTTTATCGGCCCTCGCGAGGCGGTAGGGCGGCTCGACCGGATCAAGAGCAACCTCGAAGGCCTTCTGAGCGGCAGCATCCGCTACGAGTCGCTGATCGATCTGCCTTCCGTCGGCATCGCCGGCGCGCCCAACGCCGGTAAGAGCAGTCTCCTGAACGCGATGCTGGGCCACGAGAGGAGCCTCGTCTCGGATCGTCCCAGGACGACCCGCGACGTTCTCAGCGGCCTGCTGGCGACGGATCGACTTCAGTGCGTGCTGTTCGATTGCGCCGGCCTGCTAACCGCACCCGAAAGCATCCTCGATCGACTGGCCCAACAGGCGGCGATCGAGGCGCTGCGACGTTGCCAGGTGGTCATCTTCTGCGTCGATGCGGCCAAGCCCGACATCCGCGAAGACCTCGCCATCCGCGCCCTGATCCGGCCGGAAACCGTGCTCTACGTCGCGACCAAAGCCGACCTGCTGAACCCCGCAGATTCGCAGCGTGCCGTCGAGACGCTGGCGCAAGCGTTCGCAGGCCCGTTCCTGGCCGTCTCGGCCCTGACAGGGCAGGGACTGCGACAATTACAGGACCTGATCGCGCGGTCGCTTTCAGCCGGACCACAAGCGGCAGCACGGGAAGGCCACGACGCTGTGGCGCTGACGGCCCGACACCGCCAGGCCGTAAGCGAGGCGATTGCGAACCTCGACCAGGCCATGGTCCAGATCGAGCAGGGGGCCGAAGAGGTCGCCGCCGCAATGATCCGCGAAGCGTGCCAGGCGTTGTCCGAGATCGAGCAGCAGCCCATCGACGAGCAGATCCTCGACCGCATCTTCAGCCGCTTCTGCGTCGGCAAGTGAGAATCCAATTCGACGATTCCTCGAATTGGATTCTCATCCCTTCGGCAGGCTCAGGGCAGGCTCTGAGACGAAGCCGAAGGATCTCCCCAGAGCCGCGTGGCAGCCTCAAAGCGCAGTGCAACGGAGCTTTGGGGATGGCGCACAGAGTCTGGCCATGTGTACCGAGAGACACCTGCGCACTCGACCATCTCCAAACGCTTCCGTGGTTCAGAGCGCTCATGCCGTACGCATCTGGGCCAGACCCCTGCGCCTCGCGGCGATTCGGGACATTCAGATTTCGTATTTGGGGTTTGTTTCGAGATTCGTGCTTCCGATTTCGATATTCGCAGTCGTTACGCCGTTTGGGCTTGCAGGTGTTCCTCGCGGACTCTGGTCCGCCGTTCCGGCGGCCATTCCCTCGGGAAATTCACAGAGGCGAACTCGCCGAAGTATTTGACCGCCGCGTAGTCGTACGCCCGGGCCGCCTCGACCTCATCGTCGAAATACCCGAGGTGGTGCAGACGGCCGTTGAGCCGGTAGTGCGCCGCCCACTTGCGCATGCGCTTGTTGAAGGTCACGCCCTTGAAGCGCGAGAGGCCGGTGCGCCGCTTGCGCTGGTTGAAGCGATTCTCGTTGCGTGTGCAGATCCGCAGGTTGGACCGGCAGGCATTGCATCGGTTCCCGTCGATGTGGTCCACGACCTTGTCCGGCGGCGCCTCCATGATCTCGCGGTGCATGAGCACCGCTCGCCTTCCGTCCAGTCGGCAGGGGTACCCGTTTACCAGACGCCAGTGGTACTGGTTGAGCCACTCGTAATCGGCCCCGTCCACCAGCGCGTAACCGCCGCCGGAGAGCGGGATCAGGCGGACGCTGTCGTCCTCGGGGGGCATCGGCCGGGGCTGGTAGTTCTCACACCCGACCCCTGGCACGTAGTGCACCACGCCAGGCCACTGGGGGTGATTCGCGCACTTGGGCACGATCGGCTCACCCAGGTACAGCGACCGAAGCCAGTCCTCCGGGTCGAAAATGCAATACACGCAATTGTTGCAGCATGGTCCAGACATGACTCCTCCCTTCCACACCAGACGTAGGACACGAATATCGAATCTCGAAACTCGAAACAAATTCAAATGTCCCAAGCTCGAAACTCAAAGCCTCCCGGCTGGGCGAAAGCCGTTTTGAACATTGGGATTTCGGTCCTTCGAGCTTGTTTCGGATTTCGACATTCGTATTTTACCAGCTTGCTCATCACCGCTTCATCAGCGCGAACACGCCCCAGCCTAAGTATTCACGCGTGTACGCGGCGTGGCGCTGCGGTTCCGAGGTCAGTTTGGCTCGAACCTCTTTGGCGAGCTCGTCGTCGGGATTGGCCTCCAGCCATCGGCGCATGGTGAGCCACTTGGCCGCCTCGTATCGGTCCCAACTGTCCTGGTCTGCCAAGACCATTTCCACGACGTCGTAGCCGAGCCGGCCGAAAGACGCGAGAAGCTCCGGGAGCAGGAGAAAGTCGGAGATGGAGTTGGCCAGACACCCCCTGGCGACATCTTCCGTCGGCGGTAACTGCCGCCAGTAAGGCTCGCCGATGAGAATGATCCCTCCGGGGCGCAGGCTCCGCGCCAGAAGCTCGATCGTGCCGGCGACTCCCCCGCCGATCCACGTGGCGCCGAGACAGGCGGCCACACCGGCCTTCTCGTCAGAGACGTAGCCGGCCGCATCGCCATGGATGAACTTGACTCGATCGGCGACGCCGAGTTCTTCAGCGCGGAGTTTCGCCTGCTCGGTGAACAACTGGCTCATGTCGACGCCGGTGCCGACGACTCCGTAATCGCGCGCCCAGGTGCACAGCATCTCCCCCGAACCGCTGCCGAGGTCGAGCACGCGGGTCCCCCTTTCCAGACGCAGCGCGGCGCCGAGCGTGGCGAGCTTTTCGGGTGTTAACGGGTTGTGGATGCGGTGAGCGCTTTCGCTGATGTTGAAGATCCGTGGAATGTCCATCTTCGGGAAATCTCCTTTCGGGTGTGAATGGATTCGGTCACGGCCTGACGATCCCGCTGAGGGGCGCGCTTCAGCGCGTGCCCTCCGGCGGGTCAGGCCCCATCGTTCTTTCGCCATAGTCGAGGAATGAAACGGCCCGTATGTTTCGCATAGGTCAGATATGCGTTACCGAATTGGGCAACCATGTTCTCTTCCTCATCAACAATGACGAAATGCCAGAGGAGGTGAAGTGCCATGACCCAAAGAAGACCAATCCAATGGTTGAGGAAGACTGCAAGGCCGGGAGCACCTATGGTAATAAAGGATGCGTATAACGGATGACGTACCCAGCGATAGGCGCCTTGCGTACACAAGCCACGGCCACGCTGAGAGGCAGGGAGGGATCGGAAAGACCAGATGGCTCCCGCCAAGGCACATATGCCGGCAATTACGAGGACGAGGTAGCGGACCATCGGCGAAAGAGCCAGGGTGCCAGATGGGTAGTGCTCTTGACCCCACAATGCGAGACAGAGAAGGCCGACAGTGAGGATGACCCCAAGCGGACCGGACCCAAATATGCGAACGAAGTTATTCATACAGTCGCCAAGTATTGTGCCTAACCGTTGACTAACAGGTCAATTTGCCCTGATATCATGCTCTGCCTATCAGACATCGCCATCGGTGTGCTTTGCACGCCCTACGTCACTCTAGCCTCAGAGAGGCCGAGACCTTTCCGTCATTCCCAGAGGTCCAATACTTCGGCTGGCCGAGAATGACACTTCCGTCCGGAGCGAACTGGGCGGCGAATATCTCATTCTCAATTGTCATCAAGTCCCCAAGATTGCGCTTGGCGATCTCTCTGAAGGGGACCTTGATAACGCCAGGATTCATGTGGTGCACGTCATTCCTAAAGCTCCCACAGATTCGACGGGACGCATTGGCACAATTGATGGAGATGATACCTTGCTTGTGGAGTTCATCAATCAAATCGGGAATGCCTCTTGTCTTGCCGCCTTGGCCCTCCTTCTGAAGGCTAATATTGTTCGTTTCGGCAACGAATCTCATCATACCTTCGTTGACGGCTTGGGTCACCATGACCGCGCTAATGAAATGACCGTCACGGTAAACCCTAATGCACTCGGCGGAGGCTGCGGAGAAATGGTGGTGGGCAACAACGCCTTTGGGGTCCATCTCCAGGAATCTCTCGACTCGCTCCGCTATGGTTGCATTCAATTCGCCCCTGATGCGTTGTTCTACTTGAAACCGTTTCATTTGCCGTGAATCCATGTGCCAAGTCCTTCGTGCCCCAGTCTCGTAGGGTGTGCACCGCACACCATCTCTTCTCGAACAAGGCCAATGATGAGGAGACCGCACCAGCCGGCGTTTGACCGGGTTGGGATGTACCGCCTGGCTTATATCGGCGAATGTAATCCGGCACGGGTCTGCCCTCCTATATGACACCCTGTTCACTCGACAACCCGATGGTGTGCAATGCACACTACGCCTGCCCGGAGCGATCGAAAAGGAGCTCAAGAGCGCACCAGCATCGCGGCTGAGGCGCGTTGTTAGGGATCGCTTCCAGCCGGTTTGTTGGATGCAGCCTTTATGGTCCGCATCTGCATCATCAAATGCTCACCTCGCTTTGTAAGGCTCCAGAATAGGGCCATATTGCCCTTTGTCGTCTTTGTGTAATTGGTTGTGATTAAGCCGAGTGCTTGGAACTGCGTACGGACAGTCTGGAAGTCGTCATACTGCACCTCGACAGTTCGAACCGAACCTGAATGCGACATGCGGTACAGCGCGGAACCGAGCTTGAAATTGACGGAACGGTCATTGGGGTGCTCAAGAAGATAAGGGGCAATCCGAGCGAACATCTCTCCCCATGACGCTCTGACCTTCCCGGTCTTCTCGTGCGATGCGTACCTATCTCTATCTGTCCATTCGAGCATTACCTCGTACACGTCGTCGAGTCCAGCTAGGTCTTCGTTCTCCGGAATAGGCCTTGATTGTGCTTCTGCAAGACTCGCCTTCAGTTTGCTGTTCTCTTTCCTGAGCTCATTCAGATCGAGAAGGAGATCGTCCTGCGACACGTTGCTTGCTCGCACCCAGCCGACCGCCGGGTATATCTTGATCGTCTTCGAAAGGCTGAGTGCAACAAGTCCGGGGAGTTCGGCAGCTGACTTCCAGAACTTGACGAGGCGATTCTCAGACACACGGTTTCGAAAGGCATCCAGTTTCTCTCGGAGGACAGGGTCAATGTCTGATTTGCCAACCGGTATGTCGCCCGGCGACTCGTGTATGAAAGCCAGGACTTTCAGACCAATAGATATCGCATAGTCGTATTCCTGCTCTGTGTAGCTGATCCCCTCTGGCGTCAGCGATCCATAACGTCCTCCAATGATGAGGACGTAGTAGTCGCAGTCATCAATGACACGTTTTATGAATTCCCACTGCTCTTCGTCAGCAGCAGGGAAGAGCTCCATGCCAGCCGGGATGCAGTCCATCTCCATCAGGGCCTGAATCACCTTTTGGCGCTCCTGTTGCAGGTCCGCGTAGGTGGAGCTTACAAACACCTGAAATCGTTTGTCCATAGTTCATACATCCAACTCTCAGCATCAGCAGCGGCACGCAGCGCCGGCCGCTGCATGCCATTGTTGGGCAGCCACGTAGGGTGTGCACCGCACACCATCACCACGTCGTGACGAGAATCCGCTGTCTCTCGCCTGCGACGCGAAGGCCCATGCGTTTCTCACAGCGATTGAAAATGAACTACTCCTCGCCATTCATCAAGCGATCGAGTTCTTCCGGGTCCATCTGCTTGATGAGCTTCTCAATTTCCCTGTCGTAGGCGCGGTCGTTCGGGTCCCAACAATTCGGGTGTGTCTTACGTCCGTACTGCCTGAGGAATACGGCGATACGCGCTTTGAGCTTCTTTTGGTCACGCTTCGACACAAGGCTACCCAACCACGTAGGGTGTGCATTGCACACCATCTCTTCTCGTCGCGGGTTTGGCCGGCACGACTTCCTGGGAGTATTATGGTGGCAACCGCACGGGAAACCAAGCGAAAAGCGGGGCGGGAGCGGTGCGGTTTGGCGTTGATCGGGTCTCGCATGAATCCCTCCGTGCGCGCTTTGGACGCAGGCGCGCTTCGATCCGCATGGGCTAAAGCCCATCCTACGATTCGTTCGGGCGAGGGCGGTTTGGGGGTCGCCTTCGCCCGCTCGGTATATGTGTAACGACGCCGGCTGTTTCGCGTGGCGAGAGCGTCCCGCTCTTGCGTCGCACGGCCGTCTCGGCCGTGACATAGGGTACAAGGGCAGGATGCCCTCGCCACGACCAATCTCAGTTGTCCTTGGCTTCGAACTCCGCGTCGATCACGTCGTCGCCGCCTTTGCGCTTGACCTCGCCTTCCTGCGGCGGGGTCTTGGGCTGCGACGCCTGGGCGCCGGCAGCCGCCTGCTTCTTGGCCGCTTCTTCGTAGAGGACCTTGCCAAGCTCCTGGCCGGTTTCGCTGAGGTTCTCGAGGGCCTTCTTGATCGCGGATGGATCGTCGCCCTTGACGACCTCCTTGAGGTTGTTGACGGCGTTCTCGATCTTGCCGCGAGTGTCGGCCGAGACCTTGTCGCCGTGCTCTTTCAGGGTCTTCTCGGTCGAGTAGACCAACTGGTCCGCCTGGTTCTTCAGGTCGACGACCTCGCGCCGCTTCTTGTCTTCTGCGGCGTGCGATTCGGCCTCGCGCGTCATCCGGCTGATCTCCTCCTCGTTCAGGCCGGAACTCGACTTGATCACGATCGACTGCTGCTTGCCGGTCCCGAGGTCCTTGGCCGAGACGTTCAAAATGCCGTTCGCATCGATGTCGAAGGCCACCTCGATCTGCGGGATGCCGCGCGGCGCCGGCGGGATGTCCGTAAGCTGGAACCGGCCCAGCGTCCGGTTGTCACGGGCGAACTCGCGCTCGCCCTGCAACACGTGGATGTCCACCGTCGTCTGGCTGTCGGCCGCGGTCGAGAAGACCTCTTTCTTGCTGGTCGGGATCGTCGTGTTGCGCTCGATCAGCTTGGTCATCACGCCGCCGAGCGTCTCGACGCCCAGCGAAAGCGGCGTGACGTCCAGCAGCAGAATGTCTTTGACGCCGGCATCGCCCGCCAGGACCGCGCCCTGGATGGCGGCGCCGAGCGCCACGACCTCGTCGGGATTGAGGCTCTTATTCGGCTCTTTGCCGAAGACCTCTTTGGCAATCGCCTGGACCTTCGGGATTCTCGTCGAACCACCGACCAGGAGCACCTCGGCGATCTCTCTGGGCTGGAGCTTGGCGTCCTCGATGGCCTTGAGGCACGGCCGTTTGAGCCGCTCGAAGACCGGCTCGACCAGCGACTCGAACTTGCTCCGCGTGAGGGTGATTTGCAGGTGCTTGGGCCCGGAGGCGTCGGCGGTGATGAACGGCAGATTGACCGTCGATTCGACCTGGGTGCTCAGCTCGCACTTGGCCTTCTCGGCGGCCTCTTTCAGACGCTGATGGGCCATGGGGTCCTGGCGCAGGTCGATCCCCTCGGTCTTCTTGAACTCGTCGGCCAGGTAGTTGATGAGAACCGCATCGAGGTCGTCGCCACCGAGATGGGTATCGCCGTTGGTGCTGAGGACTTCGAAGACGTTGTCGCCGATGTCGAGAATCGAGATGTCGAAGGTGCCGCCGCCGAAATCGAAGACGGCGACCTTTTCGTTCTTCTTCTTCTCCAGGCCGTAAGCGAGGGCGGCGGCGGTCGGCTCGTTGATGATCCGCTCGACCTCGAGACCCGCGATCTTGCCGGCGTCCTTCGTCGCCTGACGCTGGGAATCGTTGAAGTACGCCGGGACGGTGATGACCGCCTTGTCGACCTTCTCGCCCAGGTAATCTTCCGCGGTCTTCTTGAGGTCCTGGAGAATCATGGCCGAGACTTCCGGCGGCGTGTACTCCTTGCCCCGAACCTTGACCTTCACCAGTTCACTCGGACCGCCCGTGATCGCATAAGGAACGATCTTCTCTTCCGAGGCGACCTCATTGTGCCGCCGCCCCATGAACCGCTTGATCGAGAAGACAGTATTCTCGGGGTTGGTCACTTGCTGATGCTTGGCGATCTGCCCGACGAGCCGCTCTCCCTTGTCGGTGAAACCCACCACCGAAGGGGTCAGGCGCGAGCCGGAGGCATTCACCAGAACCTTCGGCGATGAACCCTCCATCACCGCCACCACCGAGTTGGTCGTGCCCAGGTCAATCCCGATAATCTTAGCCATCACAAACGTCCTTTCCTTGGTACCGCATCGCGTTCGAAGCCATTCAGCAAGTGCGATCCGCCGGGCGAACCGCGCATGAGAAACAATCAGTCGGACAATTGGAAATGCAAAAAACGTGCCAGCAACTCCCGCGACGCGCCACAAACCATCTAACCCGTTTGCGTGTATGACCTTACGCACTGGACACCGTACCCATCAACGGGCCGGATCGGCGCGGAAGACCCCCGGATTGTCACGTTCTGTGCCATTTTGGCAGGGTGTTGGACGGCGTCTCCGTGCTGAGGCCCGCTTCGGCCACGTGATCGAGGGTTTTTGGTTTGCCGGGCACTTGTGGGCCCCCTATAATACATCGTCCAGCTAATCGCAGGGAGCTGTGACAGGATGGCCGTGGAAGGTCCCGTCATCCCCATGGGGATTCGGTCGGCCTTCGAACCCGGTCAGGACAGATCAGATAGATTCATGTTCATGGCGCAACGCCTCGGCCGAGTGGCGGAATGGCAGACGCTGGGGCCTTAAAAGCCCCTGCTCGCAAGGGCGTGTGGGTTCGAATCCCACCTCGGCTATTCTGCGTCCGCGACGGACAGCCCCCCGTCGCAACGGCCAGACAGCGCCGGACAACGGACGTGTGTCCAGAGATTGGAGAAGCTAAGTAATGGCAGAAAAGGACCTTAAGCTCGTCGACACCGAAACCCCCAACCTCCATCGCCAGACGTTCCCCTACAGTGAGTTCCCCAAGATCATCTTCAATTGCGAACGGGTCGAATACGAGATTCCCGATGAGATCTGGATTACGGATACGACGTTTCGCGACGGCCAGCAGGCTCGGCCGCCATACAAGCCCGAGCAGATCCTTCGTATCTTCGACCTCCTGCACGATATCGACGGCGGGACCGGCCTGATCCGCCAGTGCGAGTTCTTCCTCTATTCCGAGCGGGACCGCAAGGCGGTCGAACTGTGCCAGGAACGGGGCTACCAATACCCCGAGATCACCGGGTGGATTCGCGCTGTGGCCTCCGACTTCAAGCTCGTTTCGCAAATGGGCCTGAAGGAGACCGGCATCCTGACCTCCGCCAGCGACTATCACATCTTCCTGAAGCTGCGAAAGACGCGGTCGCAAGCCCTCAGCGCCTATCTCGATATCGTCAAGGCGTCGCTCGACAGCGGCGTTCGGCCTCGCTGCCACTTCGAAGACATCACGCGGGCTGATTTCGGCGGCTTCGTCCTGCCGTTCGCCAACGAACTGCTGAAGCTCGGCGAGGCCTACAACCAGCCGGTCAAGATCCGCCTGTGCGATACGCTGGGTTTCGGGCTTCCGTGGGCGGGAGTGGCCCTGCCTCGCAGCGTCCCGAAGCTGGTGCACGGCCTCCGCAGGATCGGGGTCGCGGCCGAGCAGCTCGAATGGCACGGCCACAACGACTTTCATAAGGTGCTTGTCGACGCTTCGACCGCCTGGCTCTATGGCTGCTGCGCCGCCAACGCGGCGATCTTCGGCTGTGGCGAACGCACGGGCAACCCGCCGCTCGAGGCCCTGGTCATCGAGCATGCCCAGTTGAAGGGCATGACCAGCGGCGTCAACTACGCGGCAATCACCGAACTGGCCGACTACGTGCATAAGGAGATGAACTTCGAGATCCCGCGCAACTATCCGCTGGTCGGACGCGACTTCAACGTGACGCGAGCCGGCATCCACGCCGACGGCCTGCTCAAGAACGAAGAGATCTACAACTGCTTCGACACCCAGAAACTGCTCAATCGCTCCGTCGGCGTGGCCATCACCGACAAGACGGGGGCGGCCGGCATCAAGCACTGGGTCGAGGCCCACTACGACATCCAGATCGCCAAGCACGATCCGCGCATCGTCTGGATCAAGGATCAGATCGACGCCGAGTACGCCGCCGACCGCGTCTCGGTGATCTCCGACGACGAGATGTTCGCCTGGATCCGCGAGGCCTTCGGGCCGGACCTGCCGCCAATGAGGCAATGAGAATCCAACGCTGCTTCGGACTTGGGCTCATGGACCAGATCAAGGCCGTTCTGTTTGACCTCGGAGAGACCCTGCTGAGCTTCGGCAAGTTCAGCAAGACCAGGTTGATCCTGCAGGGGGCGCGGTCGTCGTACGACTACCTGAGGGAGCAGGACCAGCCCGTTGGGAGTTTCGCGGGGTATTTCCTGCGTTATCTTGTGCGGCTGCGCGTACGCTACTTCCTGGCCGAATTCCGGGGCAAAGACTTCGATTCGCTGGCCCTGCTCCAGCGGATCGGACGCAGGGAGGGCATCGATTTGCCCCGCGAGCAGTGGGAGGAGGTGATCTGGCGCTGGTACGAGCCGCTGAGCGTCCTGGCCGAGACGGAGCCCGACCTGCACGAAACGCTGGCGCGCCTCAAGAGAGCGGGTCTGAAACTGGGCATCGTCTCGAACACCTTCGTGAGCCGCGCCTCGCTCGACAGACAACTGGAGGGTCTCGGTCTTCTCGATTTCTTTCCCATGCGATTGTACTCGTATGAGCTGGCGATGCGCAAACCCGATCCGCGTCTGTTTCGCATCGCGTCCGAGCAGATCGGCGAAGCTCCGGCGCGCATTCTCTTCATCGGGGACCGCGTCGACATGGATGTCCGGCCCGCACTCGATTGCGGCATGGCCGCCGCGCTGAAAGACGCGCGCACCAACCGGGGCAAGCCGACCCCCGTCGGAGCGCACCGGATTCGCCATCTGTCCGAACTGCCCGCCCTGATCGAACGCATCAATTCCTCCTCCGCGCAGCTCAGTCGGGCCTGAAAGAGGCTCCCACGACCCCACCAACACGAGCCAGGGTCTTCTCGTATACAGAACGCAGAGTCGCCACTCGCTCCTTCACGCCGGAAACGCCGGGTGTGTGCGAAAACATCCTGGCAACCGTGTGGCAGCCTCAAGGCGGAGCCTTGGGGATGGCCGACACGATTTCAGTCTGAGCATCGAGAGGCGGTGGTACTGCCCGCCATCCCCAAGTCCTGCGGACTTGAGGCTGCCACCCAGACGCTTCAACGACTCATCAGTGGCGATGCCCGAAAACCTGCATAGACACAACGCCGGCAGTGAGCTCAAAGCGGGTTGACACCTGTTGGCTTACCCCATAGTATCGCGGCTCGACCATCGATTCGACGAATGCCTTATCTTCGAGGAGAACAAGGATGGCTACAGGCAAGACGATTGAAGTGACCGATGCCGATTTCGCCAGTGAGGTCCTGGATTCCGACGTCCCCGTAATCGTGGATTTCTGGGCGCCGTGGTGTGGCCCGTGCCGGATGGCGGCCCCCGTGCTGGAGAAGATCGCCGAAGAATACGAGGGACAACTGAAGGTCTGCAAGGTCAACATCGACGACCAGCGCGAAGTGGCGACCCAGTTCGGCATCATGAGTATCCCCACGATGTTCGTGTTCGACAGCGGGCAGCTCGTCGACCAGATCACAGGGGTCACCCCGAGTTTCGAAACCGATTTGAAGAGGAAGATCGACGCCGCGATCGCGGCCAGATAGAGGCTACAGGTCCCGCAGGACCCCCCGTGGAGATACCATGGCTCAAACGACTCACGACGTAATCATCATCGGCGCCGGGCCGGCGGGCCTCGGCGCCGGTTTGTACACCGCCCGGGACCGGCTGGACACGCTGATCCTCGAGAAGTTCATGCCGGGCGGCCAGATCAATAACACCGACCGCATCGAGAACTATCCCGGCATCGAGAAGATCGACGGGCCGGGCCTGATCGAGAGCATGCAGAAACAGGTCGAGAGCTTCGGCGCCCGGATCGAAAACGGCGCCGACGTCGAGCGCCTGGAAAAGCTCCAGAACGGACATATCGCCGTTCACGCGGGTAAGAACTCCTACATCGCGCGCGCGGTGATTCTCTCGCCGGGAAGCAGCTACCGCAAGCTGGGCGTGCCCGGCGAGGAGGAGTTCCGCAACGCCGGAGCGGGCGTCAGCTACTGCGGCACCTGCGATGCGCCGTTCTTTCGCGACCGGGAAGTCGTCTCGGTCGGCGGAGGCAACACCGCGCTCGAGGAAACGCTGCACCTGACCAAGTATGCGAACAAGGTGACGCTGATTCACCGGCGCAACGAATTCCGCGCCGAGAAGATCCTCGTCGAGGAGTTGCTCGCGAAGGCCAATGAGCCAGACTCGAATCTCGTGATCAAGTACGACACCGTCGCCACCGCCATCGAAGGCCAGGGCAAGGTCCAGTCGGTCAAGCTCAAGAACGTCAAGACGAACGCAGAGGAATCGTATCCCTGCGATGGCGTCTTCATCTTCGTCGGCATGATCCCCAACACGGGCTTCCTCCAGGGCTTCGTGGAGCTGACGGACGCGGGTTTCATCCGATGCGACTGCGCGTACCTGCGGACGAGCGTTCCCGGCGTCTTTGCGGCCGGCGACTGCCGCATCGGCGCCGCGATGCAGCTCGTCACCGCGGTCGCCGACGGCGTCAACGCCGCGATGCAATTGAAGCAGTACTTCCGCGATCCCGCCTGGTGGAATACGCCGGTCAGTGACATGCTCAGCCCCGGCGGCTGGTGAGTGCACGCAGGACCGATAGGACGAATGGGACCTGCAGGACTTTCTACCAGAAGATGACGTAGAAGACCGCGACCGCCGCCAGCACGATGAACGCCGCGATCTTCACCTCGGGCGCCGTCCGCGTGTCCAGGTCTTCGCGGACAGGCAGCGCCCTCGGCTTGTCCAGCGGCTTGAGTAGTGTGATCAGCGCCATGATCGCCACGACGATCACGAAGGTCAGAGCGACCTGGATCAGGAAGTGCAGTCCGCCCGCATATTTCTGGAACAGCCTGTAGACGATCGGGCCGCCGATCAGGGCCGCCACGCCCGCGGCGCCGGGCGCCTTCGGAACCACCATGCCGAAGAGGAAAGCGGCCACCACGCCAGGCCAGATGTAACCCTGGTTGTTCTGGATGAACTGGAACACGCCACCGAATCTCGGGCTGGCCAGGACCGGCGCCAGCAGGCAGCCGGCGACGAGAAAGACGGCCGTCGCCACGCGTCCCAGGACGAGCAGTCGTCTCTGTGAGGCCTGCGGATCGAGCATCCTCTGGTAGACGTCCATCGTGAAGATCGTGGAAGCGGAGTTCAGCATGGACGCCAGCGAGCTGATGACCGCACCGGCGATGGCCGCGAGCATGAACCCGCGCAGGCCCGCCGGAATCAGGTTGCGGATGAGCGTCGGAAACGCCTCGTCGGCCGCCGCCATCTGATTGCCGTAGAGCTGATACGACATGATGCCCGGCAGCACGATGGCGAACGGAATCAGCAGCCACAGCGCACCGGCGAAGATCACCCCGAGCTGCCCGTCCCGGAGGGTCTTGGCCGCCAGGTTCCGTTGCACGATGAACTGATTCAGGCCGCAATAATAGATCTCTACGATCCACATACCGGAAAGCACACCCGTCCAGGGCAGCCCCTCGTGGCTGGCTGGCAGGACCATGTGCAGCTTGTCGGCGTTGACGGTTGAGAACTGCTCCCAGCCGCCGCAGGCGCGCAGGCCCAGGAAGAACGTGACAATGCCGCCGATCAATAGTGCGCCGCCCTGGAACAGATCCGCCCAGGCCACCGCCTTGAGCCCGCCCCAGACGGTGTAGATCGCGGCGATCGAGCCGATCAGCCAGATGCTCTTGATCAGACCGACGCCGAAGATCTTGTTCAAAGTCAGGCCGCCCGAATACAGCACCGCCGCCAGCAGCACCGCGACATAGATCACCACGGTGGTCAGCGCCATGAGCGCCCGCGCCGCCGAGTTGTAGCGGTACTCCAGGTACTCGGGCATGGTATAGATACCCGCCTTGAGGAAGCGGGGCAGAAGCGTGAAGGCGATCACGACGATGCCGATGCTTCCGAACAACTGCCAGTTGCTCACCGCCAGACCGATGCTGCCGGCGCCCTGGCCGGCCATGCCGACGAACTGCTCGGTGGAGATGTTGGCCGCCACGATGGAGAGCCCGATGAGCGGCCAGGTCAGGCCGCGACCGGCCAGGAAGTAATCCTCGCTGGTCTTCTCGCGCCGGCTCTTGAACATGCTGAAGGCGACGACCACGCCGAAGAACGCCAGAAAGACACCGATATCGAAGGGATTCAGATCCATGCGTCAATCCATCCAAAAAGCCGGTCTCGGGACACACGTGACACCATTATAGGGTCTGGCGATTCGGTCTCAATGATAAAGCACATCGGGCTGCCTGGTGGCCGGCTACGAGCCGGCGCCCTTCCGCGCCGTTGCCGATTTACGACCGGTAAAATACGTCGATCTGCCGATCGATCCCTTCTCCCCGACAACCGAGCCGCATTGGCGCGGGCGCAACACCACCCCAGTCAAAAGGAGGTTCAATCCGGATGGAGTTGTCGCATGTGCCTGCCGATAGGACTTCCATGGCGGCAACCGTGGAGGGTTGCCTGGGGGCACAAAGACAAGGCCATCACAACCCTGATGGACTTCGGGACAGCAGGAGGCGGGTGACAGCCCTGAAGCACGGCGCGGAAACGGTTCGGCGCCGCCAGCCTCCCTGAAGACTGCGCGATCGGAACGCATGGAAAGGCAGCACCTTATGACGAATCAGTTCGAGCAGCGGCTTGACAGAAGGCAGTTTCTCAAGACGGCGCTGGCCGTAGCCGGAGGGATCACCACATTCGGGGTCAATCCGAGCTTCGCCGGTGCCGGCCAGGAGCCGGCGCATTGGGCGTTTCTCTCGGATACCCACATCGCGGGCGATCCCGACCACAAGTTCTTAGGCTTCTGCCCCTATCAGAACCTGCGGGAGATCTGCCATCAGATCGAGGCCGGTCCGCCGGACGGCCTCGTGGTCACCGGTGACCTCGCCCGATTGAGGGGCCATGCGGAGGACTACAAGAACCTGCGCGAGCTGGTCGCGCCCATCGCCCAGAAACGCCCGATCCACCTGGCCACGGGCAATCACGACGACCGCGAGAACCTCCTGCACGCGTTCCAGAAACCCAACTACCCCACCTGGACCGTCAACGGCAAGCACATGCTCACCGTCGACGCCGGCCCGGTGAAGCTGATCGTCCTCGATTCACTTCTCTTCGTGGACCTGCCCTGGGGCCGTCTGGGCAAAGGGCAGCGCAGGTGGCTGGAGATGTATCTCCACGCCTGCGACGAGGCGCCGGTGGTCCTGATGCTGCACCATCCGGTTCTCGGCATGGACGCGCTCTGGGACGCCAAGTCGCTCCTCAAGATCGTCAAGCCGATGGCGAAGGTCAAGGCCATCGTGTACGGACATTCGCACCGGTTTGCCTTCTCCGAGTACGAAGGCATTCACCTGATCAACCTTCCGGCCACCGGCTTCACCGGGTACAGCAGCCAGCCCGTCGGATGGGTCGAAGCTCGTCTGGCGAAAGACGAAGGTCTGTTCACCCTGCATGCGCTTGAGGGCAACACACGGCTGAACGGCCAGACCACTCGCCTGCGCTGGAGAAGCTGAAGACCGGCTGCACCGAGGAAGGGCGGCGTCGCACAGGGATGAGCACGGATGCGGAAGGTGGGGGGATAGCAGGCCGCAGGGACTGTTCCGGCCTACAGCTCGTCCGGCTGACGGACGTGGATGCGAACGTTCTGCCGGTAGACCTCGGTTTCGTCTTGCGCGCCTCGGTCGATCCGGCTCTGGGCCCAGAAGATCCGGATGGCGATGACGCCGCAGCCGAGACCTGACACGAAGAATACACCGGCTGCCAGATACGCAAAGAACTCCGGGAGAGCCGCAATCAGGACGCCAAATCCGATCAGCAGCAGCCCCACGATCATGATCGCGCTGGCGACGCTGCGCGACGCTCCAGACAAGGCGTTCGAGTAGAAACGAAACGTCATTTTCGGTACTCCTTCCTGCGAAGTGTACGAAAAAGGAGCGGGTCCCGTTCGGGACCCGCTCGGCACTCGTCTCTCGGTCAATACATATCGCCGCCCGGAGGCATCGCAGGTTGCTTCTTCTTCTCAGGAATCTCGCTGACCACCGCATCGGTCGTCAGCAACAGCGCCGCGATCGAGGCGCCGTTCTGAAGGGCCGTGCGCTCGACCTTGGTCGGCACGATCACCCCGAACTTGACCATGTCGCCGTACTGCTTGCGCAGGGCGTCGTAGCCGAAGTTCTTCTCCGAGGACTCCATGACCTTCTGGGCCACGATCGAACCGTCCAGGCCCGCGTTCGTGGCGATCTGCTTGATCGGAGCGACCACGGCGCGCCGCACGATGTCCACACCGATGCTCTCGTCGCCCTTGGTCTTGAGCTTGTCCAGGGCCGGCAGGACCCGCAACATGGCGACGCCGCCGCCGGGGAGAATGCCTTCTTCGGCCGCAGCGCGGCAGGCGTGAAGCGCATCCTCCACGCGGGCCTTCTTCTCCTTCATCTCGGCCTCGGTCGCGGCGCCGACGTTGATCTGGGCGACGCCGCCGGACAGCTTGGCCAGACGCTCCTGGAGCTTCTCGATGTCGTAGTCGCTGGTGGAGTTGTCGATCTCGGCCTTGATCTGCTCGATGCGGGCCTTGATCGCCTCGGTGCTGCCGGCGCCCTCAATGATCGTCGTGGCGTCCTTGTCGATCTTGATCTGCTTGGCCCGGCCGAGCTGCTGGAGCTCGATATTTTCAAGGTTCAGACCGAGGTCTTCGAAGATCGCCTCGGCGCCCGTCAGCACGGCGATGTCGCTGAGCAGGGCCTTGCGCCGGTCGCCGAAACCGGGGGCCTTCACCGCCGCGACCTGGAGCACGCCGCGCAGCTTGTTGACCACCAGCGTCGCCAGCGCTTCGCCCTCGACGTCCTCGGCGATCACCAGCAGCGGCTTGCCCTGCTTGGCCACCTTCTCCAGCAGCGGGACCAGCGATTTGATCGAGCTGATCTTCTTCTCGTGGACCAGAATGTACGGCTTGTCCAGGACAACCGACATGCTCTCGACGTTGTTGACGAAATGCGGGCTCAGATACCCCTTGTCGAACTGCATGCCCTCGACCAGCTCGACCGTCGTCTCCAGCGACTGGCCCTCCTCTACGGTGATCACGCCATCTTTGCCGACCTTCTCCATCGCCTCGGCGAGCTTCTTGCCGATCTCGGCGTCCTGGTTGGCCGAGCAGGTGGCCACCTGTTCGATCTGCTTGGTCGACTCGACCGGCATGGCCATCTTGCCCAGCTCGTCCACGATGGTCTCGACGGCCGTCTCGATCCCGCGCTTGACCTGCATCGGGTTGGCGCCGGCGGTGATGTTCTTGAGACCCTCCTCGAAAATGCTCTCGGCCAGGATCGTGGCGGTGGTGGTTCCGTCGCCGGCCACGCTGGAGGTCTTCGAGGCCACTTCCTTGACCATCTGGGCGCCCATGTTCTCGTAGGCGTCTTCCAGCTCGATCTCCTTGGCGACGCTGACACCGTCCTTGGTGACGGTGGGCGAGCCGAACGATTTCTCGAGAATCACGTTTCTGCCGCACGGGCCGAGTGTAATCTTGACGGCGCCGGCGAGCTTTCGGACGCCTTCCCGAATGGCGCCGCGTGCGTCGGTGCCGTATGCGATCTTCTTAGCTGCCATATCTTGCTTTCTCCTTCATGCACTGGTTTGAAGTTTCACGTTTCAAGTTTGAAGTCCAGGAGCTTCACGAGCTGCCATTTCGGCCGAGGCTGATGATCAAGCCTTGGAGCATTCGCGAGATTTCCGTCACCTCGGTTCGGAGTCTGACACAGGCCTCGTCATCCACCACGTTCGCCTGGCCTGCGATGTGAAGCTGCGTTCGCAATTCTGCGGCTGACCCTTTCGAGATACGCAGGAATCGAACGAAATCCTTCTGCGAACTCCGTTCAGCGCCTTCGGCAATGTTGGACGGTATCGAGACAGCGGATCGCAACATCTGGTCCTTGATCCCATGTTCCCGACAGTTGTCCAACAGCCTGTAGAGCCCAACGGCCACATTGACCGACCTCTTCCAAACGTCGAGATCCTCGTATGAGTAATACATTGCCTCCCTCCGCAGCAAACCGGCGTTGATCGATCTCTTCAGACTTCAAACCTCACACTTTGCACTTTACACTTCACACTTCACACTCTTTCTGCCTATTTCTCGATCACGGCCATGACGTCCGACTCGTCCATGATCAGGTACTCCTTGCCGTCGACCTTGATCTCGGTGCCGGCGTAGCTGGTGAACAGCACCAGATCACCCTTCTTGAGCTGGACCTCTCGCCGGGTGCCGTCTTCGAGCAGTCTGCCTTCGCCCACGTTGACGATTTTGCCTCTCTGGGGCTTCTCCTTGGCCGTATCCGGCAGCACGATCCCGCCGGCCGTCTTCGACTCCGCCTCAACGCGCTCAACCAGCACTTTATCCGCCAATGGTCGAATGTTCATTTGTTCCTACTCCTTTCCACTTGCATTGCATGGGGTTGACCGTACCATCGTGTCCAAACCTGCGTATATCGCATAACTATCTATTTGCAAACCACTTAGCAGGATCACTGTGCGAAGATGTCGCTGTTGTACTTTTTCAGGAACAGGCGGTTCAGGAGCTGCTGAAGGACCTCCATGTTGACGGGTTTGCCGATGACGCCGAACACGTCGAGCGCCAGCGCTCGGCCGAGCACATCCGCGTCGACCCGGCTGGTCAGCAGGATGCAGGGCAGCAGCGGGTAGTCCATCCGGATGATCTTGATCGTCGCCAGCGCGTTGGAGCGCTCGGAGTCCATGTCGAGGATGGTCGTGTGGATCCGGGTCCTTCCAAGGATATGAACGAATTCTCCGGCGTTCTCGGCGACCATGAGGTTGATGCCCCTGGGCCTGAAGAGACTGCGCAGGGCTTCCGGCCAGGCCCAGCTTGCCGCACTGGCCAGGACATTCACGTCGCCGAGTTGTGACCGTTCTGTAGACATAGTCATCCTACCGCAGCCGGAAAGTGCAAATGCCGTGCCAACGGCTGGACCCGCCGATGGGTCGTCTGTAAGCCGTCTATTGACAACGTGTTACGACACGGAGCCCAACGAGGCGTCCCTCTGGCAAAATTGCAGCCTGCTCTCCCCGGCCCTGCCAGCCTGGCAGCCGGCTCACGCGGGCGGCCCTGCTGCGCCTGGCGCGGAAACCTGTTGGCAGCAGCCCCCTGATGTGTTAGGAATGGCCCCGAGCACGGGGCAGCTATGGAAGGTCGGTCGAGCTATGGACAGGGTGGTCTTTGCACAGTCATGGGAGCCGTACTTCGCCCGCTTGGGCCTGAGGACGTTCGACGATTTTCACAGCTACCCCGAGACCGTCGCCGTCAACAGGAATCGCAAGCGCGACGTCGTGAAACTGACGCTCGGCGAGGGCGCCGACAGGCACGTCTTCTTCATGAAGCGGTTCCATGACCCCCATCTCAAGGACATCCTCGCCACGTGGCGCGGCTGCAACGGCTTGACCTCGCAGGCTGGCGTGGAGTGGGGGAATTCGCGACATCTGCAAGAAGACGGCATCGGAACCTACCAGGGCGTCTGCATGGGCGAGCGGACCCGCTGGGGCCTGGAGAAGGCCTCCTTTTTCCTCACCCTCAAGCTCGACGCCGTCTGTCTGCTCGACTATGTGGAAGAGACGTGGCAGGCTCTCGATCGCGGCCGCCAGGAGAGGATCGTCGTGGCCATGGCCCGCTTCGCCAGGACCCTGCACGGACTGAACATCTCGCTGCCGGACCTGCAACTCTGGCATCTATACCTCCACACGGACGGCTCGCTCAGCGTGATCGACCTGCACCGCATGACCTGGCCCGCCCGCAGCCAGCGCAAGAAGGCCAAGGACATGGGCCGGCTTCTCTGGAGCCTGCTGCCGGACTACTTCGACGCCGACCATCGGCAAATGCTGCTGGATACGTACTTTGCAGACCTCGACGGCACCCGTCGGCAGACCCTCGTCCGCCGCATCGAACGCTTCGAAGCCACCTTCAACCGCCGCCACACCGCTCGCCGCTACTACAAGACCACCCAGGACCAGTCCGCTCGCTGATAGTATGCCGGGAGGCTTGCGACACCTTCCGGTCTTCGCCCGCGATGTACACCGGCAGATGGCCGGTCTACCCTGCGCAATGAGCGCCGATCGTGATAGAATAGTGTCATGGATGAGATGGAACGACAACGTGTCCGACAGTGGATCCGGAACTGGGAGGCGGCGGGTGCCATGCTGGAGCAGGCCCGCGCCAGAGCCATCCGAGAGACAGACACCGCCACCGCGATCGAGCAGCTTTACGATGCCTTCGAGTCCGCCCGGCTTCACTGGCAACCCCCAACCACCTCAGGCCTGGTGGAGCAGCAGCGCCTGTTTGCGAGGCTGGGCGGTTGCAGACAGGGGCTCCGCGGACCGATCAGCGGATCAGCTTGATGATCTCCTGGAGGTCGTTGGGAGCTTCGATGGGGGCGTTGCTGAACTGACCCTGGTTCTCCTTGTGGTAGTTGACGGTAACGTTGGGGTCCTTCAGCGCGTGGCCGGTCAGGACGCAAGCGACGCGGTCGCTCCTGGCGACCGTGCCGTCGGCCAGCAGGTGCTTGAGGCCCGCGATGGTGGCGGCCGAGGCCGGCTCGCAGCCCAGTCCGTACTTGCCGATCAGGGCCTTGGCGTCGCAGATTTCCTCGTCGGTGACCGCCAAGACAACGCCTTTGCAGACGTCGATCGCGCGGAGGCACTTCTTGAGGTTCACCGGCCGTGAGATTTCGATGGCGGATGCGCACGTGTGCGGCGAGAAGTGCCGTGCCGTCAGATCGGCATAGTAGTCGTCGATGATCTTCTGGTTCACATGGCCGCCGTTCCAGACGAGCTTCTTGTTGTTGACCAGGTCGGTCAGCGTATCGGCGCCGGTGGCGTTGACGATCGCCATGCGCGGCACGCGGTCGATCAGGCCGAGCTGCTTGAGCTCCAGGAACGCCTTGCCGAACGCGCTGGAGTTGCCGAGGTTGCCGCCGGGCACGACGATCCAGTCGGGCGCCTGCCAGCCGAGGGCCTCGATGATGCGGTACATGATCGTCTTCTGGCCTTCCAGCCGGAACGGGTTGAGCGAGTTGAGCAGATACAGCCCCAGTTCGGTGCAGACCGCCTGCACCTGCCTCATGCAATCGTCGAAGTCGCCCCGGATCTGGATCGTCTGGGCGCCGTAGTCCATCGCCTGGCTGAGCTTGCCGAACGCGATCCGCCCCGAGCCGATGAAGACGGTACACTTGAGGCCGCAACTGTGGGCGTACAGCGCCACCGACGCCGACGTGTTGCCCGTCGAGGCGCACGCGCACGAGGTCGCGCCGACCATCATCGCGTGGCTGAACGCGGCGGTCATACCGTTGTCCTTGAACGAGCCGGAGGGGTTCAAGCCTTCATACTGAAGATGCAGCGCATCGGGTTTCATCCCGAGGTGCTCGGCGATCTGGCGGTTCTGCTGGAGTATCGTCTGGCCTTCGCCGATGGTGACCTTGTATTCGTCGGGGCAGAAGTCCAGCAGCTCGCGGAAGCGCCACACGCCGGAGAAGTCCAGCCGCCGGTCCCGCGTCGCCCAGCGCTTGCCGAACTCGCTGAGCCTGTCCGGCACGGGCACCCGATCCCAGTCGTACTGCGCGTCGAGCAGGTCCCCGCACTTGGGGCACTTGAAAATCGCCTGCCCGCAATCGAACTCGGCGCCACACGCCGGATTGATGCACCTCTGAAACGCCACATCAGCCATATCGAATTCTCCAGTCGTACGATAGACCCGGCATTATAGCCGATCCACGGGCTCCCCGCCAACCCATGTGCCAAGCCCGAAATCGAGATGTCGAAGCCTGAGGGGTGGCAGCCTCAGACTCGAAGAGCTTGGGGATGGCGGCGACGCCGTTCGAGTATGACAATAGGCAGAGGCGTCGCAAAGAAATGGCCCTTCACACTTTCTTCGGCAGCATCTTGAACGAGTTGCGGTGTCGGCGATAGGATAGATGGGAGATCTCCGGCCGGTTGCCGAACACATGTAAGAGATGTCCGGGAGGGAACTGAGATGGCGGACGAGACGAAAGTAGACAACGGCATCAGCCAGGAAGAGGGCGGCGAGTCGCCGGTGTGCATCCGGTGTTTTCGGCCGGTGGACCCAGTGGCGCACTATTGTCCCAACTGCGGCGCCGCGACGGGGCAGCTCACGCATTATCTGCCGGTGGAGAGCATTCGCTGGCAGGCGAGCGTGTGGGGACAGGCTTGGCGTCAGATCCGGTACCGCGACGTCTCCCTCGCGGGCCGGCTGTTCCGCCTGCTCATGGTCGTGTGGAACGTCCCGATCATGCTGATCGGTCTGCTGTTCCGGTCCACTGACAAGGCAGAGGAAACCCCGGATCAGGACGACAGCGTGGACCGCAGCGAATGACCGGCCAGCGAAACCGATGCGCGAAGGGAACGGCGATGAGCATGCGAAGCATAAGCGTGATTCTGGTGTTGGTTCTGGTCTCGGCGATGGCGGCAGGGGGGCAGCGGCGCTGGATGATCGAGGATTCCAACGACATCGTTCACCTGTCGCAGATTTACCTGCGGGACGTGTGCATCCTGCCGGATGCGGCCAGCCGGACCTACTACATGGTCGGCCCCGGCTTCAACAGCGTGCGCATCTACACCAGCAAGGACCTCAAGACCTGGCAGGGGCCCCGGACGATCTTCCGCACGCCCGACGACATCTGGGGCGACATCCGCGTGGTGAACATCTGGGCGCCTGAGATGCACAAGTACAGGGACAAGTACTACCTGTTCCTCACGTTCGACACGCGCAACCGCTTCGCCGAGCAGTGGCGCGACTGGCTGCCCCGCGTGACGCGCGGCTCACAGGTCCTCGCGTCGGACCGGCCGACCGGGCCGTTCGCGCCTTTTGCCAACCGCTCGACGCTGCCGACCGACATGATGACGCTCGACGGCACGCTGTGGGTCGAGGACGGCACGCCGTACATGGTCTTCTGCCATGAATGGGTGCAGATCAAAGACGGCACCGTCGAATATGTCCAGCTCACCGACGACCTGTCGGCCACGGTGGGCGAGCCCAAGCGTCTCTTCCATGGCAGCGACGCCAAGTGGAGCAAGAAATCCGACCAGTACGGTTGTCACGTCACGGATGGGCCGTACCTGTACACCAGCAAATCGGGCAAGCTGTTCATGATCTGGACCAGCGGAGGCTACAGCGGCTACACGACGGGCATCGCGATCAGCGACTCCGGCAGACTCGCCGGACCCTGGCGGCACCAGGATGAACCGATCTACGCCAACGACGGCGGTCACGGCATGCTCTTCACAACCTTCGATCCCGGCGCGCCGGGATTGATGATGGTGCTGCACGCGCCCAACAACCGCGACGCCCAGCCGCACCTCTTCGAAATGGAAGACACCGGCGAAACCCTCCGGATCGCCCGCGAATTCACCGGCGAATAACCGCCACATGATGCGACACTGCGCCGGGGAGCGGAAAGCGACATGGCCGTGAAAGCGAAGGAACACTCAGCGCGACTTCGTCATTCCGAGCAACGTCGAGAGCCTGTCCTGAGCGAAGTCGAACGGAAATCTGGGCGCGAACGCGGCCCACTCCGCATCCGTGGCCAGACCCCTCGACTGCGCTCGGGGTGACAAACAGGGATGTAGGCGTGGGCAAGACGCAGCAAGAAGACGCGCCAGACAGGACGTCTCGCCGCTTTGGAAGCCGTTTGGGATGCTCTGCTGGAAGGCGTAAGATATGAAACCCCGAATCATGTATGTCGAATTGAAGACACATGGCGGTGGTCACGACGACAACGGACCCGCCTGGATTTCCCGTGTCACTTTCTCCAAGACCGGCAGAACTATCTACTGGCGTAACAAGCGGCTCCGACGCGGCAAGCGAGGATGCGCGAATCACTTCGATCTCGACACAGGAGACACGTACTGGATATCAGGCCCGAAGAAGAACGGCGAAGACCGCTACCCGTGGGCCGCGGAGAAAGTCAGAATCGACCCGGATGTCCGGCAGGAGTATTGGACGCAGATCAGAAGACAGCCAAACAAGGTAAACGAAGAGTTCGCCTGACATCAAAGAGCGCCTGGACTATTCTCACTTTCGTTCCTCAGACACTAGGCGTACGCACAGATCATTCTTGGATAGACCTGGATGGCACGCGCGAAACGGACGGTGGTAGTGGGCATCGATCTGGCGGGTTCGCCTCGGCGGCCGACGGGGCTGTGCGTGCTGCATGGTCTCAGGGCGCGGACCCAGGTCGCGCATACTGACGAGGAGATTCTCGGTGCGGTCGAGCAGGCCAGGCCCGACCTCGTTCCGATCGATGCGCCGCTGAGTCTGCCGCCCGGACGCACGAGCATTCACGATCGCAGCGGCGAGCACCTTCGCGAATGCGACCGCGAATTGCGGCGTCGCAAGATCCGGTTCTTCCCCATCACGCTCGGCCCGATGCGCATGCTGACCGAACGCGGTCTGGCGCTGAAGGCGAAGATCGAGGCGATGGGCTTTGCGGTCGTCGAATGCTACCCCGGCGCTGCGCAGGACCTCTGGCACATCCCGCGCCAGCACCGTGACCGAACAGGGTTGCTGCGTGGTCTGGCCGATCTCGGCGTCAAGGGCCTGACCGCCGAGATGACCGGCGATGAGCTCGACGCCGTAACCGCCGCCCTCGTCGGACACTGGCGCCTCAAGGGCAAAGGCGAAATGCTCAGCGGCGACGCCGGTATCCTCGTCCCCCGGTTGCCGTAGGCGCAGCGTGTGGCAGCCTCGCGGCTTCGTAGGGCGTGCACTGCACACCAATCTGTACCGTTCACGCGCAGCTCTGGCATCGCCAGCCGTCGCCGAGGTAGATCGGCAGGCTCCGCCGGCGCTCGATCAGCAACGAGAAGGCGTTCAGTTCCAGCTCGCTGAAGTACCCCAGCTCGACGATCTGCGCGCCGCAGTCGTAGTCGTACGTTTCCGCATACGCAGCCATGTGCATACCTCCTGATGCAGGCGGCTCCATTTCGCACACATTCACGATCCCGTCCGCCCCCCCCATCATTACCACCGCGCGAGATTTCGATATGTCTTCCATAAACAGCGTCCCCCGCCTTGCAGAAGGCAGTTGAAATTGGGATGGCGCAAGTTTAGTTTGGTCGGGGCGTGGGGCGGTTGGATCCCGCGGCGCGCGGGGAATTGAGATAGGACAAGAAAACGAAGGAGGTTCCGCATGGGCAAGCATATCACGGGGATTGGATTCGTTGTTCTGGTCTCTGTCTTGGGGCAGGCAGCTTCTGGGCAGGAGGGGGGGCGGGTGGCTTCCGGGAAGGGGGCGGGGCGGGTGCGGTGGCAGCATCTTTCGAGCACGGCGGGGCAGATACCGACGCCGGACGTGGGGCGGCAGGTGGCGACGCTGATCCTCGACGTCGATGGCGACGGGGTCAACGACTTCATGGTGGCCAGCTATGAGAAGATCGCGTGGTTTCGACGCAGCGCCGACGGCTGGACGCGGTACGCGATAGAGAACGGTGCGCAGGGCGTGCGTCTCGAAGCCGGAGGCGACGTCCTCGACATCGCCGGCGACGGCGACCTCGACATCGTCATGGGCGCACAGTCCAAGGCCGGCGAGATATGGTGGTGGGCCAATCCCAGCCCCGACTTCGACGCCCAGACGCCCTGGAAGCGGCACGAGGTCATTGCCGTCGGAGGCACGCACCACGACCAGATCTTCGGCGACTTCGACGGCGACGGCAAGGTCGAGCTGGCCTTCTGGTACAACGCGGGCAAGCAGTTGTACCTGGCGGAGATTCCTGCCGACCCGACGCAACGCTGGCCCATCACCGAGATCGCCAGGCTCAGCGCCGACAAGGCCAACCCCGAGGGTTTCGCCAAAATCGACATCAACGGCGACGGCAAGCTCGACATCGTCGGCGGGGGCCACTGGTTCGAGCAAGTCAACGGCACGACGTTCAAGGCCCACGTCATCGACGACGACTATCAGTTCACCCGCTCGGCGGCCGGCGACCTGATCGAAGGCGGCCGGCCCGAAGTGGTGATCGGCTCGGGCGACGGCGTTGGGCCGCTGGCGCTATACGAATACAAGGATGGCACGTGGGCCAAGCGCGTGCTGATCGAAGGCGTGGATCACGGACACAGCCTCCAGGTCGGCGACCTCGACGGCGACGGCCACGGCGACATCTACACGGGCGAGATGTACAACCCCGGCTCGGGGGCCAGGTGCAGGCAGTGGGTGCTCTACGGCGACGGCAGGGGCAACTTCGAGACGCAGTTGATCTCGACGGGCATCGGCTGTCACGAGTGCCGGATCGGCGATCTCGACGGAGACGGTGACATGGACATCCTCCAGAAGGACTTCCAGCAGGACCGGCGCGTGGACGTCTGGCTCAACGGCGGCACGCGCCCGGGCGCTGCCGGCGTCGGCGCCGGCGCCGAGTTTCGCGGCCCCGTCGGCCTCCAACTCTACAGCCTGCGCGACGTCTTCAAGGACAATGTCGCGCTGGGGCTCCAACTGACGCAGAACTTCGGCTTCGTGGAGGTCGAGCTGGCCGGCACATATGGCCTGACACCCGCCGAATTCCTCAAGCGCCTGGCGTGGCACGGACTCAAACCGATCGCGGCGCACTGGTCCTACGAGCAATGGGAGAAGGACCCGGCGGCGGTGGTGGCCGAGGCCAAGGCGCTGGGCCTGGCCTATGCCGGCTGCGCGTGGATTCCCCACGATGGTCCGTTCGACGAGGCGCTGTGCCGTCGTGCGGCGGCCGTGTTCAACCGCGCCGGCGAGGTCGCCGCGGCGCAGGGCATCAGGTTCTACTATCACAACCACGGCTACGAATTCGTCCCGCATGGCGACGGCACGCTGTTCGATCTGCTGCTGGCCGAGACGAAGCCCGAGCTGGTCACGTACGAGATGGACGTGTTCTGGACGGTCCACCCGGGCCAGGACCCGGTCAAGCTGCTGCGCCGCTATCCGAACCGCTGGGAGCTGTTCCACATCAAGGACCTGAAGAAGGGCGTCGCCACCGGCAAGCTGACCGGCTCGGAGGACGTCCGCAACGACGTGGTCCTCGGCACCGGCCAGATCGACCTGCGCGCGGTCCTGCGCGCCGCCCAGGAGATCGGCGTGAAGCACTACTTCATCGAGGACGAGTCCCCCACGGTGATTCAGCAGATCCCGCAGAGCCTGCGGTTCCTCGAATCGCTGTCGTGGTGAGGCGCAGCGCGTTCCGAGACGCTCAGCCGACATCGAGAGTGAACACCTCTGCGGCGTCGGGATCGGCGGCGATGTGCCAGGTGGTTCGCGTCAGCGCCTGGAGGAATCGGCGGTCGTGGCTGACCAGCAGCAGACTGCACGGGCAGTCGGCCAGGGCCGCTTCCAGCGCCTCGATGGAGGGCAGGTCCATGTGGTTGGTCGGCTCGTCCATAATGATGATATGCGGGGCGCCGAGCATGCCCAGCGCCAGCAGGAGCTTGCGGGTCTCGCCCGGGCTGGGGTCATCGCTTGCGAGCAGACGGTCGGGGCGGGAGCCGAGCCGGCTGACGATGGTCATCAGGTGACCGAGCCGGTCCTTGGCCAATCGCCTGACCTGATCGAGCATCTGCCGCGATCGGCCGGCGTCGATCTCCTGCGGCACGTAGGTCAACTGTCCCGGCGAGACCTCCAGTTTCGCCAGTAGATGCCGCACCAGCGTGCTTTTGCCCGAGCCGTTGACGCCGGTCAGCGCGATGCGGTCCGTCGGACGGATCGTCAGGTCGGGATACGCAAGCCGTCGATGCTCGCCCAGAGGGAGCGAGCCGGCCGGCAGCTCCAGCAGCGCGTTTCGCTTCGACGTCGAACCCGGCAGCCAGATGCCGATCTCGTGCTGCTTCTTGACTCGTGTGGTCTGCGACCTCTCCTCGGCGCCGGCGAGTTGCCCGCGAAGCTGCCGCCGGAGCTTGCCGCCGACGCCATCCTTGCCGCTGACGCGGGCGCGGTCCTTCTTCTCTCGCGCATCGTGGTCCCTGATCGCCAGGTGCCGCTTCGAGCGTCGGCTCTGGGCCTGCCTAGCCAGCTCCTCTCGGCGGACCGCCTCGCGCCGGACCTTCTCGTACGCACGCTTGTTCTGCTCGTGCTGCCTTTGTGCCGTCTGCTGCTCGAGCCTGGCGGCCTCGGCGCCCTTCGTGACACCGCCCGGCCGGACCGTCACATCGGGCGGGTCGATGAACACGCACTGCGTGCACAGACTGTCGAGCAGCTCTCTGTCGTGACTGACCAGAAGACCCACGCCGCGAAACGACCGCAACGACGTCGCCACAAGGTCCCGCGCGAGCGCATCGAGGTGGTTGGTCGGCTCGTCGATGGCGAGCACCTCGGGTTCGAGCCACAGGGCGGTGGCAATCTGGGCGCGCTTGCGCTCACCATGCGAAAGCGTATCCCAGCGATTCGCCCAGTCGCCCTCGACGCTCAACATCTCGCGGATGGTCCAGGCGGATTTCGTCTGGGCGCCGGCGAACTGCCCGAAGCGGTCGGGCACGTCGTCCGTTCGCTGCGGGCAGTAGACGGCGCGCGCCGGCATCTCGACCGTGCCCGTATCCGGCCTCAGTTGACCGGCGGCGAGTCTCAGAAGGGTGGTCTTGCCTGTCCCGTTGGCGCCGACGACGCCGGACCAGCCGCGCGGAAGGTGCAGGGACAGATCGCGAAACAGCGGCTCAGCGGCGGATGGATAGGCAAACGTGATGTTGTGGAATCGGACAAATAACCGGCTCATGGCTTCGTTCCCGACGGTCTGACGACGAATCGGCTCTCCGCCGCCGACGTCGCCAAGAGAAACGCCCTTCTTGGGCAGGCTGGTCGAACTACGGCTCGGGGTATCTGTCTAATTCCGCATGTACTGGGCTCCAGGACATCACAGGAGATTCAACTCTTCCTTACAGATTTGCCGGTGCGCTGTCAAGACCGTCGTCACTTCAGGAGGTGGCGGCGGAACCAGTCGCGGGTTCGGCGCCACATCTCGGCTGAGAGGACGTGGCCGGAACCGGGCTCGATGTAGTGGGTGAAGTTCTGCGTCGCGCCGGCCCGTTCGTAGGCGCGGGCGATGGTCTCGATCCCCTGGCGGACCTCGTCGATGGGGCTGCCTGTGTCGCGTTCGCCGAAGTTCAGATGGAGCGGTCGGGGCGCGATGAGGCCGGCGATGTCCGGCGTGTCGCCATATTGGAACCAGCCGGGGATGAAGTTCGGGAAGCAGTGCAGAATGTGCGTGCGGTGAATCGCCGCATACGTGGGCAGACAGCAGTTGGCGACCAGGCAGGCCAGCCTCCGCTCCCACGGCCCGACGAGCCAGGTGTGGGTCGCGCCCATCGAGTGGCCGTAGCAGCCGATGCGGTCGGCCCTGACCTCGGGCCTCGAGCAGAGATAATCCACGGCGCGGCGCATGTCGAGGATGTTCTTCCAGGCCATGCACTTGCCCGCCACGACGTAGCGGAGAAACTCGAATCGCTCGAAGTCGCCGCCTCGCAGCCTGTCGTTCTGTCTTTCCTCGAAGCACAATGCGTCGGGGCAGAGGACGACGTATCCCTCCTTGACGAGCGCGACGCCCGTGTGGTGCATCGGGTCGCCCGCCAGTCCGGCCGGCTCGTTCTTGCCCAGATGATACTGGCCGTTGTGCTGGTGCCAGACGGCCACCGCCCCAGCAGGATGGTTGGCATCGACACCGTCGGGAACCAGAAGCATTGCCGGCACGCGATCGTCCGGCGCAACTTCATACGTCACCGACTCGATGCGGTAGCCGTTCTTGCGGATGGTCTCGCGAACGACCGGCCGCAGGTCGCAGGGGTCGGGCCACGGTCCGCCCAGGCAGGCCAGCAACTTCGTTTTCAAATCGTCGGATACCATCGCTTTCTCCTCACCGCAGACCGGGCTGCCGAACATCTCTGAAGCCGCCACTATGGCAACCCCTGTCGCTGACTGCTTGAGAAACCGTCGCCTTGGGATTCCGTCCGGCGGTTTGCGCGCCGTGCTCATGCCTTGCGCTCCAGGTAACATCTCCAGATGGCGTCGAGCGCAGGGCTGGCTCGCATGGCCAGCCGGATGTCAACCAAGTGGGTCACGCGGCTGACATCCGGATTGATCTCGACGGTCGTCGCTCGCAACTGGGCGGCAAAACGCACCGGCTCGGCGATGTACGGAAAGACGCTGCTCGTGCCCACGGAGAAAACGATGTCGAAGCCCTTGTTCAGTTCGTTGAAAAGTTGCTGGACCTTGTCCTCGTCCAGCATCTCGCCGAACAGGACCACGTCGGGCCGCAGGATGGCGCTGCAATCAGGGCATCGCGGCGGAACCGACAGTTCGCTGTAGTCGTCCACGGTGCGCCGATACGCGCAGCGCGTGCAGAGCAGGTGGTGCAGGTCTCCGTGGATGTCGATGATGTTGCGTGCTCCGGCAGCCTTGTGCAGCCCATCGACGTTCTGTGTCAGCACCCAGAGCCGCTCGAAATGGTCCTGCATCTCGGCGATCACCTGATGGCCCCGGTTAGGCCGGGCGCCGCGACAGTTCTTCTCGATCTGGCTGAGGTATTTCCAGGTCAGCTCCGGCCGCTCGTCCATGATCTCGCCGGAGAGGGCCCGCTCGATGGGCATGTCGTCCTCGGTCGTATTGACGTTGTAAAGCCCCCCGATGCCGCGATAGGTCGGCAGGCCCGAGTCGGCGGAGATCCCCGCCCCGGTGATGAACAGCACGCTGCGGCTCCGCGCCAGCCTGGCCGCGATGCGTTCGATGGCCTCGTCGTTGTTGAGTATGGATTCCATGGGTTGCCAGAAACCGGGCATACGCGGCCCCGGCCGGGAGCGGCGGTATGCCACCAGCCATAGACTACCCCACCGGACGGCAATTGCAAGGCCGTTCCTGCACAGCGCGTTGGACCCGCTGGCGGGTGTGCAGAAACGTCCTGGCGTACGTGTGGCAGCGGCAAGCGAAGGCTTGCCGATGGTGATACGCATGCCGTCGAAGCCATCGGCAAACTCCGCCTTGCTCCGTTTGCCGCTGCCACACAGGGCGCTCCGTGGTGGAAAACGGGCCTTGCCCTGAAGTCGGTACAGATCCCGCGCCGCCAAACGACGCGGAACGACGATTGACAGGAGCGAGCCCGACCTGCATACTCAGGGTTTCGCGCGGCGGGCCGGGCCACGAGAAGTGGGCCTTGGAGAAGGAGGAGGGCGTTCTCGGAACAGGATGGACAATGAAGACCTATGAGCAGATCAACCAGCGGATCGAGTCGGGCAAAGCGGTGGTGCTGACGGCCGACGAGATTATGGACTACGTGGACAAGAAGGGCCTCGAAGCGGCCGCAGAGGAAGTGGACGTCGTGACCACTGCGACGTTCGGCCCGATGTGCTCTTCGGGCTGCTTCCTGAACTTCGGACACTCCAAGCCGAAGATCCGGATGACCGAGGCCTGGATCGAAGATGTGCTGGTCTACACGGGCATTGCGGCGGTCGATGTCTACCTCGGCGCCACGCAGTTGCGCCACGGCGATCCGGCGAACATGTACCCGCCGGGCGAATTCCGCTACGGCGGCGGCCACGTGATCGAGGACCTCGTCGCCGGCGCGACCCTGCAACTGTTCGCCCTCTCCTACGGGACCGACGACTACCCCCGGCGAGAGATTCGCACCTACTTCACCATCGACGACCTGAACCAGGCGATCATGGTCAACCCGCGCAACTGCTATCAGAACTACAACGTCGCGGTCAACGATTCGGACCGGACGATTTACACGTACATGGGGACGCTGGAGCCGAATCGCAAGAACGCCACGTATTGTTCCGCCGGACAGTTGTCGCCGCTGCTGAACGATCCGTACTACGAGACGATCGGCATCGGGACCAAGGTCTGGCTGGCGGGGGCACACGGGCACGTCTACGCCGAAGGCACGCAGCACACCGGCGCGTGCGAGAGGACGCCTGACGGCGTGCCCACCGAAGGAGCCGGAACGCTGGCCCTGACCGCCGACATGAAGCAGATGAAGCCCGAGTTCGTGCGGGGCGCGAGTCTTCGCGGCTACGGAATCTCGCTCGCCCTGGGTGTGGGCGTGCCCATACCCATCCTCAACGAGCAGATTCTCAAGCGGACCTGTGTGCGCGATCGCGACATCTTCGCGCCGGTGATCGACTACAGCGGCGATTACCCACAGAAGACAGGAAAGACCATCGCGAAGGTCAACTACGAGCAACTGCGCCGCGGCGAAATCGAAATCGACGGCAAGACCATCGCCGTCGGTTCCCTCTCGTCCTACTTCAAGGCCCTGGAGATTGCCAACCTGCTGGCCGACGAGATCCGCAAGGGAGATTTCCTGCTGGCCCAACCGATGGCCATGCTGCCCAGGGACAATGCGATGAAGCCTCTGGCAATACGGGAGAAGGCATCATGAATGAAACCGTGACCCAGAAACTGATGCTGTTCTTTCCCAAGTGTGAATGTGAGAAGCCGATCATTTACCATCTGGTGAAGGACTACAATCTCATCGTCAACGTGTATCGCGCCAAGGTGACGCCGGAAGAGGAAGGGTACCTGGTGCTCGACGTGACCGGCACGCCGGCAGACATCGAGAAGGGCATCGCGTTCGTCCGCACCTTCAACGTGACGGTCAACCATACCGGCAAGGGCGTCACGCGCGATGAAGATCGCTGCACGCATTGCGGCCAGTGCGTGGCCCACTGCCCGACGAAGGCGCTGCACATGCCGAACAAGGCGACGAGAGAGGTCCTCTATAACGAGGCCGAGTGTATCGAGTGCCTCGCCTGCATCCGCGTCTGCCCGTTCGGCGCCTGCGCATCGGCGTTCTGACCCCAGAATAGGTTCTATCGGTCGAATACGACCTGTGGGTGCCGTCATGACCAAGCGAACCTATCAAACGTTCACTCACCACGAGGCGGCGCTGCGCATCTGCTGCGAGGCGTTCGACGCTGTCACCGAAGAGGTCGTGCGCCAGCGCCGGATTCTGGAGGACTATATCCTCCGGCATCCGGCGTTCGGCACATCGTTCGAGCCGGTCGAGCTGCTGCCCGATGCGCCCGAGGTCGCGCAGCGCATGGCGCGCGCGGCCCGGTCGGTGGGTGTCGGTCCGATGGCGGCCGTCGCCGGGGCCATGGCCGAGCTGGCCGTCGAGGCGGCCCTGAAGGCCGGCGCCGCCGAGGCGATTGTGGACAACGGCGGCGACATCTTCGTGCGAGCGACCTCGCCTGTCGTCATCGGCCTGCACACGGGAACCGTCAAGCTGGCGGACCGCCTCGCGTTCTCTCTGCGCCCGGAGGATACGCCGATCTCCATCTGCTCCTCGTCGGGCAGAATGGGTCACTCCACGAGCCTGGGCCAGTGCGACCTGGCCACCGTCGTCGCCCGCGACGGCGCCCTGGCTGACGCGGCCGCGACGCAGGCGGCCAACCTCGTCCGAACGGCCGACGATGTGGATACCGCACTCGAACGCATCATGGCCATCGACGGCATCGACGGTCTGGTTGTCGTCAAGGACGACCGCATCGGCCTGGCCGGCCGCCTGCCTTATCTGGTCAAAGCTCCACGGTAGTCTGCCCCCGCGCGTGGCAGCCTCAAACGCGCCAGCGTTTGGGGATGGGGGACTTGGTTACCACACGATCCGTGCGACAGATGGGTGACATCCGGCGCCGCAGTTGCTATGCTATGGCAGCACAGATCGGGCCGGCGCTGGGCCGCCAGACAACCGCCGGCGGAATCGTTTTGCGGATGGGTATCTTCAGTTGAGGGAAGACACGATGGATGCGAACGCACACGGAATCAGGACCACATCCTTTCTATTGCTGATCGGGTTGCTGGCGCTCCTTGGGTCCGCCGGAGCCGGGCGGGCGGCGATCACCACCGGCTCGCTCTTCGAGGAAATGATCGACATGGCCGGCCTGTCGAGCTTCCCGGACCCGGCGTATCGCACCGTGCAGTTCTCCTCCACCGATCGTCGCAGCCGCCTGCCCGGCGGACCGGACTGGTTCGCCAATTCCGACGGCTTCGGCGGTGAGCCGATCCCGAATTTCGAGAAGGTGCTCCGCGAGCCCGACGCCGACGGGATCGGTGAGTACCTGATTGCCGACGTCGCCGGGCCCGGCGCGATCGTGCGCCTGTGGACCGCCGCCATCGCCGGACAGGTGCGAGTGGTCCTCGACGGTGCCGAGACGCCGATCTACGAGGGCAGTGCCGACGAATTCTTCCGTCGTCCGTACGAACGTTTCGGGCAATTCAAAGAGATCGACGCGGAGACGTTCGGCAGGACCGTGTACCAGCGCGATGCTTCGTACGCACCGATTCCATTCGCCAAGCACCTTCGCGTCGTGTGGACGGGCAACGTCAAGGAGATTCACTTCTACGAGCTTCAGGTGCGGCTGTACGACAAGAGCGCATCGGTCGTGTCGTTCCGACCGGAGGATATCCACACGTATCGCTCGATGATCGACCGCGTGACAAAGGCGCTCGACGACCCGGACGAGGGCGTGAAACCTCGCTCGCAGGCCGGCGCCAAGTCGTTTGACGTTGCCGTGGTGGCATCGGAGAAGAAGACCGTCGCCGAGTTCGAAGGCTCGCAGGCAGTCGAGCAACTGACGATCAAGCTGAAGGCGGTCGATATGGACAAGGCCCTCCGGCAGACGGTCCTTCAAGTGACGTGCGACGGCTATCCCTGGCCGCAAGTGCAATCCCCCGTAGGCGACTTCTTCGGCGCCGCGCCGGGCATCAATCCCTATCAGTCGCTGCCTTTCACCGTACGGCCGGACGGGACGATGATCTGCCGATTCGCGATGCCCTTCGAGCGCTCGTGCAAGGTCGAGCTGGTCAACCACGGCGGTCAGAGCGTCGAGGCCACCGGCGCGGTCACCGTTGCGCCGCGAACCTGGGATGAGCGATCCATGCACTTTCGCGCGCGATGGCGCGTCGATCACGACCTGATCGCATCCAACCGCGACGTGCAGGACCTGCCTTTCCTGCTGGCGCACGGGCACGGCGTCTACGTAGGGACGAGCGCCTATCTGCTGAATCCCGCCGAGGTGCCCACGCCCTACGGCAACTGGTGGGGCGAGGGCGATGAGAAGGTGTTCGTGGACAACGAGCCGCGGCCGTCGATCTTCGGGACCGGCTCCGAGGACTACTTCAACTACTCGTGGTCGTCGCCCGATATCTTCCTGTATCCCTACTGCGGCCAGCCCCGCAACGACGGCCCGGGCAACCGGGGCTTCGTCACGAACTACCGCTGGCACATTCTCGACGCGATCCCGTTCCGGCAGAACATCCGGTTCTATATGGAGCTGTTCAGCCACGAACGGACGCCGGGCATGTCATACGCCCGCATCGGATACCACTACGCGCGTCCCGGCGTGACCGACGACCATCTGGCCATCATGCCGGCAGACCTGCGGGCGCCGGTCCTGCCCGAAGGCTGGCAGCCGGCGGCCCGGATGGGGGCGGCCAACTCAGTGTTCTTCGCCAGCGAAGAGTGCCTGACCGACAAACAGAATACGCGCCTGGACGCCGGGGCGCTCTGGGCGGGCGGCAAGCTGCTCGTCTGGACCCCGAAGAGCAGCGGCGAGCGCAAGAGCTTCAAGCTCGCCATTGATGATGCGGGCAAGAAGCAGATCAACGTCGCATTCGCTCTGACGCCGCGATCGGGAAAGGTCGCATTCTATCTCGACGGTCAGCCGCTCAAACTGGCGGACCGGGACGAGGAGGTCGATCTGCATCGGCCCTATCGCACACTGCTGCGTCGCGTCGCACTGATGCCCGGCGAACTGACCGCGGGCGAGCACACCCTGACGCTCGAATGGAGGGGCGCGGGCGAAGATGTCACGCAGCCGGAGGTCGGAATCGACTTCTTCTGGGTCCAGCGGCAGTAGTCCGCTTGGAAAGGAGATTCGTGAAGGCGATGCCAACACGACGGACACTCTTGAAAGCCGCCGCAGCCGCTGTCGCGATGGTCACATCGGGTGGCAGCGGCAAGCAGAGCTTGCCGACGGTTTCCAGAAACACCCCATCCCCAAGTCCTGCGGACTTGAGGCTGCCACCCGTCGCCCCGCAGGGGCGCCCCGTGCCGATGATCCACGCTACGGACCTGTTCCGCCCGCACTGCGACCCGGACGACCATTGGGACCTCGCCAGCGTCTTCGCGCTGGCCTACACGAGGCAAATCGACCTCAAGGCGGTCTTGATCGACTTCGAGCCGCATTCCACGAACGACCATAATCCGGATGTGATGGCCGTGGCGCAGATGAACTACGTCACGGGACTGCACGTGCCCGTTTCCGTGGGCACGCCGCGTCCGATGCGCTCCCGCGATGACAGCCAGGCCGATGCCGGCGCCAGCGATCACATCGGCATCGACATGGTTCTGGACATTCTGCGCCGCTCGCCTGAGCCGGTCGTCATCAACGTCATAGGCTCGTGCCGTGACATCGCGGTCGCGGGCAAGAAGGCGCCGCAACTTTTTGCGGAGAAATGCGCGGGCATCTACCTCAATGCCGGCACCGGCTCGCCCGACAAAGAGAAGGCGGCGAAGCTCGAATACAACGTGAGTCTGGCGCCACTCAGCTACGCAGCGATCTTCGATCTTCCCTGTCCGATCTACTGGATGCCGTGCTTCGAGCAGATGAACTCGGACCGGCCGATCATGGAGTACGGCACGCACTACTCGTTCCGCCAGGGCGAGATCCTGCCGCACCTGTCGAGCCGCGTGCAGAATTTCTTCCTGTGGATGCTCGCGAGAAAGACCGACCACAACTGGCTTCGCTCGCTTCTCGGACCCGTCGATCCGCAACTGCTCGATACCTTCGGCGCGCAGGATCGGCACATGTGGTGCACCGGCGGCTTTCTCCATGCGGCCGGACAAAGCATCTTGGCCGACGCGACGAATCAACCGGCGTTCTCGTTCGACCCAATCAGAGTGACGTGCTCCGACGAGGGTGTCACGAGGTGGACGCACGATTCGAAGGCCAAGGACCGCTACATCTTCCACGTACGCGACCTGGACCGCTATCAGGCCGCCATGACCGGGGCCTTGAAAGCGCTCCTTCTGAAACTCCCATGACCATTCTGCGCGACCTCGCGGAGGTCCTTATGGGCAGGACGTTGGCACTTTCGATCTTAAGTACGGTCGTTATCATGGCGGCGCAAGCGAGCGGCGCGATGTTCGTGCTCGACGCGGACGCGTTCCGCCGTCACGTCGATTTCTTCAACGGCATGGAGCCGGAGAACATCGTCAATCACATCCCGAACAGTGAGGCGTGGGCCTGGATGGTCCGCAACGTTCCGTTCTTCGAGTGCCCTGACAAGGGGTTCGAGCAGATCTACTATTTCCGCTGGTGGACGTTTCGCAAACATCTCAAACAGACGCCGGACGGGTTTGTCTTCACCGAGTTTCTCGACAAGGTCGGCCACGCCGGCAAGCACAACACGATCAGTTGTGCTCTGGGCCACCACATTCGCGAAGGGCGATGGCTGCGCGACCGGCGGTACATCGACGAGTACGCCCGGTTCTGGTACAAGGGCCACGAAGGCGATTTGCAGCCGCACTTCCATCAGTACAGCAACTGGGCCACGTGGGCGTTGTACGAGCGGTACCTCGTTGATCTGGACAGGGCCTTTGTCGTGAGCCTGCTCGACGCCTTCGTCCGCGACTGCTGCGCGTGGGAGAAGGAAAGAGGTCTGGAGAACGGCCTCTTCTGGCAATACGACGTGCGGGATGGGATGGAGGAATCGATCAGCGGTTCGCGCCGCGACAAGAACGCCAGACCTCCGCTGAACAGCTACATGTACGCGAACATGGTCGCCATCTCGAAGGTTGCGGCGCTGGCGGGAGATGACGCAACCGCCAGACACTATGCCGAGAAAGCCGCCCGACTCAAGGCGCTCATCCACGAACTGCTGTGGGACGAGCAGGCGGAGTTCTTCAAGGTCCGCCATCCCGACGGCGTGCTGGCCGACGTGCGCGAGGAGATCGGGTTCATCCCGTGGTATTTCGATTTGCCCGAGCCGGGCTGCGAAGGAGCGTGGCGGCAGCTCACCGACCCTCAGGGGTTCAAGGCGCCGATGGGGATCACCACCGCCGAGCGCAGGCATCCGGACTTTCGCAGTCACGGCGTCGGAACGTGCGAGTGGGACGGCGCCGTCTGGCCCTTCGCGACGAGCCAGACGCTCGTGGCTTTGGCCAACCTGCTGCGTCACTACGAGCAGTCCTACGTCACGAAGGCGGACTACTTCGATGCGCTGCTGACCTACGCGCGGTCGCAGCAGTCCCGAGGCAGGCCCTACATCGGCGAGTATCTCGACGAGGTCAACGGCACGTGGCTCAAGCCCGATTCGGACCGCAGCCGGTACTACAATCACTCGACCTTCTGCGACCTGGTCATCAGCGGGCTGGTTGGGCTGGTTCCGCGAGGGGACAATCTCGTCGAGGTCCATCCGTTGATCCTGCCGGATGCATGGGACTGGTTCTGCCTCGACGGGGTGCTGTACCACGGGCGAACGCTCACCATCCTCTGGGATCGAGTGGGCTCGAAGTACGGCAAAGACAACGGATTCCGCGTCTTTGCCGACGGCCAGCAGATCGCCCATTCCGACAAGCTGTCGCCTCTCAAGGGTTCACTGCCCTGATTGCTGCCTGCGCTATCCCTGCTTCGGCGGGTAGAATTCTTCGCGGTGGCGGTCGGCGTATCCTTTCATTCGAGCGGCGACCTCGGGGTATTTGTCCAGCACGTTGGCGGTCTCGTGCGGATCGAGCTCCATGTCGAACAGGGACAGGACGATGTCTTCCTGGCGGTACTTGCCGGCGGCGCCGTCGCGGCCCGGCGTCACCAGGGTGCGATACTTGTGCGGCAGGTGCAGCTTCCAGTGGCCGTCCCCGCTGATAACGCCTTCGAAGGTCTCGCCCGTCGAGAACGGATAGTAGTCATGCGGGTTCGTCGCGCCGCCCTTGCCGGCGATCAGGTCCCATACGTTCCTGCCGTCGACGGGATTGGCGGGCATCTCGGCTCCGGCCAAATGCGCCAGTGTGGGCAGGATATCGATCGAGCAGAAGGCCTTCTTCGAGACTGTGCCTGCCTCGATCCGCCCGGGGAACTTCATGATGCACGCGCTGCGTGTGCCGCCGTCGAAGCTGGTGCCCTTGGCCTCGCGGAAGGGTGTCCTGCCGGCGTGGTTGCCGTACGAGATCCATGGACCGTTGTCCGAGGTGAAGATCACGAGCGTGTTGTCCTCGAGTCCGTTGGCCTTGAGCGCCTGCGTGATCCGGCCTACGGACCAGTCGAGTTCCATCATCACGTCGCCGTAGAGGCCCACGCCGGACTTGCCTCTGAACTTGTCGCTGCAGAACAGCGGCACATGCGGCATCGAGTGCGGCACGTACAGCAGGAACGGCTCGTCCTTGTGACGCCCGATGAAGTCCACCGCGTGCTCGGTGTACCACGTCGTGAGCATCGGCTGATGCTCTTTCGTGACGCGATCGATCGTGACTTTGCCGTTCTCCCAGAACTGCAGAGGATGCCGACCCCAGTAGTCCGGGTTCTCCGGATGGAATTCCCACATGTCGTTGGAGTACATCAGCCCGCACGACTCGTCGAATCCCCTGGCCGGCGGACGCGTCTCAGGCTGGTCGCCGATGTGCCACTTGCCGAAAACGGCGGTCGCGTAACCGCGCCTCTTGAGCACCTCGCCCAGTGTGGCGAATTTTGGATCGAGCCCTCTGGCCCCCGGCCCGTGCGCGCCGAAGACCTTCGTCCGGCCCGGATAGCAGCCGCTTAGCAGCGCCGCCCGCGAGGCCGAGCACACGGCCTGGGGCACGTAAAAATTCCGATAGCAGCAGCCCTCTGTCGCCAGTTGCTCGACGTGGGGCGTCGGGTAGTCCTGTGTGGCAAACGGCCTGAAATCCGCCCATCCTGAGTCATCGAGAAAGACAACGACGAAATTCGGCGATGTGCTTCGCTCCCGCCCCTTGCCCATGCCGGGCCATCCCATCGCCGCGACAGACAGCGCCGCCGCCTTCAAGAACGTCCGTCGTGTGGGCATCGTCGGCATCTGTCGTATCTCCTCTTGCCAAACGGCTGGGCATCAACAGGCTGATTATGCATCGGAGCCGACGCGATTTCAAGTCTTCCAGATCAACGCCGCATAAGGCCTATTGGGCAGGGCGCTTACGCCCCCGAAGGTCGCTCCAGGACGGATAAGAGGGTCTCCCGGGTCAGTAGGTTGACATCGCCAGGGCGTTCGAGGAAGGGCTTGACGTCGTCGACGACCTGCTTCCACTGGAGGGTTTCGATGCGCCGGCGGATGAGGCCACGCCAGTTCTCCGGGGTGACTTCAGGGTCCTGCCGACCCGTCTGCGCCAGGGCGTTGTTGAGCAACTCCAAATTCGGGACAGGCCAGGTGCGGTCCGACAGATACCAGATCAGATCGTAAATGTCGCGACCCTTGGTGTAGGGACGCGTCAGGATCGCGTGCAGCTTGCCTGCCAGCAGCGACGCCTTGTCGTAGTGGCGCAGGTTGAGGATGACGTATCTTCTGACGAGAGACGAAACGATGCGCGCCCCGGCGGGCGGGTGCGAGTCCACTTCCACCTTGACCGAGAGCGTCTCGGACCGGTGCGGCGAGAGCCCCAGTTCATACGGCAGACCCCGCAAACGCACGAACGCGGATTTGACTGTCTTGGTCTCCTTGATGCGAACGTCGACATCGTAGCCCTCGGCTTCGAAGGTGCGGCGGCAGCCGGTGACGTTTTCGCCGAAGCGAGCATCGATCTGCGGCTCGACCAAGGCGAAGTCGAGATCCTCTGAGAATCGCGGCATCGCATAGAGAAATCGCAGCGCCGTCCCACCCTGAAAAGCCCACGTGGCGTACGCGCCCTGGTCCTGCAGCGACTGGAGAAGCCGGGCCTGGAGATACTCCGTCGCCACACGTCGCGCCACGTTTGCGTCGGCCGCGCCAACGAGAATCTGTCTGAGGTAGTCTTTCATCGTCTCTCCCCGGTCTCTTCCGCGACCAGTCCGGCAATCCGTCGCGCGGCGCGACACAGCTTCGGACTCTGCGCTGCCTCTGCCAAAGTGATCAAGGCGTCCATGTCGAGCGTATCCAGATTCTGGAGGCGAAGCTCGGACAGAAAATCAAGGCTGTCGGCGCCCGCGGTCAGGTGTACCAGATCGAGCAGCGCCTTTTCGGGTGTGGCGATGAACGCCTGCTGACGATTCCCGAAGTCGACCTGCCTGTAGCCGTGGAACCAGCTTGTCTTGATGCACCGAAATACGAACACCCCCAAGGGGGTTTCGACCCGTTGGGGTCGCTGTGTCGTGACACTCGTCACCGTGGGAACGTGCTCGGGGATCATCCCGAAGTGCGCCAGCGCCGACTGGAGACTCACGTACGAGGCCTTCTTCATCGCGTTGGCAAGGACGAACGGATGGATGCTGATCTTGCGGTAAGGCTCGGCCAGTGTATAGAGTCCCTTGGCAGGCTGGACCAGTTTGCCGGCCTTGACCCAACGGCTCAGTTGAAGTCGCAGAGCGGGCAGGCTTTCGGCACCTGCGGCCAGAAAACCCGTGCGGAAGACCGGTACATCGGCCACCATTTGGAGCAATTCATGCCATTTCATTGCAATATCTTATCATATATGATAATCTGTCGCAATATACTTCGGCGTTTCTTGGGCTTCTCTTGAAAGGATTTGGCCGCTGGGGGCGGTTTGCCGGGGTTCAAGTCGGTCAACGGCGTGACGGGCGGAGGCACCGTGGCCTTAAAGAGGCAGAGGCGCAGAACCATGCGTCCTGTATGGCGCGCCCGGGGCATGGCGGTTGCCGAAGAAATGGGACGCGATAGAATGGGCCGGCAAGTGACGACGACGTCGAATGAAGCTGGAAAGAAAGGCGGGGCGTAATGATGCGGACAACACGTGGGAATCGAGGCCAATGGATGGGCAGGCTGTTGCCCGTGGTGATGGCGTTGTCGGTCCTTCTGGTCGCGGCCGGATGCGCGCACCAGAAGGCATACAAGAAGGGCGCCCGGCTCTCGCAGGAGGGCCAGTACGAGAAGGCCATCGAGGAGCTGGAAGAGGCCGTCGCCCTGGCGGAGAAGGGCAACAACAACAAAGCGGCCGATCGCTATCGGGAGAAGCTCGAACAGACCAAACAGCAGGCGGGCCAGTTCTACTATCGCGAAGCGGAACTCTGCTTCGGGCAGGCCGACCTGGCGGGCGCGCAGAAGTTCATCGAGCGCTGCGTCCGCTATTGTCCGGCCGAGCCGTTGTATCGCTCGATGAGCCAGCGCATCGCCGGCGCCGTGGCCGATGCTGAACGGATGCGCAGCGAAGCGCTGTCGCTGGCCGAGCAGGGACAGTGGAGCGCTGCCGTCGGGCGAATGACCGAGGCGTTGCGCCTCAATCGGACGATGCCCGGCGGGCAGGGCGACCTCAAGCAGATTCAGGAGCGGGCGTATCAGTATTACCTGGCGCGGGCCAAAGACCGCCTGTATGCGAACGACCTGGAGACGGCGGTGACCGAGGCCCAGACGGCGCTGAACTACCGCGGCGATGGGCACGAGGCGAAAGACATCCTGCAGACCGTGCAGAACCGGCGCGAGGCGACGGGGCTGGTCGCGCGCGGGCAAACGCTTCTGGCACAGGGCGATTGCGAAGAGGCGCTGCGCGTTCTGGAGCAGGCGCAGCAATTGTACGCTTTCCATCCCCAGCTTCCCGGTCTGCTGGAGCAGGCCAGGCAGGCGGTGTGCGACCGCTGGATCGGGCAGGGCCGCCAGGCCATGGCCGGCGGCGACTACGCCACAGCGCTGCGGCTGTTTCTGAAGAGCCAGGACCTGCTCGGGGGTTACGGCGGTGCAGCGACTCTTGCGGCTGAAGCGCGAGCAACGTTGGCCAGTCAACATGTGCAGGCCTCTCAGCAATGTGCGCGGGACGGTGCCGACGGCTGCGGCCTGTTTCATGCGGTCGTGGCGTTAGGGTACGAGCCTGACAACTTCGATGCCCGGCGCCTGCTCGGCCAGTGCGCCGGCCAGGTGCAGCAGGCAGTGCAGTATACGGTGGGGTTCGTCGGCTTTCGCGCAACGCCGCAGCAACAGGTGATTGCCGATACGCTCGCATCGATCTCGCTGGAGCACCTGACCCACGCGCGACCGGCCAACATGATGCTGGTGGAGCGACGCGACCTTCAGACCATCCTTGATGAGCAGCAGCTCAGCGCCACAGACCTGATCGATCCGCAGTTCCGCGTGCCCGCCGGCAAGCTGCACGGTGTCGATGCGCTGCTCGTCGGCCAGGTGCTCGAAGGCAACGTGACGAGCCAGACCAGGCAGACCGGCCAAGGCGAATCCACCTACCAGGATGGATTCGTGTCCCAACCCAATCCGGAGTATGGCGAGGCGATCAAGACTCTCGACCACGCGCAGAGAGAACTCGACAGGGCACGACATAGACTGGCGGAGGCCGAAGCGAGACTGGCGCGGTACGACCACGCCGACCCGCACGATGCCGGCGCACAGGCGGCGAAGCGCAGGGCCCGCGCCGAGGTGGACGAGGCCAAGCAGCGTCTGGTGAATGCGGCGACCGATTTCGGCGCTGCTCAGATGCTCGCGGCGACCACGCCGAGGGAGGTGCTCGTGCCGCACATGGTCACGTTCCAGTACCCGATCCAGACGGCGACCTGGACGGCCAAGGTCGGCTGCATGCTGAAGATGCTCGACACCGCAACGGGCGAGGTGCTGCTGGCCGAGCGCGTGGAGGGCCAGCACGCTCAGTCGGACCAGTTCGTTTCACCCGATGCGGCGCACAACGTCCCGGAAGACCCACTGGTTTTGCCCGACGAGGGGAGGCTTCTCGAAGCGGCGGCCAATGCGGCGGTCGGCAAGCTCAAGAAGGCTCTGGAGACGGCCTGCGGCAAGCACGGGCAGCGATTCGCCCTACAGGCCCAGCGAGCCGAAGCCGCCGGCAACACCACCGGCGCCGTCGATGCCTCGATCAAGTACCTGTTCGCTTACCCCAAGAGCAATTCCGACACGGAGAAGAGGGTGACCGCCCTGCGCGGCTATCTCGGCTCCGAAGCCGGCCTGGTGGACATCCGCGAGCTACTGCGGACCCACTGCCACGTCCTCCAGAACTGACCGGTGCTACCGTGACCTCGCGTGGCTGCCTCAAGTCCGCAGGACTCAGCCGCGGTTCGCGTATGACCCATCCCCAAAGCCTTCGGTTTTGAGACTGCCACCCGCCGAAGGACCCCTGTGAGATCCCCTGTGCACAAGGGGCACAAATCATAGAAGCGAACCCACCAAGCGCTATGATGGCGCCACTGTCGCCTCATGGTGATTCTTGCGATCGAGACCTTTGAGCCAGCCGAGCCAGGGAGTTCACACACTCAAATGTTCCAAGCGCGGGATACTCTTCAAGAATGTGGATGGCTTTCGAAGAATGCGATGAGTCCGACGGAAAGAGATCTCGATAGGTTCTCGCTTCGCGAAGCACATGATAAGGGTAGCCGTCTTTCGCAGTGCTCCTCTCTTGGCCGAGAGCCACGACATGGAAGTCGATCTGCTCCTCGATAAGCTCGACCGCCTCTTCGGTCTCTCCCAAACGGAGATGGCTGACTGTTCTCAACTGCCAGGCGATGTCTGCGGCCTGGTTGGTCGCGGTCCAGGAGAAGACGTACTTATGATACAAGTACGCCGAAGCGGCCAGGCCAACAAGAGCGCCAACGACGAACGCCAGCAGGGACATTCCGGCCCGTCCAATTCTCTGTCTCAGCAGCATCATTTGCCAGGACTCCTTACGCACACACGTTTCACTCAGTGTCGCTCTCCCATGGAGGCAACATTCCCTGGAGCAGCTGAGCATCCTGCATGTGAGTACGTCATGTCTTACGAGAACGTACCCCGTTTGGGATCTGCTTCGATCGGGCGAGGCCCCGGGGGCAGGGAGCGAGGGCGCTTGCCCGGCAGGTCCACTTGCGGGCCATGCAGGAGGCAGGCTCGTCGTCCATCGTTTATGGTTCGTCGGTCCAGATGGCCTTGATGGTCTCTTCCTGGCCGAAGCCGGTCGGCACGGCGTCGCTCGGCGTGTTGGCCCAGTACCAGTGCACATCGCCGACGGGTGCCGCGAGCGTGCGGCTGCCGGGCATCTGCAGGTAACCGTTGCGGTCGTGCCGGCAGATCCAATCCCAGGCATAGCGAAGCCACTGGTTGCGGTATTCGAGGCTTTGGTGAGCGAACCAGCAGATCTCGTCGTAGCCCCAGATCCAATGGTCGCCGATGTTCTGCCCCTCGCGTCCGCTTCGTCCGAAGTTGTCCAGCTCGACCAGATACGGCAGGCTCTCGCACGACCATCCGCTCGGGGTCACGCCGCCCTTGCTGCGGCCGAAGAGGCTATCGAGATAGCCGACCTTCAGCACACCCTCCTGGGGCCGCTCGACGACCTCGTCGATCCGCAGCGGGAACGAGTGCAGGTCGAACATCAGCTCGCCCTCGTGAACGATGCCTCCGCTCGGCACGTGCGCGTCGCAGATGACCATGTGCCGCCGAGCGTGCCGGCGGGCATATTGCCGAACGCGGCGCATCATGTCACGCCAGTGGACGTGGTCGGGATCGCGGTCGTCCATGATCTCGACCTGCCCGAAGTGAATCGCCTCGACGCCGATGTCGATATAGCGTTGGCAGAGGTAGGTGAACCACATCCGCGTTTCCAGCCGGCTCATGTCCGGCACGGATGACCCGCGCCCCCACTGGTCGATCCGGTGCCCATCCGGATAGAGCATGTTCTCGTAGTGGAAGTTCCGCTCTTCCGCTTCGAGGCCGAACTCTTCGAAGAGGCTCGCCGGAATGGGAATCCGGTTGACCTGCTCGCTGACGATCTCGAAGGCGGCTGCCTGGAGGATGATGTTCGGATCGATGGCGTGCATCCGCTCAGCGATGGGCCTGGCCGTGGCGAGCAGGTTCTCCAATCCGGCCTCTCCGCCCCAGCGATAGATGGCCCGGCCGATGAACTTGGCGCCGATGTTCCCGAGCATACGAAGGTTATCGTCCACGTTGCCCTGTCCGTGCAGGACTTCGCTCATGGTGATCGCGCGCGACAGGTAGTTCTCCAGCACGGCGCGGGAGATCGCACCGTCGAAGTGGTAGTTCCGCCTGCCGCCGATGTACTTGGCGGGGCTGGCGGCCGACGGCAACTCCGGCGTGATGCGGAAGCTGTCATCGTTCAAATCGATCGTGACGGAGGTGCCGTCGGCGAAGGTCGTGCGCTGCTTGCGGCGGGACTCGTCGAGGAACTCGTGCTTCGTCATCTCCAGAAGTCCGACGCGCTGGTGCAGAGCGCACATGGTGCGAACCTGCTCCAGCTCTGCCTCGCCCGGATCGAGCGACAGATAGGGAAGGCCCGCGTTGGCCAGGCCGTGCAGATAGCCCAGGTCGGTCTCGGGAATGCCCCAGGCGCCCTTGCTCAGCGACCAGGGCATCAGCAGCGCATCGTGATAGACGAGATTGAACAAGGGGATCGGAACGCCCATGGCCGGACCCTCGCCCGGACCCGGCGTCAGGGCGTACGGCCCATGGTGAACCAAGTCAAGGTGCGGAATCGCCCAGTCGGCCGGCTCCTCGGAACTGACCACACCCCCGGTCGAGCGGATGAAGTCGAAGCACATCCCTCGATACGTCAGGCAGTCGGCGCGCGTCGCCGCATGTTCGGGACTGTAGCACTCGTCGGGAGGCACCACGGCAAAGACGTCCAGATAGGCGCCGCGCACTTTGATGCCGTGGTCCAGCAGGGCGCTGTAGTTCTTCTGCACGTGTCCCGGCGCCAGTCGCGAGCAGAGGATGGACTGCCGCCCGCCGTACCACAGGCCATACAGGGGCCGCTCCCCGTTGCGGTCGACGATGGTGTGCCGCGCATCGTACGATTTCGCGTCGCAGTAGTAGTCCCGGTACTGATCGTGGATGGCGAACACGTAGTTCAGGTCTTCGCACGTCTGGGCGAGCCGCTTCATCCCGTCCCAGCCTCCTGCCTCCGGGCTCGGCGGCAGCACATCGGGGTGCAGATTGTCGTAGCCACGGAAGCCCCATCCGTCGAGATGGACGTACGCGCGCGGCACGCCTTTGCCGGCCACACCGCGAAGGTACGCGGCCATCTGGTCGAACGTCGTGAGGATGTGATTCTTGGAGGGGTCGTCCTTGCTGTAGTACTGCGACTCGGGCTGGATGTGAACCAGGATGCCCGCGTGGATGACGGGGCCGCCGACGAGTTTGGCCACGAGCGGCGTGCGGGCGATCTTCTCCTGGAGTGAGACGAAGTGGCCAATCTGGCGGACATACGTGCGGTAACGCTTGGCCATGTCCACGTAGTTGCCCTTGTCGAAGAGACAGAGGCGGACGCGTCGCGGGTAGCGGAACCGGCCGAGGGAGTGGACCCATCGCAGTTGCATCCGGGTCGGCCCGCCCGCCGGATGATCGAAGTGGCAGCCCCCATCGTCCGGCGTCTCCAGCACCACGAGCAGGGCCGAGTCGGCTTGTTGATGTCCCCACCACGGCATGTACAAACCGCGCCCATAACTCAGCGTATCATACAGGTAGACCTTCTGCGGCCAGTCCTTGGGCAGGAGCATCCCCTGCATGAACGGAACGATCGTCGTATCGAACGAGCTGTCGGCCAGCGCCGGCGGCCAAAGACACTCCATCACTTGGCAACGGCTCTCGTCAGCAATCAACTCGCAGACGAGGTCCTCCCGCGGACCTTCCAGGCAGGCGGATAGCGCGATCGAAAGGTCGATCTCCGTCCCTTCGTGAGCGAAACCGCTTAGCGCGATCTTGAGACCGGTCTTGAATCCGGTCTGGTAGGGCGATACTTCCCTTCTCTTCGCATCGGCCAGTCGCAGCGTGTACGTCTTTCCATCCGCTTCGACAATCAGATCGCCTGCGGCCGACGCGACAGTGGACCAAGTACGGCCGCCGGCGCCGAGGGTCATTTGCAGATCGGAAGGATTGACCTCGACGCGGCTTCTGCGCCCCTGCACGACCCATCGCTCGTCTTCCTGCCGGACTTCCACCGCGGGCGCACCGTAGTCGTCCTGCGTCGCTTCAACGGCCCAGGCCAGGGACACGAAAGACAGGACCAGACTGAGAATCAAACAGGATGGCTTCATAAGCGGAACCTCCGAAAGCAATCGCGTTGCAGGATTGGTCTATCGATGGCGAGCAAGTTGCGCGACAGCGCTTCTCATGCGGTCGAGGCCTTCGCGCAGGGTCTTTTCCGGGCATCCGAAATTCAGCCGGACGTAGCCGGGCCCCAGGAAGTCCGCGCCGTCCGAGAGTCCCACGCCCGCCTGCTCGAAGAACTTCGCCGGCTCGGACAGACCCAGTTCCGTGGTATCGATCCACGCCAGGTAGGTCGCCTGGACCTGGTCCATCGACAGCCCCGGAATCTCTTCGTTGACGGCCTGGTAGACGAGACGGCTGTTGCGGCGGAGAACCTCGATCAGAGCCGCCCTCCACGGCTCGCCGTCGCGGTAGGCGGCCAGACAGGCGGCGTAACCCAGGGCGTTGGTGCCAGGGACGATTCCCTCGCGGGCCTTCTTGAAGGGCTTTCGCAGTTCCACGTTCGGGATGATCGCGAAGGCACAGTTGAGTCCAGGGATGTTGAACGTCTTGCTCGGGGCCATCAGGGTGATCGTGCGAGCGGCGATCTCCTCGCTGAGTGTGGCGATGGGCACGTGCCGGCCGCCGTCGAGGACGAGGTCGCAATGAATCTCGTCCGAGCAGATGACCACGTTGCGACGCAGGCAGATCTCGGCGACGCCGCGCAGCTCGTCCGGCTCGTACCGCCGGCCGACGGGGTTGTGCGGATTGCACAGCAGCAGGACCCTGGAGCGATTCGACAGCTCGCGCTCGAACCGTTCGAGGTCGAAGGTCCAGCGGTCGCCGGCCCGCCGCAACGGGACCACCTTCATTTCGCGGTGCACGTGCCCCGGCGCCGCGAGAAAAGGCGGATACGCCGGCGTGAAGGTCAGCACCTCGTCGCCGTCGTCGCCATAGGCCCGGCTCGCCAGGTTCAGCGCCGGAACGAGGCCGGGTAGCCACACGATCCACGAAGGCTCGATCCTCCATCCATACCGCCGCTCCACCCGCTCGACCACCGCCTCCATCAGCCCCTCCGGCGGTACCGCATACCCGAACACCCCATGCTCGACCCGTGCATGCAGCGCCTCCAGCACACACGCCGGCGCCCGAAAGTCCATGTCCGCCACCCACATCGGGATGATGTCCCGACCCTGGTAGCGGCGCCACTTGAGGCTGTCTGTGTTCCGGCGGTCGGGCACGGTCTCGAAATCAAAGCTCATGTCGATGGATTCTCCTTCTCTGGGAAATTGTGTCGCGGATGGCCGCGACGACAGTCCGATCTCGCTGCATCCTACCACTTTCGATCGCGATAGACCACGCCCATTTGGCCGGCAGGCCTGTGCTGTGTGAGAAGGAAGCGCACGTCAGTGGATGACGCCGAGGTAGCGGCCCATCCAGTAGGGCAACAGGTAGATATCTCCGCTGAATTCACGCCGGCCGCCCTCGCCGCCGTCCAGGCGAAAGGCGTTGCCGTTGTACTTGCTCATCGGCCGTTCGTCGGGCGGCAGAACCTCGGGCGTGGACTGCTCCCGGAAATTCGGTTCCAGGAACGTGAGGTCTCGCCGGTCGCTGTTGCGGATGTCCCAGCCGATCGTGTCGAGAGGGAACTGCTGCAGGCTCCAGATCGACTCGGCCAGGTCGAACTGCTCGGCCCCCGTATCGGCGTAGATGAAGTTCCACAGCGGGTTCTTCTCAGGCCGCTCGATCTGCCAGTGTTCTTTGATGGTCCGGCGATACTGTTCACGAAGATCCTCGTTGAAGGCGTAGCGGTACAGGTTCCAGTAGCTCAGGAAGGCCAGCTCATCGTCGGAGTGGTTCCATTCCGTCGTCAGATCGATCCCGGGCACGCGGCCGATCTCCCAGATCGGGATCATGATGTTGTCGAGGTAACCGTGCTTCTCGAACAGCTCGAAGGCCTTCTGCCGGTAGATGTCCTTGCCCGTGAAATGCCAGGCGGTTTGGAGGAACGCGATGATCTCGACCGAGTTCAGCCGCCGGTCGCCCACCTGACGAGGGAACCGGTTCACGTATTCCGGGTGCCAGCGACCCCACTGCGTGGGCTTGCCGTCGTAGTCCACCAAGTACCAGTCGTTCCGCACGATGTGGTCCATGATGGCGTCGATCAGCGCCACGGCCCGGTCGCGCCAGCTCTGGTCCGGCACGATCTCGGCGAAGATCGCATAAACGAAGAAATGTCCCACGATCTCGTCGCTGCTGGTGGTCGCCTTCCAGACCCAATGTGCGTCCGCCGCCGGTTGCCAGCGCGGCTTGTCGGCCACCTGATAGCCGGCGCGGTCGAAGGAGCGGGCGGGAAAGCCCTCCATCGGCGTGATCTCGGTGAGCCGTTCCATGGCTTCGAAGGACTCATAGCAGTTGCGCAGCGCCTCATCCGATCGGGTGACGGCGTAGCGGAACAGCTCGCCCGCCAGGTACATCGACGTCCAGAGCCCGTCGTTGTCCTCGTCGATCAGCGTCCCGGTGGACAGGTCGCCCGGCTCGCTCATGGCGAACGCGCTGTTGAAGCCATAGCGAATGTGCCGCCGGCGCGTTAGCTTGTCGAAGTGCTCGGCCTTGCCGGCCAGCGTCATCGGCTCGAAGTGAATGATGCTCAGGCCGGTCTTCGAGAGGATCAGCACCGAGCCGTCGGGCCCCGGCGCGATGTCGATCACCGCATCATCCACGAGCCAGCGATTCGACGCATAGTAATCGATCGTGCCGTCGCGATTCATGGCGAATGCGCCTCGCGGCGTCCCGAACCACGTCTTGTCGCCGATGGGTCGGATGCAGAGAATCTCAGTGCAGGGCACCTTCGTTTCGATGTCCGACCGCTGCTCGAACGACCTCCGATCGAGACGCAGGTAGCCGTTTGACGTGCCCATCCACCAATCCTCGTCTGTCGGGGCAAGGCAGTTCATTTGCCCGTGCCGAAAGACAGCGGCTTGCTCCCCGGCCGACGTCACGCGCCACAACGCGGTCTCTGTGAGCACGAGGAATTGCTTTCGCACAGGGTCGAAGACGGCTTGTCTGACGCCGCCTTCGGTGGATAGCTCGCGGACCGCATCCGGCCCACGAAAGCAGGCGACACGTTCGCTCCCGGCGACCAGGAAATCGAATGCTGTCCCCATCGCAAACCTCTCGGCATCGCGCATCTTGTGGCTCGCAAGAAATCGGCCAGCCCAGGCGTTGCTCAGGACGTGCTTGTCGGTGAGAAACACGAATTGGCCCTCGTGGACTTCCATGTCCCTGATCTGCATATCCGCCAGAGGCCGATGAAGCCGGTCCGGCTTGAGCCTGCCTTCGTGGACCTGCAACAGCCCTTTGTCCGAGAGCACAAGGACTCGGCCGTTGCGGTCGGCGCGGACCTTCCGCAGTTGGGCGCCGTGAAGCTCAGATGCCAGGGGGACCCTCTCGCTGTAGTCCTGGAGGAAGGACTCGTCGCGATACGTTCTTGCGGCTTCCTTCGCGACAAGAACACCCCCCGTCACCAGCACACAACACAGAATTGTGATGGTCGTCTTCATATCGGGCCCCGCTCATGGTTGTCATCTTGGACTGTACCCGGGTCTAGTCTTCGCGGATCATGGGGCAGTGTTCGATGTTGGCCTCGGTGAAATTCTCGCCACAGACGCGGAACCCATGCCGGGCGTAGAAATCGCGGACGGCCAACTGGGCGTTGAGCTTGAAGCGGTTGGAGCCCATCCCCCGAGCGACGTCCATGGCAAAACGCACGAGCTGGTCGCCGTAGCCCCGCCCGCGATAGGGTTTTCGCACGGCAAGCCGTTCGAGTTTGGCAAACGGGCCGGTGAAACGAATTCGCCCGGCGGCGATAGGCTCGCCGTCGAGCTCGCCGAGGATATGGATGGCGGCATGCTCGTGCTCGTCCATTTCCTGGCCGTAGCGCACGTGCTGCTCGTCCATGAAGACGATACCGCGAACGATGAAGACCTTGATCAGATCGTCCAGCGAGCGGGCAAGGCGGAATGTCGGTCGGTTCTCCATGGTCGCTCGGGATGTCCATCTCCAGGCGTTCGAGGTTGCCTGCGAACCACGTCACCGCGATCCGCAACCGACGGCCATTATAGACGGGCCCGCCTGCCGGTCAACCCGCGTAGGGGCGAATGATTATTCGCCCCTACCGGCAGGCGCCCGATCGGCGAGGCGGCGACAAAAAGAGTTGCCGCCCAAGGGCGGACCGATAGAATCGTCTGAAGTGACGCCATCAGGCGTTATGCCCTGCGGGCACACTGCGAACGGCAAGAGCGTCGTGCCGGGCTTTTAGTGCATCGAGTCGTTTGGAGTTAGAGCAAAAGTGCGAGTCGCTCTGGGCCAATTCAACGCCACCGTCGGCGATCTGTCGGGCAATGTGGAGAAGATGAAGACGATGTGGGCACAGGCCGTCGAGGCCGGAGCGGACCTGGTGGTCTTCCCCGAACTGGCGGTCTGTGGCTACCCTCCCGAAGACCTGGTGTACAAGAGGCAGTTTCTGGAAGACAACTGGACCGCAGTCGAAACCTTGGCGGGCGCCTGTCCCCGGAAGACTGTCGTGGCCGGCTTCGTCGAGAGCGTCAACGGCACCGCGTTCAACGCCGCGGTCGTGATCCAGGAGGGGCGCATCGCTGAAACCTACCAGAAACGCGAGCTGCCCAATTACGGCGTCTTCGACGAGCGTCGCTACTTCAAGCCCGGCAACCGTCCCGTTCTCATCGAGATTGGCGGGCTGAGAGTCGCCCTGACCATTTGCGAGGACCTCTGGGAGACCGAGACTCTCCGGCGGTTCTTCGCCGATGTCGATCCCTTCGATCTGCTGGTCAATGTCTCCGCCTCGCCCTTCCACATGGGCAAGCTTGACGAACGGGGCCGTATCATCGCACGATGCACGAAAGCCTTTGGCTGCGGCGTGGCCTACTGCAATCTGATCGGCGGACAGGACGAACTGGTCTTCGACGGCCGGAGCATCCTGGCCGACTCCGCCGGTCGGATCGCCGCCAGGGCCAGAGCCTTTGACGAGGACCTGCTGATCGCCGACGTGGCGCGGTCCGCCGGCACCGTCACCATCGCCCCGGTCCGGCCGCCGGTCACAGGGGCCGAGGAACTGCTGGACGAGGTCTATCAGGCCCTTGTCCTGGGCACGCGGGACTACGCGAGAAAGAACGGGTTTCGCAAGGTGCTGCTGGGCATCAGCGGCGGGATCGATTCGGCGGTCACCGCCGCCATCGCCGTGGCCGCCCTCGGCGCCGAGAACGTGCTGGGCATCACCATGCCCTCGCGGTTCAACAGCCCCGAGACCATCGCCGATGCGGCCAAGGTGGCCAATAACCTGGGTTTTGTGCTGCTGACAATTCCCATCGAGCCGATCCTGACGCCGTTCAACAAGGCGCTCCAGGCGGACCCGACCTGGGACGAGAAGGGTCTGGCCTACGAGAACCTCCAGGCGCGGATTCGCGGCACGATCCTGATGTCCCTGAGCAACCAGGCTGGAGCGCTCGTGCTGACCGCCGGCAACAAGAGCGAAACCTCCGTCGGCTACAGCACGCTCTATGGCGACAGCGCCGGTGGATTCGCGGTCATCAAGGATGTGCTCAAGACGGTGGTCTATCGCCTCGCTGCCTACATGAACGAGAAGGCCGGCCGCGAGCTGATTCCGTCCGCCGTCATCACGCGCCCGCCCAGCGCCGAGCTGCGGCCCGATCAGAAGGACGCCGACTCGCTGCCGGATTACGATCTGCTCGACGAAATCATCAAGGGCTACGTCGAGAAGGACCTGTCCGCCCGCGAGCTGGTCGCCTCCGGCCTGCCCGCCAAAGACGTCGAGCGCGTGATCCGGATGATCGACCGCAACGAGTACAAGCGCCGCCAGTCCCCGCCCGGCGTTCGCATCACCCCCAAGGCCTTCGGCAAAGACCGCCGATTGCCCATCACTAACCGCTACGCCACCACGATCGCCAAACCCTGACGCGCGTTTTCAGCGAACGCGCCGACGGCGGCTCGTGGCCGGCCAGACAATACTGCAGAAAAGACCTGTGTGGTGCCGATATAAACACAGGTTGGACAAGAGCCCGGAGGGTGTGCGCTTCCGTGGCGTTGGATTTTATAGGACCCATTGAAGGGGGTGCGGTACGGTGGCCACGAACAGGAAGTCACGAGCGAAGAGGAACAGGCACAAGATCATCGGGGCGGGGGTTCGCCTGGCGCTTCTGTGCATCGGGGTCGTTGTCTGTCTGGTGCTTCTGTTCAGTTGCCTGAGCTTCGACATTGCAGACCGTCCGAGCACGTATTCGTATCCGCCGAACGAGCCGGCGACGAACTGGTGTGGCTCGATAGGCGCCTTTGCGGCGTTCTATCTTCTGTACTACGTCGGTCCCGGCGCCTTCGTTTTGCTCGGATCGCTGCTGTGCTACCTGCTGGCGCGGATCGCGGATCGCACCGTCAGCCAGGTCGTCTTCCGCTTCGTGGGGATGGTGTTGCTGACGATCGCGGTCTCGACAACGTTCTACTTCTTCTGGCCGCACAAGGTCTACGCCTTCCCGCTCGGCTCGGGCGGGGTGCTCGGGGTCTCGGCCGCCACGTTCTTGCGGAGCCGCTTCGCGGTCCTGGGCACGTTCATCCTCGTCTCGGCGACCTGGGCGGTCGGTCTGGCCCTGCTGGCCGACAGCATCATCATCGGCGTGCTGGCCGCCTGCGGAATCGCCGTGCGCCGGGTCATCGGTTTCGTCGTGCCCGCCTGGTCGGTCGCCAGGGAGCACTCCGAAGCGCTCAGCGAAATCTGGCAACGGCTCAGCGCCAGGCAGAAATCGCTGGCCACGGCCGGCGGCGGGACGGCCAAAGCCCGTGAGGAAGTAGAGGACTATGCCGACGACGAGGCCGAGGCCGAGCAGGACGAATACGAAGACCAGGCGGCAAGCCCGGAAGAGGACGAAGAAGTCGAGGAAGCCCTTGAGGCTCCGGTCGCGCGTGCGGTGAAGCGTCCGCTGCCGATGGAGGTGCGGCAGCGCGTCGAGAAACGCCCGCCGCCGCCCTTCGTCCAGCCCTCCTACGACGACTACACCCTGCCTCCGATGGAGCTGCTGGCCGATCCCGAGTATGGCTACGCCGCCATCCAGGAGAAGGTCGTCAAGGCCAAGGCCAGCGCGCTGGAGAAGCTGCTGAGCGAATTCAACATCAACGCGCGGGTCGTGGCCGCCGATACCGGGCCGGTCGTGACGATGTTCGAGCTGGAGCTGGCCGCGGGCATCAAAGTCAGCCGGATCACCAACCTGTCCAACGACATCGCACGGGCGCTGAGCGCCGGCGCCGTCCGCGTCGTCGCGCCGTTGCCCGGCAAGCACACCATCGGCATCGAAGTGCCCAACAGCGCCAAGGAAAAGGTCCGCATCAAGAGCCTGATGGACCTGGGGGGCACGCGAGCGAGCAAGATGGAAATCCCGCTGTTCCTCGGCAAGGACTCCGCGGGCGAGGCGCTGGTCTCCGACCTGACCCGCATGCCGCACCTGCTGATCGCGGGCACCACCGGATCGGGCAAGAGCGTCTGCATCAACAGCATCATCGTCAGTATCCTGCTGACCAAGCGGCCTGACGACGTGCAGATGATCCTGATCGACCCGAAGATGGTCGAGATGACCGCCTTCAGCACGGTCCCGCACCTGATGTGCCCGATCGTGACCGAGACGCAGATGGCGGTGCAGATCCTCGAGTGGGCAACGGTGAAGATGGATGAGCGCTATGCCCTGCTGGCCGAGGCGCGAGTCAAGAACATCGCTGAGTTCAACAAGCTGGGCGCCGAAGAAGTCGTCGCGCGATTTGCGCCGAGCACCCCGGACGAAGAGGCGCAGATCCCCAAGAAGCTGCCCTACATCATGATCGTGATCGACGAGCTGGCCGACCTGATGATGACCGCCTCGAAGGAGATCGAAGCCTACATCGTCCGCCTGGCCCAGAAGAGCCGTGCCGTCGGCATCCACATCGTTCTGGCGACGCAGCGTCCGCAGGCAACGGTCGTCACCGGCCTGATCAAGTCGAACATGCCGTGCCGCATCGGCTTCCGCGTGGCCGCCCGGATGGACAGCCGGATCATCCTCGACCAGAACGGCGCCGAGACGCTCCTGGGCGAAGGCGACATGCTCTTCCTCAAGCCCGGCACCAGCGACCTGATCCGCGCCCAGGGCACGTTCCTCGACGAGGCGGAGATTCGCGGCATCATCAAGCACCTCAAGGACGTCGCCGAGCCGCAGTTCCATCCGGAGCTGACGCAGCTCAAGCGCGTCGACGCCGGCGAGATGCCGCGCGATGAGCTGTTCGACCAGGGCGTGCGCGTGGTCCTCGAGAGCAAACGAGGCAGCGTGTCCCTGCTCCAGCGCAAACTCAGCGTCGGGTACGCCCGCGCCTCGCGCATGATCGAGATGATGGCGGCTGCCGGCATCCTCGGCGAGTACAAAGGCAGCCAGGCCCGCGAGGTGCTGATGACGCTGGAGGAATACGAGGCGATCCGCAGCCAGATGAGCGACGACGGCGAGGCCGGCTACGCCGATCTGGCCGAGGAAGAGGAGGACCCGGAACCCGCTCGCGCCTACGCCAGCGAAGGCCAGCAAGGCTACATCTCCAGCACCGCCGACGACGATTGAGCCGCAAGCCCGTGCCCCGGATGGAGGCGACACTGTGAAACGCACGAGTGTCATTGGAATCGCGGCCCTCTGCCTTCTGGCATGGAGGCCGGCCTGCGGTGCGGCGACAACCTCGCAGCCGTCACCGGCCTTGTGGACCATCGATGCGAGGACCCCGGAGGGCCTGAAGAACCTCCTCCGGCACGATGGCCAATCGCTGCACTTGGTCAGCGCCCATCGGGGCGGCGCGGGAAAGGGTCTTCCGGAGAACTGCATCGCGACCTTCGAGAACACCCTGCGGCACACGCACGCGATGATGGAGGTCGATCCCCGCTACACCAAGGATGGCGTCATCGTGCTGCACCATGACCCCACGCTGGAGCGGACGACCAACGGAACCGGGCGCGTGGTCGATCGCACGTGGGAGGAACTGAAGGCGCTGCGGCTGAAAGACGCCGCGGGAGTCCTCACGGAGTATTCGATTCCCACGCTCGACGAGGCGCTGCAATGGGCGCGGGGCAAGACGATCCTCGTGCTGGATCAGAAGGACGTGCCCGTCGAAGCCCGCGCGCGCAAGCTCGCCGAGCACAACGCCGAGGCCTACGCCGTTCTGATTGTGTACAGCTTTGCCGATGCGCAGCGGTGCTACGCGATGAACCCGCACATCATGATGGAGGTGATGATTCCGAACGCCGAGCAGGTGGCGGCGTTCGACCGGACCGGCGTGCCGTGGTCCAACATCGTCGCGTTCGTCGGCCACTCGCCGCCGCAGGAGCCTCAATTGTGCGAGATGATCCACACCAGAGGCGCCAGTTGCATGGGCGGCACCTCTCGCAACATCGACCGCCTGCTCGTCGAGCGACAGGTCACAGACGTAAACGACTTGCGCCGGCAATACCGTGCGCTGTTGGACATGGGCATCGACCTCATCGAGACCGACCTGCCCCGCGACGTCGGACGAATGCTGTTCGATCCACAAGCTGCTCCCGCCTCACGAGCGCGCTTCCTCCAGAGTGGACCGTGTTAGTCTCTGCTGCTCTGTCACGTCATGAGGGTCGTCCCGTGGGTCAGCCCAAAGCCGGCTATTCCTTTGCCTTCCGGCGGGCGATGAGCCAGGAGCACTCGGCCCACCGGGCCAAGAGAGCCGTTCGCCTGCGAACGTCCGATGTGGTAGAATGCGGCGATGAGCAAGGACATCAAGGACATGACGTTGGGCGAGCTGGAGCGGCTCGTGGTGGAACTGGGGCAGAAGGCCTACCAGGCGAAGTACATCTTCAGCTTCGTGCACGCCAAGAACGCGGCGGCCGTTTCGGATATCACGCCGCTGAGCAAGGCGTTTCGCGAGACGCTCGGCGCGCGGGGTTATTTCATTTCGCAGCTCAAGACGCTCGACTGCCTGGCGGACCCGGACGGCTCGCGGAAGTACCTCTTCGAGCTGGCCGACGGCGAGCGGGTCGAGGCGGTGCTGCTGCGCGATGAGCAACGGCTGACGCTGTGCGTCTCGACGCAGGTCGGCTGCGCGATGGGCTGCGCGTTCTGCGCGACGGGGCGGATCCAGCTCCGCCGCAGCCTGACCGCCGGCGAGATCGCCGACGAAGTGAATCAGGCGGAGCAAGACGCGGGTAAGATCAACAACGTGGTCTACATGGGCATGGGCGAGCCGTTCGAGAACTACGACGCCGTGCTCAAGTCCATCCGCATCCTGAACCACGCTTCCGGCAAGAACATCGGGATCCGGCACATCACGATCAGCACGTGCGGCGTCGCGCCTGCGATCGTCCGGCTGGCCGACGAAGACGTCCGACCCCGCTTGGCGATCTCGCTGAACGCGCCGAGCGATCCGCTGCGCCGCCGCATCATGCCCATCGCCCGCAAGTACCCGCTCGCGGAGCTGCTCAAGGCCGTGCATACCTACCAGGCGCGAACGCAGCAGCGCGTGACCTTCGAATACGTGCTGATCGACAAGCTCAACGACTCGACCGCCCATGCCCACCTGCTCGTCAAGCTGCTGCGCGGCATCCCCTGCAACGTCAACCTGATCGAGCACAACCCGTACCCGGGCTGCGAGCTGGCGGGCAGCAGCCGCGACCGTATCGCCCGATTCGCTTCGGTCCTCACCGACGCCGGCGTCGAGACCGTCACCCGCTTCCGGCTCGGCCGCCAAATCCAGGCCGCCTGCGGCCAGCTCCAGGCCGGCTACGGCCGCGCCCGTTCGTAGTTGTTTGTAGTGACGCCGTGAGGCGTTACCATGTATGCTCTTACGAGCAAACTACGAACACGCTGGACAAATCCCGTCGGATGTGCTATGATTTCTGACAGAGTTGAATGCCGAGATCGGATACGGAGGGAGCATCATGATGCGGAGGATGGTTCGCAGAGTCGCATTCATCACGGGAGTCTTTCTACTGGTTGCCGGCGCCGCCGCTTTAGCGGCCCAGCGCATCGTCTACGTCGATGACGACGCGGCGGCGAATGGCGACGGCCGGTCCTGGACCACGGCGTATCGGTTCCTCCAGGATGCCCTCGCCGATGCCGAAGCGGTGGGCGAACCCATCGAAATCCGCGTCGCGCAAGGAATCTATAAGCCCGATCGAGATCGTCGGAACCCTGATGGGGGGCGCGATCGGAATGTCTCCTTCCGTCTGAGCGGCGGGATGAGCCTTCTGGGAGGCTGCGCCGGGATCGGTGCGGACGACCCGAATCGGCGGGACAGCGAGACATGCCAGACCGTGCTCAGCGGCGATCTGCTGGGCAACGATGCAGAAGTGACCGATCCGGCGATGATGAAAGACGACCCCACGCGTACGGACAATTCGAGTGTGATGTACATCTACGGCGATGGATCGCGATTAGACGGATGCGTCATAACGGGTGGGGGATCGAGCTTCGGAGCGTTAGAGATCCTGGGCAACATGACGATCAGCAACTGCACCTTCTTCGCCAATTGCACCGACGGCCGGCATCCCTACTGTTCGGGGGCAGTTCGTCTCGTGACATGGGGAGCGTCTGCGGTGATCGAGCGATGCCAATTCGTCAGGAATGCAGCGGAAGAAGGAGGGGCTTTAAGAGGTGGCAATGTTGTTCTGAACCACTGTGTGTTTACCGAGAACTATGCGTGGCGGAAGGGAGGTTCCGCCAGCTTGATAGGGGCTGGCGTGGTCGTTGGTTGTACGTTCGCAGACAACCGTGCCAGACAGGGAGGGGCGCTGTACCTGGATGGGATTTCAACGACCAATACGGTGGTCCGCTGTGTCTTCCGAGGAAATGCCGCTACACCCTATGTAGGAGGCGCAATCCTGTGTGAAGGCAGCGCGCGTATTGAGAGCAGTCTGTTTGTGGGGAACACCGGCGTCTCAGGCGGAGGGGTCTGCCACAGCCAGTTTGGCGATGTGACACTGGTCAATTCGCTTCTGGTCGGAAACCAAGCCGGCAGGCGTGGAGGGGCGTGGAGCACGCGGGAAGGCAGTTCCCTGGAGATCATCAATTGCACTATCCTGGAGAATCGCGCGCCGGAGGCCCCGTTCCTTGCGGTGGACATCAACAGCGATCCGAGGTCCAGCCATGTCAGTGTGGTGAACTGCGTTGTGTCCAATGGCGGCCCTGAGATATGGAGCAATGATTCACCCGTAGAGATTGCCTATAGCTGCATTGAGCAGGGGATCATTGCCCTGGATGAGCAAGAGGACTGGCTCGTCTTGGGGCCGGGGAACATCAACGGCGATCCGTGTTTTGTCGATCTGGGGCATTGGGACACCAATGGTACGCCCGAGGACTCGAACGACGATTTCTTCGTCGAAGGGGATTATCATCTCAGGAGCCAGGCTGGACGATGGGACCCGAACAGTGCGAGCTGGGTCCAGGATGATGTCACCAGCCCCTGCATCGACGCGGGCGACCCGAACAGCCCCATCGGGTATGAGCCTTTCCCCAATGGCGGGATCATCAACATGGGCGCCTATGGCGGCACCGCTGAGGCGAGCAAGTCCTACTTCGGCGAACCTCCCTGCGAGACGATCATCGCCGGCGACATCAACGGCGACTGCCGCGTAGACATCGCCGATGTCATCATCCTGCTGGACCATTGGCTCCAGAGCGGTTTGTAGGAGCGTTTGCAGTGACGCCGTGAGGCGTTATGCTCTTACGAGCACGCTACAAGCATATTAGCGGAGTTTGAGGGTGGCCAGGGCCAGCGCAGCGAAGGCGGCGGCCATCAGCCAGAAGCGGACGACCACCTGCGGCTCGCTCCAGCCGGCCAGGTGGAAATGGTGGTGCAGCGGCGCGCAGCGGAAGAGGCGCTTGCCGTGCGTGTACTTGAAATAGCCCACCTGGAGCACCACGCTCATCAGCTCGATGACGAACACGCCCCCGATGACCAGCAGCAGCAGCTCATTGCGCGTCACGAGGGCGCCATAGCCCATCGCCGCGCCGAGAGGCAGCGAGCCGACGTCGCCCATGAAGGTCTGGGCCGGATAGCAGTTGAACCACAGGAAGCCCAGGACCGCCCCCAGCACCGCCGCGAAGAAGATGCTCAGCTCGCCCGCCTGCGGGATGTGCGGCAACAGCAGGTAGCTGGCCCACGTCATGGGCGTCATCCGCGACATCGTCTCGGACGCGACGTAGCAGAGAAAGGCCAGCACGAGACTCATGATCGCCACGCAGCCGGAAGCCAGTCCGTCCATGCCGTCGGTGAGATTCACGGCGTTGCTGGTAGCGGAGATATAGAAGATGGCAACGACGACAAAGGGCCAAGTGCCCAGCACCAGACCTTTCTTGTAGAAGGGCACCCACAGCAGCTTGCCGTCGGGGATCGCCCTGAAATCGTAGAACAGGAACAGGGAGATCAGCACCGCGCCGCCGATCTGGAAGATCAGCTTCTCCCAGGCGTGGAGGCCGTCGCGGCCGCGCTGGCGGGTGGCCGCCGTAAGCTTGAGCCAGTCGTCGATGCCCCCGAGCGCGCCGAACCACAACAGCACGAACAGCGCCTTCTGAACGAACGGGTTGTTCAGCTTGGCCCACAGCAGGGTGCTCACGGCGGCCGAGAAGAGGATGATCAGCCCGCCCATGGTGGGCGTGTTGGCCTTCTCCTTCGTCAGCTCGTTGAGTGCGGCGTGGTGGAACTCCGGCCGGTCGCCAATCTTCTTCCGCATCAGCCAGCGGATGATCCGCGGGCCGATCACCAGCGCGATTGCCAGAGACGTCAACGTCGCCATGACGGCGCGAAACATGACGTACTGGTACGCATAGAAATGCAGCGTCTCGGTCAGGAAGTCGCTGAAATGACGAAGCAGATGGTAGATCATTTAGAGTGCAAAGATCAAAAATCAAAAGGCAAGACTGCGAGACTCAAAACCGCAAGGCCCCGAGTTGGCTGTCCTGCCGTTTGATATTTCACCTTTGATATCCCTTTATCAATCCCTGAACGACGGTCTCCAGCCGGGCCGTACGTGAGCCCTTGACCAGAATAATGTCGTATTCCATTATGATCCTCTCCAGATTATCACAAAGAGAAGCGGTGTCGTCAAAACAAACTGCTCGCAGATCGTGTGTCGCGGCCTCGCGGGCGGCTTGGGCAGTGGTTCTCGTCGGCTCCCCGACGGCAACGAGCAGGTCCACTCCCGCGCGGGCCACCTCGCGCCCGAGTTCGGCGTGCAGCGCTTCGCTCTGTGCTCCGAGTTCGGCCATGTGGCCGCAGACGAAGACCGTGCGACGCTTCGCACCCGCCTCGGCACGCAGGCCGGCGAGAATCGCCAGGGCGTTCTTCATCGAGGCCGGGCTGGCGTTGTAGCAGTCGTTCAGCACGGTCAGCGTGCCGAGCTGCAGTGGTTCGGCCCGCATCGCCACGCCGGATAGCGTTCGCACCGCCTGCGCGAACTCCTCCACGGTCGGACCGAACTGCCTGCATACCGCCCAGGCGGACAGCGCGTTCTCGACGTTGCCCGGTCCGGGCAGCGGCAGCTCGACCGGCACGCCCTCGATGACGAAGCGGCTGGTCAGACCGTGATGAGTGATTCGCTCGGCGCGGTAGTCTGCGCCGGGCGACCTTCCGAACGTGCGGAAGGGCCTGCCGAGGCTGCGGCAGGCGGCCGTCAGGATCTCCATGTCGCCGTTGACGATGAAGACGCCGTCGTCGGCCAGACCCTGCGCGATCGCGGTCTTCTCTCGGACAATCGTGTCGAGACTGCCAAAGCCCGCCAGGTGGGCCGGGTGGACGTTTGTCACCACCGCCACGTTCGGCTGCGCGATCCGCGTCAGGTACGCGATTTCACCCAGTTGGTTGGCGCCCAGTTCCGCGACGATCACCTCATCGTCGGGCCTGGCGTTCAGCAGCGTCAGAGGCAAGCCGATGGTGTTGTTGAAATTCTTCTGCGCCTGGTGCGTCCGAAAATGTCGGCCCAGAACATGGTGAACGATCTGTCGAGTCGTGGTCTTGCCGACCGAGCCAGTGATGGCGACCACCTTGAAAGCGTGCATCCTGCGGTACGCGCGCGCCAGATCTCCCAGAGCGACGATCGTGTCGGCGACCTTGAGCAAAGGGCCGGGGGCCTCGATGTCGCGGCTGACGACGGCGCAAACAGCGCCCCTGGCGAACGCAGCGGCCACATGGTCGTGCCCATCGAACCGCTCACCCGGCAGGGCGAAGAAGCAGTCACCCGCCTTCGTCGTGCGCGAGTCCGTGCTGATTCCCGTGATTGATAGCCGGCTCCAATCGCCCGGCGCAATCGGCGCGTTCAGGATGCGGCCCACGATCTCGATGGAAAGCTCTTTCATCGGCGTCCTTTGAGGCACTCACGGGCGACTTCCTGGTCGCTGAAGTGGATCTTCTCGGCGCCGATGATCTGGTACGTTTCGTGTCCTTTGCCGGCGATCAGCACGATGTCATTCGGCCTGGCCTGGGCGATGGCCAGCTCGATGGCTTTCTTGCGGTCGGGCTCGACGGTTACCGTCGCTTGTCGCTCGTCGCTCGTCGCTCGCCGACCCTCTGCGGGGTCGAAGCCGGCGACGATGTCGGCGATAATCGCATTCGGGTCTTCGGTGCGCGGGTTGTCGCTGGTGACGATCGCGACGTCGGCCAGATGTTGGGCCACCTTCGCCATGCGAGGGCGCTTCGTCTTGTCACGATCGCCGCCGCAACCGAAGACGACGATGAGCCGGCCCTTGCAGAGGGGTTTGAGCGTCGTCAGGACGTTGTGCAGGGCGTCGTCGGTGTGCGCGAAATCGACGAGGACGGAGAACTCGTCGCCGCCGACCTTCTCGAGGCGACCAGGAATGGTCTTCAATGAGGACAATCCCGCCGCAACAGTGTCCAGATCGAACCCGGTGGCCAGGCAGAGCCCGGCGGCAGCCAAGTGATTGGCGATATTATAGGCTCCGAGCAGCGGCGTGACCACGCGAGCCTTCCGCCCTCCGTGTCCGAGCGTAAATCGCGCGCCGTCGACCGTCATCGACTCGACGTGCGCGGTGATGTCGGCCGGCTCATCGACGGCAAACCACCAGATGCAGGCATGGGTCTGCGCGGCGATGGCGTGGGCTTCCTGCGCCTGCCTGTTCAGCACGGCGGTCGCGCCCGGAGCAAGCCCGGAGAACAGGCGCATCTTGGCGGCCAGGTAGTTGTCTTTGGTCTTGTGGTAGTCGAGGTGGTCGCCCGTCAGGTTGGTGAACGCGGCGGCCTGGAACTCGATGCCCGCCAGGCGGTCCTGATCCAGGGCGTGGCTGCTGGCCTCGATCACCATGTACTCGGCGCCCGCTTCGACCATGCTGTGCTGCATCCGGGCGACGGTCAGCGTGTCCGGCGTCGTCAGCGAGGCGGGCGTGACGCCCGAGCCGGTGTCGTAGACGACGGTGCCCATCAGGCCGCACCGCTTGCCGGCGTGGGTGATGCACGCGTGTACGAGAAAGGCGACAGTGGTCTTGCCGTTGGTCCCGGTCACCGCCAGATTCGTCAGCTTCGAGGCCGGCCGGCCATAGCTCGCCTGGGCCAGCAGCCCGGCCGCCCGGGCCGAGTTCTCCACCACCACAGTCGTGGCCGACGATGAGGAGTGGTTGGGCCTCTGGCAGACGATATACTGGGCGCCGTTAGCGATCGCCTGGTCGATGAACCTGTGACCATCCGCAGCGCTGCCGGCGATGGCGACGAACACGTCGCCTGGCCGCACCAGGCGCGAGTCGGTGCGAACGCCGGGAGGGACATCGCCGCAGACAACTGCCAGCAATTCGTCGAATGTCATGCTCGTATGTTCCCTGTCTGCGACGGCGCAGACGAACCTAACTACTGTTGAAAAGCTATCTTACGTCGAGTGCGTCGAAGGTGCAACGGCACGCAGCCGGTGGTCGAAAAGCGCAAACCTTCACCCGCTATACCTATCGGCATCCGACGCGATTTGGGATGAAAAACAACGCGGCTGCCCGTACAATCGGCAGGGCGCGGCGAACATGCTCCGGCGCGGCCGGTATGGAACAGGGAATCGAACGACAAGCTCGGGCTTTGTCGGCAATGTCTCGGGAGGAATACGACAGCCATGAAGAAGACGCTAACGATCGTCCTGCTGCTTGCGGCATGGTGCTCGCCTGCGTGGGCGGCGGAAGAGACGGAGTACCTCGCGGTCTTCATGCAGGGCAAGAAGGTGGGCCACGCGGCGTACACGCGATCCGTTGAGGGCGACCAGGTTACGACGAGCGAGGACGTGAGCATCACGATCAGCCGGCTCGGCATTCCGCTGACGGTCCGCATGACCGACATCAGCGTGGAAACCACGACGGGCAAGCCGCTGAGCTTCGAATCGATCCAGGTGCTCGGCACCATGACGGTGATCAAGGTCACCGGCACGGTCGGCAGCGACGGCGTGGTCGAGCTGGTCAGCACCTCGATGGGGGCGGAACAGAAGACCACGATCCCCTGGCCCGACGGCGCGGTCATGTCCGAAGGCCTGCGTCTGGTGACGCTCGAGAAGGGCCTTGCACCCGGTTCCGAGTACCGCGTGAAGATTTTCGATCCCTCCGTCACGCAGGCCCTTGATGCGGTTGTTTCCATCGGTTCCAAGCGGGAGGTGGACCTGCTCGGCCGGGTCGTCAAGCTGACCGAGGTCACCAGCACGCTGGCCATGCCCGGCTCCGGCCCGATCACCAGCACCAGTTACGTCGACGACGACATGCAGGCGCTGAAGAACACCATGTCCATCGCGGGCATGAACGTGGACATGATCGCCTGCCCCAAGGAATTCGCGCTGGGCGAGAACGACGTGCTGGAACTGATCAACACGATGTTCGTCGCGAGCCCGACGCCGCTGGGCAACCCGCGCAGGGCCTCTGCAATCACCTATTGGCTGGCTCCCAGCGGCAGCGAGGAGTTCACGATCCCGACGACGGACAACCAGACGGCCGAACGGCTCGACGAGGGCGAGGTCAAGCTCGTGATCCGGCCGGTGGCGGCGCTGGAAGGCGGGACCTTCCCCTATGAAGGCAGCGACCCGGCGTTGCTGGAGGCGGTCAAGCCGACGCGATACCTCCAGAGCGACCGCAAGGAGATCGTCGAGCTTGCACGCAAGGCCATCGGCGACACGAAAGACCCGGCGGAGGCGGTCCGGCGGATCGAAGCGTTCGTCGCCGACTACATCGAGGACAAGAGTCTGTCGGTGGGCTATGCATCGGCGGCCGAAGTGGCGGCCAGCCGCCAGGGAGACTGCTCGGAATTCGCCGTGCTGACTGCCGCGCTGTGCCGGGCGGTGGGCATCCCCGCACAGGTCGTCGTCGGAATCGCCTACGTCGAGGACTTCGCCGGCCACGAGGGTTTCGGGGGCCACGCCTGGACGCAGGCCTGGGTTGCAGGCAAATGGGTCGGCCTCGATGCGGCATTCAAGAGCAGCGGTCGCGGCGGACACGACCCCGGACACATCGCCCTGGCCGTCGGAAACGGAGACCCCACCGACTTCTTCAACATGGCCGGCGCGCTGGGCCGCTTCAAGATCGAGAAACTTGAAGTCGAGCAGGCCCTATAGGGCCGACCAGAGCTATTCGAACTGGACATCGAGGGCGATGAATTCGACGTTGCTGTTGCCGTTGTAGTGGTTGATCTGGGCCTCGAAGGCGACGTTGAAGAACTCCTTTTCGAGCATCTTCTTTTCGAGGTGGCCCATGCGGAATCCGACGCAGCGTGCGGCGCCGGTGTTGTCGCTGATGGTGAACTGGAGATGGTCGCTCTTGGCGCCGACGCGTCGTGGCGTGGCGGCCAGCCGCACACCCTTGGCCGCGAAAACCGGCTTGGGATTGCCCTGCCCGAACGGGCCCAGCAGGTTCAGTTGCTCGACCGCCTCGCGCGTGAACTGCCTCAGCGGAGCGAGCGCATCGATGTGGAGCTTGGCGACGACGTCGGCTTCGTGCAGGTGGTCGGCGGCGTAAGCCTCGAAGGCGGCGGCGAAGTCGTCGATCCGCTCCGGCTGGATCGTCAGGCCCGCCGCCATCGTGTGACCGCCGAACGTCGCCAGGTGGGCTGAGCAGGCCCTGATCGCGCTGAGCAGGCAGAAGCCGGGGATCGAGCGAGCCGAGCCCTGGGCGGCGCCGTTCTCGCCGGGCGCCGCGTTGATCATGACCGTGGGCCGATAGTATCTATCGACCATCCGCGACGCGACGATGCCGAGCACGCCGGTGTGCCAGCCCTCGGCGGCCAGGACGATGCTGCGCCGGTCGGGGTGGTTCAGCCCCCTCTGCACGACCATGTCGCAGGCCTCCTTGACGATTTTCTTCTCGCACTGCTGGCGTTGGGTGTTCTGGTCCCTGAGGTACTCGGCGATCTGCATGGCCCGCAGATCGTTGGTGCTGGTCATCAGCTCGACCGCCAAGCGGGCGTGGCCCATGCGGCCGGCGGCGTTGAGCATCGGCGCCAGGCGAAAGCCGATGGCGTAGCTGTCCAGGCCCTGGCCGGTCAGTCCGGCCGAGGCGATCAGCGCGCGAAGCCCACACAGCTTGCTCTCGGGCAGCGACCGCAGTCCGAAACTGGTCAGGATGCGGTTCTCGCCTCGCAGGTCCACCACGTCCGCGACGGTCCCGATGGCTGCCAGGCTCGTGGCGTTGAGCATGAACTCGCGCAGCTTCGGTTCGAGTCGAGGTCCGCGACTGAACTCCTCCGCCAGCGCCCAGGCAAGCTTGTAGGCGACCATCGCTCCGGCGGAGTCCTGGTTGGCATACGAAGCCTCCAGGACCGGGTGCACGATGGCGACTGACTCGGGCAGCGTTGCTTCGGGCGTGTGGTGATCGGTGACGATCAGGTCCATGCCGAGTGTGTGGGCCTGGGCGGCGGCCTCGATCGCGGTGATGCCGCAATCGACCGTCACCAGCAATTTCGTGCCGGACTGGGCCAGCGAGCGCACCGCGTCGATATTCAGGCCGTAGCCTTCGTCTATCCGATGCGGAATGTAGAAATCGACCGTCGCGCCCAGCAGCGTCAACAGCTCCCACAGGATCGAGACGCCCGTGATGCCGTCGACGTCGTAGTCGCCGTAAAGGGTGATCTTCTCTTTGCTTTCGATGGCCTGCCGGATTCGCCACACCGCCGGCTCGATGCCGGGCATCTTGTCCGGGCGAATCAGCTCGGTGAGCTTCGGACGAAGGAAGACGCTGCCGTCGCCGGCTTCGGTGATCCCCCGATTGAGCAGGACCTGCGCCACCAGGGGCGAAACCCTCAGCGATTGGGCCAGCGGCGCGACCCGCTGGTCGGTCGGCCGGACCACCCACTCGTTCTTCTGCGTCCTTGCGGATAACAACATCTAACCCACACGCCCAACAGTCGCGATTGAAAGCGATATCCCGGCGCCCCTTATACCACAACGCACGTCCCCTCTCAAGCGGGTAGGGGCGAATGATGATTCGCCCCTACGAAGGCCGCGCATCACTCCACGCCGGGCATCTCGTAGCGGGCCAGCGACGCGGCGTCTCCCATCTCGGGACTGTACGGCCGGATGCGGAACCGATACGTGTAGGGCTTGGCCGGCAGCGTATATTCCGGGTGCGTGCGGGCGCCCCAACTGTCGTCGCCGCCGACGCCCATCTGCCTGTAGTCGAGGTTCAGCGTGACAAAGCCGCGCCGGGGCAGCTCGTTGATGTGCGTGGCCTTTTCGAGGTCCGCCATGCTGAACGGCCAGGCGCTGGCGCTGAGCAGCGGCATTCCGACCGCCAGCAGGCCCCTGCCGCGCTGGTTGGTCAGCGCGATCCAGCGCACGTCGGTCTTGTTGCCGTTCTCCTGGGGCCGCACATAAGGATGAATCTGCTCCTCGACCGGCCCGGAGTACAGCCCAACGGCGGCGCCGGTCTGGCGGTCCCAGTAGGTCTCCTGCGGCCCGCGCCCGAACCATGTCATCGTCGAGAACTGCCCCGGAATGGCCATCTGCATCCCGTAGCGCGGCAGGTCCGGAATGTTGTCGCCGGAGGGGGTCAGGCTCATCGAGACGACGATGTCGCAGGTGCCGTAGATATCGTAGGTCGTGACACACTGTGTCTCGTCGCCGACCGGCAGCGTGGAATCGACGGTGATGCGGGCCATTTTGGGATTGACCTGCTCGGCGCGCACCGAGGTGACGGTGCGGTCCGGCCCGGCCGTCCGCCAGACGCCTTGGCGTCGCGGCATGCCGTTGCCGTTGTCATTGTCGATCGGCGGCCGCCAGAAGTTCGGCGCCAGCGGCGCCGCTACCATCTCGAATCCCTTGAACACCAGCGATTCGAGAGCGCCGCTGCGGTTGCCGACCGTGACCTTGAAGTCCGGACCGCTGACGCTGTACGCCTCCGGCTCCTGATTCAGCGTCACTTCGGGCATCAGACGAAGGTCTGCGGCCGTCGGCTTGGGCGTCTCGACGGGGACCTGGAACTGGTCCCATGCGACGATATGGCCTTTCGGCCCCCAGCGGTGATCCTGGGCCAGCGCGAAGGTCACCTTCAGCCAGTACTCGGCGGCGCGGTCAGGCGCCGGCATGGTGAACGGAATCCTCATCTGCTGCGTATCGCCGGCGGCAACGGTCAGCTTGGGCAGTTCGCCTTTCTGGACCACGGTCCCGTCGCAGGTCAGTTCCCACGTGACATCGACGAAATCAAGGTCGCGGAAATCGTATTCGTTCGCAACGGAGACGAGGCCGGCGCCCGCATTGTCCGGCGTGATGTGGATGCGCTGGTAAACCTTCTTGACTTCGTAGAGCGAGGGGTTGGGCCGGCGGTCCGGCTGCACGATCCCGTTGCAGCAGAAGTTGCCGTCGTTGGGATGGTCGCCGAAGTCGCCGCCGTAGGCCCAGAACATCGAGCCGTCGTCCGCATATTTGCGCAGTCCCTGGTCGGCCCAGTCCCAGATGAACCCTCCGATGAGGCGTTTGTGGGCCCGGATCGCGTCCCAGTAGTCCTTGAGGTTGCCGACGGAGTTGCCCATGGCGTGGGCATACTCGCAGAGGACCATGGGTCTTTCGTCGCGCGGATCGGTCGCCATCGCAACGATCTGGTGGATTCGGGCATACATCCGGCTGCGCATATCGACGTAGTGCGGGTCCCTGGGCTCGCCGACGGCGCCTTCGTAATGGATGGGCCGGGTGGGGTCGTAGTCGCGGATCCAGGCGGCCATCGCCGCATGGTTCGGCCCGCAGCCGCTCTCGTTGCCCAGCGACCAGAAGATTACAGACGGGTGATTCTTGTCGCGCTCGACCATGCGGACGGCGCGGTCCACAAAGGCGCTATGCCACGTCGCGACATTGGCAAGATAGCCGCCCTGGCCGTGCGTTTCGAGATTGGCCTCGTCGATCAGATAGATGCCGTACAGGTCGCACAGCTCATACCATTGGGGGTCGTCCGGATAATGCGCCGTGCGGACCGCGTTGATGTTGTTCTGCTTGAGCAGCTTGATGTCCTGCACCATGCGGGCGAAGGGAATAGCCCGGCCGTGGTCGGGATCGTGCTCGTGACGGTTGACGCCGAAGAGCCTGACGGACCGGCCGTTGACCAGGAGCTGGCCGTCCTTGATCTCCACCTTGCGGAACCCCACCTTGCAGCTCTCGGCCTCGACTACCTTGCCTTCGGAGTCGTGCAGCGACAGGACCAGCGTGTAGAGGTTGGGCGTCTCGTCCGACCACTTCCTAGCCCCTGGAACCGTCGTCTGCATCAGCGCGAACGGGACGTTGTCCCTCTGCGGATATTGCTCGTTCAGGACGGCGGCCGCGTCGACCTTCAGCGGCTCGGAAAGCGCGGATTCCTTGCGGTCGTTGAAGAGCCTCGCCTGCACCGTCCAGCCACGCGTCGACACGTCCGCGTAGTTCGCCAGCTTCGGGCGGATCATCAGGATGCCGTTCTGGTAAAGATCGTCCAGCGTGCTGCGGACGAAGAAGTCACGGATGTGCACCTTCGGCGTCGCGAACAGGTAGACCCTGCGGAAGATGCCGCTGAACCGCCACATGTCCTGGTCTTCGAGATAGCTGCCGTCGGACCAGCGATAGACCTCGACCGCGAGGATGTTCTTGCCGGGGGCAAGGCACCGGGTGATGTTGAACTCGGCGGGCGTCATGCTGTCCTGGCTGTAGCCGACCTTGCAGCCGTTGACCCAGACGTAGAAGGCGCTCTTGACGCCGTCGAAGTGCAGAAAGACCTCGCGCCCATCCCACGATGCGGGAATCTCGAAGACGCGCCGGTAGGAGCCAACGGGATTGTAGTCGTGCGGGATGTGCGGCGGATCGGGCGGAAATGGATACCTTATGTTCGTGTAGATGGGCCGGCCATAGCCGAACTCCTGCCAGTTGGCGGGCACGCGGATGTCGTCCCAGCCGCTCACGTCGAAGGTGGGCTTGTAGAAATCCACGGGCCGGTCGGCCGGCTTGATGACCCAGTTGAATTTCCACGTTCCGTTGAGCGACTGGTAGAATGGCGACGCCTCGCGAATTCCCTCCACGGCCGATTCGATGTCCCCATACGGCGTGAGCGTGCAGTGTCCGGGCTCCTTGTTCAGCCCGATCATCTGCTCGTTCTCCCAGTCCAGGGGCAACAGAGAGTCTTCGCCTGCGGTCACCACCGCACACACCGACAGCAGGAAAGCCGAAAGCAACATCACGCTCGACAACACCGGGAATCTGGGCAGCTTCGACATCGTAGTCCTTCTCCATAGCAAGAGGTTTGGTCACGGCACATGGCCAAGCGGGCCTCCGTCCGCCGTGCGTCCGCAAGGCGGACGGACCGCGGGAAAGACGCCGTTGGCCGACGTCCATGGGATCAAGGTATACCACTTCGACGACAGTTCCGCAACCTTGCGCTGGGGGATGCCGAACCGGCGATCCGGCATCAGCGCTTCTGTTTCGGGACCTCTTCCTTTATAATCAGCCCTGAAGAGGACTTCGTTGAGGTACCGCGATGGGCAGCCGTTTGAAGGACAAGGTGGCGATTGTGACCGGGGCCAGCCGGGGCATCGGCCGGGCAATCGGTGTGGCCCTGGCCGGCGAGGGGGCGACCGTGGTCCTGGCGGGCCGGGCCGAGGCCGATCTGAGCGAGACGGCTAAGCGCATCCGCCAAGTCGGAGGCACGCCGGAAATCGTCCCCACGGAACTGACCGAAGAACAGTCCATCATGAACCTCGTGGCCGTGACCTCCGAGCGCTTCGGGCGGCTCGATATCCTGGTCAACAACGCCGGCATCACGCATTCGGCGCCGCTGGAGCAGACGCGGACGGAGGACCTGGACCGCTGCTGGGCCGTCAACGCCCGGGCGCCGTTTCTGCTGTGCCGCGAGGCGCTGCCCCTGCTCCGCAAGGCCGAGCGGGCGACCATCGTCAACATCTCCTCGGTCGTCGGGGTCAAAGGCTATCCGCTCCAGAGCGCCTACACCGCTTCGAAGCACGCCCTTCGCGGGATGAGCATCGCCCTGGCGGAGGAGCTTCGCGGCTCCGGCGTCCGCGTCCACGTGATCTGCCCGGGCGCAGCGGACACCGAGATGGTCAGCCGCGTGCGTCCCGACATCAATAAGGTCGAACTTATCGGACCGGACGAAATCGCCGAGCTGGTGCTCTATCTCGTCGCGCATCAAGGCAACGCGGTCGTCGACGAGCTGCACATCCGCCGCGCGACGGCAGCCCCCTGGTTTGGTTGAGAGGACAGATCGAATGGTTGACAAATCGATGTGGGTGCGGGCCCTCCTGGGCGTACTGCTGGCGAGCGCCTGGGCGAGCGCCGACGAGACACAGGTCCTCTACCTCTCTGGCCAGGGCAAAGACGATCCGGTGACGTGGGAGTTCTTCTGCACTGCCGGACGCAACAGCGGCCAGTGGACCACGATCGGCGTGCCCTCGAACTGGGAGTTGCAGGGGTTCGGCGCCTATAACTACGGCAACGAACGGAGCAAGAGCGACGAGCAGGGCAAGTACCGCCGGAAGTTCACGGTGCCCGATGCCTGGGCGGACCAACGCGTCTTCATCGTCTTTGAAGGCGTGATGACCGACGCGGAGGTGCGGATCAACGGCCAGTCGGCCGGACCGAAGCACCAGGGAGGCTTCTACCGGTTCAAATATGAGATCACCGACCTGATCAAGCTCGGGGAGAATCTGCTGGAGGTGGACGTCAGCAAGGTCTCGGCCGACGGCAGCGTCGAGCAGGCCGAGCGGCAGGCCGACTACTGGGTCTTCGGCGGCATCTGCCGGCCCGTCTACCTGGAGGCCGTCCCCGAGACGTTCATCGAGTCCATCGCCATCGACGCACGAGCCGAAGGCTCGTTCCGGGCGGTCGTGAACCTCCAGGGAATCGGCCCGGATGATGCTGTCAAGGCCACGATTATCGGCCGCAACAGCAGCCCCATCGGCGGGGTTGTCACTCTTGCGGCCCCGCTCGAAGACGGCCAGACCACCGCATCGCTGACGGGCAAGGCGATCGGGATCGAGCGTTGGACCGCCGAGACGCCCGCCCTTTACGACATGGAGATCAGTCTGACCAGAGGGCGCCAGATCGTCCATACGGTGACGCAGACGTTCGGCTTTCGCACGTTCGAGGTCCGCCCGGGCGACGGGCTGTACCTCAACGGGCAGAAGATCCGCCTCAAGGGCGTCTGCCGGCACAGCTTCTGGCCCGACTCGGGCCGGTGCCTCAGCCAGCAAATCAGCTACGACGACGTGCGCCTGATCCAGTCGATGAACATGAACGCGGTGCGGATGTCGCACTATCCACCCGATACGCATTTCCTCGAAGCGTGCGACGAGCTGGGCCTGTATGTGCTCGACGAGCTGGCGGGCTGGCAGAAGCCGCCTTACGACACCGAGATCGGCAAGAAGCTGGTCCGCCAGATGGTCACGCGGGACGTGTGCCATCCCTGCGTCCTGTTCTGGGACAACGGCAACGAGGGGGGCTGGAACCGCGAGTTGGACGACCAGTTCGCACTGTACGATCCGCAGAAGCGGACGGTCCTGCACCCGTGGGAGAGCTTCAACGGCCTCGACACCGACCACTACGAGAGCTACGAAAGCACGCTGCGAAAGCTCTCCGGCTCGACGCTGTTCCTGCCGACGGAATTCCTGCACGGCCTCTACGACGGCGGTCACGGGGCCGGATTGAACGACTACTGGAAGGCCACGGTCGCCTCGCCGATTGGCGCCGGCGGCTTCCTCTGGGCCTTGGTCGATGAGGGCGTCGTGCGGACGGACCGGGACGGCGCGATCGACGTGGCCGGCAATCAGGCCCCCGACGGGATCGTCGGCCCGTATCGCCAGAAGGAGGCGAGCTTCTACACGATCAAAGAGATCTTCTCGCCGATCCAGATCGGGCTGGACAAGCTGCCGCCGGATTTCGACGGCCGGGTGGAACTGGAGAACAGCTACGATTTCACGAACCTGCGCGACTGCCGGTTCGAAGTCCGGCTCGCCGAGTTCCCCGGGCCGGATGGGCGCGGCGAGGGACACGAAACGCTCTTTGGCCGCACGTTCGACGGACCCGATGTACCCGCCCATGGCCGGGGCGCGCTGGACCTTGCCTTGCCGGCCAACTGGACGCAGGCGGACGTCTTGTACCTGACGGCCTTCGACCCCGACGGCCAGGAGGTCTGGACGTGGTCCTGGTCGGTGCAGGACCGGGACTACTACCGCGACCGGTACATCGCGATACGGGCCGACGAGGCCCCGCGCGTCGAAATCAGCGGCGCCACCAACGAAATCCACGTGCAGGCGGGCCCCCTGGTCCTGGCCTTCACGGGCAACAGCGGCCAGCTCGCCTCCGTCACCCTGGCGGGCAAGCCGATCGAGTTCGGACTCGGGCCCAGGCTGATCGGCGGAACGGCCGAACCCGCGAAGGTGTCATTCTCCCTCAAGGGCGATGGCGTGGTCCTCCAGGTGACGTACACCGGCGACATGGACAGCGTGCTCTGGAACATCTATCCGACCGGCTGGGTCCTGCTGGAGTACCAGTACCAGCTCGAAGGGGCGCGCGACGCGTTCGGGATCGGTTTCGAGTACCCGCAGGAGCGCGTCAAAGGCGTCCGCTGGCTCGGGCGCGGGCCCTACCGCGTGTGGAAGAACCGCACCAGAGGCGGCGTGCTCGACGTCCACCGCAACACGAACAAGAGCCACACGCCCGGCCTGACGTGGGACTTCCCCGAGTTCGAGGGCTACTACCGCGACTGGCACTGGGCGGTCCTCGAAACGGACCAGGCGGCCATCACGATCGTCAACATGACCGAAGACCTCTTCCTGGGGCTCTATCGTCCCGACGACGGTCCCGATCCGAGAACCACGAGGCTCGACGTGCCCGAGACGGGCATCGCCTTCCTGCACGGCATCCCGGCGATTGGGACGAAGTTCCACCCGGCCGAGGCGCTCGGGCCGGAAAGCGGCAAGAACATCGCTTCGGGCAAGCATCGCGGCGCGGTCTGGCTGCACTTCGGCGAGCTGGATGCCCGCCGCAGGCCGCCGGCTCTCCGGCCGGATACGGCGCGGAATTGACCAGATACTCGGAGGCCAGATGAGGGCAGTAATTCAACGCGTCACAGAAGCGAAGGTCGAGGTGCAAGGGGACCCGGTCGGCCAAATCGGGCCGGGACTGCTCGTGTACCTCGGCGTCGGCAAGGACGACACCGAAAAGGATGCCGAGTTCATGGCCGACAAGCTCGTGAACCTGCGGATCTTCTCCGATGAGGCGGGCAAGATGAACCGCAGCGTGATCGACGTCGGCGGGGCGGTCCTGCTGATCAGCAACTTCACGCTGCAAGGCGACTGCCGCAAGGGCCGGCGGCCCGGCTTCGACGCCGCGGCTCTGCCCGAAACCGCCGAGCCGCTCTACGAGAAGGTCGCCGAGCTGATCGCCCGCAGCGACGTGCCCGTCGCCAAAGGCTCCTTCGGCGCGCACATGCACGTCAGCAGCGTCAACGACGGCCCCGTCACCTTCCTGTTCGACAGCACACGCCTGTTCTAGCCCGGCCGCCGTCAAGGCCAAGCCCGCCGAGTACGAAAAGGGCTGCGACACCGCGTCGCAGCCCTTTGTTGCACTTCAGACATCCCCTCGCCGTCGCGCCAAGCCCTAATACAGCTTCACGATCTCGATGTGATCCGAGCCCTCGTACAGCACAGGGCTGGTCGGAAACGCTGCCGCGTGGACGCGCAGATAGGCGGTGCCGCCCGGGAAGGGGTCGGGGTCCAGGTCTTCCGGATCCATCGTGACCACCACCAGCAGGTCAAGCCGCCCGTCGTCGTTGACGTCAAATTCCGTGGACAGGTACCTGTCGCCCCATCCGCAGATCTGCAGAACACCGGCCCCGGCCAGGAAGATCTTCGCCGGGTCCAGCGCCGTGGCGTCAAAACCTTCCGTCGAGAAGATCGCCACAGGAATCACCACAGGAATAAACCTCGGACACCAAACATAGATGCGGTTGCTCTCGCTGCCCGGCCTGATGTCAATGTCGATGCTGCCTGAATTGACAGTCACCGTGACCGTGGCGCTCGCGGTGCCCCCGTTGCCGTCGCTAATGGTGTACGTAAACGCGTCGATTCCAACGAAGTCCGCATCCGACGTGTAAGTCACGACTGCCCCGTCCGTCGTCGCCGTGCCGTTCGCCGGGTCGCTCACGCCAGAGATCGTCAGCGGATCGTCCTCAGGATCCTCGTCGTTGTCCAAAACATCAATCGTGACAGAAGTATTGATCGTCGTGGAGGCACTGTCGCCATACGCCTCCGGAGGGCTATTCGCCGGGGGCGTGCCGCCGGGCGGCAGCAGGTTGATCGCGATGTTGCTGTAGAACAGCAGGCTGATGGGAGAGTCATCCTCATAGGACCCTGTCAGCGTCCCGCTTCCGCCAACCGGGGTCCACTGGCCATCAGCAATCGTGCCAGTGGTCACCGCGAAATCTGTCCCGTAGACGGTCACGGTCCCACTGGTGAAAGAGATCCCGTTACCGACAGATCCACCCGTGATGTAGGCATCGCCCCCCTGTACATAAAGACGGCGCGTGATTCGGCCCGAAGGCGCGAGGTTAACCGTTCCCCCACCGAAGGCATACACACTCTCTGCTGAGTACGTTGGATTGTCAGACAACTCGGTGGCATCACTCCCGGCATAAGCGATCACCTTGTCCGGGCCAACGTCGAGCCTGTCGTATGTTTCGCCGGTGCCAATTTCGATTGCTTCGCTCACGCTCGCACTTGCCGCAACGAGCAACACGGCGACGAGGCTGACTCCCAGCCAGCCTGACTTTCGGGCTACTTTGCTACCAGTCATGGAAGTACCCTTTCAAAGAGGTCTCTGTTGCTGCGTCTGGGGTCATTACCCCGCGATCCTGCTCACCTTCGTTGCAGAGGTTTATCGGTCCTGGACTGCCAATTTCTTGAGGCCAAGGGCGCCATCGTGTCCCTCCTGCCCGCACGTCCGGTAATGAAGCGTCTGAAAGACGGCAAATGTTGGCGCGTTTCTTTTCAGAAAACCCTTTTTTTTTTCGGGATTCTGGGTGGCCGGGCCGGTGTCAGGCCCTGTGACAGATGGATTCTTGGCCTTGCGGCGAGGATTTCGTAGGTTTTCCTTAGGCGGGCGGGGTACCCCGTCCGCCCGGAGACCATCGTGGAGTCTTCCTGAGGAGGTCGGAACGATGCGAAGAAACGGCTTCACATTAGTTGAACTGATGATCGTCGTGGCGATCCTGGGCATCCTGGGCGCGATCGTCTTTCCCACATACCAGAGCAATGCCGCCGAGGCCAAGGCCTCCTCCGCCAAGAGCAATCTGAGCATCCTGCGGACCCAGATCGAGCTGTACAAAATGCAGCACAACGGGGCGCTACCGGGCTCTGCAATGGGAGGGCCGATTGCGGAAGGCCTGCTTCCGGAACAGTTCTTGGGAACAACCGCCATCGACGGTGACTCATCACCAAGCAAGACGCCGTCGGATCCCTACCTGTACGGCCCGTATCTGCGGACGATCCCGACCAACCCGTTCAACAGCGAGTCGAACATCAAGTACTCGACGGACTTCGCGACGGATGCGGGCGTCGTCGTCAGCGGCTGGTTGTACAACACCGCGACCGGCGAGATCTGCCTGAACTACCCCGGCACGGACACCGAGGGCGTCGCGTACATCAGCTACTAACCCCCGGGCCCGCCGCCTCTTGTGATATTCCGCAGGATTGGAGACGAAGCGGATTGCGCGCACCTGCCCGGCGTCCTGTAGCGTCAGTCAAACCCGACCAGCGCGGCATGCCCCTCAAGTGTTTTCGCCATATCGCCGATTTCCATAGACAGGCGGAACCACGGCAACCGTTGGTTTCGGAAGATCTGTAGGCGGAATTGAGGAGAGACTACGATGAGGCAGGCAATTGCCCTGGCGGCGATTCTGGTCGCCCTGTTCTCCAGCAACGTCTATGCCGGCGGCGATCTGGGCGTTGGCGTGATCGTCGGCGAGCCCACCGGCCTGAGCGTCAAGTACTGGCTCGACGGCGAGCGGGCCATCGACGGCGCCGCAGGCTGGTCGTTCTCGGGGAAGGACTCCTTTCACCTTCACGCGGATTATCTGGTCCACCGATTCGATCTGTTCCAGAACCCCGAAGACGCCCAGGGCCTCGCAGGAACGGCGTTCTACTACGGCGTTGGGGCCAGACTGAAGGACAAGGACCGGGACGGCGACACGGCGTTCGGCATCCGCATCCCGCTGGGCATCACGCACCTGTTCGCCGAGACCCCGTTCGACCTGTTTGCGGAGATCGTCCCGCTGGTCGATCTGACGCCGGATGTCGATCTGGACCTCAACGTCGCCGTCGGTCTGCGGTTCTACTTCAAATAGCGGCCCACCGGTCGTAGTAGGGGTGCGGTCAGGCGTCGCTCCGGCCGAGCCACTGATACGCGACCCCCGCCAGCAGTGCGCCGACGATGGGAGCCACCCAGAACAGCCACAGTTGGCTCAAGGCCCAGCCGCCCACGAAGATCGCCGGCCCCGTGCTCCGCGCGGGGTTCACCGACGTGTTCGTCACGGGAATGCTGATCAGGTGGATGAGGGTCAACATCAGGCCGATGGCGATCGGGGCGAAACCCTGCGGCGCCCGTTTGTCGGTCGCGCCGAGGATCACCATCAGGAACATGAACGTGAGCACCAGCTCGGCGACGAACGCCGCGAGCAGCGAATAGCCGCCGGGCGAATGCGCGCCGTATCCGTTGGATGCGAAACCGCCGGCGAGACTGAAGCCCGTCTTGCCGCTGGCGATCACATAGAGAACCGCGCCGGCGGCGATGCCCCCGATGACCTGCGCCGCGATGTAGGGCACAAGCTCCGAGCCTGGAAACCGCTTGCCCGCCCACAGGCCGATCGAGACCGCCGGATTCAGATGGCAGCCCGAAATGTGGCCGATCGCATACGCCATGGTCAGCACTGTCAGGCCGAAGGCCAGGGACACGCCCAGCAGGCCGATTCCCACGTTGGGAAAGGCCGCCGCCAGAACCGCGCTGCCGCAACCGCCGAACACCAGCCAGAACGTGCCCATGAATTCCGCAACCGAACGCTTCGCCAGTGACATAGAACGACTCCTTTCCTTCCTGCTCCAATGGAACCCGTCCCGCACACGTGCTGCAGCCCGCGCTGTGCGCGGGACGACGGGCCGGACACCACTCAACGAGCAGGTCCGGCCCATCGACTGCACTTTCTACACCCGGTGAGACTTCTGACCACCACCGGGCAGATTGGAGCAGGGGCGAGCCGTGGTTCGCCCCTGCGTCCATCGAGAATCCATCAGTACTGCCGCGTGGCTTCGGTCTCTTCCACCGGGCGTCCCAGCTCCTGCGTGTTCATCGTCACGCTGAAGCGGATATCGCCGGCGCGGAGAGCCTTGACGACCACGCGCCAGGTCGCCTTCTGCTTGGCCGGCAGAGTGGCCAACGGCGCGAAGCGAATCGTCCGGCCTTCCACGGTGGCTCGCGTCGGACCGTCCGAGGAGACGTACTCCTGCGCATCTTCGAGCACGCAGGTGATCTGCACGTTGTGGTCCAGCGCCGAACCCTGGTTCGTCGCGGTGATCACATACGTCTCCTGCCCGCCCACCTCGATCGGGTCGGAGATATCGACCACTTCGAGCAGCACGGCGGCAATGCCCTCGACGCTGGTTCGCGCCGAGGCAGTCACGGCGTCCGCACAGGCAGCCACCGCCGTAACGGTGTTGACCTGCGGCTCCGCCGTCGCCGGCGTGTACGTCACGCTGAGCGTCCGCGAGGCATTGATCGCCAGCGTGCCCACCTGCCAGACGACCTTGCCGCCGGAAACCGTGCCACCCGTGGAGGCCTGCACCTGCCGTACTCCCGCAGGCAGCGTGTCTTCAACGACGGTGTTGACCGCCGGAGCGTCACCCTTGTTCGTGACCGTAATCTGATAGGTCAGCGGACGGCCGAGGAACAGTCTCTCCGGCCCGGTCTTGGTGATGGCGAGCACGGGCTGGTGAACGATCGTCCGGGTTTCCGCCTCGGCCTTCAGGCCGCTGGCCGACGTGGCAACCGCTCTGTTGATGTACGTTCCCGTTCTGGCAGCCTTGAGGTTCACAGCGAACTTCTTGGACTGTCCGGCCGCGAGCGTGCCGGCGTCGACCGCGATCTGGTTCTTGCCGTCGGCTGTTTCCAGTCCGGGCGGCAGCGTATCGAGAACGCGCACGCCCTGGATGTCACCGGTGCCGCTGTTCGTCACAACGAAGCTGACCGGGATCGGATCGCACAGCATCACCTCCGCCGGCGCCGTCTTGGTCAGCGCCAGTTTCGGCTCGACCACCTCGATGTTGGCGCAGGTCGGGACCACGAAGTCGACCGTCGCGCAGTGCCGCAGACACTCGGCGCTGGTGGCCATGCCCATGACCTTCATCTCGCGACTGGCCTTCGGGTCCAGAGAGCCCAGCGCCCAGATGAGCTGGCCGTCAGTAGCGCTGGCCGGCGGGTTGGACCCCTGAAGACGGAAGTTCCCCGGCAGGCGCTCCTTCACAACGACCTCGCTGACCATCACGTCGCTGACGTTGGTGGCGCGGATGGTGAACTCGAACGGCGCGTTCAACGCGACCTGGGGCGGCGCCTGCACGTCCAGCCGGACGGCTCCCTGCGCCGGGTACATCTGCGAGGCCACCGACGAGCCGCATCGACCGCCGGCGGAGGGCCGAGCGCCGGTAGAGTCCTGCGCCGTCAGCCGGGCGGGAGCGGGAGCGGGCGCCGGGGCCGTTTGCCGAGCGGGAGCCGGCGCGGGCGCCGGGGCCGGGGTCGGCTGCTGCGCGGTCGTGGTGCGCCGCGGCGGTCCTGTGACTCCGCCCGATGAACAGCCTGCCAGTAGCAGCGCTGCCACGAGCAACAATGTCAATAGCGATCGTATCGCCGTTCGTGATTCCATGGTTTTTCTCCTTTCCAAGCGCTGGGTCGCCGGCACGGTGCCGGCCTGAATGTCGAAGAACAGAAACGATATCCCCCGCACTCTGCTCACCGCCTGCGAAAAACCCACGGCCACTCCGACGGTCCCCACTTGATGGTAGACTCGGTTCGTGCAGAAACGCTCTAAGGAAATTCCCCGATTTACTTCGGTATTTTGTCGCTTGCCGCGGCATGCACAGTCATGAACGCCCCACGATCGATCGCAGGTCTCAGGCCCCGTCCTGCGAAAACCGCCGGTTCATTGTGGAAACTACGTATACCTTCAGAGGTATCGCGCACGCGACATACCGCGCATCGGCGGCTCAGTCGATGAAGAGGGGCCGCAGGTGACGGTCGTAAATGTTCGTGGTGACCTGTTCGGCGATGGTCCGTTCATGCCGCTCCAGGGCGTCGAGGAATCGCGGGCCCATCTCGGCGGCGATCTTGTAGCCGACGTGGAGCAGTTGCCGGAAGTGGTGATTGTAGTACGCACAGAACGGGTCGTGCCGCAGCGCTTGGGCGAATAGCGAGCCGTCCCAGTTGGCGACGACCCGTGGATCGGGCAGTCGGCTCCTGTCGATGGCGATGACGGTCGCGTACGGACCGCACAGCTCGTCCATGCGCGCCAGCGCCTGATTGTAGACCTCCTTGGCGATGGCCAGCCCAGGGTCGCCGGCCAAGGCCAGCCCGATCAGCTCCTCCAGCCACGTCGTGCCGGCGGTCTTGACGTGCAGGCCCGCGTCGCACCGCTTCAGAGCGTTCTGAATCGGTTCGTAGATCGAGAACTTGTCGCTGCCGGAATGAATGCTGAGCTTGAGGTCCGCGGGCAGGCCGAATTGCCGGACGGCATACGCGATTACCGCCAGATCCTGCTCGAACTCGGCGGTGAACGCTGCGAGGTCGCCCATGTAGTCGACTCCTTTGTTGAATCGCCCGCTGAACTTCGGCGCCACCGTCTGCGCGGCAATCCCCTCATCGGCGACGGCCGCCAGGATCATGAGCAGCTCGACCGGCGTCTGCGGCGCATCTGTCTCGTCCATCGACACTTCTGTGATGAAGCGGCCGGCGCCCTTGCGCGACTGGATGTGCCGATAGATCCGTCCGGCTTCCCTGACGGCGGCCAGATACTTCGAGGCGATCGCCTTCAGCCCGGCGGCCTCGATTCTCAAAGCCTTTGGGAGCCCGTCGATCTCCAGCGTGCCGATCAGCGACGCGTGTCGCGAAAGGAACGCGTCGACTTCAGCCTGGGCCGCCGGTTGTCCGATCCAATCGGCGACGTCAAGCGTGAAGAAGTCACTGGCTTCGATGAAGTGGTCCACGTTGCGCAGACCGATGTGGTCGGCGTCTACGAAGTAGGGCCCGGCCCAGCCGCACGCCGCAACCGCCGCATCGGCCTCGCGACGCACGTCGGCAGGCTCGGTCCCGATGATGCTGTGTTCGCGGTGCGACTTGTTCCAGACCGGCGTCACGTCAACGCCGGCCTCCTTCGCCTTCTGCAGCGCCGCCAGTTGGGCCCGCCCCTGATGACCGAACCGATCCCCTATCCCAAACGAGTACTTTCCCAGCATCATGAATCACCTCATAGAAGCCGTCGGTTTCCGTCATACCGGGCGCAGTGGCCAACGCCGGACGCCCGCACCGCCGTCACGCCAAGCCCTCGGCAGGGCACATCATCCAATCCCGACCCGCGCGAAAGCAATAAAAAAAACCCCGCAGCGCATCCCTTCGCCACGGGGCAATGAAAAACGATGGAGACATCGTGCTCGTTCGTTGTCTGAGAGACTGGTGAACCGACTCTACTGCTTCTTCTCCATGGTCATCGGGGGCGCCTCCGGCGATTCCACAACGACTCCGAGCCTGCCCAGCGCCCCGGAGACGTCCGGCTGGCGCGGATTCAACTCGAAACTCCGGCTCAGATACTGCCGGGCCTTCGCGGTGTCGTTCTTGCCCAGATAGTAGAAGCCCACCTGTTTGTTAACGTCATAGGAGTCCGGTCCGACCAACAGCGCCTGCCGGAAGCAGCGCAACGCGTGCTCGTCGAGACCGACCCTCTCAAACTCCCACGCCAGCCGCAACAACTCCTGATCGTTCGTCGAAATCTGTTGGATATAGGCCGACGCATACTGCTCGCCCTTGGCCTTTTGGCCCTGATCGATGAACAGCTTCACTACCCCGGCCTGGGCCGCCCGCAACGCCGGGTCGAATCCCAATGCCATGTTGTAGTGATATTCGGCCTTCGTCCACTGCCCGCTCTGCGCATACACCCGTCCCAATTCGTAATGCGCCTGGGGGTTCTCAAATTTCTTCCCGATCTCTGCGAGCAACTCCCTCTCGCCGCGTCCGGACGGAATCACACCGGTGGAATCAACGGAACTCTGCGTGCTGGTGGGCTGGCAACCCGCAACGAGGATCACAACCGAACAGACGAGCAAGAACACACGCGAGCCTCTGGCCGCTGGCGTTCTCATGCCTCTGCGTTCCCTCGTCATCCAGCGTCTCCCTATCCTAACGGAGCCCATCAAGCGGTAAATACCTCATCCTTCAACCGACGCACCGCATTTTGCCAACGGCGTTCACAGATTGCAAGCGAAAAAACAACGCGCTTCCAATAAAGTCGCAGTTTTTTTCGCGACAGCGTGACATTCGCGCGCATCCATCGCGTGCCGCACATCCTTGTAATAAAATGGGCGCGCGAATCGACTTAGCTGTAGTGGCAAGATGGGCAGGTTCGGTATCTTGCCGCGCGCGACGTACCCGGGTGAACGCGCACGAGTGGAGAGCAAGAGGTCGCTGTTTGCAAGTGCATGATTGGAAGAGAATTACTGAAGAGCATGCGTCGGCGGTTTGGCAGACCGCATATCGTCTGCTGCACAATCAAGCGGACGCGGCGGATTGCCTGCAAGAAACGTTCCTGGCCGCCTTCGAATTGGCGCAGCGTCAGCGCGTGCGCAACATTCGCGGCCTGCTGCTGCGTCTGGCGACGACGCGAGCGATCGACCGCCTGCGCCAGCGCACGCGGCGAGCACGCCAGGAATCGGAGTGCGAAGACTGGCAGCAGCTCGCCAGCGCCGAACCAGGGCCCGACAGCGAGGCGCAATCGTGCGAACTGGCCGCCCGCTTGCGCGCCGCCATCGGGCAACTGCCGGCGCAGGAAGCCAAAGTGTTTTGCCTGCGGCACTTTAACGAGCTGAGTTACCGCCAGATTGCCAAAGAGCTTCAAATCACTACCGGCGCCGCGGGGGTGCTGCTGCACCGCGCCAAGACGAAACTGCGCGAGCTGCTGGCGCCGGTCGAGGAAGAAACGAGGTTGCCCTATGGAACATGACGACGACATTCTCCAACGCGCGATCGAACAGTGCCGGAACGAGGCCATTCCTCCGCATCCGCCGCAAGCGGTGGTCGATGCAACAGTTGCGACGCTGGCGGAAGCCGCCGCACGTAAGGCGGACTCGCCGCGTCAGCGAAACACGCACGTCTTGCGGCTGACGACGAGATTTGCCGCCGCCGCAGCCGTGTTGATCTTCGCCGGCTACGCTGTGGGCAGACTCTCGGCGCCTCGAACCCTCGACATCGAACAGTTGCGTCAGGCAGTGGAGGCCTCGCTGGCCACCTCGATCGAGCCGACCGTGCGCCAAAGAGTGATCGAAGACCTCGGCCGGCAGTGGCAGGCGACGCTCGAGACGACGTATGTCGCGCTGCGAGAGGACCTTACTGTGCAGTACCGACACGAGCTTGCGCAGGTCGCCGTCCAGACGCTGGCCGCTTCCAACGCCAACACCAATCGGCTGCTTGAAAACCTGATCGAGTCGATCAACGTCGCCGACATGCAGAAACGTCAATGGTTTGTGGCCGGCCTGGAACAGATCCACACGGCGCGCCGTCAGGACAACACGCAGTTCGCCGACGCGCTGGTCAGCTTCGCCAGCGCCGTGGGCGGCGAATTCGAACGCACGAAGCAAGATATGGTCAACCTGCTGGCCGAGACGCGCGGGGGTGCCGGCGCGCCCGATCAGCCTGATTCAGCCACCAAAGACTAAAGGAGCAACAAGATGAATCTGATTTGCCGAACGTCCGCCCTCGTTACCACCGTTATTCTCGTTCTGGTCTCTCCTGGCAGCGCCCAAGTGGCGTCCAGCGGCGGGGAGTCGGCCCCGACCCCCCCGACGACCGTCAGCATGACTGTCCCGCCCGCCACAGACCGATTGCGCAGCGTCTTCGAGATGAAGACCCTCGGCTCCACGAACCGCTCCCCGGCGGTGGTCATCGTGCCGGACAGGCAGATGACTACCGACGAACTGACGAACATCACCGAGGACGTCACTGTGATGAGGCGTATCCTGGAGAACAAGCTCCGGCAGGCCAACCTTCTGCCACCCGCAGGCCCGTTCTCCCACCTTGTCGGGTACGCTTACCCGTACTTCGCCGGAGGCGACGGCGACGCAGGGCGGAGCATGTATCTCCAGGGCTACGGCCTTCTGTACGTGATGGACGTCGACTATCCGCTCGCGCCGGGACTGCAGGCCGAACCCAACGAAACACCCGAGCCGAAATTGGAGGGAGATCCGCTATGGGCCAGGACCCGTGACGAGATCTACCAACCGCAGCGGCTGGACCGCAAGAAGGGCGCAGGCGAGTCAAGGCCGACTTACAGCGCAGAAAAGGTCGAGAACCTCACGACGGCGGTCGTCCAGACGCTCGTCCACGCCGCCAACATCCGGTGCCTGGCGCCGGAAGAGTCGGTCATCCTAAGGCTGACAGGAAGCCCTGAATCCGCCGGCGAAACGATCGCGATAACGGGAACAGGCCAGATCGTGGTCAAGAGCAACAACGACGTGCGCATTGTGGAGGGCCCTTTGGCCGAAACGGCGCAGACCGTGCTGACGATCCGAGCCAAACAGGCCGACATCAAGGCTCGCGCGGAAGGCAAACTGACCGACGAGCAGTTCCGCCAGCGCGTCCAGATTCTCTCACAGCCCGTGCTCGGTGCGGCGATGGACGTGCTGCCGGTCTCGCCCGGTGCGTCCACGAGTACCGGTCAGCGGCGTACCGGCAGTCGTAGCCGTTGATCCACGCATGGTGCCTGCGACGCCCGCGGCGCGACCGCGCCGTGGGCGTCTTCTTTCGCTACACGTCGAGGTTCTGCACCTCTAACGCGTGGTCCTGGATGAATTTGCGTCGCTTGTCGACGTCGTCGCCCATGAGGATGCTGAAGAGGCGGTCGGCCTCGCCGGCGTCGTCGAGTCGCACGCTCAGCAGCGTCCGCGTCGCCGGGTTCATCGTCGTTTCCCAGAGCTGATCGGCGTTCATCTCGCCCAGGCCTTTGAACCGCTTGATCTCGATGCCCTTGCCGCCGATTTGGCGGATCGCCGGACAGATGCCGGCCAGCGAAGCGATGTCGTAGCCGTCGTCGCCATGCGTGAGCTGGAACTTCGTCGGCAGCGATTCGCCCGATTCGGTTTTCTCTTCGGTCAGCAGGAAATCGTTCAGGTCGAGCTGGAAGTCGCTGCGGAGCTTCTCGCCGATCTGGTTGATTCGGGCGACCTCGTGCAGTTCCTCGGCCATCACACGCGGTTCTTCTCCGTTATCGCCGTTCTCAGGCGTGTGATGCTTGCCGTTGCCAAGCTCGTCGAGGCGCTTCTCGTAATCGGCGGCCTCATAGAACGCCTCCTCGCGCCCCTCGTAGCGGATCACAAAGCGCGGCAGCTTCTGGCCGTCGTAGTGCGCCTGGTGGAACTTGCTGAAGCTGATCCCGCGCCGCTCCAGAACACTGACGATGCGCTCGGCGTCGGCAAGGATCTTGACCAGCTCACCGAGCTCGTTGGCCGTCAGCTTGCGAAGGGTGAACGTCGGCGCCTTCTTGGGCGCTCGGTCGCCCGCGTCCCCGACGGACAGTCCTTCGCGGACCGCCAGCGACGTGCCCTCCAGCCCGCGGTCGATCATGCGCCGGCGCATCTCGTTTTCCGTCAGCACGTACTCGGACTTCTTCTTGCCCTTCGAGCGAACCTCGTAGAGCGGCGGCTGCGCGATGTACACCATGCGCCGATCGAACAGCGCCGGCATCTGGCGGAACAGGAACGTCAGCAGCAGCGTGCGAATGTGGGCGCCGTCGACGTCGGCATCGGTCATCAGGATGATCTTGCCGTAGCGGCACTTCTCGACGTCGAATTCATCCGTGCCGATCCCGGTGCCGAACGCGCTGATCATCGTCCGAATCTCCTCGTGACCGAGCATCTTCTCCAGACGGGCCTTCTCCACGTTGAGGATCTTGCCCCGCAGCGGGAGAATGGCCTGGATCGTTCGGTCGCGCCCGCCTTTGGCGGAGCCGCCGGCCGAATCGCCCTCGACGATGAAGATCTCCGTCGTGGCCCTCTCCTTGCTGGCGCAGTCCCAGAGCTTGCCGGGCAGGTTCGCGTTGCCCAGCGCGCCTTTGCGCCGGGTCAGCTCGCGCGCCTTGCGCGCCGCTTCGCGCGCGGCGGCCGCCTGGATGGCCTTGTTCAGGATGCGCTTCGACTCCGGCGGATGCTCTTCGAGGTAGTGGCCCAACTGCTCGTTGACCACCATCTCCACGAAGCTGCCGACCTCCGGATTGCTCAGGCGCACCTTCGTCTGCGCCTCGAAGTGCGGGTCGGCCAGCTTGACCGCGACCACCGCGGTCAGCCCCTCGCGCAGGTCGTCGCCGGTGGTCGCCTGGCCCTCTTTCAGAAGACTGTTGTTTCGTGCGTAGGCGTTCATCGTCCGCGTCAGCGCCGTGCGGAAGCCCGACAGATGCGTGCCCCCGTCGATGTTGCGGATGTTGTTCGCGAAGACGAGCACGTTCTCGTTGTACCCGTCGTTGTACTGCATCGCCACCTCGCAGCTCAGGCGCGCCTCCGGATCCTCCTTGCTCATGTAGATGACGTCGTTGTGCAGGATGTTCTTGCCGTCGTTGAGATGTCTGACGAAGGCCTTGATCCCTTCGGGGAAGTGGAACTCCTCCTTCTTTTTCGCGCGATCGTCGCGGAAGGTGATCTTGATGTTCGCGTTGAGGTACGCCATCTCGCGAATCCGCTTGAGGAGCGTATCGTAGTTGAATTCGACGTCGCCGAAGATCTCCTCGTCGGCCTTGAAGGTGATCTTGGTTCCACGTTTCGTGGTCGGGCCGATCACCTCGACCGGGCCGCGTCGTTTGCCCCGCTCGCACTCGAAGTGGTAGTGCTGGCCGTCGCGGTAGACGTCGGCCTCGAGCCATTCGCTCAGGGCGTTGACGACGCTGACGCCCACGCCGTGCAGCCCGCCGGCGACCTTGTAGCTGTCGCTGTCGAACTTGCCGCCGGCGTGCAGCGTGGTCAGCACAACCTCCAGGGCACTGATGTTCGCCTCTTTGTGCGTCTCGACGGGAATGCCGCGCCCGTTGTCTTCGACTGAGCAGGTGCCGTCCGCCTGGATGCGAACGGTGATCTCGTCGCACGCGCCGGCGAGGGCCTCGTCGATCGAGTTGTCGAGCACTTCATAGACCAGGTGGTGTAAACCTCCGATGCCGCGGTCGCCGATATACATGTCGGGCCGCTTCCGCACGGCCTCCAGGCCGCCCAGGATCTTGATGTTGCTGGCATCGTACTTATGTGCATCCATATTCGTCCTCGAATGCAAAATCCTTGTGTTTCGTGGCTCGGCTCGTGAAACGAGGCAAGACCTGTTCCCCGGTGGAGTTCGGGTTCATCCCCCCGGTCGGCACGTCTTACCGGTGGCGCTGCGCCATCGCGACGACGATCCGCCGCACCGCCGCACCCGGACACAGACGCTGGAGCTCCGTCTGGAGCTCTGCCTTGCACAATTGCAGCTCATACATATAGCTGGCCGCATCGACCACGATTCTCACGGAACCGCCAACGACGCTCTCGATGCGACAGTGCTGGCGCATCGGCGCCGGCAGCACCGTCTGCCACGCCTCGATCAGGGAACCGCAGCGAGCATGCAGCGGCGCGAGGCGTTCCACGAAATCGCCGACCGCGTCCCCCAACCTGCATGGCTCAAGCGCTCGCGAATTCGGATTCACGTGACCCTCCTGGTCTCAGACCGCGTGGCTAACCAAGGTTGATGGGCATCAGGACATACAGGAAGTCTGCGCCGCTCTTGATGAGCCCCGGCCGATCCGCCTGGCCCAGCTCCAGTTCAAACTCAGGCTCGCGAACGACCTTGAGCACGTCCATCAGGAAGACCGGATTGAAGCCGATGTCGATGGCCTCACCGCTATACTCCACAGGCATGCTGACCTCGGCCGCACCCGCCTCCGGCGAGCTACCGGAAAAGACCACTGTGTTGGGTTTGACCGAGACCTTGATCCCCTTGGACTCCTCGCTCGTCAACAGCGATGCACGGCGCACGGCGCTCAGCGCGATCTCCGTAGAGAGCTTGAGCTTCTTATCATAGTCTGTCGGAATGATGTCTTCGTATTTCGGGAAGTTGCCTTCCACCAGATTCGAACTGATCACCACGTTCGCGCAGCGGATGAGGATCTGGTTGTCGACAAGCTTGACCGACACGCTCTCTTTTTCGCGTGGCGGGAGCTTTTCGAGCAGGCCCATCGTCTTGGCCGGAACGATGATCTTCTGCGTGGCCTTTTCTTCCTTCGGCGCTTTCTCCAGCGAAACGCGGCAGCGCGCCAGGCGCCGTCCATCAGTGGCCACCAACAGCAACTTCTTGCCCTTGACCTCCCAGAGCACGCCGTTGATCGCGTACCGACTGCTCTCCTTGGCGGTCGCGAACAGACACTGTTGGATCCCCGACTGCAGCTGCTCCAGCGTGATCGTGATATCGACGTCCCCATCGTCGAGCGAAGGGACCTTCGGGTATTGCTTGGGGTCCTGGCCATAGATTGTAAAGCGGCTGTCGGCGCCGCGGATCTCGCAAGTGCTCTCCGCCGCGTCAAGCACCAGGACGTCCTCGGCGCTGGCCCGCACGATGTCGGCAAGGTGACTGGCCTCGACGACCACTTCCCCTTCGCGGGCAATCTCCACCTCGGAGACCAGATAATTCAGGCCCATTTCGAGGTTCGTAGCGCAGATGCGGACCTGCTTGCCGCTGGCAGCGATGCGGACACACTTCAAGACGGGTTTCGGCGTCCGGCTCGGGACGACGGAAATCACCAGTCCGAGGGCTTCGGCCAACGCGGAACGGTTGAATGTGACTCTCATGGCAGACCTCTGCGCTAAGGGTTCCTCAGGCTGCAAAGATGCAGCGGGGTATCACCAAAACAGCCCCACAGTTTAATCGCTGTGCGCCTTGCGGACAATCTTTTTCCGCGAAAACCTCGCCCCCGAGGCGTTTTGGAGAACCACGGGACTTGCACGCCACTACAGACAGACCGCCACCGAATTGCGGCATTGCAGGCGATCCTGTTGGAGAACCGGCGTGTGGACAGACAACTCGAATAAGAAGGATAAGAAGGAAATAAGGTAGTAGTATTAGTCATATAGGCGGCCGGATTGTTAGTATTGCCAGATAGGGTTTTATAAGCCCTTGTGACTTCGGGAGATGGCGACACGGATAGCCGTCTTGTTTGTGTGGAAAAACTGTTACGTTGAGAGTGGGTGGACTTGACAATACGGCCGGTTTTGAGTAATCAACAGCCTTGCGTGTCTGTTTCTAACAGGAAGAATCATAAGAACTAACACTCGACGCATGGTCTCTGTAGAGCCTGCCAAAGTGCGTCCCTATTAGGGGGCTGGCGCTGGAGGCCTGTGCGATTTGAGCGCTGTCCTGCGGCGGCGCCGATGGTCTGTAAAGCGGCCGGACCGAAGAGCCTCAGCGGCACACGAACATACGGATGGATAAAGATGCAGGTGAACGACAGCGTGCACTCGAATAGGCGGACCGGCAAGGGGAATCTCTTCGCAGGTATTGACATCGGCAGCAGTGCCTTGCACTACATTGTGCTGGACGGGGATGGATCGGTCTTGTATTCGCCCGCGCCGATCATGCACTTCGCCAATCCGCTCGGCGCCATGGCCGAGGCCTGGCGCGACGTGCTGGCGCGGTTTGATCGCAAGACCATTCGCAGCACGGCGCTGACGGGCAGCGCCGCCCAGAGCTTTCCGAGCGTGATGGCGGGCGCCCTCTATGTCTACGACAGCGTTGCCATCCCGAAAGGGGCGGAGGTGCTCGCGCCACAGGCGCGTCACGTCTTCCACATCGGGGCCAAAGACGCGTACTTCTTCACGCTCGGCGCCACCGGCGGCCGCCAGATCATCCGCGAGTGGCGCACGGGCACGAAGTGCGGCGGCGGCTCGGGGATGCTCATCGAGAAGCAATGCCGGCGCTTGTTCCAGGGAGATGTGCCAAGCCCGGAGCTGGAGGACTGCGGGCCGGCCGAGGATGAGCCGCACCGAGCGGCGGTTGCCGCGCGCAACCGGCGGAAGCTCCAGGATCGCGTGGAGGAGATGTTCCGCCGGGCCGAACAGGAAGCCGCCAGGAGCACTGAGCCGAGCGAGTTCCTCGCCCGCTGCGGCGTGGTCGTCCAGTCCGATCTGATCCACAAACAGAACGAGGGGGCCACCCGCGTCGACAACCTCGCGGGCCTGTTCCGCACGGTGGCACGCAACTACGTGATCGACGTGCTCGGCTCCAGCGAGTTCGGCGGCGCCGGCGGCCAGGGCCAAGCCATCTCGACCGGCGGTGTCTTCTCCAACGACTTGGTCCGCGCCAACCTCGCGGACCTGCTGGGGATACCGATCGTCCGGCCGGAGCACCACCACAATATCGCCGCCGCCGGCGCAGCGCTCAAGGCTCTCGAAGAAGGCAATGCCTTCGTCCTGGACCTCGATCAACTTGCGAAGGTCGCCGAGCATAGTCGCCAGAAGAGAGCGTTCGCGCCGCCGCTCAGCGCAAGTTTGGCGCGCGTGCGCGAGCGAAGTGAAACCCTCGCCGCTGAGATCGCGCCCGGCACGGAGGTCGTGCTCGGCATCGACGGCGGCAGCACCACGACCAAAGGCGCCATCGTTGAACTCCAGACCGGCAAGCTCCTCGACAAGCTGTACATCAAGACGCATGGCAATCCCGAAGAGTCGCTCAAGCGCGTGCTGCGCTACCTGTCGCGCCACAAAGACAATGTCATCATCAAGGGCGTCGGCGCCACGGGATCGGCGCGCAAGCTCTACGAGAAGATCCTGCTGAGCAAGAAGAAGGCCCAGCAGCTCGCCGAGCACGGCGTCATGTTGGCCGATCGCATCACCGACGAGATCACCTGTCACGCGCTGGGCGTCAAGCACTGCAACCCCGAGATCGACACGATCTTCGAGGTCGGCGGCCAGGACATGAAGTTCACCTGCTTCTCGCCCGATGGGACCGTCAAAGAAGCGAAGATGAACTACAGTTGCCAGGCTGGCTCCGGCCAGACGCTCGAGAACATGGCCGACGTGATCAACCTGGATGTCGAGAGCACGCTGCAGGAGGCCGCGTTGCAAGCCAGGCGCGTCCCGATCATCGACTCGACCTGCGGCGTGTTCATGGAAATGGACGAGAACCGGCTGATTGCCGAGGGCTTCGGGCGCGACGAGATCGCCGCCGCCATCCTGCGCGGCACCGCCGGCAGCTATTACTACAAGTTCGTCGGCGGCGCCCAGCACGTCGGCAGCAAGTGCTCCGCGCAGGGCGGGCCCGCGCTGGGCAAGGCGTTTCTGGCCGCGCTGGCCCAGGTCACCGACGGCGTCGTCGAAGCCTACCCGCACCGCGAGATGTTCGGCGCCTGGGGCCAGGCCCTCGATATCATCAGGCACATCCGCGAACTCGAACAGCAAGGCCGGACGCACGGGACGGCGTTCCGTGGCTGGGAAATCGTCGATATGCCGTTCGCGAAGCGCAAAGTCGCCTGCCGCGACCTCTTCGGCGAGCGCTCCTGCGGCATTCGCGATTGCCAGCTCGAAGTCTTCCACATCGAGGACGACGAGATCATCACCGGCGGCTTCTGTCCGCTCGGCAATTCCGAAGCCGTCGCAAAGCCCAAGACCAACTACGTCGACCGCTACCACCGCATCTACGAGAAGCACTTCAAGAAGCAGGGTTGCATCCAGACGGAGCTGCGTTCCGCCGAGCCGACGGGCCCGACCGTCGGCATCAAGCGCAGCATGGCGACCCTGGGCGAAAAAGGCATCTGGAGCGCAGCGCTGTTCCGCAAGCTCGGCTTCTACCCGGTGGTGTCGCCGCGCAGCAACAGCGAGATCGCCAAGATCGGCGTCGACAATTCGCGCACCGAGTTCTGCATCGCGCGCAAGCTGGCGACCGGCCACGCCGCCGTGCTCAACGGCGACCCGGCCATCGAGTATCTGTTCAACCCCAGCTTCATCGAGCAGCGCAGGCCCGAGCGGCCCGACCTGAAGTACTGCATCTACACCGAGTCCGAAGGCTACGTCCTCAACGACGTGCTCAGCCTCGACAAGATGCGCCAGATCAACCCGATCCTGCACTTCGGCGACCTGCCCCTGCTGGTCACCGAGATTCGAAAGGAATTCGCCCGCGTCGGCTTCTCGTTCAACGACCGCCAGATCAAGAACGCCATCGCCTACGCCGAGAGCGCCGAGAATCAGTTCAAGAGCGACCTCTATGCCGAAGGCGACCGCTTCCTGCAGCGCGTCGAGCGCGAGGGCGTCAAGGCCTACGTCGGCATCGGACGCGACTACGTCCTGCTCGACCCCGAGGCCAGCTCCAATTCCGGGGCGATGTTCTCGCAGGTGCGCGGGCTGGATTACATCCCGCAGCAGTTCCTCGAACACAAGTTCCTGGACCTGTCGATCAAGGAGTTTGTCGACAACGAATTCTGGGTGCAGAGCGTCAAGATTCTCAAGGCCAATCTGTTCGTCGCCAACCATCCGAACCTGTTCCCCATCCGCATGATCAATTTCGCCTGCGGGCCCGACAGTCTGAAGATCTACCAGGAGGAGAACATTCAGCAGGCCGCCGCCAAGCCGCTGCTCGTGCTGGTCACCGACGCCCAGACCAACAACGCGCCGTTCGTCACGCGGACCGAGGCCCACGAGCGCGTGGTCAACGAGAGCCGTCCGGTGCCCGTGGACGCCACGAAGCTCAAGGGATATTCGGCGAACAGCTACAACAAGCGGACCTGGCTGATCCCTTACATGGGTGACGCCAGTTACATGGGCGCCGCCGGCCTGAACTACTTCGGGATCAGCAGCCAGGTGCTGCCGACGGACACGCCCCGCGGCTACGAAGTCGCGCGCAAGCACATTTCCACGGAGGTCTGCTATCCGCTCAAGGGTGTCGTCGGTGACGCGATCGGTTTCTTGCAGGAGCAGATCGAGAAGACCAGCCGGCAGGAGGTCGAAGACAACTATCTCGTGATGCTGCCGACGACAAGCGGCCCGTGCCGGTTCGGCAAGTACACCGAGCTGCTCCAGGAGTTCATGCGGCTGGAAGGCCTGGAGAAGATCCCCGTCGTCGGCCCGTCGTCCGAGACCGACTACATCGACATCCCGCTGCCCGAAGACCTGCGCCCGTCCGACCGGATGAAGATGCAGCAGATCCTCTTCAAGGGCATCAACGCCTCCGATCTGCTCGAAGACATCCTGCGTCGCTTCCGCCCGTACGCGGCGGACAAGGCCGAGGCCGACGCCCTGAAAAAAGAGCGGCTCGAAGCGGTCAGCGCGATCGTCGCCGCCGGGGCCGACACTGACAAGATGGTGGGGTGGGGACACGACACGGTCGCCATGTTCCAGGCGCTGCCGCTGGCGCACCGCGAGCGGTTCCCGCTGATCCTCTACATCGGCGAGATCTACATGCGCCAGCACGACCCCTACACGGACCAGGTCGTTCGCCAGCTCGAAGACCGGCAGTTGGAGGTGGTTCGCGATCCGATCACCGACTGGCTGCTGTACGTCAACCGGATGAACGTGCGCAACAACAAGCGCGACGTGCGTCTGGGCCTGCGGTCGCTCGACGTGGGCCGCGCGTGGCGGTCGAGTGGGCAACTGGGCAAGTCGCTGCTGAAGTCGCGGTACATGAACCACGTCGCCGAGAAGCTGGCCGCGCCGTTCCACGAGGTGCTCGCCGGGAGGCACGTGCTGCCGCATCCGATGGAGATCATCGAGAAGCTCGAACGCGAGCACGAAGGCCATGGCAACATCGAGGGCGAGTCGCCTCTGAGCACGGGCATCGCGTACTACTTCATGCACGACCTGATCCGCCCGCACGGCGACGCCTATATCTCCGGCATCTTCCACGTCGGGCCGTTCACCTGCATGCAGGAGGGCGTCGCCACCGCGAAGATCGAGGCGATGATGAAGGAGTTCCGCAAGAAGAACCCCGATCTGGTGTTCCCGATCATCCACGCGTTTTTCGGCGATTCGCCCAACGCCAACCTCGCCGCGGAGATCGCCGTCTTCCGGGAGCAGTGCTACCAGAAGCGCGACCTGCTGCGCGGCCGCCACAGCGGATTGCCTGCCCGCGAGGTCCGCAGCTACACGCCCAGCCGTACGCCCGCCGACACGAAGGCCTCGCCCGCCCAGCGATAATCGTTCCGAGTGGCAGCCTCAAGCGCAGCGCTCGCCTGAGCCTGCCGAACGGCTTGGGGATGGCGGGCTCCGACCACATGCTTTCCCGACAGGCATGCGGCAAGTGCATCGCACGTTCGTAGCGGCGTCGTCCGACGCTACCTGTGCGCGTTTCCAGCAGCCCCCTGCCGCGCGCACCACAAATGCCTGGACAAGTCCCGGCGGATGTGCTATGATTTCTAATAGAGTTGAATGCCGAGATCGGATACGGAGGGAGCACCATGATGCGGAGGATCGTTCGGAGAGTCGCATTCGTCGCGGGAATCTTTCTGCTGATTGTGGGCGCTGCCCCTGTAGGCGCCCAGCGCATCGTCTACGTCGATGACGACGCGGCGGCGAATGGCGACGGCCGGTCCTGGGCTACGGCGTATCGGTTCCTCCAGGATGCCCTCGCCGATGCCGAAGCGGTGGGCGAACCCATCGAAATCCGCGTCGCGCAGGGGATCTATAAGCCCGATAGAGATCGTCGGAACCCCGAGGGAGGCTGGGACCGGGATGTCCTCTTCCGTATAGACAGTGGTATGAGCCTTCTTGGAGGGTACGCCGGGATCGGTGCGGACGACCCGAATCGACGGGACAGCGAGACGTACCAGACCGTGCTCAGTGGCGATCTGCTGGGCAACGATGCAGAAGTGACCGACGCGGCGATGATGAAAGGCGACCCCACGCGTGCGGACAATTCAAGTGTGATGTGCGTCTACGGCGATGGATCGCGATTAGATGGATGCGTCATAACGGGTGGGGGATCGAGCTTCGGAGCGTTAGAGATCCTGGGCAACATGACGATCAGCAACTGCACCTTCTCCGCCAATTGCACCGACGACCAATACCCTTCCTTCCCAGGGGCGGTTCGGTTCGTGACATCGAGAGCGTCTGCGGTCATCGAGCGGTGCAAATTCATCAGGAATGCTGGCGAGGAAGGAGGGGCTATAGGAGGTGGCAATGTCGTTCTGAACCACTGTGTGTTTGCCGAGAATTATGCGTGGGGGAGCGGAGGTGCCGCTGACTTGTGGGGGAGCACTATCAACGACTGTGTCTTCACGGAGAACCGTGCCAGGCAGGGAGGGGCACTTCGCTTTGATGGGGTTTCAACCGCCAATACGGTGGTTGGCTGTGTCTTCCGAGGGAATGTCGCTACGCCCTATGGAGGAGGCGCAATCTTGTGCGGAGGCAGCGCGCTTATTCACGGCAGTCTGTTTGTTGGGAACACCGCCGTCTTAGGTGGAGGAGTCTGCCACAACCAGGGTGGTGATGTACGGCTGGTCAATTCACTTCTGATCGGAAACCAAGCGGGCGAGCGTGGAGGGGCATGGCGCATACGGGAGGGCAGTTCTCTGGAGATCGTCAATTGCACTATCCTGGGAAACCGCGCACCGGAGGCTTCTTTCCTTGCCGTGGACATCAACAGCGATCCTGGCTCCAGCCATGTCAGCGTGGTGAATTGCGTTGTGTCCAATGGCGATCCTGAGATTTGGAGTAACGATTCACCCGTAGAGATTGCATATAGCTGCATTGAGCAGGGGATCATTGCCTTGGGTGAGCAAGAGGACTGGCTCGTCTTGGGGCCGGGGAACATCGACGGCGATCCGTGTTTTGTCGATCTGGGGCATTGGGACACCAATGGTACGCCCGAGGACTCGAACGACGATTTCTTCGTCGAAGGAGATTATCATCTCAGGAGCCAGGCCGGACGCTGGGACCCGACCAGCGGGAGTTGGGCGCAGGATGACGGCACCAGCCCCTGCATCGACGCGGGCGACCCGAACAGTCCCATCGGGTATGAGCCTTTCCCCAATGGCGGGATCATCAACATGGGCGCCTATGGCGGCACCGCTGAGGCGAGCAAGTCCTACTTCGGCGAACCTCCCTGCGAGACGATCATCGCCGGCGACATCAACGGCGACTGCCGCGTAGACATCGCCGACGTCATCATCCTGCTGGACCATTGGCTCGAAAGTGGTTTGTAGTGATCCCGATGCACATCGGGATAAGGCGTTACCATATATGCTCTTACGAGCACACTGCGAGCGACACCCTGAGTAGTTTCGCCGCAAGTCGTGGGCAGCACACTATGGCTTAGCTTTGGCGTTGGTGATGCGGAGCACGATGGGGTTGGGCCATTTCGAATCGTTGTAGATTCGCTGGGCGCGGACGACGGATACGTGCAGGCCGTCAGCCTCCTGGCTCCAGCGGGCCTCGGGCCGGGCGTTGACGTTGTACTCCAGCACGCGGCCGGTCTGGCCCAGCACGCTGACGGTCGTCTGTTCCGTGGCGCCAACGCTGCGTAGCGTGAATTCCTTGCGGTCCCCGCGTTTCCAGTCGGGCAGTCTGGTCAGGAAGGCGTAGACCGTGTCGTCGTCTTTCGCTTTGGTGAACCAGATGTTGCCTTCGCGGATCACGTGCCACGGGCGAATGCCGTGGATGGCCTCGCCGTTGATGAACATCCACAACGCCAGCTCGCGAATGCGTCGCTCCTGCTCGAAGGGAATCACGCCGTCGGGCTGCGGTCCGACGTTCAGCAGGAAGTTGCCGCCCTTGGCGCGGATCTCGATGAGCATCTCGATCAGTTGCGTGCCGGACTTGTAGGTTTCGTTGGTCGGCTTGAACTGCCACTGCGTGCCGAGGGTGTAGCAGGCCTCCCATGGGCCGCGCATGGGCTCATCCGGCGTGTTCTGCTCGGGCGTCTCCATCTCGCCCCGCGTGATCACCAGGTCGTCCTGTAGCTCCCACGCCAGCTCCTTCAGCTCGTTGGGCTCGCCGTCGATGAACAGCACGTCGATCGGGCCGTACTGCGTCAGCAACTCGCGAAGCTGCGCCTTGTTGTGCGCCATCAGCTCCGGATTGTTCTGCGGCAGCGCCTCGGGCCGCCGCCGGCTCACGTCCTTGCCCTGCATGTGCAGCATCCAGAAATCGTCGGGCGAAAAATACACCCCGACCGCGATGCCGTACTTGCGAAGGCTCTCGAAGAGCTTGCGGGTGATGTCCTGGCCATAGGGCGTGTTGGCGATGTTGAAGGGCGTCGTCTGCGTGTGGAACATGCAGAAGCCACTGTGGTGCTTGGTCGTGAAGACCACGTACTTCATGCCCGCCAGCTTGGCGAGCCGCGCCCATTCATCGGGGTTGAACCGCTCGGGATAGAACGTCTCCGGCAGGTCGTAGATGAAGCGGCTGAGGTAGTCGTCCGACGCGCCCACCATCGAGTGGCTGATCACCGAGCCGAGCTGCGAGTCCACGCTCCAATGCACGAACATCCCCAGCCCCTGGTCCATGAACCACTCGACGCGCTCCGGCCGATTCGCCGCACCGGCGCCGGCAGCCATCGAAAGCGACATCACTACCACGACAACCAATCGAAAGGTCATCATAGCGATTCCCCCAGCGGGGCCGAGGCATGCCTCGCCCTTACAACTGTTGTTTGAGTCGTTCCTTGCGCTGCTGCACGCGCACTCTTGCACTCTCGTACCGTCTTCTTTCTTCGTCGGTCTGGGGCACGAGCGGCGGTGCGGCGGTCGGCTTCTTCTCCTTGTCGAGCGCCACGAGCGTCAGATGCGCCGTCGTAGCGATCTGGCGGTCGCCGGTCGTCGGGTTCTCGCGGGTGACGCGGACGCCGACCTCCATCGAGGACCGGCTGACGTAGTTGACCGCCGCTTCGAGCACGACGTGGTCGCCAATGCGGATGGGCGCTTTGAACGACAGCGAGTCGATGCCCGCGGTGACGACCTCCGTGCCGCAATGCCGCTCGGCCGCCATCGCCGCCACCATGTCGATCCACCCCATGATCGCGCCGCCGAAGGCCGTCCCCTGCGGATTGGCCTGCTGCGGCATCACCAAGTACCGCGTCACCACCGCACTGTCACTCGGCGTCTTGCCGGTCTGGCTCATGGGCGTGTCCTTTCCGTGCTATTGGAGGGCCTCGCGGAGGATGTCGAGGTAGAGAGTGCCGTAATCGACGTAGTGCTGGCCGCCGGTCAGCGCGGTTCCGCTGTCGGAGTCGTCCTTGGCCGTCGCCGGCTGCGTGCCTGCCGTCGCTTCGATCTGCGTGTCCTCGTACCACTCGTTGAAGCTCGTGACCATCATGATCCGCCCGCACTTGGGGTCGAGGTTCGGCAGCGCCACGTCCGCGATCATGGCGCGGAAGATGTCACCTTCTTGCGAGTCCTCGACGTCGCTGAAGTATCGCGCCCGGCCCGGATGGCCCCGGCGTACGGCCGTGTCGTTGTAGCCCGGTGCGATGGTCGGCATGAACGCGACGCCGACGCTGTTGGCGGCCGCTCTCGCGGTCGCGTAGTTGGTCGCGAGCGCTTCAATCGCCGCGTGCGTGCCGCCGCGCGGGCCGACCGACTGCCCGTAGACGTCGTACGCGGTGACCGCGTCGAAATTCTGCGCCCATTCCGCCTTGTACCCCGCTCCGAACACGTCGTCGCCGACGAGGTACAGGTTCGCGAATCTCTCGCGCATCTGCCGCAGCGCTTCGTGGCCCTTGTTGCGGAAGTACTCGCGGGTCAGGTAGACGAACAGCACCGGCCTGCCGTCGATGCGCAGGTAGTACGGATGCTCGAAGTAGGTTTTCGCCAGATAGGTCAGGTCGTCGATCCACCGGCTGTAGTCGGGGTTGGCGAAAGTGCCCAGGCGGCCCGTCGATTCGTAGAGGATCGCGTACTTGAGCTTGCCGGCGTCGGGGTGCTTGAGGATGACGTCGCGCAGCGTGGCGTCGGTGTAGTCACCCGGCCGCCACCAGCTCGACGCCCAGAACGCGATGCCGCCGCGAACGCTCTGCGCGATGTGGTCGCCCACGACGTTCGGATCGCTCGAATCGTACCGGCCCAGCTTCGGCGCCTGGGCCGGCACGAGCCGCTGCCGCAGGGCCTGCCGCCAGTTGCTCGCCCGGCTCGTACCCTGGGCGCGGTACCACGGATAGTAATACACGCCCACCATCGGCCTGGCCTGCGGCGCGGAGGCCTCCTGCGCCCGCCCGGTCGCCGGCATCCACACCAGCGCGGCGAGGATCGAAACGAACACCCGCCGGCCCATCGCCGGGAGCTTCGAGCAGGGTGGCACCCTTGCCTCCATGATCCGATCTCCAACGATTCCCTGTCCGTGATTTCTCATGCCGACATACTGTCGTGTGCCGCCGACCAAGTCAAGCTGCCACAGTGCAAAGGGAATGCAGATCGCCCGCCTGATGTGTGTCGCGCCGGCAATCTGTGAACGGTCCGTGTGCGTCGTGTTGCGCTGAGCGCAGACCCGCGCCGTGCATCGGGATCAGGGCTTCAGGCCGGCCTCCGAGCAGGCCCGCCGCCACAGATTGCAGATGCCCAGAGCCTCCGACCATCTGAGCAGGTATTCCTTGTCCAGAGAATCGCCCTGGACTTTGACGACACCGAGGATATCGAGCCATTGTCTCTCCGAGACCCTCTGGCCCAGCTCATACCATTGCAGCTTGCTGAGAATGACATCTTCGGGCGACGCCAGGCACACCACCGAATCCGGGTCGTCATCCACCAATCGATCCGTGAGCCTCCGGGCCAGAGCGGCCTGGTGGTAGGCATCCTTCTTCGCCATGAACACGTCAATCTTCACCATTGTTTCCAGGTGGATCAGATTGAAGGAAGACGCGCTGGCGATGGCGTTCGTCATCGCGGCCTCGGCGACGTAGTATTGATCCTGCAACGACGCGACCAGCCCAGAGACCTGAACGCTTGCCAGATCGGCAACGATGTCCGCATCCATCGTCGCGCGGGGCATGCCATAGGCCGAACTGGCGATCGACCCGCCGATGTAGTACGGGATCGCCAGGCGGTCGAACGCGTCGATCACCGGCTTGAGTGCGGCGAGCAGATCAGGCTTCTTCACGGCTTCTGTCTTTCAGGTACTCTCGGAAGCGATCCGCCAGTTCGGCTCCGTACAGATGGTGAACCAGCAGCACTTGCAGTTCGGCCTCCCGAAGGTGCCCGTTTCTGCGCGCAATGGCCCTTCGTGACAGGCTCAGCGTCAGCTCCGATAGGGACCGGACCTGCGCGAACTTCCGCGCCGGCGTCGCCTCTTGGAGCAGCGCGATCCACGCCGCTTCTGTTTTGCTGTCGGTATCGGTCGATTGGGTTCTCATGGCAAGTTTCCCATTGGCACCGCCCGGTATAGGGCCAGGACAGGCAAATGTAAAGCACGAAGGGCACGATTTCCCTGCCTCCTGGCATCTTCCCCTCCGCTTTGCCCGATTCTGCCTGCACGAGCGCGCCAGTTCTCCTTCGTCTGTTTCGCGGATCAGGTCAGGCCGCTGGGTCAGGCTTCGCGGTTCGTGGGTGGCGGACGGTGCCAAATTGGCAGCGGCGTGTGCGGCGAAGGGCCGCGAAAATGCGCGTTTTCGGCCAGCAAACGGCCTCTCGGCCGGCCCCGCGCCGTCTGGCACGCGGTTTGCACAAGGCTATAGTGGACAAACAATGTGGTCGAAAACCGAAAACGAAATGAGTCGTGGTCAAGAGAATGAAAAGGAGGAATGACTATGGCACTGCTATCGTTGAACAAGCGAAACCGAGGCGAACTGGCCAGACTGCATCACGAGATGGACGACCTGTTCGACAGCTTCTTCCGCGGCCTGGATCGGCCGTTCGGCGGCTCCAACGCCTGGCCGGCCATCGACGTGGCCGAGCAGGATGACGCGGTCGTCGTGCGGGCGGAAGTGCCCGGCTGCAAGGCCGACGACATCGACATCAGCGTCTGCAACAACACGCTGACCATCTCCGGCGAGAAGAAGGAGACCCGCGAAGAGAAGGACAAGGGGTACTACTACGCCGAGAGCAGCTATGGCTCGTTCCGCCGGGACGTGAGTCTGCCCGCCGAGGTCGACGCGAACAAGGTCGAGGCGACCTGCAAGGACGGCGTGCTGTCCATCACGCTGCCCAAGGCCGCCCGGAGCAAGGCCGTCAAGGTCCAGATCAAAGACTGAGCATGCGTTCGCCTAACACGCAGCACGTAGCCGGGCCGCCATCGAAAGGCCCGGCTACGGTCGTTTCTGGCCCCCATTTTTTTTCACTGTTCCTGAGAATTTTGTTGCAGATTCGCCAAATATCATGTAGTTTGTAGGTGCTTCGCAGCAGCGAGGCGTTTCTCGCCCAGCAGGGCAAGGTGGTGCCGTGGGCGGCCCGGGTGGCCGCCCGGAACCGACGATAGACGCGCACGTCGTAGGGGCGAATCATCGTTCGCCCCAATCCACGTGCGCGCGAGAAACGCCGGAGGAACCCATGCGAAGCTGCCGCAACTGTGCCTATGCCCACTGGAACCTCAATCACTGCCGTATCGCCCCGTTCGGCACGTGGACCAGCAGCCTGATTTGCGCCAACTGTGCCGAGTGCCCGGGCCACCTGCGCGAGGTGACGATTTCCAAGCCCTGTGCGAACTACCGTCGCCGGCGGGAAGAGCCGGTCTGGACGGAGGTGCCCGATCCGGCCGACGACGAGGTCCGCTACATCCCGCTGACCAAGGGCCTGTTCGCCGTCGTCGACACGAGCGACTACGATTGGCTCAGCCAGTACAAATGGACCGCCCAGATGTCGTGCGGCAAGGTCTACGCCGTCCGCAACGACCGGGGCAAGGCGATCCTGATGCACCGCGAGATCATGCAGCCGCCGGACGACATGGTCGTCGACCACATCGACGGTTCCGGCCTGCACAACTGCCGCCGCAACATGCGCGTCTGCACCCGCCAGCAGAACCTCTGCAATACCCGCCCTCGCGGCGGACGATCGCAGTACAAGGGCGTCCGCTGGGAGAAGCGACGCAACAAGTGGGTCGCCGAGATCACCTGCAAGGGAAAGAAGTACTACCTCGGCTCCTTCGACGACGAGATCGAAGCCGCCAAAGCCTACGACCGCAAGGCCCGCGAACTCTTCGGCCCCTTCGCCCGACTCAACTTCCCCGATGCCCCGGCCGCAGCCGGACCGTAGAAGCGTAGATGGGTAGAAGCGTACAAGCGTAAATGCGTAGAAGCATAAATGCGTGAATGTGTCCCGCAGGCCGAGCGGCCCATCCGACCCCGATCCCTCGTAGGGGCGAATCATCATTCGCCCCTACCCCGGGACCGCCCCGGCCCCGCCGTACGCCAAATCCCGTCCCCCGGTAGGGGCGAGGCATGCCTCGCCCTCTCCTGCTAGCTCGTGGGTTCTATTTCAGCATCTTGCTTCTTGTCCTGGGGGAACACAAGCGACCGCCAGAATTCAGGAGGGAGCGGAGACCGGTTCTTGATGCACGCCAGAATATAGACGGACTGAGGTATATCTGTGGGAAGTTGCCAGGGAAATCTTTGCCTAGTGGAATCCACCAGTGCGTGAATTCGAGCTGCTATGAGTTCGGTCTGACAGGCAACTCCTTCGTCGCTTTCTGCTGAAAAATTGTCGGTGGTGACAGCGATCCCATTCAGCACCGACCCGCGAAGGATTCTTCTATCCCAGTCATCGGGCGGAACCCAACTGACCAGGTCTATCTGCCCATCTACGATACGGTTGCCATCATCACCGTAGCCATGGATCAGTCGAGAGTGATACCGTCGCAGGAGTTCATCACGTTCTCCTTTGGGCAAGGCACATATCAACTCAAGAAGCACAAGCAGAAGATATGAACTTGAATCGGAATAATCATCCGGTCTCTCGCCGGTTGCCGCATAGTCAATGAGCAGGTCAAGCCGACTGTTTGACTCAACGAATGGGAAAATCGTCTTCTCATTCACTCTTCTGAGCATTAGGCGCTGTTCAAGTTCTGAAAGCCACTGACAGATATCACTTTCTCTTCTAGCTTGCCAGAGAACCAGCCAAGCTAGGTACAACTCGATGTGGTGCAAGTCAAGAAGGGGACGTAATGAGGCAGGGCTTGTCTGAAAGCACCTGACTAACCATTCAGCAGATCGTCTAACCGCCTCGTCGAGGTACTTTTCAATTCTTGGCTCAATCTCCTGTGGTGCAAGTGTGAGTATGCCCAGGCGCGCGATATGCCAGAAGGTCATATACGCGTCATTTATCAAAGACACTCCCCAAGTCGGAGTCCCCCCGGGCGTCGTGAACGCGTGCTGTGTCGTGAACACCTTGTCTATCTCAATGAAGTACAGTTCAAGCTGAAAGATGTAGAACTGTATCCACGTCTGAAAGACAGTTTGGTGGATCAGGATGTCGTCGACACGTCTGCCACAATCCCAGAGCGCCAACATGGCCCACTCAACAAGGTCTATCCATCCTATCCGGGAGTCCGGGGTATTCTTGGCATGATCGCGCGCGATCAGCAGTACTACCGGCAAGAGACGGACCTTCCTCTCGTCAAGATCAGAGAGCAAGATGTCAAGGAATGACTTCCAGTTGTTGACGAGTTGAGTTTCCCACTTGTCGGTACCGAAATCAAAGTCATGTATCTGGGAGCAGATATACCTGAAATGTCCTGAGAGATGTTGCGGCAGCAGGTCAGGCGTGAGAAGGTCTGTTTTGACCTCCTCCACGAGTCGAGTCAGATTCCATCGCTCGAACCCGATATCCACGGTATCGTATATCCTGCCTGACAACGACTTCGCAAGACCCTCAAAGGCTTTCACTCCACTGTCATCTTCGTCCTTGTTGTATGCCAAGACTATTTTCACTCGCTCAACTCCATCCAGCTCTGGCTGTACCAGATCGGGTGAAGCCGCCATTCTCAAGTCCTTGTCGAAATTGTGTCTTGTCCAGTTTTTATAGGTCAACGGTTCGTCTTTCAGGACAAAGATATACAGATCGGTCTTAGCCGAGAGCAGGAAAGAAAGGTCGATGCCGAACTCCGGTTCGGTTTTGGGTTTGGATACCTGTGCATCCGTTTGTCGGTAGAAGGGTAATCTTACCGGAATCCAGTCCTTGGCCAGACCGAGTTGATAGATCAGCCAGTCGAAGCCAAGTTTGAGCCCCTTCCTTTCCTGTCGAGTTCTCTCATACAGGGATCCTATGTAGTCGGTCAGGAATGAGCTTAGCGAGCTACTTTGCATCGTGCTTTTCCTCTGGTCTGCGGTAGAGACTGGGTGAGTACTTGCTGAGCGAGGACATCAATTCATCGTGAGCCTCTTTCAGAAGCACGTGACTCTTCTCAGGATCTTCCCTGTCTTCTGCCAAATACAAATGCGTCTTATGTAGAAACTCCATGGTCTTGTTGTGAAGCTCATGCTGGAGTTCCATAATCTGCACTGTCTCTTCCATTTCCTTGAACTTTCGCCCGTGTGGGAAGAGTATTTCCGTCAAGGCATCAAGATCCCATCGCGCGACGGGACGGAGGAGCTTTCCCTTGGCTGCCAATACGTCTTCTAGTGACTCCCTACACTTCTCGTATTTCGCGAGAGAGCCCCTATTGCCTTCGTCTCCGTTGTGGACAACCACGGCTGACCGCAGCTTGTCACGGAAATCGCTACCTTCGAGTTCAATCAAAAGAGCATCTTCCAGTTGCTGGAGAAGTCCGTACTTGCCGTCTAAATTGCCTCTGAGGTTACCGCACTTAACGACGTAAGCACAATAGGACTTCGTTTCCTCATCCTCGCATGCCGCGATATCCTTGCCTTGTTCCCCATATTTGCCTCTACTTGGACGACAGATGATCCTGTGCCCTAGGATTTCACGGACATAGACCTGGACAAGAAGGTCGAGTTCGTCTCTTTCGATGTACTTCGAAAGATGCCACCTCAACCCTTCTTTCGTTGTCCAGGGATCAATCCACATCATCCGATGCGCCCCTTCAATTCGCCAACTCTCGCGGAGGCCTGAAGTCGCCGCAGCGCCATTCCCTCGGGATCGATCGCCTCTAAACGAGGGAACTCCATTTCGTGGCCGAAACTTGAGAAGGGAGAGGGCCCGCCCAGCTTACCGCGCACAAATGTCGCCCATTGATCCCCATAGATGATCTGGAAATGCCGCGCGAACTTGGCAAAGACAGACTTCTCCTTCGCCTCTCTGCCAACCTTACTAGAGAAAGTCCGATATGCTTTTTGCATGGCCACGTCATAGCCCGCAAAACTGAAGCGTCTCGCCGGACACTCTACAAGCTCAGAGAGCCTGTCGAAGTACTGCTTTGCTTTCTTTATTGCATCCTCCATCAGTTTTGATAGGGGGTGTTTCTTCTCCCATACAGAAAGACATGCCTGAGGGTAGTTTATGGCCTGAACGACCAATTCATTTCGAAACGCTTCCTGCAACTCTGGACTTACAGAAGTGAAGTGGGGTTCAAGCTCAGCAAGGTATTGGCACGTCTTATGCGCTAACAAAGGTGATCGTATGAGTTGAAATAGGGCGACCTCCAACTGGTACTCACTTGCACTGGCAAGGATTTCATGCGAGAGAGCCTCCACCTTCGTGTCGGCAAAGATAGACTTGCCGACGTCCCATTCATCTTTGTTGGCCGACAATAGGAGTTTCGTGGCCAGCTTCTCAGCTTCAGACAGAGGCAGCTCAGATTTTAGATACCCATTGTCGTCGTTCAACTGCTGCAACAATCCGCGTGGGGTCTTCTTGACAAGGCGAAGAAAGACGTCTTCGAATTGCCCCCGGTCATATTCCAATACGCTAACAAGGTACCGTTCTATGCATTGCCAGGTTCCTTGGTGATCCGGCGGGACAGGCTGGGCGGCAACAATCAAGTCGTTTGCCCCGTGCACAATTGTAGGTTTGTCCTTTACCTCCTGAGAACTACATAGCAACCACAGTGAATTGACCAAGTGATACTTCGCAAAAGGCGGGATCCCCGCAGAAGTGTTTCGGGCATACCAGCGCAGAGCAAATCTGATGAAACTGACGTCAGACTTGTCCCTTAGGAGACAACGCCCGACAACGTCAAAAGCCTCAGCCACCTCTTCCCCAGCGCCTTTCAGCATTAAGGCCAATTTGGCGCGCAGTTGCGTCCGAGATACTGCCCCAAGGTTAAATGAACTGACAAGTGACTTATCGTACATCAATCGCCACTGCAAATTCGGACTGCTCTGGAGACGACGGTCCCATTTCTTCACCGCATCTGCCTTCAAGGCACCCTGTTTGGCTTTTGCACGTGCTGTCCCAAGGAGAATGCCTGCAAGGTGAACCGTGAAGGAGTCAAGTTCTCCAGACATATACTGTTCAAAGGTAAGCACAGCAGATTCAGGGAATTTCTCAGCGTACGTCGTAATCCCATTGTAGAAATCGCCGCCGCCCAAGTCCCCGGCTATTCTCTCAGCCAGGGCGTGAAACCAGCCTGCGGCATAACGAGGGGGAAGGACGGCTGACTCACAGAATGGTGAGAAGCACCGAACGGCCGTCCAGAAACCTCTCTTCTTGTTCTCCAGCAGAGCCGTAAGTAACTTCGGCCGTCGGTCTCCTGGGAGCGAATTGAAGGCTTCTGCCCAAACCTTCCCGACAAGGACATAGGATGGGGGTTCATATCCGATGTAACGGTGGATATCCGTTAAGCGCTCGTAGAAGCTTGCGTCAGGTATGTAGTCTTGCCCGAAGAGTTCTTCGACAAGCAATTGCACATCATCATCTGATAGATTCTGCACTTCTGTATTGATGTCATCCCTGTGTGTACGCCCCAGATCCCTTAGTTCGTGGCTATCGGCGCTTTGCGAGATGATTCTGGCCATATCAATGAGATACTTCATTCTCGACTCCGCAGTTTCTTTGAGAGCAGGGCGGAAACGCAATTCGAATCCCGATTGGCGAGTTGGCAGAACGGAACAATCCGGAGTGTTCTGTCTTGCCTATTCTTCTCCTCGCCATGCTTCTTCCTCACCAGCCGGTTGGCTCATTCGGTTCCTACGGGTTATTATCGCCAGTGTGCCGGAGTTTGGCAACAGCATTTGAGATTTGGGGCCATGCAACGGATGAAGGATTCTTCGCCCGTACCGAGGCAGGAATGATTAGCGAGGGTGCTCCGGACGACCCCACGCGAGACCCCGTATACTATGACCCAACATTCGAATACCTGCGGGCGATTGGTTTCGAGGTCATTTGACACGTCATCAAGACGAACATAATATCTGCAAGAAGGGCGACGCATGCGTCGCCCGAGATGGGAGGGGAGCGAAATGGTGTTCGATCCGAGGAAGCACCATCGTCGGTCGATTCGGTGGTTTGCGTATGACTATGCGCAGGCAGGGGTGTGGCTCGAAGGCAGAGAGCTGAAATCGCACATGAACTGTAGGGTCGACCCGCCAGCCAGTTGAAGGAGTGATTCGTAGCGTCCAAAGGCGCTCCATCTGACACCTTACAGAATTTCTCGTACGAGAATTCCTGTAAGCAATTGGCCAGGATCGCCGGGGGTGGTATCACAGGGTATGGCTGGAGGGGCCGGTCGGGAATGCGCGGGGCAGGGCGACGTCCGCCAGAGGCGGATCGCCCCTACGGAGCGTGCGGGGAGGATTGGTAGGGGCGAGGCATGCCTCGCCCGGAACACGAGGGGAGAGAACTGATGTACGATCCGAGGAAGCACCATCGGCGGTCGATTCGGTGGTTTGCGTATGACTATGCGCAAGCGGGAGCGTACTTTGTGACGATCTGTACCGCGGATCGGCAGGGGCCGTTGGGACAGGTCGAAGGGATGGAGGTCCGGCTGAGCGCGCTGGGCCAGATCGCGGCCGCATGCTGGCGGGCGATTCCCGAGCATTTCGAGGATGTGGAGCTGGATGCATTCGTCGTGATGCCGAATCACATGCATGGAATCGTTGTGATTGGCGATGGGAGGGCGAGGCATGCCTCGCCCCTGCCAGCTACGCCGATCGGGTCCCAAAGACAATCGCTTGGGTCGATTGTGGGGGCGTACAAGTCGGCGGTTGCGAGACGAGTCAATGAGACTGGAGGCACGCCGGGCGCAGCGGTCTGGCAACGGAACTACTACGAGCATGTCATTCGCAGCGAGCAGAAGTTGAGCCGCATCCGTCGGTATATCGAGGCCAATCCGGCGTACTGGATGTTGGACCATGAGAACCCGCAGGGCAACTGCTACGGGCAGAGCGAGAAACAGCAAATCTTCACTTATTGACAGGACTTGGGCGAGGCATACCTCGCCCCTACCACTCGCACACCACGCTGTCGCGGGGTGAGATCATTCGCCCCTACCAATACGTCGGCGGTGCGGCGGCACGGCGGATATTCCCTGGCGAGGAGGGGGTTGACGTGGGACTGGGGGTGTCGTATGATGGCGGCGGAGGTGGGATGAGACGACGCGCAACGGGTGTGTCGCGGGCCGGTGGGCTTGCGGGCCGCAGGTATGGGGCGTGCGTTGGCGTCCTATAATAATAAGAGTCTTAACGTCGTGTGCGGCGTGGCGGCCGGCCAGGCGCTTCGGGCGCTTTGGTGCGCGGTGCCCGCTTGGCGGGCCGAAGGGCGGGGCAAAAAACGGGATTATCAGTGCCGATAAACGGGTCCGATTGTGAAGTTTGCGGGTCTTTTTATGGGCCGGTCCCATAAAAGGATAAAGTTTTCGGCAGATCCTTGCCGAAAAGAGAATATGCGTTACTATCCGACGCATCAGTGCTAATAGGCGGGTTTCTGAAACGCTGGTCGCCGCGGCCCTCGGGTCAAGGACGGCAGTATCGAAGGTCATAGACGGAGACGAAGATGAGAACGATCGCGGTGGTCAATCAGAAGGGCGGTTGCGGCAAGACGACGGTGTCGATCAATCTGGCCAGCGCCCTGGCGGATTTGGGCAAGAAGGTGTTGCTGGTGGACATGGATTCGCAGTCGCACTGTGCGGTGGGGCTGGCGGTGCCGGAGGAGCAGATCGAGCAGAGCATCTATGATGTGCTGATCAGCGAGAGCCGGAACGAGCCGATGCGGTTGAGCGAGATTCTCTGGCAGATCGGCGAGCGGCTGGAGCTGGCGCCGGCGAGCATCGACCTGTCGGCGTTCGAGCAGCAGATGGCGGGGATTCCCGACCGCGAGACGTGCCTGAAGAAGGTGCTCGACGGCGTGACGAACGACTACGATTTCGCGGTGATCGACTGCCCGCCGGCGGTGAGCCTGCTGACGTTCAATGCGCTGCGGGCGGCCACCGACGTCGTCGTGCCCGTCGAGACCGGCTACTTCGCGCTGCACGGGCTCAGCAAGCAGCTTGAGACGCTCAGCATCCTGTGCAAGCGCTGCCAGCAGCAGGTCTCCGTCCGCGTCCTCGCCAGCATGTACGACATCCGCACCAAGATGGCCCGCGAGATCCTCGCCGAGCTCCGCTCCCACTTCTCCGACCGCATGTTCAAGACAGTGGTTAATTTCAATACCCGCATAAAAGAAGCTGCGAGTTTCGGGCAGCCGATCAACGAGTACGATCCGGCGAGCAAGGGTCAGCAGGACTTCCGGTCGCTGGCGCAGGAGCTGATCGGTGCCGACGAGCGTCTGGTGACGAAGAGCAAGCGTCTGGTGGACACGCTGGCGGACCAGTTGGAATCGATCGGGGCCAGCGCGACGGAGCTGCTGCGGACGACGCAGCCGCAAGGGCCGGCCCGCCCGGCATCGCCCGCGCCGGCGATAGGGCAGGCAGCGTCGTCGCCGACGCGCACGCCGCCGGCAGAAGCGCCTGCCAGGCCGCCGACCCCCGCGACGGCGCCCGTGCCGCAGGCGATCGCGCCGCCGGTGGTGAAGCCTCCGGTCGAGCCGGTGGCCGCGCCGGCCGCCGAGACGCCGGCGTTCGAGGACGAGCTCATCGAGCTGCCCGAGTCCGCGGCCGCCTCGTCCGTGACGCCCCTCGAGACCTTCGCCGCCGTCCCGGCGACGACCGACACGAAACTCTCCGACTACTACGGCGTCAGCCAGATCCGGGACGCCGTCGTCTTCGTCACGCTCTACCCGCGCGCCACCAACGTCCAGATCGCCGGCGACTTCAACAACTGGCAGCCGGCCGCCACCTCCATGGAGCGCGTCGGCAACAGCGGCGTCTGGCAGGCCAAGCTCAAGCTCCCGCACGGCACCTACCGCTACCGCCTCGTCGTCGACGGCCAGTGGCAGCAGGACCCGTACAACGAACGCACCGAGCTGAACCCCTACGGCGAACTCAACTCCGTCATCGAAATCCAGTAAACATCCCGAACGATACGCATCACGATGCCAACGGCGGCGCAGGCCCCTCGCGACCCGCGCCGCCGTTCGCATTTCGCCCGCAAGCGCATGTCACCGTTCGTAGTGTGCTCGTAAGAACCTGCCCCGAGCGGCGTCGAGGGGGCATATCGCCGTTTGCCGCGCGCAGGGTGGGCGCCGCCCGCCACGCCATCTTCGCTCGCGGACGAAATGCAGCGACAGGCCGGAGGCTGTAGGCGGCAGGACCTGAACAAACGAGATACGAACCCCGAGATACGAGGTACGGCCTCTGGCCGCACCCTTCGCACCTTTCTGCCCTTCGCGCCTTCGTATCTGTCGCGGGTCGCTCGGGACGGCCGCTCTTTTCCCCTTGCCTCCAAGCCCGTTCTTCGTGATAATGACCCGTGGAGCAGCAGCCAAGCGGCTGCAACGAGGCACCGAGACAATACCGCGAGAGGGAGATCATGGCAAAACAACCCAGACGAAGCGCCTGCCTTGGCGACGACGCTGTCGCAGAGCCCGAAGCAATGTCGATCGTCCCTGTCGAGCACGTTCAGAGCAAGATCCTGCTCATTCGCGGCCAGAAGGTGATCCTGGACGCCGACCTGGCGAGCCTGTACGGCGTGCAAACACGCGTCCTCGTACAGGCGGTCAAGCGCAATATCGGGAGGTTTCCCCCCGACTTCATGTTCCAACTCGACAAAGAGGAGTTCAACCGTTTGAAATCACAAACTGTGATCTCAAACGGGACCCTGGGACGCGGAGGCCGGCGCTACCGCCCCTACGCCTTCACCGAGCACGGCGCGATCATGGCGGCCGGCGTGTTGAACTCCGAACGAGCCGTGCAGGCCAGTATCTTCGTCGTCCGCGCCTTTGTCCGCCTCAAGCAGATGCTCGCACCCTACAAAGAACTGTCCGCCAAGCTCGACCGCCTGGAACAGAAGGTGCAGGGCCACGACAAAGACATCGTCGCGATCGTGGACGCCATCCGCCTGCTCATGCCTCCGCCGGAGGAACCCCCGCCAGAGCCCTTCGGCTTCCGCCGAGCCAGGAAGCACTGACCCCGATGCCACGACGAAGTCGAAGCCGCCAACGCCCCCCGAAATGAGTAAGCTGTCCCCCGATTCCCACCAGAGAACGTACCGCACTCCGTATTGGCCCCCAAGCTGCCTACCTCTCTCTTGACTGATGCCTACCTCTGCGTTTAGCATCGTGTCGACCATGATAGCTTGTGAAAAAGGGAGGCCCATCAATGCGTAACGTACAACTTGTCGGCATGCTTGCAGTCATTGGCGTTCTGGGCTCGGCGGCCTGGGCCGTACCGGCCAACACACTGACCGCTGAGGAACGTGAGGCGGGATTCGTGCAGCTCTTCGATGGCAAGACGCTCACCGGGTGGGACGGGAATCCCAAGTTCTGGTCCGTTGTCGATGGCGCCATCGTGGGACGAACAACGCCAGAGAACCCAACGCAGGGAAACACCTTTCTGATCTGGCGTGAGGGACTGCTCTGCGATTTTGAACTCCGGCTGTCCTGGAAGATCGAAGGCGGCAACTCCGGCGTTCAGTATCGCAGCCGGGATTATGGCAACTGGGTCGTGGGCGGTTACCAGGCCGACATTGACGCCAACCATCGATATACGGGGATCCTCTACGAGGAGCGGGCCCGGGGGATCATGGTCAATCGAGGCGAAAAGGTCGAACGAGGTTCTGGCCAGAGCGTTGTCGTCGACAAGATCAGCAGTGACGTGGCCGTTGCCGAGGCGGTCGATCGGGATGGCTGGAACGAGTACGTCATCACCGCCCGGGGAAACACGTTGACTCAGACGCTCAACGGCGTACCTACCATGATGCTCATCGACAATGAGAAGGCCAAGGCCGCCGACTGTGGCGTTCTGGCGCTTCAGCTTCATGCCGGACCTCCCATGACCGTTCGGTTTCGTTCGATTCGTCTGAAGCGCTTTGCCCCGGAGGCCGGGGAGTCTCTCTTTGACGGCCAGACGCTGACCGGATGGAAGCGGCACGATGGCTTGCCGGACCATGGCGTTAACGGGAAATGGTACGTGGAAGATGGGGCGATTGTCGGTATGCAGGACCCGCCCGGCCAGGGGGGCTTCCTGACCACCTTCCGCACGTTCAAAGACTTTGAGTTCGAGTGTGAAACCCGGGTCGATTGGCCCTTCGACAGTGGAGTCTTTCTGCGTGTGGGACCTGATGGAAAGAGCCACCAGGTGACCATTGACTATCGGGACGGTGGGGACATTGGCGGCATCTATTGCCCCTGGACCCAAGGGTTCGTCCATGAATGTCCTGAAGGGATCAAACACTTCAAGAAAGGGGCCTGGAACCACTTGAAGATCTCTTGCCAGGGAGAGCCGGCCCGGATCCAAGTGTGGATCAATGGGACACAGGTAACGGATTTTCAGCACACGGCCGCATCGACTAAGGGGGTTCCTCCAGAGGGCACGCTGTGTCTTCAAGTCCACCCTGGTGGCGAAGGATACGATCAGAGCAAAGCCAAGTTCCGCAACCTTCGCATTCGCGAACTGCCCACGGGCACAAGATAAACGCCCGCATTCTCGCCGTGGGGAGATCGGTGGGCGGTGTCCACCCCTACGGCTGCTGGACCACCGATGGCGCTATGAGGCAGGCAGAAAAGGGACCTGACCCCGTTTCGCTTCCCGGCGAGGGCGAATTCACATGGTAAGCGCAACACGGATATAGAAGAGACATCGCGAGCGGCATCCGGTAGCTTGGAGTTGTTCAACGACTTCAGACTACGGAGTGCCCGCGATGTCGTACAACCATCTTACCAT